>Ga0209345_10000044_pt1 | contig 215122 bp, 184 predicted proteins | sample Cruoilmetagenom7_FD_187294 | JGI IMG/M metagenome (GOLD analysis project Ga0209345, IMG submission 187294) | Oil polluted marine microbial communities from Coal Oil Point, Santa Barbara, California, USA - Sample 7 (SPAdes) (version 2) | ecosystem: Environmental > Aquatic > Marine > Oil seeps ... | reverse complement strand
TACCTTCAAATACAACTTGCTCATCAGATAAATTTAAATCATTTTTAATTAACTCCATTACTTTCTGCGCACGTGCTGTTGATAAACCTATATCATCTCCATAGACCATGGCAGAACGTCGTGACAAACGCTTATTATCTGTGTACCCAATAAAACTTAAACGTACATTTGAACGATCTGATGCTTCCTCCAAAAGTGTTTTTAAACGTTTTTTATAGGCCGGTGAAACTATAGGTTGCCCCTGTTGTAACTTAATCGCTTTTATTGGCCCGGTGGGAGGATCATAGTTTAGGGTAATGGTTTCCGCAGCGGCCTTTTCAGGACAGGCTTGAGCTTCTGCAGTAAACTCCTGAAACGGATCATCATGCCAGAACTCTACTTCTACTCGTCGATTCAAAGAGCGACCTTTTTCCGTATCATTAGATGCAACCGGACGTGTCTCACCTTTACCATCACTTCCAACAGCTGTATTTGGCAGGCCAAGTGCGTCTGCTATACCCAGGGCAACTCGCCTTGCTCGCGCCTTAGACAGTGCACTATGCTTACCATAAATACGCTGCTGGCGATCAGTTAAAGGAAGGTTACCTGTATGCCCTATAAACTTGACCACGACATTGTTTTTACCACGTAAATTATGTAGTACTTCTTTTATTTGGCGAACAAATTCTGCAGGAATTTCAGATTCACCTTCAGCTAAACGTAAAGGTGAAATCAGATTACGTATACGTGCGCGTTTTGCATTACCTTCTCTGTAGCGTAATTTACAAACCGTTTCTTTACGACACACTTTAATGCGATTAAGTTTTAACGCAGGCACTACAACTTCTTTTTCTACCACACTCTCTGTAATTTCGTCATACCAGACCTGTACTTCTACACGTCTATTTTTTGCCTTACCTGCAGCTAAATTATTACTGGCGATAGGTTGTGATGAACCTACGCCATCATATGACACAGATTCCGCAGGCAAATCTAATATTCGTTGAAAAAACTCAGCCGTGGTTTCTGCACGCGCTCGAGACAGGCCGATATTATCGCCATACTTTGCTTTTGATGCGACACCCAGTGCATCATCATCACTGTGGCCGACAAAATGAACCCGCACATTATCGCGGTTTTTCATTCTATCTAACAATTGCTTTAATTCAGTAACAAACTTTTCAGGAATAATTTCCTGACCCGATTTAAAAGGAATAGGTGCTACTGCATTTTCAAGTTTAAATGTCTTTGCATCTTTCTCTAAAACTTTTTGAATTTCTACCCGATCTTCTTCACTTGGTTTAAAGAAAGTTTCATCCTGTATCCATAAATTAAAAACTGCGGCGGGAGGCAAATGTTGCTCAGTATTTTCTCCGACATCATGAGATTCTAATGTTACCGGTGAAGTTTCGACCTGACCTTCCGGGCTTTGATTAAATTCAAGCAAATCTTCCCAGTCAGTTTCTGCATATGCGGGTACGCATAAGAAAGATATTATGAAAAGTGAATATATTAGTACACCTTTAGGTGCGCTTGTGCAGCTAAAGGAACACCTACAGAGTAAATTATGTAATTTAAGGGAGAGCTTATTCATCAAACGCCCCCCTGTCTACTGGTCCACCTTTACGCCAGAAAACTTCTGTTTCAATCATTAATTGATAACAGCAATTTAACGCTTCCCAACGTTTCTGAATTTCTTCTTTCACCGAGTCTAAGCGTTCGTTCACCTGCGATTCTGTTTCATTATCAGCTAAATAAGATAGGCGTAGTAATGACGGATCTTTTGCTAGCTCAGTAATTAACAGGTCTAGACGAGGTAACCATTGTGGGCGCATCTCAGTACTGTTTTTCTCAAATACAGCATCAGCCATATCAAGACGAACCACTCGATGTATTGCAGCACCAAAATTAAACTTAAGCATCTTACCGCGTGTTGCTCGAACTACACGTGGGTTTTCAGTTGTTAATCGATAACCACTTGGTAAGCTACGCTCATCCAGTTTAAGAATAAAGTTAGAACCTCGATCAGGATTTGGCACTACGGCGCAGGTAATGTGGAAACGCCCGTGTGCATCGGAGGTAATCTCTAGCCCCTTTGTAGTAATAACTCGCACACCTGGTATACCCGCTTCACCTTCATCCTGGTATGCATTAAGGTTTTTATCGTCAAATATTTTGCCTATCACATCCGAGCAATCAAACGTTGGATCAGGAACAACTCTAACGGTAGCAGATGCAACGCCAGAGGCTGCGCCTGTAGTTTGACTATTAGTTGCAACTGCCCGGTTAACGTATTCACCTTCACCTACACCAGAGCCCACAACAAGTAATAACTTAACTGTAGTGGTTGAGTTTGCATCAATCACTCCAATATTATCCCAGGTTAAAAGTCGTGCAATATCATTAAATTCTGCCTGATTATCAACACCCGAAATTTCATTTATATCAATATCCTGTTGCAATGTAGTATCAGGTATACCTGTCACACCCTGACTATATATCGGCTCAGATTTAACCCATGCTCCATTACCTTGTTGAATACGCCCTGAACCAGCAATATATTTAAAACCAGGCGGGAACAGATCAACAACATTCAAGTCATAAATGGGTGCTGGCAAAGTATTACTCAATGTAATGGTATATGGCACTAACTGACTTCGAGTGACATTTACCATTGATGAAATTTTCGAAATTGAAACCGCATCAACCAATATCGGATCTACTGGTATGTGGTTATTAAATACCTGGTCATCACCAACTCCATTATTAAATGTGAACTTCTGGTAGTAATCCGTTGCTGCTGAACGCGGAGCAATAGATACAGGTGGTGCAAACTCAGAGGACTGAACTTCACATTCAAGTGTTGGAAGCGGATCATTAGGGCAACTAACCACATCAAATGCGGGATCAGTTAAAGCAAATAACGGTGGAATAATTGCTGAAATATTGGGTGTGACGGGGTCATTATCATCATCAAAATATCCGGCGGGTGAGAATACATTAACCGTATAGTCGGCTCCAGTCGCACACTCTGGCTGACTAAAATTCAGATCAAATTTGTAATAACCATTTGCCACCGTTCGCTGATTTTGTTGTGCGGGGTCATCAAAGCAACTAACTGGAAGCTCAGTACCACTGCTATTTGCCAGCTGTAAAACAGCACCCGAAACAGGTGACCTTAATACCGCATCATAAACCACACCATTTGGCTGAACAGGTAAATTAATATTTGGTGTATGAGAACTCTGCGAAACTTCAAATGAAGTTAAGGTTTGCTGACCATTCCCGGTAAAGAATGGTGATAACACGGTACCTAGTGATGCGGTATCGGTAGAGGCACCGGGTGGACGGAAACGCAATCCATAATTAAGTACGTCACCGTCGTTAGGCACTAAACCCAGAATACTGTAATTACCATTTACATCACTAAATACTGAGTCTAAATAATCACCTGGATTGACTGTTCCCGATCCGAAGTAAATTTCTATTTCCCAACCACCAAGCACTCTTTCTGCTGTGCTCTGAGTCTCATCAAAATTAGCATCATGCCATAAACTTCCTGATAAAGTTGCAACACCGGGTGCACCGCCGACAGCTAAACTCACCGATGCACAGGCATCTACATTTTGCGTGAAATCAGTACAGTTAATGGGTGTGGTATTAGCAACGGGTACCAGGCTCGGCACACCCCAGTCAATTGCAACCGTATTAATTATATCTACACCCTGTAGGGCTGCTGTATTAATTTGTGCCAGATATCTAACGGTAAATTCATCACCTGGCTCAAACATATAAGTCGGACTTGTTGCTCGTTTACTGGTGTCATAATTAACCACAAGGCGTGGTGAACTAAAGACAAGATTTGGATCAGCCACACCATTTAATCGCGCTGAGCCTGCCAGATACGTCAAATCGGCCTGATCAATATTATCAAATAATTTTAATACCTGCGGGCTAGCACTGGATAAGTCAATTGAGCTGGTACCAATATTTTCAACGCGAATAAAGTACTCCAGTATCGCTCCCGGTTGAGCCGTTCCACCACCAACAACAAACACATCTTTACTAATACTTAATAACTGAGAATTACCAACGATGGTTTCAGTTGCTTGATCACCATTTAAATCATTACCATCGACATCGGTAAACTCATCAGGGAACTCCGCACTTACTACCTGTAACTGATTAATTACTACATCACCGGATACAGTGGTTGTATCTACAACTACATCATAAACCAGTATGGCTGATTGCCCCGGTGACACTATACCGTCTGCATTTACATCACCCTGTATCGGTGGGGCTTGATCCTGAGAACTAACATCTATGCCCGTTGCAAATATAAGCGGGGATCTTCCACCGATATCAGCTAATAAAACACCATTTAAAAATGTACTGTTCGGCACATAATCTGAATCAACTGGAACACCATTAACCAATAATGGAACGAGTCTGGATACATTATCGAGTAACTGAACACTCGTTGCCGGGATGGTGCCAGAGTTACTTATTGTCACGGTATAACGTAACGTGTCTCCAGGATCAACCTGCTCAACTATGCCTCCATCAACAACCAGCTCTACGGTGGCTTGTGCATCAATAATTGCAACATTACCCACTACATCACGTGTCGGGTCACCAATTATTTCTGTATCTGGATCATCTGAATGCTGTTCAGAAAATGGCCCACTTCCAAAACCATCTCCACCTATAAATGCCTGGTTCGATATAACCGTGCTATTAACAACATTTTCATCAACCTGCACATCAAAAGTAACCGTTGCTATGTTAGTCGTAGAAAGACCATCGGCGCGCATATTACCGGGTGTTGTATCTTCTGAACCGTTTATTAAAATGCCATTTTGCAAGGGACTAACCCCGACAACTAAATCAACAACAGGTGCTCCATTCAAGGTGGTCGTGTTTGCAACATAAGTTGTATTAGCTGGCACCTGATCACGCAATAAAGTATTAATCGCATTTTCCGCACCAATATTTTGTGCGGTAATGGTGTAGCGTAAAAAGTCACCCGCATCTAAAACAGCCGCATCACCTGTAATATCCTGTGATGTTTTTGACAGCCGGAAAGTTGGTGTTGAACCAATAATTGTTCGTGTTGGGTTTTCAACGCCAACGATGTCAGGGTCATCCGACAACAGGGTAGTAAAACCAACCAGTTCAACTTCAGCCTGATTCTCAACAATTAAGCCACCATCAATAACAGCTTGTAACGTCATTTCAAAATCAATAACTAAACTGTCGTTACCACCCGCTAACGCTGATAAATTAAGATTACGAACATCTAAAATACCCGCTGCATTGTTACCTGCATTTATATCCGTATTAGTAGCATCAGCCGTAGCTTGTGAAATATTAATTTGATTGAGTGAACCGGGAACAAAAAACCCAGTGCCATTAAGTCGATCAGGTTCATCTGTTAATGAAAAATTAACGGCCGGTATTGGCCCAATATTATTAATGGTAATTTCATAACGAAGATCATCCCCGGGCTCTGCTGTGAACGCAGGAACATTAGTGACGGTATTAAATACTCTTTTTTCAATCACCAGTTCTGGCGCCTGAACCATAATAATTGCAACATCTTCATAATCGAGAACGCCTGGTGTTCCCGGAGCAACAGTACTGATGACTCGATCATAACTTCTAATTTCCCCCGTCACGACACCCGACGGAGTATCAGCACTGAACCATTGAGATGCCCCTGCTACATTATTAATTAATGCACCATTAACATTATCCACATCCAGCTGCATTTCATAATTTATTATTAAACGATTTAAAGGTAATAATTCAGCTTCAGTTGATGTCATGCTAATGACAAAAGTACATATTGGAGCCCCGCTATACACAGTATCAAAATCAGTCCCTTCTATTAAAGGATCACTGACCGTTGTCACTCCATCTGCTGCAAACACCCGCGCATTTAAAACTTTCGGTGACGTGTCGCACATACCTCCGCCAGTGACATGCTTAGATAATAAATCAGTAATGGAGATATCATAGGCCGGACCTGTACCGATATTTTGTACATTTAAAGTAAAGATTTCCGGTACGCCAAATTCCATAATGACGGGATTACCAACAACGCCCGTTCCACCCGGACCGGTCTTTTGCAAGGTCATTTCTGTTGGCTCTACAATCGTCACGGGTACATCTGAATCTGCTCCACCATCAGCCTGCGAAGCAATTAAATTATCTGACGAATTATAGGTATAACTCGCGATATTAGTAAATGTATCCCCATCCTGATTATTTGTGTGATTTCGTAACACGACTGTTAATTCAATAACTGCCTGCTGATTCGCTGGTATATCAATACCATTGGTTATATCTTCAATCACTATATTGGTAGGTGTACCCGTATTAACTGGCACCCAACTTCCCGTAGCTGAAACTTTTTTCACATCAACAAAAATCAGTTCTACATTAGGCGATAATGGTTGCAGATCATCAAGAATACGAACATCAAAAAGAGCACTTCCTATAGGTGCCCCGGGAACAGTAATGGTATAAGTGAACGGCACACCAATGGAAGCAGTTAATACCGTGTTAGCTTTTTCCAGTGCAGTGGGGGGTGCCGTCATTAAAGTAGTTTGTGATGCAGCCGTATTACTGGGCCCATATATTTCACGCACACCAGTAACCGTTCCAAGTACTGGCGTCAGGTTATTATCAAAAGAGTAATAACGCGTTGCGGTTGCGGTATTAATAATATTAACTAAACCCGCACCTATATCATCATCGGCTGCCACCTGAAATATTAAACGTAATGTTTCACCCGCGGGAATAGTATAAGGCCCGCCATTATCAAAATTCCACACAGCCAAACCGGTAGCCGGATCATAAACAGGGGCTACATCAGGCACATCAGTACCGACTGGCACTTGCGTATCAAGAACCGTAATAACACCTTTTCGTAAACCAACAGGTAGTGTGTCTTCCAGGAGGACATCATATGCTGGCGATTGACCATTATTAGTAATATCTACCGTAAAGGTAACCAGCTCTTTAGCAATCAGAGTGACATCACCAAATTCCTGTATTGAATCTTTGCTAACTGCGAGGTTTGGCTGCTGTAGAGTAACCGTTTCATTATCGCTCAATGTTCTAGTTACACCAGCATTAATATCATAATCAAATTCAATTAAATTCTGTAACGGAATATTGCTTAATGGGTTAGCTACAATGGTTGGCTGGTGATCAGCTACCCTGGCTCGATATTCAATAATAAAATCATTATTACCATCATCAGGTGCCGCATCAAAACCAGCATTAGTTATATCACCTAACGCCCATTTTAAAGTTGTTTCACCTGCAATCGGTGTATCAATCGTATCGGTAATCTGATTCGCAGCAATAGCCGTATAACTAAATGGACTACCCACGGGTGATTCATAAGGTGCCGAAGTATCACCATTAACACTAACTACTTCACCAAAACTTAATCCATCCGGTAATATATCTTCCAGGTTAACGTTAGCACTTGTACCTTCCTGTAGGTTCAAAGTAATTCTGTAATCAACAAGGTCACCAATACGCACATCGCTGGCGACATTTAAAGCATTTAACTGTGGCGAAGTATCACTCAGATAAGCTTTATTGAATATATTTGTATCAGTAGTTGTAACCGATGCAATTAAATCAGAGCTAAAATAATCATTGATTCCACCAGTACCATCACGTTCATTCGAATCATCAACATCATCATCAATACTCGTCCAGCGAATTACGCTAAGATTGACTAATGGTTGGTTAGCTAAAGCAGAGTCGCGCACTTTTAACTGATAACTAAACGTCGCAGTTGTGCCTTCTGGCACATCGATATCAGCTGTATTAGTTTCCACACTCCAGACTAACTGATTACCGATCACTGAAGGTGCCGTTACACTAATACCATTAATAGAAGAACTTGCGGCTGCAAAATACTCTAAGTCGGGAGAAATATCACTCGTAATACTGACATCATAAGCATCTGAATAACGATCATTTGCCAGCCCACCAAGGAATGTATATGTAATAGTATATTCAAGAATATCACCCGCATCGGGAGGATCGGTTGCAGAAGGTTTAGTTAAATTATTTACTTCGATTCTTGGACCATTACCAGGAGGCGATGGTAAAGTAGTATCAAGCTGAGGTTCAATAATCGTAATATTATTCGCTATATTGGTCGAACCGCTTCCACCTAAAATAGCTTCACCACCCGGACTATTAGCAAACTCAAAACGAACACTATTATCAAACAATGCTGTTAAAATATTTGCATTTGTATTATTACCGACTCTTGCTACCAGGTTAATGATAGCTGTTTCCGCACCGACTAATGGCGCATCCAGACTTATACGCGCTTCATTATCCAGAAGACTAGAATTGGTGATTGTTTCAGTAATTTCATCACCATATTCACTGGCTTGAGTTGAAACTAAATTTGTTGCCAGAGTATCAAATACTAAACTGTTATCCAGATCATCAATAACTAACACATCAAACATCGTGCCACTCATTGATGGGTCAGGTACAACCATACGATAAGTAATCAACTCACCAACTGCTGCAAATGTTGGGTCACGTACAGTTAATGGCGCCGGGTTAACTCCAGGACGTGTAACACTTGTAAAAGTTTTAGACGGATTTTCTATCGGATTAATATTATGCTGATTAAAAAATATCGGTCCTACATCGGTTCCATAAATCTGTCGTTCAGCAACAATGGTAGCATTTGGATCCGATACATTGATTGAAGAATAAGTATCTACAAGGAAACTATTATCCCAGGAGTTACCGCCAGCAAGATCAACATCAACCTGCACATTATAATCAATTTCCAGACATCTATTTCCAGGTGGTAAATCAATGCCACTAAAATCAAATGTCATAACACTACTGGTAAAATCGAAAGTATAATCATTGCCTATACCTTCGGTTACAATGTTTCCGTCTACACGCACAACTGGAACAGAGAGTGTTGCTAAATCAAACTCATTCGGCTCAACCCCTATAACGACACCCGGAACAGGATCTAAGTCATCAACAATGACAACATCATAAGCCGGTGCATCACCCGAGTTACAAACCTGTAATCTGTAATATACAAACGAGCCAGAATCCGCTGGTGAACCACTGGGTATAGTTGATGAATAAGTCGCACTTGCATAACGCTCTTTTACAATATCATCAATCAGTATTTGCGGCTGACGAGTAAAAATAGTTTCTGAGTTTGTTATCTGTAGTGCACCACCATCAGCCTGAGTATAATTAAAGTCGACCAGATTAATTAAACTTAACTCAGGGACATGCGCCAGAACATCATTCGTATTTACAACTTGTGCAGTGTAAACAATAACAAAATCATTATTACCATCATTAACACCGGTTTCACCTGCATTGGTTATTGCACCCAGGTTCCAGGTAATTTCGGTTTCATCAACAGCCGGAGTATCAGCCAAATTCACTATAGATGCTAAAGGAATAGTGGCATAACTAAATGGTGCACCTGGTGAATCATAATCAGCCGTTGTATCACCATTAATACTAACAATGCCATTAAATTGTAACCCTGGTGGCAATACATCGACTAATTTAACATTAGAGGTTAATCCCTCCTGTAAACTTAATGTTAATGTATATTCAACCGTATCACCTATACGTAAGACACGATCGTTTGCAGAAGAGTCGAGAGGTGCTGCCACAGCAGAATATATAAACGTATCATTATCAGCCGCTTTTGTAATATCAAAAGCATTCGTGACTAACAGAGGTTCGCCCTCTTCAACACAATAATCATTTTCTGGCTCTGTTACTAAATCACACGCAACACCACCTAAACCTTTTCGCTCTAAATCATCAATTGCAGGTAACACGGTTTGCAGTGATGTCCAGTCAACTACGACATTACCGTCTAAACTTTCATTGGGCTCTACCGTATCGTTTACAGTTACAGTATAAACCAGCGTTAATGTTTCACCTGTTCCAGCAAGCTGATCAAATATCAAATCAAGTGCATCATCACCATTTGTTGTTGGTGCTGTTGTATTCGTTCTACCCCAGACTAATGCCCCACCTACAGTCACTCGCGGAACTAGATTACCCAGCGTTAAACCACCCACGGTTATCGTTGCTGAACCGGCATCAAAACTAACACCTGTGGCAATATTATCCTGAATATTTAGATCAAACGCGGAAGACTGATTTACTGAAGCATCAAAACTAACAAGGATTGTGTAGCGTAAAACATCACCCGCATCTGGTCTATCTGTGACTAATGCCTTAGTTAGATTTTCAACTGATTTAACTACCTGTAATCTTGGCTCAACAACTGTTTGCAAATTAGTCGTTCGAGTAAAACCACCCACAGGATCTACATTGTTATAGGTTAAGTTTGCAGAGTTTTGTAACGTAAGCCCTGCATTGGTAACAAGGTCATTATTTACTCTGGCAAAATATTTAATACTGATACGTGGGTCTTTAGCATTGATAGCAATATCATCTTCCGACTCTGTATCAACGTCACCTATATTCCATGCAACATCTGTTGAACCGGAAGCTTCATCTACCGGAACTGAGGTAAAACGCAGTGCTGAATCGGCACCGTTCAATCCAGTAACATCATTATTATTAATACTAAAAATATCTTCGACGGTATATGTAATTGGAAAACCAGCTTCATCCTGCAGCACATAGCTTAATCCGGTGCTAGCCATATCATCTACCACAGTTAAAGCTTTCGTAATGCCTTCCGGTAAATCAATCACTAATTCAAACTGTTTATGTTCACCAATTGTCACCGTATCTGGTTGAGGAGGAACGGCCGGGTTAAGGTCGGTTTTTGAAAACCCTAGTGCGGGCACCGTAACAGAAGGTGTATTACTGACAGTGTCATAATTATTTGGCGCAACTCCCGCCCCTGAAAATCCACCGTTACGCATGCCGAGTGGGTCACCGTCATTACCGATAATACCTGACACATTCAGAGCCGGTGGATTTTCAGGCAATGATGTCCAGCGCACATCCAGTGTATTGGCAATAATATCATGGGGTTCAACCACATGCGGATCAATCAAATTCTGAGGTGATGTAACATCATCCACTTCGACTTTGAACGTAAATATTATTTCTTCACCCGGATCAAGCTGGAAACCGTCAAGCGCTTGATTGTCCCAGTTAAAGATAGGTTGATTAACGCCTAAAGTAGCAACATCAACATTATCAGGTAGAGATGGTGTTGGAGGTCCGAGAGGTAATCCAATTATGCTCTCTGAACCGACAATATAATTAAATTTCGTTGCAGTTAAATCATCTAACACCTGAACATTATAAGCAGGCGAAGAACCATTATTAACAACAGCCACCGTCACCGTAATTTCATCTTGTGCATCTGCACTGGCAACGGATAATACTTTGCTGATTTCAACGGATGGTTCACGTAAGATTAAACGCTGCTCTCCGTAATTTATAATGACATCAGTAGACGCACCGGATGAAAAAGTTTCGGTATACGTTAAACGTGCTACGGTTTGTGCGATTGAACAAACTGCTGCATTAGATGGTAACGCTCCGGTACTACCACCATTCAATAAAACACATTCATTCGCTGGTACTGGATCAATCACCGTTGGGTCTGGATCAACAGTTTGATCGGTATTCTCTATCCGAGCAACAAAATCAACACGGAAATCGACACCTGTAACAGGACCGGATATCACTTCCTGATCACCGAAATCCCAGACAATGACATCATGTGTAACACTACCAGGCGCTGCTCTTGTACACACTGGAGTAAAAGTACCGCCTGGAAAAAACACAAGATTACTTAAGGTAACGTTGGGATAGTTAGTCGCTACACAACGCACACCTAACGGCAACTCATCGGTAATTTTAAAATTATCTAAATCTGCAACCGGTAACGTGGCCTGTAATTCATAACGAACCTCTTCACCAATTACCACCGACTGATTTTGCGGTGTGATCGCAGCCGTCAACGGTGTATGTGAAGTTGCAACGACCATTTTAGGAATGGTTTGCAGTTGCTCCATTTGTACAATGGCATTGTTATCAATCGCGGTATAAATTCTTGCACGCCCGGTTTCATTCGGTACCGTGTTTTCAGTATTTAATAATTGCGGGGTATTCTGGTTACCGAAATCACCAATTAAACTATCGTATGATGTTGATACTACATTTGTTAGTGGCTGCAATGGGGCAATCGCATCGCTTGGGTTCACTCTGTAATACAGTAAAACTTCCTGACCCGCATCTATTCTTAATAATGATTTATTGGCCGTAGCTGTCGCAGTATTAACATCATTAAAATCAAACTGTATTTCGGCCGGATTGGCATTATTGAGAATATTATCCGTAAGTATTGTACCTTCATCGGCTTCATCAATATCGCCATCACCATCATTATCTAAATCATCTGTTAAAAAATCTTCAATCAACATTAGGTCACTACTATCTAATACATCAGTGACGATAACATCATATGCTGGTGATCTAACTGGAGTTGTTGGTGACTCATTTACAAGACTGATTTTATAGACATAAGAATCATTAGTATCACCATCAGTTAAAGTTTGCTGATAGTCACTACATACTGTCCCAAGCTCATGATCTTCTTTTGAAAGCGTAACGGTTTCATTACACACCGTTTTAGTAACAATAAGATTTGGTTCTACATCGGTTAAATCAACCTGTCGAACAGCTTGCACCGGATAACCGGGGAAAGGTGTATTTTCATCTACCAATAGATCGATATCTATACCACTAACTACATCTTCAAAAATCGCATGGAAAGAAGTTGTAACAATATTTGTACTGGTTCTGCCGTGTAGATTTTGATTAAACCCTGCCGGCACAGGGTAGGTCAGATCCACATCATCATTTAATAATCTGGCCTTATAATTAACACGGAAGAATTTATCTTTTTCTGTAATATCCTGAGAAGGGTTATTATTAAGTAGCCATGTAATTGGTGACTGATCTAGTAATGTTGTGCCTGCACCACCATTAGCCGTATTTAAAATCACATCCGGAGTTGGATTAAAAATCGTGTCCTGATTGGTACCATGAAAATCATAAACATTACCCGCAGCAAAAGGAATTAAACCTAAACCCTGCCCTCCATTAATAACGGGTACACCTTCCATTCCCGCGGTAACCTCTATATCTCTTACCGCAATTAAATCAAAGCCGGGCGTAAGGAAACCAAACCAGCCACCAGATTCAATAAAGTAATGACAGTCCTCACCAATTTGTGTATCTAATTCTGTAGGTAATGGATAAGCAAGAAAATCACTGCTCTGTGTAGGCGTAAAGGGCTCAGCTGTACCACTTTCAGTGCAATACCACACCGTATGCGTCAGGTTAAAACCTAAAACCCGTGAGCGTATCGCATCTAGTGAGTAATTATTTGCCAGTTGCTTATTAGGCGTAGTTATCGGTAATGATGCAGTTCCTGGCAAAGTTAGCGGAACACCATTACTTAATGTCACTTCACCAACAACATCAGCACGGAAAGTTAAATCATCTACAGGCGAACCAACAGTATTTTTTATAACATTAAAACTGAATGTTTCTGTTGCGTTAGCAGCAAGTACACCACGGTCACAGGCAAAGACGCTGGCAGTAGCCGGTAAAAATGCGGGCTGATTTAACAATGGATGGGGAGGAGGATTAGCAACTGGTCCACAACCATTAGGGTAAGGAGTTTGCACTGTCATTGCCTGACCAAATGTTACATAGGTTGTATGATTATCAGCATCATGACCACCATCATTATTAAGCAATACATTTAACGTAAGCGGTGTATTAGTATCATTGGTCAGAATAAATAATGCATCTGAAATATCCACATCCAGATCTTCAACATCAACCGGGAAATCCTGACTATCAACTGCCTGTGGTGAATTAACCAGGGGACAAATATCACTGTAATCAACGGTGATCTGGTTAGTAATAGTAAAATCACTATCCGGGTCTGTATTATCAGCCTGAACTTCTGGCGCAACATTAAGATCAGCAGCCAGGTCATAACGTGAACTTTCAATTAAAACAATTCTAAACTGAATGGTTAATACGTCCCCATTTCGCAACAGGTTTCGATCATCACCAGCTACCGTGTTAACCGCCCTTTGATTACTGCTGGTTAAAGTAAAAACAGGCTGAGTATTACTAAGCAAATTATCTGGGGTCGTACCAATAACCGTTGTAGTGGTATCAATATCCGAGCTAATAGTATCAATCATGCCATCATAGGCATTACCAAATGCGGGCGTAACTACAGCTGTAGGTATAAATGTAGAATCAACCACATACTGACCTGAAGGCAAAATATCCTGAACCACTAAATCTCTAATCGTTGAACCTGTTAAGTTAGTAATTTGAATCGTAACAAGCCCGCTACTACCTACTGGTTGATTTACATTAATTCCGTTTACAGCCTGTTGAATATCCAGACCAGTCGTATCTACCTGTGCGTTAAATGTAGCGATACTTTCTATATTAACGGCAGGAGTAACACCAGCATTGCTTGCAGGTGTAAATAGACCACCGGGCCCGCCATCACCTTCACAACCCCACTCTACATTCGCAGTGTTGGTAGGATTTAAACTACATGCTGACTGAATACGCCCTACATAATAGATAAAAGCACTTGCTGAATTTGCAGCCACATCTACAAAAGCTGCTGGTTCATCGTTATCTGGATTACCAAAACCAGATTCTGAAGTGCTCGCAGGGCCATCAGTCGTATCATCTATATCTAAATTTAAAACACTGCTCGCAAACGGCCCTGCTGTAGCTGGTAAACATCCAGTAGGTGTTCCATCTGAAGAAGTAAATACTGTTGCATTAGCGGCGGATGTCTCAGAATTACATATCCAGTTGATATCAAAATTACCACCGGTAATAAAATCATCCATTTCCAGATCTTCTAGACCCGCCAACCCTGTATTCTGTACTTCTACACGCCAGATAACTCCGTCATCTACATGACCTGATACTAATGCTGCGTAGTCACCTGCTCCCGTACCCGCATCCGTATTTCTTCCCAGTTTAGTTACCTGTGGCTGAGGCTGCCTGATAGGTAATTCAACTTCAGGACCCGTTACACTTTGTGCAACATTGTTACAACTCAGATCATAATCTGCTTGCGGTTGAATATTTCGATTTTCAAATACTAACGTTTCTTCACTAAGCCCAATAATACGGCGCACCTGAAAAACAAATTCAATACTGACCGGTCCTGCTGGTGTAACAGCAAAGGGACTATCAATTAATGTCAGTTCGGGAACCAGTGAAGGCGTCCACCTGAAACGTTGTTGGTTCGTTGGGTCCAGCGGATCAGGCTCAGGGTCTGCTGCTGCAATCAGCGGCCCACCATCAATAGAAATAAATACACTACCCGGCTCATACGTAAGACCCGAAATGCCAAAATCTTCATAAAGAAAGATGTTATCCAACGATATTCCGCCAATATTCTCAGCGGTTAATCTCACCGTTCCAAGTCCACACAACTCACAAAAACTATTTACCAGATCATGGCTAAGCTGTAACGAACCTGGCAGACTAAAATCGACTTCTGCAAAACCACTACCACTGACGCCTGTTCGCTCAACTACTGATGCGTTATTATTCATTACCGGACAGGTAGTACTTGTAGTATTTACCGATGCCTCTGAACTTATTGTCAGATTGACCGCTTCACCAGCAGCAAGGTATTCGAAGGTATATTGGTTACCAGACAGGGAACCGGGGGGCGGTGTTGGAGGTGAAACTGGAACAATAAGAGGTGTAGGCGGAGACGTTAAATTAATTAAATTAGCACTCAAAAAATCACTTAATTCAACATCAAACATACCACCAGATGCGTTATTTCTTATTAATACATTAAAGAATACAGGCTGACCATTTGCAGCTACAGTCGTAGTTGCGGTCTTTATCACCTGCAACTCAAGAGCATTAATTGGGTTTACTTGAATAGTTTCAGTGACAGGAGGTAATGCAATTTGATTGTTATTATCTGTCTCATTGTAGGTAAAATTAAACGTTACTGCTTGTGCTCCGGGAGGAGCAAAAGGCACTTGTGGGTTAGTGGTTAAGCCCAAATGAAACTGATAAGTACAACCTGCAACAATATTCGTGTTGTTGGGTACATCAAAAACAATTGCAGCCCCTACACCTCCGGGCTGTCTCGCATCAAAGCTAAAATCACTACAACTACCCGCTATCGCATCTGCCTGTACAACCATAGTAGACGTGGGTAGCCTGAAACCAATTGGCACATTAACGCTAATATCAATATCGAACGCAGTGTTTGCTACACCAGCACCCGCAGTATTTGCAACGGTTAATACAAACTCATCACCACCATCAGGTTGCGGAAAAAGAGTGGAGGGAGTTCCGGTAGGGTCACCGTTAGTCACCTCACGAATACCATCCCAGGTTCCAGCAGAATCCATTGAGGCATTACCACGTGCTGGATCAGCTGATATAAATGAAGTAGACGCATTTAAATTAGCTACAGCAAATACACTTTCCATAGGCAATAAAAAAACCACGCCGGTTAACACACTTGTAACCAGTCGAGATTTTAAAGCCTGTTTTATTGAATTAAATAACATTCAACCTGCTTCTTTATCCGCCAAATCGATTATTTTCACTTTTATCAATTAGTTACAAATGCTTACATCTGTGATTATACATGCTTACTCTCCTGAGAAATGTGAAAGCACACTCAAAATCAATATTAATTTTTATTTTAAGTGCGACACATAAGTTATTGTTTTTTAGGGATTTTAGTATAGATAAGTAATGTAGACCAGCTTTATTTAGGAGACACTTAATATCGCCATAATCAATAGAAAAGAATCACGCTTTTACCTAACTATAGGCTACGTATAAAACAAACTATTAATTAAATGACAATTCTCACCCCGAAGCAGCCTCATTTGCTCGTACCTTACTCGGTTACGGAACATCTCCATCGGGGACAATCCACCGTTTTTTGGCGTCCTGTCCCCCTGATTTAGACCACTAATAGCTGTACGGAGTCATCCATCGCTCCACCATCAGTTAGCAGGCAAGAAGTCAATTGGATATAAAATAGTGATCGCTGGAACATCTTCTTTGACACCAAAATTAAACTTCTTAACACGTTCGACGATCTTATTCTCAAGCTCTTTCGCTTCCATATCACTAGACTCAAGACTACAGGCCGAAACCTTACCATTAGGCTCTATAGTTAGCTTAAGTACTAACTTGCCCCGTAAAGATGGGTTCTTACGTAATTCACGGTTATAAATTCTATATAAAGCAGCTTTGTATCGATCAAATACAATCTGAATTTCTTCATCTGTTCTGGACGGGCCCGGACCATCGCTAAGTGGACGCTCTTCACCAAAGAAATCACCTCCAATAGCACTTTCAACTCTAGAGAACTCAACCCCACCTATACTCTTACCCGTTCCACCAGTGCTACGACTGAGAGAAGAAGTACGAATGCCACCTGAAGCGCCCTCGGCCTGAGCAGTAACCAATGAACGAGTCACTTTACGCGCCTTCTGACCCTTATTACTTAAGCGTGCCTGTGAGCCCAGTTTCTGATCTATAGAACTGTCCATTAACTCAGAGAAGTTTTCTTTAAAAGCAAGTAAGCCTGCAGTTTCAGCCACTTTACGCGCTTTTTTAGCCTCTTCAGTTTTTGGCTTAGGCACGTCTTTTCTTGGTTTTTTATCTTTCTTGTCTTGTTTTTTAACCTTTGGCTGTACCTTTGGTGGCGGTGGTGGTGGCTCTTTTTTAACCATTAACTTAGCAAGTCGCTCAGGAATTTCGGTTAATTGATCTCGAGTTTGCACGGGTAAATCCCAGAGAGGCACCAGGTAACCTAGAACAATAGAAATTAATAATGCTATTAATAAAATACGTCTGAAACGTTTTTCATCTTCACCCTGAGTTGTCCAGGGCATAATCATTTGACGATAAGGATGTATCGTCATTTCGCGCTCTATTACAAACTCAGTGCGACGCTCTTCTTCACGCTCCTGAACCAGTAAAATCTCTTCGTGCAGAATATTAATTTGCGCGATAACACTTTGAATATCTTCTTTGATTAGCTCACGACGTTTTTGAACTTCTTTAACATTTTCATCGTAATTAATTACCAGGTTGTGAACCCGGTAATAGTTTTCCTTTGAGGTATTTTCATCACAATTCTCACCCCAAACTAAACATGCGCCACCGATTTTATTAAGTTTATCTATGCGATCACTAATTTCACCTAGCAATATATATTGTTCACGTTCCTGAAATAGATCTTCAAGCTCAATATCAACAAGGCGCAGTCGATTCTCCAGATCGGCAATCCGGTGTTGCGCATTATCAATCTTCTGATTAATAACGTCCTGTTGTTCAGTGACTTCGTTATCTACCAACTTAATAAAACCTTATGAGTCTGTTTGTGAAGCTTTTTGAATAACAGCCAGGGAAATTTTTCCATAACCTGCCGCCGTACAACTAGACATAACTTTTTTCAATAACTTGAACGGAATTGTTTTATCCGCCAGTACTGTTACTTCTTTACTTTCTGAAACAACTTTTGTACGCAAACCAATTACGTTTTCACGCTGCACTATTAATTCTGTCTGAATGGCAGGTATAACTGCCGTTTTAATGCTTAGCGCTTCTTCAGTACTAATTACAGGATTACCCATTATCAAAATTGATTCTGAGGTTACTAATACTACAACCGTTTCACGTGGTTTTTTCTCTACTACTGAATCAGGTAATGAAATAACTTTAGGCGGTTCCATGACTTCTGTAGAAGATGAATTCACTAATAAAAAGAAAACCAGGATAGTAAAAATATCCATTAAAGATACAAGATTCAAACCGGGAGATTTCTTTTTGGAACGCGACATCCGCTTCATTCGGCGAGAGTTTTGTCTCATGGCGCATCACCAATTGATATATCAGGAAATAAACCTACTTTTTCAAATATCCCTCTCTCATTTTGTGCCAGCTCAATTAAACGGACTGCATCCATAACGTGTACCAGCAATTCATACTCAATATCAGGCTCCATCAATACTGTAGCATCTGTTTTATCTGGGTAATTTTTCTTAATTTCCAGTAAGTGAGAAGATAGACTGGCAAAATCATGTACTCCGTCTATTTTGGGGAAACGAGCAACTACGCGACGGCCATTACCTATTTCAAGACCTTTCTCACGCACGATGACTTCTATATTTAGCTTTATTTTTGTTGGCGCAGTCGAGCCACTCGAAGTTGGTAAATTCAACTCAAGTATAGTTACACGTGAAAACACAGCCGTTATTAGCAAAAACGGTATAAGCACTACCATCAAATTAAGAAAGGTAGTGATGTCCATTTCTGGAATTTCTTTATCCGTACGACGATAGCGTGTTTTTCTAGCCATTATTTTGCAGCCAGAGCAGCTTGACGTTTAGCAAATTCTGAAATGATATTAAGTGTTTTTACTGAGACCATTTCCAGGCTATCTACAATCTCACCTGTACGAGCCGTTAACAGCGCATGGATAATAAGCAATGGAATACCTGCCATCAGTCCAAATGCAGTCGTATTCATAGCAACCGAAATACTCGCCGATAATAAATCTGCTTTTTCTGCCGGATTAGCGTTAGCAACTGCATTAAACGCTTCAATCAAGCCCATAATTGTACCCAGAAGACCCAGTAGCGTAGATATATTTGAAAACAGGGCAACATAAGGTGTACGTTTTTCAAGCTGTGGAATTATTTCCATCATGCTTTCTTCCATAGCAATTTCAATATCATCACGACGACGTACTGAGCCCTGGCGGGCAAGCCCCATATTTAACAACCTTGCGATAGTAGAACTATCATCAGCGATTAATTCACGCGCTTTATCAAATTCACCTTCTTCAAGCATAGGATGAACTTCATCCCAAACTTTACGGTTGGCACTGCGCACAGTGCTTAGTTTAATAAAGCGTTCAGTTGCAATTGCCAAACCGATTGCAAATACAATGAGTATCGGGTACATAAACGTACCACCGGTTTGGAAAAACCGCACCATCGTTTCGATAAGTTCCATTATGTTTTCCTCGTAGTGTTTACATGTTTTTCTAGCAACATGTAGAGATTTTCAATAAGTTTAGCACTGTATTTACAAACTGTCCGTTATAAGCCAGTCAGTTATACATTATCTAATTTACTTTGCATGACTTAATTCATAAAAATCAAGCTCACGCATAAATACTTCTTTATCAATAGGTTTCATAGATCCGTCGAGCAAGCCCGAAGTTAAACTGGATTTCACGCCTACTTCAGAGTTTTTCCACGGAACAATATAAAGTGATTTTGGTGCTTCTTTATTGCCAATAATAGAAATACCTGACAATTCTTTTACATCACTATCTTTCTTTACGCCTGCTTTATTTGGCTTATCTTCAGCCAATACAAAGCCCGAACCTAATAAAATCAAAGAAAAGGCCATACAAATATTTTTTAAAATCTGCATCATCAAACTCTACCTTTTAATCCGGTTACTTAAATCTGCCACCCAAATTTTCATAGTTTTACTTTCTGGCTGCAAACTCAGATAGTGTTCATATTGCTGCAGCGCACAAGGTAAATCACGGAGATACAATTCACAAAGAATGCCGTAATTTTTTACTACCGGTAAATAGTCAGGATGTGCAGTCAATGCATTCGTATAGGCTTTTTTAGACTTATTAAACTTACCTTTCTTTCTATACAACATACCTAGCTGGTTATTAGCCACCGGGTGAGTTAAATCAACATCCAGTGCCAACAAGTAATATTTCTCAGCATTGTCATGCTCACCTTTTTTATCATAGGCCATACCTAGATTCACAAAAGGAGCAGGCACCCTTTGCTCTTTAGCAATAAGCTCTTTCAATAACTGTATGGCCTCATCATACTTCTCAGATTTCAGATAAGACAACGCCATATTAAAATCATCCTCAATATCTGAGTCAATTTCTATATTTTTTATTTTAGATATTTCACCCTGCATAGATGGCTTTGTAGACTCAACCACACAGGACATTAAGCTAATAATTAACAGACTTATTAATGAAAACTTTAAAACATTCATTTAAGCAGCCACTTTAGATTGAATTAAACTATTAAAAGCCTGTTCACTATCGGCTTTATTACCGCCCTCAGCCGGCGAATCTTCTTTCTCATTATCTAATTTATTTTCTATTTCTTTAACCGGAGACATCTTTTCTTCCAAAGGAATCACTTTTTTAGCTACCGGCAAGATGGTCTCCACAAACTGTACAGCCTCTTCCGGTTTAGCATATCGCGCAGGCAACAACACAGCTAATTTTTCGATACTTTTATCAATCCATTCGTTATAAATACCTAAATCAAGCAATTCCATATTCTTTTCATGTACATTAATTGCTTTTTCTTCGAATGGATAAACCTGCTCTTCTAACGCCAGTTCATATTGCTCTAGTTGCAATTCTGTCAATTTTTTAGGCCGTTCAGATTCCATCAGTGCACGACTAAAATGAAAATATATTTCTGCAATCTCATAAGTCGCAGCTGCAGTCACTACTCCTACCTCATAATCAACTAGCTTAGTTAAAACAGCTATAGCCTTCTTCATGTATTTTTTCTTTTTATTTAAGTTTTTCTTAAATGGCATTACCAGTTTTATCGCATTAAACCGTTTTATACTGGGCTGAGCTAAGACGAGTGACGCATTGGCAGCAAGATAACGTGTACGATCACTACGCTCCTTACCAGCTCTTAAATCAATTGCGACAATAAGCTGTAACTGCTTTATGTAGAGTTTATTTTGATTTTTCTGTTTATATATATTTGCAATTTTACTACGCATCTCAAGTGCAAATTCAGTCGGTCTTGGGAAATACTTCACATAACGAGTATAAATAGATAATGCCTTATCAATAGCATCCGCTTTCTCATATAGCTCAGCAGCTTGCTGTAGTGCTTCACGACGTACATTATCATCTTTTGTTTCTTTCTCTATGCGCTCAAACTCAGCAGCCGCAAGCAACAACTTACCGTCTTCCTTATATACTATAGCCAGTTTTTTGGTTATTTCAGGCATTAATTTATTTTTAGGATAATTCTTTCTAAACATCTCAAGAACCTCTGCTGCCTTTGGCCAATCTTTTAAACTGATCAATGACGCAGCTGCATCATATTCCGCTGTAGGACGAATTTTTGAAGTTGGCGCTGCAACAGCCACACGTAGAAAATGATCTGCAGCGGTACGATGATCTTGAAGCTTACGCGCCTGCTCACCCTGCTTATAAATGGAAGCGGCTAAATTTTCAATTAGTTTACTTCTATCCTTATGTTTTTTTGCTGTCAGCTTAAGCACCTGACTATATGCAAGCTCTGCATCCGCATATAAAGTTATATCAAATGAAGCGTGCGCTACTACCAACCAAGATGAACGAATGTATTTACTTTCGATATCAGGGTATTGATCAATAACACGACGACCAATTTTAATTGCCATCGGGTAATCTTTAATTGCGTATAGATCATCAGTAGCAGCAACTAAAACAATTGCAGCTTTTGAATGTGCTGGATATGCTTCTGCAAATTTTAATGAACTACGAATAACTTCATGTTTAACTGCATTACGCTGAGATTGATCAACTTTCTTTAAATGTTCACGATATGAAAAAACTGCGGCATACCCTGCTTCAGATGATTTTGCATGCTTATCATAATTATAAGATGTTCGCTCATACTCTAATGCAGCCCCCTTAAAGTCTTTGTTTTCAAGCAATAGCTCAGCTAACTGAAAATTAATACCTGGTGCTTGCTGGTCTTCCGGGAAAGAAGATAAAAATTCGTGATACCAGTGCGTTGCTTCTAAAAAGTTTTCGTTTTTAAATTTCCTTAAACGTTTATTCTGATATAAAGCGTGATAATGATTAGCCAAATCCATTAAGTTTGACTTCAAAAAAACAACCACATCTGGATACGTCATAATATCAAAATACGTCCAGTAATTAGCACTCAATCCATATGTAGATGCAAAGTTCTTTTTAGAATCAATAACCAGTTTAGGGAAGCCACCTTTCAGATAAATTTCAATTACACGTATATGAAAATGTGGCGACACTTTATTTAACGGATTTCTCTCTACATACGTATTATATGCGCTGGCAGCGTCAGCATAACGACGTTTAGTCAGGTAATACTCACCTAAATGACTATAAATACTGGATTCATACAATCTTGAACCACGGGTTTCAAAATATTTAACAACCTCTTGCGGACCACCCAAATATGAAAAACTCAAACTAATAACACGATATGTATCTTCAATCCGTTTACGTTCAATCTTGTCAGTTATTTGTTCAAAGTCATAACCAATAGAGATTTTGTAATCAAGCAAAGCAATAAAGTCATTCAGGGCTTCTTCATATAAATCTTGCTTAAAGTATGCCCAGCCTTGCTTATATAACGCAAGGTCATAAAAAGCAGAGCTAATACCAAAGTTAATGACTGCCTGGTAGGCTTCCTCTGAATCTAAATATTTTTTACGCGTAAAGAAATATTCAGCACGTCTGAATTGTGCCTCATCAATATGCCTTGAACTGGGATATTCTTTAACTAAGCGATTTAATATTACCATCGCTTTCTCTATTTCACCCACCTCTTCATAGGCACGTGATAACTGATACAAAACCTGGTCATTTCTATCATAGTGTGGGTATTTAACTAATAACCCCTTATAAAGTTCAATCGCTTCCATTGCTCCTGCTGAGGCTAAATCTTCTGCTACTGCTGCATCAGCAGCAACTATAGCTTTACCTGCACCTTCAGTTAAATCGGCTTTCTTTGTCGTGCGTTTTTCAAATTCCCTTTGCGACTCAGCTGAACTGGCAATTGATTTCTCTTTGCTTTGAATATTTTTAAGCGGAGCATCATCAGTTTTTATTTCAAAATTTTTCTTTTCTGAACTTTCATCCTTAGCTAGTAAGCCGGCAGCTGCGGTAGCACCAATAACTGGGGAATCAGCTATCACCTTACTGCTGCCTGAATTTGCAACTGCATCAACAACTTTTGAAGCCACATCTGAGTCAGCATTAAAAGCACTATATTCTTTTTCAATTTTTAAATCGGCCAGACGACGCAAAGCCTCTGGCGTCATTGCTGTTTCTGGCGTTTCTTCCAAAAACTTTTGATAACTCTCCATCGCTTTATCTAAACTTCCTGATATTTCTGCTTCCTCAATATCAGGTTCAACATCTTCAAGACTTGCCAGCGTCACCTTATCAACATTATTAACACAACTTATCTCTATCATTGCGATTAACGTGTATAAAATTATTTTTTTCAGTTTATTGCGAAGCATCACTGAACTACCTCTTCAGTTTTTTGCTCCGTCTCTACTTCTACTGTCGGTATTTCTGCTGGCTTCACTGCTTGTGGCTGCTCTAAATTCACATCTTCCACATCAGACATCAAAGAATCATTACTCTGCTGAACGTTCTTCAATAACTTTTCTTCTTCAACTTTCTGCTGCTTTTTAGTCGCCCTGTCATAACTTTCAGCAAGAGCAAAACGAGCTTTAATTTGATACTCCTCTAATTGATTACGTCGACGCTCTAATTCGTTTACGGCAAGGGTTTCAATTAGACGCCCCTGTCTGGCCATTACACCATCAACTTTTGTCTGATAGCCTTGAATTTTAGTTTTAAGTTGACGTATTGAAATATCATAGCCTTCATAACTTTGCGTAGCGGCCTGACGTGTTCGTACAAATGACTGATAAACCTCATTTAGCTTATTTATATAAACATCCAGCGTTTTCATTTGTTTATAGGCATTAGTCAAACGTTCGTGATATCCATTAGTTATATCCCAATGAAGAACGCCTTTTAATCTTGTAATCCTCTGACGAACCTCATCTGTATATCGCTGTGGATTAGTCGATAGATAGAGTTCTATTTGAGCTAGTTTATCCTGTACTCCTCGTTCTTCAGCTGTTGCCAAATACTCAGGACGTCGAGATATAACTAATGATTTTAGTCGCTGATCCAAACGGTCTCGTTGTGACATACGTAAACGTATTCTCGCATCCAGTTTTTTAAACTGTTTTTCTACTACGGGTAATAAGGGTTCATAATATTGTCGGCGTAATTCTATTAACTCAACATATACATCTAATGATTCTAACCAGTAAGAGAGTTTCAGTTTTAGCTCATGTAAATCTCTATAGTTTTGTAGCGATTGCTGAAAGTCATTCGATGCCATTAATGATAAGATATATCGTGTTTCGGGTGTTTCTTCGAGATCCCGAAGATTATGTAGCCAGTTTTTATCACGCTCTCCTTGCTTATCCAGTATCACACCTAGAAATTTTCCTTCCTTTACACTTTTAATTGATGCTTGAAGTCTATCTATTTCACCACCAAAACTATCCATAGCATTACCATATGCTAGAGCAGCCTGACCATAATACTCTAAACGACCATAGGCATAAGATACGGCTAACATGGACTCCTGTACAGATTCATTAGTAATTTCGCGCTTTTCTAAAATACGCCATGGAACAAGTGCTTTTTTAAATTTACCCAGTGAAACATTCACCCAGCCCAAGCCAAGTAAAGCCCTGTCTGCAAACGGGCCATTTAGACGCACCTTACTAAAATAAAACTTTGCAATTCCTGGCGACCCTTTTTCCAACATTCTATTTGCCAGTGTTAAATTAGCCTTATCTTTTAGTGCCAGTATTCCTCTGTCATTAGTACCAATTTCACCAACCTTATCGAGCGTGGCTATTGCCTTTTTCTCTTCGCCATTTTGTATATAAGCTATACCCATGTTATATAATATATAGCCTTTATATTTATCTTCCTTCTCTATTGATTTTAATAGTTCAATTGCTTCAGAAAATTTTCCTGTAGATATATATACCTGTGCACGTAAATAGATTTCATCAATGCGTAAATCTTCAGGCATTTCACCCTGAATTTTTTGTAAAATATCATACGCGTTAACTGGCTGACTTTTTTGGTAATAAATTTTAGCTAATCTATAAGCAGCTTCATTTCGAATTTCCTGGCTTAAATTTGACTCTAAAATAGATTTTATCGCTCTGCCTGCACGTTGATGCATACGATAGGCAAGTTCAAAACTTCCTACAGAAAATTCAGCATGATTAATATGTTGATTAAATGGGTCTAGCGACGGATTATCTAGTGAGTAATACTGACTTAATTCAGAGTCGAGTTTACTGATGGCATCAAAATGTTTATTTTGAAATGCATAAAATAAAGATTCACCATAAAAAATATCTTTAAGCTCAGGGGCTTTATCTATGGTGTTCTCAGCTGACAGATTAAATGTAGTCAGCAAAATTAAGAGTAGTACTTTAATACGAAACATTAGTATAAAAATCCGAGGGGTTACCAGTCTTTAAACTCTAAACCCTGCTCCCCTGCATTCTCACCACCAACTTTTATTTCAACAAACTTAGGGCCAACACCTTTTTTAAGGGTATAACTTGTACTGCGTTTTAATTCTGTACCGCCCGACTCCTTTGCCGTATAACTTATAACAAGCTTGTGTTCACCTGTTTTTATATTACCCGTATATATTTTTTGAACGCCACCTTTTTGCATAGCTTCAAGCTCACGAAAGGTATAAAGATGATAGGCTAAAACTTTGTTTTCGAGCTTTATTTGTATAGCATCGAGACGCAAATCTTCTGGCTCAGCAAGAGATACAAATAATGCAAATTGACTGTTTGAAGGGTAGAGTAGTTTTTCTTCTAATTGAAGTAAATCAGCCGTTAAATCAATCACATCTTTTTTGATGTCCTGAACCTGCTCATCAAGCCCTTTTATTTGTTCTTTTGTAGCATCGCCAGCGTATGCTGAGAATGTAATCAGCTGTATTATTGTAATTAAAGCTAAAAGTATTTTACGCATAACGTTTTTCCGTCACTTCATCACCGTTTATTGGACCATATACCCATTTAAATTTCCGCCAATTAACTCACATTTAAGGCAGATCTATTGAGTATACAACATGTTTTTGTATTTGAATCAGGTATTTATATTGTTTTGTTAAGAAGTTATCTTATATCCAAGGGGTAAATTAACATTTACTAATAAAGATACTCAATATTTTTTTGATTTGAATCTGTGACATTAAGGTAACTTGTGACAATAAGACTACTATGAATCTTACGACAAAAACAAAATCACAGAATCTATGACACAAACATTCGTGAAAGATAAAAAAGACATAAAAAAAGGGGCTAAAAGCCCCTTTTTTCAAACAAAATAACTAAAACTAATTACGCTTCAGTTGCCTCACTTACAGCCTTCATGCTTAAACGAATTCGACCCTGACGATCGATTTCTAACACTTTAACCTGAATTTTTTCACCTTCAGAAAGCTTATCACTCACCTTCTCAACACGCTCTTCGCATATTTGAGAAATGTGAACAAGGCCTTCTTTTCCAGGAAGAATTCGTACAAATGCACCAAAGTCCATAATTTTGATAACTTCGCCTTCGTAGATTTTGCCTACTTCAGCTTCTGCCGTGATCTGATCGATACGCATTTTCGCGGCTTCCGCCTTATCGAAATCACTTGAAGCAATCTTCACATTACCGTCATCATCGATGTCGATAGTAACGCCGGTTTCTTCAGTAATAGACTTAATTACCGCGCCGCCTTTACCAATTACATCACGAATTTTCTCTGGGTTAATCTTCATGGTTAAGTAACGAGGCGCATATAAAGACATCTCAGTACTTGGCTCAGAAAGCACCTTGTTCATTTCACCCAGAATAAACATTCTGCCGGCTTTTGCCTGGTCTAATGCTTTTTCCATGATCTCTTTTGTAATACCTGTGATCTTGATATCCATTTGCAGTGCGTTAACACCGTTTACAGTACCCGCTACTTTAAAGTCCATATCGCCAAGATGATCTTCGTCACCCAGGATATCACTTAATACTGCGTAGTTATCACCTTCTTTCACAAGCCCCATCGCAATACCTGCGATTGGAGACTTAACCGGTACGCCTGCATCCATAAGTGCCAGAGAAGTACCACAAACAGAAGCCATAGAGCTTGAACCGTTCGATTCTGTGATTTCAGATACAACACGAATTGAATATGGGAATTCTTCAGTAGTAGGCATACACGCTAAAACACCGCGTTTTGCCAAACGACCATGACCGATTTCACGACGACCTGGTGTGCCAACACGACCTGCTTCACCTACAGAGAATGGAGGGAAGTTATAGTGCAGCATAAAGTTATCTGTAATTTGACCTTCTAATGCATCAATTTTCTGTGCATCACGTGAAGTACCCAGTGTTGTTACAACTAATGCCTGAGTTTCACCACGTGTGAATAAAGCAGAACCGTGAGTACGTGGTAATACACCAGTACGAACACTGATTGCGCGAACATCATCAACGTTACGACCATCGATACGCTTTTCACCAGCAACAATGCGGCCACGTACAATGCTCTTTTCAACTTTACCGAAAGCACCTTTCACTTCGTCTTTCGTAAAGCCATCATCAGATACCAGCTTTTCAACAGCGGCATCACGTACTTTATCTACTGCTGCATAACGCTCTAATTTTTCAGCAATTTGATAAGCTGTTGTTAAATCGGCTGTCACTGCATCAGAAACTTGCTTGATAAGATCTTCATTTACAACTGGTGGAGTCCACTCAATTGCTGGAGTATTAACTTCTGCTGCCAGCTCTTTAATAGAGTTGATAACAACCTGGAATGCTTCATGACCAAACATAACTGCATTCAGCATAACTTCTTCAGATAACTGATCCGCTTCAGACTCAACCATTAGAACCGCATCAGTTGTACCGGCAACGACCAGGTCAAGCTGTGATTCTTTAAGCTGTGCAAATGTTGGATTTAAGATGTACTCGCCATCTTTATAACCAACACGACATGCGCCTACAGGGCCTGCAAATGGAGCACCAGAGATAGCCAGTGCTGCTGAAGTACCAATCAGCGCTGCAATATCAGGGTCAATATCAGGGTTAAGTGACATTACTGTACATATAACCTGAACTTCGTTTGTATAACCTTTAGGGAATAAAGGACGTATAGGTCGGTCGATGAGGCGACTAGTCAGAGTTTCTTTTTCTGATGGACGACCTTCACGCTTGAAGAAGCTACCTGGAATTTTACCAGCAGCATATGTACGCTCCTGATAGTTTACAGTCAAAGGGAAGAAATCCCTTGGCTCTCCAGCCTTCACAGCTACGGCGGTACATTGAACAACAGTACCATCCATATCTACCATAACAGCACCTGAAGCCTGGCGAGCGATCTCACCAGTTTCGATAGTTACGTTATGATCCCCAAATTGAAACGATTTTTTAATTGCAGTCACAGGTTATACCCTATTTATCTGATTTATTTATCTAACGTAGATTAACGACGTAGACCAAGATTTGAAATCAGATCTTTATAACGATCTGTATTTTTTGATTTTAAGTAATCCAGTAATTTACGACGCTGATTTACCATGCGCAAAAGACCACGACGAGAATGGTGATCTTGCTTATGTTCTTTAAAGTGCTCTGTAAGCTGAACGATACGTGACGTTAATAGTGCAACCTGCACCTCTGGTGAACCTGTGTCGCCTTCGCCGCGTGCATATTTAGTTACTACTTCAGCTTTAGCTGTAGCTGTCATTGACATTGTCAAAACTCCTGACTGTGTGTGCCTCAAAAATTGAAGCGGGATTTTATCATGATTTAGGCCTTCTACAAAAGCCTAAATTCGCCTTAAAGCTTGATTAATCAGGGATTACCCCTGATTAATCATTTTTGCCGATATCAATCGTTATTATCCAGAGTCAGATCCAGACTTAAAACGATTGAATGCGGCAGTTTACACTGCTCAGGTATATTTATCTCGATTTTCCTGCAACGAGATAAATATTCCTAAGCAGTTATAAATTCATCATCCTTTTTGGAGCCACTCTCCCATCATCATTAATGTTGCCAATACCAATAAAAGTATCGCCATCATAGATCCGTACCAGTCCGTCTGTTGGTACGCGAGCTATCTGCACTGGCTGACCCAGCTTAATGTAATAGGCACTATCAGCATCAAGCTCCACTATTGGCCAGTCATCAATGCCACTATCTATTTCGAGCATAGTGTCATCTAATGCTTCAAAGCCGTTTTCTGCTATTTCCATTAACTCATCAAGTGTAAACATCCCAGACTGATACGGGCCTACAGAGGTGCGCCTCAGCTCCGTAACAAAAGCACCACAACCTAGCATCTCTCCCAGGTCTTCAGAAAGAGTACGCACATAAGTGCCTTTAGAGCAGCGTGTCTCAAGCTCTACTTCTCCATTTTCAAAAGACAGTACATCTAATGAATAAATGGTTACCGGGCGCGCTTTACGCTCTACCTCTATACCCTGGCGAGCCAAATCATATAAACGTTGACCATCTTTTTTAAGCGCTGAATACATAGGGGGAACTTGCATAATGTCACCGGTAAGTGCCGGTAAATGCTTTTCGATATCAGCTAATTGAATATGCTCAAAGGGGCGAGTTTCTAAAACTTCGCCTTCTGCATCACCCGTCGCCGTTCTTTCACCTAGCTTACATTTAAATCGATACGTTTTATCTGCATCCAGTAGAAATGCGGATACCTTTGTAGCTTCACCTAAACAGACGGGCAACATACCTGTAGCCAACGGATCAAGACTACCTGTATGACCTGCTTTGTTAGCATCGAATAAACGCTTTACACGCTGTAACGCATGGTTAGATGATAGTTTAAGAGGTTTATCCAGAAGTACCACACCATGAACAGCGCGACCTTTGTTTTTACGACCCATTATTAAAACCTAAAAGCTTTTGACGTAGAGCTATTACTATTTATGTTACACATAAATAAATACGTTTTCTCTGTGTCTAGAATTAATCTTCGGAGGAGTCCGCATCACTTGAACGTGCTTGGGCAATTAATGACTCCATAGACGTGCCACGCTCTATGCTCACATCATACACAAACCGTAATGATGGCACGATACGTGATCGAACACGTTTACCTAGCTCACGGCGAATAAAACCGCTCGCCTTATTTAAGCCTTCTTCAGCCTGCTCTCGCTCATCATCATTAAGCACGGTAAAATAAATCACGGCACTACTTAAGTCACGACTCACTTTTACCGCAGTAAAAGATACCCAGTTAACACGAGGATCTTTAATTTCATCACGCACCAGCTCAGACATTTCTCTACGAATCTGCTCAGCCATACGTTGTGATCGGGAATATTCTTTTGGCATAATTAACCTGAATTCGCCACGGAGACACAGAAAAAAGAAGTTTTATTATTGTAAGCTGCACAATAATAAAAAATCTCTGTGAATCCTGAGTCTCTGCGGCTAATTTTTATAAAACGCGTTCCATTTCAACACGTTCGAAGACTTCAATCTGGTCACCGACTTTAACGTCGTTGTAGTTCTTCACACCAATACCACACTCTGTACCACTCTTCACTTCTTCAACTGCATCTTTAAAGCGACGTAGTGATTCAAGCTCACCTTCGTATATAACGACATTCTCACGTAATACTCGAATAGGCTGACTCTTCTTGATGGTACCTTCAGTAACTATAGAACCGGCAATTAGACCAAACTTTGGAGACTTAAAGACATCTTTAACTTCAGCCAGGCCAATAATTTCTTCACGATATTTCGCAGAAAGCATACCGGTTAAAGCTGACTTAACATCATCTATTAAGTCATAAATAACACTGTAATAACGCATATCAACGCCACGTTCAGCAACTGATTTTCTAGCTGCAGCATCTGCTCGAACATTAAAACCAAATACTACCGCGTTAGATGCAGCGGCAAGACTAATGTCCGTATCATTAATACCACCCACTCCGGAGCCAACAATAGCAACGTCTACTTCTTCATTATCCGCAGCCAGCTTCATTAATGAGTCTTTAAGAGCTTCTAAACTACCCTGCACATCTGCTTTAAGCAGAATATTGAGATATTTAACTTCGCCTTTTCCTAAATTGGTAAACAGCGAATCAAGTTTAGCTTGTTGCTGTGCAGCAAATTTAACATCACGTTCTTTATGGGTACGATTCCCCGCCAGTTCACGCGCGGTTTTATCATCGATCATAACCTGAACCTGGTCACCTGCCGAAGGCGTGCCAGACAGACCTAATACCACTACCGGTATAGATGGGCCTGCAACATCAATTTGCCTGCCATTTTCATCAAACATGGCACGTACGCGACCATATTCCTGACCCGCTAATACGATATCGCCTTTCTTCAAACCACCCTTTTGAACAAGGATAGTTGTCATTACACCACGCCCCTTATCCAGTGTAGCTTCAACAACAAGACCCTGAGCAGGACCTTGAGTCGGCGCTTTAAATTCAAGCATTTCTGCTGTTATGTTGATAGCTTCTAATAAATCGTCTATGCCTTCACCAGTTTTGGCAGAAACATTAACAAATATATTTTCACCACCCCAATCCTCAGGAATAACTTCGTGACTACCTAATTCATTTTTCACACGATCTGGATCTGCAGCTTCTTTATCTATTTTATTTACCGCAACAATTAATGGAACACCTGCTGCCTTAGAATGCTGAATAGCCTCAATTGTTTGTGGCATAACACCGTCATCTGCCGCAACTACCAGTATAACGATATCAGTTGCCTGGGCACCACGTGCACGCATAGATGTAAATGCCGCGTGACCCGGTGTATCCAGAAAAGTAATAACACCTTTATCTGTTTCAACATGGTATGCACCAATATGCTGAGTAATACCACCCGCTTCACCATGTGCAACTTTTGCTTCACGAATATGATCTAATAACGATGTTTTACCATGGTCAACATGACCCATAATGGTTACAACAGGTGGCCGTGGCTGCACATCATGCAGCTCACCGCCCGCTGTTGCTAATAATGTATTTTCACGATCATCTGCTGATGATGCAATTGCCTTATGACCCAGCTCTTCAACAATAAGTATCGCTGTATCCTGATCTATAACCTGATTAATGGTTGCCATAACACCCATTGTCATCATAGTCTTGATCATCTCACCGGCTTTCATTGACATCTTCACAGCAAGATCAGAAACCTTAATGGTTTCAGGCACATCTACTTCATAAACAATTTTTTCTACTGGTTTTTCAAATGCATGCTTTGCTTCCGCATTTTGAGCAGCCAATACTTTACGGCTTTGTTTCTTACCACGAGCTTTTTTACCTGAAGCTACATGCAGTTCTTTTCTGCCGTAACGAGTATCAGCTCCGCCTCTGCCTTTCGCAGCAGGCTTTTGTGTTCCTTTATTTCTATCATCAGCCGCTGCAACTGCCTTAGGTGCTTCGGCTTTAGCAGCGCCACGCGCTTTAGCATTGGCAACCACTTTTGCTTGTTGCTCAGCTTCAATACGCGACTTTACTTCTGCTTCTTTTTTCGCAATTGCATCATCTTCACGCTGTTTTGCAGCTTCTTTAGACTTTTCAATCGCAACCTCTTCAGCTTGCGCACGCTCCGCCTCACGGGCTTCTTTTTCTGCCAATAAGCGCTGAATATCTGCTTTTTCTTTTTCTTTCTCATCGGTTGCAGTATCGGACTCACCAATCTTTGAAATACTGCGTTTTTTACGAATCTCCACATTAACTGCTTTACTACCACTGCTTTTCAATGATGCAGTAGATTTACGTTTAAGCGTAATTTTCCCCTTACTAGATGCAGCTGCTGTTTTTTTACCGTGACTATTACGTAAATGATCAAGTAATTTTACTTTCTGCTCATCGGTAATTTCTGAGTCACCGTCAGCTACGCTGATACCCGCATCTTTTAATTGTTCTAATAATCGCTCTACCGTTGCACCTACGACCTCGGAAAGTTGTTTAACTGTAACTTGTGACATTTTGTGCGTCCTCCCCAGGGTTACTGGTTTGTCTCTTCTTCAGTTTCAAACCATGGTGCACGTGCGGTCATAATTAATGCACTTGCACTTTCATCAGACATCTCTTCTATATCCTGCAATTCATCAATTGCCAGTTCTGCCAGGTCTTCCATTGTACAGACACCTTTCGATGCCAGCTTATTAGCAAGTTCGTTATTCATGCCATCCATTTCTAACAAATCCTGCTGCGGCTCATCAACCGACTCTTCCTGTGATATTGCTTTCATCAACAATGCGTCCCTCGCTCTGCCGCGAAGCTCTTCAACTATATCTTCATCAAATTCTTCAATATTTAAGAACTCACTTTCAGGTACATAGGCCACCTCTTCAATACTGGAGAAGCCTTCTGCTGCGAGAATAATTGCAACATCTTCATCCACATCAAGCTGCTCCATAAACAACCCAACCAGAACCTTGCCTTCAGTTTCTGACTTTTCTTCCATATCTGCAGTAGACATGATGTTTAAGTTCCATCCCGTTAACTGACTGGCCATGCGAATGTTCTGCCCGCCCTTGCCAATTGCCTGAGATAACTTTTCATCTTCTACCGCTACGTCCATCGAGTGCGCATCTTCATCAACTACGATTGATAACACCTCAGCGGGTGACATTGCGTTAATAACAAACTGAGCAGGATTTTCATCCCATAGGATGATATCAACTCGCTCACCTGCCAACTCATTAGTGACTGACTGCACTCGCGAACCACGCATACCCACACACGCACCGACAGGGTCCATACGAGGATCATTAGATTTAACGGCAATCTTCGCGCGAGAACCCGGGTCACGAGCACCGGAAATAATTTCTATTAATTCCTGGCCAACTTCTGGAACTTCAAGCTTAAATAACTCAACCAGAAACTCAGGTGCTGTACGACTTATAAATAATTGCGGGCCGCGCGCCTCAGAACGTACTTCTTTCAGGAAACCACGTAAGCGATCACCCGGTCGAACGGCCTCACGAGGTATAACATCTTCACGCGGAATAAAACCTTCTACATTATCTCCCAAATCCAAGAAAATATTGCCACGCTCAACACGCTTCACCGTACCCATAATTAATTCACCTTCTCTATCCTTAAAGGCTTCAACTACACGGGCACGCTCAGCTTCGCGTACTTTCTGTACAATAACTTGTTTGGCTGTTTGAGCTGCAATACGACCGAACTCTACCGACTCTATTTCATCTTCTACAAAATCGCCCAGCTTAACATCTGGTTCATCAATTTGCGCAGCTTCTATGGTGATTTGCTTTAACGGAAACTCCAGACCACCTTCTTCCAGCTCTTCAGCAACTTCCCAACGACGAAAAGTATCATAAGCACCAGTTTCACGATCGACACTCACGCGAACATCAATATCCTTACCTTGCTTCTTACGACTAGCCGTAGCAAGAGCAACCTCAATGGCTTCAAAAATGATTTCCTTATCAACCGCCTTCTCATTAGAGACCGCATCTACTACGTAAAGAATTTCTTTATTCATGTCTGGCTCCAAAAACCATATCTCCGGGAATCTACCGGAAAATCCTAGAACTGCGGAACGATCCGCGCTTTATCGATTATATCTAAGGCTAAGTAATGGGTTTCACCATCCATTTCAAGAATGACATCATCATTCTCTACTCCCTTTAACTTGCCAGTAAAATTTCGCTGCCCCTCAAGCGTAGGCACGGTTAACTTAATTTTTACAGTTGAACCCGCAAAACGCTCAAAATCAGCTACCTTACGCAGCGGCCTATCCATACCCGGAGATGATATCTCTAAATTAAACTGCCCCGGGATGGGGTCTTCTACGTCCAGCACACTGCTGATTTGGTGACTTACTGCAGTACAGTCGTCAAGCACGATGCCATTAGGACCATCAATATAAATACGTAATAAACCATCTGTAGGGTGCGGACGATAATCAATATCCACTACCTCATATCCCATGCCTTCAACTACAGGCTCAATTAATGACCAGATGTCGCTCACGCTTGATAAGTACCTTTGCTGTTAGATATACTTGAAAAACACAGGAATATTACACCTGTATCGAAGCATAAAAAAGGCCCCGATGTACGGGGCCTCTCTTATTAACCTGAATTGCTCCAGATTGAATTTGGTAGCGGGGGCAGGATTTGAACCTACGACCTTCGGGTTATGAGCCCGACGAGCTGCCAGACTGCTCCACCCCGCATCAACTTGGAGCGAATAGTACAGATATCAATTACTTATTGCAAGTCATATAATTATGATTCTATTAATTAGTTTCTTTTTACTAAGAATAGTACGCATGACCGCTAGAAAACATTTAAAATAAAACCATGTACAGAATTATTCCCCTCCTGCTATTTCCCGTTATATTGCACGCTCAAAGCTACACGTTCTCTGGCGGCAAAAATAATATGGCCCATATTATTAGTTCGAAAATATTAATCAAAGCCTATAATAAGGCCAACATACATATCGAACCTTTATTTATTGGCCTTGAAGAATCCCTGCAGCGTTCAAATGCGGGTAAAACTGATGGTGAATTTGCTCGAATAAACAAGATAACCGAGCTATATCCCAACCTTAGAAAAGTCCCCGTACCCATACTCTCTGTACAAGCTATCGCCTTTAGCAAAGATCCATCTACCACTATCAACAACTGGAACGATTTACGTAATTACAAACTCATGATTGTTAAGGGGGCAAAATTCATAGAAACTGGCACACAAGGAATAGATAAAAATTACGCCCGCAATCTTGAAGATGCACTAGATCAGTTACAAGCAGATAAAGCAGAAGTGATTGTTATACCAAAGTTAGCGGGTATTAATCTAATATACAAGAAAAGATATCACGATATAAAAGCTGTTAGTAATTCACTTAAAACACTTAAGCTTTATCATTTTGTACATAAAAAAAACATGCATTTGATTCCTATTATCACACCTATTCTGCGTGAAATGGAACAAAGCGGAGAAATCACTTTCATCAGGAAATCTCAGCTTCTTAAAGCAGCAAAACAGTTTTCAGTTGACGAAAAATGAGCCGAACTTTGAATTTTATCCTAATTGAAACTGGATATTATTGCTGCTATCCAGTTGCTTAAGCCTTAACAGTCAACTAGGCGAACGCTGCAATACACAAAGACATTAATGCGGCAGGATATAGACCCAACAATAATACAGATAACCCATTTGCACTTAATGCAACTTGCATATCATGCGTACAGTGAATTTCCGATTTATCTTCCGCATCATCGAAGTACATTACCTTAACTATTCGTAAATAATAGAAGATACCGATAATTGAGAAGAAAACAGCAACCAGTGCCAGCCATAACATATCTATATTAACCACAGCTTTAAGCACAGCCAGCTTCGCCCAGAAACCCACCGTTGGGGGAACGCCTGCCATAGAGAACACTACAATAAGCATTATAAATGCAAACCAGGGGCTACGCTGACTTAAACCTTTCAAGTCATTTATATTATCCGCCTCAAAACCTTTACGGGCTAGCAAGATAATTACACCAAAACCACCCAGAGACATGAGCGCATAGGTTAGTGTATAAAACATAGCTGCAGAATAGCCTTCCTGATTACCTGCTAATAAGCCAAGCATTATAAAGCCAACATGAGAAATGGTTGAATATGCTAATAAACGTTTTAAATTCGATTGTGCAATAGCAATAACATTACCTAATATCATTGATAGCACAGATAATATAATCAACATACCCTGCCAGTCTGCCTGCAAACTCCCCATACTTTCTGCAAGTAAACGAATAACCATTGCAAAGCCTGCTACTTTGGGTGCTGTAGCAATATAGCTGGTAACTGTAGTTGGTGAACCATGATACACATCTGGAATCCACATATGAAATGGCACCGCGCCCATTTTAAAGGCCAAACCAATTACCATAAACACCAGACCAAAGATCAGTACGATGTTGTCACCTTTCATTTGGTCAATAGCAACAGCCACTTCAACTATATTTAAAGTACCAGTCATGCCGTATACCATAGACATACCGTATAACAACATACCTGACGCGATAGCACCTAGAACAAAATATTTCATTGCCGCTTCAGCAGCGTTAGGGTTATCACGATTAAACGCAACCATCGCATAAAGAGACAATGAAAGCAGCTCTAAACCTAAATACATAGAAAGATAATGATTAGCAGAAATCATTACCATCATACCCAGTAAGCCAAACAACCCTAGTACATAGAACTCACCTTTAAATATATTACGGTCCTGTAAGTATCGGCGAGAATAAACAAACACTATAGCCACTAGTAGCACTACCGCATATTTCAAAACAGTCGCTAAAAGATCGTTTACAAACAAGCCATTAAAAGCCAGTTCGCGTGACTCGGGGCTTTGTTGAGAAATTAGCACTAGTGTAATAATAAGACCAAGCTGTGATAACACATAAGTTACATTTCGACTTTCATCTTTCAGATAAACATCAACCACCAGTACAGAACAGGCAAGAGCAAGCAAAAACATCTCTGGCATTGCTATTGAAAGATTGAGCATTTCAAGTGTCATTATTATTATCTCTATTTATATCTTTTAAAGAATTCTGCTGTTAAGCAAACTTCTAACTATTTTGAAACACATACATCAGGTGCTTCATGTCATCCTGAGCAAATCTACAGGATAACAAGCTTATTAAGGTAGCTTTGACTGTGCTACATGCTGCAGTAAGTTATCAACAGATGCATGCATTACATCAACTAATGGAGCTGGGTATAAACCTAAACCTAGTACTGCGACAGCTAAAATCGACATGATTAATAATTCACGTTGATTCAGATCTTGCAGTGCTCTTACATTGTCATTTTTAACTTCACCGTAGAAAACGCGCTTAACCATCCACAATGTATAAGCTGCACCTAAAATTAAAGTTAAAGCAGCAAAGAAAGCAATCCAGAAATTGGCTTTAAAAGCAGCAAGAATTACCATGAACTCGCCTACGAAACCTGATGTTCCAGGTAAGCCGGCATTGGACATGGCAAAGAAAACAGCAAATGCAGCGAACACGGGCATACTATTTACAACACCGCCATAGTCAGCAATTTCACGACTGTGCATTCGGTCATATAACACACCAATCATTAAGAACATGGCACCGGAAATAAAGCCATGGGAAATCATTTGCACCATAGCACCTTCTATTGCTAAGGCTGCACCGGTAATATCACCATTAGCCGGGTTGCCCCAAATTTTGAATATAACAAAAATGCCTAAGGTAACAAAACCCATATGTGCAATTGATGAGTAGGCCACAAGTTTTTTCATATCACTTTGTACAAGCGCTACGAAACCAATGTAAACCACAGCTATAAGCGACATACCAATAATTAACCAATCTAAAGAGGCGCTGGCATCGGGTGTAATAGGTAATGTAAAACGTAGGAAACCATAACCACCAATTTTAAGCATGATAGCAGCTAGAATTACTGAACCACCGGTAGGTGCCTCAACGTGCGCATCGGGCAACCAGGTATGCACTGGCCACATAGGCACCTTAACGGCAAAGGCAGCTAAAAACGCAAAGAAGATTAAAGTTTGTTCAGTCATATCCAGTTTCAGGTTATGCATATCTAAAATTGCAAAACTACCTAACTGGTAATACATATAAATCATCGCCACCAGCATAAATACCGAGCCGAAGAAGGTATAAATAAAGAACTTAATGGTTGCGTAAACTCGGTTAGGCCCACCCCATACACCAATAATAATAAACATGGGTATTAGCATGGCTTCCCAGAACACGTAAAAGAACATGGAATCAAGGGCGGAAAACACACCATTCATCAGGCCTTCCATAATAAGGAATGCGGCCATGTATTGTGATGCTCTCTTCTGTATAACTTCCCATCCCGCCAATATGACCAGGATAGTAGTAAAAGTGGTTAACACGATCAGCGGCATAGACAAACCATCTACACCCAGATGATAGTAGATATTGAAATCACCTATCCACTCAAAACGTTCCTGATATTGCATAGCCGCCGTTGAGCTATCGAAGTTGGTATATAAACCCAGGCTCAAAACAAACGTTATTATAGAAATAATAAGTGCCAGACGACGCGAGCCTTCTGAGCCACCTTTATCTCCAGACAACAGCACTGCTGCACCACCAACAATTGGTAGCCAGACGACCAGACTAAGGAGGGGCCAATCTGCAAACATTATGATTTAATCCTGATGTTATTTTTCATTGTAAAATTCTTTATTTTCTTTCACCGTTCCTGAAAGGCTGTTTCAGGAATGACAAATATTATTTATGCTGGGTTGGCAAATAAATACAACAAACCGACCAAACCTAAAATCATTGCAAAGGCATAATGATAGAGCATACCGGTTTGTACATGACGAACCACGCCAGAAAACCAGCTTACGACTTTTGCCGAACCATTAATAATTATGCCATCAATAATCGCGACATCTCCGGCTTTCCAGAAACCTTTACCCAGGCCTCTACTACCGTCACTAAATATCTTCACGTATAACTCATCTATCCAGTATTTTTTCTCTAACATTTTATAAATGAAAGAAAACTTCTGACTGGTTGATACCGCAATTTGCGGGTTCTTCATATAGATATACCAGGCCGAAGCTACTCCTGCCATCGCCAATGCAAAAGGCCATGAAACTATACCGTGCTGAATCATTGCCCATTGGCCATGATAATGCTCTTTTACACGCGCCAGCACATCATGTGATTCATTTACAAAAATCACATCCTTGAAGTAACTACCAAATAACATGGGTTCAATAGTCATCCAGCCTATAACTACAGAGAAGAATGCCAAAACGATTAAAGGTACGGTTACTACCCATGGAGTTTCATGTAAATGCTCTTTAGTATGCTGATCCATTCTTTCTTCGCCATGAAAAACCAGGAAATACATTCGGAAAGAATAGAAGGCAGTAACAAACACACCAGCCAATACCATCAAGTAAACAATTTCGGCACCCGGTAAATGCGACTGGCCTACAGCTAAAATAATTGAATCTTTAGAGAAGAAACCTGAGAACCCTGGGAAACCGATTAGTGCCAACGAACCAATTAAAGAAGTAATCCAGGTAATAGGCATGTATTTTCTTAGACCACCCATCTTGCGCATATCCTGCTCATGGTGCATCGCAATAATAACTGAACCTGCAGCCAAAAATAGTAAGGCTTTAAAAAATGCATGCGTCATCAGGTGGAACACGCCTACTGAGTATGCAGAGACACCCAGTGCAACGGTCATATAACCTAACTGCGATAGAGTTGAATAAGCAACAACGCGTTTTATATCGTTTTGAACAATACCTATCAGTCCCATGAATAATGCTGTAATTGCACCAATGATCATTACAAAGGTCAGAGCTGTTTCTGAAAATTCAAACAGAGGTGACATACGTGCCACCATAAATATACCCGCGGTTACCATTGTCGCAGCGTGTATTAATGCAGAAATGGGTGTTGGACCTTCCATTGAATCTGGCAACCAAACGTGTAATGGGAACTGCGCAGATTTACCCATGGCACCAATAAATAGCAAAATACATATAACTGTCATTACAGACCACTGCTGGTCTCCAATTAAATTAATTGTCTGGTTTGCCATTTGAGGAGCAACTTCAAATACTTCTTTATAGTCCAGACTACCTGAGTACATAACCACTGCAGCAATACCCAGAATAAAACCAAAATCACCTACACGATTTACCAGAAAGGCTTTTAAATTGGCGTATATTGCAGTCTCTTTTTTATACCAGAAACCAATCAATAAGTATGAGATTAACCCTACTGCCTCCCAACCAAAGAACAACTGCAAAAAGTTATTCGACATAACCAGCATAATCATCGAAAAAGTAAACAGCGAGATATAACTAAAGAAACGTTGGTAACCCGGGTCATCATGCATATAGCCGATTGTGTAAATATGCACCATCAGTGAAACACCGGTAACGACACAAAGCATCATTACAGTAAGCTGATCAACCAAAAAACCAACTTCAAACTTCAGCCCGTCACTAACCATCCAGGTATAAACCGTCTGGTTATAAATTTCGCCGGCATCTAAAACAATATAGTTATAGGCCATCAGTGACAAAATAAATGAAGTTGCAACACCCGCAATGGTTACAGTGTGCGCACCTGAACGACCTATGACCTTACCAAAGAAACCAGCCACTATTGCACCGAATAATGACGCCAGAGGTATTGCTAAATAAATTAGTTCCATATCCATCTTTAATATATGCCTCTTTCTAGCCCTTCAGCGTATTAAGTTCAGACACATTAATTGTCTGTCGGTTACGGAACACGACCACAAGGATCGCAAGACCAATTGCAGCCTCAGCTGCTGCAACAGTAAGTATAAAGAAGACAAACACCTGCCCTGCGCTATCACCCAGAAAATGAGAGAAAGCGATAAAATTAATATTAACTGCAAGAAGCATTAATTCGATACACATCAACAGTACGATGACATTTTTACGATTTATAAAAATACCCGCGACACTTATTGAAAACATAATCGCGCCAAGAATGAGGTAGCTAGATAATGGGATCATTGCTGATTCTCCGAGTCAATTGCTTCCGACTTCATTTTCACTATGCGTAAACGATCTTCTTTTAAAACTTTCACTTGATCACCTGGATTTTGATGACGGGTATTTGGACGTCGGCGCATAGTTAATGAAATTGCCGCAATAATAGCGACCAATAAAATAACTGATGCTAACTCAAAAGCATATACATACTCAGTATAGAGAATTCGACCTAGCTCTTTGGTGTTACTGTAATCTGCAGCGTGCTGTTGTGGCACAGCAAACGCCTCTAACCCAAAGTGCTCTGGACCAACTACCATAACCATTTGCGCCATAAGCAATAGCGCAATTGCAATACCAAATGGCGCGTAGCGCATTAGACCTTCACGCATACGAGTCACGTTAATATCTAACATCATCACCACAAACAGGAACAGCACCATTACTGCACCAACATAAACCAGCACCAGTACTATGGCTAAAAATTCCGCCTCTAGCATTAGCCAGATTGCTGAAGTTGCAACGAAGGTAAGCACCAGAAAGAGCGCTGAATGCACTGGATTCCGTGCACTAACCACGCCCAATGCAGCAACTACCATAAGGGTAGAGAAAGCATAAAAGACGATTTCAAAAAATGTCATGTGTTGATTCCGTTACTTTGTTTATTAAAAGCACTCTCCGCGCATATACACGAATAGCCACAAATCACTTACGCTGCACCATTGTTTTATAAATGGTGCTTATTCATTAATTTATCTATACGGTGCATCTGCCGCACGATTCGCCGCTATCTGTTCTTCATACTTATCACCGACAGATAACAACTTATCTTTTGTCATTATATTTTCACCCCGGTTTTCAAAATGATATTCAAAAACGTCGGTTTCCACTATTGCATCCACCGGACATGCTTCTTCACAAAAGCCACAATATATGCATTTAAATAAATCTATGTCATAACGCGAAGTACGGCGAGTACCATCATCACGCTCTTCTACATCAATAGTAATAGCCAGTGCAGGACAAACTGCCTCACATAATTTACAAGCAATGCAACGTTCTTCGCCATTAGCATAACGACGTTGCGCATGCAGGCCTCTAAAGCGAGGTGAAATAGGCGTTTTCTGCTCAGGGTATTGCAGGGTAATCTTTCTCTTAAAGAGATATTTGCCTGTTACCATCATGCCTTGAATCAATTCAAGAAAGAGAAAACTTTTTATATAATGTTTAATAGTTCTTAGATTCATAATATCTATGCTCCGCCTGCCGCTGCTACGCTGCTAACTGCCCAGGGGCCCACTTGCATTATCACCATTACCGCTTCAACAAATAACCAGACAATAGTAACCGGAATAAACACTTTCCAGCCTAAACGCATAATCTGGTCATAACGATATCTTGGGAAGGTTGCGCGGAACCATAGAAACATATAAATAAAGAACATGGTTTTAAAAATAAACCAGTGCGCACCATCACCCAACAAAATATGGTCTGACATTGAGCCAAAGGGAGACATCCAGCCGCCGAAAAACATTATTGATGTAAGGGCAGCAATTAGAATAATATTTGCATATTCTGCAAGGAAGAATACTGCAAAAGCCATACCTGAATAATCAACATGGAAACCCGCAACAATTTCAGATTCACCTTCAGCAACATCAAAAGGTGCGCGGTTTGTTTCTGCAATACCCGAAATAAAATAAACTGCAAGTAATGGTAATAGCGGCAGCCAGAACCAGCTCATAAAGCCACCCTGCTGACGCGCAATAATATCACCCAAATTCAAACTACCACTGGCCATTAACACACCAACTAGTGCAAAGCCCATGGCAATCTCATATGCAATCACCTGTGCTGCAGACCTAAGAGCACCTAACATTGCATATTTAGAGTTTGATGACCATCCAGCAATAATAACGCCATAAACACCCATTGATGTTAACGCTAATATATACAGCAAACCTGCATTTAAATTGGTTAATTGAACCCCATCAAAAAATGGTATTACAGCCCAGGCCGCCAACGCAGGCCCTAGAGTCAAAATAGGTGCCATTAAAAACAGAAATCTATTTGAGTTCGTTGGGATAATGATTTCTTTGAACATAAGCTTCAAAGCATCAGCTATAGGCTGCAACCAACCTTTCGGGCCAACTCTATTGGGCCCTAAACGAACCTGCATATAACCGATGATTTTTCTTTCGGCATAAGTTACATAGGCCACACATAGCATCAATGGCACCATAATAATAACAATATACAACATGTTTTCTGCTAACACCTGCACCCACATGGGTAACCAGTTCCAGAAATCAACCATAAAAGCTGGAGCTAATGAAAATAACCATTCCATAATTAAACCTTCTCCAACTCGATTGGTGAATAGGTAGCGCCCATCTGCACACTCAACTCTTCTGCTGCGGGTAGCCAGACACAATCATCGGCTAGCGCATTATCAATTTTAATATCAGTTTGCTCACTATGGCCAGATTGCGTAACCATAACGCTGTCGCCATCTTCGAGCTTTAATTTAGCAGCCAGTGTCGCATTAATTGCTACATGATTCTGATCTGCATCTTTTGTTAACTGTAATGGTGTAGAACGTCGAACAAGAGAGTCAACTGCATATAAAGGAACATCACCTACTCGATGCAAGCCACTCGTTGTTTCAACTTTCGCAACCGGGCTATCAGTAGATAAAGTATTATCTAATTGTAAATCACGGCACTGTTCTTTAACTTCATCACGCACTTCTTCAGATGACATATACTCAAAGCCATCAACATTCATTAAGTTAGCGAGTACACGTAAGATTTTCCAGCCCGGGCGCGACTCTCCCAATGCAGACGTTGCACCCTTAAAGCTTTGCCAGAAACCTTCGGCATTTACATACGTACCTGAAGTTTCAGAAAATGCAGCCAGGGGTAATATCACATCAGCATAATCTTTCATCGCTTCAGTGGCATAATTATTAATAACTACTTTAAAATCTGCAGCATCAACAGCGTTCATAGCCTGCGCAGGGTTAGCCACATCAAATTCTGGCTCAATATTAAATGCGATTAAAGCTTTCTTAGGTGTTTGTAACATATCGGAAATATTTGCACCACTAGTACTAGCCTGTGAACCACCCGCATTACGATGCGGCACACTGCCCGCTAACCAGGCACCCGCAGCATTTGCTGCTTCTGGCAAATAAGCCAGGGTTGCACCGGTTTGTTTTGCAATTGCATTGCTTAGCGCGCGCAACACTGAGAACTGTGGATGCTGTGCTGCAATATTTCCGATAAAGATCGTAGCGGCTTCGCCTGCAGTTTTTAATTCTTCTGCAACGGCTTTATGAGATTCTCCAACCGACGCTCCATTAATTAATGCAGATACATTCGCCTGGTCAGCACCAACCGCTTTTGCAATACCAGCAAGATTACCAACCATACCTTCAGCTGATGAAATTAATTCATTACTGGTTTTGAAACGCCAGTTAAATTTACGCGGATTAACTGCTGAAATTTTAACCTGATGATGCCTGAATGCTTTTCTAAATCGGTGAGCAATAAGTGGCTGCTCTTTACGAACATGTGAACCAACTAATAAAATAGCCTCTAAGCGTTCAATACTCTTTATATCTTTACCAACCCACGGCATTACTGGTGCCGAGTCCTGATCAGTAAAATCGGTCTGCCTTAAGCGGTGATCAATATTATTACTGCCTAAACCACGCACAAGTTTTTGCGCCAGGTAGTGTTCTTCCAGGGTCGCACTGGGTGACATCCAGCAAGCAAGCTCATCAGCGGAGTTTTCTTTAATAACTAATTGCAGACCATCAATTGCATACTGTAACGCAGTATTCCAGTCGGTCTCTACCCATTCGCCTTTTAATTTCATCAATGGCCTGGTAGCACGATCATCAGAGTAAATCCCCTGATAACTAAAACGATCACGATCAGAAATCCACACTTCATTTATAGAATCATTTTCACGTGGCACTACTCGATTCACTTTACCATCAAGTGTATGCAGGTATAAACTTGAGCCTACTGAGTCATGAGGAGATACAGCAGCATGCTGACGCATTTCCCACGCGCGACCCGAGAATCGAGAAGGCTTAGCTGTTAGCGCACCTACCGGGCAAACATCTATGACATTACCAGACATTTCCGAATCGACACTCTTAGATATAAAGGTACCAATCATTGCGCGATCACCACGATCAGTCATACCCAGTTCACGCATACCGGCAATTTCTTCACCAAAACGCACGCAACGTGTACATTGAATACAGCGAGTTAGATGCGTTTGAATTAAAGGACCGATATCTTTGTCAAAAACAACACGTTTAACATCAGTATATTGAGAATGATCACCACCGTATGCGACAGATAAATCCTGTAATTCACATTCACCACCCTGATCACAAATTGGGCAATCTAGCGGATGATTAATTAACAAAAACTCCATTACTGATTTTTGTGCTTCAACCGCTTTAGCTGATTTTGTATAAACAACCATGCCTTCCATAATAGGTGTTGCACAGGCAGGCATAGGTTTAGGTGCTTTTTCAACTTCTACTAAACACATACGGCAGTTTGCCGCGATAGATAATTTTTCGTGATAGCAAAAACGTGGAATATGTATTCCCGCTTTATCGGTTGCCTTTATCAGCGTAGAGCCTTTAGGGGCTGTTAGCTCAATATCATTAACAGTAAATGTGACTAAATCATCTGACATGCTATTTACCTGCCCCACCACTATCTATCATGGAACATTTATGTTCGATGTAATATTCAAATTCTTCACGGTAATGCTTAACAAAACTTCTTACCGGCATCGCGGCCGCATCACCCAGGGCACAAATAGTTCGACCCTCAATTTTTGCAGCAACATCATCTAATCTATCTAAATCTTCTGGCTCGCCCTTACCTTCGACTATGCGTGTTAACATCCGATATAACCAGCCGGTGCCTTCACGACAAGGCGTGCATTGACCACAAGATTCTGAGTAATAAAAACGAGATAAGCGTTGTAAAACTTTTACCATATCAGTCGTTTCATCCATTACGATTAACGCACCAGAACCTAACATAGATCCAGCTTTAGTAATGGAGTCATAATCCATATTCGCTTCAAGCATGCTTGCAGCAGGCACTACAGGTACTGATGAGCCACCAGGAATAACCGCTTTTAATTTGCGACCATCTTTAACACCGCCGGCAATTTCCAGCAGCTCTTTAAATGGCATCCCCATATTAACTTCGAAATTACCTGGCTTATTAACATGACCCGATACGGAAAAGCACTTAGTGCCACCTGAGTTTTCAACACCAAAGGCTTTAAACCATTCAGCACCTTCACGTACGATACTTGGTACAGATGCTAATGATTCAGTATTATTAATTGTTGTAGGCTTACCATAAAGGCCTACATTTGCAGGAAACGGAGGCTTGAATCTTGGCTGACCTTTCTTACCTTCCAAAGATTCTAATAATGCGGTTTCTTCACCGCATATATACGCACCTGCACCCAGAGTCGGGTATAAATCAAAATCCACACCCGAACCTTTAATGTTTTTACCCAGGTGACCTTTTTCATAAGCCTCTTTTACTGCAGCAGAGAAGTGATCATAAACCTCATCCATAAACTCACCGCGCATATAGTTATAACCTACAGTAGCGCCAATGCAGTATCCCGCAATAAGCATACCTTCAACGACTGCGTGCGGGTTAAACAGTAAAATATCACGGTCTTTACAGGTTCCTGGCTCAGACTCATCTGAGTTACATACAATATATTTTTGAACTGGTGCATTGCGAGGCATAAAGCTCCACTTCAAACCAGTTGGAAAACCCGCACCACCGCGACCACGTAAGCCGGATGCTTTTACAATTTCAATAACATCTTCTGGTGACAGTTTCTCATCCAGAATTTTATTCCATGCCTGATAACCTCCCACTTTCAGATAGTTATCATAGGACCATTGGTCGCTTTCAAATTGCAGCGTTGCGTAGCAAACTTCGTTAGCCATGCCTACTCCAGCGCGTCGATGATCTCATCCACTTTTTCAGGGGTGAGAGCAGTGTAATATTTATGATCAACTTGCATCATTGGGCCACCGGCACAGGCTGCAAGACATTCTTCTTCAACTTTTAAATAGATACGACCATCATCCGTACTTTCACCCAACTTTATATTTAATTTTTTCTCAAGGTGCGAAACGATCGTATCAGAGCCCATCAACATGCAACATACATTGGTGCATACAGCAACGTTATGCCTGCCAACCGGGTTTAATTCATACATAGAGTAGAAGCTAGCAACTTCATAAACTTCTATTTTTGAAAGCTCTAACTTATCAGCTATTGCGTCCATTAAAGGTACCGTTAAAAAACCATTATTTTGATGTTGCGCAGCTCTAAGCGCTGCTAACAATGCAGACTTTTTGTGCTCGGGCGGGAAACGTGATTCCCATTCGGCAATTTCCTCTAATGTATGAGGCGTTAATATTTGTTCAGTAGTCATTATCTATCAATCTCGCCAAATACAATGTCTTGGGTACCAATAACCGCAACCACATCAGATAACATATGCCCGCGGGTAATTTCATCTAAAGACGACAGATGCGCAAAGCCCGGCGCACGAATTTTTAAACGATAAGGCTTATTTGCACCATCAGAATTCAAGTAAACACCAAACTCACCTTTAGGGTGCTCTACTGCACCATAGGCTTCGCCTTCTGGTAAACAGTAACCTTCAGTAAACAGTTTAAAGTGATGAATTAATGACTCCATGTCACCTTTCATTTCTTCACGTCTAGGTGGAGTTACTTTGTGATCTTGCGCCATAACTATGCCGGGGTTAACTTTCAACCAGTCGACACATTGCTTGATAATTCGATTAGATTGACGCATTTCTTCCATGCGAACCAGGTAACGATCGTAAGAATCGCCATTAGTACCCACCGGAATATCGAAATCCATTTTATCGTAAGCCGCATAGGGCTGTTTTTTACGTAGATCCCACTCCACACCCGAGCCGCGTAACATTGGCCCGGTAAAACCTAACTGCATTGCTCGTTCAGGTGAAACAATTGCAATATCAACCAGGCGCTGCTTCCAGATTCTGTTATCCGTTAATAGTGTTTCATATTCATCAACATAACCGGGGAAACGCGATGTGAAATCATCTATAAAATCGAGCAGAGACCCGCTTCGGGTATCATTTAATCTACTAACTTCTTTTTGACTATGCCATTTTGATGCTTTGTACTGCGGCATTGAATCAGGTAAGTCTCTGGCAACTCCACCCGGACGATAATAGGTTGCATGTAGACGGGCACCTGAAACAGCCTCATAAACATCCATTAAATCTTCACGTTCACGGAAGGCATATAGAAACATGGTCATCGCGCCCACATCCAGACCGTGAGCACCAATCCATAACAGATGATTCAACAAACGCGTAATTTCATCAAACATTACACGTATGTATTGTGCACGCTCAGGAACCTCTACGCCGAGCAGTTTTTCTAACGCTAGAATATAACCATGCTCATTACACATCATGGAAACATAATCGAGACGGTCCATATAACCAATGCTTTGATTATATGGCTTTGATTCAGCCAGCTTTTCAGTAGCCCGATGCAATAAACCAATATGTGGATCAGCGCGTTGAATTACCTCTCCATCCATTTCGAGTATCAGACGTAGTACGCCATGAGCCGCCGGATGCTGAGGGCCAAAATTCAAGGTATAGTTGCGAATTTCAGGCATGCTTATTCTTCATTTCCAGGGTTATTTTCTGGTAAGTTATTATGATTGTTATCTTCACGTATAACGCGAGGAACCAGTACACGAGGCTCAATACTCACAGGCTCATATACAACACGTTTCAGCTCTTCGTCATATCGCATTTCAACGTTACCCGATAGAGGGAAGTCTTTTCTAAACGGATGCCCCACAAAACCATAATCAGTAAGAATACGGCGCAAATCAGGGTGCCCATCAAAGTGAATACCAAATAAGTCAAACGCTTCACGTTCATACCAGTTAGCACTACTCCAGATATCAACTACCGATTTAACAACCGGATAAGCATCATCTTCTGCAAACACACGAACACGTATACGTTGATTATTTTTAATAGACAACAAATGAACAATAACAGCAAAACGCTTTCGATCAGATACATTTTCAGGCAACTCATCGCCAAACTTTAAACGACCATGTTGCGCGCTATCTACACCACGACTAAAGCCACTTGCTGTTGCATTAGTTTTCCACTCATCTTGACCATATGCAGAATAATCAATACCGCATAAATCAATTAAATTCTCAAAAGCAAAATCATCATCATCACGCAGTTTTTTACATACTGCTAAATAATCACCTACCGACACCTCGATAGTAACTTCACCTACTGCGAGTGTTTTACTTTGTAGCTGACTTCCAAAGGCCTGTGCCAGCTGATCTGATAATTGTTCAATTGCAGTCATAGTCATCAAGCCTGGCGCGCTATAGTACAGGTGCGTTTAATTTTGTTTTGTAACTGAAGAATTCCATATATCAATGCCTCAGCCGTTGGTGGGCAACCCGGAACATATATATCTACCGGAATAATTCGATCACACCCCCTGACCACAGAGTAGGAGTAATGATAATAACCACCACCATTTGCACATGAACCCATAGAAATAACCCAACGAGGCTCTGGCATCTGGTCATATACTTTACGTAATGCTGGTGCCATTTTATTAGTTAATGTGCCTGCAACAATCATTACATCTGATTGACGCGGTGAACCTCGAAAAACAATACCAAAGCGATCAAGATCATAACGCGAAGCGCCTGCCTGCATCATTTCCACCGCACAACAAGCCAGACCAAATGTCATGGGCCACATCGAACCGGTACGTGCCCAGTTAACAACTGTATCCACTGACGTGGTTACGAAACCTTTCTCTAGAACGCCTTCTATTCCCATTCTAGCGCTCCTTTTTTCCACTCATATATAAAACCAATCACTAATATTCCTAAGAAGATCCCCATTGATAAAATACCGAACAAACCAATATCTTCGAGCACAATGGCCCAGGGGAATAAAAAGGCGATTTCTAAATCAAAAATGATAAATAAGATAGCAACCAGATAATAACGCACATCAAATTTTAAGCGCGCATCTTCAAATGCAGAGAAACCGCATTCGTAGGGAGAATTTTTTAATTCGTCAGGCTTTCTGGGAGCAAGCACAAATCCGCCCAACGTGATCATCACGACACCAACGAATAGACCAACACAAATAAAGATTAAAACCGGTATGTAATTTTCGAGCATTTTATTATTTTCTCACAGCCAATTAATGACGAGGTAAGCTCTTGTAATTTTTTCAACACTGACTTTATTAAAAAACCATGCTCATGTCATCACTTATTATGTGTATTACCCAATAAGTGAGTTTTATTAGCCATTAATGAAAGCCCATTCTTAAATAAACTTAAAGACCACTACATTGATTATCACAATATTACCATTTCATTATATATGAAAGGGTTTATTTAATATTTAATTAAGAATGCATTTAAAAAACACAATATATTGGGATAAAACAAAGAAAGGACAGTTATTTAAACGACAACACTGAGAAAACAAAAAACTTATTACTTACACAACCCGGTTAAGGCTTTATTTACTTTTTGCACATCTGAACTTATAGAAACTAAGCCCATGGAGACAATATTTCAATATAAATAATCACACTCCCTTACTCTAACTTATTGAGGATTGCTCAATCCTTAAGCAACCTAATTCCCATTAAGTCTAATATGGTGCCGATGACTGGAGTCGAACCAGCACGAGCGAAGCTCACTACCCCCTCAAGGTAGCGTGTCTACCAATTTCACCACATCGGCGTGTTTTACACTATTCTGTTTTCACGGGCGCTCGGGCGCCCTGCCCTCTCTTCACTTTACGCATGCCCAGCCCAACATCCTGTTGTGCGTTCACCGTGCTGCGATTGCACTTAAGTGCAATCGGTCACGGTTCACCCAATGTCACCACATCGGCGTGTATTGCACTATTTTGTTTCACAAACAAAATCGCGACCTGAAAACCTCTCCTACAATTGAGGCTTGCAGTAGGAACGGCCTTTAGATCGCGACGGGTATTCTGCTTTATTCAGCAGCAGGTATATCGTTAGCTGGCGTAGCTGGTACTTCTTCAGCCGCTGGCACATCAGATGGTGCGGGCATATCAGCTGCTGGCACTGCTGCTGGCTGCTCTAACACTGAACCACTCTCAACACTACTTGCAGACTGCATGTTAGCCGAGAAATAAGCCAGACCTAAGCTAGTTGTAAAAAAAGCAGCTGCTAGTATTGCTGTGGTGCGGCTCAAAAAGTTTGCTGCACCTCGTGCACCAAATACTGAACCAGAAGATCCACCACCACCTAAAGCAGCACCGGCATCGGCACCCTTACCGCGTTGCAGCATAATCAGACCAATAATAGCCAATGAAAGTACTACATGAATAACAAGAAGAATCGAAATCACTTATTTTTACCCTTAACCTGCAGCTTGGCAGATTGCTAGAAAGTCGGCAGGCTTCAGAGATGCACCACCAATTAGACCACCATCAATATCAGGCTGACCAATAAGCTCTTTTGCATTTGCTGGGTTCATTGAACCGCCGTATAAAATTTGCAGGCCTTCAGCCACATCAGCATTAAGTGCGGCAATTTTGCCACGTATAAACGCATGCACTTCCTGAGCTTGCTCAGGTGAAGCTGTTTTACCTGTACCAATTGCCCAAACCGGCTCATATGCAATCACGCCATCAGCCAATGCTTCAACACCCTCTAAATCGATAACCGCATCAATTTGACGCGAGCATACATCATTAGTTACACCTGATTCACGTTCTTCCAGAGTTTCTCCGATACAGAAGATCGGCTTCAAGCCATTACGACGAGCAGCAGCAAAACGCTTCGCAACCTGCTCATCACTTTCACCGTAAAGCGCACGACGCTCAGAGTGACCAACAATTGCGTATTCACAACCGATTTCTTTTAGCATTTCACCTGAAATTTCACCAGTGAATGCACCTTTATCTTCATCACACACATTTTGTGAACCAATTTTTATAGCAGAGCCATCTATAGCGCCAGACACACGAGGAATAAACACAGCAGGAGGGCAAACCACAACTTCTGCATTATTAACTGAACCCATGCCTTCTTTAATACCTGCAATAAGTTCTTTTACTGACTCACAGGAACCATTCATTTTCCAGTTGCCGGCTACCATTGGCTTACGCATTGATCCACTCCGAATTCTTAATTTTAAAGGGGGCACAGTTTATAGGGGCGAACGGCTTGTTGCAAGCGCCACAAGCCGTCTTTGATCATCAGTCTTCAGTCATTTGTCAAAGCAAAAGCAAAAAAAACGACTTCTCTGTGAGAGAAGCCGCTTTTGACTAACGGCTGATAACACCTGACTTACGACTTAACTAGGATTTGCATGCGCCACAGAAGCCGAAACCGCATCAGCTATTTGCTGGGCATAAGCTGTTACCCGTTTTTCTTCCTCGCCTTCTACCATTACACGAATTAATGGCTCTGTACCTGATGGACGCAACAACACACGACCTTTGCCATTTAACTGTTTCTCAACATCCTCTACAGCCTGCTGCACCTTAGGCTCACCAATCGGGTTGGTTTTAACCGGAAGCGGTACATTTATTAGTATTTGCGGCATCATCGTCATATCAGATAAAGCGTCAACCAGGGTTACGCCAGATTCTGCCAAATACGCCATAACCTGTAACGATGAAACGATACCATCACCGGTTGTTGTTCTATCAAGGCAAATAATATGCCCTGAATTCTCTCCACCTAGTGACCAGCCCTTATCCCTCAGGCACTCCATTACATACCTGTCGCCCACTTTGGTGCGCTCAAATTCCAGACCTAGTCCTTTAATCGCCAGCTCAAGCCCTAAATTGCTCATCAGAGTTCCAGCAACACCGCCCTGTGGCTCACCTGCAGCTAGCCTTGCCTTGGTAATGATATAAAGAATTTCATCTCCATCAATGACCTGCCCCTTGCTATCGACCATCATTAAACGATCGCCATCACCATCAAATGCTATACCGATATCGGCACGATTCTGTAGCACTGCTGCAGCCAATGTATTTGGGTGCGTTGAACCGCAATTTTCATTAATATTTAATCCGTCGGGCTTATCAGCAATGGTAATTACTTCAGCTCCAAGCTCTGCAAATACATTAGGAGCAATGTGGTAGGTAGCACCATTAGCACAATCCAGTACAACCTTTAAACCTTTAAATGAAGTACCAATAGGAATCGTGGCTTTACATGCTTCTATGTAACGCCCCTGAGCATCCTCGATACGCTCAGCCTTACCAAGAGACGCAGAGTCGACCGTTTGCATTTCCGTTTCAAACATCGCCTCGATTTCATTTTCAATATCATCTGCCAGCTTGGTCCCATCGGCAGAGAAAAACTTAAGGCCATTATCGTAAAATGGATTGTGTGATGCAGAAATAACAATACCCGCTGATGCGCGCAATGTTCTCGTAAGATAGGCTATACCTGGTGTCGGCATGGGTCCCAGTATTCTTGAGTCCACACCAGCCGCAGATAAACCTGCCTCAAGTGAGGCCTCAAACATATAACCAGAAATACGCGTATCTTTACCAATTACAACCAGGTTATTACCTCGACTTGCCAATACCTTACCCACAGACCAACCAAGCTTCATTACTGCCTGAGGTGTCATTTGGCCCTCGCCTACACGTCCGCGAATACCATCTGTTCCAAAATATTTTTTTGTCATCCAATTATCCAGAAAATTTAATATCTAATATTTAAGCTCTTCATCTCAAACTAAAAACTGCTACTACGAAAAACTCCAACCTTATTACAAGCCTGCAATTATTATTAACAACCTATTGACTTGAACACTTCGTAAATATAACAACTATCATCACACACCATTCATAGCATCACAAACTTTAAGCGCATCCACGGTTGGCTTAACATCGTGCACACGAAAAATAGCTGCACCCCCAAGCCGGGCAAGCACTGCCGCTGCAACACTAGCATGTAAACGATCTTCAGGTGCAGCACCACCCAGTATTTTTTCCAGCATACTCTTTCGAGACAAACCTACCAAAACAGGCAATTCAAAAGCCTTAAATTCTTTCAGCCTTTTTAAAAGCTGTAAATTATGCTCAAGTGTTTTACCGAACCCAAAACCCGGGTCGAGTATTATATTTTGCCTTTTAATCCCGGCATCACAACATGACTCAATTCGTTGTTCAAAAAATAGTTTAACATCATCAACAACATCACTATATTCCGGGTTAGCCTGCATGGTACGAGGTTCGCCCTGCATATGCATCACACAAACGGGTAGATTCAAATCAGCACAAACCTCTAACGCACCCGGGGTGCGCAAGCCATTTACATCATTCACAATATTTGCACCCGCTTTAACTGCGGCCATCATCACATCAGGTTTACTGGTATCAATTGATATGCACACGTTACTTTGTTGACGAATAGATTCGATAATAGGAATAACGCGTTTTATTTCATTATCAACAGAAACTTCCTTTGCTCCGGGACGAGTTGACTCTCCTCCCACATCAATAATATCTGCACCTTGCTGACACATTCTAAGAGCCTGAGCTAGCGCTGCCTCAACTGAATTATATTTTCCACCATCAGAAAAAGAGTCTGGGGTAACATTAAGAACCCCCATAACCAGAGGCTTATTTGATGATAATAGAGAAATAAATTGATTCATAAGATTTAAAACTAAACACTGAATTAATATAAACGGTATAGGTTAGCAAATCGTTTAAAAATGTTGCCAATTTTTTCATTTAAACGAGACGAACACCTTATTTAACACAACAGACAAATGAAACAAAACAATTATTGTTGCAAAAAAAAGGCATCCATCCGGATGCCTCTTCATTATACTCGACAAGTTATCACCTAGTGAAGACTTGCAGGTCCGCCGATTGAACTATCACCTTTATCATCTTTTTTAGACTCCTCTTTCGAAGCAGAGGATGGAGGCGTAGAAGAACTATCACCACTATCACTCCAGTCTTTAGGCGGGCTAACTTCTTCACGCGCCATTAACTGATCGATTTGATGCGCATCTATAGTTTCGTATTTCATTAATGCGTCAGCCATAGCATGCAAAATATCTAAATTTTCATTAAGCATCTTCTCTGCACATTGATAGTTACGGTCAATAAACATACGCACTTCTTCGTCTATTACCCGGGCAGTATCGTCAGCAAGGTTCTTGTGTTGGGTTACAGAGCGACCTAAAAATACCTCACCTTCATCTTCTGAGTAAGCTAACGGACCTAATTTCTCTGATAAACCCCATTTAGTTACCATATTGCGAGCGATATCAGTGGCTCGCTCAATATCATTCGAAGCGCCTGTAGTTACATTATCATGACCAAAAATAATTTCTTCCGCAAGACGTCCGCCAAACAAGCTGGCAATCGAGCTTTCTAAACGACGCTTACTGTAACTATAGCGATCTTCTTCAGGCAGAAACATGGTTACACCTAAAGCTCTGCCACGAGGAATAATACTTACCTTATACACAGGATCATGATCGGGAACCAGGCGACCAACAATCGCGTGGCCCGCCTCATGATATGCGGTCAACTTTTTCTCATCTTCAGACATAACCATAGATTTACGCTCAGCGCCCATCATGATTTTATCTTTAGCTCTTTCAAAGTGCTCCATATAAACTTCTTTGGCATTTTCTCGTGCCGCGAATAATGCAGCCTCATTTACCAGGTTAGCTAAATCCGCACCTGAGAACCCGGGTGTGCCACGAGCAATTAACGAGGCTTTAACGTCATCTGATGCTGGAACTTTACGCATATGCACTTTAAGAATTTGTTCACGACCACGCACGTCTGGCAACGGTACAACCACCTGGCGATCAAATCTGCCTGGTCGTAATAACGCAGGGTCTAGCACGTCAGGACGGTTAGTAGCAGCAATAACAATAACGCCTTCATTACCTTCAAAACCATCCATCTCAACCAATAACTGGTTTAATGTTTGTTCTCGCTCATCGTGACCACCACCAACACCGGCGCCACGATGACGACCTACAGCATCAATTTCATCAATGAAGATAATACAAGGTGCGTGTTTTTTGCCCTGCTCGAACATATCTCGAACACGAGACGCACCAACACCCACAAACATTTCTACGAAATCAGAGCCCGAGATAGTAAAGAATGGCACCTTGGCTTCACCAGCAATTGCCTTCGCAAGCAGTGTTTTACCCGTACCAGGTGAGCCTACCATCAATACACCGCGTGGAATTTGACCACCCAGCTTTTGAAATTTACCCGGATCACGTAAGAACTCAACCAGTTCGCCAACTTCTTCTTTGGCCTCTTCAACGCCCGCCACATCAGCAAATGTCGTTTTTATCTCTTCTTCACCCAGCATACGGGCTTTACTTTTACCAAATGACATAGCACCACGACCGCCGCCGCCTCCTTGCATCTGACGCATAAAGAAGATCCAGATACCGATTAGCAACAGGAACGGGAACCATGAAATAAAGATGTTCATCAATAGTGAAGGCTGTTCTGGCTCTTTAGCCACAATGCGTACATTATTTTCAAGTAAAACACCAAGCATAGCCGTATTGTCAGTTTCAGGGCTATAGGTAGTAAACTCCTTAAGATCACGGGTTTTACCATTGATTTTACGGCCGGCAATAACAACCTCGGACACATTGCCATTTTTGACTTCAGAGGTGAAATCAGAATAAGCGAACTCAGATTCTTTATTCGCTCGTTGAGAAAAATTACTGAATACAGATAATAAAATAAGGGCAATAACACCCCATAAAATTAGGTTTTTGACCAGGTCGTTCAAGACAACACCTCGGTTAGATTAAATATCGTTACAAAAGTACACCACAGGCAGGGTAAAAGCTAGCTCAATTCCCTCTCTGCCTCTCTTTTTCTATACGAAAAAACAATTATTTTTCTTTAAAAATTAAGACTTTTTGAGATCAACCCATCAGCCTTTAAAGCCTGTAGCAAGCCCGTAAACCTCCTTGCTTCTTGGCCGGGACGCCTTAGGCTTTCGCATTACAACGCGACTAAAATGCATACGCATCTGCTTGATATACTCATCAAATCCCTCTCCCTGAAAAAGTTTGACCAGCAAACCGCCTCCAGGTTTCAATACCTGTTGAGATAAGTCCAACGCTAGTTCAGCCATATACATGGCTCGCGGAATATCTACTGCCTGCTGCCCACTCATATTGGGGGCCATATCGCAAATTACAAGGTCTGGTCTATCAGATCCCAAAGTATTTAACAGCTCATCAAACACTTCTGCCTCAAGAAAGTCACCCGTAATGATTTCCACCCCTTCCATCGGATCCATAGGTAGTATATCCAGAGCGATAATACGCCCTTTACCCTTCAGCCTGCGCACCAGGTATTCACACCAGCTACCGGGCGCTGCGCCCAGATCAATAACAATACTATCCGGCTTAAGAAGGCGGTCTTTTTCATCAATTTCTTTAAGTTTATATACGGCACGGGAACGATAGCCGTCTTTTTGAGATTGCTTTACATATTCATCGTCAAAATGCTCTCTTAACCAGTTACCGCTTGATTTGCTTCTAGCCACAATTAAATACTTCAAAAAACCTAATTTAAGGAGAACAATTATACAGAAACGGAGTGGTTTCGGGCTTTTTCCAGAAACTCAGAAAAGAAGCCTATAAACAAAGCTAGAAACACTCCAATAAATAGCGAGATGATAACAATCAAAGTCTTACCTGTACCCACAGGTTTTATTGACCGTAAGGGCCTGGTAATAGCCCGAGTCTCAAGCAGGTTATCCTGTTGCATAGTGATTTTTTCTAGCTCTTCATTTTGTCTTGCTTGTTTTTGACGATTTTCAGTTAGTTGATTCATCATGATTTCACGAGTATTTTCCAACTCTATATACAGCTCTTCCTCAAGATCCGCCAACACTTCACGATCTTTTCTCATTTCACTATCAACCATCATAAGTGAAATAGCCTGTCCTTCTGTACCTACTTCCTTAATCGCGCTCTGTTTTATTTTAGCAGATGACCTCAACAGATCACGGCTTTCATTAATTCGCCCTTCCAACAAAAGCTTCTTTTTATCCAGTCGCTTACTTTGTGAAAGCAGTAGTTTTTCATCCTCTTTAAGCATAAACATTACATTCTTAACTTTATTTTTTGATAGCTCCAGGTCTTTTCTTTTCAATAATGAAATTCTATGATGATCTTGCTGCACACTAACAACCAAAGTATTCAACAATTCAATATAGGCCTCACCAAATTTCTCTTCACCCTTTAAATCAATAAATAAAATATTACTATTTTTTTCTAACTGGGCCTTTATTTGTGGAATTGCCCTGGATTCGGGGTGATTTTCAATATATGTCTGAATTATCAATGGGATATAGCTTTTGTTTATTTTAGCCAGAAGACTTGAAGGACTTTCAATATATACAGGCCTATTGGACCCATCATATGACATAGCACCTATTTCGATTGCTGTTGAATAATTATATTGTCGGGGCATCATTAACGCAAAAACCACACCTAAAAATAACACCAACAAAACAATAGATAGTAATAATTTTTTTCTCTTAACTAGAACCAGCCATAAATCTAACAGGCTAATTTCATCATCTTGAGATGACATGGGTGATTCAAGCATAACATAGCGCATAGCGGGGTCTAACTGACTACTATGATCTAATTCTTTTGTTTCTGGTTCGACTATTTTTTTCATAAACACACAATAAACAGCTATTTTTCAAGGAGTTTACAGCCATAAGAGCAGACATATCAACCAATATTTAGTATATAATAGGGCCTGTCCGCATTACCTGCTAAATTTTCAAACGATACAGTAATCAATTAACGGTTGTAACCTATATGCCTATTTCAAAACACCAACTTAAACACCTTAAAACTCTGACCCATAATCTCAAGCCCGTAATTATGATTGGACAAAACGGCATCACTGAAAACATTCTAAAAGAACTGGAAATCGCACTCGATTTTCATGAGCTAGTGAAAATAAAAATAGCCGGGGAAGACAAAGAAAGTCGTGCAGAAATAATTAATCAGCTAATAAATGCATCATCGGCCGAAACCGTACAGAAAATAGGCAAGACCCTGACTTTGTATAGACGCAATAATAAAAAGCCAAAAATTGAATTACCTAATAAATAGTCGATAGTCTAAATACTCTGTTTTTTTCAGCGTTTATTGTCAATATTTCTTTGTGATTTTAAATCCCCAAAATCTCTAGATTCCTGCCTACGCAGGAATGACAGAATATTGATTTTGACGTACGACTATTTCTATTTATATATAATGAACCTCAACAACTTCCAGCCCACGTATACCACCAGGAGTTTTTACTTCAGCTATATCACCTTCAGACTTGCCAATAAGTGCACGCGCTATTGGAGAGTTTACTGATATCATATTTGCCTTAATATCCGCCTCGTCTTCACCAACAATTTGATAAGTAATTTCATCACCAGTTTCTTCATCAACTAAATCAACTGTGGCACCAAAAATCACTTTCCCATTCGCGTTTTGCTTGGTGACATCAATAACGACTGCCACACCTAACTTACCATCAATTTCTTTAATACGCCCTTCACAAAAACTCTGCTGATCTCGTGCTGCGTGGTATTCCGCATTTTCTTTTAAGTCGCCGTGCTCACGAGCAACCGCAATTGCTTCAATAATTCTTGGGCGATCAACTGTTTTTAATTGCTTTAGTTCCTCCATTAACATTTTAGAGCCACGAACTGTCATCGGTACTTTATTATTCACTTGGCAATCTCCTTATGCAAATCTTGCAAACGATTGACTTCTTCTGATTGCGACTTTAATGCCATGCAGGTAGCTTTTGCACCAGCAATAGTAGTTGTATAACTCACTTTGTGCTGTAGGGCAGCAGCTCGTATAGTGAACGAGTCAGATATAGCCTGTTTACCTTCCGTAGTATTTACGATTAAAGCAATCTCGTCATTTTTAATCATATCAACTATGTGCGGACGACCTTCATACACCTTGTTTACCACGGAACATTCAACGCCATTTTCATTTAATTTTGCCGCTGTACCTCTGGTTGAAACCACTTCAAAATTCAAGTCATTTAGCATCTGTGCAACTTCAATAGCAGCACTATGATCTCTCTCACGTACACTCACAAAAACTTTACCTGATGTCGGCAAATCTACACCGGCACCTAATTGCGCCTTGGCAAATGCCTCACCAAAAGTCCTACCAACACCCATTACTTCGCCGGTCGATTTCATTTCAGGGCCAAGCAAGGGGTCAACGCCCGGGAACTTAACAAACGGAAATACCGATTCTTTTACTGAATAATAATCAGGCACCACTTCTTCAGTTATTCCCTGTTCTTTTAATGAGACACCCGCCATACAGCGTGCCGCCACTTTAGCTAATGGCACACCAGTCGCTTTAGATACAAAAGGTACAGTACGTGATGCACGCGGATTTACTTCAAGCATGTAAATTTCATCACCTTGAATTGCAAACTGGATATTCATTAAGCCAACAACCTGCATTTCAAGTGCAATTTCTTTTGTTTGCTCACGCAACCTGTCTTGAATTTCTTTAGATAAACTAAAAGGCGGCAATGAACATGCCGAGTCACCTGAGTGAACACCCGCTTGCTCTATGTGCTCCATAATAGAACCAATTAAAACGTCTTTGCCGTCACAAATTGCATCTACGTCAACTTCAATGGCATCATCAAGGAAGCGATCCAGTAAAACCGGTGCATCATTAGAAACACTGACCGCTGTTTTCATATAATGCGCTAAATCAGTTTCGTTATGTACAATTTCCATTGCACGCCCACCCAATACATATGAAGGACGAACTACAATGGGGTAACCAATTTCATCTGCCAGACCCACAGCTTCTTCTGCTGAACGAGCCAAACGATTAGGCGGTTGCTTTTGACCCAGTTTTTCAATGAGCTGCTTAAACCTTTCACGGTCTTCTGCCAAATCGATTCGATCAGGTGAGGTACCAATAATAGGCACGCCTGCAGCTTCTAAATCACGCGCTAATTTTAATGGAGTTTGTCCACCGTATTGAACAATAACACCTTTAGGCTTTTCTAAATCTAAAACTTCAAGCACATCTTCCAGAGTTAATGGCTCAAAATATAAACGATCTGATGTATCAAAGTCAGTTGAAACCGTTTCAGGGTTACAGTTGATCATAATGGTTTCATAACCATCTTCGCGCATTGCTAATGCTGCATGCACACAACAGTAATCAAACTCAATACCCTGACCAATTCGGTTTGGCCCGCCACCTAATACAACAATTTTTTCTTTATCAGTGGTTTGTGCTTCACACTCTTCTTCATAGGTAGAATACATGTATGCAGTAGAAGTTGAAAACTCAGCAGCACAGGTATCCACCCGCTTATAAACCGGACGAATTTCTAAAGATTGACGATGTGCACGAACCGTTTGCTCAGTTACACCCATTAACACCGACATACGACGATCTGCAAACCCCTTACGCTTTAACTGCAACATTTCATCTTTATCAATATCAGTTAGCTTGCGCGCACGCAAATTTTCTTCAATATTGATAATATCCTGTATTTGTACCAGGAACCATGGATCTATATGTGATAATTGTTGGATACGATCATATTCCATACCATGACGAAAAGCTTCACCTAAATACCAGATACGATCAGCGCCGGGTTGTTGCAATTCCTTACACAACGTGGCTTCTATCTCTTGTGCAGATAATCCTTCAGGTAAAATTTCACTAAAACCATCTACACCAATTTCCAGACCACGCATAGCTTTTTGCAAAGATTCCTGCAGGGTACGACCAATCGCCATAACTTCACCAACAGATTTCATCTGCGTGGTTAAACGATTTTCGGCCTGTGGAAATTTTTCAAATGTGAAACGTGGAATTTTAGTCACCACGTAGTCAATAGAAGGCTCAAATGATGCGGGAGTTGCACCCCCAGTAATATCATTACTTAATTCATCCAACGTGTAACCAACCGCTAACTTTGCGGCCACTTTTGCAATTGGGAAGCCTGTGGCTTTTGATGCCAAAGCTGATGAACGTGAAACTCGTGGATTCATTTCGATAATCGTCATACGACCATCTGCAGGGTTCACTGAAAACTGTACGTTTGAACCACCGGTTTCGACACCAATTTTACGCAATACTTTTAATGAAGCATCACGCATAATTTGAAATTCTTTATCTGTAAGGGTTTGTGCAGGTGCAACCGTAATTGAATCACCTGTGTGTATACCCATTGGATCTAAATTTTCAATAGAACAAATAATGATGCAGTTATCGTTTGTGTCACGCACCACTTCCATTTCATATTCTTTCCAGCCCAGAATTGATTCTTCTACTAACAATTCTTTAGTCGGAGAAAGATCTAAACCGCGCTTACAAATTTCTTCAAATTCTTCTTTATTGTAAGCAATACCGCCACCGGAGCCACCCATAGTGAATGAGGGACGGATAATAGTAGGAAAGCCTACCATTGCCTGAACCTGGTAGGCTTCTTCCATGCTATGTGCTACTGCGGCACGTGGCATATCCAGACCAATTTCTTCCATCGCAATTTTAAATTTTTCGCGATCTTCCGCCATGTCGATGGCTTCTTTTTGCGCACCGATCATTTCTACATTGAATTTTTTCAGTACACCTTCTCGATCTAAATCAAGCGCACAGTTCAATGCCGTCTGGCCACCCATGGTAGGTAACAGTGCATCGGGTTTTTCTTTTTCGATAATGCGTGCAACAGTTTCCCAGCGAATAGGCTCAATGTAAGTTGCATCTGCCATGCCCGGATCGGTCATGATAGTTGCAGGATTGGAGTTAACTAGAATAACGCGGAAGCCTTCTTCACGAAGTGCTTTACACGCTTGAGCTCCTGAATAGTCAAACTCACAAGCCTGACCAATAACGATAGGGCCTGCGCCTATGATTAAAATACTTTTTATGTCTGTACGTTTAGGCATGGCTTCTATCTTTTCTCAATCAATTCAATAAAGTGATCAAACACTGGAGATACATCATTTGGTCCTGGGCTTGCTTCCGGATGCCCCTGAAAACCAAACGCTGGTTTATCTGTGCGGTGTATTCCCTGTAATGATCCATCAAACAGTGAACGATAAGTGGGTTTTAAATTATCAGGCAACGAATCTTCATTAACTGCAAAGCCATGGTTCTGACTAGAAATCATTACCGTCTTTGCATCTATATCCTGCACTGGATGGTTTGCACCGTGATGACCGAATTTCATTTTTTCAGTTTGCGCGCCACAGGCTAAAGCTAATAACTGATGACCCAGGCAAATACCAAACATCGGTATATCTGTTTCCAAAACTTCTTTAATAGCAGTAATCGCATAATCACATGGTTCAGGGTCACCTGGGCCATTTGATAAGAACACACCATCAGGTGACATTGCCAAGACATCTGCTGCTGACGTTTTTGCAGGTACTACGGTGACCTTGCAACCACGATCAACCAGCATATTTAAAATATTATGTTTAATACCAAAATCATAGGCTACAACATGATGCGCTAGATCCTTCGCTTCAAATTGCTTATGAGAGTTTGATTCAATCTCCCAGCTACCTTGAGTCCACTCAAATGATTTATCTGTAGTTACTTCTTTTGCCAGGTCCATACCTTTTAAACCGGCAAAGGATTTAGCTTTTTCAACGGCCGCTTTTTCATCGATATTATCACCCGCTACGATGCAGGCATTTTGCGCACCCTTTTCACGTAAAATACGGGTTAAGCGACGAGTATCAATGTCCGAGATAGCAACGACATTATGTTTCTCTAAATACTCTGACAGCGACATTTCACTGCGCCAGTTACTTGCTACCAATGGTAAGTCACGAATAATCAGACCCGCAGCATGTACCTGAGTTGACTCTTCATCTCCAGAGCAAACACCCGTATTACCAATATGGGGATAAGTTAATGTAACTATCTGTCTTGAGTAAGAAGGATCGGTAAGAATTTCCTGATAACCCGTCATGGCGGTATTAAATACACACTCACCAATCGTCTCACCGGAAACACCAATGGATAGCCCCCAAAATAGGTTTCCATCTGCTAACGCTAATAGCGCTTTTTGACTCATTATGCCTCCGCTGAACATACGAAACGGGAGCACCGATAAAATCGATGCCCCCGTTTATGAAAATCGTGTAAAAATCCGGATGAGTATAGCAAATTTATGGAATATGCTCCATTACTATTTGCTTATTTAGATTAGTATTTTAGGTGTATTTTTAGGTTTATTTGTTAATGCGCTCAACCATAACCTGTATAACTGGTTTATATGAATCGTAGACCGGATTAAGCGGAGCGGATCCGGCACTTTTTATGCTCGACGGGTGGGTCCACTTCGTTTGATCCACCCTGTGCTTTCTCTACACATAATTCATACTGGAATCACCCTGCGCTTTAAACCATCACAGCTTCTGTGGCATCACAACAGGGGACAGAGCGCAAAAAGCAGCGATCGTTCCCCGATGAATAGGTGACCTGGCGGTTTTATTACTTATTTTTCCACAGGCATACCATTAAAAACTGCTCCTGCGTTTTTAAGATACCGCCCATCCATGGGCATAAAAAAAGCCGGAACTCGTAAGTTCCGGCTTTAGTAATAGTGGCGTCCCCAAGGGGAGTCGAACCCCTGTTGCCTGGATGAAAACCAGGTGTCCTAGGCCTCTAGACGATGGGGACGCAATCCCATCTCGATGAATACTCATCAAAAGAGAGCGCGAATTATAGGGATCAATTTACGACTCGTCAACAGAAGATTACAAAAATATTTCAATATTTAAGTATTTTCTAATGTTTATGAAAATTTAGTTCCGTTAATAGATATAGAACATGCGTTACAGACAGTCTTTTCAAGGAAATTGCAGACGCATACAAAAAGAATAATGATGTAATTAATTGCTTATGATTTTTTAATAAGCACCTTTTAGCTATAAGCATCTGCACTTTATTTCAAACGCATTTAACGTCAAAACAAACTCCTGCCACCCGGATCGGATGACAGCTTACAACCAATGACTAAAGACTTCTGTTAACCTTCCCATGAATCGCGAAGTGTAACCGTACGATTAAACACTAATTCATCTGGTGATCCAGCGTCACGACAAAAATAGCCTTCACGCTCAAACTGGAAGCGCTCACCTAATTCTACGTCTGCTAGAGACGGCTCAAGCATGCACTGCTTTAACAGGACTAATGATTCAGGGTTCAAACGCTCTTTAAAGTCTATACCGTCTTTACCATCATCAGGTGTTGGGTGATTAAATAAACGATCGTACAGGCGCACTTCAGCCTGAACAGCATGCGCAGCAGAAACCCAGTGAATAACGCCCTTCACTTTTCTACCTTCCGGGTTCTTACCCAATGTGTCAGGGTCATATGAGCAACGCAACTCAATAATTTCACCCTGATCATCTTTAATCACCTGATCACAACGAATCACATATCCCGAACGCAAACGCACTTCTTTATCCAATACCAGACGCTTAAACTTGTTATTAGCTGACTCACGAAAATCTTCTCTATCTATATACACTTCACGACTAAATGGAATGCTGCGTTTACCAAAATCTTCATTCTGTGGATGATTTGGTGCATTTAACTGTTCAACTTTATCTTCTGGATAATTTTCGATAACCACTTTAAGCGGGTTCAAAACCGCCAATCGACGAGAAGCGTTAGCGTTAAGGTCTTCACGAATAGTGGCTTCCAACATCCCCATTTCTACCGAGTTTTCAACCTTACTAATACCAATACGAAGACAAAATTCACGTATTGAGCCAGGGGTAAAACCACGACGACGCAACCCTGCAACGGTTGGTAAGCGCGGATCATCCCAACCACTTACCAGATTTTCTTCTACCAGTTGGGTTAACTTACGCTTACTCATTACCGTGTATTGCAGGTTAAGGCGAGAAAACTCAATTTGCTGTGGATGACATTCAATGGAAATATTATCTAGCACCCAGTCATATAAAGGACGATGATCCGCGAACTCAAGCGTACATAATGAGTGAGTAATCCCCTCAATTGCATCTGAAATAGGGTGAGTGTAGTCATACATAGGATATATCGACCAGGCGTCACCGGTTTGATGATGCTCAACACCTTTTCGAATACGATAAAGCATAGGGTCACGCATATTTATGTTAGGTGAGGCCATATCAATTTTAGCGCGTAATACCCGCGCCCCATCATCAAACTCACCTTTTTTCATGCGCTCAAACAGATCGAGATTCTCTTCAACCGAACGATCACGATACGGACTATCTTTACCTGCCTCTTTTAGCGTTCCACGATATTCACGGGTTTCTTCTGCACTTAAATCACAGACATACGCCTTACCTGCCGTTATTAACTCAACGGCATAATCATAAAGCTGATCGAAATAACTGGATGAATAATACAGACGATCCTGCCAGTCAAAACCCAACCACTTAACATCTTCCTGTATGGCATTTACAAAATCCACATCTTCTTTTTCAGGATTAGTATCATCAAAACGTAAATTACAGGTACCGTTATAGTCTTCTGCCAGACCAAAATTTAAGGCAATAGATTTAGCATGACCTATATGTAGGTATCCATTTGGTTCAGGTGGAAAACGGGTTGCAACTTTGCCATTATGCTTATTAGAGGCCAGATCAGCTTCAATAATATGACGAATAAAATGGGTAGGTTTGGTGATATCTTCTGTGCTCATTGAATGTTTGTTCTGTGGTTTATTTGGAATTGGCGATATTTTAGCAGAAGTCTTTAGTCTTTGGTTAAAAGACGTCGTATGTCGTATGTCGTATGTCGAATGCCGAATGTCGAATGTCGAATGTCGAATGTCGAAATTTTAAATATTTCATTAAACCTGTCAACATGGATGATATATCTTTTGTCTCTCTAACCCAGCCATTTTCTACTCTGCTTGAAATATATCCAATTTCTATACCTATGTATATTTGAGTTCTTAATTCTGCACAGGAACCTTTTGCATAATTTAAAAAATTACGCTTATCTTTCATCCGTAACTCGCCCAAAACCCTCCGCAATATTACTCGGTATAGATAACCCGGAACGCGTTATCTGATCTTTAAACCCAAAATCTTTCAAATCCGCAAGGTGCCGATAAATACTAACAGATAGTCTCGATGATTTTTTCCATACATCCATATCTTCAAACCGCATAACAATTCCTTTGCATTAGCTTTTGACATAAGACTTACGACATTTGACTTATGACTTCTTTCCCCATTCATTATATTTCTGCTCCCATTCCCAGGCATGCCGTAAAATCACTCCAAGATCAGCATATTCTGGCTTCCACCCCAACTCCTTTTGCAACAACGACGAATCAGCCACCAACCGAGCCGGGTCACCATCACGACGTTCACCGGTTAACACGGTAAAATCCGTACCCGTCACTTCTTTTGCGATATCAATTAACTCTTTAATAGAATAGCCCTGCCCATTGCCCATGTTATAAGCTTTGGTTTCACCACCAGAAACCAGGTACTCCAGCCCCAGCAGGTGCGCACTACACAAATCATTAATATGTATGTAATCACGTACACAGGTACCATCAGGTGTATCGTAATCTGTGCCAAAAATAGTAATATTGTCACGACGACCTGAAGCTGCCTGCAACACAAGAGGTATTAAATGGGTTTCTGGTATATGCCGCTCACCCAACTCACCATCAGGGTCAGCACCCGCCGCATTGAAATAACGCAAACTAACCGATTTCAAGCCATAGGCATGGTCAAAATCACAAAGAATTTGTTCAACCATTAATTTGCTATGACCATATGGATTAATCGGCTTCTGAGAATGCGCTTCATCAATAGGCGTATAATCTGGCTCACCAAAAGTCGCTGCTGTAGATGAAAAAATAAAGCTCTTAACTCCATGCTCAACCATCGCATCAAGCAACACCTGAGTATTACTCACATTATTACGATAATACATAGATGGCTTCTCAACAGATTCACCCACCTGTATATAAGAAGCAAAGTGCATAACACCATCAAAAGCATTATCTACAAACAGTCTATCTAACAAAGCAGCATCGGCAATATCACCCTCGACAAATTCACCGTATTTAACCGCATCTTTATAACCGTTTGAGAGGTTATCTAAGGTAATTACATCATGCCCCGCTTTACTGAGCATTTTTACCATGTGCGAGCCGATATAACCTGCGCCACCTACAACCAGTACTTTCATTAATTCCACCCTACTAAACTAATAATTCTCTACTTAAATAGTATTTTTTAATAAAACAAAGTTCCTATAAACCAACCTAAATCACCATCTCAAAAGGTACAAATAATTTAGATCTAAACGTGAACACGAAACACTAGCCCAAACCAGAACTTACCAAGCAACGATCAGTCACATTTTGAAATAAACTGTGCACGAGCACCTACAAACACTTGTAGAACCACGTAAAACAAGTAAAATCTTCGCATAGATAAAAAAATCTAACAAGTCCAGACTACTTAATTACAACTTATGACTTAATTTACTCGAAACCACCCAATAAATAGATTCAATAAAGACTAACCTGCAATAACTAAAGAAACACCCAATTAAAACCCCTTAAAAAGCATCGACAATCTAAATCATACATTAAACTTATAACTAATTTAACTATGGTTTTTCATATAGACCATAAAACATTTTGAGGCATCCTTTGACAATTAAATATCGTCCTGAAATAGATGGAATAAGAGCAATAGCAGTAATTGCTGTCATTATTTATCATGCCGAACTATTTATTGGTCAAAACATACTCCTTAAGGGAGGATTCATTGGTGTAGATATATTTTTCGTCATTTCAGGTTACTTAATAACATCCATTATTCTTTCTTCTGAAACAACTTTCAGCTTTTCTCAGTTTTATGAAAAACGCGCACGCCGAATCTTACCAGCTTTATTTTTAGTTATGATTTTCACTATTCCATTTGCATGGATGTATATGCTCCCGAAAGCACTAGAAGAGTACGCAAGTTCTATTATATCTTCTCTATTATTTAGTTCTAATTTCTGGTTCATGCAAGAGGATAGTTATATTGCCGAAGCTAGTGAGTTAAAACCTTTTTTACACACATGGAGTTTGTCAGTTGAAGAACAGTTTTACGTAACATTCCCTTTTATTTTGATTTTTATTAATAAATATTATAAGCAATATAGCACTCATGCACTTGTGTTACTTTTTTTATCTTCCTTAATGCTTTCCCAATATGGAAGCCTTGCATTTAAGGATGCTAACTTTTACCTCTTGCCCAGTAGAATTTGGGAGTTAATAGCCGGAGGCTTTCTTGCCAAATTGGAGCTATCTAAAGAGAGAACAAAACATCAATTAGCAAATAAGATAATGCCATTTATTGGAATCACTCTAGTGATAAACTCATTTATATTCTTAAATGATGAATTGAATCTTCCGTCCTTCTATACGTTGATACCTATTATTGGCACAATGTTAATTATATGGTTTGGAGGAAGCAGTGACTTAACTAGTAAAATTTTAAGCTACAGACCATTAGTTGCTATTGGACTTATATCATATTCACTTTATTTATGGCATTTTCCAGTATTTGCATTTTCTAGAATTACTAACTTCAAACTAACCACATTAGATAAGATTGAAAACATAGCCTTAGTATTTATTCTTTCTATAGCAACTTATTTTTTAATTGAAAAACCAGCAAGAAATCAATCGTTCCTTCCTCAAAAGAAATTTATATTAATAACTATCGCTATTTTTAGCTTTATATTTATTTATAATACTATTTTAATATCTAAAAATGGTTTCCCAAACAGGCTTGGAACTTTTAAAGACATTTATGAAGATGCGCAAAGAATATGGACCAAACAAAAAAACAAAATATGTCATAAACGATCCGTAGAAAATGCATGCCATTTCATTAATAACCCTACAGCTATGAATTACATTTTACTCGGAGATAGCCATGCAGGAGTACTCAGTAGCCAGTTATTAGACTATACAGAGTCTATAAATGCTAACTTTATTCAACTTACTGATGGTGGCTGCCCCTACATACATGGAGTCAATCGACTTACTAAAAACAAAGTTCATGAGGATTGCACTACAAAAACAGAAGAAGCATACCGTTTCTTAAAAAACACATCACCATCTACCATAATTTATAGCCTTCGCCTGCCATACTATCTGAGTGGTAAACGCTTCAGCAACCGTGAAGGTGGTAGGGAACGTGGCGGAGATACCAGCTTAATTTTAACCGAAAAATATAGACATACAAACTTAAAACCTGAAGAAATGATCAAAACGATGATAAAAGACTGGTTAAACTTCGGGCATAAAGTAGTCCTTATTTACCCTATACCTGAAGTTGGCTGGCGAGTTCCTGATCTGCTTAAAAGCAAACTAAATAAAATTAGAATATCAGAACGTCAGGATGCATTTGAAAATATTAGCATTAACACAAGTTACCGCTTATACCGTGCACGAACAAAATCGAGCAAAACCACATTTGATGAAATAGGACAGAATCAACACCTGTTTCGAGTATATCCTGATAAAATTTTATGCCGTAAAGAAACTCAACGTTGTTACACACATAATGATAAAAAACTTTTCTATTACGATGACGACCATATCTCCCCATTCATAGCGGGGAAAATAATACATGAGATAGATGCCAGCCTTAATCAAAAACAACACTAAATAAAGCTACCAACTTTCCTTTAATACTTAATAAAAGGAAATGTTTGTACTATTTTTTTGAACATTAAATAAAACAACCCAGCAAATCTATGAATAAAACTAAAAACACACAATAAAATTTATAACTTGAATAAAGGCTTATGGCTTATAGCCTCATTAGCCTTTGATTGGATAACTACAATACTAGACATAAATACCAAGATACTCATTAAATAAGTTCGAATAAATGGATTACGCGCAAGCCAGTCTTCGGTTAGTCCGAATACGGCAAATGCTATAATTGTAGTCATTCCTGACAACGCATAAAATTTAATCCACAAGTTTTGTTCCTTCACCCAGAATAAATAAAACATATGAAACGGTATTATTTGCATAAAAACCAGCATAGCCAAAAAACCAACTAATCCGGTAGTAGACAAGGCATTAAAGTAGATATTATGTGCATGAGTCAATGGCCTATCTAATTGAGACACACCAGACCTGAACAATCGCCACCTATCAGCTTTAAAATCACCAACTCCTGTACCTATAAATGGATTTTTTCTCCAGATAGTCATACTATCCTTCCATAACTCAAGTCGATACGCAACAGACCCTCTTTTTATTGAGTCATCAGAATAAACTTGATACTCCACTATTGCAATATTGATTCTGTTATTCACTGACTTAACACTCAATGCTGCAGATAAAAACAGGACACTTACTACTAGAATAGACATTATATTAACGATACTAAGTTTCTTTCGTTTAATCCAAAGCAGCCACAAAAACATTACTGGCAATAAAATCCATGCACCTCGAGAACCAGTCATAACACTACTAAACAACAGCATTCCAATGGCAAGCAACCCTATTATATAGTGCTTCCGTTCACTTGATACTGTAAGCAGCGCACAAACAATAATTAAAGCAAAGAACATCGAAAGAGAACCAAGCACGATTGGGTTATAAGCTCCAACCGCTCTACCAAAGCCTAACGCGTTTGTTTGATACAAAACCTGTATGAGTATTACCACCGAGGCAACAAGTATTCCTGCGAGAAACGCCTTACCAGCTTCTATTTGATATTTTTTAATCAGAATATACATCGGTATGAATAATGGAAAATGAGCATATCGCCCGATTTTTTTCACTCCAGTAGTGTAATCTTCAGTATTCAGTAGTGACAGGCAGATCAGCCCAAAAAAAACAACGAAACCAATTAGTACTTTTTTTTCCGGGATATCTAGTAGATGCCATTTAGTCCAGCCTAAAGCTAACCCAAATAAGAAAATAAGGCCATATATGGTTGAACCACCATGAGGTACCGTTGTGATTAGTACTGGAAACAATGATATAAGTAACTTCGGTGATGCGTCCTTTATAAAATCCATACGAGCTCTTTAATTAATAAATAAAATAGGCAGAGAACCTAGAAATATATTAAGCATGGGATAAACGATTTTTTCCTTGATCGTACTAATTATCAATAGCAATATTTATTTTGCTTTTAATGCGTTAGTTCGAAAATTTTGACGAATAAAGCACAAAAGCTTCCAGGCATGACGCATACCTAAGAGATAAATGAAAAAGACAACCATAAAACTAGCAAACATCAACCATTCTGAAACACTGTATACATAACCAAGAATACCAACTAATGAAAATAAAATTGCCACAAATGTTAATATCAAAAGTGTTTCTCGATAACTAAAGCCTGCTCTTAAAAATAAATGATGCAAATGTTCTCGATCGGCTAAGAATGGAGAATTACCTTTAGATATCCGCCGCATCATAATAACAACAGTATCTATTAATGGTAATGCAAATATCCATAATGCTGTTACGGGTGTCATTACTGCGCTATCACCCTGACTAGACTCAAGTAATACCCAAACAATGCCAAAACCAATAAACATACTCCCTGCATCACCCATAAATATTTTCTTAACTTTAGAAAGATTACGCCATAAAAAAGGAATTAAGACTCCGATAAAAATAAGCGGTTTAATAGACACCTGACCATTGATATAATGAAGAACTAAGACGGAAATAAAACAGATAAGAGCAGTTAAACCTGCCAAGCCATCAACACCATCAATCATATTCAACGCATTCATAACACCTACAGCAGCAATAACCGTAATTGGAATAGCCCAACCAGCTAACTTTATATTACCATAACCTAATATATCACCAAGATCATTTAGAACAACATTAGACAGGGATATCATTAATAACACGGATATTATTTGGAGAAAAAATCTGGCATGTACAGAAATATCCCTATGATCATCCAATGCACCGACAAAAACTATAATACTAGCTGGTATAAGAATCCCACATTCCATACTACAATCAGATTCATATAATAGAATTGTGACGATAAACCCTACAAACATAGCAATACCGCCTATCAGAGGTATTTGACCTTCATGATTTTTACGTTCGTCAGGACTATCTACTAGACGAATCTTTATAGCTAACGGATAAAGCATCCGAAGAGTTATAAAACAAGAAATAATAGCAATAACTAAATAAACTGAATATCCCAACAACTTTCCCAACATATTGAATGAAAACTAGAAGGGTAATATACTACAATAAGTAGCAAGTTGGTCCAATAAGATACTTAATTTATCAAAAATATTATAAATTCAACAAAAATATAAAGACAGAAAATCAGGAAAAAATAATCCAATTTCCCCATTATTAATGAAATCTCACCCTAAAAAGCCACTTAACCTAAGGCAGTGTATAAATTAAATAGTGTAATCAGGCTTGTAAATTACACAATATTAAAACCAATTTTCTTATCATCGGTCATATTAGGTAACTCCGTCTCCATTCCTGTTAGAGCTAACAATGTAACTAAAAAGAGATAATACTGCCTTACATCTTTAACCGAATGATTTATTGAATTTAACTAAAGAAGATAATAGATCTTTGGAATTAAATTCACGAGTTAAATCGGCTAGATCAACATTACCTTAATCAAGATATAGCTATAAAAGTTTATCTGAAACTGTAATTCTCATCCGTTCTGTTCTATGTATATTTATTGATTTTTTATGCCTTAACTTTAATCTCATTAACTTTGAAACATCTAATTGACGACTAATAAGGTCATACATGAAAGAAACAAGGCGTTTATTGGTGTGTATATCTTAATATACTTTTGTCTATAGAACTTTTATTCTTCATATACGTAGATTGTAGTACAATCGAACTGACTAGATTGAGGTATCCTTCAGAAGCATTGCTTTATTGGAATCAGATGTTTTGACAAATTTACAGAATAAAAAACTTGAGCTATTAGTTCACGGAGGAATAAACTTTCTATCCAGGTCTTTCAATGTTATTGCTTCAGTTTTAATAACACTAATCATTCCATGGCGAGCTGGAGTAGATAGCTTAGGCTTATTTATGATTGGCTTCTCAGTTGTACTTGGAATAGGTACTTTTTCACGTTTTGGGCTATCTACAGGACTGGTCAAGTGGGGAGGGCATTTCATAGGCTTGGGTCAGAAAGAAAAATGCGTTGAAATTATAGTCCAGGGTACATTATGGTCTTTCCTTAATAGCGTTATAATTTCTGCAATAGCTTTGAGTCTGTTTTATATTTTTCCTGATAACAACACAGAAATGACATGGAATATAATTTGGCCATTTTTATTGACGGCCCCAATCCATACCGCATGCTTTGGCCTTTCTTCTTATTACAAAGTAATTAACAAGACATATATAGCTCCATTTATTGAAACTGCAGGCGCGTCGTTACTTACAATTATAATATCTGAATTATATTTTCTATATTTCTCGGAAATATCAATTATTGTTTATTCATTTAGTTACTTAATTGCGAATCTAATGATACTTGCTATTACTTTGTTTTCGTTTACACGTAATAACTATACTGAGCTGTTCAAATCAGACATATTACACTTCACTATTCCGAAGAAAGAAATCACTTGGAGATCAGGTCTCGTTGATTTTGCCGTGGTAGACATAATAAATTATATTTTTCAGTATGGAATCATCATCTTACTTGGATTGATTATTTCTGCTGAAGAGGTTGGAATTTTCTCTATTATATTACGCATATCACTCGTATTAAATTTCATTTTATTAGTTTTCAATACCATCACAACACCACAGTATGCAAAAATGTTTTCTACAAATAAAATAAGGGATCTACGTAAAACTGCTCAAATGTCCTCGTTTTATATGCTTATATCATTAGTTATTGTCTTGCCTTTTTTAATTATTTTTGCAAATAAAATATTACTATACTTCTCAGAAAATGCAGCGAGTTATCAGGAGGAGTTTTTCATTCTTCTGTGTGCACAAGTAATTAATGTTCTCACTGGATCATCAGGTCCCATCCTTAGCATGACTGGAAATCAAAATAAACTAAAAAATATTGTGGTTTACACAAGTATAATAGCAACATTAAGTTTATATTGGTTAACTAGTATTTATGGATTATTAGGTGGTTGTATTGCGATTTCAATGGGAATAATTATTAAAAACATCTGGGCCTTTATCGCAGTTAAAAGATGCTTGGGATTTTATCCATTACCCAAAATATAACCCTCCCCCCCCAAAAAACACTCGAAACTTCAACCCGCAACTTCTGAAAACATCAATTTCGTTCCAAATCAAACCCTATCATAAAGCAGTACTTTAAAGGAACGATAGTATCCAGGCAGCGATATATAACCTTTTTAAGAAACTCTGTAGTGTTTGATGAATGCAATGATCTTTTAGCCTTGTATATTTTCTTTACTGTAAATCCATTTTTTTCAAATAAATTTGTATAGTCATTTAAGGACATGTCCATATCTTCCAAACCTTTTTCTTTCAATTTATTTTTATGTATAAATGACAAACCTAAAAATTTAATTAATGATCTAATAATGAATGATTTGTTTCTTACCTCAAATAATATTCTTCCATTATCGTCAAGATAGCTACCCATATTTATAAGGCATTCTTTTTTAAGGTCAATGCTTATTTCATCAAATACAGTAAAACAGATAATTAAGTCGAATTTATTCAAAAAATTAGAGTTAGCAATAGTGATATCATCCTCATTAAAACCTTTATCTCCATACATCTTTTGAGCAAAGTTTATTTTATGTGCATCAATATCAGTCCCTATATAAACATCAAAAGATGGAGATAAAAAACCAAAACCACACCCGACATCAAGAGTTACTGATTTTTGATTTATATTTATTTCTTTTAGATACTTCTGATAGTAATTTTGTAAGGATCTACATTTTTCTATTGTGAATTCACTTGAAATGAGTTTTGACATAAGAACTTACAGTTATATTTACAGTAAAATAATATATTAAATTACTGTATAAATTATATCAAGGCTTTATAACAACCAACAAGCACCTGGCCCAAAATTTCTAATTCACCGGATAACATCTACTGCTATCCTCTAATCTAGCCGTTTTTTATAATTAAAAGGAGCTAGAAACTTATTGACAACCTAGACTTTTGCCAAAGACCATATATAACCATCGGCCATATCATTATGAATATTACTTTTTATTATTCAAGCTTAATTAATAGCTATAATCTAATGTAAATCATGGATAGCTTCTCTATTTAGTTTAGAATAAGCAATTCTTTTCTCGAAGGAGTACCACAAAAAGACTAAACTGGAAATAACAAACGGAATATAAAGTATTCCACTCGCATTTTTGAACATATATACAAACAAATACATAAGCAACATGACTTCACTTTTACTAGAAACAACTTTATTAGATGCAACAAGCCATAGCGGTCTTATAAATAGCAAAAAAATGAGAACCCAATACAAAAATAAATTTACGAAAAATATATTTTTCACATTAAAATCATTAAAATAATCAGGGCCAACTGTTAAAAATCCGAACTCTGTAGATGGTATAAACAATCTAACAAATGAAGATAAAGTTTGAACCCCTGAACGATTATAGATATTTTCTGATCCATGTATATTTACAATGGAATCAGACTCCATAGAGACAATTTTTAAAACATATGGGAAAAACACATAAAACAATCCAACTATAAAAATAGCAGCCATAATAAAAATTGTTTGTTTAATAATTTTATGCCTAAAGCTATAGAATATTATGGCTACGATAGAAACTGATATAGCAATTACATTAGAAAATGAAATTGTCGACAAAAGTGATAAAACATAACAAGAATAAATAATTATCTGGGCAGCCGGGTCAGCTTCAGATCTATCGCTATTACTTAATTTAAACATTAACCCTATAAATATAAACGAGAAAAACACATGTGGTTCAGCAGAAAACCCCGTTGGCATATAGCCATCAACTATTGGAAAATATACCTCAGTACCTTGTAAAAAATTGACTAGACCGATACTCCGCATCATCAACTCACCATCTAAACCAACTTTTCTAAAGACAGACTCATCAGATAGAAAAATAGGCAAATGACTGAATGTGTCAAATGAGACAACAGCCAATACTAATGCCACCGTATTTAGCACTACAAGTATATCTGTAAATTTATAGAAAATTGTGGAGTATTTGCGTAAATCTGCTCCGTAACTAAGAGCAGTAATAATTCCCACAGACACAACAAATAACAGAACCGCTGCATATGCAGGTTTTCCAACAATAGTTTGCCCGAAAAGCTCGATCATGCTTAATGCTAAAATTATAAGTATTGGCAATTTTGGTATATGTATATTCTGGAACCTATACATGAGTGCGGAAATAAATATTATAAATACAAACAATAGCTGTACAATATTACCACCCCCGATAACAAGAACACTTATCAAAGGAGTAATTTCCATTGAAATAAGAAGTAGTATTAATACAGCTGTAAGAGAAATGACCATCTAAAATAAACTCAGAATATATTGCACCCAAACATATGATTAGCTATGTAATATTTAAGCCATCAGAAGTAATTAAATTCGAATAATATATTAAACATAATAACATAATTTTTTATACATCATTGAATTAGCCTTATAGAGCATACTCATAAAATCATTTTAAAGTAAAATACACAATTTTTCTCTATACTTTATAACTCTAAACGGTTAGCAATAACAGGCTTCTAAACATCTATATTTCTACTTGACTCTGACGCAGTAGCACACTAAATATCAGTTCACCTAATTTTTAATTTTACTTATACATAAAGCGCCGGGATGAATATCATCATAAAACTCGTCAGCTGAACACCCTACAATATCTGGACGATACGACCCCAGTATCCGAACATTTAATTCTTTTCCAATTTCGTGAATGCTTTTCTCAACCAATGACAACGTTCTTACGGTGACTGAATTTCTAACACTCCATATTTTATTATGATACGGAGCCATTACTAAAACAACTTTTAAACCTGATTCATTTAAATACAAAATATTTTCTTTAAAAGAAGCTATAGCTAGACTATTAATCTGAAGATTTTCCTTAATCTTATAACGACCATTACCAATAGAATTTGATTTTAATTTACTATCAGAAATGTGTTTTTTCGAGTAAATCAGACTGCCATCAGGTAAAAGTACAGGAACTTTATATCCTGACGAATAATTAAATTTAGGCGCTTCACGTATCCCCAGCGATTCACCACCAAGACTAGAAATCGATCTAAAAAAATATGAAGGATTTATCAAATTTGACACCTGCATCCATGGTAAATCATCACTTATGTGTCGATCATTTTTTTTAAGCGCCAACTTTTCAAGCATCTCATTATACGATTCCTTATACCTTTCCCACCTAGCATCCCTATTAAAACCAAACGACCATGGATCCAGCACAAAAATCACTATCTTATATTTTTGAGTATATTTGCTTACCTCATTAGACAAAACCATATAATCTTCTAATGAACCACCTGGAACAGCTAGATTCAATATAGATTTACAAGTATCATCTAATGACGAATCCTCACGATATGAACTAAACTGCATAGCTCGACTGCTACCGATTATCACACAATCCGAAGTATTACTTTGCTTTATTAAATTAAACTTAATATCTCTATCATTTAAATAATTATTAGGACGCAACAAACCTGAATGCGAATTGACTAATTTTTCTGCATAATCAGAACTCTGGTCTTTACTATATGATGAATCCTGATATATATTTTCAGGATCAACAGTAAAATTAATTATCGAAACAATAGTTAGTACGATAATGAATCCAGAAAACAATTGCGTTAGATATAGTTTATATTTATTCATAACTAAAATTGAAAATATAAAAACTCACTTTCTTTTTGGACAAACATAATTGCAACTACAGATATTAAAATAAAAATCAGCGTATACTTTAAATTAGGACTCCATACAAAACAAGATTTCCTATCTTCAATGAAACCATCGGCACCGAGAGCAGGAGTTTCATTTCGCATAATCTCTGTAGTATTAGGCGCAAACCAGACAATCACCAGCATAAACATTAAGAGCGGAACACCTATAAACAAATCTTGTAATATTCCATTTGGAAAGAAACCATCAAAACGAACACCTATAGAATCAAACACGTTGCTAAATGCACTGAACTTATACTCAACCCACCCTGGAAGCGAAACCCCATTATATCCAAACATACTATTATACATATTTTTAGCGCCATGGAGACTCTCTGACCTAAACATAACCCATGCTATTACAACCACTAAGAAAGTTAACATTCTACCAAAAATTGTTGAAAACAGTGATGAGTCATTAGCTATAAACAATTTTCTCTTAATCGATATCCAAATATGGTTAACGATTAGAAACACACCATGCATTCCGCCCCAAATTATAAAAGTCCAACCAGCACCATGCCATATCCCTCCAAGTAACATAGTAATGATTAAATTTAAATATCGAGACATTGAACCACCTCGATTACCACCTAATGGTATATATACATAATCTCGTAGAAAACGTGAAAGAGTAATATGCCATCTTCTCCAAAATTCAATTATATTATTCGATTTGTATGGTGAAAAGAAATTTAGGGGAAGAACAACTCCAAACATTCTCGCAACACCTAATGCCATATCAGAATAACCCGAAAAGTCAAAATAGAGTTGAAATGTATACGCTAGTGCCCCCACCCATGCTTCAAAAAAACTTAATACAGCTCCATTTTCAGCTGCAACAAATATGGGTGTTGAATATTCTGCGATATTATCTGCAAAAAATACTTTTTTAAATAAACCCAGCATAAATATAGTTACACCAACCGCTATATTATTTGCATTTAATTTATATAAATTATTATTACAAAACTGGGGGAGCATTTCTTTATGATGAACTATAGGACCTGCGATCAATTGTGGAAAAAATGTGACGAACAGGCAATAGTGTAGAAAATTATATTCTTTAGTCTCTCCTCTATACGCATCAATTAAATAAGTTAATTGCTGGAATGTAAAAAATGATATAGCTAAAGGCAATATGATCTCATCTATTTCAATCATACTACTTGTAACAACATTGAAATTCACTAAAATAAAATTAGCATATTTATAGTAAAACAATAAGGTTAGATTTGCTGCGACTCCAAAAACAAGTAATGATTTCGATGGGCTAGAGCATAACGTAACTCCTACAGCATAATTGAAAAGCATCGAAATTAGAATTAAACTTAGGTATTCAGGATTCCACCAACCATAAAAAAACAATGAGGCTGCAACCAGCCAACTTATTGCTACCCTAAAGTGCCCTCTCGCTCCAATTACATGAAATCCGAAAAGAACAACTGGAAGAAAAATAAATATGAATATGTATGAATTAAATAACATTAATCCAGTCTTGATAAAAGTTCAACATCACACATCCTGCTTGCCGCTTCGTTCAAAATATTTACATTTATACCGCTTAGTTGTGATATCTTTATCAAATCATGATTTCCATCACTATAATGTATCATCCATTTTACTGCCTTAGTTAAGTCACTGGCAAAACGATGATCCTTGTTAACATACAAGCCTTCATATTTTGACATATAAGGCTCGCAATTCATTTTGCTAATTTTATATGTTTTATTCTTCTCAATTAGATCAAAAATCCCGACATATGCTTCAACCGTATCACAGACAGCTTTAAAACTAATAACTGATTTATTATCGAGTGAAGTATGATACTCGGGGTACTGATGGTACGGTGTCCTCATTAATGAACCAACTGGTAAATTAATACCTAACGAACAATATTGTCTTTCATCGCTACCTGATGGAGAAAAGTCCTGAGATTTAAATTCTAATTGATCATTCTGTTTAAAATAATGATGCACTGCTCGATCAGCAATCGAATCATTTTTTCGTGACTTTTTATAATTAAAACTGCCATCATGACCAACACAAGTGCATATATATCCAGCTTCTAAATATTCTTTCAAATGAACAGCATTTTTAGAAAGATAGGTTATTGCACCTATAGTCTCAGGTGCAAACACAAAGCGATACGTATAAAAATTATCACCTGACTCAAGCATTCTCATAGCAATACCAAGCGTTACAAGAACACCAGATAATTCATTTATTGCTAACGAAGGGTGACATGTATATGTATGAACCAAAATTTCTTTCTTAGATCTACCAGGTATTACACAATCAGATATAGTCAATGCTCCATCAAATAGACTCGTATCAACAACAACGTCATAAACACCTTCTTTTAACTTCAACCTTTCCTTATGGCTAATGCAAAAACCCCATGTTTCTCTATAGTAACTTGTCTTATAAGGAATGGCGTCAGGCATTTCAGGCATCGAATGCAAAAATTCATTTAGCTCCATTAATGAAAGCTTCCCGCTAAATGGAGTAGAATAATTTATCAAATGTAAATTATTCTCATTAAAATCCAAAATCTGTTTCCCATCAGGATCTATTATATAAGCTTCATTGACTTTCCATTCCTTGGGTATATTCCAGTCAAATACTGCTTCACCTGTTGATACCTCGTATGTATTAAGAGGTATAAACTCCGATATTATCTTATGCGTTTCTCTAACGCCATCACCAGTAATACTTCGAGCTATTGGCCATAGTCTGTCAAAAATCGTCTCTACTATTTCTTTGTATTCCACATCACCCCCTAACACCAAAGCTATCTTTATAGTGATACTTGTAATTACTCCATTTGTAAAATTCTGCCACAGCTTGAACCGTATCGACAGGATCAAACGCTAGATCATAGCCAAAATCACTCATCTCATTAGATAGGAAAAACTCCAAAACTTTAGCTTCATCCTCCGTAATTCTATCTGACCAACGACCAACGTTTCCTGAGCTTATGCTAAATAATTTTTTACCATCATGACTATTACCTCCTTGCGCCACGGAAAGACTAGTTGGTTTTAAAAGTGACTCTTTATAAGGCACCTCTAGAAAATCACATAACTCCTGCATTACAAGCTTACTGTCACTTACTAAATCTTCAAATCTGATTATTTTATACCTATCATTTCCCCAGATTTTCTGATTAAGCTTCGCCATCTTGAAACCTATTGAAACACGATGAAGCACACTGGATAATGCATCAAGCTCACTTTCACCAAGCTTGGAGTAATAATTTTCTACACCTGATTTAATAGCAGCATAGTTATCTCTCGGGTCTCTGACTAGATGTATCATCTTGCAATCAGGATAGAATTCATTCAGTTGAGAAGCATAAATTTCTATACTGGTTTCTTTCCAAGCAGAGTACAAATAAGACCCACTGCTGTCTGATAGATCCTTATAAGCTAAAAACAAATTATTCAGCAACTCTTTAATATCTTGATAATCAGAACCTTCTGATCGACGTTCAAATAGAGTTTTAAATCTTAAAATATCTATTTTATCAGCATATTCTCGCTTATTAACTTTCTTTAGTAACATGTCGAACACTACTGAATTAAAACGCTCTTTTCTTTGCTTTAATGTTTTAAGCTCTTTAATATGATGTGGGTAATATCCATAAAGCACACATAGATCTTCAGGGTATGTGAGAATATCCGAATGACCATCAAGCAGATGTAATAACATTGTGGTACCTGATTTTCTATGGCCACATATAAACAAAGGTTTCATATTTATTTCTCTATTGAACACTTAAGTAAAGATGTCGGGTCAACTTCCATTAACGAAAACAGCGGATGATTAACGTCTATAAATTCATATTTCAAACATGTCAAGCCTCCAATATGCAGAACCCATCTATCTAAATCCTTAACAGCACCTTCCATAGATACTTGTTGAACGCCCCCACATACAGGCCTAAACAAAGACTGGTCAAAGCGGTAACCAGATATCGTTCCCTGAGTGTTAAATAGTACAGCCACCTTTGACGCTTGTACAATGTAGGGAAAGGGAACAATCTCTCCACTCACATTTACAAGTGAAATATAATCAAAGGTTTTATTTTCCCTAAGACGGCGAACTAGTTTAGAGCTAGAAATATGCATAGCTTCAGATTCAGACCATTGCTCAATCTGTATATTTTCGTCATTCTCCCAATCCTTCAACTCATCTCTAACTCCAATTACAATACATACTGAGTTGGAATTAGAATAAGCATTAATACGACAGGAGAGCTTTAAAATATTACTTCTCTCAAGCGAAGTTGTTTCAGATTTAGAGTCGTTAATAAGTAATATCAACTCAGATGGATTTCTAACACCTTCTTCAGAAAATCGTTTTTCGACTATTTTGATACGGGTATCAAATAGTCTTGATTTATCAGACGATAAACTACTATGCCCTCTTCTATAATAAAAACACTTCTTTTTTAATAAGCTGATTTTTTGATTTCTTAATTTCAAATAAAGATCAAATCCATCCTGACATTTAAACTCTTCATAATATCCACCAAAGTCCTTGAAATTTGATTTATTAATGAGCGTACAGGCACCATGCAATGGTTCATCATGTGTGATTTTATCTGAACTATAACCTCTATCAAGACACTCATGACTTCCAACTAAATTATCTTCTCCATCCACATAATAAAAGTTACCAAAAATTAATGAGGGAGATTCATTATGTATTATTTGCTTCATGTTTTTAATGAAATTTTTATCAAGCCAATCATCTGCATCCAGCCTAACTATGTACTCACAAGATGCTAAACTCAATATTTTATTTCCAACAGCTCCCAATGAGATATTATCAAATTGCAAAAACGACCAACCATGCAATTCACTAATAGCGCTCATATACTCTACTGAAGCATCCTTGGAACCGTTATCTATTAAAATAACTTCAAAATCTTTATCAGATTGATCAAGCAAACTCTCAACTGAATGCTGTAAATATTCAAAATAATTATAATTCAATAGATATAGAGTTATTTTACCGTCTGAATTGCGCACTAATTTCCCCAATTTTATCAAATAACTTATTTTTACCTGATACAATATCCATTGTATTTGTATTCATATATTGTTCTATACGATCTTTATCACACACATAAACAAGTGGTCTCACACCTTCTTCAACAGCCTCCAACACTATTGTCGAAGGTCTAAACACATATAAATCACACCCCTTATACTTATCTGCAGTAATTACAACATTATCATTTACTGAATACTTCTTTTCATAGTCGACAAAATTTTCACGGGGGTGAGGACTTACGTAAATAATTATTTCTCTATCAATATTAAATTTTAGAAGGGTTTCTATTACGTAAATATTTTCTTCTAGATGATTTGGGTTAGTCCCAAAAAATATTTTGTACTTAGAAGTAAGGGGGGATTCAACATTGAACTTCACGTCTCGATTTATAACATCACTATCAATCGTTCCATTAATGCCTATGAAATATTTATCTACATAGCGACTATCTTTTTTAAATTTAAAATAAACTTTTGAGGCCAATGTTGGATGTATACCCTTCAACTCTCTAAACGCACCATGCTGATAAATAACATGATTTTTGTTAAGTCGTTTGCATATATGACCTATAAAAAGCATTCTTCTGCAAAATGTACCAAATGAAAAAACATCATTTACATCATCTTTTCTAATAAGATAATCTATCACTGCATATTCAAAACTATAAAGAAAATAAAAACCATACTTCCTTCTAAAATCCAGCTTGTTGATGCTTTTTCTCTTGAGAAGATAAATATAATTTACGATCGTAGCCCTTAAAACCGGTATAATCTTATATCGCCTTGAATATAACGAAAGTTTTTTGTAATTCATAAACTCGACACATTCAGCGCCGTAATCTACAGAATGGTTTGACCAGTGAAACCCTATTTCATTTTCACACGATGTTTTTTTTTCACTTTTCTTTAATAATTTAATTAAAATAATAACGAAAACTACAGCTATTGCCTTTGAATTACCATGACAAGACTCTGAACGCTTTGATATCAGTCTTAATATCTCCATATTATGATCATTATCAATAAGTGACTGTTCTAATTCTTTTAACATTTTAATTATAATTAAGTTATAACTTCGCCAGGGTTAACATCACTCTTAACAATCGCATTTGCACCTACCACAGCTGCTTCACCTATTGTCACACCAGGCATAATCATCGCACCCCTACCTATAAATACATTATCTTTAATTATCACTTGAGCCACTCTTATTTCTCTATCAACAATCCGTTTTTGAGGAGATCGAAGCTTAGTTTCATAAGTACTTATATATACATCCGGTGCGATAGTAACGCCATCACCAAGGTATATGTTAGCTCCCACTATACAATGAAAATTTTGACCTATTCTCACCTTTCCGTTCGCCATTATTTTTCCTGTATCATGAAACTCAATGCGCCAGTTAGGGAACATTCCAAATGAACCATTAACTTTAATTCTATTTCTTAAATTCATATGAAAAACTGGAGCACCAATATGGCTATCTATTTCACCAGAAAACCCATATATAAATCGATATAATGTATATCTCGAAATCCATATTAAATATTTAAAATACATAATTAACTCTAAAGCTATTATAGCTTAACAAGACAACCATTCACCTAAGTTAGCTCTGGGCGGAACTATAACACCATCATCTACATTAGAGTTTTTAGAAAGCAACGAATACGGAGAAATAACAGCAGACTTTCCTACATTAATACTTCCATGAGAATAAATTCTTTCATTATCAACCATTTTCCAAATAGATGTTTGAAGCATGCAGTAGCCATAGATCGCGCAACCATCATCCAATACTATAGTTCCTCCACAATTAACAATAGAGCCTTTACCTATTTTTACATTTTTGCCAATTGTCATTTCACCCTTTTCTGCAATAACAATTCTTACATCGTCATCTATTTTAGAACCTTCTCCCAGTACAAGAATGCCTCCTTCAGCAATCCTTATCTCTGCTTTAGCAGAAATAATACTACCTGCATGCCTTGTTAATGAGCCCTTAACATCCATACTCATTTAAACATATCCCATGATAATGTTTGATTGGCGTCTATATCCTGGTTTAAAACTTTACCTAGCAAATCAAAGGATTCACTTGCTGCTATTCCCTCATCAGGTCTCAGCGTAATAAGATCATGAACTGAAATCACATCACCTTTTTTCATGTCTTTTATTAAAAACACACCTTTTCTAAATGACTGAACATGACCATTAACATCTTCACTCAATACAGGCTTTTTAACTCCGGTCCCCATGAGTGTATTGACATTAATTATTGCTTTTATTAATTTTCCAACATCAGATTTAGTCAATGAAACCAAATGATCTCTAAATGATCTATCTTCTTTATTATCAGTAAAGTGGAATTCAAGTATTTTAGCTCCACTTGCAACTGAGTAAATTAATGCATCATATCCAACCGTATGATCTGAGTAACCTATAAGATTAAGCGGAAAAGCTTCTTTAAATGTAGACATGACATTTAGATTACAATCGAAATCTGGAATTGGATACATGGATGTACACTGAAGAATACCTATTTTTTCCCCTCTTGATTTATCAGGATCTATTAATTTTATTGCATTCCTTACATCCTCTAAAGATGCTAAGCCCGTTGAAACTATGACTGGCTTACCTGTCTCCTTTGCTGCATTTAACATCAAGGCATCAGTTAAATCACCCGAGCCAACTTTAATAAAGTCTATATATTCAATATACTCATGCAGTTCTTTTATAGACCATACAGATGCAGACACGGTTTTACCCGCATCACGTATCATTTTTATCAAATCCATATACTGCTGTTTAGCTAAAGTAAATTTACCAAAATGCGCATGTCTCTGTGGACTGATATTTTTATTTACAAGCAAATCAGGAGAGTATATTTGTAATTTCACACAATCAACATCTGTTTCGCATGCTAACTGTACCAGTTTTTTTGCATACTCAAAATCGCCTTCATGATTCCCACCTACTTCAGCGATGGTAAAAACACCATGCTTACCTATAAATGGATAGGACTGTTTAAATTGTTTTCTTATATTGACTAATTCTGCGATACTATTTGAATTAATTACTGTACCAGACGACTTAGCTATAAAACTAATTGCTTCATAGTCTGCTCTTGTATCCAGAGCAAGCGACTCACCATCACATGCCGGTATTAAAAGTATATTTTTAATTTTAGAATCATCTAACGTTCGGTAAAAGAAAGGCATTACATGCTCTTTATCTTCATCAGTTAAATTACTATTCTCATGCTCAGCTATAAAAACACTAGCTCTTATCGCCTCTATACTGCAACCTGCGGGGTAACTCCTAGGGTAGACATTAGTAACTAAATCATATTTATCATTATTTATCTCATCTACAACCTGTTCAAATAAGTCCTGAACATGAAATACATTGTCACCATTAATTCGTATTAACCAATCTGCTTTTTCTTTTGAGGCTATATCTACAATTCTTTGATATACATTATGCTCACTTCCACGATAGAAATTAATATTATTACTTTCCAGATACGTCGCCAGGAGGTCATTTTCCTTTGTATCTGGTATCGCATAAATCACTTCCACACCCTTAACACAGTTATTTACATTTTTATATTGTGTGTCAATTATTCTCGAAGCATTAATTTCCATAAAATGTTTTGCAGGCAATCTAGTGCTATTTATCCGCACAGGAATAACACATACTATTTTAGTCACGTTCTTTCTCCGATTTTTTTAGCTGGTGACCCACCCCATATTTCATACTCTTTCACATTACAATTGACAACACTATTTGCTGCGATGACAGCTCCTTTACCAATTTCACAACCAGATAAAATAATAGAATGTGCGCCAATCCAGACATCATCCTTAATTACAATTGGCTTAGAAATATTTTCCTGCAATCTAATAGGCATACCAGCACCCATTAAATGATTGCTGTCAACTATATAAACAAAAGGAGCTATAAGACAAAAATCCCCAATGGAAACACTGTCAGATGCATATATGAAAGAATAATTGCCAACAGTTGTATCACTTCCAATACTTATTTTTGCATCCGGATTACAAACACATATATCAGCATTAGCTTTGATAATGGTTTTATCACCGATTTTAATTTTTTTCGGAAATCGACTAAGTATCGCCCCCTTCATAATAATTGACTTCTCTCCTAACGAGACACCACTTATTCCATGAAATAAGGTATTCAACCTATCCAGTACACCAGGTTTGAAATATTTATGGAATTGACTCATTTGCTAAAAAAGTTTGTAATTGTGTTCACAATAAAACCCACATCACTATCAGATAAATTTTGATGCACGGGAATATTTAATGCACTTGATGATAAGTATTCAGCATTTGGAAACAAGACTGGATCGCTTTTATACAAACTTGTCTTATGTAATGGCCAGTACCTAAAAGTAGTGTAAATCCCTTTCTCCTTCATATATCGAGCCAAGTCATCACGTTTAGAACTTGTAATTGTAAAAAAATAATTAGATGTTTCTTTATTCCAACAATCTTTTCCTAAAAAACCCAGATCGCCAACACCTTGAAGGCGTTTTATATAACACTCCGAAATTACTTTTCGTCTTGCCATATACTTATCCAGTCTGGAGAGCTGGTGACGGCCGATTGAAGCTGCTATATCATTTAATACATCTCTGGAGCCAGCACAGGTAACATCATATTCCCACCACATCTGATCAGAGTTTTCACTTTTATCAAGACCTGTCTTTTCCTGAGCTGGCAACCCAAGATACAGTAATTCTGACGCTCGCTCCTTCAGCTTTTTATCCCTCAAGATCATAAAACCGCCATCACCTGTTGTGAGAGTCTTCATAGCATCCAATGACCAAAGCGCACAATCAGAAAATGTTCCGACTCTTTTATCTTTATAAAACGATTTTATTGCACAGGCAGCATCTTCAATTACATAAATATTTCTTTCCTTACAATAATCTAGAATAGGATCAAGGTCGACAGGCGTACCCCCATAATGTGTTACTATCACTGCTTTGGTTGTTTCATCTATTTCGTCGACTATATCTTTAAGCCTCACATTCCCTGTTTTTTCATCTAGATCTGTAAAGCGTATATCAACACCCACTCTATAGAATGAATTTGCCAATGATGGAAAACTTATTGTAGGCATTACCACGGAATCACCCTTACCTATATCAAACAGATAAGGCAAAACCATCAGCCCAGCAGAACAACTATTTGTTAATAAACACCTTTCTTCACTAACACCAAAGTCTTCAGCAAGCTCTTTTTTGAACCCAGAAACCTCTGGCCCACTACCTATCCATTTCGATTCAAATACTTTTTCTAAACAGTTCATGTCATCACGTGAGACAGAAGGCTCAAAAATATTAATCATTACCTAACTCCAATAGACCTAACACCCAGTTATCAATTCGATACTTAATGACTGCATCCTGGCTTTTATTATCTTCTTGCAAAGCACTTATATAATCTGGAATATTTATTATATCTGACACGGAAAACACTTCTGTATTAACAGTCAAATCTGGGTGCTTAGAAATCCAGTTATTTGTTGTTATCAGATTTGCTCCAGCACCCAACGCCTCAAACGTTCTTGATGTTAAGCCTGTTTGTTTTGGATGAGTTATATCGATTACAACCTTACTTGAGTTAAAGATTGCATTAATTTCACTATGATCAATTTTTTTATTTGTTAAATACTTTCGAAGCATAAAGACAGATATTGGATGCCTAACTGTCTTCATTATTAATTGCGCATAACTACTGTAATACAAGTGAAATCTACATTTTAAATTTGTTTTATTTGAAACAGCAAGTATTTTAGATAAAATAATTATACGTTTACTATGCATTGTACATACACTACACAAATCATAAACCTTAGGCGTCCCAACAATCCTGTACTGCTTAGTATAAAACAATGGAAAATAAGCAATACTATACTGCTCTGCATCAGATGGATCAAAAGTTATTACTTTATTTCCAAGCTGCTTGACTATGCTTTTAAAATTCTTTTTATTTCTAAATGAATCCCACAAATAAACAGTTATTCTACCTAACACTAAGTCACTTATTTCCTGCAAAACTTTAGCATCGAGAGTTTCTGGATTTAAAACAATAACTCGTTCAATAGAGTTATCTATTATGCATTGCTTAATATTATTAACATGGCGATTTATTTTATTCTTTAAGAATCGCTGCAACCTTAGCCTTACAATTACTTTTTCTTTAAATGAATCGCCTACACGTTCATTTTTTAAAATTGCATTAAAGCCGTTCCTATTTAATTCTTCCGTTATTTCTTCCGCATAATTAAAGAATAACGGACCAATTACCAATATATTTTCTTTATCTTTTATCATAGTCATTAAAATTAATGTATTACCCGGAAATCAACGCCTTAAGTGATAACCCACTCTTATCTTTATCAGATAATATAGGTGAGTTTAATGGCCATTTAATATCCGCATCGGGATCATTCCATAGTAAACAAGCTTCATCATCAGGCCTGTAATAATCAGAGCATTTGTACTCAAAATGCGCGTTTTCAGATAACACTTGAAAGCCATGCGCAAATCCCGGAGGCACCCACAGTTGAAGTTTATTTTCACCGCTTAATTTAAGGCCAAACCACTTACCGAAAGTCCTTGACCCCTTTCTCAAATCCAGTGCTACATCAAAAACCTCACCAGTTATGACTCTTACTAATTTTCCTTGAGGATTTTTCTTTTGAAAGTGCATGCCTCTCAAAGTACCTTTTTTAGAAAAAGAATGATTATCTTGAACAAAACCCACTGACTCACCTAATATAGTTTTATATTTTTCGGCATGATAGGTTTCCAAAAAAAAACCTCTATCATCTCCATACACAACTGGGTCAATAACTTTCAAACCGTCAATATATGTTTCAGCCACATTCATATCATACGTTCTCGTTCAATATTTCTAACAAATACTTTCCATAGCTATTGTTTCCCAAATTACTGGCGATATCTTCTAACTCACTCCTTGTTAACCATCCATTTGAAAAAGCAATTTCCTCTAAACATGCGATCTTAAATCCCTGCCTATGCTCTATTGTCTGCACAAACAAACTTGCCTCAAGAAGACTTTCGTGAGTACCTGTATCCAACCAGGCAAATCCTCTTCCAAGTAGTTCTACATTTAACTTTTTACGACTTAAATATTCATTATTTATGGCACTAATTTCTAGTTCACCTCGAAGTGACGGCTTCACATTCTTAGCAATTTCAACTACATCGTTATCATAAAAATATAAACCTGTTACCGCATAATTCGATTTCGGTTTTATTGGTTTTTCTTCAATAGATAGAGCCTTACTATCACCATCGAACTCTACAACTCCGAATCTTTCTGGATCTTTTACACGATATGCAAATATTGTTGCTCCAACATCACAATTAATTGCATTTACAAGCTTATCCGTAAAATGCTCACCAAAAAATATATTATCACCTAATACTAAAGCTACTTTATCTGACCCAATAAACTCCTCACCAATTATAAATGCCTGAGCCAGACCATCGGGACTAGGCTGTATGGCATATGAAATATTGACCCCAAATTGACCTCCATTACCTAGCAGTCTTTCATAACCACTAATATCTTCTGGTGTAGATATAATCAGTACATCTTTTATCCCTGCCAACATTAATACCGACAGAGGGTAATAAACCATTGGCTTATCATATATAGGCAATAACTGCTTAGAGCTACCTTTAGTTATTGGGTACAAACGAGTCCCCGAACCTCCCGCAAGAATAATTCCTTTCATTCACTCACTCCTGTTCCTATACGTTCACGCTGATAACTACCATCCTGAACATGTTTACACCATTCTGTCTTTTTTAAATACCAGCGAATAGTTTTCTCAATGCCTGTTTCAAAGGTTTCATCAGGAGTCCACCCTAAATCTTTTTCGATTTTACTTGCATCAATTGCATAACGAAGATCATGACCTGGCCTATCATCAACATAAGTAATAAGAGACTCATGGGGAATATGCGGTGAATTTGGTACAAGTCCATCTAGCAATGAACAAATTGTTTTTACTACTTCCAAGTTTGTCTTCTCATTATGCCCACCAATATTATATGTCTGACCATTTATTCCCTTTTCTAGAACCAACCTTAACGCTCTTGCATGATCATCAACGTGCAACCAATCACGTATTTGCTGACCAGTTCCATAAATTGGTAGTGGCTTGCCGTCTAGAGCATTGAGAGTAACAAGGGGTATTAATTTTTCAGGAAATTGATATCCACCATAATTGTTAGAACAATTAGTAATAACAATGGGTAGTCCGTAGGTTCTATGCCAGGCCCTTACCAGATGATCTGAAGATGCCTTACTAGCAGAATATGGTGAGCTGGGCTCATAACTGCTTTCTTCAGTAAATAAGCCCGTTTCATTTAAATCACCATAAACCTCATCAGTTGATACATGATGAAACCTGAAACTGGCTTTTCGATCTTCCTCTAATTCATTCCAATAGTTTCTGGCAACCTCAAGTAAATTGAGGGTGCCAACAATATTGGTCTGAATGAAATCCGCAGGGCCGTCAATAGATCTATCGACATGAGATTCAGCCGCTAAATGCATAACAGCATCAGGTTGGTGTTGTTCAAATACCCGTAATAGTTCACCAACATCTCTTATGTTGACATGCTCAAAACTATAACGTGGGTGTCCAACTACTTCCGCAAGTGATTCAAGATTACCCGCATAAGTTAAGGCATCGATATTAACCACATCATGATCAGTATTATGGATATATTGCCGAATTACAGCAGAACCTATAAAGCCCGCCCCGCCTGTCACAATGATTTTCAATTGACCACCCTGTGTATCGAAGAATTAGAACCAAGCGACTTGATAGTCGTATATGAAAACCTGGAATTAAAAATTTGGTGGAGCTAGGCGGGATCGAACCGCCGACCTCAACACTGCCAGTGTTGCGCTCTCCCAGCTGAGCTATAGCCCCAAATTAGGGTCTGAATTCTATGGGATATATACATTGGAGTCAAAGGGTTAATAGCACCGTTAGCCGTTAGCCGTTAGCCGTTAGCCGTTAGCCGTTAGCCAATAACATTTTTACTACTTGATGGAGGATATGCAAATTTATCTACTGACAGCTTGAAGGAGCTCTAGCTTATTCTGCTCGTAGTCAGGTGGATCCGCTCCGTTTGATCCACCCTACAAACCACCTTGACTAGCACTACTTACTTTAGGAGCCTATAAACTCAATTGCCTGAGTCAGTCGCTTCAAAGTTTCTTCTTTACCCAGCAACTCCAGCGTAACATCGATAGATGGCGATTTACCGTGACCTGTTACCGCTAAACGCAGTGGCTGCCCCACTTTACCAAAGCCTACTTCTAGTGTTTCTACTGTGTTTTCTACAACCTTATGAATTTCTTCTGCCTGCCAGTTTTCCAATGCAGTATACGAATCTTTAAGCGCCTGAAGCACTCCCGCCGCATCTGGCTTAAACTGTTTTTTCGCCTGTTTTGCATTGTATTCAGTTATATCTTCGTAAAAATAGCGTATATCTTCTACTAACTCCACTAAAGTTGAGCAACGCTCCTGATACACTTTCATAACTTCTGCTAGCTCGGGGCCATTACTAACATCTAGGTTTACCTTGTTTATGTAAAACTGCAGTTCTTCAGCTAGCTGCTCAGGGGACATCTGCTTCATGTAATACTGATTTAGCCATTGCAACTTTTCTACATTCAGGCTTGATGATGATTTGTTAATACTATCAATATCAAACTTCTCAATCATTTCTTGCAAGCTAAATATTTCCTGATCACCGTGAGACCAACCCAAACGAACCAGATAATTAATCACCGCTTCTTTCAGGTAACCATCATCCTTATACTGCATTACGCTAACCGCATCTCGACGCTTGGATAGCTTTTTACCATCGGTGCCATTAATCATGGGCACATGCGCATACTCTGGAATATCGGCGCCCAGTGCTCTAAGTATATTTATTTGTCTGGGGGTATTGTTCAGATGATCATCACCACGTATCACATGAGTCATTTTCATATCCCAGTCATCCACAACTACTGTTAGGTTATAGGTTGGATTACCGTCGGTACGCTGAATAATCAGGTCATCTAATTCTTTATTACCTATTACGACTTTACCTAAAACGTGATCTGAAATTTCCACACTGCCTTCTAGTGGGTTTTTAAAGCGAATAACTGTGTCATCAGCTGCAGGTAAGCCTTTTTCACGACAACAACCATCATATTTTGGCTTCTGTTTATTAGCCATTTGCTCTTCGCGCATTTTATCAAGTCGCTCTCTTGAGCAATTACAATGATAGGCCTCACCTTTATCCAGTAGCTGCTGAATCACCTCTGCATAGCGCTCATAACGATCAGTCTGGTAAATAGGCCCTTCATCATGGTCTAAACCTAACCAGCTCATGCCTTCTAAAATGGCATCTACCGCTTCCTGTGTTGAGCGCTCACGATCAGTATCTTCAATTCGCAGCACAAATTCGCCACCCATTTTTTTTGCATAAAGCCACGAAAACAAGGCTGTTCTTGCGCCACCTATGTGTAAATAACCGGTGGGGCTGGGGGCGAACCGTGTGCGTACTTTCATGTTTGTAGCCTTGTTAAGATCCTGCACATTCGTTCAGGATGACAATAAAAAGAATTAGGCGCGTATATGATCAAAAAACGCTAAGATTATCAACTGGATTGTTATAGCATATGTCCAATTACTAACCCATTGATGATATTTCTTACTTTTGAAACCACTTCCTGAACTATTTTTATCTAAAATTGAACAATGGGCATCTGAATTTGGGTTTTCTCAGGTCGCCATTACTCATATTGACCTTGCACAGCACGAAGCTCACCTTGAAGAGTGGCTTGAGAATAACTATCAGGGTGAAATGGGCTATATGGCTAAGCATGGCACCAAACGCAGCCGACCTGATGAGCTTGAACCGGGCACGCTGCGGGTAATTTCGGTGCGCATGGACTACTTCCCTCCTGAAGCAGCATCAATTCAAAAGGTATTAAGCAATAAAACACTGGGGCTTATTTCCCGATATGCGACCGGGCGTGATTACCACAAGCTAATACGTAAGCGCCTACAAAAGCTTGTAGATAAAATGCAAAAAGAAGTGGGTGAGTTTGGTTATCGTGTATTCACCGATAGTGCGCCAGTGTTAGAAAAGGCACTGGCTGAAAATGCGGGGTTAGGCTGGATGGGCAAGCATACCAACCTTATTAATAAAAAAGCCGGTTCCTGGTTTTTTCTGGGGGAGATCTACACCGACTTACCCCTGCCTGTTAATGAAACCCAGCCTGAAAACCACTGCGGCACCTGCTCTGCCTGTATAGATATTTGCCCAACTCAGGCAATCATTGCACCTTATAAACTAGATGCCCGGCGTTGCATTTCATATTTAACCATCGAATTAAAAACAGCTATTCCACTGGAGTTTCGCAAATCAATTGGCAATCATATTTACGGTTGCGATGATTGCCAGTTAGTTTGCCCCTGGAATCGCTTCTCTAAACCCAGCGATGAAAAGGATTTTGAAGTTCGTCATGGGCTGGACGCTCCACAACTATTAGACTTGTTTGCCTGGACTGAGGCTGAGTTTTTAAAAAAAATGGAAGGTTCACCCATTCGCCGAATAGGTCATATGCAATGGCTTAGAAATATAGCTATAGCTTTGGGAAATGCGCCTTATTCAAATGAAATTATGGATGCGTTAAAAGCCAGACGACCTGATGTTGATGAAATCGTGCAGGAACATATTGATTGGGCGATTGAAGCGCTAGTCGTAAGTCGTAAGTCGTAAGTCGTAAGTCGTAAGTCGTAAACAAGATTTTATTCCCTCATCCTGATCAGAGCAATGAATGACAACATTACTCCTGATCAGAGACTAGGGACTAATAACCAACGACTTCTTTTTTAATCAATTCTCTTTTTATCCATTTCATCAAAATAAACTTCTTTCCTATAATTAATTAAGCCATTGGTCGAAGAGTCATGGTTATCAACATCACCAGGCTGAGCTAAATCCTGCTGAATTTCACCCGCCAGCACTTTACCGTATTCCACACCCCATTGATCAAATGAATTAATATTCCAGACAATGCCCTGCACAAAAACCTTGTGCTCATACATTGCCATAATCGAACCTAATGTTTTAGGGTTTAATCGTTCAAAAATAATCGTATTGGTGGGCTTATTGCCTTCAAACACTTTATGCTCGATTGCTTCATCAATTTTTTCAGATGAAACACCGGCTGCTTTCATTTCTTCCAGCGCCTCGGTATATTTTTTACCCAACATCAAAGCCTTGGTTTGCGCCAGGCAATTAGCAAACAAAACCCTGTGATGCAGCCCTAGCGGATTTTGGCTCAATGCAGGAATTAGGAAGTCTGCCGGCACAGGTTTAGTCCCCTGGTGTAACAACTGGAAAAATGCATGCTGACCATTGGTGCCTGACTGCCCCCATATAATGGGACCTGTTAAATAATCTACCCTTTGATTCTGTCGGTCGATAGTTTTACCGTTGCTCTCCATATCTAGCTGCTGCAAATAGGCCGGTAAGCGTTCCAAATACTGGCTATAGGGCATAATCGCATGGCTTTGCGCATCGAAAAAATTGTTATACCAGATACCCAGCATAGCCAGTATTACTGGCATGTTCTGCTCCAGGGGTGCAGTTTCAAAATGCACATCCATCTCGTGAGCACCCTGAAGCATCGCTTCGAAATGATCCATTCCTATATAAAGTGCGATCGGTAAACCAATAGCAGACCAGAGAGAATAACGGCCACCTACCCAATCCCAAAATTCAAAAACGTTTTCAGAGTCGATACCAAATTTTGTAGTTGCCTCAATATTCGTACTTACCGCAACAAAGTGTTGAGCCACAGCGGCTTCATTCCCCACCATGTCGATAAACCAGTTTCTCGCACTATGTGCATTTAACATAGTTTCCTGTGTGGAGAATGATTTAGATGAAATAATAAACAAGGTTGTTTCTGGCTCAACCTGCTTCAGGGTTTCTACCAGGTGTGTGGCATCCGCATTAGAGACAAAATGTACCTTTAAGCCACGTTGTGCAAAAGGCTTCATCGCTTCGCACACCACATGTGGGCCTAAATCTGAGCCACCGATGCCAATATTAACAATACTGGTAATTCTACGTCCGTTATAACCCCGAAACTGCCCACTTCTTACACGCTCTGAAAAATCACGCATCTTTGCCAATACCGCATTTACTTTCGGCATAACATCTTCGCCATTTACCATTACCGGCTTATTTGAGCGATTTCGCAGTGCAACGTGTAGAGCTGGACGAAACTCAGTGCAATTTACAATTTTTCCGCCAAACATCTGGTCACGCGCCTTTTCAATCTGCGTGGTTCTAGCCAAATCCATTAATAAGCCAAATGTTTCATCGGTAATACGATTTTTAGAGTAATCTAACAAAATGTCATTTAAGCCGACGGAAAACTGTTTAAATCGACCAGGGTTATCCTTAAAAAAATCACGCATATGCATGTCAGATATAACCTCAAGATGCTTTTCTAGTGCTTTCCATTCTACTGAATCAGTTAATTCGCTCATTTTTGCCCTATATTTTTTTATTTAATACCCTTTATTTTTAACAAAGAGTAGCTGGAGACCTATAACCCCTCCACAAAATCACTCAAAACCTAAGAAATCCCCCTTCAAGAGTATGATTATTAATCAGTTTTTTCAATGACTCAATCAAATTTAGCTCACCTTTAGCCTTTCATGTATAATGTCGCGCCTTGATTAAACTTCTGGTATGAAAACACAAATGGTTAGTACTGCTAAAAAGTCGGCTCTTTCAAATGATAAGAAACTCCGCGCACGTGTAAAACTCTTTGGCAACCTGCTAGGTAATGTCATTAAAAACCTGGCTGGCACTCATGTATATGATGCGGTTGAGAAGTTGCGCAAGGGCTACATCAGCTTACGTAAAACAGACAATCCCAAAAAGCGTGCGCAGTTAATGGCGTTTATTGAAACGCTAGACGCAGACACCTTAACTCAGGTTGTGCGTGCATTTAGTATTTATTTCAGCCTGATCAATATCGCTGAAGAAGACCATCAACACTTACAGCGCCGTGAGCAGGTATTTAATGGCAAGTCACTGTGGCAGGGTTCATTTGATAACACATTAGAGCAATTCCGCCTGGATGGCCTGGACGCCGCCCAGGTACAGGACTTACTCGACCAACTGGCCTACATTCCAGTGTTCACGGCACACCCTACTGAGTCTAAGCGCCGCAGCATAATGAATGCGCTACGTCGTATCTTCCTGTTAAACGACAAACTTAACGATATCCGCGTGGGCAAAATTCAGCGTGCAGAGCTAACTGAAGATATGGAAACGGAAATTCAGCAGTTATGGCGTACTAATGAAGTTCGTGAACACAAGCCTCAGGTGCGTGATGAAATTAAAAACGGCATGTACTACTTCCGTACCAGCCTGTTTAATGCGGTTCCACATATTTACCGTAATTTAGAACGCAAAATTGCAAAGCATTACCCGGATAACAGCATTACCGTGCCTAGCTTTCTACGCTTTGGCTCATGGATTGGTGGTGACCGTGATGGAAACCCATTTGTAAAACCTGCTACCACTGCTATGGCATTACGCATGCAAACCCAGGTGATTTTGCAGGAATATATTTATCGTGTAGTAGAAGTAAATAAGCAGCTCACGCACTCTATAGACCTGTGCACCCCCACTAAATCCTTTTTGGATAGTCTGGAAGCAGATGAAAATATTCGTTTCGAGGTTTACGCAGCTTCACCCAATGCATTCAGTAACGCACCTTACCGTCGCAAACTGTCATTTATGCACTACCGCTTGCAACAGAATTTGGCCCAGGTAAATGCCAGACTGGCCGGTGAAAGCGCAGAGGGTTTTGAACAGGCATACCTATCAGAAAAAGAATTTATCACCGATCTACAGTTAATTCGCAGTTCGTTAATAAGTCATGGCGATGAAAACATCGCAAATGGTGATTTAACAGATTGTATTCGCGTCGCTGAAACCTTTGGTTTCTTCCTGCTTAAACTGGATATTCGCCAGGAATCAACACGTCATTCAGATGCGGTGGCTGACATTATTAAGCAAATATCAGGGGCACCTGATTACAATGAGTTAAATGAAGTAGAACGTCAGAAGCTACTCTCTGAATATATAGAAAACCCACCGGCTTTAAATATTGATAAAAAACAGATGGATGAGCTAAACCGTGAAACACTGGAAGTATTTGAGCTAATTGCCAATATGCGCAGTGAAATTTCACCTAATGCTTTTGGCAACTATGTAATATCAATGACCCATGCAGCCAGCCATGTGCTAGAGGTTATGTTACTGGGCACGCTGGCCGGCTTAACCGGTAAAGATGAAAATGGCGAAACTTTCTGTCAGATCAGTATTTCACCTTTATTTGAAACCATTGAAGACTTAGAGCATATCGAAGAAGTGCTGAAGACCCTGTTTGAAAACCCGGTTTACAACAACTTACTCAAAGCTTCTGGTAACCTGCAAGAGGCTATGCTGGGTTATTCTGATTCATGTAAAGACGGCGGCATTATGGCCTCATCATGGAATTTATATGATGCACAGCAAAAAGTAATAAAGCTTACAGACGCATTTGAAATTGATTGCCGTTTGTTCCACGGTCGTGGCGGCACCATTGGTCGCGGCGGCGGCCCTACTCATGATGCGATTTTGTCACAGCCAGAAGGTACGGTTCACGGACAAATTAAATTCACCGAACAAGGTGAAGTGCTGTCATATAAATACAGCAATCAGGAAACCGCTATTTATGAGCTGACTATGGGCGTATCTGGCTTAATGAAAGCGAGCACATCTATCGTCACAGGAAATTCAGAACCCGCTCAAAGCGAGTTCTTGCAGACCATGCAAGCACTCACTAAAGATGGTGAAGAAACTTATAGAGAGCTAACTGATCGTACCGAGGGTTTCCTCGATTATTTCTATGAAACTACGCCGGTTACTGAAATTGGCCTGATGAACATTGGCTCACGCCCTTCTCATCGTAAAGCTAATCGTTCGAAAGACTCTATTCGTGCTATTCCATGGGTATTTGGCTGGGCACAATCACGCACTACCCTGCCAGCCTGGTTTGGTATTGGTACAGCATTAGAGAACTTTATTGGCGGTAAAGAAGAAAACCTGAAACTGTTACAGGACATGAATGCCAACTGGCCTTATTTCAAAGCCATGCTCAACAATACACAAATGGCATTACTCAAAGCAGATATGTCTACCGCTAAAGAGTATTCTGAGCTTTGCGAAGATAAAGATGTAGAGCAACGTGTATCAACGAAAATCTTTGATGAGCACAAGCGTACGGTTGAAAATATTCTAGCCATTACCTGTAATGAGCAACTGCTATCAGATAGCCCAACGCTGGCATTATCACTGCAACGTAGAGACCCTTACCTGGATCCATTGAGCCACATCCAAATTCTAATGCTTAAGCGATACAGAAATGAACAGGCAACAGAAAATGAACAGGACACATGGATTAACCCACTGTTACGGACGATAAGCGCTGTTGCTGCCGGGATGAGAAATACGGGGTAAAACCTGGCCTGAAGCCGTAAGCCTGAAACAAAAAAAGCGGCCTCTCCCGATGGGGGAGGCCGCTTTTTTATGGCTTATGATTTATGACTGTCTTTTCAAGCGACCTGAACAGGTATCTGATCGCTAGTATGCGTAATCTGGTTCTGCTCATTCACATAAACAAGCTTAGGCTTAAAATTAGCCGCTTCCTTTTTATCTAACTGCACGTAACTACATATAATTACACGATCACCAGGATTAGCTTTATGAGCCGCAGCACCATTCACTGAAATCATGCCACTACCGTCTTCACCACGTATTGCGTAGGTCGTAAACCGATTACCATTAGCCAGATTGTATATTTGAATTTGCTCGTACTCATGGATACCCGCTTCATCCAGAAGCTTTCCATCAATCGCACATGAGCCTTCATACTCTAACTCGGAGAGTGTGACATGGGCTTTATGTAGCTTGGCTTTAAGCATAGTCAAATGCATAGATATTCCTGTTCAAACTTTTTTAACTGGCGAAACGTTAATTATGATGGAATAGAGTGATTCTATCAAGTTCAGATAATACTTATATAGCCATTTTATGGGGGTTAAGCCTGAATATACCTAAAAATTCTTAAATAACAGCCATATCAATCAATGATCAGATTATCGATAAGTCGGACATCACCCAGACGGGCAGCGGCCAATACAAGGCGATTACCGCCTTCGTCAGTAGAAACTTTCAGGCCCGCTCTGTCCCTCACCGAGATATACTCTACCGTAAAGCCTGCATTCATCAGCTCATTTTTTGCCTCATCTTCTATCTCAAGCCGTGATTGTTCAGCTTTCACAAGCTGCTTTGAAAGATTCTGCAAAACTTGATATAACTCGGGAGCAATGCGCCTCTGATCTTCTGTTAAACGGCTATTTCTCGAGCTCATAGCCAATCCGTCCGTTTCCCGGTAAGTAGGCACAGATTGAATTTCTATTGGCATATTTAAATCATTAACCATTTTTCTTATTAACAACAGCTGCTGATAGTCTTTCTCACCAAAAAATGCCACTTGCGGCTGTACCAAATTAAATAACTTGTTAACAACCGTCGAAACCCCATCAAAATGCCCTGGACGCTGTTTACCTTCAAGCTCACTGGTTATTTCGGGCACACAAACCTTAGTTGTCACTATTTGCCCATTCGGATACATCATCTCACTATCAGGCAAAAACAACATATCCGCTTTAGCCGTAATGAGTTTTTCCTGATCCGCATGCAATGTTTTAGGGTATGAGTTGAAATCACTTGCTTCATTAAATTGCAGAGGATTTACAAAAATACTAACAACAACTTTATCGCAAAGTAATTTAGCCTGATTAACCAGCTCAATATGCCCTGCATGCAAATGTCCCATAGTAGGAACAAAACCAACCTTCACACCATCTTCGTGCCATTGCTGAATAGTATTTCTTAGTGAATTAATTGTTTGAGAAATTTTCATAGCGAAAAGTGTTAAAAAATTTGGTTATTGAATAGATCAAGCCATTAATTAAACGTGTGCTCATCATCAGGAAAATCCGCCGACTTTACTTCTTCAATATATTGCTCAACCGCCTGCTGAATTGAACCGGCTTGCTGCATATAATTTTTTGAAAACTTAGGTATATGCCCGGCCGAAATACCCAGTATGTCATATAGCACTAAAATCTGGCCATCTGTTTGATTACCTGCACCAATACCTATTACTGGAATAGAGGCTTGTTGCGTCACTTTTTTTGCAAGCTCTGCGGGTACACACTCAAGCAATAACATATCGGCCCCCGCCTGCTCCAGAACACGCGCATCATTGAGCATTTTTTCAGCCACCACAGCATCTCGACCCTGAACTTTATAACCACCAAGTTTGTGAACTCGTTGTGGTTGCAAACCTAAATGCGCACAAACAGGAATACCCAAGCGAGTTAACGTTTCTACCAACTCCTGTTGATCTGCTCCACCCTCGAGCTTAACCATATTCGCGCCGCATTCTTTCATAAACCGACCCGCATTTTCTACTGCTTGCTGTGTAGACGCATCGGACATAAATGGCATATCTAAAATCAAAAAAGCACGCTTTAATCCACGTGAAACTACCTGTCCGTGATAAATCATTTCATCCATAGTAACGGGAATTGTAGAGTCTAATCCCTGAATAACCATACCCAGAGAATCACCAACTAATACAATATCAGCACCCGCATTATCTAATAGCTGCGCAAAACTCACGTCATAAGCGGTAAGGCAGGCAATTTTTTCACCACGTGCTTTCATGTCCTGCAGCGTGTTGATAGTAACTTTAGTGTTTTTATTAGGTTGTGCACTCATGTCTATAGTTCTTTAGTTTAACCTGTAGGTACTAAATTAATTCAGGCTGAGGATTATAATAATGTCGGCCACTTTTAATCGATTTCAAGCGCTGTAACAATTGTTGGTAATCACTTTCATTATTCGCAAAATCGACTTCAGTAGCGTTTACTATGAGTAGTGGTGCATCCGTATAGTGATAGAAAAAATCCACATATGAATCTGATAGCCGTTGTAAATAAGCTGACTCAATCAAACGCTCATACTGAATGCCACGATTTTCTATACGCCCTAATAATACTTCAACTGGCGCCTGAAGATAGACCACCAAATCAGGCTCTGGCACATCAAGTGTTAACTGGTCATACACCTGTTCATACAATTTCAACTCATCTTCATCTAAGGTGAGCTCTGCGAACAAACGATCTTTTTCCATTAAAAAATCGGCAATACGTACCGGATTAAACATATCTGCCTGACGTATTTCCTGCATTTGTCTGGTTCGCTGTAGTAGAAAAAAAAGCTGGGTAGACAATGCAGCTGCTTTAGGGTTTTCATAAAAACGGGACATAAAGGGGTTTTCCGCAGCACCCTCAAGCAATAACTCACTACCAAAACTATCTGCCAGTTTCTTGGCGAGTGTTGTTTTTCCAACCCCAATAGGACCTTCAACGACAATAAATTCAGGCTTTTCCATTAAATTCACTCACTTTCTTCAATGCCTGAACAGTCGTATTTTCTAATAATTTTTTCAACACACCTTTACCTGGAATATTTAAATCTGCTGATAATTGAGATAAGGGTAATAACACAAAGTTTCTTTTTTCAATTTCATTATGCGGCACACGCAAGCGCTCACTAGTGATTATTTGATTACCATATAATAAAATATCTAAATCAATGGTGCGAGCACCCCAACGCTTTTCTCTCGTTCTACCCTGTTCTTTTTCTATATTTTGTAAAGCATCTAATAATCGCTCTGCACTAAGCTCAGTTTTTATTTCAAGCACTGCATTTAAATAATCATTTTGTGGTTCGTTATCAAGCGTTAGGGCTTTGCTTTGATAAATAGATGAACATTGCAATATTGTAATTTCAGGTTCTTTTGCAATATTATCTTTTGCATCATTGATCTGCTGTAATGGCTGATTCAAGTTACTACCAAGACCGATATAACAATGGGTCATTGTGTCTTCTTGGGGCTCTTTTTTTTACGTGGCTTAGCTTTGGCAGGTTTTAATAATATATCCTGATCCTGAGGAGGCAGTGTTTGGATGCGTGTCCACCACTCACAACTATCATCGTTTATTTCACCTGCATGACTTCTGATGCACATGAAATCATAAGCCGCTCGAAACTTTTTATGCATTAATAATGATTTCGCACGTTTACCGTGACGAAACTTAAAGCGGTGCTGCATCTGCCAAATATCGCGTACCACCATACTAAACCGTTTTGGAATAGAAATAGTTTTAACCTGTTGTGACAACACAGTAGAACTGGCATTTTGCATAGCGATTGTTATAGGATCACCGGAACGCTTTAATTCTTCAGACAGTTCATCGACGGTTCCCCATAACATAGCAGCAAATAAAAATGCGGGAGTTACCGGCTTACCTTCGTTAATTCTCTTATCTGTGCTTTGAAGTGCTAAATGAATGAACGCTTCAAATACTTCATTACCTTGCTTCAATGCGTCATCAGCAGGCTTAAATAAGTATTTCAATAAATCATACTTACGCAGTAATTGCAGCGTCACTACGCCTTTACCCGAATGGAATAATTTTAGAACTTCTTCATATAAACGTGCCGGAGGAATATCTGCAAGCAAAGGCCCTAATTCAAAAATAGGCTGCTCTGAATCGGGGTGTATAACAAAATCTAACTTTGCTGCAAAACGCAGGGCACGTAACATGCGAACCGGATCTTCTCGATAGCGCGTATTCGGGTCGCCAATTAATCGCAACACTTTATTTTTAACATCATCCATCGCTGATGTGTAATCAACAATTGAAAAGTCAGCAATATCATAATAAAGCGCATTAATAGTAAAATCACGACGCCATACATCGTCTTCTATCTGGCCATAAACATTATCGCGCAGAATACGACCACTATCATTATGCGCTCTGTCTATTTCGCTATCAGTTATATCTTCATCTAATTGCGACGCTCTAAAGGTAGCGACTTCAATAATTTCACGTCCAAAAAACACATGCGCTAAACGAAAACGCCGACCAATTAAACGGCTATTACTAAACAGCTTTTTAACATCTTCCGGATGTGCATCGGTAGCAATATCAAAATCTTTTGGTGCATGCCCTAACAACAGGTCCCGCACTCCTCCACCAACTAACATAGCGCGATACCCTGCTTTGTGCAGGCGATATAAAACCTTCAATGCGGCATCGTCGATATTATCCCGCGAAATAGAGTGTTCGGGACGAGGTATTATTGTAGGACTGGTGATATTCACAATTTTTTGGTTAAAATTAATTGGAAAGATACTAACATAAGATCGACCATAAGTCGTAAGTCGTTAGCCAGAAACAAAAACCGACTCTCCATAAAAGAGAGCTTTTGTTTTGGCTAACGGCCAGTGACTAGAACATCTTTTAAAGGTCATAACCTCGCTCTTCATGAAGCGCAATATCCAGGCCTTCAATTTCTTCTTCATCAGTCACACGTAAGCCAATCATTAGATCAATAACCTTGAGAATGGCCCAGGTAACAACCGCAGTGAATGCAATTGTTGAAATTACACCAATAAATTGTACTTCAAGCTGTCCCGCCATGGTTGTAATGCCATCAGCGAAACCATATCCGCTGAAAACACCTAAACTAGTTGCAGAGAAAACGCCCGCTAACAATGTACCTAATATGCCTCCGACTCCGTGAACAGGAAATACGTCTAATGAATCATCAATTTTTAGTACACGCTTTATATACTGAGTAGCGGTAAAACATACACCACCAGCCAGTAAGCCTATGATTAAAGCACCACCGGGGCCAACAAAACCTGAGGCAGGAGTAATAGTACCTAATCCCGCTACCATACCGGTAACAACGCCTAAAGCACTAGGCTTACCAAAGCGAACCCACTCTATTGCCATCCAGGTCATAGCGCCTGTTGCAGCTGAAATATGAGTCACTAGCATGGCCATGGATGCATTTCCATTAGCTGCCAGTGCACTACCACCATTAAAACCAAACCAGCCTACCCAAAGCATACCCGCACCAGCAATAGTCATTGTCATATTGTGCGGCATCATTGCAGTTTCTGGAAAACCACGTCGTGGCCCAATCATAATAGCCGCAACCAGGGCTGCAACACCTGCAGTTATATGTACTACTGTTCCACCTGCAAAGTCATACAACCCCATTTTGTAGAGCCAGCCACTTTCACTCCAAACCCAGTGGGTAACGGGTGCATATACTAGAATCAACCAAACAGCACTAAACAGTAGCATCGCAGAAAACTTCATGCGCTCAGCAAAAGCACCAACAATCAGAGCAGGAGTAATAACGGCAAAGGTCATTTGAAATGTCATAAACAAAGATTCTGGTATCGTGCCAGATACCGTATCTCGACCAATACCAGACATCATTACTTTACTGAAATCACCAATCCACTCATTACCCGTGCCAAATGCCAGACTGTACCCCAGAACCAACCAAAGTATGGAGGCCATGCCGGCAATGGCAAAACATTGCATCAATACAGATAGCACATTACGTGAACGCACTAAACCAGCATAAAACATTGCCAGCCCGGGCAACGTCATAAACAAGACCAATGCTGTGGCGGCCATAATCCAGCCAGTATCTGCAGCATTCATTGCACCTTCAGCAAATGCAGTAACCGGCAACAACCCTAAAAGGCCGGTAGCTAGCAGTTTTGTGTATGTTTTATTCATCTTTCTAAATTTCCCAACACATATTGAATATCAAATACTCCGTAGACACGCTACAGATATCCGAATAATTTTTTCAGTTATTTGTAATACCTGTTAACTAAATAGCCTCTTCGCCTGACTCACCCGTTCTTATACGAATAACACGCTCAAGCTCTGTTACAAAAATTTTGCCATCGCCAATTTTACCCGTATTAGCCGCATCTCTAATTGCATCTATCACCTGGTCAACAAGATCAGCCTTAACAGCGATTTCAATTTTAACTTTAGGTAGAAAATCTACGACATACTCGGCTCCACGATATAGCTCAGTATGGCCTTTTTGCCGACCAAAGCCTTTAACCTCAGTCACAGTAATACCCTGAACACCCATTTGAGCCAGCGCTTCACGCACCTCATCCAGCTTAAATGGCTTGATGATCGCAGTTATCATTTTCATATTTCGCCCTTATTTTTACTAATTAATCGAACCCATCAAAATATTGCGATTATTGCACCATATTTAGGCAAATGCACCTTGAGTTAGCGTATTCAATAAAAAATCACCATATTGACCCTAAACTCAAGTTCAATAAGCAGAAATTAAGCAAGTACCTCTTTGAATTATATAAATTAATTTAAAATTTCTTATACCTAAAAACCAAACCCATAAATAAGTTAATTAGAAGAATAATGTAGCATTTAGCGATAAATACCTTGTACAGATTAGAGAAACAAAGAAATTCGCAGGTAAACACGCTAAATTTCCTTCTTTTTTCTCGATGGTTAAATAAATTCATAGAATTGAGGTAATCATCACATTTCTTATCTAAGCTATTTGTAATCAACTTATTTGCACTATTTAATGAAACCTTAAGAAAAATTAAACTAAAATATACAAATTACTATTTATTACGTATTTATTAATACTTCCCTTAAAATTACCATCTTGCCTGGAGAACATCAGTGCTAAATCCGTTGAATAAACTTATTACTATCGTTGCATTCCTGTTAATTACCTTTTCATCACAATCTATCGCACAAAAAGCGCCTGATTTCACTCTAAATGGTGACAACGGCAAGGTGAAATTATCTACTTATAAGAATAAGGTGGTATATGTAGATTTTTGGGCATCCTGGTGCAAACCATGCGCGAAGTCATTTTCGTTTATGAATGATATGCAAGCACGATACGGTAAGAAAGGTTTCGAAATCATTGCTATAAACTTAGACAGTGAACACTCGGCAGCTAAAGGGTTTCTAAAAAAACACCCTGCAAATTTTACAGTTGCCTATGACCCTGATGGTAAAACGCCTGATTTATACCAATTAAAAGTTATGCCCACTTCTTATTTAATTGACCGTAAGGGAAACCTGGTAAACGTACATAAGGGTTTTAAAGAGAAGCAAACAAATAAACTAGAAAAGCTAATTGTTCAAACATTGAATAAATAACAAATAAGCAAAAACAATCAACAAGATTAACAAGCAGCAATCGCATGGATGCGAAAAAGCTGCCATTTTTATTTTCTTTTTAAACCTTTAGTTTTTTCTAACCAGGCTCTAAAGCATCCCGGTAAATTCGTGACAGATATAACAACTGAAATTAAGAAAGATTACAGTATTGGTCACTTTACGGCCATGGCCTGCCCCTGCGAAATACTGCTGGAATCACAAGATAAAGCCCTGATTAAATCAATCACTGAACTCGCATACAAAGAAGCAAAGCGCATAGAGAAAAAATTTAGTCGCTATAGAAACGATAATATAATTTATAAAATAAACAACTCAACCGGCACACCTGTAAAAGTGGACGCAGAAACTGCTCTTATGTTTGATTTTGCAGATCAATGTTATCAGCTCAGTGAAGGTAAATTCGACATTACATCCGGAGTTTTACGAAAAATCTGGAAGTTTGATGGCAGCGATAACATTCCCACACAGCAACAGGTTGATCAGATAAGACAAAAAGTTAACTGGAAAAAAGTGAAGTGGAACAATCCATCAATAACTTTACCTAAAGATATGGAAGTTGACTTAGGGGGCATAGGTAAAGAATATGCGGTTGATTCAGCAGTAAAAATCTTACAGAAATACACGGATAAAAGTTTTCTGGTTAATTTTGGTGGCGATATTGCTTGTTCCAAACCGCGAGAAAACCAATTACCCTGGGTAATTGGTGTCGATGACCCAAAACACACCGGTGAGAACTCAGCTGGACAGGTCACATTATACAAGGGTGGTTTAGCAACCTCAGGGGACGCAAGGCGCTTTCTTATTAAAGACAGAGTTCGTTATAGCCACATACTCGATCCGCAAACAGGCTACCCGATCCCGGACGCACCCCGTTCTATAACCGTGATTGCCAATACTTGTATTGAAGCGGGAATGTTGTCGACGTTTGCAATGCTACAGGGGGAGAATGCGGTTGAATTTTTAGATGCACAAGATGTTAAGTATTGGTGTATTCCGTGATTATCTAATACTTTTGCATACAGGCATTCAACAAATAATTAACTTTCTACACGCTTAAACCGCACAATTTGCCTGCGCTGTTTTTTACTAGGGCGTTTCTCAGTATGCGGCATATTAGCATTTAGAATTTTAAGTGATTGAGCCAGCTCTTTTCGCTTAACTGTACTCGCTTCACTTTCTGTATAAAGCGCTTGAGCTTCTGTGGCTGGCCGTCTATTTTTATTTAAACCTTCAACCGTTATATGAAATTCAAACTGTCCACGTGTAATAAGGAGTTGGTCTCCCACTTTAATATTGCGTGATGGTTTAACTCTCTCTCCATTTAAATGCACTTTACCGCCACTAACCGCCTCTGTAGCCAGAGGACGTGTTTTGAAAAAACGCGCAGCCCACAACCATTTATCTAGCCGCTGCTGTTCAGCATCACTCATGATTATTTAATCTTTCTTAAAACAAAAACAATGGGTGTTAATAAAATAAGCCACATTAATAGTCCACCAGGGTAATTAACCTTCTTATCTTCAATCAAAACCCCATCAAATACGCCGTCTTTTACATCAATACTCTGTAACTTGCTCTTCTCATCAGCTAGATGAGCAGCTTCACCCTGACTCACTTCTAATGCTTCTTTTTTGTTTTTTACATCTATTGCGCCGCGATTCACTTTAACGAACAGCCCCTTGCTATTAACATCGAGGCTACCATCACAACCATGTTGTTGTAATACTCTAATCGCATATTCTGTACCTCGCACACCTACCGTCGCTAATGGAGTATGCATTTCATATATATCATCTGCCAGTTTGCCAATACTACCGGTAATTTTTTTAACACTACCTTTAATTAAATAAATTACACTACGATTTCCACCGCGCAACAGCTGATAATCCTCAATTAACATCTCACTGTTACAACGTAAATCTATTTTCGCATCATCCACCATATTTAAACGAATAAAACCTCTTACACCGGTAAATATTCTATCTCCAACAAATATCTCACTGCCTATATCCAGATTTCGTTTTTTATTTTTCTTTGAAATAGCAAAAGTGGTGCCCCTGTTTTTTATTACCTGGCCTACTGCTTCATCCTTTTTAACAAGCTTGGTAAAAACGGGTGTTGTTGACTTAAAGCGATACGATCTGGCTGGGAGTTCTATGCGCTCACCTACTTTTATTTTTATCGGATCTGCATCAATAAACGCATGGGGATTTGTTCTGACAACTTTTCTAATTATATTAGACCATTTATCTTGCTGATTAGGATATAAAACCTTAACAATGCTAAATATACTTTGACCCGGCTGTATATATAAGTAGCGCTTCTGCGTATTAAACTTATCCGCGGCAAAGCTATTAAATGAAATAAACAGGCACACCAGTAAAAAGCCTATTAGGCTTTTTTTGATGGATATCGACTGATTAGGGACTTTAAGCATGAATTCAATTCTTAATTTATTAGCCTAATATTAGCTGAATAATAAAGGTATTGGGATACTTAATTAAGGAATAATAAAAATCTTATAGTTTCAATGTATGGGTTAAGCACCTCATACAGCCAACACACGAGAAAAGTTACACTCCCCTTATGACTCAAAAATTGTTGGAGTATAACTTTAGCCCATGATGTTAGTGATATTGCTTACTTAAGCATATTATTCACACGCTTAACATATGCAGCAGGATCATCTAATTGACCACCTTCTGCTAACATTGCCTGATCAAACAAGATATGTGACCAGTTTTCAAATTTTTCCTGATCTGCCATATCTTTTAGTTGCTTAATCAACTCATGTTCAGGATTGATTTCCAGAATAGGCTGACTAGGAGGTACTTCCTGGCCAGCTGCACGCATGATCTGTTGCATTTGCATACCCATATCATTTGAATCCAGTACTAAACATGAAGGAGAATCTGTCAACCTATGAGTAATCCGTACTTCCTTGGTTTTATCAGCCAGCTTTTCTTTCATTAGCTCAACGACACCCTTCATATCGCCTTCAGCTTCTTTCTGGGCTTTCTTCTCCTCTTCGTCTTCAAAGCTACCCATATCCAGGTCACCTTTTGCAATATTTTGCATAGGCTTGCCCTCAAAATCAGTAAGGTGCTGCACCAACCACTCATCTATTCGATCAGATAGTAATAATACTTCTAGGCCCTTACGCTTAAATACTTCTAAATGCGGGCTGTTTTTTGCTGAGGTATGGCTATCAGAAGTAATGAAATAAATTTGCTCCTGTCCCTCTTTCATACGATCAATATAATCTTCTAAAGAAACCGTTTGTTCTGCACTACCTGTTTCAGTAGTAGCAAAACGGAATAATTTTGCAATACGCTCTTTGTTCGCAAAGTCCTCAATAGGACCTTCTTTCATCACATTACCGAAAGCTTTCCAGAAAGTAGCATATTGCTCAGTTTCATTCTTGGCCATTTTTTCTAACATACCCAACACCTTTTTAACCGATGCGGATTTGATTTTATCTATGACTTTATTATGCTGCAAAATTTCACGAGATACATTTAGCGGTAAATCATCGGAATCAACCACACCACGTATAAATCGTAGGTACTGTGGCATCAGGTGATCGGTATCATCCATAATAAAGACACGTTTTACATATAACTTAATACCCTGTTTACGATCACGCTCATATAGATCAAATGGGGCTCTTTGAGGAACGTATAAAAGGGACGTATATGCCTGGCTGCCTTCAACCTTGTTATGACTCCATTTCATTGGCTCTTCAAAATCGTGAGCTATATGCTTATAGAACTCTTTATATTCATCGTCACTAATATCACTTTTTGCACGCGCCCATAAAGCAGATGCTTTATTAACAACTTCATTTTCAGGTACAACAACCTCATCTGGCGTTTCTTCACCTTCAGCTACCGGCTCTGGATCTTTTGGCATGGTAATCGGCAGAGAAATATGGTCAGAATATGTATGAATAATTGTTTTTAAGCGCCAGCTGTCAAGAAACTCTTCTTCACCGTCACGAATGTGAAGTGTAATTTCGGTACCACGTGAGTCTTTTTCAATTGTCTCAAGAGTGTAGTTTCCTTCACCCTCAGACTCCCATAATACCGCCTGATCTGCTGCCTGACCTGCACGACGAGACTTAACAGTTACCTTGTTTGCAACAATAAACGTTGAGTAGAAACCTACACCAAACTGGCCAATCATATGTGAGTCTTTAACCTGATCACCGGTTAAGGAATCGATGTATTTTTTTGTACCTGAATTAGCAATGGTACCGATATTATCAACAATTTCTTCACGCGACATACCTATGCCATTATCTGAAATAGTTAATGTTCTGGCTTCTTTATCAAACTCGATATGAATAGCCAGCTCAGAATCACCACCGTATATGTCATCGTTACCTAGCGCTTCAAAACGTAATTTGTCACAGGCATCCGATGCATTGGACACGAGTTCACGCAGGAAAATTTCTTTACTTGAATAAAGTGAATGAATCATCAGCTTAAGCAGCTGCTTCACTTCTGCCTGGAATTCGAGGGTTTCTTTATAGGCTTCGACACTCATTTTGGGACTCCGAAAAAATAATTTATTAAAACTGCCCTTTCAAATGGGGGGGATGCGCCAGATTTCAACCCTAAAAATAGCGACATATCTTTTAATTTAAAGATTGAAGATAAAGAAAACAAAAAAATAGCTAAAAACACAATTATCGTGACTCGACCACGGCGCTCCACCGCATAGTGCTTTGTCTTAAGTTGCGTTTAATTGCAGGATTTAGTCTGCATTTGCGTTAAAAAATTCTGGTTCTATCAACAGGCTCAATTAACCACTTGCCCTGACGATCTTTCGCCCAGGGTTTGACGCTTCAGCTGAATAGCCTGTAAACGCTGCCTGATCACTGCCTTGCGTGCAGCATTTTGGGTTATTTTCAATAAATGTAAATATCGTTGCTTTGCATCTTCATATAATCCGGCCTCAAACAAACTTTCAGAGGCTCTAAAGGTTGATGTGTGATACCAGGGGTCATATGCGTTATCAGGTGATCGGGCTGACTTCAAAAACAAAAATGCCGCCTGCTCATATTGTTTCAGGTTGTGATATGACTCTGCTTTCCAGAATATAAGCTCCCTGACCAGGCGCACATCTTCTACTAAACTTTGTAACTGATTAAATAAATCCAGTGCTATCTCATGCTGCTCAACCGCCTGCAAATCAAATACGACTTGCAGATACTTTTCAGCCTGCAGAGTATCAACTTCTTCGCTACTTAGCATATCGCTTAGTACCTGGGCTCCCTGTTTAAATGAACCGCTTAAAATAAGCACTCTCGCTCTACGTAGATTCCAGTCAAACTGAGGATGATCTGGTGGTGGTTGCCTGAGGTCTGCCATTAAATTTGCCGCAGCTTCAACGTTCGAGCGCGATAGATTAAAATCAACTAGCCTATAACGTACTTCAGGCACCACATCAGAAAGTTTAGAGATATATTTAGAGCCTGTGAATAGATGGTTAACAAGTTCTAATGGCTGTTGATTAATATCCATTAATTTAACGAGTTGCTGCATTGCAAGTTCACGGTGTTGAGTTAGTTGTGCATTTAAGGACAACACCGCAAATAGTGATTTGGCGGAAAGCGGCTCACTTTGAAATAAGTTATTAGCTAGTGCATACCAGTTTACATCATCGCCTTTCAACAAGGCTTTTCTATTAGCGATCAAATGCCCTTTTTTCAAATAAAGATCCCACAAAGCATCTGCATTAATTTCAATATGGCCAATTCGAATTAGAGAGTCAGATAAGCTCAGGGATTGTTCAGATAATAATATTTCCAGCAATAATATTGCCTGATCGTAATCATCTGCCGTAACCGCCGCTACCAGAGCTACGTACTGAAATAAATCTTTGCGAGCGTCATCCTCACCAATACTGGCAAGAACAAGTTGTGCTGTATCCAGTGCATTTACAGGCGAAATCATCTTTGCATTTATTTTTGCCAATAACACTAACGCCTGTGCTTCGGGCTTTTTAATTTGTTTTAACAACATAATTGCATCAGCATATTGCTCAAGCTGAATTAATAACTCCGCCTGTAACTGCAGCCAACTTACCCCGTCTTCATTTTGCAGTTCACCGTAATCCTGTTGATAACGACGCATCGCTGTTTGAGCATCCTTTATCCGTGACTGATTTAAATATATTTGAATAATGATGCGGCGCCATGCAGCAAAAGTGTTTGTGCGCACTAAACTACTTGCATTCCATAACAACTGACGGGTTTTGGAAAGCGCTATAGAGTATTGTTTTAATTCGATTAGAGCGCGAAGTTGTGCTGTAAAAAACCAGTTTCTATCTGCAGTAGCAACTTTAAAACTACCCAGGTTATCTGCTTGCTCATTAATACGCTGATCAATCGCTTTCCACTGATGCATGTATTGCATGAGTGAAATACGTTTTTGCTCCCAAAAAAGCCAACGAGTTGGTTCTTCTTTATTATATTTAGGTTGCTCACGCTTAAGATAATTAAGCGCAAGACCAGGAGCACGAAGACTCACCAGCTCATCGATATTTTTGAAATGCAGTGTTCTTTGCGCCTGAATTTTTTCTTCTATTTGTGCATTATTATTTTCAGCATGCAGGGGCTGAAAATTTAAAAGCAACGCAAAAAAAACAGGTTTAAATATTTTCATATAAATATCGTTTACAAAGTAGCTGTAGGTGTCCTTTTAGATACACTGTGTAATAAAAACCAACTCAAGTTTATCGCAATTCTTTGAGCTCCTGAAGCCCCCCTACAAACCAACTTTAAAGTTTTTTATTATAGAAAGTAGTGTTCGGGTTACCTCTTCACTGTTCAGATCATTTTTTAATGCCGATATGAAACCACAGAGGTCTGAGCTGAATTGTTGCATAAAAAAAGGGATGCAATTGCACCCCTCTTTTATGACTAGCTGTAAAAAATAAAAGTGACTTATAACTTTTCTTTAATACGAGCAGCCTTACCAGTAAGTCCACGTAAATAGTAAAGCTTAGCACGACGAACTTTACCTTGACGTTTAACTTCAATTTTACCAATCATTGGGCTGTGTGTTTGAAAAACACGCTCAACACCTTCACCATTCGAAATTTTACGAACGGTAAATGCTGAATGTAAACCACGATTACGCTTTGCAATTACAACACCTTCAAATGCCTGTAAACGCTCACGATCACCTTCTTTAACTTTAACTTGTACGATAACGGTATCACCAGAAGAAAATGCTGGGATATCTGTCTTCATCTGTTCCGCGTTTAACTCTGCGATGATGTTACTCATGGTCTTACTCCACCAATATATATTTTAAATTCTTCAAGAATTGTTATTTTCCTGTTTAAAGGCTTCCAACAACTGCTTTTGTTCATCTGTCAGGTTTAGGGCTTCAATTAAATCCGGTCGCCTTAACCAACTTCGCCCCAAACTCTGCTGTAATCTCCATCGTTCAATATCACGATGATTTCCACTTAGCAGCACCTGTGGCACTGTGCGACCATCAATCTCTTCTGGTCGCGTGTAATGCGGGCAATCTAGCAAGCCCTGCATAAACGAATCTTGCTGCGCTGAATTTTCATCTCCCAGCACACCGGGAATCATTCTTGCTATGGCATCAATCAGCACTAATGCGGGTAATTCACCGCCACTCAGTACATAATCCCCAATCGACCATTCTTCATCGACATGGGTTTCGATAATCCGCTCATCAATGCCTTCATAGCGACCAGCAATTATTATCACGCCTGGTAGCTCTGCAAGTTTCTTAATATCTTGCTGAGTAACCGTTTTGCCCTGCGGGCTCATGTAGATTACTCGGCTATTCACAGCCATATTCTGGGCTGCTTTCTTCGCATCTTCGATGGCTAACTTAAGGGGTTGCACCTTCATTAGCATACCGGGGCCACCGCCATAAGGGCGATCATCGACAGTACGATGCTTGTCTGTTGTATAGTCTCTTGGGTTCCAGCTATTTAACTGAATCTGGCCGTGTTTAACCGCCCTGCCCAAAACACCTACATTCGCAACGCTTTCTACCATTTCTGGAAACAGGGTTACGACATCAAATCTCATATTGCTTTAAAACTCCGGATCCCAGTCAACAATAATTTGTTCCGCTGAGAGGTCCACTTCCGTAATAGCGTGCCCAATGGTAAATGGAATCAAACGTTCTCTATCACCACGCACTACCAGTACATCATTGGCTCCGGTTTCCAATAAGTGATGAACCATGCCCAGGTCAACACCTTCTGTGGTCACTACTTTCAGACCCGTCAGTTGATGCCAATAGTATTCACCTTGATGCAGTTTATCTAACTGCTCCGGGTGAATAGCGATTTCATCACCTTGATAAAGCATGGCTTCATCTCGGTCATCGAGCCCGGCAATCTTAGCAACAATTGTTTTACCCTGACTTTTTCCGCCATCGAGCTTAACTTCTTGCCATTTTCCCTGGTGTTTAATTTGCCAGGTGCCGTACTTGACTATTTTATCTCTCGGGTCGGTAAAAGAATGCACCTTTACCCAGCCCTTCACACCAAAAACGCCGGATATATTACCCAGCGAAATCAGTCGATTTTCATCTGACTCTGTAGTCGTAGCCTGCTCAGCCATTAGCTTGCCTGCCAAACAACCAAAAAGTTCTTAAGCGTCAGTTGCTTTACGTGCTTGCTTGATCAGTGTCGCAACACGATCAGAAGTACCAGCACCTTGCTTAACCCAGTGATCAATACGATCAAGGCTGATTTCCAGGTTCTTTTCAGCACCTTTAGCCATTGGATTAAAGAAACCTACACGTTCGATGTAACGACCGTCACGTGGCATACGTGAATCTGTTACAACTACATGATAAAAAGGCTTTTTCTTAGCGCCGCCGCGTGATAAACGAATGGTTACCATTAGTATCTATCTCAAAATTAGTTAATCTGTGTCCGAAAAATGACCTTCCGGTCACGGGAAAAGCGGGATTTTAGTGGTTTTTAACAATAGTAGCAAGCCCTAATTGACTCTTTAATTAAAGCTTTAGAAGAAAAAGAAAACGCTAATAAACGCAAATGTACGCAAACACACTCAAAAGCTCTCTATAGCGCTGTATGCAGAAGGCACACAAACAAAACATTTGCGTTTTATTTGCGTGCATTTTCATTTTCTTTATTCTTTTGAGGTTTAACAATTGATAACGATTCAGGTTTCCTCTGCATGGTTTCAGGTCAAGGCAAAAAATGTGAGTTCACAAGTGTGAATGATCATTTTTTAACGCAGATATGGAGCCATACAGAGGCAAGCTGGATTGTTATGCTTACATTCCCATGCCTGGCGGCATCTTACCTTGCATCATACGCATCATTTTCTTCATGCCGCCACCTTTCATTTTTTTCATCATCTTCTTCATTTGCATTTGCTGCTTCATTAATTTATTCACATCTTGCACCTGCACACCGGCACCTGCAGCTATGCGTTTTTTGCGAGAACCTTTAATAACATCAGGAAATGCTCTTTCCTTTGGTGTCATAGATTGAATTATGGCAATCAAACGCTTGATGTCTTTATCATTAACCTTATCTTGCAGAGCACCCATTTTACCGCCCATACCCGGCATTTTATCCATCAGGCCACCGAGCCCTCCCATATTCATCATGGTTTCCATTTGTGATTTAAGGTCATTGAAATCAAAGCTATCACCTTTTTTGAATTTACTGGCAAGTTTTTCAGCTTCTTTTACATCTACATTACGCTGAACTTCTTCTACAAGGCTGAGCACATCGCCCATACCTAATATTCTGGATACCAGTCGATCAGGGTGGAAAGGCTCTAATGCATCAACTTTTTCACCCGCACCTAAAAACTTAATCGGTTTGCCGGTGATTTGGCGTATGGATAGTGCTGCACCACCACGAGCATCACCATCTGTTTTAGTAAGTACAACCCCGGTCAGCTCTAATGCGTCATTAAAGGCTTTCGCTGTATTCGCGGCATCTTGCCCTGTCATACTATCGACTACGAACAATGTTTCTATCGGCTTAACCGCCTGATGAATTTGCTGAATTTCATCCATCATTTCTTCATCGATATGCAAACGGCCGGCGGTATCTACTAATAACACATCCTGAAACTGCTTTTTCGCCGCATCAAGTGCCGCATTGGCAATATCAATCGGGTTTTGCTCTTTTTCACTGGGGTAAAATGTTGCCCCCACCTGATCAGCAAGGGTATGTAATTGTTTGATTGCCGCCGGGCGATAGACATCGCAACTAACGACCATAACTTTCTTTTTATGGCGTTCCTGTAGCAACTTGGCTAACTTAGCTACTGTTGTGGTTTTACCTGCACCTTGTAAACCTGCCATTAACACTACTGCAGGAGGTTGCGCTGCTAAATTGAGCTCTTCGTTGGCTTCCCCCATGGTGGCAACCAGCTCATCATTAACTATTTTGATAAGCGCCTGCCCGGGAGACAGACTACTCATAACCTCCTGACCAATGGCTCGCTCTTTTACCCGGTCTACAAAATCTCTCACTACCGACAGCGAAACATCCGCCTCAAGCAGTGCCATACGCACATCACGCATGGTTTCTTTTATATTGTCTTCAGTGATTCGACCCTGGCCACGCAGGTTCTTAATCGTTTTGGAAAGGCGATCGCTTAGGCTATCAAACATGGTTTTTTATAAACTTAGAAATTAGGAAAGTAGAGATTATATCTGAAAATGATCGTCACTGGCTAAATGACATAGTTCAAAGTCATCATTTATTTCATCACAGCATTGTTGAAAAATGTGTACTTCATCACCGGGCTTAAGATGAGAGAGACCAATTTTAGTTTTATGCTTCAGTTTTTTAAGGTCTTTAGCAAGCAAACTGGGGCAATAATGCCTGGCTAATTTAGCCAGCTCTATTTCTTCTTCAGAAAAAGCGGTTTCAACCACCATGAAATCCAACCTTGAGCACTGATTTAGTCGATTCCATAGACTATCGTTAGTCGTTGTGTCACCCGAATAAGCAAACACCACACTCTCACACTCCACTATATATGCAGAGGCCGGTACAGTATGATTAACATCAACCATTTCTATTCGCCGCCCCCCTACAACAACTTCATCACCGGGATTCATTTCAATTAACGTTAATACCGGGGACCCTTTATTCGGTAACTCGGTAAAGTCAGGCCATATCTGCCAGTTAAAAACATGCGCTTTCAGGGCTTCTATAGTTTCAGCGCGCGCATATACTCGTAACGGTTTATGCTGTATATCGGTAAATAGCGTATCAACCAATAAGGGAATACTTAACACATGATCCATATGGCTATGCGTAATAAAGACATGTTCTATTTGGCGCATTTCTTCTAGCGACAAATCACCGACACCGGTACCGGCATCCAGTAAAATATCGTTATCTAGCATATATGATGAAGTGCGCAAGCCCTTACCAATGCCGCCGCTACACCCTAAAACACGAAATTTCATAGGGTCTCCCAAAGACCTTAAATTCTATAAAGCAATCCGAACATTTGATTGATTATGAGTACATTTTTAACATTTTCATCGTGTACGGCGCTCCGCAATATAAGCAAACTTTTCTGTAGATAAACCAGCTCCACTCAAAAAGCACACATTAGTTACACTGATAGATAATAGATGCTAGCACGACACGCACAAAATGCAGCGAAAAAATACTGTAAATAGATACACTTAACGGTTTTATACTAAAATAAACTCAATAAATGAGTAATAGTTACGAGTGCATTCAATCTTAGCTTTCCACCGATCCTTGCTTTACCCTATAATAGCTTGCTTGAAATAATCAAAATGAGTTAATTCTTAAATTTAATGGACGTAATTACCGGTATTATTGCCTTTACACTTTACCTGCTTTCCACTCTGGGGCTGCTACTGCGCCTGAAAGGTGATGTTTTTTTTAACCAAAAGCCTATCTCCTACCTACTGCTACCGGGTTTTGCTGCAGTAATTTTACATTGCTTTATTTTGTATAAAAGCATGTTAGGTATTAACGGCTTTCAAATTGGTTTTTTTGATGCGTCCTCTTCGGTGGCCATGGTCATCAGCTTACTGGTATTGCTAATGTCCATAAAACGCCACACAGAAATATTAGCCGTGGTAATTTTACCTGTTTCAGCCCTAACCCTGCTCATTCAAAGCGTATCACCTTCAGGCCACATGCTGCCCTATGATGCACCACAGGGTCTGAAAATTCATGTACTTGTATCCATTATCGCTTACAGTCTACTCGGATTCGCTGCCTGCATGTCTCTGGTTTTATCGTTACAAAATCGCATGTTACATAATCATCAGCCGGGCGGAATCATGAAAAAACTCCCCCCATTACAGGTTATGGAAAAGCTGTTATTTGACTTTATACTTGCAGGCTTTATCGGCTTAACACTGGCACTATTAAGTGGCTTTATCTTTCTAGAAGACCTGTTTTCTCAACACCTGGTACATAAAACAGCCCTCAGCATTATCGCGTGGCTGGTATTTGCTATTTTACTTATTGGTCGATTCACCATCGGCTGGCGCGGCAGAACAGCCATACGCTGGACACTAAGTGGCTTCGCAAGTTTGATGCTAGCCTATTTTGGCAGCAAGTTTGTACTCGAATTTATCGTATTGACTTAACAACAGCCCTAATAATTCATGGATCATATACATTCCAGCACCCTGTTCATTATTCTGGGCTTGCTTATTTTACTTTCGGCTTTTTTCTCCAGCTCCGAAACCGGCCTCATGTCGCTAAACCGATATCGTTTAAAACATCTGGCCGAAAAAGGCAGCCGTGGTGCAAAATTAGCTCTAAAGCTTCTCGACCGCCCGGACCGTTTACTCGGTCTAATATTACTCGGCAATAACTTCGTCAACATTCTAGCTTCTGCCATTTCAACCATTTTGGCATTGCGATATTTCGGAGAGGCTGGCATAGCGATAGCTACAGGGCTATTGACCTTTGTAATACTCATTTTTGCAGAAGTCGCACCAAAAACATTAGCGGCTCTTCACCCTGAGCGTATTGCTTTTCCAGCAGCTTATATTTACACGCCATTATTAAAAGCGATTTATCCCCTGGTTTTTATTGTTAATGTGATTGCCAACAGCCTGTTACGAATAATCGGCGTAAACCCTGAAACAGCAAAAAGCGAAGGCGTTAGCGTTGAAGAGCTGCGTAGCGTGGTAAAAGAAACCAGCCAGTTAGTGCCACAAAGACATCAGGATATGCTACTAGGCATACTCAACCTGGAGCATGCATCCGTAGATGACATCATGGTTCCGCGCAATGAAATTACCGCACTTAACCTGAATGAAAACTGGGATGACATTATTGATGACTTAACGACTTGCCAACGCACCCGTTTACCGGTGTATCGCGACGATATCAATAATATTGTTGGTATCGTACACATGCGAAGGGTCATTAACTTATTAAGTAGAAACGAACTAACCAAAGAAAGCTTATTACTGCAAATACGCGAACCCTACTTTATTCCCGAGGGCACATCACTTTATCAACAGCTAGAAAATTTTCAAAAAAATAAACGTCGCACGGCATTGGCCGTAGACGAATACGGTGACATACAAGGTCTTGTGACCCTTGAGGATATTCTGGAAGAAGTTGTAGGTGAATTCACCACCGACTCCCCTATTAACAACAACAATATTATTAAACAAGACGATGGCAGTTTTTTAATATCTGCCAACACACATATTCGCGAAATTAACCGTAGTTTAAATATTTCTCTACCCATAGACGGCCCTAAAACACTTAATGGTCTAATTCTAGAGCACCTGGAATCAATCCCTACCCCCGGTACCAGTTTATTAATTGCCAACCACCCTGTTGAAGTTATAAAAACATTAAACAATGCGGTACAAATGGCGCGTGTAATGCCATGTTTAAGCACTAACGAAAACAACACTGAAAACGAAAACTCTACCCCAAAAACCACTAATGTTGAAAACATAGATTCCAATGGCCAAGACTAAACTCCAATATTTATGCAGTAGCTGTGGCTCCGTACATAATAAGTGGGCGGGACAATGCGGTGATTGCGGTGAGTGGAACTCTTTAATTGAGAGCATTTACGAAAAAGAGAGCAATGACACCAGCTCCCGATTTACGGGTTATGCGGGCAAAGCTGCCGTACAAAATATGCATGATATTGTATTACAGGAAGAGCCCCGCACGGCCACTGGCATCTCAGAACTTGATCGTGTTTTAGGTGGTGGCCTGGTGCAGGGGTCCGTTGTGTTAATGGGTGGCAACCCGGGCATTGGTAAATCAACACTACTTACCCAAACCCTGGCCACACTCGGCAACAAAATGAGTGCGCTGTATGTAACAGGTGAAGAATCTTTACAACAGGTCACCCTGCGTGCGCGGCGTTTAAATTTGGGTGATGATAAATTCCAGTTACTTGCCGAAACCTGTGTTGAGCGAATTTTAAAACTCGCTAAACAGGCAAAACCTCAGGTAATGGTTATTGACTCAATTCAAACCATTTACACCGAGCTTTCACAATCAGCACCCGGTTCAATAACACAGGTAAGAGAAAGTGCTGCACAGTTAGTACGTTTCGCCAAGCAAACCAACACTGCTCTGTTTCTGGTTGGCCATGTAACCAAAGAAGGCACTTTGGCAGGACCACGGGTACTGGAACACATGGTTGATACCGTTCTATATTTTGAAGGCGACTCCGGCGAACGCTACCGGATGATTCGGGCAATAAAAAATCGCTTTGGCGCCGTCAATGAGCTTGGGCTTTTTGCGATGACCGAAACCGGCCTGAAAACAGTAAGCAATCCTTCGGCCATTTTTCTATCACGTCACGACAAACCTGTTGCCGGTAGCGTAATTACCGTTACCCGCGAAGGTAACCGACCGCTGCTAATTGAGGTACAGGCACTGGTTGATGAATCTCATTTAGGCAACCCACGTCGTGTCACATTAGGCCTGGACCAAAATCGACTTTCGATGTTACTAGCCGTTCTACACCGTCACGGTGGTATTCCTATGTATGACCAGGATGTTTTTATCAATATCGTAGGCGGCGTTCGGGTAACCGAAACAGCGGCCGATACCGGTATGCTTTTATCTATACTATCAAGCTTTCGCGATCAACCACTTCCACAAAATCTTTTCACCTTTGGTGAGATAGGCTTGGCAGGAGAAATTCGCCCCGTACCAAATGGTCAGGAACGCCTAAAAGAGGCAGCCAAGCATGGCTTCACCCACGCAGTTATTCCTAAAGGCAATATGCCTAAAGCCCAGGATATGCCCGCTGACATGGAGGTTATCCCGGTTAGCCGTGTTAGTGAATTGTTAGATATTTAACCTCAAAAACCTTTCCTTATTTTTTTGATCTTTAAATCTACTCAAATAATGTCGAAAACACTGACACCATTTAGCATTAAAAACACAAAAATAAATACCTGTAACTTATATCACTAGCCTATATCATTGCTCGTAATAGGATTATCACCTGTTTGGCAAAATATTTGCTGTATCTTTTGTATAACTATTTTGAGCGTTTAATTTTAACCGGCTAAGTTTATTTTTATTAGCCAATCACATCTATCAGGTACCTAAATATGATAAAAACAAAAAATACCCCTCTCTGGGTATTTCTCGCCTTTTCTGCCATTGAAACTCGTAAAGGTGCTTTACTATTAGTCTGGTCGTGCGTTGCCTTTTCAATCTATTGTATACCCTGGGTTTTGCTTTTAGGTGAAACACTGGGCGAATTTGGAAAACAGGTTTTATTAATTGATGACTGGGAGTGGCTTGCTATGATGATACCCTTAACACTGTGGTATTTTATTTGCCTGATATGGATGGATAAACACGGAGGCTGGGAGCCTCAACCAGCAGAATCAGAAAGTTAACTTTTTAGCGTTATTTCAACATTCTTCCCGATAATAAAAAACGCCTGGTAAATACAGGCGTTTTTTATATAGACAATACCAGGTTGAACAACAACTATATTTTAACGTATGTCCAACCTTCATTTACCCGCATCACAACCTGATCAATTGCAGTAGCACCTGTATGCGCTGCGTTAATCAGATTGGGCTCTATACCCCGCTCTTTTAAACGCTGAATAGCATTAGAACAGGCAATAAACTTTATATTTGGAAAACGCTCACTTAACAGTTGTACACGCTCTGCATAAGATGTTTCGCCAGTCCTGAATAAATCAAGCCCACCCGCATTTGCAATAATTTCAAGCTGCAGTTCCTGGTTAGAGTTTTGATAACTCGCCAGCAATGCTTCAGCCTCATCTAATGTTTTTTTAAACTTAACATCATCACGTCTTCCAATGTGTAAAATATACTTTCCTGATTTTTCAGTTACATCATTTATATTTTGTGAATGCTCACGCGATTGTTCAGCTGCTATGCGTGGATTGTCCATTAGGCCACTACCAATCCAGCCACTGGTAAACGCTATAAACAAAAACACTGAATACGCGGCAACACGATAATTTGCAACCTTACGCTGCACGGGTACCGCTACCGGCGTATTTACATTGCTATAAGTATTACGCAATTGCATTTTCAACTCTTGTATATCGTCAATCTGTTGCTTTAACTCCATGTCATGCTCTAATACAATTTCAAATTCAGTTTTTTCAGCTCCCTGCAACTCTCCATCTGCATAGGCATTTATTATTTCATCTGAAAACTTCATATTCACTTAACCACTCTCAATTTATTTTGTGTAGACACTTGTTGTGATGTGTATAGTCCATTTTCCGGCTGATTTCGGCTTTTTTTAATACTTGCTGATAATGCACTTCTTGCCCGATTTAATCGACTCATCACAGTACCAATAGGCAATTGCAGTATACCTGCCACTTCGCTATAACTTAATCCATCAAGGTCAACCAGTGCAACAACCTGACGCTGTGCATTAGGCAATCGAGCCATTGCGCTATGCACCATTAAATCAATCTGTTGCACAAGCATTTCATGCTCTGGTGAGGCACCATCAGCCACAACAATTTGCTCAATATCTTCACTGGGACGAGATTTTCTCAAATACCCTAACCATACATTATTTAATATTGTATATATCCATCCATCGAATGCTGCTTCATCTTTTAACTGATCAATTTTTTGTAAAGCCAGTACAAGGGCTTCTTGCACCAAATCATCAGCCAACATTGCATCATGAGACCAGACATAAGCCATACGGTAAAGCTTTGAGCGGCTAGACTCAATTCGCTTTACCAATGCCACCTTTCGGCAGGCTAACTTAAATATTTCCACCATCAACAACTCTCAAATAATACTCTACATAATAACAGATGCAGGATTTGTACATTTTATTCCACATTAATGCAGAAAATGTTATTTAACTTCATTTTAAACCTTTTTAATACCTGAAAAATAAGCGACCTCTAATATTAACGACACCTAATCTTTTGATTTTATTAAATAAAATGGAATATTTTTTATTTTAAAGTCATCACACATAGGACTACATAATAATCTAATTGAGGAGGACTCAACTTAAATGAAAATCATGACTTTGATCTTAACGCTAGTAATTAGCATGGCAGCAATGCCTTCGTTTGCAGACAAAATTTCCAAGCCGTTTGCAGAAAAACGCGTCGTATTACAAATTAGCGACCCCAACCCTTTTAAACAAACACTCGTACTAAATGTCGCCAACAATCTGATTAAACATTATGGTCAGGACAAGGTTGATGTAGAGATTGTTGCATTTGGCCCTGGACTGCGCCTGTTAATGGCTGGCAATACAAACCAGGGACGTATCTCTGGACTTAACTCTAGCGGCGTTCAGTTTTCAGCATGCAAAAACACCATAGCTGGTTTCAGTAAGAAACTAGGTCACACACCTGAACTGGTATCAGAGGCAACCCCCGTAAGTGCTGGCGTTGTACGTATTTTAGACCTTACCGCTCAAGGCTATGACCTTGTTAAGCCATAAAAAAAAAGAGATTAAATTGATGAAATTAAAAAAACTTACTTTACTGGCAAGTCTTGCACTTTTTAGCACCCAAACTTATGCCGCTAACTGGTTAGCACTTCAAGGCACTGAAGCACCTGGTGCTGCACCTCGAGCAAAACTATGGGGTTTTGTTCAACCTGAATATCAGAGCACTGATGGTGGCGTGCTTAAAGCCGGTCCTTTTAAAGGCCAGATCATGTCTCCAAATGTAATTAGACCTGATAACACATCAACAGAAACTTTTAACATGCGTCGCGCTCGTATCGGTGTACGTGGCACTGGCTTCCCACTTGATGACAAAGTTAACTATTTTGTGCTGGCTGAGTTAGGTCACAACGGCATCACTAAAAATGGTAAAACAGGTGTTGCACTAACTGATGCCAGCATTACGCTAAACCATATTAACGGTGCACGAATTCGAGTAGGCCAATTTAAAACACCTGGCTCAGAAGAAGGTTTACAAGCTATTCATGTATTTAACTATACCAACTTCACTAATGTAACTAACCAGATGTTATTGGAACGTTACACTGATGGTGATGGTTCTGAGGTTAATGGACAGCCTGAGTTTTTAGCTGATGGCATCACACCAAACCCTAAGTTTAAAACTGGTGGCACATTCAACGGCATTAATTCCTCAGTAGGCGCTTTCCGTGATCAGGGCATTCAGGTATTTAATACTTTTAAAATGAATGATTGGGAGCACAGCTATGCCGTTATGTACGGTAATGGCAATGGTATTAACCGTACTGACAATAATGACGAGAAAGACACCTACATTTACTGGTCTTCTGAACTGGTTTACGGTGGTAAAGGCGGACGTCGCCAGGGCCTGAAGATGTTTGCATGGAACCAGTCTGGTACTCGTACCCTGACGACTTCAGATGCGCTTGGTAAAGGCAACTATGACCGTGATCGAAGCGGTTTAGGTGTGACCTTCCTTAAAGGCAAGTATCGTGCTGCATTTGAATACATAACCGCTGATGGCATGATCTTTAATGGATCAGATGCAGGTGCAATCCCTGGTGCTACAAACAATGCGGGTGATGCTAAATCCGATATAAATGTACTTACCGAAGGCGAAGCTGATGGTTACTATGTTGACTTCGGTTATAAGGTAATGCCTAACCTGGAACTTGATATTCGTTATGACGTATTAAACCGTGGCACAGAAACTTCTGCTGGTGAGCGTACATTCGAAACAGTTACACTGGGTGCTCAGTACTTCTTTAACAAGAAAACACGTGTGACCTTTAACTATGAAATACGCGATCAGGAAGCACCTAACCTCCCTAGCGCTGACCCAGCTAATCTAATTGCTGATAGTCTTGACGACCTAATGTCAATTCAATTACTCGCTATATTCTAAGTTATACCTGTATACCTCGCGCTAAAAACTGGAAACGTTTTCCCTCCTTCTCCAGGGAGGAGGGTTTTAAATCCAGAATTCTCTAATAAGTTTTAATTCCTTCTAATTTAGCCCCCTTCCCCTAGCGCCAAAGCCCCGAAACCAGTAATATACGTCCCTCTGATGACTATCACAGCAAATACGCTATATGGCTCGCAAATCACCCGTAAATTTTGAAAAAGCCATGTCACAGCTAGAAGAGCTAGTAGAGGACATGGAACAGGGCGACCTGCCTTTAGAAGATGCACTTAAGCATTTTGAAAAAGGTATTTCACTGGCAGCAGACTGCCAACTGGCATTAAGTAATGCCGAACAAAAAGTTACCCAGTTAATTGAAAAAAATGGTGATTTACTTGAAAAGCCATTTGAGATTGATGATTAAAGAATGCCTGTAGATTCACAGTTTAAAGCTTCGCTTAAAGATTATTCTGCACGCGTAGATCACCACCTGGACCTTTGGTTACCCCAACCCGCCGGCCCTGAGGCACAGCTGCAGGAAGCTATGCGTTATTCAGTTATCGGTGGTGGTGGAAAGCGCGTACGCCCAATACTGGTCTACGCAGCGGGTCAGGCACTTAATGTTGAACTTGAGCAATTAGATGCCTGTGCCTGCGCTGTTGAAATTATTCACGCCTACTCCCTGATTCATGACGACCTGCCAGCAATGGATAACGATGATTTACGTCGAGGTCGTCCAACTTGTCATGTTGCCTATGATGATGCCACGGCGATACTCGCGGGGGATGCGCTTCAGGCTTTTGCGTTTGAAGTTTTAGCCTCAGACAGTGCAATGCAAACCAGTGCAGGCACCAGAATTGAAATGATTAAATTGCTCGCCCAGGCAAGCGGTTCGTCAGGTATGGCCGGAGGCCAGGCCATTGACCTTGGGGCCGTGGGACAATCATTAGTATTAGATGAACTAGAAAATATGCACCTGCTAAAAACAGGAGCCCTGATTCGCGCCAGTGTAGTACTGGGAGCTATGTGTAGCCCAAACATACAGGCCACTAAACTAGAAGCACTAGATACATATGCTCGTTGCGTAGGTCTAGCTTTTCAAATTCATGATGACATACTAGATGTGACAGCCGATACACAAACACTAGGCAAGCCACAAGGCTCAGATGAACAGCAAAACAAACCTACCTATCCGGCCTTGTTAGGCCTTGAGGGCGCCATGGAAAGAGCTCTGGAATTACATAAACAAGCTATAAAAGCACTTGAACACTTCGATGAGTCTGCGGACGTCTTACGCCGGCTTTCAGCCTATATCATCGAACGTGGGCATTAAGTAAGTACATATATGTCAGATACCCAAACTTCGCTATTGCACACTATCTCATCACCCGATGATGTACGTAGTCTGCCTGAAGCACAACTCCCAAAACTGGCCGATGAGTTACGCCAGTTTGTTATTCAGTCTGTTGCACAAACAGGTGGTCACCTGGCCGCGGGCCTGGGTACGGTAGAACTAACATTAGCGCTACATTATGTTTACAACACCCCAACCGATAAACTCGTGTGGGATGTAGGCCATCAATCCTATCCCCACAAAATAATTACCGGTCGCCGCGAACAAATGAGCAGCATCCGTCAACACGGAGGCCTCTCAGGCTTTCCAAAACGTGATGAAAGCCCTTATGATACTTTTGGTGTGGGACACTCCAGCACCTCTATCAGTGCCGCACTTGGTATGAGCATAGCGGCCAAGATGCATGGCAGCCAGCAAAAAACAGTGGCTATTATTGGTGATGGAGCGATGTCTGCGGGCATGGCCTTTGAGGCTCTGAATCACGGTGGTGATACGGACACCGACCTACTCGTGATATTAAATGATAATGAAATGTCAATTTCACCAAATGTAGGCGCACTCTCCAAACATCTGTCTAAAATCATGTCTGGCAAGATGTACTCGACCATGCGTAGCGGTTCTAAACGGGTACTTGAAAAAATCTCCATGTGGGATTTAGCTCAGCGAACTGAAGAACATGTAAAGGGCATGATGATGCCCGGCACCCTGTTTGAAGAACTGGGTTTTAACTATTATGGTCCGGTAGATGGTCATGATATTCCAACACTTGTAACCATGTTGAAAAACCTGCGAGCCCAGTCAGGCCCACTATTACTGCATGTAATCACAAAAAAAGGCAAAGGTTTTAAACCCGCAGAGGACAATCCCTGCCTATTTCACGGTTTAGGTAGCTTTGACCCCGAAACCGGCGACAAACTCGATACTTCATCAGGAAAACCCACATACACCCAGATATTTTCTGATTGGGTCTGCGACATGGCAGCTCAGGACGATAAGTTGGTAGCCATCACACCAGCAATGCGTGAGGGCTCAGGCCTGGTTGCCTTCTCTGAACAATATGCTGAGCGTTACCACGATGTGGGGATTGCTGAACAGCATGCGGTTACACTCGCTGCGGGTATGGCCTGTGAAAAAGCCAAACCCGTGGTAGCCATCTACTCTACTTTTTTACAGCGCGCCTATGATCAATTAGTACATGATGTTGCAATACAGAATTTACCGGTTTTATTCGCCATAGACCGAGCTGGCCTGGTGGGCGCTGATGGCCCAACCCATGCGGGTAATTTGGATTTAAGTTACCTTCGCTGTGTACCCAATATGCTAATAATGACACCTTCAGATGAAAATGAATGTCGACAAATGCTCACTACCGGTTACCAGCACAACGGCCCTGCGGCCGTTCGCTACCCACGCGGCCAGGGGCCAGGGGTTGAAATTGATAAAAAATTTAGAACATTAGAAATTGCTAAGGCAGAGCTACGCCGCAAAGGCCATAAAGTCGCTCTACTGGCCTTCGGCAGCATGCTCGCCGAAGCCCTGAATGCAGCGGAAGAAATTAATGCTAGTGTAGTAAACATGCGCTTTGTAAAACCATTAGATACAGAAATGTTACACTCCATTGCTAGCACCCACGATTTAATAGTCACCCTTGAAGAGAATGTAATCGCTGGCGGTGCCGGTAGTGGTGTGAATGAATGGCTACTCGCAAACAAATTTAATAATCGAGTTATTAATCTGGGCCTGCCTGATCGTTTCGTAGAGCATGGTGCCACCCACCAACTGCTTGCTGAATGCGGCCTGGATGCTGAAGGCATTCTTAAATCAATAAAAGCAGAAACAAATTCAAAGTAGCCCTAACAATTTGATGGATAAAAAAGATTCATCTCGTATTAGGGTACCTCTAAATAAGTCTATTATCTCTCTGGCGAGCAGGCGAGTTCACAATTAAGGCGGCACTTTGAAAGCATGCTTATTGCCTGGTGAAAAGCGACAACGCAGAGTGTGGGCTCGCCTGTTCGCCCCGCAGGGCGCGACCTGATGCATTCATCTACTGCGTTGCGCTTCTTGCAAAGGACCGGGCCATTCACTGCGAAGCGTCGCCTTGTAGCTGAACGCTTCAGGTCACGCAGAGACATAATAGACTTGTTCAGGGGTACCCTAGGCTTAGCAAATTAGGGCGACAAACAGTTTAGTTCCAACTACCTCAGGTGTGATCGGGCAGTGGTTGCCGGTCATTAGAGATTGCTAATAGGCCTAAAAACCGATAAAATCCTGCGGTTTTTACCAATCATTTTTCAGATATAATCACAAACTTGTTATGCCAGCTAAATATACTTTAAAAATAGTTACAGATTTTGCATCTGCACACACACTCCGCGACTATCCCGGTGCGTGTAGCCGTATGCACGGGCATAACTGGAAGGTAGAACTTGAGCTGGAATCAAGTCAGCTAGATAAAGTGGGAATGGCGATTGATTTTAAAGCCATGAAAAAAGCCACTAATGATGTATGTGACCGACTTGACCACCGCTATTTAAATGAGATTGAGCCCTTCACAGAGATTAATCCCACGGCGGAAAACATGGCTGCCTGGATATTCCAGGAAATTGGAAAAAAACTTAACACAGATACACTACGCGTAAGCTCTCTCACCTTGTGGGAAACTGAACGTGCTTGTGTAACATATAGCGAATAGCGAAGAGATCATAATGACTGATGCGAAGAAAATGCCCGATGTACAAAATAGCCATGACAAACGTCATATTGCTATTAACAAAGTAGGCATCAAAGATATTCGCCACCCTGTACAGGTAAAAGATCGCTCAGGTCATGTACAACATACTGTTGCCAATTTTAATATGTATGTTGATTTACCACACAATTTCAAAGGCACTCACATGTCTAGATTCGTGGAAATTTTGAATAGTCACGATCATGAAATTACCGTTAAATCATTACGCACAATGCTTGCAGAAATGACTGAAAAGCTGGATGCGGAAAATGGCCATATCGAAATGAGCTTCACCTATTTCGTAAATAAAAAGGCACCCGCATCTGGCGTGGAAAGCCTGTTAGATTACGAAGTCACTTTCTATGGCGACAGAATTGCCGGCAAAAATCACGTAACGGTAAAAGTTGTTGTTCCCGTTACCAGCCTTTGCCCTTGCTCCAAGAAAATTTCTGATTATGGTGCACATAACCAGCGCTCACACGTAACTGTTAATGTAAAAGCAGATGACTTTATCTGGATTGAAGATTTAATTGATATCGTTGAGCAGGAAGCATCTTGCGAGCTATTTGGGTTATTAAAACGACCAGATGAAAAAATTGTAACTGAACGCGCTTATGACAACCCTAAGTTTGTAGAAGATATGGTACGTGATGTAGCTGCACGTTTAAATGCTGATGAACGTATTCGCTCATATACTCTTGAATCAGAAAACTTTGAATCAATTCATAATCACTCTGCTTATGCATTGATTTCACACGACAAAGACGCATAAAACAAAAGCTTCAGAAATAAGTCGTTCCGCAAGGCACACAAATAAACGCTAATTTTTTATTTGTGCACCTTGCGGAGAACTGTACTTTAAGTCGCTTTTATTCAAACTCAGCCTGCTCAACTTCCAGCTTGGCAACACTGATTTGCTTGCCTAACTCTTCATCAAAACCAGCCCAGTCTTTAAATTTAGCTAACATAGCTACAACTTTAGGCTTCATCTCAAAATCTTCTAAACCCTCTTCCGTATACTTTTCCACCTGTGTGTACAGAATATCAAAAAATTCTCGCTGCAATTTAACCAGTTTTACATCACCTGATGGACCATGCCCTGGCACGTAATGCTTACTATTCAAGCTAATTGCTCTATCTAACGCTTTGATGTTATCTCTGAAACTGCCATCGTCCATACGCAAAACTCGCAGGTAAGCTACATTATCTCCGGTAAAGAAAGTAGACTCTTCAACGTACTCAATCATAATATCTGAATCGCTATGCCCTATACCTACCGAGTGAATATTAAATGTAAGCCCTGCAATTTTTAATTGTTTGCCATCAGTAACATCCATATTAGGATATGCAATTTTAGTCTCTTTAGTCGCCCCGTCTGTCATATCAATCATGTTTTCGATCCACGATTGTGCTGCACCCGCTTTAGCTTTTTTAATCATTCGAGGATCTGCAATTATGACAACGCCTGGGTAACTCTGTTGAATAATATCATTACCCAGCCAGTGATCTCCGTGCACGTGAGTATTAAAAATATGTGATACCGGCTTGTCAGTAACTTTTTTTATTTCACGCAACACCATTGCGCCTGCTTCCTGGCTTGAGCCAGGATCAACTATCACGACACTTTTATCAGCAATAATAAAAGCTGGGTTATTCATAAATCCACGGTTCTCAGGATTAGGCACTTCACGAGGACCATGTATAACATATGTGGTAGAGTTAATTTTATCTGCATTAAAACTATCAAAAAAATCTGTAGCCATCACAGAAAATGAACTAAGAAACAACACCAATAAATAACATATTTTTTTCATAACTCGTCTCAAACTTAAAAAATGTAACATTCATAACTACTATCAGGTCATTTTAAAAAGCACAGCTGTTTTTTCATCAACTGATATCATTTAAATTATGACTTAATAAGTAATAATTGTTTGTTGTTAAATAAGGAGAGCAAGATAGCTTCTCTTAAGATTCGAGTCTGAAAGACTATTATCCTCAAGCTATCCCACCATTTCACCACATAAAATCCCTCACGAATGCTCAGGACAACAAAACTAAACTTGAATTTTGCTATTATTTTTTATTATTATTTTTTACAATTACAACACGATCGGCTATCTACTTCAATTGCCTCAATAAAGCATCTCGAAACATCAAAGCCAGTTTTTCTGTAATAACGCTACCATCTTCATGGCTTATTTTAATTTTACTTGAAGTTTTACCCGCTACTTGTGTCACCTGCAAAGTAAGCTTGTCTTCAGGTGCTACCTGTTCTGGCTGTGCTTTATACTCAGATGCTTCATAATTTTCATTATCGTCAAGATCTACTTCTTTGCCACCAAAGAGACCACTAAACCAACCACTGTCTTCGTTCTCTGGAGTTTCACTTTCTTTTAAGTTACCAACCAGAACTGTCATAGTACTGGATTTTTTATCCGTTTTTAAAGTATCTACACCTAAACGATCCATAGCAATTTGCAGACGTAACCAGATAGTATCTGCTTCACCGCGAACATCAATTACATCAGAGGCATCTGAAACACGACTCACTCTGGGCTGATAGCTTTTATAAGACGCTAACAATTCGCTTGCACCCACCTTATCAATACCACTATATAAAATAAACCGATACATAATTTCACGCTCTAAAAAAGGCTCTGAATCACGTTGTACCCAATCAGTAATATCGCTTGCAACACTTATTTGTAAGCCACGATGATTTACATACATACGTGTTTTATTCTTGCCCTGTATAGCCTCAAGCCTTATTCTAAACCGGTCTTTATAATCTGGTGAAAACTTACTAAACCAGCTTGAGTTTTCTTCTGCATTATATGTCACCTTATATTCACTCATCCACTTCGTATCAATAAAGCCCAGCAACTTTTCAACACGATCAACTTCTATACCTTCTGAAGCCAGGAATCCGGGTAACGCATTCCATACTTCTGCGACAGACATATCAATCTCAAGCCAGTAAAGTCTTGAATCATTTTTTAATTCAAAACCACTAAAAGCAGGTGCTATAACTTTACTTTCAGCAATTATTTCTTTTTTCGTTAATGGCTTTGGTAATCGTAATGCTGCGCGAGTATCTGGAGCAGTTAACTTAGGAGGAATTTCCAAACTCTTAACCGTATCGGCATCCATATATTGTGGACGCTTCTCTCCATCTGAGCCACAACCCACTAAAAAGACTGACCATAAAGCTATTAATAACGCAGAAATAAAATATTTTTTAGACACAAGTTTTATACACATAATTTAAAGTACACCCGCCTGACGCATAGCGGCGCGTAATGTTTCATGATATTGCTCAGATAGAGTAGTTAACGGCAAACGAATGCCTGAAGGTATCATACCCATTTCTGCTAATGCCCACTTAACGGGAATAGGGTTAGCCTCAACAAACAGATCGTTATGTAGACCCAGTAATGGTTTATTAAGTTCAAGTGCTTTATCTCTATCACCGGCAAGCGCTGCTGCACACATTTCAGACATGGTTTTCGGTGCAACATTATTAGTAACCGATATCACTCCGTCACCCCCCTGAAGCATAAATTCAGTACCTGTTGCATCATCTCCAGAATAAATATCAAAGTTATCACCACACAATTCACGAATTTGAGTTAATCGCGTCAAGTCACCAGTAGCTTCTTTAATGCCTATGATATTAGATACCTTCGATAAACGAGCTACCGTTTCAGGCAGCATGTCAACCGCAGTGCGCCCGGGTACGTTATACAGTACTTGTGGTACTGGCACAGTTTCTGCGATTAATTTATGGTGAAGGTATAAACCTTCCTGAGTGGGCTTGTTATAATACGGCGTCACCAATAAACAAGCATCTGCACCCGCCTGCATAGCGCATTTTGTCAAATTAATGGCTTCTGTTGTTGAATTAGCGCCAGTGCCCGCAATAATGGGAATTCGCTCATTCGCCATTTCTACAGTACGTCGAATCACTTCACAGTGTTCTTTCTCATCTAATGTCGCCGATTCACCAGTTGTGCCCATAGAAACAATAGCACTAGTGCCATTTTCAATATGAAACTCAACCAGCTGACTTAAACTATCAAAATCAACCGAACCATCAGTGTGCATAGGTGTTACCAACGCCACCATACTGCCATGAAACATGTTTATAGCCTTTATAAAATTACAATGTGTAATGAACCTGCAAATACAGCTGCAGGCCCATTAAATCAAGCCGGAAATAGTACTTTGTAGGGCTTTTATTTACAAGCCAAACTACATATAAACTATCATGAACTCTCTAATAACCCACAATAGTAATCGACAATTCTATCGTAAAAGTCAAACTCACCCTCCCCCCAGCATAAATCCGAAGAAATCAGGTAATTTTGTTAACTCTGCCAGTTAAATTAACTCTACAGCCTTGGCTGGAGATTATTAGTTTTGACCTCAGCACTACGCTACTGCCAAATCATTAAGAATCAACATCAAATCCATTGCGTTTTCTTTTTCTTTTAGCTTTAATATCACTACATCGAATAACTATTAAAAAGATAATAAATGAGCCAATCACTCGTAATTACCGCTATCGGCGCTGATCGCCCTGGCATAGTAAATGAACTTACTGAAGTTTTACTTAATGCTGGCCTAAATGTAGAAGACAGCCGCATGAGCGTACTGGGCGGAGAGTTTGCCGTTATGTTGCTTGTTACCGGCAACCCAGCAGCTATCGATTCTATAAAACAGCAAAAAGAGTCTCTTTCTGATTCTCTTAATTTGAACTTACTCATCAAGCCAACTATCAGCCGCACGAGTGATAGCGACCATGTCAGTTACAAAGTGACCGTAGAAGGCATGGACAACCCAGGAATAGTACATAAGCTTGCACGCTATCTTTCAGAGCACAGTATTAATATTGTTAATATGCAAACCGATAGCGGCCACGCACCGCATACCGGCACTCCCATGTATACAGTTAATATGTTAATTGATATACCCTCCGAACAAAATTTTGAACAGCTTGAAAATGACTTTGCTGCATTGTGTGATGAGCTAAGTATGGATGCTGAGTTTAAACCCGCCTAACGCCTTCTAGATCACAAGTACATTCAATATATGGTATTTGAGCCTAGATAGAGAGCTTTAGCTCTTAATTGAAGCACCCATAAGAGACCATTATGCCCCTGACTTTAAATAAAAAAGTTCCCGCCTTTAGCGCTGATGCTACGGGCGAGCAAAACCTTAGCCTGAAAGATTTCAAAGGTAAAAACTTAGTCATTTACTTCTACCCAAAAGATAATACTCCCGGTTGTACTCAGGAGGGACAGGATTTTCGTGACAACTACGCCAAATTCAAACGTGCCAAAACTGTTGTATTGGGCGTCTCCAGAGATTCTATAAAAGTACACACTAATTTCAAAGCGAAGCATAAATTTCCCTTCGATTTACTTTCTGATCCTGATGAAACACTCTGCAAGCTCTTTGATGTCATTAAACTCAAAAAAAACTATGGCCGGGAATATATGGGCATAGTTCGTAGTACTTTTTTGATCGATGACAAAGGCATACTACGAAAAGAATGGTTAAATGTGCGAGTTAAAGGGCATGTTGAAGAGGTACTGGCTGCAGCAAAACAGTACAAACCTGAATAACAACTCGAATATAAGTCACCTCCATCGGGGAAAGAGCACTGCTTTATTAGACCCAGTCTTCTTTGCTATTTCCGAACTGATTGGCGGAACGATTAACGACTTCGAATAAACTTAAATCGACAAGGGAACAAAATTTGGGTAACCATGCCCACAAGCCAGAGTAAAAGGCAAAAATTTCCACATATCGGAATGATAATAATTATCATTGCCAATTGCGTTTATATGAATTAAACTTATTTTATTAACTAATTTCAAGCGGTTTACCCATGACACAAACAGCTCATAACATCGATTCAAGCTATTCTCTGGCCGTTGCCAGACCGGGCGATCTTGTGCGTGTAACTAACGTTAAGGCAGATAAGCAACTTAAAAAACGCCTGGTTAGTATGGGTGTATCTATTAATTCCCGCCTACATATTATTCAACGCCGAGGCAGTGCCACCGTGGTTGGTTTTGATGCAAGTCGCATCGCCATTGGCGCCAGCATGTCTCATCAAATTATGGTATGTGCGGTCTAAACTGAGCTTTTCATGAGTAAAGAATGCTGCGATACAGATCAGAACACCTCTGATAGCAACTCCCATTACACCATAGGCTTACTGGGCAACCCTAACTGCGGCAAATCTACTTTATTTAACACCCTCACTGGCTCACGACAAAAAATTGGTAACTGGCCCGGCGTTACAATCGACCGTAAAGTAGGTCAGTTCGAATATCAAAATATCCCTTTCGATGTAGTTGATCTCCCTGGAGTCTACTCACTAGATAACAGCGCCCGATCACTTGATGAAAAGGTAACCCGTGATTATATCCTGTCATCTGAGCCTGACCTTATTGTTAATGTTTTAAATGCGTCCAATTTAGAGCGAAACCTCTATTTAAGTGGTCAACTGCTGGAAATGCAGGTTCCCATGATCATTGCATTGAATATGATGGATTTAGCCGATTCACATGACATTGAAATTGATCAACAGGCTCTGGCAGAAAAATTTGGTTGCCCGGTTATTGCCATTGCCGCACACAAAGTTCTTGGCATTGATACACTTAAACAATCAATGCTTCAGGCATCACAAAAACACCAGTTACCCACCCAGCAGCTACCTTATTCAGACACTATAGAGCGAGCGGTTGAAGAACTACTCACCTCTTTACCAAAAGATCACCCTAATTGTGAGCATGTTAACTGTCGCTGGATGGCTGCCCAGGTGCTCGATGGCGATACCGGTGTTCAAGACTATGAAACAATCGAACAACCCATCCTTGATCATGCTCGTGAACTACGTGAGAAAATTGAAGCTGATAATAATGAAGATATAGATATTTTACTTGCAGATTGCCGCTATGGTTTTGCACGTGAGATCACTGAACTTGTCGTAACCCGACCAGATCATTACCGTTACTCCATTTCAGATCGTATTGATACTATTGTCTTAAATCGATTTTTAGGCATACCCATTTTTCTGGGTGTTATTTATCTCATGTTTTTATTCACCATTAACCTTGGCGGAGCCTTTATCGACTTTTTCGATATTACAGCAGGAGCCATTTTTATCGATGGTTTCAGTGAGTTGCTCTCTGCAATGGGCTTGCCCGACTGGTTAAGAGTGGTTTTATCAAATGGGCTGGGAGGGGGTATCCAGGTGGTCGCCACCTTCATCCCAATTATTGGTTTTTTATATCTGTTCTTATCGTTTGTTGAAAGCTCGGGTTATATGATGCGAGCAGCTTTTGTTGTCGACCGCTTTATGCGTAGCCTCGGCCTGCCAGGCAAAGCATTTGTACCATTAATCGTCGGTTTTGGCTGTAACGTTCCCTCTATAATGGCAACACGAACGCTGGAGAACCATCGCGAACGAATTATCACCGTAATGATGGCTCCCTTTATGTCCTGCGGAGCAAGACTCTCTGTTTACGCCCTGTTCGCTGCAGCGTTCTTTCCTGAGGGCGGGCAAAATATTGTATTTATACTTTACGTTGTTGGTATTGTTTTTGCCATTTTCACCGCCTTTATCATTAAATCAACTTTGCTACCCGGGGAAGCCTCTCCATTTTTAATGGAACTACCTACTTACCACATGCCTAAGGCACGCGATGTTTTATTACGCACCTGGTCTCGCCTAAAAGGCTTTTTAGTCGATGCGGGCAAGCTTATTATTCTAATGGTACTGGTTATAAACTTCCTCAACTCATGGGGTACTGATGGCAGCTTTGGAAATGAAGATAGACAGGACTCTGTATTAAGCGCAATCAGTCGGACAATAACCCCTGTGTTTTCACCAATGGGTATAGAAGAAGATAACTGGCCAGCCACCGTGGGCATTTTTACTGGTGTGTTAGCTAAAGAAGTGGTGGTTGGCACTCTGGATGCGATTTACTCTCAAATCGATCAACCTGCATCACAAATAACTGACACAGCTGAATTCTCTATCACCGAGTCACTTGATGAGGCCATACAGACTATACCTGCAAATTTACTGGATGTTTTAAACAACCTGACAGACCTTCTTGGCTTCAATGTATTAGATAGCTCATCAGACCAGGATGCAGCCGCGGCAGAACAGGATGTTGATACCGCCACTTTTGGCGCTATGGTAAAACGCTTTGATGGGCAGGTAGGGGCATTTGCTTATCTGTTATTTATTCTGCTGTATGCGCCCTGTGTCGCCGCGACAGCAGCTATATATCGTGAGGCGGGAAGCCGCTGGATGTTATTTGCTTTAGCCTGGAGCACTGGTATGGCATGGTCTGCTGCTACGCTATTTTATCAAATAGCCAGATTTGACCAACATCCAGCGGCCTCTATGGCCTGGTTAATCGGTATTATCAGTGTAATTAGCCTTGCCCTGCTTTATATGCGACGTGCTGGCCAGGCGCACAATAAACTCAGTGAGGCTTCAACATGATTTTGACTGAAATCAGAGACTACCTGAAACTCAAAGGGCAAGCTCCATTGCGTGATATGGCGCTTGAATTTGGCATGCAACAAGATGCACTACGCCCTATTCTTGAGCAGTGGGTCGCTAAAGGTAAAATAACAAAACTTCCCCAGGGCACTGCCTGTGGTGGCGGATGCCATAGCTGCGAACCTGAGGCGATTGAACTCTACCAGTGGGTTGATAAGTAGTCGTTAATCATTATTGTTACTCCAGCAGTAAAATTTCTTTACGTATGTTTAATAACCCTCGGGGACAGAGCGCCAAAAGGCGGCGGCCTACCCCCAAGTCTGTTGTTCCCAAACATAATTAATACTCCGTTTTTCACCAAATCTCGACGCAAAACAAGAACCACTCTCGATTTACTTGATTATCTACATGAGAATCATTTGCATTTGCATTTAGATAATGTATGATGACTTCACATTACGAATTCACAATTTAATATTAATTAATCTGCAACTTACTCCTGCAGACTATATGGAGACTTACCAGAATGACTTTTCATAAAACTTTAATTTGCGCCTCCATTGCCGCACTCATATCAACCAGCTCTTATGCTACAGACCTGGATAACCTTCAAAAACAGATTGACGAATTGAGAGCCGAAAACAGCCAAATTATAAGTAATCTGGAAAACTCAGCTGATTCATCAAGTGATCATAGCAAATTTAGCAATACAACTATTGGTGGTTACGGCGAGCTGCATTACAACAACCTAAGCTCTGATTTAAGTAATACCGATAAAAAAGAAATTGATTTTCATCGTTTTGTTTTATTTGTTGCACACGAATTTAATGACGATATTCGCTTTTTCTCTGAATTAGAGTTAGAGCACTCCATATCCGGTGAAGGTCAAAATGGTGAGGTGGAGCTCGAACAGGCATATATTGAGTTTGATACAAGTGATAGCGCTAACATTAAGGCAGGTGTATTCCTTATTCCCGTTGGGCAAATAAATGAAACTCATGAGCCAACGACATTCTACGGTGTAGAGCGTAATCCAGTTGAAAAAAATATTATCCCTGCTACCTGGTGGGAAGCAGGTGTAATGTATTCAGCCAATACTGAAAGCGGCATTAGTTATGACATAGCCATTCACTCAGGCCTGGCTGACAATGCGGGTAATATTCGTAGCGGCAGACAAAAAGTATCTAAAGCACCGGCTGATTCTCTTGCATATACCACGCGTATTAAATACACAGGCATTGCAGGGCTTGAACTTGCTGGCACCGCGCAGTACCAAAGCGATTTTTCGCAGGGAACAGGTACAACTGGTGATGCAGAAGACGGTACATTACTGGAAGCACACGCTATTTATACAACAGGTGGTTTAAAACTAAGCGCGTTATATGCAAGTTGGGTCATTAATTTTGATGGCGGAACAAGTACAGGTAAAGATTCGCAGAACGGCTCAATCGTTGAAGCATCTTATAAAATAAACAGCAAATGGGGGGTGTTTGCACGCCAGAATAACTGGACAAATGACGACGGTGCAACAGATAAAGCACAATCCGATATTGGTTTTAACTACTGGCCCCATGAAGATGTTGTAATAAAAGCAGATTACCAGGCGCAAAACGATGATGCTGGAGATTTCGATGGAATCAATCTGGGTATCGGTTACCAGTTCTAGCCAATGCCCCATTCCCTGACTCCTGGAATACCGTAAACAGGTCCTTACGAAACATTTGCTGGAACATTGGGAAGCTCTTAAAAGGGCTTCCCTTTTCTGGGTTATGAAAAAATATAAAACAACTACTCAATGTCAGCTAAAACTAGCATTAGTATGAACACTTGATAAAATTCAACCATGATTTATAAACTAATATTTACATGCTTAATAATTATCTCTGGCAGCTGCCATGCTAAAGGCACATATCAGCCTCCGAATGAATTTGTTAGCGAAGCCTTTACCCAACAACCTGAGGCACAGGTTATCTGGATAAAGGGAGAGTTACGCGCACAAATAGAAAAAATTCTGCAGCATAAATACAAGGCAAAACGTATACGTTACTGGCAACATGAGAAGCGCAGTGTTTGGGTGCTTGATGAAGTTGGAAAAAAGAAGCCTATAACCGTAGGCTTTATTATTGACGAGAATAAAATTAGCCGCTTAAAAGTATTAGTATTTAGAGAAACCAGGGGCTGGGAAGTACGCTACCCTTTTTTCACAAAACAATTTAATCAACTTACACTTAACTCTGATAATAACTTAAGCGCATCAATCGATGGTATATCTGGCGCTACACTCTCTGTTCGCGCACTAAAAAAACTTGCACGTATAGCATTACTTTTAAATAAAAGCATTCAACCGCCTGGCATAATTAAATGAGTAAACGAAAAAAATCTTTCCCCTTTTTTTTGTGGCACAGACGTCTAGGTCTAAGCGCACTGGCACTGACTTTTGTACTTGCCATTACAGGCATTATTCTTAATCACACAGAAGAATTTAAGCTCGATGAAACCTCCATTGAATCAGAGATTATTCTCAACTGGTACGGTATAAACCCCAAGGGCTCACCACTTAATTACAATACCGATAACATATGGATTAGCCAATGGAATCAACAATTATTTTTTAATGGCAATAGTTTACTTACTCACAAAGAAAGATTACAGGGCGTTACTAAAGTAAATGATATCGTTGCCATTGCACTGGAAAAATCTGTTTTACTAACAGATGATAATGGCGAGATCATTGAATTAGTTTCTGTGGAAACAAAATTTCCTATTAATAAAATAAGTACTCTAAATAATAAAATCGCCCTGCTTGATAAACAGAATAATGTTTATATTTCTAACAGTGATTTCACAAACTGGCACAAACACAATCAGCAACCTTCATCCTGGGCCTCACCAACAAACCTATCTGATGATAAAATCGAAATATTACAGAAGGCATTTCGTGGTCAGGGTTTAAACCTTGAAAGAGTAATTCTCGACTTACATTCTGGTCGTATTTTTAACGCTAAGTGGGGGGTGTATATTATGGATATCAGTGCCTTCGCGATTATATTACTTGGCCTCAGTGGTGTATGGGTTTTCTGGTCTAGAAAACTAAAAATGCGTAAGAAAAAGAAATCAAAGAAAGCTCATTAAGAGACAACAGGTATTACTGATCTGGTAAATAATTTTTAGCTAAAAAACGAAAACGTTATGCTGCTTTCGTATTAGAAACAGCCTCAGGCCAGGCATTAATCACTGCCTGAATTAAGGTTGCTAATGGAATCGCAAAAAACACACCCCATACACCCCATAAACCGCCAAAAACCAACACAGCCATAATAATTGCAGCCGGGTGCATATTAACTACTTCAGAAAAAAGTAAGGGTACCAGTATATTACCATCTAAAAACTGCACTATCAGATACGCCAACATGATATACAGAAACTCTGAGCCAGGACCAAACTGAAAATAAGCGACTAAGGCTACAGGTATTGTCACAGCGACGGCTCCCACATAGGGTATGATCACAGATAAACCAACAAATAAACTTAATAACGCAGCATATTGAAGGTCAAATATTTTAAGTGGTATATAAGTAACAATACCAACGATAAACATCTCTAATAATTTACCCCGAATATAGCTACCAATTTTTACATCAACATCCATCCATACTTTTGTCGCCAAACCATCTTCTTTAGGTAAGAAACGGCTTAACCATAAAATAATATTTTCTTTATCTTTTAAAAAGAAAAATACCAGTAAAGGGACAACCACCATATATACCATCAGGGTAAATAAGTTCACAACAGAAGAAAGTGACTGAGAAACAACAAGCTGACCGATAGACGCTATTTCATTACTAATATGTGAGACTACATCCTGTATTTGCATTTCTGATATGAAGGGATATTCTTTCGGCAAACTGATGAGTAATTTTTGCCCTTCAGCTAACATATTTGGTACTTCAAGAAAAAACTGTGCCATCTGTTTCGAAATTAAAGGAGACAAGCCCAACATTAAAATCAACAGTAATACAACAAAGCCCACTACTACCACACTAACTGCTAATAAGTGTGGAATTTTAAATTTACATAATTTGCACACCACCCCTTCTAGCACATAGGCTATAACAACAGCAGCTATAACTGGCGTCAACACATTACCCATAAAGGCAATTAAAGCTGCACCAAAAATGAGCATTAAGGCAAGAATAACCGCCTGGGGGTCGGAAAAATGTCTCTCATACCAGCCACGTAAAACGTCAATCACTCTGCTATACCTACCGCTATTTTATATTTACTTTCAAAGAGCAACTCAAGTTCATCAATTACATCCGGCGCTGATTTTCCCTGCATCATATGTTGCATCATAAACTCTGAGGTTTCATTTAACATTTCTTTCTGCGAAACCATGGGGTAATTTTTTTTCAGCCGTTTAATAGCCGAAACTACACTTTCTTCTTCAGGACGAAGCAAACCCAGTGGCTCAGTTATTTTTGATGCGGGTTCAGGTGCACGAGATTTCAGAAATTCTGCAAATTCAAATAAAGTTGTTTGATCTTTCTCAGGAAGATCTTCAAAAATTGAAGCCAGAGATTGAGATGAGGGTTTCAATATTACTCTCCTGATTAAATAATGGCCTTATTGTAACAGGAAAATTATGGTGGGTTTAGTTTGTCATAATTAACACATAACAAGTAAGCCATCGCAAGCTTCTGCTCGTGATAGCTTACTGTGAGAGTGATTACTTGGGGTGAGACACACAATATTGCTTTGCAAAGTCTAGTAGTTCTTCCATCGCTCGCACTTTGAATTTGTGACGTTGGTGTACAAACGAGAACGGTCGTTCGAGTGCGGGTTCTAAGGGAATCGCAACCAGTGTATTGAGTTTTATTTCTTTTTGTACCGTAGACTGAGACATAATAGATATACCCATTCCAGCTTCTACCGCACTTTTAATTGATTCAGGGCTACCTAGTTCAAGGCATACATTCGGTTCTTCTTTAATGTTGTTATCTAGCAAGTATTCTGCAATAACTTCACGTGTGCCTGAACCTTCTTCACGACAGATAAAAGGATGCGAAGTCATTTGTTGCCCCGTAACCGTCTCACAACCCGCTAATTCATGACCTGGTGGCATAATTGCTACTAACTGATCCATACGGCATACTTCGACCTGTAAGTTTTTATTACTTACAGAGGCTTCAACAATACCCAGATCAATTACGTTATTTTCTACCATGGATACAATACCATCGGTATTAGATACTTTAAGGCGTATATTCACTTCCGGGTTTTTAGCTTTAAAATCACCCAGTAGAAATGGCAGCATATATTCTGCGATTGTCGTACTCGCTCCGAGGGTAACAATACCGCTAACATCACCCGTCATTTCGCGAATAGCGTGCTCCATCTCGTCATAAAGCTCAAAAATACGCCCAGAAAAACTATATACGCGTTGACCCGCCTCTGTCAGGCTTACACGATTATGTGTTCGATCAAACAGACGTGTATTAAAATACTCTTCTAACTGGCGTATTTGAAAAGTTACTGCCGGCTGCGTCATATGTAGAGCATCCGCTGCCTTGGTAAAATTCAATAGCTTGGCTACTGTATGAAATACTTTTAATCGTCTATCTGCCATAACATTTACTTATAGGGGCTCTAAGGAGGCGTTATAGTACCAAGCTATGCCTCATATGCATAGATTATGTTGGCATATATCTATTGAATAGTTATATTATTATTCCACAAAATAGCAAATCACTGATAATCTACTATAAAATTAACCACAACTGTCAAAGAAAGTGAGTCACTATGATTTTAAGCACGAAAACTATTACCCCGTTAATACGTCAGGTCGTACTTTTTAGCTCTCTTGCACTCACTTTCTCCGTTTGCTCAGCGGGCATATACAAATGGGTTGATGCTGAAGGTAATGTCCATTATGGCCAGCAACGCCCTCTTAATGCGACTTCTAACAAAATGGACGTACAGCAACACGCCCCAAGAAATAGATCAACTTATCAGCGTCCTGGTGAAAAAGCTTCTGAATCGCAGACTAATGAAGCTGATAAAGCAGACGAGGCTAAAGAGAAAACTGATGCTACGACTAAGCCCGAAAATAAAAAAGAGACTAAAGCCGAGAAAAAAAGCCGTTTAGCCGCCTGTGCTAGAGCGCGTAAAAGCCTGGCCACAATGAAATCGTCTGGCCGTATTCGTAGTAAAGACAAAGATGGTAATATTAGCTATCAGTCGCAAAAACAAAAACAAGCACAGATGAGTAAACTCAGTGGTTTAATTTCCAAAAACTGCAAATAATACAATATCCAATGTAATAACTAAGAATATTTACTGCCATAGACATAATTACAGTAATAATAGTTCGAAATAAAGCGACTCTCTACTTGTGCCCTATTTATGTATTCCACTTCAATAGGGATTTAAGCTGCTCTGGTTTTTGTTGTAAGTCAGCAATGGTATATTGATCAAGTACTTTTAAAAAAGCATCACTTGCTTCATGTAAAATAGACTTAAGATGACAGTTAGGTTTAATGGGACAAGGTGAAGGCGAATTGCAGTCGACAATATCTAATCGACTCTCCATATGACGCACCACATCTCCAATGTAAATTTCGCTTGCTGTCTTTCCTAAGCAAATACCTCCATTTTTACCACGAGTAGTATTAATATAATTTAGCATCCCTAATTTATGCACGACTTTAACCAGATGGTTTCTCGGGATTGCAAAATGATCAGCAATATCTGAAATAGTCACGCGCTGTTTCTTATCCTGCAATGAGAGAAATATAAGTACGAGCAAACTATAATCAGTGTAATGAGTTAATTGCATGGAAATATTATAAACGATCCGTTTTTATTTTATTACAATATTTAATCGCTGGTGGAACTAACGAACGGACCTGTATAAATATTATTCATATTAACACCACTAATAAAAAGTGTTTTCTTCAAGGAATTAACAATATTTTCATCACCACAAAGATAAGCTTTACACTCAGCAGGTTCCACTACTATTTCTATTATTTGCTGTTCAAGTGGGGTTGAGCTAATTGACGAATTAGCATTAACAGTCACTGGTTGATCGCTTAACTTCATCATCAACCAATTACTGAACTACCCACCAGTAATGCGTCAAATATGAAATTCCAGGCTATCATCTAGCTCAGCTCTACTAGCTATTAAATGACTCTGTTTAAGCTTTACATTTTTACAAAGCATAATAAACTGCCCCACACTAGACTCAAACCTTTTCCCGGTTTTTAATCATAAGCGTAAAACATCTACACCTAAAAGTTCATACTCTAATAACCGTAGCCAAATAATTCAATACAATATTGTTGGCTTTTACCACATGCAACGGCGTTTCGGGCCGACAATCACTGGCTAAATAATACCCCTGCACCTTTAATGTGTCCTTTAGGCCTATCTGGGCAGATTATGGTTTTCCCCATCAATAGCCAGCATTAAGCACCGCAGAAAAGCCAATTTTATATTAAAAATACTGTAAGTAACTAAACTTCATTTGTTCACTTTCAAACTTTTCGTAATCAATAAGCTCGTACTCAAACCTCACAGCATGGTCTTTCACAACATTAAATTGAACCCCTATATTCAGTTGCTTAACATTACCCTCCTGCCCGGAAACCTGTTCTAAAACTCGGTACGTTGCTTCTGTTTGACCTGATATAAATTCATTATCAAATGGCCATAATACGCCCATATCGAGGCCCAAATAAAATGCATGATTGTTTGTGAACTCTGTTGCATATTCCAGCTGAGCACCTGCAAGTGCATACATTAATACACTTTTAATTTCCATAGCATACCCCAGGGAAAACTGAGTTTCGAACTCTGTTACCTGTTCATCCAGATTTATATCACGCTGTTTTAAATTAAAGGATAATTTTATAGAGGTAGGAACAGCCCAGGACTTCACTGCAACAATAGATTGCAATGAAAAAAAGTTTAAACTTTGTAATTTTAATCTATCACTTTGTGGATACCAACGCAGCTTCGTTTTCAGAATATTAATTGATGCGCCATCAACAAAACCATTTTGTTGATCTAACAAATCATGAAATACAGGTCGAAGGCCTATTTCATAAAAATTCTGCCCCCCAGGCTGATCAATATTTTTTTCACCTACTGATAACTGCCAGCGAGCTGATAGATGAGATAACTCGGGTGCATCTGCTGTGTACTCAAACTCGTGTTTTGTAACATCAAGATAACTACGCGCACTTAATATATCTAACTGTAAAGCCTGTTGTTCTGTGGAAGGTTTTTTATTCTGACTAAGCATTGCATCTGCTAACTGATATATCTGCGCCTGTTTATGCTCTGTAAACTGTTCTGATACATCATCAATAGAAAGTTCATTTTTCGCCAAAGCGATTGATGTTTTTCCGGCCTTTTCACCAATTTGCTCAGCTATAAACGAAATTTTATTTCGGGTTGATGGTCGATAATTACGCTGAGCAATTAACCCTGATTGATCAACATCACGCACCGTATCAACGGGCACAGCATAAAATGGATGAGCATCGATACTCATGTTTAGATTTTCACGTGCTACATCAAGCAGCGCGATTAAACGATAAGAACAATTTTCTCGAAAAAAATAATAATTAAAATTAATACCGCTTACTTCCCATAAATGACGTATTAACTGATCAATTTCCTGCTTATTTAGATTTAATGTGTACTCCCAGATATCTCGCTGTTCGATATCGCTATATTCCTGCAGAGTTTCAAAAAATGCTCCCAGAAAAAATTTACCTGAATATCCCCCCGTTATACCCTTCCATGAATACAGCAGAACATTATCCGTTTCATCAAAAGAAGCAGCATAACTCAAGGTATAACTAAGCAGCTTGTTCTCATCTGGTCTATCAAAGCGAAGAAAGGTATGACCAAACATTGATGCAGGATTTTCCAGATACATACTGGGAAATAACAGGGTAACCTGATTTGCATGCAGTTTATCTTTCCAACGATTAAATTTTGTGCACTCAATGACTGGCAACTGGTCTGAAAAATTCAATTGTCTATCGAGCCAGTGAAACCTGGCTGGAAACAGACAGCGAGGATGAGCTGCTGCTTTACGACTAAAAAAGCCTCGCAAATCAGCTTCTAACTCAGCCTGGGCATTATAGGCGCCATTTTGCGCTAAAAAAAAGGCACTATCATCTGCCTGGCTCTCCCTTTCACCTAATAACGTGCTCTTATAATGAAGTAAATTTAACCAGGCAGGGTTTTCAGATAATTTCATCTGCCGCGAACGCTCTACAAAAACATCGGCAGCTGCCCCCGTTTCAATCGCTTCTGGTGGTATCTCAGTAGCCCCAAATAACAATGACGGTAGAGAAAACAGGCTAAACAGCAATATTATCCACATTAGTAGTAGATTCTTATTCACGCACCCCCAATAGTTTTGTAAAATCAGCTGCAACACATATGTCCTGAATTAAGTTAGCTTGTTTGATTTATTCAGATTTATTAATTCTGATTGTTTGATTCTTCTTATTATTCAGGCATTTTAACCATTTATACGGAAACCTCCATGCGCGTATCAAAATTTCCACTCTCGACCCTGAAAGAAACCCCTGCTGATGCAGAAATTATTAGTCATCAGCTTATGTTACGTGCAGGTCTAATCCGTCGACTGGCCTCTGGCATGTATACCTGGCTACCTTTAGGCATTCGAGTGCTACGCAAGGTAGAAAACATCGTACGTGACGAAATGGAGAAAGTTGATGCCCTGGAGGTTTTAATGCCCGGTGTTCAGCCAGCCGAGTTATGGCAAGAGTCTGGCCGTTGGGATGAGTATGGCCCAGAACTTTTACGCTTACATGACCGTCATAACCGTGAATTTTGTTTAGGCCCAACCCACGAAGAGATTATTACTGACCTGGCGCGTCGTGAGTTATCTAGCTATAAACAACTACCCATTACCTGGTATCAAATACAGGCAAAATTTCGTGATGAAATTCGCCCCCGCTTCGGTGTAATGCGCTCACGTGAGTTTATTATGAAGGATGCCTACTCTTTTCATATTAACCATGAATCATTACAACAAACCTACAACCTCATGCACCAGGCCTACACCAATATATTCACTCGCTTTGGTTTAGATTTCAGACCAGTAATGGCTGATTCAGGTTCAATCGGTGGCACGGGCTCTCATGAGTTCCATGTATTAGCTGATTCAGGTGAAGATGCTATCGCCTTCTCTAGTGATTCAAATTATGCTGCAAATATCGAAAAGGCTGAAGCACTACCTCCGCAAGGTAAGCGGGCCGATGCAAGTGAAGAAAAAAGCACTATTGATACCCCCGGCAAACACAGCATTGATGAGGTCTCCACATTCCTTAATATTGATCCCAGCCGTTGCTTGAAAACGTTGTTAGTCGATGGCGCAGAAGAAAACACGGTTATCGCTCTCGTTTTACGTGGTGACCATGAACTCAATGAAATAAAAGCTGAACAGCTGAAGCAGGTAGCAAGCCCATTAAGCTTTGCCTCTGGAGAGCAAGTAAAGGCTACCGCTGGGTGCGCTCCCGGATCTGTAGGACCCGACTTGAAAATCACCGTTATTGCCGATTATAGTGCTGCACATGTTGCTAACTTTGTTTGTGGTGCAAACGAAGATGGTAAACACCTTCAAGGTGTAAACTGGGGGCGAGACCTTGCAGAGCCATTAACAGCAGACCTGCGTAATGTAGCGGAAGGTGATAACAGCCCGGATGGTAAAGGTACACTTTCCATAGTACGCGGTATCGAAGTTGGTCATATTTTTCAATTGGGTGAAAAATATAGTGAGAAACTTCAGGCATCCGTTCTCGATGAAAATGGCGCTAAAAAAACTATAACTATGGGATGCTATGGAATCGGTATCACTCGTGTTGTAGCTGCTGCTATTGAACAGAACAATGATGATAACGGTATTATATGGCCGCAAAATATTGCGCCGTTTGATGTGGCACTAGCCCCTATCAATATGCAAAAATCAGAGCGTTTAAAAGATGCTGCAGAAAAGTTATATAAAGACCTGACGGATGCAGGGCTTGAAGTGCTAATGTTTGACCAAAAAGAACGCCTGGGCTCAATGCTCGCGAATATTGAACTGATTGGTATACCTCACCGTTTAGTATTGGGTGAGCGAGGACTGGATGATTCGAAAATTGAATATAAGGGCCGCACTGATGAAGATAAGCAGGAAATCGATTTAGATAGTATTGTTGATTTTTTGAAAAAACAAAAATCTTAAACCAATACGTAAAACAGAATGAACACAAATAAAAGAAATTACTTTGTTTGGCCGTCTACGACGCACTACAATACAAACTTACTCGCGTTTATTCGCGTTTATTTGCGTACATTCTCGTTTTCAATTTTTGTTATATGGCTTTTATTATCTAATATCACTCAGGCTTCAGCTGAATCTATTGACCCTAAGCTTCGCCAACGTCTCATATCAGCAATTGAGCAATCTAGTAGTTTTGATGACCGCTTTCATGCAGAAGTCTGGTTGCTCGATATGTCGACGCGACTAAAAATACGTGTCGATGATACTGAAACGCGTTTGAACCTGCTACGCAGTATTCATCGTGAAGCGAGTCGGGTTGAATTACCTCCCGAACTAATCATCGCCTTAATCGATATTGAAAGTCGTTTTGATAACTTCGCTATTTCCCGCTCTGGTGCCCAGGGCTTAATGCAAATAATGCCCTTCTGGTTAAAAGAAATTGGTCACCCAAATGACAACCTGATGGATATAGACACTAATTTACGCATGGGATGCACAATTCTTAAATACTATATAGATATGGAAAAAGGTAATATTCGTCGGGCACTGGCTCGATATAATGGCAGCCTTGGCTCATGGGTTTACCCTGACAAAGTTATGAGCGTTCTTACCAAACACTGGTATAGAAGCTAATGTCAAATATACCTGCCGACAACGCGCTTACTGAATTACTTAAACTAACCGAATTTAACTACATTAATAATCAGTCTAAAAAAATAACTGTACCAGCCAATAGCACTGTATTTAGACAAGGTGATGCCTGCGAAAATTACTTATTAATATTAGAAGGTTCTGTAAAAGTTTTTAGCCGTGCCGAAAACGGACGTGAAATTGTTTTATATCGTGTCCAGAACGGCCAGTCATGCACCCTGACAACTGCCTGCTTATTTGCAAACAACCCATATCCTGCAGAAGGTATAACAGAAACAGAGTCAACCGCATTAATGATTTCACAAGCTGTCTTTAACCGGGCATTAGCTGAATCAGAAGAATTTAGACGAATCATTTTTGATCAGTATGCAAAACGGCTTAGCGATGTAATTAATTTAGTTGAAAGTTTAAGTTTTGGACACATTGATATTCGTCTGGCACGTTTGTTATTACAACTCAGCACAGAGTCAGACACAATACATACAACCCATCAAATACTGGCAACTGAATTAGGCAGTGCGCGAGAAGTAATTAGTCGACAACTTAAGGAATTTGAACGAGAACAACTCATTTCACTGCAACGTGGCAGCATCAATATATACAACCGAAACAGTTTGCAAAAAATAGCAAACTAATTTTAAAAAAAATTCACCCACCCCATAGGTACACAATTAAAATAATACCCAGCACCAACATCAACCATACAGATACTATCATTCTCCATAATACTTCAACACGCCTTAAACCCATAAAATGATCTATAATCATTTGCCCTTTAAACCATGCAGCTAATAGAATTAGTACAACAAACAGCTTGCCTTCCAAACCTCCCTGGGCAAGAGCAAACATCAACAGGCTTAACCCTATTAATATAATCCAGACTATTAATGTCTTAATATCCTGCATAGATCACCGTATCAAATATACAAGCGGGAACAAAACGATCCAGACCAGATCAACCATATGCCAATATGATGCAACTGTTTCCATTCCCAGATGATTATTTGAAGAATAGCCGCCTAGTTTTGTTTTTATCAGTACAACGCACAATAACAATAGACCAAGAACAACATGCATAAAATGAAAAGCTGTCATCGACAAGTAGTAGGTGTAAAAAGTATTAGTGCTAAGATTTATACCTTCATCTGATTTAATACTAAACTCATAGATTTTAGATATTATAAATATTAAACCGGTTACTATTGATGCGAACAACCAGAATGCAGAATTATTTTTTTCATCTCGTTTTATTGAATGCACCGCCTTTACAACAAAAAAACTACTCGTTAATAATACCAGTGTATTTAGTAAGCCCAGCCTCTTATCCAGAATAAGCTGTGATTCATTAAATAATTCAATATTTTGACTTCGGATTACAATGTAGGTAACAAAGAACACACCAAACGCGAGTAATTCGGCATATATCAATATCCATATCGCTAAATCACCTGGCAATATTTCAGGTGATTTCATTTTTTTCACTGATTTTCGTACAACTGGTATGGCAATACACATTTGAAGTGAAGTATCTGCTTATTTTGAATTTAAATCATTGATAATAATCAATTTCATTTTTCAACACCTAACAACTAATTATAAATTGCTGATGTAAAACAGCGGTTGTTTATCTTTACATTCTTGAACACCGATATCACTCTTATGTGACTTCGTCACATACATTTATTTTGTATATCCGCAAAATAAACAGAATATTAACAATCAACTATTTAAAGGTGTAATTATGTGCAATGTTGGTGGAATAGATCGTATCTTACGTATAATCGTCGGTCTGGTTCTTTTGAGCCTGGTTTTTATTGGTCCGCAAACGCCATGGGGCTGGATCGGCTTAGTGCCTTTGTTAACTGGCGCATTTAAGTTTTGCCCACTGTATCCACTTATTGGTGTAAAAACCTGCTCAAAAGAAGACTAACTTCAAAAATATTTCTGTAATTAAGGTTTAATTACAGAAATATTTTGTTTTATAAATTTACTGCTCAACAGGTGGTGCAACTCTAAGCACCTCTTCTACCGTGGTTAAGCCAGCTGCAACTTTCAACGCTCCACTTAAGCGTAGTGGTCGCATACCTTCATTCATTGCTAGCTTTTTCAAATTCATCATATTGATGTCTTCATCAATTATGTCTTTAACCGCATTACTAAAAGTAAACATTTCATACAGCCCCATTCGCCCCATAAAACCTGTATTTCTACATTCCAAACAGCCTACAGGTTTAAATATTTTCTTAGGTTTTGCTGGTTTCCAGGGTTTTACTAATGCCTTCCATGTAATCTCGTCTATTTCAGTGGGTTGCTTACAATGCGGGCATAAAACCCTCACCAGACGTTGAGCCATAATACCTAATATTGTTGACTGTATTAGATACGCAGGAATACCAATTTCCATTAAACGAGTCACCGCAGAAGGTGCATCATTAGTATGTAAAGTTGATACAACCAGATGCCCTGTTAATGCTGCTTGAATAGCAATATCCGCTGTTTCTCGATCACGAATCTCACCAATCATAATTATGTCAGGGTCTTGTCTTAACAAAGTTCGCACACCAGTAGAAAAATCCAGACCAATATTATGCTGCACTTGCATTTGATTAAAACTACCTTCAATCAATTCTATTGGGTCTTCAACCGTACAAACATTCACTTCTGGTTTCGCCAGCTGCTTCAGACTGGTATATAGTGTGGTGGTTTTACCTGACCCCGTTGGGCCTGTTACTAATATAATGCCATTAGGTTTTGCAATCATTGATTGCCAACGGTCATCATCTGACTGACTAAAACCAAGCTCTCTAAAGTTTTTAACCAATACTTCCGGATCAAAAATACGCATTACAAGTTTTTCACCAAACGCGGTTGGCATGGTAGATAAACGCAATTCGATTTCGACGCCATCAGGTGTTCGTGTTTTTAATCGACCATCCTGTGGCCTGCGCTTTTCTGCCACATCCATCCGGCCCAATATTTTTATACGGCTCGATACAGCTGCCATAACCGTAGATGGCACCTGGTATACCTGATGCATAACTCCATCTATTCTAAAGCGCACGTTACCCAGTTCACGCCTTGGCTCAAGGTGTATGTCACTTGCGCGCTGATCAAATGCATATTGTAATAACCAGTCAACAATATTAACCACATGCTGATCGTTTGCATCCAACTTACCAGCCCGACCCAACTCCATAAGGCTTTCCAGGTTACCAATTTCGGTACCTGAGCCCTGCGAGGCTGATTCTGCTCGATTAACCGATTTAGAAACGGTATAAAACTCTAAAAGATAACGTGATATATCATCTGGATTAGAAATTACCCGCTTAAATTCTTTATTATTAATACGTGAAAGTTCATTCTCCCACTCTTTAACAAACGGCTCAGCCGTTGCAATGGTAATGAACTTATCATCTACTGATATGGGTAAAATATTAAATCGAGCCGCATAGGCATAGGACATAACTGCAGTTATTTTTGCAACTTCAATTTTTAAAGGATCTATGCGGTGATATGAAATATCCACCTTATCAGCTAACCAGGTAGTTAGCAGCTCTAGTGTCAGCAGACTACTGCCATTACGTTTATCAGTCCACTGACGATCGGCAATCACACATAAGGGGTTTTTTTCCTGATATTCTTTACTCACTGCCAGAGTTCGTAACATATGGGCATTTTCTTCAGAGACAATATCATCTTCTTCAAGCCACTGAAGCACTTCATGTAAATCCAGCTTTTTTTCACTTTGGTTAATAACTACATTCATGGGTATATGCCGATTTGTTATTATATGTTTAATGGTTTGCTATTAATATACTATAAGCTGAGTGTAGCAAAGCGAATCAACCAGCGCACCTGAAGCTAAAGATAAAAAGAGTAGAGCGATTAATCACTCGCAGCCAATTAATATCTAACCTTTATCGCCTTACCTGGTTCAACCATCTTCGTGTAAAAAAATTTCGCTACTAATTTGTACTTATTTTCATTATTTGGTGTTATAGAAATTGAATTTATTTTCGCAGAAAACTCTTGCTGGTCGACAATTACCTTTAGCTCATTACCAATATTAAGTTGTGTTTTTTGCTTATAACTTAACCAGGCAATAGCAGCTGCTTGTTTTGCTGATACCAGTTCGATATATACGTCTGATTTATTCTCATCTGAGATAACCATACCCGGAGTTATATTTGAACTTATAACATAAACTGAATCCTGAGCTACCAATCTGGATACTTTTTTCTGCCAGTTACGTAACTGGCATTCTGCTATCGCTTCTTTTTGTCTTTCGACTAATGATTTATATTTACCTTCTATTTTCTGCAATTCAACCTCTGACAGAACAGTTCGTTCAAATAGTTCTTCAGCCTGGTCCAGTTCAACCTTCGCATCAAAAACCGGCGCATCGAAACCATCTATCTTTGCCTGACAGTGTTTAACCTCATAATTAAATGGTGCCGAGATCAGTTTCGCCAAAGCATCGCCTTGCTTAAGTTTTTTACCGACCTCAACTGACACTTCATCTACAATACCGTTTACATGAAAGCCATATTTTTGATGCTCTATCCAGTCTAATTTCGCTTCAAACTCAACAGCCTGAGATACCGCATGAAAACAAAACAAAAAAATAACTAACAATAAATTATATTTATTCATAACCAATTAGCACCTAAATTTTTTAACAAACTCATACAATTAATTCAATTTGATCTTTTGTAAGTAAATATATATTTCATTGTAATAACTCATTTTTACCCGCCAACAACCTAAGTTGCATTTTTGCAAGATCAAGTTCAAAATTATTCTTTGCCTGTTTGTATTGTATTTCTGAAATAGCGACCATCGAATCACCTAAATTTGTACTCGCTTCCATTTCATATAATGCACGACTTTGATCTAGCCTTAACTCTCTGTACTCTTGCGATGTTTGCAGTTGCTCTTGTCTTTTGCTCAGGATATCTACACTTTGCCATAACGTTAATACAAGCTTACGTAATTTTATTTTAATATTTAATAAGTTCGCCCGTTTCTTTAGCCAGTCTGCCCTTGCTGTTGAAACATCTTTCTTAATACTGCTGTTTTCATAAAGAGGTATCACCAGATTAAGTTGAGCTCGCCATTCATCACTAGAGCCTTTAGAACGTGCATATTCTGACACTTCAACTTCTGCATCTAATCGGGGACCAAACTGGTTTCCAGCTGCTGATATTCTCTGACTCGCTGATTCCACCTGTTTTTCAGCTAATTTTACTTGCGGGTTGTTCTGCATTATTTCATTAAGTAAGACCGGATAATCAGGCAGCGTATGCTGCGAAGAATCAAAGGCAGGGCTTATTAAGTTTGAAGGCAATTCATCAGGTCGGTTTAGTAGTTCAGCCAATATGGTTCTACTGTGTCGCTGATCCATTTCACTTAATCGTCGTTGATGAAATTCATCCATATACTCATTTTCAGACTCTAAAAGATCAACATCTGATAATTGAGATAAAGCATGCCTATCTCGTGCCGACTCAAAACGAACATATGCGGTTGCCATTGCTTCATTATCCCATGCGTATTTCAAATCACTTAAAATCACTGCATAAAATTGCCTGGCTATATCTACTTTCCTTTGCCCTATTATAAACGGCATATAATTTTGTAATGCTGACTGATCTATTTGTGCTGCCAGAATTTTTTCACTGGATGAACCAAAGTTATACAAGGGTTTAATCATACGTAAGGAAACACGGCTATCATTGGCAGATTGATCAAGAGCAATTCTGGATGGTTCAATATAGGCTGCTTCAACTTCTAGCTGTGCTCTAAAACCTAATTCGGATTCTGCCTGCTCAAGCTCAGACTGAGCTGATGCCATAGACGCTTGCGCTTCTATGATCTGATAATACTGTACATCTTCCGCCATTCCCATTGCATATTCCAGACTTAATGGATCAGGTAATGACTCTGCTCTTACAACTGAGAAACATATAAAACAGAGAAATATACTTATGCTTTTATTAAAAATTGCCACTCTATTATTTTTAAGACTCTATATATTTAAATTACGATATTTAATATTACCAGTTAACTTTACCTGTTCGCCTTACGCCTGGCTCGCTTATATCGAGTAAAACTGGATTTTTTATACTCTTCATTCAGCGTATACTCACCCAGCCATATAAATTCTTCTACGCTAGATGTTGGCCCGGTATATTTAACAACCCTTTTACCATTCAGATCAAAAAAAGCAAATACTGGTGTTGCTCGAACCCGTTGCTGCTTAAATGAAAACTCTTTTTGAGTCATCACATTACCCTGAAAGTCAGTCATTTCAACATCACCATCAATATTAACAACAAATATTTTGAAGTGTTTTTTATAAAATGTTAATACCTCAGGTTTATTTAAAATCGTGGTTTTCATACGATGACAAAATGGACAATCATCCATTTCAAAAAAGATTAACACACCCGACTTACCTTCTTCTTTAGCAGTTTCCAGCTCTTCAGAAAAGTCACCAAAACCCTGGTCAAAAAATTCTATTTCACTGGCATATATTTTAGACTGATATGAAAAAGATAATATTACGATGGAAAATATAAAACTAAATATTGATTGACGTTTAATCATAGCGCAGTTTTCATTAGTTGCTAATATCAGAGCTCATTATAAGACAATCGTCTAATAATTTGCAGTTTTTTGCACTATCTGTTCTTTTTATGCTATCTAGTCACCTACAGACCAGGTCTATATGAATCTTAATCAAAATAGTTATCGGGTTCTATTAGTGACAGACTAAAAGTTAGCCTCAAAAAAATAGGGCTCGCAAATGCGAGCCCTATCAATATCAAGCTGAGTAGCTAACTAACTTATTGTGCAAGATAGGCGTCATCAGAAGCTTCTGTTGTACCTACTGACCATGCACCACGTGTTTTAGCATGATTAACAGCCGCATCAACATCAGCGCTAGATGCATCACGATCAATATCAAAAACCTGACCTGGATGAATTAAATCAGCATCTTTAATTTTGTCACGGTTAGCTTTATAAATTAATGGCCACTGGTAAGGGTTAGCGTAAATGCTGTCCTTAGCAGAGATATTCCATAGATTATCACCACCAACAACTTCGTATGAGTTCTCACCAGCCATTACGCCGCCCTGACGTGAGTCAGCGCTGTCTTCGGCTGCAGTAGCTCCTGTAAGAGCACCACTAGCTTTTAGTCTTGCTTCTTGCTCTTTAGCTTGCTTCATGGCGTGTTCTGCTTGACGCTGAGCCTGATTAGCAAGTTCTGTAGCTTTGGCATAATCACCAGCAGCTAATGCCTCTTCAGCTTTCTTTATTATCTTTCCTGTATCGCGCCATTCAGCGTTCATTTTCTTTGCTTGAGCATTGCTAGATTTTGCATCTGCAATGGCCTGCTCAGCACTTGCTTGATCAGCAACACCTTCATCAGGGGTTGTAGCACAACCAGCAACCAGGCCTAGCACTAGCATCATGATAAAAAACGGCTTGAAAAGGTGGTTAAATTTCATTGTAAACGTCTCCGGTAGACTTTATTTTATATTTAGTTAAGAGAAATTAGCAACGACACCATGAACTGTCAAGCAAATACACTAAATAGCTAATCTTTCATTAATGAGTGTGACTCAAGTCATCTTTTGCCATTTACTAGACTGCCACCTATCGAAACACCTATAATTGCGTTAATCTCCTCCCCCCAATAACAAATATACAGCTCGGATATTCATAAATGCCTGATTCTATAAAAATATTCCACAATCCTAGATGCTCTAAATCCCGCATGGCTATGGAGCTGCTCTCAGAAAAGGGCGTACAGGCTGACGTAGTAGAGTACTTAAACAACCCGCCAAATAAACAAGAACTAGAAGAAATACTAGATATGCTTAAAATCGAGCCACGCCAGTTGATGCGGTCTCATGAGTCTGAATATAAAGAAAACAACCTGGCGGATGAATCACTTAGTCGTGACCAGCTGATAGATGCAATGGTGAAATTCCCGAAACTGATTGAACGCCCTATCGTTATTTGTAACGGCAAGGCTGCGATTGGCCGCCCAACTGAAACCATACTAGAGATACTATAATGATTGAAGTAATGGTTTTATATTATAGTCAGGGTGGCTCAACTGCAGAAATGGCCCGTACTATTGCCCGGGGTGTTGAAGAAGTTGAAGGTGTACAGGCCAGACTGCGCACCGTGCCAGCCATCTCCGCCGTATGTGATGCAACAAAACCCGTTGTGCCAGAGGCAGGCGCACCCTATGCGCAACATTCCGATTTACAGGAGTGCGAAGGGCTTATCATGGGTAGCCCAACACATTTTGGTAATATGGCTGCGGCACTAAAACACTATATAGATGGTAGTGGTAGTCTATGGATGTCTGGAGCTCTTATCGATAAACCCGCTGCGGTTTTCACCTCTACTGCCAGCATACACGGCGGGCAGGAATCCACCTTATTAACTATGCTGCTACCCCTGCTTCACCACGGTATGATTTTGATGGGGCTTCCCTACAGTGAAGCATCTCTGCATAAAACTACTACTGGTGGTACACCTTATGGTGCCAGTCGCCTGAATAGCGATAATAATGCGCCTTTAGATGAAGATGAAAAAAATCTATGCCTGGCACTGGGTAGACGAGTTGCTAAATCAGCCATTAAACTTAAATCTACAACATAGTAAATTTATGAACAAAATTAAACTTTCAAAACTAAGCACTTTAGTTGGCTACTTTGGCTTACTTATCTTTATTCCTGTCTGGCACTTAATAATCGAGCCTTTGGCGCCTGAATTCATGTCAGTAACCCTGCTTGTACAGATTGGACCTCTGATGTTCCCCTTGAAGGGAATATTACATGGCAAGGTATACACTCATGCCTGGGCGATGTACCTGGCACTATTTTATTTTGTTATTGGCATCTGGTATGCGGGCGACGAAAGCACCCGAAGCTTTGGCATTGGCTTTAGCCTGCTCAGTATATTATTTTTTATTGGAACCATGCTTTACACACGTTATCAGGGTATGGCGAATAACGAAGCAGCCTTAAATTCTGCCAATACAGATAACAAATAAACCCTAAGCTATTAACACCGTGCCTTGATCTAAATCATTTCCGATTTTCAATATCACGTTAGTCTAAAATTATATTAAATTACCGGAGCTAATATGTATTCCCTCAGCGAGCTAAAAAAACAAAATCAGGAAATTAATGATTTAATTGACGTGCTTTACGTTCTCATAAATGACAAAAAGCTCATCGGTAACCCTTTTGTTTGTGACTTAGTTTCACGCTTTAATGAAAAGGTATGGATGCACCTGGTATTTGAAGATAACACAATTTATTCAGAACTTGCCAAACACCACAATCCGGATATTAGTGACATTGCTCAACGTTTTCATGATAGCGCAAAAGAAATAAAGGCAGAGTTTTCCTGCTATGTAAAACTCTGGTGCAAGGCTTCTGGCGCTGACCATCATCAGCAAGCTTTCTGTAGCAACTCTTTAGAAATGCTTAATAAAATAAAACAACGAATAGAGTATGAAACCAACCACATATTTCCTTTAGTCGAAAGTAATGAGCATATCGAGAGTTAATAATAAGCACTGATATTAAATTCAAGCAATGCATACCTTTATTGTCTATATTAAATACATGCTCATCGACATCAAAAAACTTACCTTCTGCCTGGTTATATGCCTTGTATTTATTGGCCTACCCGTGCCCACAACCCATGCTTCTGATCTTGCTAAAGAAATACGCATAAGAGAACAGGTGGCCGACTATGTAATGAATGGCGATGCCATTTTATTAAAAGATGGTACGCACGATTTCCTAACTATTTATATGGAAACCGATGAGCAACCCGTAAAAGGCAGCGTCATCATATTACATGGGCGTGGTTACCACCCAAACTGGCCCGAGCTTGTTTACCCCCTACGTACTGGACTCCCAGAACATGGATGGAATACTCTGTCAATTCAAATGCCCGTATTAGGCAATGATGCAACCTACTATGACTACATGAAAATACTGCCAGAATCACACCCAAGAATTAATGCAGCTGTTAAGTTTTTAAAACAGAAAAATGCTAAAAACATTATTCTACTTACTCATAGCTGTAGCGTTCATATGGGCTTTGACTGGCTACACAAAAATTCACAGGCTGGCATAACAGCTTTTATTGGTGTCGGCATGGGATCAATAGACTATGGCCAACCCATGTTAAAACCCTTCGCGCTGGAAGATATTAAAATACCAGTGCTCGATATTCGTGGAGAAAATGATTACCCTGCTGTGCACAGATATGCACCTCGAAGACTACAGCGAATACAACAAGTAGGAAACCCAAAATCACGACAATGGGTAGTGCCTAAAGCAGATCATTATTTTACTGACCGAGGTGATGCGTTATTAGCTGAGGTTGTTGACTGGCTGAGCTCTTTATAACAGTTATTAGTTACATTAAAAAATAATTAATCGCCCAGCACAGATTTAACAAACGGAATAGTCAAACGCCGATGCAACTGTAGTTGAGCTTTATCTAAGGTATCTAATACAGCAAATAAATCGGCGATATCTCGATTGCAATTATTTAACAAATAATTTGCTACATTATCTGCCAGATCAAAGCCTCTCGATTGAGCGCGTTGCTGTAGAGCTTTGCATTTTTCTATATCACTCAATTCATTCAGACGAAAAATGGGGCCCCATTGTAATCTTGAAACCAGGTCTTTTAAATTTATATTGATTTCTGTTGGAGGTTGATTTGCAGCTATTAATAGTCTGGTATCACTTTCTCTTATTCGATTAATCAAATCAAACAAGGCTTCCTGCCAATCTGTTTTACCCTGCAGCATTTGCACATCATCAATGCAGCATATATCCATTTCTTCCTGACCTTGAAACATTTCTGGAGAATAATCAATTAACTGATGCAACGGCAAATAACTAAGTTTTGTACTTGTACCTGAGTGAAATTGACATAACGCCTGTAACAAATGGGTTTTCCCCGTGTTATGCGCGCCCCAGAGATAAACCTGTTTTTCAATATTACTGCTCTTACTTTTTAAAAGATCAACGAGCAACTGGTTATCACCGACGACAAAATTATCAAAGGTAAAACTATCTTTTAATGCTAAATCTAAGGTTAACTGGGTAAACATTTATAAACGTAAAAACTAAGAGGCGTTATTAAAAAGTGAACTGGATTTATACTCATTGTGCATATGACGCAACATCACAACTAAAACAGCCGCAACGGGCAAGGCTAACAATATACCTACAAAACCAAACAATTGACCACCGGCTAACACTGCAAAAATAACCGCCACAGGATGCAAACCAATTTTATCACCAACCAGTACCGGTGTTAACAACATACCTTCAAGCATTTGCCCTATACCAAACACAATGGCTACAGGCATTAACTGCATCAAATCATGGGTTTGCAACAACATAGCAACACTGGCAACAATAATGCCAACAATAAAGCCCAAATAGGGCACAAAACTCACCAAGCCTGCCAACATACCAATAAGTAATGCCAGTTTTAAATCAATAAACCATAATCCGGTGGAGTATATGACACCCAATGCCAGCATAACAACAAACTGGCCTCGTAGGAATGCTGATAACACTTCATCGGACTCTTTAGCAAGCCGCCTGATAACTGATAGCTTTTTTCTTGGTAGCAAACTATCTATATAGGCTATCAAAATATCCCAATCTCGTAAAAGATAAAATGTTACTACGGGTATTAACACCATATTAGCCAGCCATGCCGCCAGCGCTAAACCGGATGAAGCAACTGAAGACACTATCTGGGAAATTATGCCACCTGCCTGTGCATAATGAGCTGAAAATAATTTTTTAAGCAATTCAAAATCAATTACCGCTGCGTCTAAACCCACATTTTTAGCAACCATTGGTACGATATTATTTTGAATATGATCCAGGTATGCCGGCATATTCGAAACCAGGTAACCTATTTGCTGACCTAATAACGGTATTATCAAAAATGCCATAACGGTTAACGCGCTAAACAGCACAATAAAAACAATTGTCACCGCCAGACTACGAGAAAGCTCAGGTGAACATTTTGGTGAAAATTTTGTTTCCAGGCGATCTGCTATCGGGTCTCCCAGGTAGGCTAATAAAGCAGCAGCAAAAAAAGGCGCCAATACCGGTGACAATAAATACAGTACAAACCCTATAAAAGATATTACCAGCAACGCCATCCATTTTTGTGAATCCGTTATCTGGCTCATCCATTCAACCTGTAACGCAATATATTAGGCAGGTTCTTTTCAGGCATTTTTTTAAAACCCTGCCCCTCAGAGTCTACGGGTTTATCTATTACAGATTCGGGTGAAACCTGACTTGGCACAGGCCTTGTGTCGGGCACTAACACTTTACCCAGTGCAATAATACGTTTTAAATCACTTTCATCACCGCTTAACTCTATATGAAAGTCCATCTGATATTGATTAACTTCAGTAACATATACACTTTTCACGGGAGCTAATGAAGTCAGGTAGTGTGAAGCTGCCGCATATTTACCCACACTATTCAGATCACTCACACGCAATAACAACTCAGCATCATTTTCTTTATCTGCAAACACAGCAAAACGACTGGAAATATGGTCGGTAGCAACTCCGACCCCACTATTCATCAGCACCCCTAGATCCAGGGCCGACAATTTCCAGCTTTCGGTCTGATTGTCTAATAATAAAGACCAGTTAACTGTCCAGCGGCCATTCGACCAATTCATGCGCCCCAAAACAACCGCATCTACCTGATAACGCTGACTAGCCTGTTTCACTGGTTCCCAGAACTCACCCCAAACATCTATAAACTTAACCGCTTTTTTATCCTGTAAATCATATTCAGGCCAAATAATAGGTAAACCACGACTTTTAGCCTGACTCTCAACAGCCGCTTTTATTTGTGAAACGTCAGACTTTTTAAGAATATAACGATTCCCACCGTCTTTAACTGCCAGCCACACCAATACATTCGGTCGCTGGTACCCCCAGATAGGCAGCCCATTTTCACGAAGCAACTGTTTAACCTTAGCATCATCAAACTGCACCCAAAGTTTAAATTTAGGCGTAATCAGCGTGCTAGTTTTTTTCATATAAGCATCAATTTCGGGCTGAGTCAGTGCCTTATAGCGATACTGGCTCACCATGCGGGTCGCCTGTTTTAAATCCACCTGAGTAGGAGCCAGACTGCTACCCGATACACGCACTGAAACTTCTATTAAACCCTGTTCAAAAGCTGCGCCCCTAATCTGCTTATCCTGGCTCACCACTGGCATAGTAACTTCGTAAATATGCTCAATTGTGGACGCCTGAAGCTGCACAGAGAGACTAAATAAGGTAAATATGCTAAAAAATATTGTTTTACAGTTCATTTTCATTCGAGACCATTGCCAGGAAGATGTACAATACCACATCTTTTAATCGTGATGGTTTCCCAGGTTCGCAATGTCTCAATCAGATCAAACAAAATCAACAAATAAATCTCTTAGCTACCGTGATGCAGGCGTCAATATTGATGCAGGTGCAGATCTGGTTGAGCAAATAAAACCCCATGTAAAGCGCACCATGCGCCCTGAAGTTTTGGGTGGACTGGGAGGCTTTGGTGCTCTTTTCGAAATTCCTCTCGATCGCTACCAGAAACCTGTTTTAGTGTCCGGTACCGATGGTGTAGGCACCAAGCTTAAACTGGCACTAGAGCTAAACAAGCATGACACTATAGGCATCGACCTGGTTGCCATGTGTGTTAATGACATTCTAGTTTTAGGTGCAGAACCTCTTTATTTCCTTGATTACTATGCCACCGGCAAGCTCGATAACGCCGTAGCAGTTGATGTAATCAAAGGTATTGCGGAAGGCTGCATCCAGTCTGGATGTGCACTCACCGGCGGCGAAACGGCTGAAATGCCTGGCATGTATAGTGAAGGCGATTATGACCTGGCTGGTTTCTGCGTTGGTATTGTTGAAAAAGACAGAATCATCGACACCAGTAAGGTAGAAGCTGGCAATGTAATGATTGGTATCGCTTCTTCAGGCCCGCACTCTAATGGCTACTCTCTCGTTCGCAAAGTGATTGAAGTCAGCAATGCCGATTTAAACGAATCATTAGGTAACCAGACACTAGGTGATGCTTTACTGGCCCCCACGCGCATCTATGTTAAAAGCATCCATGCTTTACTAGAACAAGTTGATATTCACGCCATGTCTCATATCACTGGCGGCGGTTTAACCGAGAACCTCCCTCGTGTTATGCCGGAAAACACAAGAGCACAAATTGATGTCAACAGCTGGGAATTACCCGATGTATTCAAATGGTTGCAACAAAAGGGCAATATTGAAGATCAGGAAATGTATCGCACCTTTAACTGTGGCATTGGTATGGTACTAATAGTTAATGAAGAAGATGCAGATACAGCTATTGATGTACTCAATAAGGCCGGTGAATCCGCATTTAGACTCGGTGAAATCACCAGCTCGAAAGGTGCTGCCGACGTTATTATAGAATAGTCACTATTCAGCCTTGCCTCAGGTATGGCCTCACATCTCGTTAAAAATGAATGCTTACATTTATTAGCTCTCATTTTGCTTTGATCTGAAGCCATACCAAAAGTAACTTAACAGCTACAATCCTGTATTAAATATTCACTAATAGAATAATTGCTTAATTTATATGAGTACACCCCGTTTAAATATTGTCGTGCTAATTTCAGGCAGCGGCTCAAATTTACAAGCCATTATTGATGCCGTGAACGCGGGTAAGCTACATGCAAATATCAGTGCGGTAATAAGTAATCGGCCTGGCGTAAAGGGGCTGGAACGTGCACGGTCTGCCAATATACCTGCTCTTACCCTGGACCATACGCAATTTGATAGCCGAGAGGCCTTCGACCAGCAGCTAATTCAGGATATTGACCAGCATAAACCTGACCTAATCATACTTGCCGGTTTTATGCGTATACTTACCGATGATTTTGTTAAGCACTTTGAAGGACGTATGCTAAACATACACCCCTCGTTGTTGCCCGAGTTCAGGGGCTTGGATACACATCAACGCGCTATTGATGCAGGTGTAAAGCAACATGGGGTAAGTGTGCACTATGTTAGTAATGAACTCGATGGTGGGCCACTGGTCTTACAAGCTATAATTGATGTGAATGCAAATGATACAGCTGAATCATTACAACAGCGCATCCATCAGCAAGAACATATTATTTACCCCATGGCAATCGAATGGGTAGCCCAGAAACGGCTCGAAGTCATTAACCAACAGGTTTACCTGGATAAACAACCACTGGAAAGCCCTGCTAAATGGATCAAAAACCAGCTCGTCAATTAATAACTTCAGCAATAATCAGCTCATTATTATTGCTTACTATAATGTCCACTACATTAGCGGGCGCTCTACCTGGCACTCCACAGGATAAACTCCCAACTCGACATTTTTTCACCCCCCCAAATCATAAAACCCAGTATCACATTGAAAAATTTGGCACACATGTGGGTGATATGAAAAATGAATTACAATACAAAGATGGGGTTATCCATTATTCATCATTAGCAACGGCTAAAGGTTTTGCATCCTTATTTATCAGGTCTACACCTAAAGAAATGAGCATTTTGCGCTGGCCAGAAGATGCTCACTCCACAACCCCACAGCAACAAAGCTTTGATTATTTTCAGGGTAAAAACCATAAAAAAAATCAACAAATTTCATTTAATTACTCTACCGAAGGTGAAATCCAGATCAATGGCAGCTATAAGCATAAGAGTTATAAATTAAAAACAGACAAAGTGGTCTGGGCCAGGCAGCTATTGTCACTGTTAATGAGCCGTGATTTACAGTTACACCCGGATACCACCACGAATAGCTTCTATATTACAGATAAAGGCCGTATTGAAAAATACACCTATACTTTAGTAACGACTGAAGATTTTAAATTTAAAGATGAAACCCTACCGGTTTTAAAATTTAAAATAACCAAAAATGATAGTAGGCGTATATCATATGCCTGGCTATCGAAGGATCACTATTACCTTCCGCTGAAAATTGAGCAATATAAGGATGGTGATTTAAATGTTCGGATGTTAATGACACACTTAAACTTAGATAAAACTGAATCGAAATGACTGATATAAACGAAGAAGATGATAACTGGGTTAGCAAAAGCCAGCGAAAAAGAGAATGCGATGAAGTTCTGGTATTGGGTGAGAAAATGATCGCCTTAAATCAAGATGAGCTTGACCAGATAACGATGGACGAAGAACTGCGACGTGCCATTGATGAAGCTCAACGCATAAAAGCAAACAGCGCATTGAAACGCCAGAAGCACTACATCGCTAAGGTTATGCGTGGTCTCGATGATGAGACCCTGGTCGCTCAGGTAGAACGTGTTCTACATAAGGATGATATATATAACGCCGACTTTAAGCGTATGGAAAAGTGGCGCGACTCTATCATGGAAAACGGAGACAGGGGCATTAACGACTTTTTGGAGCAATACCCCCAGGCTGACCGCCATCATTTACGCCAACTGGTTCGTAATGCTGTCAAAGAAAAGAAAAACAATAAGCCTCCTGCCGCTTATCGTCAAATTTTTAAATATATTAGAGAAGTTATCGACCTACCGGCGAGCAATGACTAGTCAACCCAGCTACAGAATATTTTATTTTTTCGAAGTAAGCTCAAAATATTCTATTTAGCTCTACTATACTTATTGGGTGCATTAAACACTTAGATAATATAAGCCATTAGCAGCAATGCAATTTTTTAACTTAACAATTAATAAATTATGGACTATATCAACTAGTATTTAATTCACCGTACTAAGCGTCTCTAACTAATAATTATTGAGTATTTTCCATGGACTTTACCAGCATACATAATTTCTACGAACACCTGGTGATTGACTATCTTCAAGCTGAAATATTACCCAAACACACAGAACAGCCTACCGACTTTTTTCTTGATGTAGCCTGCTTTTCGCTATCAAAACTACCATCCCGCTACATGCGGCATGAAATTGACATGGCATTTTATCTTGAATCTGAAGAACGGGCAAAAATGATGGACGAAGTAAAAAGGACCGTTGATGATGCGGTGATATACATCACCGAAAACTTTAATAAAGACGAACGATACGAGTAAAAGATAATCGTAAATCAGAATTTTTTAAACTTACGCCAAATTTTACTTTTCAATATTCCACAGATACATAAAAATTGCGGGGTGTAACAAAGTCACACCCCACTTATCTCTAACCATTTATCTGTACTCTCAGTGTATTTAAACTCAGCTTTTAGGCTCGTTTAAAACTCAGCTCGTCTCCCTCAAGCTCCACTTCGATTATATCACCTGCCACAAAATCACCTTGCAATAACTGTTGTGCCAAAGGATTTTCAAGCCTCTGCTGGATTGCTCTTTTTAGTGGTCTTGCTCCATACACCGGATCAAAACCTGCATCACCCAATTTGTCCAATACAGCTTCAGTTAAGTGCAGATCTAATTCCTTGTCCATTAACCTTTGACGTAAGTTCTCAATTTGAATACTTGTAATTGAGCGTATCTGCTCCCTTCCTAGCGGATGGAATACAACAGACTCATCTACCCTATTAATAAACTCAGGCCTGAAGTGCTGACCAACAACCTCCATTACAGCTGCTTTCATTCCATCAAAATCACCTTTCTCAGTAAACTCCTGTATAAGTTGTGAACCAAGATTTGATGTCATTATGATAACTGTATTCCTGAAATCAACCGTACGCCCCTGACCATCAGTTAAACGACCATCATCAAGCACCTGTAATAAAACATTAAAGACATCCGGATGTGCTTTTTCAACTTCATCCAATAAAATGACTGAATAAGGTTTACGACGCACGGCTTCAGTTAGGTAACCACCTTCTTCATAACCCACATAGCCTGGAGGCGCACCAATTAACCTTGCCACTGAGTGTTTTTCCATAAACTCTGACATATCAATACGTACCATGGCATCTTCTGTATCAAATAAGAACTTAGCTAGCGCTTTTGTTAACTCAGTTTTACCCACTCCAGTTGGCCCTAAGAATAAAAATGAACCATTCGGGCGATTGGGATCGGACAAACCGGCACGTGAACGACGAATAGCATTAGAAACTGCAGCTACGGCCTCATCCTGACCAACGACACGCTTGCTAATATTATCCTCCATACGAAGAAGCTTATCTTTCTCACCTTCCATCATTTTTGCCACAGGTATTCCTGTAGCCCGTGAAACTACCTCAGCGATTTCTTCTTCTGTGACCCTGTTACGCAACAATGTCATTTCCTGCATTTCAACCTGCGAAGCCATATCCAGTTGTTTTTCCAGCTCTGGAATACGCCCATATTGTAATTCAGACATGCGAGTTAAATCGTTTGCCCGGCTTGCGGTTTCTAATTCCAGTCTGGCCTGTTCCAGCTTTTCCTTAATGCTCGCACTACCATGCAATGCCGCCTTTTCAGACACCCAAATTTCATCTAATGCCTGGTACTCCTGCTCAAGCTCATCAATTTCTTCCTGTAATTTTAGCAAGCGATCTTTTGATGCTCTATCATCTTCTTTTGTGAGCGCCTCACGTTCAATTTTCAACTGAATTAATCGACGCTCCAGCCTGTCCATTACCTCTGGTTTGGAATCAATTTCCATACGAATACGACTGGCTGCTTCATCAATTAAATCAATAGCCTTATCGGGCAACTGACGATCCGTTACATAACGATGCGATAACACCGCTGCAGATACGATAGCTGGATCAGTAATATCAACCCCGTGGTGAACTTCATAACGCTCTTTTAAACCACGTAAAATAGCTATAGTGTCTTCAACCGAAGGTTCTTCTACCAGGACTTTTTGAAAGCGTCGCTCAAGCGCAGCATCTTTCTCGATATACTTTCGATACTCGTCCAATGTTGTCGCACCAACACAATGTAACTCACCTCGAGCTAATGCTGGCTTCAACATATTACCTGCATCCATTGCGCCTTCAGATTTACCTGCACCCACCATCATATGAATTTCGTCGATAAACAGAATAACCTGACCTTCCTGTTTTGAGAGGTCATTGAGCACAGCCTTTAAGCGCTCTTCAAATTCACCACGAAATTTTGCACCTGCAATTAACGCTGCCAGATCAAGTGACAACAAACGCTTACCTTTTATACCATCCGGCACTTCACCATTAACAATACGCTGCGCCAGGCCTTCAACAATAGCGGTTTTACCCACACCCGGCTCACCTATTAATACCGGATTATTTTTTGTTCGCCTCTGTAGAACCTGAATCGTACGGCGAATTTCTTCATCACGCCCAATAACAGGATCAAGCTTACCCTGCTCCGCACGCTCCGTTACATCTATGGTATATTTTTCCAGTGCCTGACGCTGTTCTTCAGCGTTTGGATCATTAACATTTTGCCCGCCACGAACTTTTTCAATTGCATCTTCCAGTGCTTTTTTATTTGCACCAAACTCTCGCAAAATATCACCGATACGGGTTTTATCTTGAATCGCCGCTAGTACAAACAGTTCACTTGAAATGTAGTCATCTTTACGGTCCTGAGCCAGCTTATCTGTAATGTTTAATACACGTCCCAGGTCATTTGACAGATGAACATCACCCGCATTACCCTGAACTTGCGGCAAATGCTCTATTTCTTCACCCAGCTTGGATCTCAAACCATTTACATTAACATTACTCATGGTTAATAAGTGGCGCACTGTTCCACCATCCTGATCTAGCAGAGCTATCATAAGATGTAGTGGTTCAATAAACTGATGATCCCGTCCAACTGCAAGTGACTGCGCCTCAGACAACGCTGTCTGGAACTTGCTGGTTAATCGATCCATTCTCATGGCTAAGCCTCATTCTAAAGTTTCATATTAGTCGATATATGCGGTTTATTAAAAAAACTTCAAGGGAGAAGAAATAAATACATGAAGGCGCATCGCTGTAGCAATAAGTGATACTTACATCGAGCATTGGATAACCAGTTCTCACTTAAATCCGCTGGATCCAGCACACCTAACATTTGAGAATGACAGCCTTTTAAAATGAAGCTGACGATAACGGTAAATTTTTATTATTTTATTTTTTAATCTTACTTAGCAAATCCTTGGGTAACATCGGTTTACCCATCAGATAACCTTGAGCTATATCACATTTGTTTTTTTCTAAAAATGCCCATTGCTCTTCTGTTGATACACCTTCCGCTACTACACTTAAACCCAGCTTATGAGCCATAGCAATTACAGCGGCTGATATTTCCATGTCATCTTTATCATTCGGTATATCAGCAATGAATTCTTTGTCAATTTTTAAAGTATCTATGGGTAAGCGCTTTAAATAATTCAGTGATGAATATCCCGTTCCAAAATCATCTATGGTAAGCGATATACCTAGTGCTTTAATTTGGTCTAATAACTCAATGGCATGATCAATATGTTCCATTAAAGTGGTTTCGGTAATTTCAAGTTCAAGGTTTACCGCCTTAAAGTCGGTTTCTGCTAAAATATTTTGTATGGTTTCTAATAAATATGGGTCACGAAACTGACGTGTTGATAAATTTACTGCCAGCTCAATATCATGAAGACCATCTTTCTCCATTTTTTTTATTTCTTTACACGCCGTTCTTAAAACCCATTGCCCCAGTTTCACCATAAGCCCCGCGGTTTCTGCAATTGGAATAAAATATTCTGGTGACAACTCACCTTTTTCTGGATGATTCCAACGTAACAAGGCCTCTACGCCGACTATTTTTTTAGTTTTAATATCACATTTGGGTTGGTATTTAAGATACAACTGATCACGCTCAATAGCCTGCCTTAAATCATTTTCAATCACTAAGTGATCAACAATTTGAGTATTCATTTCCTCGGTAAAAAACTGATAATTATTTCTTCCCGATGACTTTGCTTTATACATCGCCATATCGGCATTTTTTAGTAGTATATCGGCATTTAAACTATCAGCTGGTGCCAGTGTAATACCGATACTCGGAGAAATTAATATTTCATTTTTTAATAAGTGTATGGGCTCTGCCATAGCCTTGATTATTTTTCGAGCAACTGATGAGGCCCCTGACATACCGTCTATATCAGTCAGCAAAATAACAAACTCATCTCCACCCATTCTAGCAACTGTATCCTGATACCTTACACATTGGCGCAATGTTTCAGCCACCTTCATTAACACCGCATCACCTACATCATGCCCCATTGAATCATTGATGCGCTTAAACTCATCTAAGTCCAGGTAGAGCAACGCTGCAGTAACCTCATTTCTTTTCAGCCCTTTTAATACCTGCTCGAGTCTGTCTCTAAATAAAATACGGTTAGCCAACCCGGTTAAGCTATCGACATACGCAAGTTCTTCCATACGTAAGTGCGCTTCTTTTAGTTGTGAAACATCTTCGAAAACGGTAACAAAATGTGTGATTTTAGATTGCTCATTGAGAATCGATGATGTTGACAGTAATACCCACAGTTTACCGCCATCCTTTTTACGTATCTGCATTTCACCTTGCCATTCCTGACCCTTATTAATCTTTTTCCAAAGATCAGATACCTCTTTCTTATTTACATCTTCTGGCAGAAAGATGCGTGCATTTACATTCAGCAATTCTTCTTTTAAATATTCGGTGACTGAACAAAGCTTAGGATTTGCATACTCTATATTTGCTTTTTGATCTGTAATCAACACCATGGAACCACTTTGTTCCACCGCTGATGAAAGCATTTTCAACTTTAGCTGTTGACTGCGAACATCAGTCATATCCTTAATAATTTCTACTACACCATCAAACTTTTCCTGCTCATCCAAATACGGTGCAGATTCAACCTGTATTAAAACTGAATCACCCTTTTTATGACGCACCTCAATTTCATAAACATTGGACAAGCCTTTTTTTCGTTCAGCAATCTGTTTTTTTAAAACTTTCTGGTTATTTTCATTCTCAAAATCAAAAACCGAATGCCCTAACATTTCCTCAATGCTATAACCCAACATATCGGCCAGCGCCTGATTTACAAAACGAATATTGTTATACCGATCGATTACCCATATGCCCTCGTTTAAATTTTCAATAATTCGTTTATATCTATTTTCACTGCTTGCTAAATCTCGCATAACAGTAAATACATGCAATGCCCAACCTTTTGCATCACGCTTTATCACACTTGCAAACAGTTCAACTTCAATCCAGTCACCCTGTTTTCGCATTACACGCGTAGTACAGCTGAGTTTTTTTAACTCACCGGAATAAAGCTTATTAAACAGACTGATCACTCTTGCATGATCATTTGGATGTATTTGTTGCCCCCACCAACTTTGAAAAACTTCAGCAGGAGGAATTTCGTTAGGCTCATAGCCTAAAATTTGAGCCCAGGAAGCGGACAAATTCAAACTGGGTGAAGGGGGTAAACAATAATCACATACACCGACATTACACAGGCTGATAGCCAATGCGTTTAGCTGCTTTGAATTAAGTGTTAATCCCTTCGACATATATTATTATTTAATCTCTCACTGGATACTTCAATAATAGATGATTATAGATAAATATGTTGTGATACTGCGACTATTAGCATGCCAAAGCACCAACAGAACAACTATTTTTTATAATTTTTACGCTTAAATAAATCACTGCGCCGACTAACCAGGCGATCAAGAAATAACAAGCCATCAAGATGATCCATTTCATGTTGTATCGCCCTGGCCTCAAAACCCGTCGACTCAATTTCATGCCGTTTTCCCGTTTCATCGGTATAATGCAGTTTAATTTTTTCAGCTCGAATTACATTACCGGTAAAATCAGGCACTGATAAACAACCTTCACGCCCCATATCCATACCTTCCCAGGCAGTAATTTCCGGGTTAACCATTATCATATGGCCATGATTTTCAACTGGCTTGCGCATATTAGAAACATCAACTATTACTACGCGTTTAAACATATTTACTTGCGGTGCAGCAATTCCCACAGCACCCGGTCCAGCCATCCGAGTTTGTTCAAGTTCATGGATAAAACTCAATATTTCTTTATCTATTGTTTCAACATCTTCTGATAATTGCTTTAAGCGCTGATCAGGGTATATCAAGATTTCCATTAAACCTTTAACCCCTTAACGTATTAATTTCGTCAATGTTAACTTCTATATCTGAACTCAATGTTTGCAAAGCTTTTTGTAATGGCTCTATGCCATTTTTGGCCACACCTTCCAGAGTCATTATATAAATAGGCTTATCTTTACTGCCCCCTACATCGGTTTCAAGATCTATAATATTTAACCCTGCTAAGGCTAATGCACTAGTAACCTGCGCCACAATCCCTTCTCTATCTGCACCATACACTGTTACCTGAACGTCCGGGTCAGGCCCTGGTAAACCATTAGCAACATCTTCATCTATGTGTAAATGTAAATTCATACTGCTACAAATACTGCTCAGTACCTGGCGTATGTCTTTATCCTCTGCATGAGAAACGCGAAGCATAATGGCAAAATTAGCACCCAATCGCATCATCGATGCCTGCGCCAGGCTACAACCTTGTTGATACAATGCATCTGTCACGGCGGCAACAATACCTGCCTGATCTGCACCTACCAGCGTTAATACCGACCACTTCATTTGTTTCTCCAAAAAATTAGTCAAACCAGATCATACTTGCCTGACGACCTGTTGTACCATCACGACGATAGGAATAAAAGTGATTAGCATCAGTAAAAGTACAATGCTCTCCTCCATAGACTGCTTCAATACCTATTGCGCGTAGGCGTAACCTTGCCAGTTGATAAATATCGGCCAGATAATGACCCGGTCGACTCTGTTTAAATGCCTCTATAGAGCCCGGTTGTTTATCAACAAAAATATCATACACTTCTTCACCTACTTCAAATGCCTGTGGACCAATGGCAGGCCCTAACCAAACCATAAGCTCACAGTGTCTTTCACTAAGAGATGCTACGGTGGCCTCAATTACATCATCTGCAAGTCCGCGCCAACCTGCATGGGCAGCAGCCACTTTATTGCCTTTTCGATTACAGATCAAAACCGGCAAACAATCAGCTGTCATTACTGCACATACAGTATTAGCCACCTCACTGAATGACGCATCGGCTCTGACCGGAGACGCCTGATGCAAACCCTCATTATTATTTTCTGCATTTGATTTGGCTGAATTTATATATTTCGCATTTACCACCCGATTGCCATGCACCTGATCTAGCCAGACCGGTTCTTCAGGAATTTTTAACTGGCCAATTAATTGCTTTCGATTAGCCTGAACCCGTTGAGACTCGTCTTCGACGTGAAGTGCCAGATTTAGACTAGCATAGCCGTCGGCACTTATACCTCCACTACGTGTAGTGCAAAAAGCATGAACCTTATCCGCAGCAGGCCAATCAGGTTTGATGATTTCTATGCCATTTTCAACCGAAAAATTCTCAACGCTCATCTAAAAACTCATCTGAAAAATCATCCAGATTATAATCATTAACAACATTCGGCGCGTTATCGGCTTCCAGCACCGCAATGAGCTCCTTCATATCATCAGGCAATGGCGCTTTCCATTCCATTTGCTTACCCGTTGCCGGATGTATAAGCCCCAATTTTCGAGCATGCAATGCTTGTCTATTAAAGCCTCGTAGCATTTCTTTTAACTCATCACCGCATCCTGCTGGTAACTGTAAACGCCCACCATAGGTCTGATCACCAACTAATGGATGCTTCAGATACGTCATATGCACTCGAATTTGATGTGTTCGGCCAGTCTCCAGGTTAACCTTAATTCGAGAATGCCCCCGATAACGGTCTAGCACCCGGAAATGCGTTATAGCCTGTTTTCCTTCTGCTTTTACAATCATTTTTTTACGGTCTCGGCCATGTCTGCCAATACCTATATCAACGGTGCCACCAGAGGTTAGCACACCAAAAACTATGGCCTGATATTCACGACGTACCGTGCGAGCCTGTAACTGATCAACTAAAGATTTATGTGACTTAATGTTTTTAGCAACCACCAATAAGCCAGAGGTATCCTTATCAAGACGATGCACTATGCCGGAACGGGGTACTTCATGTAGTTTTTCATCATGAAACAACAATCCATTCTGCAAAGTCCCGTCCGGATGCCCTGCACCAGGATGCACAACCAGCCCCACAGGCTTATTAATTACAAGAATATCGTCATCTTCATAAATAATGTCCAGCGGGATATCCTGGGCAATAACTCCCAGGTCACATGCTTCATGCTCAATATGCAATTCGAGTAGCTCACCACCAATAACCTTATCTCTGGCCCTTGGCAACGCTCCGTCCAGCCAAACCCGTTCGGCTTTAATCCAGTGCTGCAAACGACTACGCGAATAATCGGGGAACATTTTTACCAAAACTGCATCCAATCTCTGAGATGCATATTCCAGAGGGATGGTTATTTTTACAATTTCATGGTTTATTCCATCGGACATAGACGACTTCTCTTGTATAATGAGAGGTTAATTTTAACGAGCTCGACTTTAAATAACACTGTTTACACCTTAAATAATTTTTAATAACACCAAATTTACGAACCATAAAACTATGATGCGCCTACTTTCTACTCTTATCTTATCTTTGTTTCTTATCGCTTGCAGCGATGATGGCATTAAAAATGACCCTTATGCCGATTGGAGCGCTCTTGATTTTTATGAGGAGGCCAGCAGCTCATTACGAGCCGGCGAGTTTCAAGAAGCCATTAAAAACCTTGAAAACCTGGAAGCTCGTTTTCCTTTCAGCCCCTATGCAAGACAAGCCCAACTGGATGTTGCCTACGCATATTATAAATTCGGAGAACCGGAATCAGCTATTGCTGCCGCAGATCGCTTTATTCGAATCAACCCCAGAGACTCAAATGTCGCTTATGCCTGGTATTTAAAAGGCCTGGCAGATTACCACCGGGGCGTTGGTTTTTTTGATGATTACTTCCCTCGCGACCTGTCTCAACATGATAACAAATCTATGGGCGATGCTTTACGTAGTTTTTCAACTTTAGTTGAACGTTATCCAGATAGTCGCTATGCATCTGACTCATATCAGCATATGCTTTTCTTGCGTAACAAACTGGCAGAGGCAGAACTACATGCTGCCAATTACTATATAAAGCGTAAAGCCTGGTTGGCAGCGGCTAAACGTGGACAGTATGTCTTAGAAACCTACCCTACAACGCCTTCAAGCCGAGATGCTTTGGCTATTATGGTAAAATCTTACAAAGAATTAGGGTTAGATGATCTGTCTGCAGACGCCCAGTCTGTACTGGATGCAAACCCGATCGCGACTGAAAATCTGGCTAAAAATGCCAATACAGAGCTGGAAGCACCTGGAAATTAAGTTTAAAAACTTAATTTCACAGCTAAAACACATCACCATCGGGGACAAAATACCGCTTTTTGGCACCCTGCTCCCTAGATGTTACCCCCGTCGATAGCCGGACGTGATCGGGTAACGCCGATCGCGTCCAAAAGCGCGCTGGGTAATACGCACTCCCGGTGGGGCCTGACGCCTCTTATACTCATTAATCTGTACCATACGAAGTATCTTATCTACTGTCTTCTCATCATAGCCCGCATCAATAATTTGTTGCCTGGGTACGTCTTCCTCAACACTCATTCTAAGGATAGCGTCGAGTATGGCATAGTCTGGCAAGCTGTCCTGATCTTCCTGATCCGGCCTTAGCTCAGCCGATGGTGGCCTGTCGAGGACACGTTGCGGAATAACCTGCGCCATTGAGTTGCGATAATCACACAACGCATACACTAGCTGCTTCTCAACATCTTTAAGAGGTGCAAAGCCTCCAGCCATATCGCCATACAGGGTGCTGTAACCCACCGACATTTCACTCTTATTACCTGTGGTAAGCACCATTCGACCCAATTTATTCGATAGAGCCATCAAAATAACCCCACGACAACGGGCCTGAATATTTTCTTCTGTGGTATCGACTTCTGTATTAGCAAATTCGTCTTTCAAGGTTTCCAGAAAAGATTGAAAGGTCGGTTCAATTGAAATGACTTTATAATCTACTCCCATTATATCAGCCTGAGATTTTGCATCGTCCAGGCTCATTTGCGCTGTATAACGAGATGGCATCATCACTGCGTGCACCTGTTCCGCACCCAGTGCATCAACGGCAATAGCTAGCGTTAATGCAGAATCAACACCTCCAGATAAACCTATCACAACCCCATTAAAACCATTACCTGTCACATAATCACGAACAGCCGTTACCAATGCTTTATACAAGCCCGACAGCTCACTTTCCGGCTGATAAAAAGGCGTATTCACAGCTGTAATAGAGCTATCTGTATGCAGTTGATAATGCAATAATGCGGCTTCAAAATCCGGTCCACGGCCTACCAACTGGGAGTCAGCTGTAAGCACCATAGAATCGCCATCAAATATCAACTCATCCTGACCACCAACCAGATTTAAATAAAATATGGGCACTGCTGCCCGTTTTTGTCGATGCTTTAGCATATCAAGTCGTTGCTGATGCTTATTTCGGTGGTAGGGAGATGCATTTAATATAACCATGATCTCAGCTCCGGCATCGACAGAGCTCTGAATGGGCCCATCAAACCAGGCATCCTCACAGATTACTATGCCGATTTTGCGCTGTTTACATTCAAAAACTAGTGGCTTATTACCCGGCTGAAAATAACGCTTTTCATCAAAAACCGCATAATTGGGCAGGCTGCGCTTATGATATTCACCAACAATTTTACCTTGTTCACAAACGATCGCCGCATTAAATAGCTCATGCTGATTTAAAACAGGTGCACCGAACACAATCATTAAGTCTGGTGTATTCTTTGCTATTTTGGCAATTCCAGCTTCCAACTGATTTATAAAACCTTGCCTCATCAACAAGTCTTCGGGCGGATATCCGCTGAGTGCGAGTTCAGGGAATATTGCTATATCCGCGCCCGCTTGCTGTGCAGCATGAGACAGGGATATAATTTTGCGGGTATTAGCTTTAATATCGCCGACCAGGAAGCGATCCTGAATCAGGCATATTTGTAATGCATCAGTCATAGTGGCTATTTGGTTTAGAATGGTTTAATTTACTGATTTTATCAGGACACAGGCACATATGTTTAAAAGTGTTTTAATTATTATTTTCGTTACTGTCATGCTATTCGTAATTCGTACTGTTTTACAACGCCTAAAACAGACTGATTCAAAAGCAAAACCACTAAACAATCAAGATACAGTGCAATGTTTGCATTGCGAAACCTACATTCCTCGTGGTGATGCAATCATGCAAGGTGGCAAAATTTTTTGTAGCACCGAGCACCTGAGTGACTGGAATCAGTCACATTGAACAAAAACACAGTACATTTCAAGGACTATGCTCTTACACAACAAAGTGATTACCTTACCTGGCGACCTCTTCGCCAGCTAAATTTATATCGCCTGATACTGGCACTGGGTTTACTGGTCTCTTTTTACAAAAGTGAATGGTTGGGCTTTCTGGGTAGCCAAAACCCAACGGGCTTTGTGATCACCGCATTCATTATGCTATTGCTCAGCATTGTGTACATTTACAAGGGCCTAAGCTCATCCCCATCGTTTGAAACACAGGTTCTTATTACTAATGCCACTGATATTTTACTAATAAGCCTACTATCCCACTATAGTGGAGGTCTGAGTAGCTCATTAAGTATTTTATTAATTATAAATGTCACCTCCACTGGAACATTTCTTCATGACCGCTATCCTTTTCTATTTGCCGCTCTGGCTTCTATAGCCGTACTAGGTGAACAAACCGTTAGTTTAATCGAAGGTATAAGCTACGCAACTGAATATTCACGCGCAGGCCTATTAGGTTTAGTCTTTTTTGGAACCAGCTTTTTAGCCTCAACACTCTCTACGCGTGCAAGAGTATCTGAGCAACTGGCAAGTGAACGTGAAGCTGACATTATTAGCCTTGAAATACTGAACGAAGATATTATTCAAAACATGCGTACGGGCATTATTGTAGTAGATGATGATGGCCACATACGTATGGCCAATAGCTCAGCAGAAGCACTACTCGGCAATATATCCCTACAGAACAACCCATTACTTAAAAATATATTACCCGAATTAGATTCTCGTTTTTTACAATGGCAAGCACAACCGAACATGCATCATAAGGCCATTCGACAAGAATATGGGCTCCCTGACATACAACCAGGCTTTCGCAAATTACAACGCATAGGGCACGGTACAGGTGACTCTTTAATTTTTCTGGAAGATGCAACACAGCTAAACCAGCGTTTTCAACAAATAAAACTAGCCTCACTCGGTAGACTTACCGCGAGTATTGCCCATGAAATACGCAACCCCTTAAGTGCCATCAATCATGCAGCTCAACTTTTAAATGAAGCTGATTTAAACGAAACTGATAAAAAACTATCTGACATTATAACCACACAGGTGCAACGCCTTGATGAGGTAATCGAAAATGTATTACAACTTTCGCGACAACAACAAAGCTCAAGTGACAGTATAGAACTTAACCAATGGTTAAATAGTTTTTACAATGAGTTTTTGCAAGCAAACAATCTGAATCATGAACAATTACAAGTTGAACTACTATTAAAAAATGTACAGGTATTATTTGATTCCAGCCATCTAACTCAGGTGATGTGCAACTTATGCACTAATGCCATAGCACATAACGACACGCCTTTTGAAGAAATCAAAATTCGTATCAGGTGTGGGCATGATAAAGAATTTGATCAGCCTTTTATAGAGGTTATAGACAATGGATCGGGTATAGATGAAAAGACTGTCTCACAAATTTTTGACCCTTTCTTTACAACCAGCCCGAAAGGCACAGGCTTGGGTTTATACATTACGAAAGAAATGATCGAGAGTAATAGGGGACGAATATTTTATGCTGAATCAGAGATAGGTGAAAAATGCTTTAGAGTATTATTTATAGGTAGCAATTAAACTTTACTCTATAGATCCACAAAAATATTACATGCATGCTATTATAAGTTTAACCGGCTTAGGCATTTCAAAGACAGAATCGTATATTTCAATATCATATTTAGAACACACCAGACTGTAGGCATAAACTCCATGAACCCAAATTTGTACAAAAAATTTTATGAGCTACAAAAAAAACACTGGTGGTTTGTTACCAGAAAAAGCATTGTTCTAGACGCTATAAGACAACACACCAACCATAAAGCCAATGACAATATACTCGATATTGGTTGTGGCAGTGGTTTCATGCTTAATGCACTCAGTGAACTTGGTAACACCTACGGCATGGATATGTCCGAAGACGCGATAAAATATAGCAAAATAATCTATGACGGTGATGTTAAAAAAGGCTCTCTACCTTACGATACCCCCTATGATGCCAAATACTTTGACCTGATAACTGCATTAGATGTTATTGAACATATTGAAGATGATTGCGAATCGTTAAGAACGATTCACTCTTTACTTAAAGACCAGGGGAAATTAGTTATTACTGTACCTGCATATATGTTTCTTTGGTCCAGCCATGACGATGTAAATCATCACAAGAGAAGATATACCCTTAATGAGCTTAAAACCAAACTCCAACAAGCAGGATTTATCATCGAAAATATTTCCTATTACAATTCTATTCTATTTCCTCTAATCTATCTCACACGCAAAATGAATAACCTCTTAAATAAACAGGATGAATCAGACGTGGCATTACCAGGTAAATATTTAAACAAACTATTCAAGCTTATATTTGGCCTTGAAAAATATTTACTAAGATTCATCAAACTTCCATTTGGTGTATCTATAATAGCTGTAGTTAAGAAACAAGATATTTACGAGGAAATAACCACACCAGTTAACCAACAAAGATGACTTGTTACCCATCGAGTATTGGTAAAAAGTTGATTAGCAAATGCTTCAGAATTATTTTAAACCATCCAATCTATGAAGCTGGATGTGCCACTAGTGACAAACTAGAAACACTAACTCAACTTAGCAGTGTCGATGCAGTTAAATTTAACAATTCTGTAAAAAAACTTGCGGAATAAAAAAAAATACGCAATATTAACGGCATTCACAAGGAGCATAAACCTAATGACATTTTCAAAATCACTTGAATCAACAGGCTTTAAAATACATTATATATCCTATTTCAACTAGAACGCCGCCTCTGAGCAGTAGGATACTCAATTCCTTTTGGCATATTTGTCGTAGTCGGGATAAATTAAAAGAAAATCAATATGAATAGTCACAATAGCCAGGTAACACTAAGCACTATAACACCCGTTTATTGCGGTGCAGATTATCTGCAAAAACTTGTTAATGAAATTGCCATTGTTAGAGAGCAATGGATCAGACAGGAAAGCCCTGTCTTTTTAAGCGAAGCTATATTCATTGATGACAACTCAATCGACTCATCCAGCTCAATCCTACAAAAACTTCAAAAACAGTACGAATGGGTAAAAGTAATCACCTTATCAAGAAATTTTGGCCAACACTCTGCAACCGTTGCCGGCATTTGCCACTCTTCATCGGACTGGGTAGTAACACTGGATGAAGATCTACAGCATCAACCAGATCAAATCGAGTTATTACTGAAAACAGCCATCTATGAATCTATGGACGTTGTATATGCCAAACCTAAAGAGGCAGCACATGGTAACAGCTGGCGCGACCTTTCCTCCAGACTTGTAAAACGACTACTTGCAAGGATGACCTCTACACCAGAAATAAAGATGTTTAATAGCTATCGATTAATTCGGGGTTCGATTGCGAGGGCTGCTGCCAGCTCCAGTAGTAGTCAAACCTACCTGGACATTGCCATATCATGGTTCACAAAATCAACTGTTTCGAAGAAAATCGACATGCAGGACGATCGCTATCAAAATCAAAAGAAAAGTGGTTATGGCCTTATGAAATTAATCAAACATGCCCGTTTTCTTTTTGTCAGTGCTGAAATAGATATAGCCTCGGCAGGTTTAATGCTGGGTACCAGCGCTATTTTGATTTCTATACTGATTGGATCAACAGTCATTTTACAAAAGTTGTTTTTTCCCGAAGTTATTGCATCAACTGGCTGGGCTTCGTTAATGGCTGTGACTACATTTGTAGGCGGCATATCCATCGCCATACTCTGTGTGGCCTTAGAATATATCAGCATCATCCTGCTAAACCAGCTTGGTAAACCCACCTTTTTCTCCATTGACCGTTCAAAGGATATCATTCTCAAACATTGGTTTGAGAAGAAATAAATATTTTATGAGCGCCGCTGCTTTTAATCTCTACAAACCACAAAACACTTGCTGCATAATTGTTGGCCTGGGATTAATTGGGCAGTCCATCAGCCAGTATCTGGGGCTTTTTGGTGAACGAGTACAACCAGAAACGATACATTTCTCATGGAATAACGCAACCGAGATTACAGAAGGCATAAATCATCTTTTACAACTTTCGGGACGCAAACAACTTGAGCTAATATGGAGTGGAGGATATGCCGGTTTTTCTGCCTCAGACAGTGAGATGGAGAAAGAATATAATGTATTTACCAGGACCATGGAAAACCTGGTAAAGAAACATGGCACAAACCTGTCAATAAATTTTTTAAGCAGCGCTGGTGGCATTTACGAAGGTATTGAAAACATTAAAGCTATTGATGAAACCGCTCCTGTTAGACCTTATGGCATATGGAAGTTAAAGCAAGAAGATCTACTTTTATCATTGAACATATCATCACGTATGTTTCGAATATCATCAGCTTATGGTTTTGCACAGGGAACAACTCGATATGGCCTGATCGACAACCTTATACGCTCTGCTCTCAACAAAAACAACACTTTAATCTATGCAGATCCATCCACCTTAAGAGATTATGTCTTCACTCAGGATATTGCGAGATTCATCATCGAAGATATTGTAGACTCTCGACCATTTGGCACGCAAATCTTAGCAAGTGGCAGACCTATCAGCGTAGATATGCTAATTAACTCGATCACACAACTTCTCAGAAAAAGAGTCTGCGTCACCTACTCCACCAGTAATTCAAACAGCAAAAATATTGTGTTCCCTTATAAACTACTCCCAAAAAATATGAAGATAACCTCGATAGAAGAAAGCATTAAAATAATAACAATGAGCCGCTTCTTCTCGTAAGTATAAACCACGAACATTAGTTACCACCATACCTTTCATAGACTATATTGCTTTACATTAAAAGTTTTTATTTTTATCTCAACAGCACCAAAAAATATAACTTAATATTCAATATATTTATTTTATAAGCCTGCTTACTCAAAAAATATTTCACATGACTCATGAAATGGTATCAGCGAAGCCAACGGCTCACCATTATTGAAATCTCCTTCATCAAGCTTCTTCTGTAACACATCTAAATAAGAAGCTGGAAATTGCTTTAGTTTATTATTTTCCTTCAAAATATTAAGAAGACTGACAAAAATATAGATTTTATCATAAGAAACAATGTTCTTTTTAATGAACTTATTAGTGGTGTAAAAATAATACAACACGCCTTCAGCATGATAGTAATCTTTTTCCTTTATCAAAGAGTTTGCAATCACCAGGATATCATAATCACTCGGCTTATTAATCGAAGAAAACAAAGAAAGTGCAGTGTGATAATCATTAGCACTTAATGCCAAATAAGCCGCCAGACGACGAACACTATCCAACTGCAGATCAGCAGGCCTTAATGTTGATAAAAAGTCCGGTTTATTTTCATGAGCAATATATTTTTTCATAAATGACAATGTCTTTTGTATATCATATGTTTTATCTTCAAATAAATCTTCTGCCAGCAATATTTCACTCTCAATCAATGATGCAAACTCATCTTTCCAGCACATTGGCAAGACCATCAATTTACTAGCCAAAGGAAATGCTATTTTTTTACTTTCCGAAAAAAGCAAGAATCGATCATCTGCAAAATTAAGTTTTAACTTCTCAACGTCTTTAAATAATAACAGCCTTCCTGGGTGATTCTTATATAACGCATATTGGATATCAACATTATTTATTTCTTTTGCTAATGCCTCTGCATCAGTAAAAACCTCCTGATTATGTTCTACAAACTCAATGGGGTATAAAATATTTGTTCGTCCATCAATATACATCTTATAATCTGGGGAAAGTTTATTTATAAGATACCCTCCCATTGCCATATCATTCAATATATTACCGCCACTTTGGTAGCTCTTCAAATAATCTACAACCTGAGCTGGATACCGTTCACTTATCAATTTATCATCATGTTTATGGTGCCTCCATGAAGCAACCGCCTTATCAACAACATAATAAGACGCAATAAAAACAATTAAACCCAAAGTTATTAATATAATGCCCCTAATAACAAGACTTAATTTTGATATAAGCCTGGAATACGAAACCTGACTGAGAAAAAATGCAAGGATACAAAAATTAGTAATGGAAACTGCTGTCACCAACCTCGTTGTTGACCATGAGAAATAAGTCAATATCACTGCAATGAATGCAAACCCATATTGTCTTTTCATTAAAGCCCAAATTGCCACATAAATTGACAAAATCCACGATAGATAAACCACTATGTTTTTTGAATGAAATTTATTAGATGGTGCATATTCCTGTATATACTGGCTAAAACCATCAGATACAATAGAATACATAGTAAATAGAAAATGTTCGCCGTTAGGCTTGATAAAACCAATTGAAAAGATCAATCCACCCCATAAACCCCACTGCAACCAGCTAAAACTATCGTCTTCTTTTCTTATTTTTTGAATGCCTTTATCCATAAACAATCCAAAAATAATAATATAACCAAAAACCGGAGAATGATAATTAACCCAAAAAAGCAACAGTAGACAAATTGCCAGCATTTCCTTTGTAGCAAACGATGCTCTGGCTTTCAAATATAGCGACAAGCATACAACAATAAGGACGTTTGAAATTATTTCAGGCCTTACCATCAAACGTAGATGAACAAAATAAACAATAAAGGGGAGAACCAATACAACCACAAACCATGGAGCTTTAATCTGTCTAAAATACAAATACACGACAGACATCATTAACGTCACATAAAATAACTGAATATAATAAAACCCATCACTGTCATTAGATATTGATACAAAAAAATACAGGAGTGATTGAAATATGATAGGAACCGATGAAATCTCTTCGCCATGATAAGTAAAGCTATAATGATCAACCCATGGAGATAGTCCATTTTCTATCAAATCTTTTCCCATTTGAAGGTGCCAATAACTGTCAAATGCAAATGAAGGCTGGAGCGCCAATAAGGCAAGGGAGATATAACACAGAAGAAAAACAAAACCTATATACAAAGTATTTCTATTCTTATTTATCAAGCTTAACATTTATATTTTCCAGTAAGATCATTCAAAAACTCGATTTAGGACTTTGTTTCCTGTTATAGAGCTTTTAAGGGAATCACTTCTTATTCATTTATAACAAGGATTTATTTACTTCATTACTTGGCTCTCTAAAGACAAAAAACTTGAATAAAACAAAGAGAAAAACAGCCACAGTTAAAATTGCTATTAGCTGGATTACTTGATGAGGATAACCAAACATATCTACTAACACGACAAGCATAATAAGATTAATTACATAGCCAAAGCAATGCGCTAATACATAACGAAAGCCAGCACCAAGAACATTGCCTTTGTGTGAAAACGTCAATTTCCGATTAGCTAAAAAACTAATGAACGCGATAACCCCATACAATATGCTCATAGTCAACTTTGGCGTACTACCTAAATAAGTTAACAGTAAATAAATACAATAAGCGGTTAAATTAACTGAAACTCCAATAAGCGCATATCTAATTAATTGCACAGCTGACTTTCGACTGCTAATTTTACTGAGCAATATATTGGTTTTCCTTTCCATTTAATGATTTAAACACTCGATATGGATCATCAGAAAGTACTCAATAAAATCATCATTAACATCAGGCACTCATTAGAATCTCGATTAACGGGCCTATAAACCAGCGCCCTGTGCACACTCTGCACTTGATGCAGCAGCGCTTGCATTGGTCGCCGAGTATTGCACTCCACCAATAGCATTAAGCGTTCCAGTAACCTGACAGGTAGCATCGTTCCATATCAGGTTTTGACCAACAGCCTCCTGAAATGTTACGTCTGTCATCTCGGGTATTATTGCAATTTCACTAGTTAAAGTACCACAACCAATCCCCGTGCCAATACAGGCCTGTGCCTTACCCACAAAGTTAACCACACCTTTCATTGCTGCACCACCGTGTGAAACTGCTATGTATTGCTGATAGGCCGGTACTGCCACTGCAGCGAGAATACCGATGATCGCAACAACAATCATTAATTCGATTAATGTAAATCCTTTTTGGGCTGATAATTGAACTTTTTTCATGTTTATTTACCTCTCAAAAAGCTACCCTTCATTCTAATTTGGCAAAAAAAAACCCGTGGCATGTCTACATGGCACGGGTTTTTCTACAATCAAGTAATTAGATTATAGACCTGCACCTTGCTGACATTGTGCAGCAGTTGCAGAAGCAGTCGCATTTGATGCATTGTATACTGCGCCACCTTGAGCATCTATAGTCCCCATAACTACACAGGTACCATCATTCCAAGTCAGATTTTGGCCAACAGCCTCCTGGAATGTCACAGTAGTCATTTCAGTTACAGCCGCAATTTCAGTAGTTAAAGTTCCACAACCAATACCTGTTGCAATACAGGCCTGCGCCTTACCGACATAGTTACCTACACCTTTCATTGCTGCACCACCGTGAGATACCGCTACATATTCCTGGTACGCAGGTACTGCTACCGCTGCCAGAATACCGATGATCGCTACAACGATCATTAATTCGATTAGTGTAAAACCCTTTTGTACTGATACTTTTATTGATTGAATTTTATTCATGATTCTTTTCCTCGTAGGAGAATTTATTAAAAGATTATACAAAAACGAAATTAGTTATCACTTTTGCAGAAACTATTTTAGCTTTCTTTTTAGCTTGTATGAATTAATGCAGAGCTTGTGCCAACTTATGAAGCAGCTCTAATTGAATTTAATTTAATCAATAAAAACAATTAGATAGCTAATCACACAACAAGAACAAGCACTAACCCGGACACGTAGTAACATTTACATTTTTGTTAAATTCCTACAAATTTGTCACATTCTTACAAAGACATTTGTAATATTTAACCATATTCTTAGCATTTCTATATGTAAATCACCCATCTTAAGGCTAAACTTAGACTCACACATTACTTAAACACTTATTATAAAGCCATTGAAACCAGATATGTCTCCTCCTAAAGCACTCATTGTAGATGATGAGCCCGATATTTGTGCACTTGCTGAAATCACCCTAAGTCGCATGGGTATAGACACACATTCAGCTAATGACCTTAAAACCGCCAAACAACTGCTGCAGTCTGAAATATTTGATATTTGCATAACTGATATGAATTTGCCTGATGGTAATGGCATTGAACTAGTGGAGCACATTCAGGAATCTTTTCCGAATCTACCTATTGCCGTAATTACGGCTTATGGAAGCATGGAATCTGCGGTACGTGCATTAAAAGCAGGCGCTTTTGACTTTGTATCTAAACCGATTGATCTACAGATTTTTCGTGATCTCATAAATTCAGCTCTAAATCTAGCCAAATCAACAACACCCTCTGAGGATAGAGATACCAATAACCAGAACGCTAGCAATGAAATAAAGTTACTGGGTAGCTCCAGATCAATGCAGGACCTTAGAGATAAAATATTCCGACTGGCTCGCAGCCAGGCTCCAGTATTTATTCATGGTGAATCTGGCAGTGGTAAAGAAGTTGCAGCTCAATTAATTCATCAGAAAAGCGCGCGTGCTGATCACCCGTTTATAGCGGTTAACTGTGGAGCTATACCGGCAGAGCTAATGGAAAGCGAATTCTTTGGTCACAAAAAAGGCAGCTTTACTGGAGCCTCAACCGATAAAGACGGCTTATTTAAAGCCGCTAATAAAGGTACATTGTTTCTAGACGAGGTTGCTGATTTACCGATTCAAATGCAGGTAAAACTGCTTCGCTCAATACAGGAAAAATCAATAAGACCCATTGGTGAACATGAGGAACAGGGGGTAGATGTCAGAATTTTAAGCGCTAGTCATAAAAACCTGATGCGGCTGGTTGAACAGGGAGAATTTAGAGAAGATCTATTTTATAGAATCAATGTTATTGACCTGGAAATACCGCCCTTAAGAAAGAGACAGGAAGATATAACCGAACTGGCTAATTATCTTATAGATCGTATTTCACAAAAATCGGGGGGGCAGAGCTGCTCCCTCACCAATGAAGCCATTGCCACGCTCTGCCAATATCACTTCCCTGGTAATGTACGTGAGTTAGAAAATATTTTAGAACGGACTATCGCTTTAAGCGACAGCACTCTAATTGATGCCAGTAATTTACAATTCCCACAAAAAAAACAAACAGCTCATGCTCCTGTAAGCACTGAAATTGCAAGTAACAAAAACAGCTTCGACCTTGTAAATCAGGAAATAGAGACAATTAGGCAGGCCCTGGAGCAAGCACGCTGGAATAAAACAGCTGCAGCTGCGTTGCTCGGACTCACGCCCAGACAGCTAAGTTATAAGATAAAAAAACTGGATATCAAATAAAAAGCCCCTGTTACCAATAAATCCGAAATAAAAGTCTGTTTGGGGTACCCTCATCATGAGACATAAAGATATAAAAACTTATCTTAAGTCGTAATTAACAACCCTTTCCACCTTAAAATAGATAAACAATATCTAAATGAATAGCCAAAATTAACAAATTTTAAAAATAAAACTTATTCTATCTACTTAACAAAAACCACCAACATTTAAAAATGCTGACAAATTTGCTAGCTAAATACTTGATTTCAGCTACAATTCTCTAGTATAAATAGTCGGACCGTATTTGAACTTGGATTTCCAGACTGGATCTCCAGATTAAACTTAAATAATCGAATTTATTGAGCGCGTATATGCCCCCTGATCAAAAACTCAGTGGCCTGGCCCGTAGACTGGTGCTAGATGGCCTTATAGAAGAACAGCAGGCACAAGAAGCACAATCTGAGTCTAAAAAAGAAAAACTCAATTTAAGCCAATACCTGGTGTCTAAAAAACTAATTGCTGCAGATAAGCTTGCAACAATAGCTTCTAATGAGTTTGGAATATCTCTATTTAACCTGGATAGTCTCGATAAAGAAACAATACCTAATGGCCTTGTTAGCGAAGACTTAATTAAAAAACACCAGGTATTGCCAATATATAAACGCGGGAATCGTCTTTTTGTAGCAGTAGCTGAACCTACCAACCTGGTAGGCATAGATGAAATAAAATTCCAAACGGGTATTAATACTGAAGCCGTATTGGTCGAAGCAGATAAACTCACCAAATTCATAGAAGCCGTTCTCGAATCTAAAGACAGCGGCATGAGCGACTTGATGGATGAGGATCTGGATGATGTTGATTTTGATGACACTGAGGTCGAAGAATCTGACGATGGCACAAGTTCTGATGCTGATGACACCCCTGTTGTACGTTTTGTTAATAAAGTTCTTCTCGACGCTATTAAAAAGGGCGCTTCAGACATTCATTTTGAACCCTATGAAAAACGCTATCGGGTTCGCCTACGAATAGATGGTGTACTACGTGAAGTAGCCTCTCCTCCCAATGCCATGGGGGGGCGACTCTCAGCACGTATTAAAGTTATGTCTCGAATGGACACGGCTGAACGACGTATACCACAAGATGGGCGTATTAAAATGCGCATATCTAAAAATAAAGCTATCGATTTTCGTGTTAATACCTGCCCTACACTATTTGGTGAAAAAATTGTATTACGTATACTCGATGCATCTGCTGCAAAGCTAGGTATTGATATGTTGGGTTATGAACCCGAGCAAAAACAATTGTATATGGATGCACTTTCCAACCCCTACGGTATGATCCTGGTAACCGGCCCAACAGGTAGCGGAAAAACCGTTTCACTTTATACCGGTTTAAATATTCTGAATACAGAAGACAGAAACATATCAACCGCGGAAGACCCGGTTGAAATCAATCTTGAAGGTATCAATCAGGTTAATATGAACCCCAAAGTAGGGCTCGACTTTAACTCAACACTACGTGCATTTTTAAGACAGGACCCTGATATTATTATGGTGGGTGAAATACGCGATCTGGAAACAGCTAGCATCGCTATAAAAGCAGCTCAAACTGGGCATATGGTTATGTCTACACTGCACACCAATGATGCACCACAAACACTATCACGCCTGATAAACATGGGCGTACCACCATTTAATATCGCTTCAGCAGTTAATTTAATTATTGCCCAGCGCCTTGCTCGTCGCTTGTGTGAACATTGTAAAACGGTAGAAGATATTCCTAAAGAAGTCTTGCTTGAGGAAGGCTTTCCACAGAAAGATGTAGATAACAATATCAAACTCTATAAAGCTGTGGGTTGTGATCAATGCGATAAAGGGTTTAAAGGACGGGTTGGCATTTATCAGGTCATGAAAATTTCTGAAGAAATGGGACGAATTATTATGCGCGAAGGCAATGCTATGGAGCTTGCAGATCAGGCCCAAAAAGAAGGCATAGATGACCTACGACAATCCGCAATAAAGAAAGCGATGAGCGGCGTAACCAGCCTGGAAGAAATTAACCGAGTGACCAAGGATTAAAAATGGCACAGAAACAGAAAAAAATCGAAAAAAAACCTTATCTTTGGCAAGGAAAAAATAAAGAAGGTCGAATCCTTAAAGGCGAAATTCACGCAACAAGTATAGATCTGGTAAAAGCCGAACTAAGAAAACAAGGCATTGTTCCTAAAACGGTAAAGAAAAAATCAGCCGGTTTATTTGGCGGCTCTAAAGGCAAAGCAATCACCTCTGCTGATATTTCTGTATTTAGTCGACAGATGGCGACCATGATGAAAGCTGGGGTACCACTGGTTCAGGCTTTTGATATAACCGCAGGTGGTCACTCTAATAAAAACATGTCTGAATTAATTTATCAGATTAAAGCCGACGTAGAAGCTGGTGGCTCATTTGCAGATGCGATTAGCAAACACCCGCTCTATTTTGATGACTTATTTTGCAACCTTATCGAAGCTGGTGAACAGTCAGGTGCACTAGAAACACTGCTCGAAAAAATCGCTACCTACAAAGAAAAAACTGAAGCATTAAAAGCAAAAATCAAAAAAGCTCTTATATATCCAATGTCCGTACTGGTTGTTGCATTTATAGTATCTGCAATACTACTAATCTTTGTAGTACCTATTTTTGCGGATATGTTTAGTAGTTTTGGCTCTGACTTACCCGCATTTACCCAGTTTGTAGTCGGCATATCCGATTTTGTTGTTGAATGGTGGTGGGCCGTATTTGGTGTAATTGTAGGAGCGATTTATGGAGTTGGTAACACTTATAAACGCTCTAAAAAGTTTCGTAATTTTCTGGATAAAACTTACCTAAAAACCCCCGTAGTTAGCAATTTGGTATTAACCTCATCTGTTGCTCGATTTTCCAGAACTCTTTCCACCATGTTTGCAGCAGGCGTACCATTAGTTGAGGCACTTGACTCTGTTGCTGGGGCATCAGGTAATAATGAATACGTTAAAGCAATAATGACGATAAGAGACGACCTGGCAAGTGGTTTACAATTGCAAAGCAGCCTACAAGCTTTTCCTGAACTTTTTCCTAATCTGGTTGTGCAGATGGTTTCTATCGGTGAAGAATCAGGGGCATTAGACGAAATGCTTGCTAAGGTTGCCGATTTTTATGAGGCTGAAGTTGATAATGCAGTGGACTCTTTAACCAGTTTAATGGAACCTTTAATAATGTCATTCCTTGCTGTCATCATTGGTGGACTGGTTATTGCCATGTACTTACCTATATTCAAAATGGGTCAGGTTGTTGGTTAATTTTATGCAGAGCATTTTACTCGAATTTCAAAATAATCCATTGTTGTTTTTTATAAGTATTGGTTTAATTGGTTTGTGTGTCGGTAGTTTTTTAAATGTTGTTATTTATAGACTACCTATAATGCTTAAAAATGAATGGCGAACAGATTGTAGAAATTTTCTAGAACTCGAACAAGACAAAGATACAGCAGAAGTTTTTAACCTTTCAAAGCCAGATTCAACTTGCCCAGAGTGTGGGCATAAAATACGTGCATGGCAAAATATACCGGTGATTAGCTATCTTCTACTAGGGGGTAAATGCTCATCCTGCCGTACACATATTTCCGCTCAATACCCTATCATTGAAACAGTTAGTGCTATTTTATCGGTATTAATTGCTCTTAAACTGGGTGTGAGTTTAGAAACTTTATTTGGCCTGTTTTTTACCTGGGCACTCATTGCCTTAACAATGATTGATGCAAAAACACAATTATTGCCAGACAATATTACTATGCCATTACTCTGGCTTGGTATTCTGATAAACACATCAAACATGTATACCGATATTGAGTCCTCTGTATTTGGTGCAGTTGCTGGTTACCTTATTCTCTGGTCAATCTATAAAGTCTTTAAACGCCTCACAGGTAAAGAGGGCATGGGTTATGGTGACTTTAAACTGCTCGCAGCATTAGGTGCCTGGATGGGCTGGATGATGTTACCGCAGATTATTATATTATCTTCACTTGTAGGCGCTGTAATTGGTATAGCTATGATTGTGATTAAAAAGCACGGAAGAGACGTACCTATTCCATTTGGCCCCTATCTCGCTATTGCTGGCTGGATCGCTTTTATCTGGGGTCCGGAAATAAACCATATGTGGCTTAATTTTTAGTAACACTCCTAAGTCATTTATATACAAGCGATTTAATAAATACCATCTTTATTAAATCGCTTAGCAAAAATGGTACAGCCACTTTTTTCTAGTTGTAAACAACGGTGTTAAACTTTCATGTTTTGACTTTCTGGCAGTTTATTTACATCACTAGAGAACCATTAATATGTTAAAGATTGCACTAACCGGTGGTATCGGATGCGGAAAAAGCACAGTCTGCGAATTATTTACACTGCTCAACGCGCCCGTATTTGATACAGATATTATTGCCCGTAAATTAGTAAAACCAGGTCAAAAAGCTTTAATTGAAATAGTTGATTATTTTGGATTAGACATTATATCTTATGACGGATCCCTCAATCGCAAAGCCCTGGCTAATAATATATTTAACAACGAAAAAAACAGACTGCATTTAGAATCAATACTTCATCCAAAAATACAACAGTTTATCCAAAAAGAACTTGATCAGCTAAACGCATGTTATGTCATTATAGCCATACCATTATTACTGGAAACCAAACAGCAATCCGACTATGACCGTGTACTCCTAATTGACTGTGAAGAGCAACAGCAAATAGATCGAACAATAATGCGCGATAACCGCAACCTGAAAGAAGTACAGTCTATCATGCGTTCGCAGGTATCACGTAAAGACAGAATTGCCATAGCAGATGATATTATTGATAACACTCAAGAAATAAGCACACTAAAGGCTCAAGTCAGCAATCTGCACAATAAATATATAAAACTTTGCGAACAGTACTCACTTTAATTAAGGTCCCATTTGAACTCGAACTCGTATTTAACTTTTAACAATTACAGATAGAGCTGGTTTAAACATGATTGTAAATTTATATAGGGCTTATGTTCTGGTAGATTTTATGTCAAAATGCTTAATTAACACTCAAACCCAAGTAAAACATGCCTAAGCAACTCATTTTTGAGCAACCCCTGAATGAACACATTCGTACATTTTTACGACTTGAGCATTTATTCAATCAGTTTCATCAGCACATACACCACCAGACCGAATGGGACACTCATAGCTCGGTAAAAGCAATAATTGATATCGTAAGCATGCTAGGCCGTGGTGATATTAAACGTGAAACCATTAAAGAGTTAGAACGTCAGAATATTAATTTACAATCATTCGTTGAAATACCTGGCATAAATCACGGCAAATTAACCGACATAATTAACGAACAAAAAGAATGTTTACAGAAGCTTCATAGTATTAATGGAAGCATTGGCCACGAATTACAGCAACACGAATTGCTTAATGCCATTCGACAACGTTTAAGTATGCCGGGTGGACTATGTGAGTTTGACCTTCCTGCCTATGCCCATTGGCTAAATATTCCATATGAAAAGCGCACTGAAATTCTTAACCAGTGGTTTGAACCATTTTCAACATTATGTACGGCGGTTAATTTAATTCTTCAGGTAATTAGAGACAGTACTGATGCGATAGACGAAACAGCAGGTGATGGTTTTTTCCAAAAAAGTCTTGATGCAAACTTAACCTGCCTAATGATACGCGTCATATTACCCGAAGGCGCCACAGTATTTCCCGAGATCAGCGCAGGCAAACACCGCTTCACAGTTCGTTTTTTAAAAGCTGGAGACCTTGCTAACAGACCTGAACAAGATAAAAGTAATATAGATTTTAAATTAGCTTGTTGTATTTTATAAAAAACACCATTATTAAACCTCAAATTTATCACTCTTAGTCACTATCTGATTTTAATATATCCGATATACAATTACTTAAATTGCGAAAATTTGAATCTTGTAACGCTCACTTCACCATCATTTATTATTTCGACATCCAACAACCAGTCATTTCGCCCTAATGAACATACAGGTAAAATAACTTTAGCCTGCCACTCAGATTCACTTTTAACTAAACGGTGAGAGTTATACCCCATCTCCATTCCATTCATATCAAACGTCAATGCAATTGCATCTGGTTGCACATCACTAGTCTTTACCGATACCACAAATGGTACTAACGCTGAAGGCGCACTCTTAAACTCAAGCAGATAAGTAATATTTGAAATAACAAATTCACAGCTACTTTTTGTTGGGTCACACTGTGAATTAAATACTGACCTTCTAATATTATTTTTTGCAGTTTCAGTCGTTATTAGATCGCGCTGACTTAACCATTGCCCTAGCCCATAAGTGACAGTTATAACTAGAATTAAAAAAACAGCAGTTTTCATTATTCATACATCCCAAAAACTTGAAATAGCTGCAACACCTTGTGCTCCTGATTTTTTTGCATCATACAAATCATCAGCAGTCATACCACCTAAAGCATAAACTGGCACATCAATATTGATTGCCAATTCAGTAAATTCCTGCCAGCCTATTCCTTGAACCCCGGGGTGACTTCTAGTTTCTTTTACAGGAGATAACAATATTATATCTGCTGTCAGTTGTTTTGCTTTTTCTATTTCACTTTTTGAATGACAGGAAACCGAAAGAAGCGACTCACGTCTAACTGGGCGAGATTCAATTGAATTCAGCATTTGGCTATTCAGGTGCAAACCATCAGCATTCGAATTTAAAAATATTTCTGCACTCGTATTAAGCAATAATGAAGCGCTATATTTTTCGCATAAAATACGAGCTATTTCTATTAGTTGTTTATATTCATCATCAGGCGTATTTTTACACCTCAACTGAACCAACGATATACCATTTTTCAGACTATTTTCTAACTTTAATTCAAAATCTTTATGATTTTTAAACTCACCTGTAATCATATACTTATCAGGCAATTTTAATGCCTGAATAATTCCGCGATTAGCAGCTGGAAATTTCTCTATATTTAATTTATCAATTGCCTGCCATTTAACCTGCTGACCTTCTACCCCCTTGGGTTCACCGCCATATGAATCAACTTTCCAAATCTCTAGCAATACAGCTCTATCAGTATATTGATGATGAATTTTTTTAAAGAGACAGGCGCTTCTAATTAAAATATCCAGCTCTTCATGAATTTCCCGCTTTAAAGCATCGAGCACAGATTCGTCTTGCTCGACTTTGCCTCCCGGAAACTCCCACAAACCACCCTGATGTGCACCTTTCTTTCGTAAGGAAATTAAAACCTGATTGTGTTGATTAATGATAATTGCGACTGCAACATGAACTAGACTTGGCATGTATATCTCGTAGGTAAAACAATTTTAAGCGCCTTGAAATCGCTAAAAAACGGGTTGAGTCACTCCACATGATCAACCCTACTTAACATTAACTCCGATATTCAGCATTTATTTTCACGTAATCGTATGATAAATCACTGGTCCATATGCAGGCTGAGTGAACACCTGTTTTTAACTCAATACGAATAATAATTTCTTGCTGATTCATCACCTTCTGGCCCTGATCTTCAGTGTAGTTAGCATCACGCCCACCATTTGAGACAATACAAATATCATTCAGAAATATTTGAATTTTATCAATTTCAAAATCAACGCCTGCTCTTCCTACTGCTGCAAGTATACGACCCCAATTTGGATCACTGGCAAATAAAGCTGTTTTAACTAAAGGCGAGTGCGCAACGGTATAGGCTACCTGTCGTGCATCTTTAACAGTGTTTGCTGTGTTAACTTGTAGCGCAACAAACTTTGTTGCGCCTTCAGCATCACGAATAATCGCCTGAGCAAGATACAAACAAACTTCACTAATAGCACTCAGTAATTTTTGATAGTCTGCATTATTCTTAGTAATTAACTCATTCGCAGCTTGTCCTGTTGCCATTAACACGCACGCATCATTGGTTGAAGTATCGCTATCAACTGTAATGGAGTTAAATGACACGTCTACGGCTGATGTTAGGCACTGCTGTAATAAGTCTTTCTCAATTGCTGCATCTGTTGCGATATAAGCCAGCATGGTTGCCATATTGGGCTGTATCATTCCCGCACCTTTAGAAAGGCCGGTAATAGTTATTGTTTTACCTTGTAACTGTATCTGGCGAGATATTCCTTTTAATTTTGTGTCCGTTGTCATTATGCCGCGACCGGCACTAATCCAGTTATCATCTTGTAACTGGTCATGCAACGAAGGAAGCGATGCTTCAATTTTGTTAACAGGTAAGTTTTCACCTATCACGCCCGTAGAGAACGGTAAAACCTCTTCTGCGTTACAACCAGTCTGTTTTGCTATTAACTTGCAACTATCAAATGCATCTTGCAGCCCCTGCTTACCAGTACCAGCATTTGCATTACCAGAATTAATTAATAAATAACGCGGAGTACTTTTTGTAAGATGATCTTTGGCTACTGTTACCGGTGCGGCACAAAATTTATTTTGCGTAAAAACAGCAGCACATTGACTGTTTTTTGCAAGCTCGATTAATACCAGATCATTAGACTGATTTTGTTTAATCCCTGAAGCTATAGTCGCCAGACGAACACCTCTAACAGGTAGTAGTGATTCTGGCTCCGTTAAATTAACAGCCATATCAGCTTAGCTTTCCATGACATTGTTTAAACTTCTTACCAGAACCACAATAACATGGGTCATTACGTCCAATTTTTTTATCATTTCTAACAAAAGGTTGTTGTCCTGGTTGTTGATTTTCAGCATTTTCCCGGGGCTGTCCATCATCACCCTGCATAGAAGACTCAGCATGCTCATAATTCATTTCCATGGGCATTTGCTGTTGACGCTCAAGCTCATCAATTTCTTCCTGTGAGCGAATTTCAACTCTCGCCAAAGTTGATATCACTTCCTGCTTTATCTGCTCTAACATTTCTGTGAACATTTCAAATGATTCGCGTTTATATTCCTGTTTAGGATTTTTTTGTGCCATTGCTCGTAAATTAATACTTTGACGCAAGTAATCCATTGCTGCCAAATGTTCTTTCCAGTGCGAATCGAGCACTTGTAGCAATACATATTTTTCAAATCGTCTCAGTTCTTCTGCACCTATTTGCGCTTCTTTTTCTTTATAGGTAGCCTCTAGCTCAGACATAACTTTTTCAGCCAGGGTATATTCATTAAGCTGGTCATCTTCATCCAACCAGTTTTGAATATTATATTTACGTCCGGTTTCTTCTTCCAGTGACTGTACTAAACCGTCAATATCCCACTGCTCTTCTAATGTGCCTGCGGGTACAAAATTTGACACCAATGTTTGAACCACATCATTACGAATAGACTGAATCACTCCACTGAGATCATTCTCAACCATCATTTCATTACGTTGTTGATAAACTACTTTACGCTGGTCATTTGCAACATCATCATATTCAAGCAACTGCTTACGTATATCGAAGTTATGACCCTCTACTTTACGTTGTGCATTTTCAATAGCTCTTGATACCCAGGGATGTTCGATTGCTTCACCGTCTTCCATACCCAGTTTTTTCATTAAACCGGCCATTTTATCAGAAGCAAAAATACGCATTAGATCATCTTCTAACGATAGATAAAAACGCGTTGAACCCGCATCGCCCTGACGCCCAGATCGACCTCGTAGCTGATTATCTATACGACGAGACTCGTGGCGCTCACTACCAATCACATGAAGTCCACCAGCAGCTAACACATCATTATGCCTCTGCTGCCAAAGTTTTTCGTAGTTTTCTTTTTCTGTGTCTGAAAGCTCACCCTTATCGGCTAATTCAACATCCAGATTTCCACCCAGTACAATATCTGTACCACGACCTGCCATGTTTGTAGCTATAGTTACTGCTCCGGGAACACCCGCTTCTGCAATAATCGTTGCTTCACGTTCATGCTGCTTTGCATTAAGTACATTATGAGGAATATTAAGCTTAGTTAATAAACTTGAGAGGTGCTCTGATGCTTCAATAGATGCAGTACCAACCAGGACAGGCTGCTTACGCTCTAGACATTCTTTAACATCTTCTGCTATAGCATTAAATTTCTCTTCTACCGTTAGAAAGATAAGGTCACCGTGATCTACTCTCGCCACTTCAAGATTCGTTGGTATAACCATTACTTCTAGACTATAGATAGATTGAAATTCAAAGGCTTCAGTATCCGCTGTACCAGTCATGCCAGAAAGTTTTTCATATAAACGGAAATAGTTCTGGAATGTAATTGAGGCTAATGTCTGATTTTCATTTTCAATATTAACGCCTTCTTTAGCTTCAATTGCCTGGTGTAAACCATCTGACCAGCGACGCCCTTCCATAGTACGACCTGTAAATTCATCGACAATTACAATTTTTCCATCTTGAACAATGTAACTAACATCTTTCTGATACAAAACATTTGCACGAATTGATGCCGTTAAATAATGAATAAGATTTATATTAGTCGCACTATACAAACTGTCATTCTCATCCAGTATCCCTTCACGAATTAACAAGTTTTCTACTTTTTCATGGCCTTGCTCAGTAATATGTACCTGCTTATTTTTTTCATCTACTACATAATCACCTGTAGCCTCTTCTTCCTTAGTCGCCGCTTCTTCACCTTGCTCAAGCTCTTTAACTAACTCATTGAATTTCACATATAGTTCTGAATTATCATTAGTTGGCCCAGAAATAATTAAAGGTGTACGAGCTTCATCAATTAGAATTGAGTCAACCTCATCGACAACAGCAAAATTTAACTCACGTTGAACTTTTTCATCAACACTAAACGCCATATTGTCACGCAAATAGTCGAAGCCAAATTCATTGTTTGTGCCATAAGTAATATCAGATTCGTATGCCTGCTTCTTCGCCAATGGATCCATACCGGATACAACCACACCAGTACTTAAACCTAAAAAGGCGTAGAGTTTGCCCATCCATCCGGCATCACGTTGCGCCAGATAATCATTCACCGTAATTACATGAACTCCCTTTGATGACAGAGTATTAAGGTAGGTTGCCAGTGTTGCCACTAACGTCTTACCTTCACCTGTACGCATCTCAGCAATATTGCCATTATGAAGAACAATGCCACCAATCATTTGCACATCAAAATGCCGCATACCTAATACACGTTTACCTGCTTCTCTAACAACGGCAAAAGCCTCAGGTAGCATACTATCTAATGATTCACCCTGATTGAACCTCTCCCGAAACTCAGCTGTTTTTGCACCTAGCTCTTCATCGCTTAACTTCTCTAACTCAGGTTCAAAATTATTAATCTTTTTAACAGTTTTGCGGTATTTTTTTACCTGACGGTCGTTGCGGCTGCCAAAAATCTTTCGCATTATGGTGGATGCCATGCTGAATCCTTATAACTTGCTATTTACTTATAAAATGAGGCTGTATTATGCCTTAGAAAGGCCTATGGCTTAAGTGAAAGAATGCAAAAAAAGAGATATATGCAAATTTTTTTGATTTATTACAGTTATATTAAATAAAGCTTAAGTTTTCGTGTCAAAACTAATGTCTAATTGATTAAATAACCTATAGAGATATCAGATGGTAGCCGATGACCAGAAGTGACCGGTCATGTTTAACCACATCCTCTACTCGTCAAAATCTACCTTTTGAAATGCATAAGCATAAGGGATAGTTTGCTGCTATTTACGCCCTGTTTTTTATTGCGATTTCGATCTCAATCTGGCGGGCTATTCGACGAATATGCCCGTATACAGCTCCTGAGATTTCAAACAGGAGTCTATTAGCGTTTCTGTACGAACTTCTGAGGATTAATCTGGCGCCCATTTTTAAGCACTTCAAAGTGCACGTGTGGCCCTGTAGATCGGCCGGTGGAGCCCATTAGAGATATTACCTGTCCTTTTTTAACCGTATCACCCACGGTTACCAGGTTGTCTTTATTATGACCATAGCGCGTTATATAACCATTACCATGATTTATTTCAACCAGATTCCCATAACCGTAGCGCTTGCTTGACCAGGTTACTACGCCTCCAGCAACAGCCAATACGTTAGATCCCGACTTAGCAGCAAAGTCCATTCCCTTATGGAATTGAAGCTTCCCAGAAAACGGGTTAGTACGTGTGCCGTAATAGGATGATATCCATCCACGCTTAATTGGGCGGCCAGCAGGAAACACCTCGTCTTGCATATGACTACTCATCAGAATATTTTCTAGTACACTTAATTGCTGCTCTCTATCTTCAAGCTCTGCAATAACTGAATCAATTTCACTACCAAAGTCCATTTCTTGCAAACCAGGTTCATCCGGCCCACCCAGGCCTGGGTTGTCTTCAAAATTAAATTCACCGCGATCTAGCTTGGCAATAGTTACCAGTTTTTGACCTAATGCATTCAGACGCATTGCATGCGCTTGAATTTCGCCCAATCTCGCAGCTAAAGCATCTATATCAGCTCTCGCATTAAATCGAGTCTGGTCAATTAATTGTCTCTGTAATTTGATTTCTTTCTGTATTGAGCTAACACTGGAAGATGATGCCTGAGATTGCCCTACCCAATAACCCATCATGCCTAACGCACCCGAAAACAACACAGCAAATACAGACAGCATCATGAGCTGTACTGGACTGCCAATTTGTACTCGGCAAGGTCGGCCTCTGAATTTACTTAATAATATTATATCCATGCATGAAAACTTTAATGTAGTGTGTAATGTTAAGAATAGCTTATAAAGCCGGATAATTCCAAAACTAGAATAACAGGTTAAAACTTAAAATATTTGATCGAACGCGTAATTTTGACATAATATAGGTAAATCACAAGCCTTTGCCCCTTTTATTAAGACCACAGCCACTAGAACCTGTAGATAATGGACAATATTTCTCTAAAACTGAGCCTGAAATTCAGAAAAAAAGCTCTCGAGCTGAAACGCCTGAATCATGCTGTAAAAATATCTCTGCCACTAGACTGTCATGATCATCTGGAAATTGCCGACATCAGAGATAATCAATTGATAATCTTAACTGATTCACCGGTTTGGCAAACTCGATTACGCATGTATAGCCAAACAATTTTAGAGGCTCTGCATCAGCATGCAGGTATCAAACTTAACAGGGTTACTTTAAGGCTCAGCCCCAAAAAAAGGGTCATTAAAGAAAAACCACCTATATTTCGCACCCTAAGCGATCAAAACTCTATTCTCATTCAGCAAACGGCCAACTGCATTAACGACACAGATTTACAAGCAGCTCTGCTAAGGCTCGCCAACAAAACCAAAAAGCCCTGAACGAAGTCAGGGCTTTTTAGTCTGCTAGCTATATATTCTTAAGCGTGTACTGGCTTAGAGTATGAAATTGGCGATACCGCAGCTTCATCCTCAAAAGTGACCTCTTCCCAGGCATCCTGATTAGCTATCAGGGTTTTTAGTAATGTATTATTCAGCGCATGGCCAGAACGGTAACCGGAATAAGCACCAATCAAACTGTGACCCAATAGGTATAAATCACCAATTGCATCTAAAATCTTATGTTTTACAAACTCATCCTGATAACGAAGACCGTCTTCATTTAATACACGGAAGTCATCAACACCAATTGCATTATCCAGGCTTGCACCTAGTGCCAGGTTATTTTCACGCAGCTTTTCAAAATCACTCATAAAACCAAAAGTACGCGCGCGACTTACTTCTTTTACAAATGAAGTTGATGAGAAATCAATTTCAGCATGCCTTGGCGAACCATTGAATACCGGATGGTTAAAATCAATTGTGAAACCCACTTTAAAGCCTTCAAATGGCTCGAACTTCGCCCATTTGTCTTCTTCTTCTACCAAAATCTCTTTTTTAATTCGTATAAAACGTTTGGCAGCTTCTTGCTCTACTATGCCTGCTGACTGCAATAAAAATACAAACGGGCCTGAACTTCCATCCATAATAGGCACTTCATCTGCACTAATATCTACGTACGCATTATCAACACCAAGACCTGCCATTGCTGACAATAAGTGTTCAACTGTTGATACTTTTGCGCCATTTTCACCAATTGTTGTAGATAATTTAGTATCACATACATTTTCAGCTTTCGCATGAATATCCAGTGGCTCATTTAAATCCACACGTCTAAAAACAATACCAGTATCTGGCGATGCTGGACGCAAGGTTAAATATACTTTATTACCTGTATGCAAACCGACACCGGTTGCACGTATAACATTTTTAATGGTGCGTTGACGAATCAAGTAAATATTCCTTATTAGTGGCCATTTTTATGGCGACATTGCCCACTGGGACAAATTTGCACGGATTATACATGCTTTTGTCACAATTTGAACATAATAAACTGCTAGTGATTATATTATAGGCATTAAAATTAATAAAACCTTAAACTTGCGCACATATTTTAGACATTACTTTAACTAAGTAATATCTTAGTACAGCCTTAAATTTTTCAATATAAACAATAACTTAGTCTGCCTGACGACGTAAAAACGCAGGAATATCCAACATTTCATCATCTAACGATCCACTTAAACCATCTCCAACAGCTTTATTACGTTGAATTGTGGGCTTATCATAATCCCCATAATCAACTTCACCGGTAGTCGTGCGTTTGACAATTTTCATTGGATCCTTACTCACACCGGTAGAAGGCTGACCTAAACCAGTCGCCACAACAGTTACGCGAAGTTCGTCCTGTAACTCTGGATCTATTGCCGTACCCATTACAACTATCGCTTCATCAGATGCAAACGAACTAATAATTGCTCCAATATCCTCAAACTCGCCTAATGTTAAATTTGTACCCGTTACATTGACCAGAATACCACGCGCACCAGATATATTTACATCTTCTAACAGTGGGCTAGCCACAGCGGCTTCAGCAGCAAGACTTGCACGACTCTCACCAGTAGCCAAACCTGAGCCCATCATACCCATTCCATTTTGAGACATAACTGTACGTACATCCGCGAAATCGACATTAATAACACCAGGATGTGTAATCAGCTCTGTAATACCCTGAACAGCATTATGTAGCACATCATTAGCACCATTAAAGGCATTCATTAAATCAAACTCACGACCATAAACACTTAATAACTTATCGTTCGGAATAGTAATTAAAGAATCAACGTGCTGGCTAAGCTCCTGAATACCTTGCTGCGCTATCTTCATACGATTCGCGCCTTCAAAGACAAATGGTTTTGTTACAACGCCGACGCATAGAATACCCATATCTCTAGCAATTTGTGCAACAACAGGAGCTGCACCAGTACCTGTTCCGCCCCCCATACCCGCTGTTACAAAAATCATATCAGCACCCATTATTATTTCCTGGATACGTTCACGATCTTCTAAAGCCGCTTGGCGACCAACATCCGGGTTTGCACCGGCACCCAGGCCTTTCGTTATATTTGTTCCTATTTGTAACGAAGTTGCCCCGCTGATTTTAGTTAATGCCTGAGCATCTGTATTTGCACATATAAAATCTACACCTTCTATGCCTGTAGACATCATATGCGTTACAGCGTTACCACCGCCACCACCTACTCCTACGACTTTTATGACAGCGTCTTGAGCTACGGAATCCATCAATTCAAACATGTGTGATCTCCTCATTTGTATTATTTACCAGGCAAATACTATTTGACTGATGTTTATTTTTAATTTTTTGTTTCACCCAAAAATTCAAGGGGTGCATAATTTTTTCTTTTAAAAGTTCCCCTGGAACCAGTTCTTCATTCGTTCCCATATGCCTTTCATACCCCCCTCTGCTGTGAAATATTGAGCACTACCGCTTTGGTGTTGCTCACCAAATAACAACAAGCCAACGCCCGTTGCATGTATTGGGTTTGATACCACATCGGACAAACCACTCACGTATTGTGGTGAACCGAGTCGCACAGGCATGTGAAATATTTCTTCTGCTAAATCCACAACACCTTCCATTTTTGAACTACCACCGGTCATAACAATACCGGCTGCAATAATATCTTCGAAACCACTTTTTCTTAATTCTGACTGCACTAAACTAAGTAGCTCATCATAACGAGGCTCTACCACTTCAGCTAAAGTTTGACGCGATAGTTTGCGTGGTGGCCTATCGCCAACACTTGGCACTTCGATTGTTTCATCTGCATTGGCCAACTGTCGTAATGCACATGCATATTTAATTTTTATTTCATCTGCATATTGAGTAGGTGTTCGTAAGGCAACTGCAATATCATTTGTTACCTGATCACCTGCAATTGGTATAACCGCAGTATGTTTAATCGCACCTTCAGAGAACACTGCAATATCTGTTGTGCCTCCACCGATATCAACCAGACATACCCCTAACTCTTTTTCATCTTCAGTCAGAACAGAGTAACTCGAAGCTAACTGCTCTAAAATAATGTCATCTACTTCAAGTCCACAGCGTCGCACGCATTTAATAATATTTTGAGCTGCGCCCACAGCTCCCGTTACCAGATGCACTTTTGCTTCTAGTCGAACACCCGACATACCTATCGGCTCACGCACGCCTTCCTGTTCGTCGATAATGAATTCCTGAGGGAGAATATGTAAAATACGTTGGTCAGCAGGAATTGCGACAGCGCGTGCCGCATCAATCACCCTGTCCAAATCCATCTCGCTTACTTCACGATCTTTTATCGCGACGATACCATGAGAGTTAATACTTTTAATATGGCTACCAGCTATACCAGCGTAAACTGAATTAATCTGACAACCTGCCATCAATTCTGCTTCTTCTATCGCTCGCTGAATTGACTGCACTGTCGATTCAATATTAATTACTACGCCTTTTTTCAACCCCTTAGAAGGATGGGAGCCCAGGCCAATAATCTCAATACCACCTTCAGGCGTTATTTCTCCAACAATGGCTACGACCTTAGAAGTACCAATATCAAGCCCAACAATTAAATTTTTATCTGTTTTTTTAGTCATTACATTTACGCCTCTTTCCAGGCTACTGAAAAACCATTTGTGTACCGCATATCAATATATTTAATTTCGCGTTTTTCTGTTTCCAGATTTTCTTTATATACAGAAACAAAGCGGTTTAATCTTTCATGCATTAGTTTTCGCCCCAGCCTTAATTCCATTCCTGTTGTCATTTTTAATGTCCATGATCGTCTTGCATTCAATTTTATATTTTGTATATACAACCCAGTCTCCATCAACCATGCCTGCATACGAGAAAGCTCTTTCAGCATTGTTTGATGCTGTCCTTCTGGGCCAACTAAATGTGGCAGATTTAAAACAGGTTTTTGCGCAGGTATAAACAATTTACCCTTCACACTAATAACCCCATCATCACCCCATAACACAACTGGTTTTTTTTCTATTACACGAACCAATAATTTATCTGGCCACTGCCTTCTAACAGATACATTTTCTACCCATGGTAAGGTAACCAAAACTTCTCTTACAGCAGGTAGATTCACATTAAAAAAACCGCCGACCACAACAGGTATTGCCTTTCTTTTTAATTCTTCTTTATTTAGAAAATCAAATTCACCTTCAATTTTCACAGATTGAATTGGCAGAACCTGATTCAGGTTAATACTGTTATATGCTAATAAAACACAAGTCAAAGCAGTAAAACCAATAAAAAGTTTCGGATACCATAAGTAAACCGCTAACTCTTTTAATCGATTCGTAACTTTTCCAATATTGCGCGTTTTTATTCTACTCCCTCTAACAGCCTGACGCTTTACAGCTGCACGATTGCGATTTATATTTTTTTTAACCATGCAATTTTGCTCCCTGCAATATTCTCAGCACCAAATCTTCAAATGAAATTCCTGCCTGACTTGCCGCCATAGGAACCAGACTATGATCGGTCATACCTGGAACTGTATTCACTTCTATCAACCATGGTTGTTGATCTTTATCGAGCATGAAATCTACTCGTCCCCACCCTTCGCCCATCACGGCATTAAATGACTTAAGCGCCAACTGACCAAGTTCAGCTTCTTTTTCCTCTGTCAATCCACATGGACATACATACTGTGTATCGTTAGAAATATATTTTGCCTGATAATCATAAAAATCATGATCTGTTTGCAGGCGAATCATAGGCAACACCTGATCACCTAATATTGCCGCTGTATATTCATTTCCTTGAATAAACTTTTCAGCAATGATAACGCCACCACATTGTTCTGCTTTTTTCCATGCAGGTATAATTTCATCAGCAGAGTTTACTTTGCTGATTCCTATACTTGATCCTTCAAGTACAGGTTTTATCATTAAAGGCAGACCTAAAGCTTTAAGCGCTTCATGACAATCTGCCTCATTCTTTATCTCTAAAAAGTCTGGCGTGGGTAAACCCATTCCTCTCCACAATTGCTTACAGCGAAATTTATCCATTGCCAATGCTGAACCAAGTACTCCTGAACCAGTATAGGGAATTTCTAACACATCAAGTAAACCCTGAATAACCCCATCTTCACCACCACGACCATGCAACATATTAAAAACATGACTATATTTATTTTCTTGTAACTGCTGACTTATATTTCGGTCAACATCAATAGCTGTAGCATTCACACCCTGCTTACACAACGCATTAAACACTGCTCGCCCACTATTTAATGAGACTTCTCTTTCCGCAGACCAACCACCCATAAACACAGCTACATTCTTAAAGTTATTCATTATCAGCTTCCCCGACAATTTTTACTTCTGCTTGCAACACAACTGCATGGTCTTTTTTTACTTTTTCCTGCACAAATAAAATTAAATCTTCAACATCACGAGCTTTGGCATTATCTGAGTTAATAATAAAGTTCGCATGCTTTTCTGAGACCACTGCTCCGCCAATTGAATAGCCTTTCAAACCACTGGTCTCTATCAATCTAGCGGCATAATCATTCTCAGGGTTTTTAAATACAGACCCACAACTTGGCAAGCCTGTAGGCTGACTCGCCGCTCGTTTCGCCAATAGTTTTTTTACTTTTAATGCCGCGGCATCACCATCACCATTTTTAAATTGTAAATCAGCGCTGATAAACCATTCATCCTCACAGCCCTTTACACTACGATAATTAATTACATAGTCACTCGCTGTTCGGTTATGAATTTGACCTTTTTTATTTATCGTAACAACCGACTTAACAATGGGCCATGTTTCACCACCAAAGGCACCCGCATTCATCGCCAATGCACCTCCCAACAACCCTGGTATGCCCGCAAAAAACTCTCCACCAACGAGGTTATTTCGATGACAGTATCTGGCTAATTTTGCACAACTTACACCAGCCCCCACTCTCAGACAGCTATCATCTAAGTCTTCAATATCAGACAGGCTTCCCTTTAAGGAAATAACGGTACCTCTTACACCTTTATCTCTTACCAGCAAATTACTACCTAAACCGATAAATATTATCTTTTCATCTGCAGGCAATTCAGCCAAAAACATTCCTAGATCATCAATATCTGAAGGCGTATAAAACTTATCTACCGTACCACCAATTTTCCAGCTAGTATGCTTCGCCATCGGCTCATCAACCAGTAAGGTACCTTTAAAAGCATATTGATTAGAAGCGACCATCATTTAGACAATGCCTCAGGTAATTTTTCAGCTATTGAGCCAATGCTTCCTGCACCTAATGTCAGCAATACATCGTCACTTTCAATTACACCCAGGATTGAGTCATTTAAATCACTTAAATCCTCAACAAAAACCGGATTCACTCGCCCTCTTGCACGTATAGCAGCACACAGTGCTCTACCATCTGCACCTGCTATATGCTCTTCACCAGCTGAATATATTTCAGTAACAATCAATGCGTCAGCCCGTGAAAGAACATTACTAAAATCTTCAAACAAATCACGCGTTCTTGTATAGCGATGAGGCTGAAAAACAACAACTATACGCCTCTCTTTCCAGGCATTTTTAGCCGCCTCAAGAGTTGCCTTAATTTCAGTAGGATGATGCCCATAGTCATCAACTAACAGCACACTACCCTTAGTCGTTTTAATTTCACCATACTGTTGCATTCGTCTACCGATACCATCAAACGTTTGCAATGCTTTTTGCATGGCACTGGTATCAACACCAAGCAAGTGTGCAACAGTAATAGCTGCGAGAGAATTTAATACGTTATGCTTGCCCGGCATATTTAATATGATTTTTGTTTTTGTAGTACTCTCAGGCAGCACAAGATCATAATGACACTGCATCCCATTGCACTGTATATTTTCAGCTTTCACATCTGCTTCTGAATCAATACCATAAGTAATAACCGGACGTGACACCTTATCCATAATTTGCTTGTTTTCTGGATCATCCAGACAAATTATCGCCTTACCATAAAAAGGCAGATGATGTAAAAACTCAACAAATGAATGTTTATATCTTTCAAAATCGCCATCATGCGTTTCCAGATGATCAGCATCAATATTTGTCACAACTGCCATCATCGGCTGCAACAACAAAAATGAAGCATCACTTTCATCAGCTTCGGCTACAAAATATTTACCTTCTCCTAGCTTTGCATTGGTTGCCGCACTATTAAGTTTTCCACCAATTACATAAGTTGGATCAAGTCCCGCTTCAATTAACAAACTCGCTGTTAAACTCGTAGTAGTCGTTTTTCCATGGGTACCCGCAATTGCGATTCCATGTCTAAAACGCATAATTTCAGCCAGCATCTCTGCTCGACGAATAACAGGTATACGATGTTCTTTCGCAGCTACTACTTCAACGTTATCTACAGCAATCGCCGTTGAAACTACAACCACCTCTACATCTATAACATTGCTGGCTTTCTGACCGATAAAAACTTTCGCTCCTTGCTTCAAAAGTCTTTTAATTGCTGCGTTTTCTTTTACATCAGAGCCAGAGACCTTGTAACCCAGATTCAATAAAACCTCAGCAATACCACACATACCTACGCCGCCGATGCCGACAAAGTGTACGCGTTGTATTTTTCTCATAGGGTGAGTTTCAATTAACATCATACCCTCCAGCTAATAAGCAGGCTTCAGTAACCAGTTTTGTTGATTCGGGCATACCAAGCTGTCTTGCTTTATTAGCCATTTCCAATGTTTTTTTGCGAGTCATTTTTCTTAATACAGCTTCTAATGATTCAACATTTAAATCGTCTTGTTTTATTAGTATTGCCGCACCTGCATCACTTAAATATTTTGCATTAAACGTTTGATGATCATCCACTGCGTAAGGATAGGGAACAAGAACTGACGCTACACCTGCCGCAGCTAATTCAGCAATCGTCATTGCTCCTGCCCTACAAACAACCAAATCTGCCCATGAATACATAGACTCCATATCATCGATATACTCAAGTACATCCGCCTTAATGTTTAAATGTGCATAATTCTCGCGTGTTTGATCATAATTTCCCAGGCCTGCCTGATGCTTAATTTCCAATTCTGTATCTTTAATTATGTCTGCACAAACCTGTGGAACAATTTCATTTAATCTTGTCGCTCCCAAACTTCCACCAAATACTAAAATACGCAATGCACCTTCACGCTGCTTGTTTCTTTGTTGTGGTGAAGCCAGTGAAGTTATTGACCTTCTAACAGGGTTTCCAACATGAACTGCTTCAGATTTAAAACTACCTGGAAATGCCTGCATTACCTTATTCGCTACTTTTGACAATAACCGATTACTCATACCAGGCACTGCATTTTGTTCATGTATAAGCAATGGAATACGTGTCAGCCATGCCATTAATCCACCCGGTGCAGACACAAAGCCACCCATACCTAAAACTACTGATGGCTTGCGCTTATGCAATATTTTTACTGCTTGATAACACGCCAATATAATTTTCAGTGGCGCAACTATTAAGGTAATCACTCCCTTACCTCGTACACCACTCATACCTAGCCAATCAACTTCTATACCTGCTTCTGGTACCAGCCGAGCCTCTATTCCTTTTTTAGTTCCCATCCACACAACAGGCACACCGCGTTGTTTTAACTCTTCTGCAACAGCAAGTGCTGGATAAACGTGTCCACCAGTTCCACCTGCCATTATCATTACAGGTCGCATTAAGATATTATTCATGCTGCCTCCTGAATTAAATCACGTAAATCTTTATTACGTTTCTTTAGTGGAGCGGCTTTTGTTTTTTGCCTTTTTCTTGCTGATGATTTGGTCATTGCCTGACCATTTGAGCACTCATACGATACACGTAATAACAGGCCAATAGATGCACTCACTACAATCAAACTACTACCGCCATAACTCATAAGGGGCAACGTTAATCCTTTCGTAGG
>Ga0209345_10000043_pt1 | contig 215808 bp, 180 predicted proteins | sample Cruoilmetagenom7_FD_187294 | JGI IMG/M metagenome (GOLD analysis project Ga0209345, IMG submission 187294) | Oil polluted marine microbial communities from Coal Oil Point, Santa Barbara, California, USA - Sample 7 (SPAdes) (version 2) | ecosystem: Environmental > Aquatic > Marine > Oil seeps ... | reverse complement strand
GTACCATCAATAAACACATTGCGCGAGTCTTCATTAAGACGGGTGCCGCCACAAGAGCTACAGGATTGGGTGGTCATGTATTTTTGCAATTCTTCGCGTACCGCGCCCGATTCGGTTTCGTGATAGCGACGCTGCATATTCGGGATAATGCCTTCGAAGCGATGCTTGCGCTGGTAATTGTCACCGCGGTCATTACTGTATTCAAAGTCAATCTGGGTTTTGCCACTGCCGTATAAGACCACATCCTGAATTTTTTTGGTTAAGCTGCTCCACGGCGCCTCAATGTCAAACTTGTAGTGTTTGGCTAATGACTTCAGCATGTGGAAGTAATAGACATTTCGACGATCCCAGCCGCGAATGGCGCCACCAGCCAATGAGATATCTTCATTGGTAATGATTTTGTCCGGGTCGAAGAACTGATCGATACCGAGACCATCACAAGTGGGGCAGGCTCCCGCTGGGTTGTTGAAAGAGAAAATACGCGGCTCTAATTCAGGGATTGAATGACCACAAGTGGGGCAGGCATATTTGGCCGAAAAGACCATATCTTCCTGCTCATTGTCTTCATCCATTGAGGCGACACGGGCAATACCATCGGACAACTCAAGCGCGGTTTCAAAAGATTCTGCCAGACGTTGCTGCATATCAGTTTTGACTTTAAAGCGGTCAACGATGACTTCAATGGTGTGCTTTTTATGCAGTTCCATGGCCGGTGCCGCGGATAAGTCATGCACTTCGCCATTGATGCGGGCGCGAACGAAGCCTTTGGCCTGCAGCTCTTGCAACAACTGAATGTGCTCACCTTTACGGTTCTTAATCACCGGTGCTAATAACATTAGTTTGGAGCCTTCTGGCTGAGCCAATACATGATCCACCATCTGACTGACGGTTTGTGCTTCAAGCGGTAAATGGTGAGTGGGGCAATGTGGCGTACCAACGCGGGCAAATAGCAGACGCAGGTAGTCGTAAATTTCGGTAATGGTACCCACTGTGGAGCGCGGGTTATGCGATGTGGATTTTTGCTCAATGGAAATTGCTGGCGACAAACCTTCGATGTGTTCTACATCGGGCTTTTCCATGAGCGACAGAAACTGACGTGCGTAAGCGGATAATGATTCCACATAGCGACGCTGCCCCTCCGCGTATAATGTATCAAACGCCAGGGAAGATTTGCCAGAGCCGGACAGGCCGGTAATCACGATTAGCTTGTCGCGAGGTAGGACGAGGTCAATGTTTTTCAGGTTGTGGGTCTTGGCACCGCGGATGTCAATGTTGTCCATCAGTTTCCTATTTCGTTTGTATGAGCTAACAGAAGTAGCGCTGTATTATGCATGTATCTTGTGAATTTAATGCCAATGTCGCTATCGCTAGAAGCCGATTGAGTGCTTAGCCAAAAGCTATCAGGCGCTACTTTAAAATAAATTTGGGTTTTGCGGTTTAAAATGAGAAAATCGCAGCCGTTAACTATAACGTGAATCGCCTTAAACAGAAAAGGTTTGTTAGGGCTTCTGGTCAATTACGCTGATTAAATAATAAACGAAAAGCCCTAAGCCATTGGATTGTGTATGAAAACGTCTTCACTGACCACACTAGAAAAAAAATCCGCTATTTCGCTAGCCAGTATTTTTGCCTTACGTATGTTTGGCCTTTTCATGTTATTGCCGGTTATTCGAGTGCTCGGCGAAGGCCTGGAAGGTGCCACCTTACCTTTATTGGGCCTGGCAATTGGTATTTACGGTCTGTCGCAAGCCATTCTGCAACTTCCACTTGGGCTCCTATCCGACAAGATTGGCCGTAAGCCGGTGATTTACGCTGGCTTGTTGGTGTTTATTGCCGGTAGTCTGGTGGCTGCTAATTCTGAAACCGTGTGGGGATTGATTTTTGGTCGTGCGTTACAGGGCGCAGGCGCGATTGCCAGCGCAGTAATGGCTTTGGCCGCGGATTTAAGCCGTCCGCATCAACGCTCCAAAGTCATGGCCATGATTGGCGGCAGTATTGGTTTAGCTTTTGCCTTGTCGCTGGTGCTTGGACCATTGTTGTCTAATTGGCTCAGTCTCCAAGGCCTATTCTATGTGATTGCAATTCTGGCCTTTGCCGCGCTGCTGGTTGCTGTATTTGTAGTACCTAGTGTGCCTGCCATCGACATGCCGAAAATTGATTTGAGCTTTGCTGAACGCTGGCGCTATGTCACCGCAAAAGGACGCATTTTTGTGTTGGCGATATCGGTATTTGTCATTCATTGGGCGTTGGTGGCCGTATTCCTGATTGTGCCGGATAAAATGATTGCCAGTGGTTTCGAGCTGTCGCAGCATTCCTGGATCTATCTAGTGGTGTTGGCGCTATCGATTGCTATCATGCTGCCGATGATGCTTAAAGCGGAAAAGAAGGGCTGGCATCGTCAGGTGATGCAGGCAGCTTTTTTATTGTTGGCACTATCACTGTTAACTCTACTGACCAGCTGGCAGAGTCTGTGGTTCTGGCTGCTGGTTCTGACCTTATTTTTCGCTGGCTTTAATTTGTTGGAAGCTAAGCTGCCTTCTACGGTTTCCAATCTATTTGGTGCTCAATACCGCGGTACGGCTTTGGGTATTTTCTCGACCAGTCAATTTTTAGGCGCTTTCCTCGGTGGCAGCGTGACAGGTTATTTGCTGCCCACGCTCGGTTTTACGGGGGTTATCTGGTTGAATATTGGCTTGATGGCTATCGCAGGGGGGGCGCTGGGCTGGCTGGGCAAGTTACCTGAAGTGAAGCGCTGGGTGTTGGAACTGAATGAGGGTGATACGGCCAAAGCTGTGCAAGAATCTGCATTAAAGCTGGCCGGAGTGATTGAAGCCATTGCGGACGACCATAAAGGCAAGGTATATTTGCGGGTGGACGACTCGACCATCGAGCGTGAAGAATTAGAAAAGTTAGGCCGAATTCAAGCCTAATATATTGATAATTAAAGATTTTAGTAGATTAAAAGACAAAGACAGGAGTAATCAATGGCCAGTCGCGGCATTAACAAAGTCATTTTAGTAGGAAATTTAGGGAAGGATCCGGAAATTCGTTACACACCAGACGGTAGAGCGATTGCCAACCTTACGTTAGCTACTTCTGAGACCTGGAAAGACAAGAATACCGGTCAGCAGCAAGAAAAAACCGAATGGCACCGAATTGTCATCTTCGGCAAATTGGCTGAGATCGCTGGTGAATACCTCAAAAAAGGCTCGCAAGTTTACTTTGAAGGTAAACTCCAGACTCGTAAATGGACCGATCAATCAGGTCAGGACAAATACACCACTGAAGTTGTGATTGATATCAATGGTCAAATGCAAATGCTTGGTGGCCGTAGCGGCGGCGAAGCCTCTTTCGGCGGCAACAATAATCAAAATAACCAAAAACAGAATCAAAACCCACAGCCAGCTCCGGCCATGGATGATGATTTTGATGACGACATTCCGTTCTAGTCAGAAAGCGGTTTTCGTTAAATAATCTAAAGCTTAAACAAAGGAGACATTGATGAGCTATCAACAAACAGAAGAACAAGTTGTTGTTCGAGGTGGATTAGGTGATCGCGCAAAATTTATTACCAAAACTTATAACCATTTATTGGGCGCGATTTTTGCGTTTGTATTATTAAGTGTTTATTTTTACCAATCAGATATTTCATTAGCTATCGCGCAGTGGGCAAGCTCATTTGGTGGCGGTTGGATGGTTTTATTTGGTGGTTTTATTGCTGTTTCTTGGGCGGCCACTCACATTGCTCATACCTCGCAGTCGAAAGTCACTCAATACTCAAGCCTTGCAGGCTTGATCATTGCTGAAGCGGTTATTTTCGCTCCTATGCTTTTGTTTGCTGCAGAAATGGCTAGTGGTGTTATTCAGAGTGCTGCTACGGTAACTTTGGCTGGTTTTGGTATACTGACAGCTATTGTTTTTTATACTCGTAAAGACTTTTCTTTCTTACGCGGTATTTTAATGTGGGCATTTGGTTTAGCCATATTAGCTATTGTTTCGGCCTTAATCTTTGGCTTCCAACTTGGCACCTGGTTTAGTGTTGCTATGATTGGTTTTGCTGGTGCAGCTATCCTGTACGATACCTCTAACGTGCTTCATCATTACCCAGAAGATCGTTATGTTGGTGCTGCACTTCAATTGTTCGCCAGTGTCGCCATGATGTTCTGGTATGTATTGCGTCTATTTATGGCCAGTAATGACTAGTTGATAAATTGAGCAGTAATTTAAAAGCGGCTTCGGCCGCTTTTTTTGTGGGCTACAAATGATGATATTCGTAGAAAAAATTCATCACCAACCTACAAATTGTACCTGCTTTATTTTGTAGTGATATAGGATGGGTTAGCATTTATGCGTAACCCATCTAATTGACGTGTGATGGGTTACGGCTGTTGCCTAACCCATCCTATAAATAGTACCTTTATTTTGTAGGGGCGAGCTACGCTCGGCCTTTAATTTTATTAATCCTCACCTTTGCCTTCTTTATTCAACTCAGTTTCTTCAATAACCAGCTGCTCTTTAAGCTGCTCAATTTTGTCTTTGGTTTTCTGTTGCTTGGCTTTGATTTTATCTTTTTGATCGCTATCCGAAGAGTCTTTGATCGTTTTAGACATTTCCTCAACGGTTTCTTGCAGTTTTTCAATCTGTTGTCGTGTCTGATCCACTTGCTCGGCTTTATTGGCTTTATCAAAAATGACGGACTCAGGCTGTCCATTTTTGGATTTTTTTGAGCCGGTTTTTTTTGTTTTGCTTGTTTTGGGAATAAAAGTTTGACTATCCACCATCCGCTGATTTCTAAAGGTTGGAGATACGATTTCAACACCAGCCTGATGCAGGCTATCAAGGACACAGGCGTTTAGTTTAGAGCGGCTGGATAGCAAGGTGTTAATGTCGGTTGCTAGTCCGTGGACTTTATAGACGATAGCGTGGTCAAGGAGTTTTTCGATATAGACAAATGGCTTTTCAAGCTCAGCCTTTTCTGCAGCATCGATCAGTAGTGGCTCGATAACTTTATGGTCAACATCATAACCAAGCGAAATTTCAGTAGAAATGATAGTGCCATCGCTGTGCATAACGGTGACTGGGTTAGTCGCTAGAAACAAGTTGGGCAGGGTGATCAGATCGCGCTCTCGATCCTGTAATTCAGTATGCAATAGTCCACGCCCGGACACTCGGCCAAACATCCCTTTTACTTCTATGAAATCGCCTAACCTGAAGTTACGAACCGAGCGAAGCCAGATGCCAGCCATGATATTACCAAGGAAGGTTGCCGAGCTTAATGCAATAGAGGCAGATAGCACGATACCGATAAGGCCAATGATCTGGTTTTTTAAGGTGTCTTTTATAGGTAGAACCAATATAAAGATAATGATCAGAAGCAACATAAAAACAATGTTAGTCAACTGCTTCTGTAACACCACATTAGTATTTTTATTTTTACTTAGAGCAAAAAACTTTTGTAAAAGTTGATAGGCAAAGAAACCGATAATGAGGGTTGCAACTGGCCAGAACAGGCTGGTCCAATCAAAGCCGAGAAAATCTGACATGGTATTCGCTCCTTGGTATTTGTTTCTATCATAATTGTTTACAGGAGTGATGCAAGGAGTGTATGAGTCCCTGACAATGCCTGGTCATGAGTCGCAGCCGGGTAGTCCTATCCTGAAAAATTGATGGTCAGATAAAACCAGTTGTCCGAATTATATGAGTGTACCTGCCACTGATAGATCTGACATATTCGGTTAACGATGTGTAAACCTTGTCCAATACCCTGGCTGTTGTGGCTTTTTACTCCAGGTGTAAGCGGATTTTCCAGACTGCTTGTTGCCACGGGGTTGGCAATACAAAGTTGGTTTCCTTTTAACTGGATATTGAGCAGGTCTTCGCTGGCGTGAGCGAGGCTGTTATCAATGATGTTGTTCAGCAAGATATACAGTAGATTTTTATTTGCCACTAGTCGGTATTCTGACGATACCACCAGTTGTAATTGCAGTTCAGGATGATGTAGCAGTTGCTGGTTGTTGATCAGACAGTGCTCGATTTCTTCCAATAAGCAAAGTGTTTCTGTCTGCATTGACTCCTCTCTGGCAAGTGCCAGCAACACATGGATGGTCTGCTCCATTTGCTGAGCGGATTGTCTAAGCTGCAACAAAGTTTGTTTATCTGGTGGCTGAGTTGTGCTAAGCCGGCTTAGCACCATTTTCAGTACTGTTGCCGGAGTGCGTAGTTCATGGCTTATATCGCGAGTAAAATCAGTCTCACGAGTCAGAGCAGTTTGCAGTTGCTTAACATTGCTTTGGATCGCGTGTGCCAGATAACCTATTTCATTATTTGGTAAAGAATCTTTCAGAGTTAATGGCTCACCTGGACTATGTTTCTTTACATTGGTCGTAATGTATTCCAATGGTTGGATGATTTGACGGCTTAAATAGCGTGATAACGCAAACGCCAGTAGCAGCACTGTTACCAGAGCCAGTAACAGCCATGGAATAAGCCTTGGTAAGTAGTCACGAGTTACCTCAAAAGCTGTTACGTCCGCAGCAAGTATCCACTGATCAGAGCCAAGTGTAATCGGTAGTAAGTGTAGAGTTCCTTGGCTGCCATTTGGAAACTCAACACGGTTTGGTGATAACTGGTGTAGCTGTTGCACTTTCTCGGGAAGTGACTCCCAGCCGGGATGCAGTGCCATAAAAGGTTGGCGAGGGGAGGCGATTTCACCAGTGTCGTTGTAATGTTGCTCAATAAATTGTGCTTCAGATGAGACCAGCCGGTTAAACACATTATCTTCTACTATCCAAGCGTAGCTAATCATTAGAAGTATGAAGCACAGTGCCAGTAGAAGTGAAAACACAACTATGCTCTTTTGGAGTGTGGCTTTCAGACTACTGTTCTCAAACATGATTACTCGATTACCTCTAGTTTAAAGCCGATACCGTGTAATGTTGATAACATGGGCTTAGTAAAAGGTTTATCCAAAGCTTGGCGTAAGGTGTAAATATGTGAGCGTACAACATCGCTATCAGGAGCATCTTCACCCCATATTTTGTTGATAAGCTGCTGGCGGCTGACTGCATTTGGATAGGCATGAACCAGTAGCATTAGAATCGTAAAGTCGGTACTGCTGAGCTTTAATGTTTGTCCCTCTCGCTGCGCTAGCTGTTGTTTTTCATTGACAATGAGATCGCCGATTTGAATGGATTGTGATTGATGCAGTTGATGTCGTCGTGCCAAGGCCTGACAACGCAACAATAACTCTGTTAAATCAAATGGTTTAGTTAAGTAGTCATCTGCGCCAGCATCAAATCCGAGGCTTTTATCAGCAATACTGTCGCGGGCTGTAAGCATTAACACCGCTGGTGTTGGATCGCATTGTTGTTTTAGTGTTTTGCAGACCGCTACACCATTAATGTCGGGTAGCATCACATCCAGAACTATAACATCGTATTGTTGCTGCATGGCCAAGTGCAATCCCAGACTGCCAGTAGCTGCATAATCAACCTGCACCCCCTGGTCAGTGAGGAAATCGCAGATTTCCTGGCCAATCTGCTGCGTATCTTCAATTAATAATATGGACAACACTGCCATGCTTAATATTCTCTTTGCGAATTGGGTGTACCGTCAGCGAATATATTTTTAAAGCTACTCGGTTTCGGCAAGCATCTCATCTATGCTTTTTAACACGTGCTCTAGTAGGGTGTCGACTCCGTTCTGCTGATCCTGCAAAGTGTAATCTACAACTAAGTCGGGCTCTACCGCAGTGGTTTCTATATTGCCACTGGGTCTTACCAGCAACCTGGTTGCGACATAGGCTCTAAGTTGTGAATGCGGCAAGTTAAATAAATTACCTTGAGCGCTCTGGTTAGCAAATCCGCCAGTAGGCTGTCCAGCAAGAAGACCGAACTGGCTATCTTGAACAGTTGTCGCAAACACGATAGCTGCCGAATAACTCACCGGACCAATCAAGACTACGACTTTGCCATCAAAATGCTGATCAGTATCTATTGGCTCTACATATTCATTCCAGTCTTTAGTCACCATATCGCCAGGTTGACCTTTGTACCCAAACAATCCTCTATTATCTTGGTTAAGCTTTTCCGTGACCTTGGAAACCAGTCGAAAGGGCTTATCAGCTATGTAGCGAGCAAGTTCTGTGGCGGTATCAGTATTGCCACCGGTGTTATTACGAATATCGATAATCAAGGCTTTTACCTGTTCCGCTTGTATGCGGCTAAAAGTATTATCGAGCTTTGTAGCAAACTCACTGGGTTCAACGTCAAAGCTGTCAACATTCAAGTAACCAACATCAGAGGTCAGTCGCTTATATGCCAGGTTATGAGAATTGTGCTGTGGCTCAGCATCAGCAGGCTGCCAAGACTGGTTGCTGTCTATGTGTAACGTCTGGCGCTGCCCCTGATATGATACCTCAACTTCGAACTGTCCAATAAAACCATATACTGCCCATAGCATTTGCGAAAATCGCTCTGCAACAAAAGCCTCACGTAAGCCTTGGGTTTCACCGCCTACATAGTGTTGGGCTTCAGAAAAAATCTTCGAAATTTCTAAGCCATTAATACTGATAATTTGGCTTCCGGCATAGAGTTTCTGATTTTCTGAGGCATATTGAACAGGTACGAAGACACCATTTTTTGTCAAATCTATCGAGAAAGGAAAAGGCTTCTCACCACTCTTTTGTAGGTAGTTCAGTTCCTGATATGGCCAAATTAAAAAACTGTGCCCATCCTGAAACACATGGGACAGTCTGCCGATATAACGGAAAAACTCTTTACGCGTCATGGGAGTCTTGATGTTGGCTTTTAATTCTTCTACCAGTAAGTCGAGTTTCACTTCATCAGCATAACCAGAAAAATTAGGGTGTCTTTGTTTTACACCGGAAATAAAAGCATCAATATCCTGATGCAAAAGCTCTGGTGCAATTTTTTCCTGCATTAAAGCCGGATCATCAAGCTCTGGGAAAATGTCTAGATGACTACTTGAACATCCGACGAGAAACAATAAGCAACTCACTAAAAAAGAAATGGTTTTCATAATATGGCTCCTATGTATTGAAGCTAATGTTAACAGGCAGTTTGTGAAGGTTTTGTCGGGTGTAGTGCTTTGAGAGCTTGACAATATCCCGACATTCTCACTGCTAACATACAGTCATCAAATAACAGGAGTATCACGATGAAATTATTTACATATTTGTTTGCTGTAGTGTTGTTTTCCAGCCAGGCTGCACTTGCCGAAGAGAAGCGAGTGCTGATGCTGATTTCGGGTTTTGGAACAGAAGACAATCCTGAACTTAGCTATGATCTGGAAGAGTTGGCACAGTCTTATCTGGTGCTACACGATAACGGTGTACAACTGGATATTGCCAGCCCGAAGGGCGGTGCTGTGTTAGTAAAGAACAATAAAGATTCGCTGGCTTATATTCAGCGCTTTAAAGCTTTGGCTACAGAAAAGTTAGCAAATACTCTGGCAACAGAGGATATTGATATTGAGCAGTATGACGGTGTATTTATTGTTGGCGGTGCTGGTGCCATGCTGGATTTGCCTGTTCATGAACCAACTCAGGCTTTATTAACTTCAGCGGTAATAAACGATCTGGTGATCACGGCGGTTTGTCACGGGCCAGCGGCAATTGCCGATATAAAAATGCCAGATGGTAGTTACTTTGTTGCCGGTAAACAGGTAAATGGTTTCACCAATATTGAAGAGCACGCCTTTAGTGGTGAACATCTGGCACAGTTTCCTTTTCTACTACAAGACCGCCTGGTTAAGAATGGCGCACGCTTTGTTCACAATGCTCCGATGCTTCCCTATGTAGCAGTTGATGGGAAATTGATTACCGCTCAAAATCCGGGCTCTGTTGCTAAAGCAGCTGAAGCCATGGTGTTGGCTATGAGTTTACCTATTGTTCAACGCACTCCCTTTGTGGATGAAAATACTTTAGCCTTGTTGTCCCAAGCACGTCAAAATGGTCCGGTCCTGATTGATCTGGCAATGCAAAATCCCGATCACGATATCGATGTAAACTACCTGGCACTGTATGGTTTCTATGCTTACCGTTTAGCGGATGATGCAGATAAAACTCGAGAGTTGGCCATCATGAATACTATTGGCAATCATTTCTCACATCCTGAGTTTGATGGCCAGCTAATACTAAACTTGATGGAACAAGGACAGTTAAAGCAAGCAAAAGAAGCATACTCTGATTTTGTAAAGCGTTATCCTGATCATGATTATGTCAGTGAGCTAAAAACTAAATTAATGCTGTAATTTAAATAATTGTGCGCCAGCGGTTCGCTGGCGTTATTACTTCAGAATCAAGTAGAGAGCTCAACAGGTATGCATTATAGGCAAGTAACAACATTCCTTTTGAAGAGGATATATATCCCATCGATTATTCATAATTTAGCTTCTTTTGGGAGTTATATTTTAATAATGGCTCTATTTGCTTCGAGTTTAGCAAAGGGTAATCGAAAGCAAGAAGTTGTTGAGTCAGCTATCATCAAAAAGGAACTGCAAATCTAAATTTTATACAGCTTTTATCGGAACAAACGCCCGAAAGCTTAGTGTGGTCAGATGAGGTTATGGAAGACCAAAGCCATATCAGTAGTAACTATTACATCAGCTTTGATCTCGGCATTATCAGGGTATTTAAAGACTGAAAGGCAGTGTTTAAAGCTTCATTGGCCAGGTCTTTACAACCAGCTGAATCATCATTCAAGGCCAATAGTGGCTTCTTTAGCAGCAAATTGTTTCGGGGTTTGCCCGGTTTTCATCTTGAAAGCTTTATAAAATGAAGACTTTGCATTGAAGCCTGACGCGAATGCAACGTCTAAGATAGGCAGTTTGTTCTGCCTGATTAGTTGCTTGCTATACTCAATTCGATGGCCATTCACATAATCAAAAAACGAGCTGTTTAGTTTTTGATTCAGTGCTTGCGAGACATAATTAGGTTTTTCTGCTATCTCAGCTGCCAGTAGTTTAAGCGATAAATCCGGGTTTAAGTACAATGACTTAGCTTTCATAACTTGTTCGATTTTGTCAGCAATTTTTTCAGAACGCTGCTCATCAAGCCCTGAACGGGAATACTTCGCTGGCACCTCCTTCAATGTTCTTAACGCAGCAATATCATCAAGGTCCTCTTTTTGCAGGTATCGTTCATTGAAGCCAGGCTTTTGCCGCAAGCCCCAAAACGAAATTAACCAAAGAAGTACAAAGTAACCTACCAATAGCGTGTTTGTTAATACATCATCAGCTTTACCCGAGAAGCTCAATAAAAGTGTGAAGAAAGCGAGTATCCAAACAACGGATATTCCTGAAATGACAAAAAGTAGCCATCCCATTTCTCGCTTGTCGTTAGAGGCAAACAATTGCTTAAGTTCTCTGCGATAAGTAAGCAAACGTCGGATTATCAAGTAAATATAAATCGATGACTGAATTATCCAAATCAACATAAAGGCGAAAGTGGACATTGCCAGTAATTCCGCTGTTTGCGAAAGAGGTTGCTCTGTCCCATGCATCAGCTCAACCAGGTATTGAGAGGGCGTAAATATCAGCACCAAGGCATATAACAAAGCAAGTGCAGGCAACACAAAGTGTAAATATCGATTTTGTTTGATATGCCACTCTGTGGGTGAACATATGCCTTTTACATAAAACCACAGACATATTGGCTGACAGATGTAGCTGGGGATAACTATCGCAAGACTATAAAGTCCAATATTAGGTACAGCTTGTGTCAAAATTGGCAGGGCGTTTGCGCATGATGTGAACATCAGAAAGAGCGCTAACATAATATAGGCTTGACTGATTTCTCTTCTTGCAACGAGCATAGGGACCACAATGCTAACGAGTCCCAGAGTGCCAGCGAATACGTAGTTTGCAAAATAGGTTTGCATTTATGGTTTACCTTAGTAAATGTTTGCTCAAAAAGTCCTAGCCGTCATGCACGGTCGATAGCAATGCAAGAACACGCCAACCTTCATGCCTTCCACAAATTAATGTTAAAGGATAAGGCAAAAAGATGAGGTCGGCCAACTATGTTACCGGAGTAGCAGCGCTAGTGCTGTCGTTTATTTACATCTCTGCATTCGTGTACTACGGCGCGTATTGGAGTTTTCCCCATGAGAGTGACGCTCAAACCAAGATGGTGTTCATTACGCAGCATCAGAGCATAACATCGGTTTTTCTGTTTATTAGCTACATACTTTTTGGTTTGGTTTTATCGATGCTAGTCGCTGGCACGTCGCGCATACTGGGGAAAACTAGCGAAATGCTAAAGTCTGTAACAACCGCTTTTGGATATTTATGGGTAGGTTTGGTGATCGCAAGCGGCATGATAGCAATTAGTGGCATCACCTATGCTATTGATATAGCCCACACTGATGCTCAAAAAGCATTTGATGCTTGGACCATGCTAATGACAGTTGCACAAAGTATTGGGGGAGATAATGAGATTGTTGGGGCGGTATGGGTAATACTTGTCAGCGTTCTCGCGCTAAGAGCAGACGTTTTTTCTAAAAAGCTGAATTACTTAGGTATTGCAGTTGGTTTGGCTGGAGTCGCCACAGTTACTCCTCTTCTTATTTTCAAAGAGCTTTTTGGGGTCTCACAAATCATTTGGTTTTTTTGGCTGGGGGTGTGCTTTTTGCGACAGGTCTCCGATGATGATGACAGCTTGACAAATTCACGACGATCTCCCTGTTAGCATCCAGTGACTAGATGACAGGAATAGAACTAATGAAACCACTGACTTACCTGATTACCGGCTGTCTGATATTGGGGCTGGTACCATTTGCAGCTACCAGAGCTGAAAGTAATGTTGTAGCAAATACCTCAACGTCCGACATAAAAGCGACCATTATCAATAAGCTAGTTGTGGCCTACGGTGGCCCCGCACTGCTTAACGCTGACAGCATTAAAGTCGTTGATTACAACAAAAGCCCCTGGCCAGGTGAGGGTGAAACGCCTGATGTGCCTGAACTATGGCGTATCAATGAAGAGTTAACCATCGACTATAAAAACCAGCGCAAGAGTTTGCTATCGTATCGGGTGCCACGAACCACGTTGGATCTGGAAAAATGGATTCAGCAAGGTGACAGTACCATTATGTATGACATTCTGCATGAAAAATACTCAGTGGAAAAATGGGCAAACTTTGAACGCTTAGGGAGTTCGCTGGAACGTAGTAGCGATACGCTTCAGGCTAAACGTTTAGCGGGTTTAGTGTCAGAAGTACAATATAGTGGTGATGAATTCTATCGTGGCCGGTTGCAGCAAAAGTTAATGCTTAAACATGCATCTGGTGAGCGTTATACCTACTTTGTCGATAAGACTTCCGGGCTGATACACAAGATAATGCGCCAGCGCCCGCGTGCAGGTGACATGCTTTATGTTTTTTCCAATCACCAGACGACTGGAGAGCTGGCCTTTGCCCGTGATATGAATTTCTTTGTTAATGGCCAGCTGCGTCTGAGCTCAGTGCATCGTGATCTTGAGCTTAATCCTGATCTGACTAGGGCCTTTAGTGGCTTTGATGATTTTACACCTTGGGGTGAAACTATTAATAACCCGGGGTTAACAGCAAAAAAACTGACAGATAATGTCTATCAGGCCGGAGCTGGCCGCGCGCTAACAGTATTTATTGAGCAAGCCGATTATTACATCGCCATGGGGGCAGCAGATGCAATAGTGGAAAATTTTGCAGCGATTAAACAAATGTCAAAGCATGATAAGCCACTCAAGTACTTTGTGGTAACCCATCATCATAATGCTAACGTGAGAGGCTTGGACAATGCGCTGTCGCTGGGTGCAATGCTGGTAGTTGCCGAGTCGCATCAGGAAACTATCTTGAAGCATGTCAGTGACGCATTGGTTGCGAAAAAGCTACTGGTAGTGCCACCGCGGGAATCATTCACGCTGGGTGACGTAACACTGTTTGATATAGCTACAGCGCATTCACGACACTATCTGCTAGCTTATTTGCCGGCTGCAAAAATGGTGTTAGCAGAAGACCACTATGTGACCGAGTTAAAAACGGCCAAGCCGCGGGTTTATCACGATATGGTGCGTTTTGCCAAAGCTCTGGATGAACTCGAATTAGATGTTGCAACCTTGGTTGATATCCGTGGCTGGCGACAATTTACGATGGAAGAGTTCAGGGAGTGGACCTCTGACTTTGCGCCGAAATCCTGCCCGGCAGGCTACAGCATCTGTGCAAATGGTTAACGGCAGTATGATGTGACGGGCATAGACAGACATCATTAATCCAGCAGTACCGCAATGGCACTAGAGGGCAGAATTTTTACTCCAGATATCAGCCGGCGGAAAGACTGATATCACTAACTAAGCAGAAACGGTAATTATATTATGGCGCTGACATCCATGATTTTTAATCCACTTAACGCCTTAATCCTCTCACTAGCGGCAAGTTCTGTGGTGGCCTCTGCAGAGCCTATCGTACCGCCAATGGTAAATATTCCCGCTGGTGAGTTTTTAATGCCAAGTTTCAGTCGCCCTCAATAATTCTGCTAGGATAAAAATTTCAGACAATAAAAAAGGGCGCATTGCGCGCCCTTGTTCATGAAACTAAATGTTTCTGGTTTTGCTTAGAATACGTATTGGAAACGTACTGCTAATGCATCACCATCTTTATCAATGCCGCCTTCAGTCATGTCAGCAGAAACATAGTTTAAGCCGATGCGAACAGCTGCACTTGCATAGTAATTCAAACCTACTGTGAAAGCTTCAGCTTCGTCTGTACCTGGCTCGTAGCTACTGAAACGACCAAATACTTCCCATGCACCTGCGTCACCTTTTGGCTTAACGCGCTTGAATACGCCTTTGCTGTAGGGACGTGATTCGCCAGTAAGTACATAGCCTACTTGCGCATAGTAACCTTCGATATCTGTATCCGCAGTCCAGCTACCACCATCAACTTCACCATCGAAGTATTCAGCTTGTGCGTGGAATGGACCAGTTGAGTATGCTAACTCAAGGTTATAAGCCATGATGCTTTCACCAAGAATAGAACCAGAACCGACTTTCTCATCTGCGGTGTGGATTTCTAAACGCTGGTCAGCTTCACCGTAAGTGTTGCCAGCTAGACGGCTTTGCGTATAGCCAAAACCTAAGTGGAATACTTCGTCTTTAGAAACAACTGGGGCAAAAGTCACGCGTCCTGTGAAAGCTGTTGCAATATTGCCGCCTTCGTCACCACGGTCATACACACCGAATTTCCAGCTGAAGTCATCGGATGCATTACCTAAAGACGCACCATAGTTTTTACCTGGCGCTAACGCATTGATAATCATCGTGCGCTCAATAGCAGTGATGTCTTTAGATGAAGTGTTTTCTTCTAAGCCGAAAGGCTCTTTGTGTTTACCTAACGTTAGGTCAGCACTTTCCCAGCCTGTGTATTTGATGTAAGCATCTTCAAGGTTGGCTTCGCTATCTGCGTCATTAAAGTTGGCCTGAACTTTAGCGGACCAGTCTTTAGCAATTTTGCCAGAAACAAAGATACGAGCACGGCGTAGTTCAGAGTCTGAACCTGAGTCATCGGTGCCGCTGAATGCTTCACCATCAAACATGTCGATGTCATATTGCAAACGACCGCCAACTGATAGGCTTACGTCACCAGTCTCCACTTTAAAGCCACTACCAGCTTTAGCAGAAGATTCGCCTTCGGCAAATGCCGGGGCAGAGATTACAGTAGCTACTGCTACAGCGATTAGTTTTAATTTCATTGTCTTCTCCAATAATGGGGTTTAATTAATTGACGCTGGCAATTTTACGGAGATTTTATGACATTTCCATGACAGAAAAGCGAAGGGTTTGTGAAACTCTTTCTTGTCATGAAACTTCTTACAAATTACTTGCTCATCATACTATTGACATTGCACTGTCACATTAGGGTCCCCGCCTCCTAAGAACCTTAATATAACTGTAACAATTCATCTCTATACTAACCTACATCAATTATTGGTTAATTAGTCATGAATACATCAGTTAAAGAGACCACGCGTAAACTACTGGATGAACAAACCCGTAGCGGCAAACATAAACGCAGAAAAATCAATGACTTAATAGCTCGCTATAGCATTGGGCTGGGTGGGCTTTCCGTGATTGGCGCGGTTGGCCTGATCTGCTTCTACCTGTTTTGGGTGGTTTTTCCGATTTTTAAGCCCGCCAGCGTTGAATTACAGCAAGATTATAGCTGGCAACAGTCTGAGCCACAGTATATGGCGGTAGAGGAGTATGGGGAAATTGCTTTTTCTATCAGTAAGGGTGGCGATCTGGGTTTTTTCAGCGTTGAAGATGGTAAGAATATTTCCAAAGCCCGTTTTTCACATGATGCACAGCCAACAGCGTTCGCTGAATTAGACCTAAAAGGCTTGATGGCTGCTGGTTTTGCTGATGGTAGCTTTCAACTTTTCTCACATCAGTACAAAATCACTTATCCGAATAATGAGCGTCATATAGAGCCACAGCTACTTTATCCTTTCGGTGAAGACAGCTTTCAGTTAACTGATACCAGCATTACTCGCCTATTTGGCAGTCGCTGGGAAGACGGTATTGTGATTGCCTCAGTCGGCGCTGACCAAAAAGTCACAACCGTAACCTATTCCATTGATCAAAACTTTCTGACTGAAGAGTTAACTCTTGAAGAAGAATCGCGTGACAGTTTTGATATTCCGTTTGCTCCAAAGTATGTGCTGACCACTCCTGGCCCTGACTGGCTCTACATTATCAGTGAGCAGGGTGACTTAATTGCATACCGCCATATTGATGATGAATGGGAGTTGCATGAGCGCCAGTCATTGTTTAAACAGACTAACACAGAAGAGAGCAAGACGGTCACTGAGGCTGTGTTCCTGTTAGGGCAAACCTCCTTATTAATTGGGGATAGTAGCGGTGTTGTCAGCCAATGGTTCCAGGTGCGTGGTGACGATGGATTTAACTTGCAGAAAATTCGTGACTTTACCTTATCAGATAGCCCCATTTCACAAATCATTATTGAAAAACGACGCAAAGGATTCATTGCAGCAGATAGCAACGGCAAGATGGGGATTTTCTATACCACCTCAGAGCGTCAGCTGGAGGAGTTTGATTTTGGGCAAGAGCTTCAGGCCTTGGCTATTAACTCACGCAGTAATCGCCTGGTCGGTATTGGAGAAAAAGGACAAGCCACTGTGTTTTCGATTGAAAATGAACACCCTGAAATTTCGTGGTCAGCCATCTGGAGTGAGGTCTGGTATGAAAGTTATGAAGAGCCGAGCTATACCTGGCAGTCATCAGCTTCGACCAATGATTTCGAATCCAAGTTTTCATTAGTGCCGCTGAGCTTTGGTACCCTAAAAGCGGCTATTTACGCAATGCTGTTTGCGGTGCCTTTAGCCATATTTGGAGCGATTTTTACCGCTTACTTTATGGCGCCAAAAATGCGCTCAATGGTCAAGCCCACCGTTGAAATTATGGAAGCATTACCCACCGTTATTCTAGGCTTTCTGGCAGGTCTTTGGTTTGCACCATTAATTGAAGAGCACTTAGCGGGCGTTATTCTGCTTATTATTTTACTACCGATTGTCACTGTGCTGTTTGGTTTTACCTGGACAAAATTGCCTGGCGCTATTAAGCATCGTGTTCCTGACGGATGGCAAGCAGCACTACTATTCCCGATCATTATCTTTGGTACATTCCTGGCTTTCTGGTTAGGGGAGCCTGTCGAGTCAGCAATGTTTAATGGCAATATGCCAGCCTGGCTAAATGAGCACGGCATAACCTATGACCAGAGAAACTCTTTAGTGGTCGGTATCGCAATGGGTTTTGCGGTGATTCCAACTATTTTCTCGATTACCGAAGATGCTATTTTCAGTGTGCCCAAGCATTTATCCAACGGCTCATTAGCGCTTGGCGCCAGTCAGTGGCAAACGCTAACACGGGTCGTTATTCCAACCGCTAGTCCGGGTATTTTCTCAGCGTTGATGATTGGTCTTGGGCGCGCCGTTGGTGAAACTATGATCGTGCTAATGGCGACAGGTAATACGCCAATCATGGATATGAACATATTTGAAGGTTTCCGTACATTATCAGCCAACATTGCGGTTGAGATGCCTGAATCGGAAGTGGGCAGCTCCCACTATCGTGTATTGTTCCTGGCTGCATTTGTGTTGTTCTTATTTACTTTTGTTTTTAACACCATTGCAGAAATTGTGCGCCAGCGTTTGCGCAATAAATACGGTTCACTCTAAACCCAATAAGAATTGATGAAGAATATTAAGCGAGTTGAATGATGAGTAAAAAATTCTTTCAAGGCGGACAACATTGGGTTTGGCTCAATGCGGGCGCTATCAGTATTTCGATATTGATGGTGGTTGGGCTTCTATTATTGATTGCCTATCGTGGTCTGATTCATTTCTGGCCAGCAGATGTGCAAACATTTACGCTCGATGTTGATGGAAAGCAGGAATTAGTACTTGGCGAAATTCATAGCCATGAAATAGACATGCAGGATGGCAAAGAACGCGAACAATACCTTATAAAAATGGGTAATCGCGATATGTATGGCATTGACTTCCGTTGGCTAAATCTCGACAAGGTTGAAGGCACCGAAATCCATGAAGATGTGGTGGTGGTTGAGCGTCGTGAGTGGGGCAATGTTTACGGCTTTGTCAAAACGGTCAATTTTGATGGTCAAGTGATTGAAGGTGATTTTGATGCGCTGGCAAAAGTCGTCGAGCGTGCCACAGAATTGCATGAACAAATTCGTGATATTGAACGAGATGATATTGGTGGCATCAATTATTCGATAGAGCAGTTGCGTCTCGAAGAGCGTCGTCTGGAAATTGAAGGTGAGTTAACAGAAGAGGCCAAAGCTGATTTAGATAGACGTAGGCAAGAGTTTCAGCAGTCGTTTCAATCCTTTCAGGCAGAACTAAAAGATTTGTATGCACAAATTCAGAGAGACAGTGCGGTATTTGAATTGGTTGATGGGCGCACCATTAGCGTAACTGCCAATAATATGGTGCGTGCATTCCAGCCTAACAAAATGGGAATTTTGGAAAAAACGGGTCATTATTTTTCAAAACTAGGCGAGTTTATATTTGATGAACCTCGTGAAGCCAATACCGAAGGCGGTGTCTTCCCAGCTATTTTTGGTACCGTAATGATGGTGTTGTTGATGTCGGTGGTGGTTACACCGTTGGGTGTCGTTGCAGCGGTATATATGCGCGAGTATGCAAAGCAAGGCCCGTTAACACGTACCATTAGAATTGCAGTCAATAATCTGGCGGGGGTTCCTTCCATTGTATACGGTGTGTTTGGTTTAGGCTTCTTTGTATATTTCCTCGGTGGTTCTATCGATGATTTGTTTTATCCCGAAGTGAAGCCTGCACCTATGTTCGGTACTCCAGGTTTAATTTGGGCATCATTAACCTTGGCTCTATTAACATTGCCGGTGGTGATTGTTTCTACAGAGGAAGGCTTGTCGCGAATTCCTAAGTCGATTCGTGAAGGTAGTCTGGCGTTGGGTGCAACCAAATTTGAAACCTTATGGAAAACAGTATTACCGATGGCCAGTCCAGCCATGATGACTGGTTTAATTCTAGCTGTCGCGAGAGCCGCAGGTGAGGTTGCGCCTTTGATGTTGGTTGGTGTTGTCAAACTGGCACCAACGTTACCACTGGATGGTAATGCGCCGTTTCTGCATTTAGAGAGAAAGTTTATGCACTTGGGTTTTCATATCTACGACGTTGGCTTCCAAAGTCCCAATGTTGAAGCCGCGCGTCCATTAGTTTATGCCACTGCCTTGTTGCTGGTATTAATTATTATCCTATTGAATGTGGCAGCCATTAAGATTCGTAACAATTTACGCGAAAAGTATAAAGCGCTAGAACAGTAGTTGAACTGCCAAGCGACAATACTTTGAGCAACCAAAAGGTGACTAACATGACACAAGAGCGGACACAAGAACTGAATATGAAAAATGATACAGCGAAAACCGAAACCTATAATCCTTTAGCGGGTGAAAAAATTGCTATTGAGGTTGAAAAGCTCAATCTATTCTATGGTGATAAGCAAGCCTTGTTTGATATCGATTTGCATATCCCGGAAAAGAAAGTAACCGCTTTTATTGGACCATCGGGTTGCGGTAAATCCACATTGTTACGCTGCTTCAACCGTATGAATGATCTGGTTGATATTGCACGCACCGAAGGACAAATACGTCTGGCCAATCAGAATGTTTACGGCCCAGGTGTTGATGTTGCCGAATTGCGCCGCAAAGTCGGAATGGTGTTTCAAAAGCCAAACCCCTTCCCTAAATCGATTTATGAGAACGTTGCTTATGGTTTGCGGTTGCAGGGCATAAATAAACGTCGTGTGCTAGATGAAGTGGTAGAGTGGGCGCTTAAGGGTGCTGCACTTTGGGATGAAGTTAAAGATCGTCTGCACGAAAATGCGTTAGGTATGTCGGGCGGTCAGCAGCAACGACTCTGTATTGCTCGAGCGATTGCGGTTCAACCTGAAGTCTTGCTGCTGGATGAGCCAGCTTCTGCGCTGGATCCGATTTCGACGTTGAAAATCGAAGAGTTAATTAATGAATTAAAGAGTGATTACACTATTGTTATCGTCACTCATAACATGCAGCAAGCAGCCCGTGTTTCGGACTATACTGCCTTTATGTATATGGGTGACATGGTTGAGTTTGATAATACAGATACCATTTTCACCAACCCTGAAAAGAAAAAGACCGAAGACTATATTACGGGGCGTTATGGTTAAGCTCAAAGCCGGACTACAATTGAATTCTGACCTTAATTAAGAAAGGTAAACGAGGTTTATTATGATGGATAACGAACACTTAGGAACACATATTTCCAAACAGTTTAATGCTGACTTGGAAAACTTACGTGAAGAAGTTCTGGCGATGGGCGGTATTGTTGAAGAGCAAATCACCTTGGCGCTAGATGCTTTTACCAACAACGATAGCAGTATTGCTGACAAAGTTATTGCTAACGAAAAAATGGTCAATGCCAAAGAAATCAAAATTGATGAGGCATGCACTAAAATTTTGGCAAAGCGCCAACCAGCAGCAGGTGATTTGCGCTTAATTATTACTATTCTCAAGACTATCACCGATCTGGAACGGATGGGTGATGAAGCAGAGAAAATCGCTCGTATGGCTAAAGCGCTTGCTAACAAAGAAATGGCTACTGCACATGTCAAGCTTCACTATGGTGCATTATTACACCTGGGTAATCACGTAAAGCAAATGTTGCATGATTCTTTAGATGCATTTGCTCGAATGGATGTTGATTCTGCAATCAATGTAGCCAAGTTGGATAACCAGGCTGATGAAGAATACAATGCCATTTCACGTCAGCTAATCACCTATATGATGGAAGAACCGCGACGTATTTCTGAGGTGTTAGATTTCTTGTGGTCAGCGCGAGCGTTGGAACGGATTGGTGATCATGCGAACAATATCTGCGAGTATGTGGTCTATCTGGTTCAGGGCGAGGATGTGCGCCATAAAAGCTGGGATGAGATGCAGCGTTTGGCAAAAGATGAATAATCTAAGAAACTAAACAGAACAATAGCTGAAAAGAAAAAGGAAAACACATGAATGCAAAAGTATTAATTTTAGAAGACGAGCGCGATATTCGCGAAATGCTCGCCTTTTGCATGCAACAAGCCGGCTATCAAGTTGAGCAGGCAGCAACTGCTGAGCGAGTTTTCGGACTGTTAAAGGAAGGATTCATGCCTGACATTATGCTGGTGGATTGGATGTTACCAGGTGCTTCTGGAGTCGAATTGACCAAGAAACTGAAAAAAGATCAGAAGTACCAGGATGTGCCAGTGATTATGTTAACGGCACGCGGCGAAGAAGATGACCGCGTCCAAGGTTTGGAAGCAGGTGCTGATGATTATGTGGTAAAACCTTTTTCGCCCCGAGAGTTGTTAGCACGTGTACAGGCAGTACTTCGCCGTAGCGGTAAGGGAACTAATCCTAGCGAGCAAATCTCGCATGGTGATATCCAGCTGGATACTGCGGGACATCGTGTACAAATCAATGGTGAGGAAGTTCACCTAGGTCCAACCGAGTATAAAATTCTTCATTTTTTCATGAGTCATCCTGAGCGAGTGTATTCTCGTGGGCAATTACTTGACTCAGTATGGGGGCAGCAGGTCGTTGTTGAGGAGCGAACTGTCGACGTTCATATCCGTCGCTTAAGAAAAGCATTGCAAGATTATAATGTAGAAAACTATGTGCAAACTGTGCGAGGATCTGGTTACCGTTTCTCGGCAAAATAATTAAGCAAAAGGCGTACTATCATCATGTGGACGAATCGTTACTGGCAAACAGAGGTATGGACCCTCGCCTTTATCATCCTAGTTGTTGGTCTTATTGGATCATTATTTGATCGTGCCGCTGCTTCTGTTGCTGTCGTTATATTCGCCTATTTGTTTTGGAATCTGGTTCAGCTGTCGCGGCTGTATAAATGGCTGGTCAAGTCAAGAGCACTTTATCCGCCATCAGCTCCAGGGATCTGGGGTGAGATCTTTAACCATCTTTTTGTGCTCCAGCGAAAACATCGAAAAGAGCTTAAAAAGTTGAAAGGAATTATTTCTGAATTTAGAGCTTCAACTTCAGCGCTGAAAGATGGCGCATTGATTATCAGTAATAACGGTGAGATTCGCTGGTTCAATCGCGCAGCAGAGCGCTTATTAGGACTGAAATCCAGCACCGATATTGGGCAACGCCTCTTCAATTTATTACGTCATCCCAGCTTTATCGAATACGAGCAAACGCGTGATTATAATAAACCCCTGATCATTAACTCTCCCGCTAATGAACGATTAATTCTGAATATTAGGATCACCCCGTACAATGACGATCAAAGACTGGTTATCATTCGTGATATTACTGAGAAGCAGCACTTGGAAAGAGTTCGCCAGGACTTTGTGGCCAACGTATCGCATGAGCTTAGAACGCCGTTGACAGTGATCACCGGTTATCTGGAAATGCTCGATCCTGAAAATAATCCACAATTGAAGTCAGTGGAAAAGCCTTTGCAAATGATGCGCCAACAAGCCCTGAATATGGGGCATCTGGTCGATGACTTATTGTTGTTATCCAAGCTTGATGCCAAGGTTGATGAAAACGGTAAGCAAGCAGTTGATATTAACTTAATGCTCGACAGTATTTGTGCCGAAGCGCGCTCCCTCAGCGGTGAAAAGAACCATCAAATTCTGTTTCACTCACATACCAATGCCAACCTGTATGGTAGCGAAAAACAGCTGCGCAGCGCTTTCTCCAACCTGATTTTCAACGCTGTACGTTACACCCAAATCAAAGGCCGAATAGACATCTTCTGGAAAGAAGATAATGATAACCTGATTCTTGAAGTCAAAGACAACGGCCCCGGAATTGCAGAAGAACACATTCCAAGACTCACCGAGCGCTTCTACCGCGTCGACAGCGGACGCACCCGCTCACAAGGTGGAACCGGCCTCGGTCTTGCCATCGTCAAACACGTTCTGGAAGGACATAAAGGCAAGCTCAACATTCAAAGTGAGCTCGGCAAAGGTAGCACTTTTAGCTGCGTATTCGCGAAAGGTGAGTAGGATAACCAATACATACTGTAGTTAACCTTTGTAATCCTGACATTTATTCAAGATCCAGGATAAGTCATTACTTGTCCGCAGAATAAGGTTGGGGATGCAAAGGGTGACCGCAGGTCGCCCCCACTGAAACTAGGAATGTACTGGTAGGGTCGCGCCTACGCTAACTGGGCAATATGATAAATTTAAAGGTGTAAAAAATCTTGACACCTCCTTCATTGATTGGTATGTTTTTCATACAGTTACGTTATGAATTTAGCAAAATTGCGGTATTTACGAATCTATTCATACCAAATATTCCATCCACCGTATAATTCAGACCAAGACTACTAAAAACTAAACTCTCGGACTAAAAGGAAATTTTGTAAATTATTATGCGCAACTTTTCCCTGAGAACTCTTCTGACAGTGCCTTTCCTACTGCTTTTCATCGGCGCCGTGGGTACCATCAGCTGGATTTCCTATCACAACGCGCAACAGGGTACCGAGCGCGCTGCTCGATTATTTGGTGCTGAGCTAGGCGCACGCATCGAATCACATTTGGAGCAGTTCTTTGCTACGCCAGCAACTCTAGTTCAACTCAACCGGCAGCATGTGTTGCGCGAGCGGCCAGACCTGGGCGATGTTCGGGTTCTGGCACCGATGCTCTATGACCAAATCCAGCAGCTCCCTTATTTGACCTTCATGACGGTTGCTTTTGCTGACGGGCGTTATATCGGCTCGACCCGCCCCCCGGGTGGTGAGGAGGGGGCGCATCTAATCTGTAATATTGACGGCGAGCCTTTAACGATTGCTCATTTTAGTGCCGATAAACAAGGGCTGTGTGATCGGCGCATATCTGAGGCTGAAAGTTACGACCCGCGCGTGCGCCCTTTTATGACTCCCGCCAGCAAGCATCAACAGCCTTATTGGTATCCTGTGTACCGCCATAGCACCTATAACAGTCTGGGCACAGGGATCGCAGCGCCGATAAGAGATAGTGCAGGAAAGTTAATTGGTCTGGCTTCGGTTGATCTTGCATTAGAGCACATTGGTAAATATTTGCAGTCTTTGCCTGTGGGGGATGGTGGTTTGGCTTTCGTTATCGAACCCAACGGTTCTATGATAGCAAGCTCAACCAAGACACCGATTTATGATCATGACAGTGAACAATTGGAGCTTATTACCATTGAGGCTCATCCTGATCCGCTTCTGCGTACTGTTGGTAAGAAGCTGCACGAGGTTAAAGAGAACCGTCAGGCTACTGTGGAGTTTGAAGGAGAGCGCTATCTGTTTGATTTGCGCCGATTAAGCAATGAGTATGGATTGGAACTTGTCGTTGGAGTAGTGCTACCCGAACGTGCTTTCACTGCGCCATTAGTTGATGGTGCCCGAAAGACTTCGATCTTTACTCTGTTGGCTGTAATCGTTGGTGCGGTTATCGGTCTTATGCTGGCCCGGCGGATCGCTGCCCCCGTGGAGCGGATTAGTCGGCGTGCTGATCGTTTGGCTCTTGGAGAGCTAGAACAGCAGCTGGAGCATAATAGCCCGATCCGCGAGGTTAATCAGCTTGGTCTGAGCTTTTCCAGAATGGCGGGTGAGTTACGGCGTTTGATCAATAATCTGGAAGCTCGCGTGGCCGAACGTACCGAAGCTCTGCAACGGGCTAACGCCGAGTTGGAAGGACTCTCTATGCTAGATGGGCTAACCGGTATTGCTAATCGCCGGCGGTTCGATGAGGTATTGGAGTCAGAATGGCAGCGTGGCCGGCGTGAGCAAACGCCACTAGCACTGGTAATTTGCGATATCGACTACTTTAAAGAATTCAACGATCACTTTGGTCATCAGTGTGGTGATGAGGCGCTGAAAGCTGTCGCGCGCACTCTGGAAGCTAGTCTGCATCGCCCAGCCGATCTGGCCGCGCGCTATGGTGGTGAGGAGTTCGCGTTGATTCTACCCAATACCGATCGAGACGGAGCATTCAGAGTGGCCGAGGCGGCTCGCGAAGCGATCCGTCAGCTCAACATCCAGCGCGATGATCTGGACGGTTACGACCGTGTCACCATCAGCCTGGGGCTGGCGATTGCGATTCCGGATGGCGAGCATGAACCGGACGAATTGATTAATGCAGCCGATCGGCAGCTTTACCGTGCCAAGGAAGCTGGTCGTGATTGTACTATGGCTCAGCTAAAAGAGTAGATTGTAGCTAGCCGAGGCATTCTAATTAGCTACCACTACCATTAGTGAGCGAAGTATCCATGGCTACTATCTTATAGCCGACATTATAGAGGTGGGATGGCGACTGATGCCCACATGGTACAGACTCAGCACTGGTACACTGCCGCACTGGCAGCTTAGAAAACTTAACCGACACATGGCGTCGCGTATCTTTGCTACAAATATATCCTCAAGTTAGGAGGTTGTATGCAGTCGTATCAGTGTTTGATCTGTAAGCATTATATTGGTGTTGGTTATTGCGCTGCTTTTGAGGATGGGATTCCTGCTGAAATCATGACTGGAAAATTTGATCATCATAAGGCGTATGAGGGTGATCAGGGTATTCGTTTTGAGTTGGATGAGGTGTTTGGTTTTATGCTTGATGGTGACGAGGAGTTGGGGTGAATAATCGCCAGAGAAATGTTGTGCAGTTGGCTGTTAAGAATCGAAGGATTGAGGAACCTGTTGTGATTGATGGCTGGTGGCAACGTTTGTTCAAAAAGATTTTAAATTGTTTTCAGAAAGAATCTCATGAACATGAGGTGGCGGATGAGTTGCAGGCGTTGCGAGAAAGGAAGAGAGATTATCGCACAGTTGTGCGGTGCGCAACGTTGATCTTGAATCGTCAATATGATGATGAGCTTACAGACAAAAAGGGAGATACTGAGTAGCGACAACTCATGAGTTGTCCGTACCAAGGCCGGAAAAAGAAAGGGCGGGCACATTGGCCCGCCCCTACCGGAAGAGTTGTTGCTTATTGGTCGTATTTTTCAAAAACCAGGCAGGCGTTAGTGCCGCCGAATCCAAAGCTGTTGCTGAGGACTCGCTTAATGTCTACACCGTCTTCGCGCTTTTGTACGATTGGCATACCTTCTGCATCTTCATCAAGCTGAGTAATGTTGGCTGATGCGGCGAGGAATTTGTCGCGCATCATGATCAGGCTGTAGATGGCTTCGTGTACGCCGGTTGCGCCGAGTGAGTGGCCGGCCAGTGATTTGGTTGAGCTAATTTTGGGGATCTTGTCGCCAAAAACTTCTTTGATTGCTTTTAATTCCGCGGTGTCTCCAACGGGGGTGCTGGTGCCGTGGGTGTTGACGTAGTCGATATCACCTTTAACAGTTGCTAATGCCTGTTGCATACAGCGCACGGCGCCTTCACCGGATGGAGCGACCATGTCGTAGCCATCGGAGGTTGCGCCATAGCCAACTAATTCGGCGTAGATTTTTGCGCCGCGAGCTTTGGCGTGTTCGTATTCTTCCATGACCAGAATGCCACCGCCGGATGAGATGACAAAGCCGTCACGGGTTGCGTCATACGGACGGGATGCGGTTTCTGGCGTATCATTATATTTACTTGAGAGCGCGCCCATGGCGTCAAACAACAGGGTTAAGCGCCAATCTTCTTCTTCACCACCGCCAGCAAACACGATGTCCTGTTTGCCCATGGCGATTTGTTCAAATGCATTTCCAATGCAGTGTGCGCTAGTGGCGCAAGCAGAAGTGATACTGTAGTTGATGCCTTTAATTTTAAATGGGGTCGCCAGACAAGCTGAGGTAGTGCTGCCCATGGTTTTAGGTACGGCATAAGGGCCAACGCGTTTAACGCCTCGTTCCAGCGCAATATCAACTGACTCGACTTGCGTGCCTTGTGAGCCACCACCAGAGCCTGTAATCAGCCCGGTGCGCACGTTAGAAACCTGATCGTCGGTCAAGCCTGCATCTTCGATAGCTTGTTGCATCGAGATATAGGCATAGCCAGCAGCGTCACCCATAAAGCGGACAACTTTGCGATCGATATGATCTTTGATGTCCATATCAGGCTTGCCGGCTACATGGCTACGCAGGCCTTTTTCTTTATAGATTTCTTTGAATTTGATACCGGACTTGCCTTGCTTTAATGACTCGGCAACTTCCTCAACATTGTTTCCTAAGCATGAAACAATGCCCATACCTGTAATAACGACTCTTTTCATAATGACGATACTATTATTTATAGTGAATTGGTTGGTTTAAAAGGATTCGACGCTGTCGAAAATCCCGACCTTTAAGTCTTCCGCAGTGTATATCTTCTTTCCGTCTACGGAAACCGAACCGTCGGCAATTATCATCTTTAACTTGCGCTGAATCACACGTTTAACGTCGATACGATACATGACTTTTTTAGCCGCGGGTAGAACCTGGCCGAAGAATTTTATTTCGCCGGACCCCAGTGCGCGGCCTTTGCCGAGCGAACCTAGCCACGACAAGAAGAAGCCGGTTAATTGCCACATGGCGTCGACACCAAGACAGCCGGGCATAACAGGGTCGCCTTTAAAATGGCAGTCAAAGAACCAGGACTTTGGAGAGATATCCAGCTCTGCTTCGATAAAGCCTTTGCCATACTCGCCACCTTCATTGGTGATTGTTGTGATACGGTCCATCATCAGCATATTGGGTAAAGGTAGTGGGGAAAGCTTGTTGCCTTGAGGTCCTACCAATTTACCGTTACCGCAGGCAATCAGGTCATCGTAGGAATATTGGTTTGTTTGTAGCATGAAACACCTTATGTGATGTGAATTTACATGTTGACTGAGAGTGTCAATTGGTAGGCATTATGCCTGTTTATGAAGCCGGTACTGGTTTGACCTTGCATGATAAGGGAGATTGGCTTGTTGATTCGTTGATTGAGGTCATAAAAAAGGAGGGCCATAACCAGCAATCGCTTGTTTGTGGGGCGGAGCGATGCATGAATGCCCTATGGCTGTAGGGACAACTCATGAGTTGTCCGTACAAAAAAGTTTGGTGCAAGGTAGCATTGGTAGGTTGAATAAAGCGTAGCCGTCATTCAGGGGGAGCGTCCTAAAAGCTCCAGACCAGGCTGGCGGCGACACTTCGACCAGGTTCTGCCAGTAATGGTAGCGTTGGGTCATCAGCGGGATAGTTGGCGACATTACTGTTACGCCAGTAGGTTTTATCCGTTAGGTTAAAAATACCCACACTTAATTGCAGTTCCTCGGTCGGAAACCAGCGAGTGATCCAGTCAAAACTGGTGTAGCCGGGGGCTGAGAAGAGCGGGTTGTCGCTGGCATCGAACAGTGCTTTTTGAGACTTGCTGGCCGTTGCAACAAGGCGCGTTTCCCAGCTCATCGAGGTTGGCATATAGCTCAATTCAACAATGGCCATTGGCGGGCGCACATCTGCGATCGGTTCGCCGGTATTTTTGTCTTCGCCACGAATATATTCCAGTTTTACATCCGTTGATAAGCTGTCGCTGAAGTAATGCTTCAGTCTAAACTCGCTACCCTCGATGATCACTTTGTCGCGGTTAATGGACTGGAAGATCATGGTGCCCGCATCAAAGCCAACAAAGGCACGACTTTGGATAAAATCACTATAACGGTTGTGGAACAGGGCGAATTCCGCCTGAGTATCGGTGCCGCGATAGCGTAGTCCGGTTTCAAAGGTGTAACCTCGTTCAGATTTCAGGTCAGGATTGGAAATGGCTCGAATGTTAAACATCGTAATATCAAGCCCAATATTGACGTCAGCAAAGGGTGGCGCGCGATGCCCACGGGCATATTGGCTGAACCATTCCATATCATTGCCAATCGGCATAAGTAGGCCAAGCTTGGGTAGCCAGGCGTCACTGGTTAAATTCGTTTTGTTGGCATCCGGAAATTGGCTGTCGAATAGTGGATCATTTTTGGCTTTCAGTTCGTAGTGTTCATAACGTAAGCCAGGACTGATGACCAGACCGTTGCTCCACAGCTCAATTTCATCATGCAGATAAACACCTAATTCGCGCACGGTACTTTTTGGAAAATCACGTAATGGAAAGACTTCTCCGAGCACAATATTGGTGGTCTGGTTGGTATCGAGATTGGTTTGCGAAGCATTGCGCAATTCGGTCAGTTCTGTTTCGCTGAACTCGAAACCATAACCCAGGCGTTGAGTTAAGTCGCCACTGACAATGGGAGTTTCGAGATCGGTGCCAAGACCGATGGTTTTATGGTCATAGTCAAATTCTCGCACCAGGCTGACTGGCGTTGGCGCCAGCAGGCGATCTTCAAAAGTATCCTGCTTGGTGTCGCTTTGCTGATGCCATAAGCGCCAGGTGCCCTGATCAATAAAGCCAAGCTTGGTGAAATGGTGGTCAAGCAGAACCCGGGTCTGATCGCGCTGATCATCACCTACCATCGAGGTGGTGTTGGCTAGACGCCCCGTTCCCAGCACAGCATTGATGTCAGTCAGGCGCTCATCTTCGAGGCCATCAATGGTTAGGCGGAAGCGCCCATAATCAGTGTTCAAACCTGCGCGGATAAGACCTGCGAACTGAGTTCTATTTTGCACATCTGCACTGGTTCCAGCAGGTAAATTAGCTACGTCCGCTTCATGACCATATTGTTTTGCACCAGCGAGCAGCAAAGAGAAATCATCTTGTTCAAAGGCTGTAGCTAGCGTCAGATTATAGCGGTCGCTGTCGGTGTTATAGCCTGCTTTGAGCCAGTTGGCCTGGCTTTCTCCGCGTAAAATGTCCGATGCATCCAGCAGATTCATGGCGACTACGCCGCCAAGAGCTTTACTGCCATAGAGTGTTGAAGCTGGGCCACGCAGTACTTCAACGCGACTGATTAGACCTAACTCAAATAAACCGCGACCCGAGTTGGCAAAACTGCCTACGCTGTAATTATCGGCAACCGGAACATTATCCACCACTGTGACAGTACGGTTACCGCCAATGCCACGAATTCTGAAGCCTCCATAACCAAAGCGAGTGCTACTGTCGTCCACTTCAATGCCGGGTTCGTAGCGCACCATATCATCAATACTCAGCACAATATTTCTCTCAATATAGTCCTGATCCATGATGGTAACGGTGCCGGCGACTTGAGAAATATTTCTTGGCTGGCGATGGGCGACAATGGTCATGACTTCAGCGTCATCGTTTTGCGAGGTGCTGTTTGTTGAGTCTGAAGCTTCGGCTTGCGCTGCGAATGAATTCGTTGCCTGAAAAATTAAGGTGCTTGCTATTAATGTGGCTAAATAGAGTTTGGAACTTGTTCCTTTGAACGGTTTATCTTTCATAACGTCTCGCTTACCCTGATGCGCGGGAGTTTTAGCTGGTTCGAAAAAAAGCTAGCTGATGAAAACCGTGTTTATGACGAGATTTCAAGCAGCTAGCCTTGTCGACACTCTTAGTAAATTTCGTTACGAGTGTTGTAGTTGTTGAATTTACCTGTTGGAGTCACAATTTTAGGCCCTTTGATGACGTGCTTTAATTTACGAGTTTTGTCATCGACCACAACAATCGCAGACTCTTCCTTCATACCGCTCCAGACCGAGAACCAGACTTCGTCACCGGCTTTGTTGTATTCAGGTTGCACGATACGTTTTGGACCAGGACCTAAGTCTGCCCATTCGGCTATTGGTAATGTTTTAAAACCGGCATCAAGGTTATTGATATCAAATACCGCAACTGATTGGCTGACATTGGTATCCGGATTTAAAGGTGTATCTACCCATAGGTTTTTCGACTTAGGGTGTGTCTTGATGAACAGAGAGCCGCCGCCTTGACCTTCAAGAATACGCACGACTTTAAAGGCGTTATCTTTATGGTTTTCAGGGTCGGTACCAATCAAGGTAATGTTGGCATTACCTAAAGCGCTGGTTGCCCAGACTGGACCTTTCTCTGGGTCAATGAAGTTTGCACCACGGCCAGGATGGGGAATGCGATCGACTGGTACCAAGGCCTCCAGTTCACGATCTTGCGCATCAACCACAGCAATAGTGTCGTTTTCATTGGCTGCTGTCAGAAAGTAGCGTTGCGTGCTGTCCCAGCCACCATCATGCAGGAATGGAGCCGCATCAATGGTAGTCACTTGAAGATTATCGATGTCAGAGTAGTTGACCAGTTTAATTTGGCCGGTTTCTTTAACGTTGACGATAAACTCAGGGTGTTTGTGTGAACCTACAATTGCTGCTACGCGTGGCTCAGGGTGGTATTCCTGAGTGTCTACTGTCATGCCGCGAGTCGAAACAATTTTCTTTGGTTCCAAAGTTTCGCCATCCATCAACACATAGTGCGGTGGCCAGTAGGCACCAGCAATAGCAATTTTATCTTCGTAACCTTTATACCGAGAGTTCTCAACTGAACGTGCTTCCAGACCAATTTTGATGGTTGCCACTACGTCAGGTTTTTTCATGTAAAGGTCAATCAGGTCGATCTTGCCGTCACGACCAATGGTAGTGAAATAACGGCCAGAGCTTGATGCTCGAGAAATGTGTACCGCATAACCTGTTTTGACGTAGTTTAGAACTTTCTTGCTTTTGCCGTCGATAATGGCAACTTCACCAGCATCACGTAAGGTGACAGCAAACATGTCATCCACATCGTAGTTGTGTTGTGGTTTTTTTGGACGATCTTCTGGCTTAACAACTATTTTCCAGCTACCTTTCATTTCAGGCATGCCCCACTCAGGTGGTACTGGAGGCTCATGCTGAATGAAGCGGGCCATCAGGTCGATTTCTTTTTCGCTTAGCTCACCCGATGTACCCCAGTTAGGCATACCGCGTGGCGAACCAAAATTGATTAAGGCTTTAAGGTAGTCGGTGCCTTTTTTTTGCGTAATATCGGTCGTTAAAGGCAGACCTGTTGCACCTTTACGTAACACACCGTGGCAACCGGCACAGCGTTGGAAATAAATCTTTTGTGCCGTCTCGAACTCATCTTCAGTAATAGATGGTGCTCCAGGTGTTACCACCATTTTGCTGCCATCAATGGTTGACGGCGCACCTTTATAAGCGACCTCAGCGGCTGTTGCTTCAGCGTGAGGTTTTCCGCCTGAACGATCACCGAGACCTTCACCAGCACGAACTTTTTTGACGTCAGCTTCATTGACTTTACCAAGATCATTGCCCCATGAGCTCAAAACATAATTGGCAATATCCGTGATATCTTCATCGGATAAATGCTGCATTGGAGGCATGACGGCATTGTATTTTTGCCCTTTGACCTCCAAAGGCCCAGACTTACCCTTAAGGATGGTTTCGACAACATAGGTTGGTTTTAGATTGGGGTTATCGGCGAGTGGAGGAAAAGCGCCAGCTAAACCCTGTCCCGTAGGTTGGTGACAGGCCTGACAATTTGCCTCGTAAGCTTTTTTACCATCATCAGATGCTTGCGCTGTATTGCTTGCAAAAAGCATAAGCGCTAACGCTGAACTGACAAGTGACAGCTTGACTGAGAGTGATTGGTTCATTGTGCCCTCCTTAGGACATTTTCTTCCTGATCCCATTGATTATTCTAGAGAGTGTCGATGGAGTGTTTCTGATCTAAATCAAACAAGCGGTAACAATTTTAGTGTATTGATTAATCTGGGTGCTTGACATAGATGTGTGACTGCTCCTAAAGATGTTACTTCCCTACCTCTTAGACTGCCATAACTGACAGCCCTGTTCAAAAAATATACCCTCTCACTGTGAAATCAATCACTTACCATATTTTCAGGCTAAAATATAACCATTTCATCAAACTGCAACATATCAGCATTAATATAGCCCGCAATAGCTGGTGAGGCCGGATATTGCTTGGAAATGACGTGCTTTCATATTTATCAGGCGGCAGGCAAACCAATGTCATTAAAGCGTCATATTTAAGTCATATCCTTTTAATAAAGCCGCTGCATAATGACCAGCGTTAGTTAATCATAATCGGTATCAAGAGACCCTTAGCGATTGGTACCTACTATATTTAAGTTGGAGAAATGAAATGAATGTATTTAAGAAAGTTGCTTTAGTAGCTGCGGTTTCAGTATTTTCTGCTGGTGTCGCACAAGCTAAAGTTGATGAAAAGCTTCCTGTATATGAAAAAACCAGTGGTGTTTCTGGCAACCTTTCAAGCGTTGGCTCGGACACATTGGCTAACTTGATGACCCTTTGGGCTGAAGAGTTTAAGCGTCAATATCCTAACGTTAACATCCAGATTCAGGCGGCGGGTTCTTCTACTGCACCGCCAGCGTTGACTGAAGGTACTTCAAATATCGGTCCTATGAGCCGCTTAATGAAGGATAAAGAGCTGGAAGCTTTTGAAAAGAAACATGGCTACAAACCCACCGCTATCGCAGTAGCGATTGATGCTCTAGCTGTTTACGTTCACAAGGATAACCCGATTGAAGGTATGACGATTGCTGAAGTTGACGCAATCTTCTCATCGACTCGTAAGTGTGGTGCTGATGAGGGAATTTCAAACTGGTCAGCGTTAGGCTTTGCAGACCTGGGCGATATGCAAATTTATGGTCGTAACTCGGTATCAGGTACTTACGGTTACTTCAAGAAGCATGCTTTGTGTAAAGGCGATTTCAAGAACAGCGTTAACGAGCAACCTGGTTCTGCGTCAGTGGTTCAGTCTGTAGGTTTGTCTAAGAATGCTATCGGTTACTCAGGCTACGGCTACCGTACATCAAGTGTTAAAGCTGTACCATTAGCCAAGAAAGAAGGTGATGAATACTACGAAGCTAACGCTGAGAACGCGATTTCTGGTAAATACCCACTGGGTCGTCAATTGGTCATGTATGTAAACAAGCACCCTAACAAGCCACTTTCACCAATCGAATTAGAGTTCATGAAAATGGTACTTTCTAAAGTTGGTCAGGAAGTCGTAGTAAAAGATGGTTACATTCCATTGCCAGCCAGCGTTGCTGAAAGAGAATTGCAAAAATTAATGAAGTAATAAATTAATAAAGTACAACCCTGTAGTAAGTAACAATTTTAGCCGGCTCAATTGAGCCGGTTTTTTTTGTTTGGTGATAACGGGTTGCAGCGTCGTACGGACAAGTCATGACTTATCCGTACAAAATAGTTGTAGGTTGGTGATGAGCGAACCCATGTTATAGTAAACACAAATTCAACAGGGAACTTGATGTGCTCAAAACCAATTCTTCAATTTGCCATACCATTCAGATGCCTTTTCTTGAGCAGTATAAGGTTGAGCTGGAGATGAAGCGTGATGACCTGATTCACCCTATTGTGTCAGGCAATAAGTGGCGGAAGCTGAAATACCTGCTGATGGATGCACAAGCTAAAGGCTGCAAAACATTAGTCTCGATGGGTGGCAACTGGTCGAATCATTTACATGCCATGGCTTATGCAGGAAAAGAATTAGGGTTTAAAACCACCGCTTTTGTGCGTGCGCATGAAGGGCAGCGATTAACCCCAACCTTGGAAGATTGCCGTCAATGGGGCATGGATTTAATGTTCTCTAATCGAGTTGATTACGCGCAGTTGCGGCACAGTTTTCAGTGGAATCATTTTGCTGAACAATTCCCGCAAAGTTACTGGATCAGTGAAGGTGGTTTTAGCGAGTTAGCGATTAAAGGGGTTGAAGAAATTGGGCAGGAGTTAGAGCGCTCATATGACCATATTTTTATCGGAACCGGTTCTGGGGCTACCTTGGTTGGGGTTGCTAAAGCCTGTCCAAAAAGCTCGGTCACAGGAGTTGCCGCTTTCTCAGGAGCTGAGTATCTGCATGCTCAATTGGAGACTTTTTTGAAGCCGCAGAGTAATTGGCGTATTGATTGTGAGCATCATTGCGGTGGCTTCGCCAAATCAAATTTACAGCTTGAGTCATTGATTGATGAGTTCCACCGGTATAACGAAGTACAGCTTGATACGGTTTATAACGGTAAGTGCTTACTTGCGGTTAAAGATGCTGTAGAAGAAGGGAGGATTAACGAGGGCGATAAGGTATTGATGATTCATACAGGTGGCTTGCAGGGCATGCGGTAGAGGCGGTTTTGGTAGGGGCGGCCACATTGGGCCGGCCCTGCCGTTAAATTTAACCCTGATCTTTTTTCAGTAAATCACGAATTTCAGTTAGGAGCTCCTGTTCAGGAGATGGCTTAGGCGGCGCTGCCGGTTTTGCTTCCTCTTTGCGTGATAGGCGGTTCATCGCGTTAATCATCATAAATATAGCGAATGCAACGATGATGAAATCTATTGCGGTTTGGATAAAGCTACCATAGTTAATGGTTACTGCGGCTTGTTCGCCAACGGCTTCTTTTATGGTGAAAGCCAGAGCTGTAAAATCCATACCGCCTAAAAGAATTCCGAGTGGGGGCATGAGGATATCATTGACAAAGGAGCTGACAATTTTACCAAATGCCACACCAATGATGATACCGACAGCCATGTCGACGACATTGCCTTTCATGGCAAACTTTTTAAATTCACTGAGCATTCCCATAATATGTTCCTTTTAAGCTGTGATTGTTGTTAAGTCAGTATGGCGACTTTCAGAGTCGCCTTAAATTTAATAGCACGATTGTAGAGCTAGGGGAATCTGATTTTGCGCTAAGCTTGCGCCAATCGCTGATTTTCTGTGCTATTATCGGGCGGATTCGTATTTAATTCTTAGTCAGATAACGGGGTAGGCTATGCGTAGCGGACAAGAGTGGATTGCGGAGTACAGCGAAAGTCATCGCAATCCAACCAATAAATTACTGCACTGGCTTTGCGTTCCGACCATTATGTGGACGGTTCTGGCATTCCTGTGGGGTATTCCCGTGCCAGCAGTGATGCAGTTTCACCCATTAGTCAATTGGGCGGTGATTTTTGTTGCTGTGGCGCAACTCTTCTATATCAGTTTTGGCTGGAAAATCTTCAGCGGCATGCTGCTGGTGTCGGTCTTGATGCTGTGGTTTACCTACTGGCTGGAAAGCGTGGTGTCGATACCCTTGTGGCAAATTGCTTTGGTTGTCTTTATCATAGCTTGGATTGGTCAGTTCATCGGGCATCATATCGAAGGTAAAAAACCTTCATTTTTTAAAGACTTATTATTTCTTTTAGTCGGCCCTGCCTGGGAAATGAATTACTTCCTACGCCAAATCGGCTGGCTACGTTAATTAACTTTGTTTGATTCTTAACCAATTTAAAGTTTGGGGATATTGTAATGGCAGTAACAGAAACTACTGAGAGAGTAGCCTTTTTTAGTAATGATGCCGCAACATTTGGCATTATCATGGGTGTATTGGCTCTAATTTTTTATACAGCAACCCGTAAAGAAGGTTTCTGGCATAAGTTTTACAAACATATCCCTGCGCTACTACTGTGTTACTTCGTACCTGGTCTTTTAAATACCTTAGGTTTTTTTGAAAAAGGGGCTGCAGATAATATTTACTATATTGCTTCACGCTATTTGCTACCCGCCAGCTTGTTTCTTCTAACCTTAAGCATTGATTTTAAAAAGATTTTTGGCCTCGGCTGGCGTGCAGTGGCGATGTTCTTCGCCGGTACGGTCGGCGTCATTATTGGTGGTCCATTGGCAGTGTTGTTGTTTACCTTTATCGCTCCTGAGTGGGTGGGTATTACTGATCAAGTAGTACCAACAGGAGAGCAGATCTGGCGTGGACTAGCCACAATCGCTGGAAGCTGGATTGGTGGTGGTGCTAATCAGGTGGCTATGAAAGAGCTATATGAAGTAAGTAGTACGCTTTTTGGTACTATGGCGGTGATGGATGTACTGGTTGCTGAAATTTGGATGGTAGCCTTGTTATTCATGATCAAGAAATCAGACTCGATCGATAAATGGTTAAAAGCTGATAATTCCAGTATTGAAGAGCTCAAGGTTACAGTTGAAAAATACACCCGTGAAAATGAGCGTATCCCTTTATTCACCGACTATAAAATGATTTTAGGTGTGGCATTTTTTGTGGTTGGAATAGCCCACCTTGCAGGAACTTATTGGCCAGACATGATTCTGGGTTCTGTTGAAGAAGGTAGTCGGGCTTTCAAGATATTTAACAATATAGGGTTTGGTAGCCACTTCTTCTGGTTGATTATCGTTTCGACAGCATTTGCGTTACTGTTGTCGCCAACTAAGCTTCGTAGACTTGATTATGTGGGCTCTTCAAAAATAGGTACGGTATTTATCTATATACTGGTAGCCAGCATCGGTATGAAGATGGATCTAACCAAAATTTTTGCTCATTATCAGGTGTTCTTCGTAGGTTTGGTATGGATGATGATTCATGTCATTATCCTGTTTGTGGTAGCGAAGTTGATCAAAGCACCTTACTTCTTTATCGCCGTCGGCAGTAAAGCCAATATCGGTGGTGCAGCATCAGCTCCTGTTGTTGCAGCAGCCTTCCACCCATCATTAGCACCAGTTGGTGTCCTGCTGGCAATTCTTGGTTATGCGGTTGGTTCGCTTGGTGCTATAGCCACCGCGATTATGATGCGAGCAGTGGTTGGCGGTTAGTTATTAGAGTTAGACGCTAAAGAAAGCCCCTCCATGTGAGGGGCTTTTTTTGTAGTGAAATTTAACTTTGCCACCAATTGATTAAATACCATCCCAGGAATTCATAACTGGGCATATGCTCTTTGGCTTTTACTTTCATCTGCACAATCGCTTGCTTGTCATAATAGATACCGTCTTTAATCAGTCCATTGAGCTCATAAAATGTCGATAAATCAGTTCTGGGATCTGTGTCGGTGATAATGAGGTTTGCTTTGAATCCTTCGGCTACCTGTCCGCTGTTGTTAAGCCCAAAAGCGTTGGCCGGGTTTACTGTGGCACTGACGAGAATCGATTCAGTTGGCACACCATAGCCCTCCAATAGTTGCATTTCCCGAATAGCGCCAATTCCATTAATCGTATAATTGGCTCCGGCATCGGAGCCGAGAAGCATGGGGATTTCAGCGGCATACAGCTGCTTAGCCATAAAGCCGAGGTAGTCTGCTTTGGAACGCCAAGATTGAGGGTTCTTTTCTTGCATGATGTGCTCAATCCCTGAAGAAAAGATGCTCTGTATAACATCTGGAATATACTCCATGGGCTTGCTTTCAATATATTCTGACTTCATTTCTGCGGCTTGTGCCAACTCATCATAAACAATCAAAGTGGTGCTCATTGGCTTCGGGTTCTGTTCTAGAGCTTGGATTAAAGCATCCAGATCGCTCTGGTCACGAGAATAATTGAGTGCTGCCTGATACAGCATTTCAATATGTTCTATGCTTTGAATATTGGAAGCAAGTAGCTGATCTAGTGGGACAGCGAAGGGAGAGTGTCCGGCAAAAGGGATATCAAACTGTTGTGCGGCCTTGCTGATAGCTTTGAAATTATCCTGACTCAGACCGTCATAGATTTTGATCAGGTCGTAGCCTGCTTCACTGTAGTTTTTGACCAGTTGATGTCCCTCGGATTCAGACTCTATAAAAGTATGAAACTCGGAGGCCGCATATTGGCTGCGTTGGTTTATTGCTGGGCTGGCAACCAACATGTCCGGACCAATGGTAATGCCAGACTGTATTTCTTTCTTTAGGGCCAGTTGCAGCTTGAGGCCATGCATGACGCGAACCTGAGTAACTCCATGGGCAAGATTCAGTAATAAATCGCTTCGGTCATAAATATGGGTATGAACATCGGTCAGTCCCGGCATTAAGTAGCGACCATGACCATCAATAACTATATCAAAATCATCATCAGCTGGAGTACTCTCAGGAAGTTTTGTGATGATACCGTCTTCTATTACAACCGTGTGATGTGGCAATAAGCTTTTAAAGTCAGCGGACAGGATATTAATGTTATGGAGCAGAATACGATCAGCGGTAACACCATTGACGATAGGTGATTGAGGGCTGTAAAGAGCATAAGGAACGGATGGAAGTACTGTCAGGAGTAAAATAATACTCACTACGACAATAGACTTAATAATGAACTTGAAACGATGCATGAGGTTTTCTCCAGTAGTGAAAACCCTGAGTCTGTAAGAAACTGGTGTTAAATTCGTCCTGAAAGATGATTCTGGACTTAATTAAGCTGTGATTTATAAAGACTTGAGGTATTCGCTGGGCGTTAAACCACTATGTTTTTTAAATACAGCATTAAAAGAAGACTTTGAACTAAAACCAGAATCCATTGCCATTTGCAGAATGCTTGCGCGGCTATCTTGTTGGGCAAGCGACTTGAAGTGTTGAACACGCAACTGATTGATGTAATCACAAAAATTGTGTTGGCTACCATTATTGATAGCCCATGAGAGTTCCTTTTCGTTGATACCAAGTGCTTGATGTAAGTCCTTTAATGACAGGCGAGGTTGCAAGTAAGATTGCTGTTGCTGAATGTATTTGTGAATCTGATTGAATAGAGTTATGGCCTGACTCTTCTCTTCAATTGGCTTAGATATAGTTGCTTCGATAGCCTCAAACTCAGAGAGTGACTGGAAAGTTTCAGGCTGTCGCATGGCCTTGAATATCAGCACACCAAAAAGAATGAAGTAGGCCAGCTGCATGTAGAAGTACCAGGCCTTGAGAAAAGGGATTGGTAGATATGGTTGAAGATTAACTCTAGTGAGGTCGATTAAGCTCAGTAGAATAACCACCACTAATAATTTACTGAGCCACTTCAGCTGTATTGTGTAGGCATCCGAGCGCATTGCCTGATTGGCGCGGTGATATTGGCGCACCAGTTGCACACCCATAGCAAGGTAAAACAATTGACTGAGAGTACCCAATAACAGCACTAGTTGCGGAAAAAGGGTAAACGGAATGGCTACGATAGCAGGAATAAAATGGAGTAGATAATGTTTCGGCTGTTGTGTATTCGCATACACTAACTGCCTAACAAACCAATAAAATAAAGGTCCGCAGATTAGTGAAAACACCGGGCTAATCAGGTATTCACTGACTCCAGTCTCTTCCAGTAGGTTGAAAACCATTAAAGCGGAGGTGCTAATCAACAACCAGAAAAGACCTTGATACCGACGCTGATTAGCTACCAATAAAGCGCCAAAGCTGGTTAATGCAAAAAATACAATTTGCAGAATATTAACCGGAACCAGTGAATAGCTATCCATCAGACTTTCTTAAGAAAATTCTCAGCAAGCATACAGCGGGTGCTGCCGCCACCAACTTGCTCGATAGTGGGGATTGGGCAGGGTAATAATCTGCCGTGTTTTTCCAGTTTGGCTTTTTGCTCCTTAGTGAAGCCTCGATAAGCGCTGTCAGACATGACAATGATTTTGTCGCCTTTGCTGTTGTGGAGCTGCAATATGTTGCCACAGAAGCTTTTTTCGGTTTGCTCAAAGCTTATATCAATCACTTCTTTTTTCGTTTCTGCAAAGCTATCAAGCATCTGTTGTTTTTGTTGGTCATCGATGATTGAATCCAGGCAAATCACTACGAAATGTTCGCCAACACTCATCATCACATTGGTGTGATAGAAAGGCTTGCCGCGACTGCTTTGGCTGTTGAAGCTAATTGGTGTATAGCCTCGCTGTTGGCAGAACTCTTCGAACAACGCTTTATCACAACGGTCGGATACCGCGGCGTAAGCAATCTGGTTGTTGTGATCGAAGATGATGCTGCCAGTTCCTTCTAGTATTTGTTGATGATTTTTGTCGACATGTTCCGTTTTGTTAACCCGATAACCGCTACGATGAAGCAAAAGGGTAAGCTCGTCTGGGCGGACTTCAGCTCGACGGTTGGGTGTCTTCATGGGGTAAAGTGTCAGGGTGCCATCACTTGAGGTAGAGAACCAATTATTAGGGAATACCGCATCAGGTAGCTCTGGTAATTCTTGATGGCTTTGGGCATGTTTGTTAAGTAATAAAACTTCAATATGCTCGTCACGTAACAGGTTTACCATCTCATTGAATTCACACAGAGCATCTTCACGAAGATATTCGTTAGGTTGTTGTGGCTTATTTTGAAATTCGTTATCAGCGCCCGTTTGCTCGTTAAAGGCAAAGTCGGTGGGTGGCACCATGATGACAGAGTTGGTTGTATGGTTTTGTTTAGTGGTCATGAGTGACTGATATGGTTGGAAAGAAGCAAGATAAAAAAAAGGCTTGCAAGGTGCAAGCCATTTATTAGCAATCTGCGAAACATAAGGACCAAATGGGGGTAGGTATATAATTAATGCTCGCTCGCTAAACAAAGGAGTCAGTCAATGAAACCAAAAAACCAAGTTACCAACTTGCAGGAGTTCCTCTCCTGTGGACTTAAACAATGCTAAGTCAAAAAACTGTTTTCATAAAATTTTACAAAATGCATTAAAAAAATTTTACAAAGTGTTTGCCTTGGGCTACTAAGGTTTGTCAAAATAGCTTCATTCGATGCATATTTGACTTTGCAGAATCCTTTAAAAATAAAGGCTTTCTGAAGTAGCCCCTTGAGACAGGTCAAATATTAACCACTTGTTAGACCAGGTTCAAACGATATATTTTTATGTCTTGTATAAGAAAAACTAATGCTAGGAGAGGCGATGTCTAGACGTTTACCACCACTCAACAGTTTGCGTGCTTTTGAAGCTGCCGCACGACACTTGAGTTTTACCAAAGCCGCGGAAGAATTATTTGTGACACAGGCGGCTATTAGCCACCAAATCAAGGCCTTAGAAGACTTTTTGGGCGTACAGTTATTTATTCGCAGAAACCGTAAGTTACTGTTGACCGATGAAGGGCAGCTCTATTGGCCCAAGATTCGCGATATTTTCGAGAAACTGGTCAATGCCACCGAGCAGGTTAAAGCGCAGGGTGCTACCGGCTCTTTGACGGTTTGTGTTATTCCAACTTTTGCCACACTGTGGTTGATTCCACGTTTAGCTGAGTTTGGCGAGCTTCATCCTGAGATTGAAGTTCGTATAAAGGCTTCTGATGTGGAAGTGGATTTTGTGCGAGAAGATATTGATATCGCTATTTACTATGGCAAAGGTGAATATGACGGCTTGTGCTGTGACGTCTTGTTTGAAGAACATTTAACACCAGTTTGTTCGCCTGACTTCCCGCAGAAAAAGAACCTGAAGACTCCGGAAGACTTAAAGAACGTTACCTTATTGCATGACGCAAGCACTGAAGAGTGGCGCACTTGGTTAAAAAGTGCCGAGGTGACTGGGGTGAACCTTGATCATGGGCCAGTATTCAGCCACTCAGGTATGGTATTGCAGGCCGCGCGTCATGGCCAGGGTATCGCCATGGGGCACAGCGTTTTATCGCAGATGGATATTGAAACAGGTCGCCTTATTGCACCTTTTGATATTGTAGTCGATAGTGGCCATTCTTATGATTTGGTATGCCCTGAAAACTCTTATGATCGTCCTAAGGTTGTCGCTTTCCGTGAGTGGTTACTCTCGAAGGTGAACGAAGATATGGATGATGATGTGATATTTTAAGCTAGCGTTGTTAGTCAAAGCCCCGGTCTGGTACTGGGGCTTTTTTTATGGGTGGATACAGGGAAAATGATTACTGTTGTAAGTTATAGTTGAAAGTTACCGTTTAACTGAATGAGTGACGAGCTATAGCCTATAAATTTATGTAGCCTGGATTAACTGAGGAGATTCTGTGTGATATTAAATTTGGAGTCGACAATTACCTGCCCTGAATGTGGTGGGAAAACTCAAGAAGTGATGCCAACTAATATGTGCCAGTGGTTTTATGAATGCCCCCACTGCAAAGCACTGCTAAAGCCATTAAAAGGGGATTGCTGTGTGTTTTGCTCCTATGGAACTGTTAAATGTCCTCCTATGCAACAGGGTGGTAGTTGTTGCTAGGTGAGGCCAATGAGAATGTAGGGGCGAGTGGCGTTCGCCCCTGATTATGTTGGAATAAGGCTTGTTTAATCTCTTACCGTAAAGTAATCCTGTGTACCATGTGCCTCGATGGCTTCGCCGATCTTGCGCATGGCGTGGGTGTAAGCTGCATTCCGCATGCTGCGGCCTTCTGATTGAGCCAGATCCCAGATGCGATTGAAGCTTTCCGACATGATCTTTTCAAGCCGCTCATGAACCGTTGGTAAATCCCAGGCATAGCCTGAACGGTTTTGTACCCACTCAAAGTAAGATACTGTTACACCGCCGGCATTAGCCAATACATCTGGAATGACATGAATCCCTTTGCTGTGTAGTGTGTCATCAACATCACTTAAGACTGGCCCATTGGCTACTTCGACGATGTATTTGGCTTTGATGTCATCGATATTGTGACCACCAATAACACCATCAAGCGCTGCTGGTATTAGAATATCCACATCAAGCTCTAGCAGTTCCTCATTAGAAATGGCTGTATGTTCGACCTGTTCACAAACAGAGTGGGTACAGTAAACCGCTTTAACCTGCCTGGTTGCCTGTTTTTCTTTGTAGATACTAGGCACATCAAAACCATTGCTGGAATAGATGCCACCTTTTGAGTCGCTGATGGCAACAATTTTGTAGCCGCGTTCGTGCAGTAGACGTGCAGCGTGGTAGCCACCATTACCGAATCCTTGCACTGCAACGGTAATCTCTTCTGGCTTCCAGTTATGTTTTTTCTCTAGCTCCAGAATACATAGGTAAGCACCACGACCAGTAGCATCATCACGGCCTAAACTGCCGCCTAAGCTCAATGGCTTGCCGGTAATCACGCCGGGTGCTTTTTTACGAGTAATGTATTCGTACTCATCCATCATCCAGCCCATGATCCGCTCATTGGTGTAGACATCTGGGGCAGGAATATCACGGTCAGGGCTGATAACATCCGCCATTTGGCGAACATAGGAGCGGGACAGGCGCTCAAGTTCCATACGTGATAGCTGTTTTGGATCAACGGTGATGCCGCCTTTACCGCCGCCATAAGGTAAGCCAACTACTGCACACTTGATGGTCATCCACAATGCCAACGCCTGAACTTCTTCCAGATTAACATCAGGATGATAGCGGATACCGCCTTTGGTGGGACCGAGTGCATTGTTGTAACGACAACGGTAAGCGGTGAAATATTGGGTAGAGCCATTATCCATACGGACGGGAAGTGAGGCGACCATAGTGCGCATAGGGTGCATTAAGGCTTCGATAACCTCATGATTCACACCAGCACTTTCGCCGATTCGACGGACACGAGTAATCGCATCCTGATAGACCTGATCAGACATTAAAAATCCTATATTGGTTAATTTCTCGCGTTGAACTCCGTAAGTCAGCAGGTTATAGCACGTCAGAAAAGTGATGTGAAATCAGCGGCACAAAAATCAGCAGTGGTCGGAGCTATCATTATTCGTTATAAATAGGTCTAAGTTTTAAACGCAAGCAATGGCGGGGAAACCATGAGTAACAGCGAACATGCAGCATTTCAGCATAAGACGGTCTGGGTAACGGGTGCTTCTTCCGGAATAGGAGAAGGACTGGCCTATGTTTTAGCAAAGAAAGGGGCGCGTCTGATTTTGTCAGCACGCCGTATGGACGAGCTGGAGCGAGTTAAAGCCCGTTGTGAACACTCTGAGCGTCATCACTGTGTTGAATTGGATCTGGCTCACAGTGAGCATTTTGACTCGTTAGTATCGCAGGTAATTAATGAATATGGACCGATCGATATTTTGATAAACAATGCTGGATTGAGTCAGCGATCAAAAGTGTTAGAAACTGAGCTGGCGGTACATAGGCTGCTAATGGAAATTAACTATTTTGGTACGGTAAGGCTGACTCAAAGTTTGCTGCCTCATCTGTTGGAGCGTAAGCAGGGAGGAGTAATCACCGTGAGTTCTCTGGTCGGTAAATTTACTACACCGCTGCGTTCCGCTTATTCAGCATCCAAGCATGCAATTACGGCTTACATGGACAGTTTGCGTGCCGAGCTACATGGTCAAGGGGTACAGTTCACGACTATTTATCCGGGCTTTATCAAAACCAACTTAACTTACAAAGCTCTATTGGCTGACGGTTCGGAGCAGAACAAGATGGATGATGCTCAGGAGCATGGCATGAGCCCAGAAGTGTGTGCAGAAAAGATATTGGAGGCTTGGCGTAAAGGAAAAGCGGAAGCCTTTATTGGGGGCAAAGAAACCTACGCGATTTATATTAAGCGCTTCTTTCCCAGGCTCTTTGCGCGAATGGTAAGAACTGCGAAAGTGACTTAAAAGTCATTGAGTTGAAGATGCTGCTGGAAAAAATGAATGGTATAAGTGTATGAAAAGGTGAAGGGGCAAACCGTTTGTTACTTTATGCTAAGTGAACGGTTTGCCCCGATGACTACTTATTGAGCTATTGCTAATTGAGTAATTATTTATTGTGCAATGTTCTTGCTTCTACTCTCTTCACGACTTTCATCACGAATGGCTTTAAATTCAGTGCCTTCATACCAGTTAGGGTAATCACCACTATTGCTTAACAGGTAGCCTGCTTCAAAGAACACTTTGACGTCATCCAAAGCAGCTTCCCAGGCCCAATCTTCTTGGTATTCATCACACACTTGGTGATAGCACTCGCCACGCTTATTGTTGCGTTGTTCGATGACAGCCATGTCCTGACCTTCGCGGTATTCTGTACCACCGCCAGCATAGATCGCTGGAACGCCTAGTTTAGCTAAGCTGAAATGATCAGAACGGTAATAACCACCACGCTCAGGTTTGGCTTCCGCGACCAGTTCACGGCCTTGGCGTTCGGCTGCTTTGGCAACGTACTTCTCCATTTCGGACTTACCAAAACCAACGACGGTTAAGTCTTCAACACGACCACTGATGTTCATGCTATCAATATTGAAAGCACCGACAATTTTGTTCATTGGTACGGTTGGGTTGGCGGCGTAATATTTAGACCCTAACAAACCTTGCTCTTCAGCGGTGACGGCAATAAAAGTCACACTACGCTCTGGTCGCTCAGGTAAGGCTTTGAAGGCTTGTGCGATGCTGATGATGCCTGCGGTACCCGTAGCATTGTCCACCGCGCCATTAAAGATTTGGTCACCTCCAAAATGCGGGTTCATACCCAGATGATCCCAGTGCGCCATATAAACCACGTGCTCATCTGGCTTAGTTTTGCCTGGAATGGTGGCAATCACATTAGGCGACTGTGACTTTTCAATGGTATTTCTGACCGTAACCGATGCAGTTGCATCAATCGGTACCGCTTTAAAATCTGGTTTTAAAGCGGCTTCCTGCATTGCAGCCAGATCCAGACCAGCCTGACTGAACAGGTTGAGTGCCTGGTCATAAGTGATCCACATTTCAACATCCAGCTTAGGGTCATTTCCGGCTTCAGCCAAGTGATACTGTGGACCGGACCAGCTATTCGACACGACGTTCCAACCATAAGATGCTGGTGCTGTGTCATGAATGATGATGGCTCCGGCAGCACCCTGACGGGCAGCTTCTTCATATTTATAAGTCCAGCGACCGTAGTAGGTCATGGCTTTGCCTTGGAATATTGCAGGGTCTTGAGTATGGAAACCGGGGTCATTGACTAATATAACCGCAGTTTTGCCTTCCATGTTAAGTCCCTGGTAGTCATTCCAGTTATATTCCGGAGCGACGATGCCAAAACCAACGAAGACCAATTCTGATTGATCAAGGCTAACGGTTTCGACCAATTTGCTGCTGTTAGCAACGAAATTCTCAGGGAATTTCAAGGTGTTATCGCCCAATTGAAGCTCCATATTGGCATCGGCTTCAATACTGGTTAGCGGGACTTGCTGCAGATAACTATCGCCATTGCCTGGCTCCAACCCCAGTTTTTTGAACTCGGCGGTTAAAAACTCAACTGTTTTACGGCCACCTTCGGTTGCTGGGCTACGTCCCTGAAAATCATCAGTAGACATGAATTTAACGCGTTCTTTATATTGCTCAAGGTCAATATTATCGTAGGCGGTTAAAAAACTATTTTGTGGTTTGCTGCTGGTGGCAGGCTGAGCTACTTCTGCTTTAGCCGATTCTGCTTGAGCTTGCTCAGCAGCTTCTGGCTGCTCTGATTCCTGAGGCTTGTCATCGCAAGCGCTAAGAAACAGGGCAGCTAGCGATAGGCTTAGTAAAGATTTTTTCATCATTTGATCCTACTCTTCGAGCTGTTATAGGTTTAAAAGTGCGCTTCATATTACCCATGCTGGGGGATTAACTCAACTTCCAGCCATCTACCACCATTGAAAGTCACTTCAAGAGAGGGAAGGGTAACTTTCGGTTACATCGCAAGACTTGACTGGGTGGCTCGGCTCGGTAAGCTAGTTGCACTTGTTTTGTAGAGTAGAGAGTCTCATTCATGAAAAAACAGCCGATAACCCATAGGCTTCTTAAGTCATTACCGAATAAATCATTGTTAATCAAGTCAGTGCTGAGCTGCGCGCTGCTATTGTCCACGAGTATTCAGGCCGAACCCCTAACCTTGGATAAAGTCATGTCCAATCCTGACTGGATCGGCAATGCGCCGGAAAACCTCTATTGGCATGCTGATGGTCAGAGTATTTACTATCAGCAAAAAAATGTCGGTAATAAAGAAAAGGCCTGGTATCAGCTGGATCTTGCCACTAAACAAGCACAAAAGCTTAGCGATAAAGAGCTACTTGAGCGTGATGGCAGCAATGGTGTTTTGAGTCCAAATAAAGTACTAAAAGCCTATAACCTGAATGGTGATTTATACGTTCGTAACCTCGAGTCTGGTGAGGTGCGTCAGCTGACTAAGACGTTGGCTAATGAAGGTCAGGCAATGTTTATCGGTAACCAGAATGTGGCTTACCGTGAAAAAACCAGTTTTTATAGTATTGATTTAAATGATGGCCTGATCAGTCTCCTTGCGGATATTCGCTTAGAAGAGGATCCAGACAAGGAAGAAGATAAAGGCTATCTGAAAGAGCAGCAAACGCGTTATTTTGACTACATTCGTCAGAAGCAAGAGCAGCGTGAGCATGATAAAAAGCGTAAACAGCAAATTGCCGAAAGTTCTGATCGTGATGCGCCAGAACCTTGGTATTTAGGTAAGAAAAAAGAGATTCATACTTTAAGTCTATCACCTAATGGGCGTTATTTGATTGTCGGGACTTATGACAAGGGTGGAGAAGATGGTAAAGCCGATAACATGCCACGTTTTGTCACTGAAGATGGTTACGTTAAGAATGAAGAGGTTAGGGCGTTAGTTGGTACCTCAGAACCGCGCCATGAAACGCTATATCTGCTGGATCTCAACACTCGGGAAAAATCTGAATTAAGTTATGAGGATCTGCCTTATATCGAAGATGATCCTTTGGCGGATATTAAGCGCGATACTGCCCGCAGACAGGACAAGAAATATCAGGCTCATGAAGGCATTCGTAGTGTTTCAATCTTTAACTGGGGCTCAGACCGCGGAGTTCAGTGGTCACCTGACGGCAATAATGCTCTATTGATGCTATTTTCAGCGGATAATAAGGATCGCTGGATTGCGACCATCGATTTTGAAGACAAAGAGTTGGATGACCAGCATCATCTGCGAGATAAAGCATGGGTTAATGACTGGAATTTTAACGATTTTGGTTGGATTGATAATAAAACGATTTACTACACCTCAGAAGAAACGGGTTTCAGCCATCTTTATACGAAGACTTTGAATCGAAGCGAAGATGCACTGACTAAAGGTCGCTATGTCGTCGACTCGGTTAATCTATCGCCAGACAATAAGTTTTTCTACTATCGAGCTAATAAAAAGCATCCTGGTATTTTTGAGGTCTATCGAGTAGCTGTTGGCGGTGGTGAATCGCAGGCCGTGACCAATTTGGGTGGCTTAAATGACTATACGTTATCACCTGATGGTTCACAGCTCATCATTGAGCATTCTGAAGCGACCAGGCCTGAAGATCTTTACCTGGTTTCTGCTAAGGGTGGGGAAGCAACTCAGTTAACCGACACGGTTAGCGATGAGTTCAAGTCGGTCAAATGGACACAGCCTGAGTATGTGGAAATCCCTTCGCGTGATGTTGATATGCCAATCCATGCTCGATTGTATAAACCGGCAGATTTTAGTGCCGAGCGAGCAGAGCAATATCCGGCAGTGATATTCATTCATGGTGCCGGCTATTTGCAGAATGCACATCAGGGCTGGTCACTGTATTTTCGTGAGTTTATGTTCCACAGTTTCCTGACTCAACAAGGTTATGTCGTACTGGATATTGATTATCGCGGTTCGGCTAATTATGGTCGGGACTGGCGTACAGCGATTTACCGCAATATGGGAACCCCGGAAGTTGTGGATTTGCAAGACGGCGCGAACTGGATGGCCAATAACGTCAATGTTGATCGCAGCAAGGTGGGAATCTATGGTGGCTCCTACGGTGGCTTCCTGACTTTTATGGGATTATTCACTGCTCCGGATGAGTTTGCCGCAGGTGCTTCATTACGACCAGTTACTGATTGGGCACACTATAACCATGGCTATACCTCTAACATTTTGAATACCCCAGAAGTTGATCCGGTGGCTTATGAGCGTAGCTCACCAATCGAGTTTGCGGAAGGTTTGAATAAACCACTGCTAATTGCACATGGTATGGTTGACGACAATGTCTTCTTTAAAGATACGGTTCGTTTGGTTCAGCGCCTGATTGAGCTGGAAAAGACAGAATATTTCGAAACAGCGATTTATCCAATTGAGCCGCATGGCTTTACCGAGCCATCAAGCTGGCTGGATGAATACAAACGGATTTATTTCCTGTTTGAGCGTCACTTGAAGTAGTTCGTCGCTGCATTAAAAAAGGCTTCCAACTGGAAGCCTTTTTTATGGGTTAAGTAATTGATTAATAAGGAATAGCTTACAAAGAATTTTTAGATTCCTTAACATCGCCTAGAAATATTTCGCGATAAGAAATATAGGCCACTCCTACTAAAATAGGAATGGTTATGGCTGCTAATAAAGTATTAATCAGTAACTCTGCGGCAAGAGGTGGTAATAGGGCAGTAAAAATTAGTGATACGACTAGCAGTATCAGCCCGATGATAATAGACAAGCCAATTAATACCAGCAACAGTACTATCATGGGTAAAATATTTTTCACGCCACCAATAAAGCTATTAGCAAAAGCTGATATTGGGTTTTGAGCATGGAATAAGATTAGATTAGGGGCAAACCAACTAGCAAGTGTTATACCAATGCTGATGATGAACATCCATATCAGGTAGGGGCGAAATGTGTGGAATATAGCCTCCAGTTCCGCTTGAATAGCAGCCTGATCTGTCCCTCCTTGCAGAGCAGCAAAGTTGAGCGCTTCGATTTGCTCGGTACCGATAGCGGAAAAGAATCCAAAAGCTATGATAAGCATGACCAGCGTTAGGAAACCACTATAGGCTAACAAAGCAAACTTTTTAGGATGAGCAAAGCCCTCGAAAAATTGCTGAGGTGTTATAGGGCCTGTCTTTTGCTGAGCCTTGTGTGCACCAAGATAACCTCCAGCCATAAACATTGGGTTTAGAATAACCAGCAGCATCGCTACTGCATAACCTAATAATGGAAGCACGGTAGACATAATGCTGTAAATTAGCCCTGCCAAAAACCACTTGCCAAAATGTGGAACGAAGATTTCAGACAGTGAGCGCTCTACCCAATGGTAGCCCCGGCCAGGTGATACGATTTGTGCCTGAGCATTATTGGGTTGAGGTGTTTGTTGTTCTTCGTCAACATGAATAAATTCGTTGTCATTATCCATCATTTTTCCTTGTTGCTATCAGATAAGATTAGTTTTAGATGATTTTATTGGCTTCATCAAAGTCCAGGCGTGGGCTGCGAGGGAAAAGATCTTCCTCTGAACCATAGCCAATATTGCAGATGAAGTTCACTTTGATGTTGGTGTCGGCGAAGAATTCTTCATTAACCATTTTCTGATTGAAACCAGACATCGGCCCACAATCCAAACCCAGCGCGCGCGCTGCCAAGATAAAATAGCCACCTTGCAATGAGCTATTGCGGAAAGCAGTAGATTCTATGAATTTTTCTTTACCGACAAACCAGCTTTTAGCATCCGTATGTGGGAATAGTTTAGGCAGTTTCTCGTAAAATTCCATGTCCATACCGATGATGGCGCAGACTGGAGCTGCCATAGTTTTTTCTTGATTGCCTTCCATCAAGCATGGTTTAAGTTTTTCTTTGGCTTCTTTGCTTTTAACGTAAACCACCCGCATCGGGCAGCAGTTTGCTGAAGTTGGGCCCATTTTGACCAAGTCATCAAGTTTGTGAATTAATTCGTCTGGAACGTCTTTGTCCTGCCAGGCATTATAAGTCCGAGCATCGCAAAATAGTGTGTTTAAAGCTTCTTGCGAGAGCGGTTCATTAATATTTCGTGACATAAAATCCTCATGATTTAGTGTGTTTAGGGTGCATTTTACGCATTGTTTGCCGATAATACAGTCCGATTTGTCTTTTTGTGCCACAGATTTGTGGTGAAGCCCTGATTGAATCACTCTTGCGCGTTGTAAATTTATTCCATGAAAATGTTATCAAACCTTAAATTGTCAGTGGTATTCCTGTCAGCAGCGATTCTCGTTGCCTGTAGTGCATCAGAAGAAGATGTATTGCGTTGCGAGCAACATTACAACGCACAAAGCTACAAAGTTGCCGAACAGTATTGCAAAAAAGCGGCTAAAGCTGGTGATGAGCAGGCTCAGTATTTGTATGCCATGATGCTTTACCGTGGACTGGGTGTTGCGGTTGATAGTGATGAAGGGACACAGTGGATGGCGCGTTCAGCCAGACAAGGCTATCACAAGGCTGTTTTTCATCAGGCAATTCGTAACTTAACCGCTAAAGAGCAATCGGTAACCCTCAAGCAAAAAGAAGTAGCTTTAAAGACCATGCAATCGTTTGCCGAAAACGGTGACATGGTGGCGCAATACTGGATGGGTAATACCTTCTATTTTGGCTACATCAATAATCATAAAAGCTATAACGAGGCCGTTTACTGGTATCAGTTGGCAGTTGATCAGGGCAGTTATCAGGCGATGAATAATCTGGCCTGGATTAAAGTGGTCAGCCAAGGCTCTGAATTATTTGATCCTGAGCAGGGACTGGTTTTGGCAGAAGCTGTCGTTGCCAGGTACCCAGACAATCATGGTTATCTGGATACGCTGGCAGCTGCTTATGCTGCCAACCAGCAGTTTGACAAAGCGGCGGCAACCCAATTAAAAGTTATCGAACTTAATACTCATGAAGATTGCGAAAAATGCGATAAGCTAAACGATTATTATCAGGTTCGGCTCCAGCTCTATTTAAATAAGAAGCCAGTGGTTAAGTCTTTTGAACATTAGCGCTTTGTCGATAGAGTTGAGTTAGGGTAGTCTTAAGGAATCTTATACGATAATCGAATAGCAGGGATTTAAGCGATAGCTCTATGACACCACATGCATTCATAAAACGGGTACTAGCGGCCTTAAGCCTGAGCTTGTTGCTCACTTCTTGCGCAAGCTCTACCAATCTAAGCCTTAAGAATTCTGAGAGTAATGATTATTGGTACTGTGCACCCGGTGATAAAAAATCGTGGCGATGTGCTGAGAATAAAGAGTCGCTGGGGTTAAGCTATTACCGTTTCTGGAAAACAATGCCTGATCCAGAAGCAGAGGGTCTTGAGCCAGAAGACATCGAGCAAGCTGGTGATGAGCTACTGGTCGTTCAAGGAGCACAAATGTCACTTTCTGAGGATCCGACTGTTCCAATAGTGAACAGTGAAGATGAGGTGGCTGGAACTAACCAATCTAAAGCGACGCTCAGCCCAGAAGCCCCTGTAGATCAAATCCGTTCAAAACCAGTCTCTTCAAAACAAGCCCCAGTTCAAGAACGCCCGGAGCGGACTGCGACAGAGGCTCAACCCGTTTTCGGAAAAGTCCTGCAATTAGCCGCCTATCATTCACAAGAGCAGGCTTCATCTTTTGCTGATTCTCTTGATGAAAAGTTAAAGCAAAAGCCAAGCGTTATTCAAACGCGAGTCAATGGTCGAGCTTATTATACGGTTGTATTTGATCAGCTTAATTCTCAAAAGCAGGTAGACCTGCTCATCAATCAACTTGCAGAATCCTTTCCAAGGATCCAGCCCTGGTTAAGAAGTCGAGTTGGATTTGATTTGTCACGTGCTGACTAGTTATTGTCTGGTGATTAATGTTCGGATGATGAGTGGTCTACTAATAATATGGTAGCTAAATCGGTTGCCAAATCCTGTTCAGGCTTTTCAACAATTCGCCCCAACTCTTTACCTGATTGAGACACGATAATCGTCGGAGTGTAAAGGATATTATTATCCTTGGCGCGTCCTAGTGGTTCTTGCTTGGTTTTATCCAGTGAAATCAATTGATAGCTAATGTTGGGGTTATTCACATCATCCAGTAATCGTAATAATGCGGGAACTTCGCGCACACTGTCATGGCACCACACGCCAAAAAAAACGGTCAGCTGTGTTGCTTCTGAGATGGCTTTAAGTTTGGCAATAGATTCTGCCGGTTCTTGTGGTGTGGAATGGGTGGTTTGAAAATAAGGGTAGGCTATCGTGAGTTGACGGTAGCTGATATCACCTGTTAATGGTGATAACGTCTGTTGATCTTTAGAGTTTGTTTGGCAGGCTGCCAATATCAATTGAGGAACGATTATGATAATGGCTATTTTGATGAGTTTATTCATAGTCACTTGTGTACTCTTTCTAATGGTTTTCGGGATCAAAATCCAAGCTCACTGAGTTAACGCAATAACGCTGTCCAGTATCGGTCGGACCATCGTTAAATACATGTCCTAGATGGGAGCCACATTGCGCGCAACGAATTTCCACCCGCTGCATATTATGGCTGGTATCAACGAGGTAGGCTATGGCTTTGTTATTTTGGGCGCGATCAAAGCTTGGCCAGCCGCAGCCTGAATCAAATTTACCCTGGTCATTGAATAATACAGAGTTGCAACACACGCAGCGATAAACACCTTTTTCCTGATGCATATTATATTGGCCGGTAAAAGGGCGCTCGGTACCCTGTTGTTGTGTGACATGGTAGGTCACCTCATCAAAAGTTTTAGCTTTTATTTCGGCCTGTTTTTTTAATGGCGGATACTGAATGTGGAACTGACTCCATAAATCCCAGTGATGGGGTGCATGAAAAACCTTTGCTCGGATCTGATCCAACAAATAACCATTGATAGCATTAATCTCAGTCATTCGTTCTGCCATCACATCCTGATACATTGAAGAGTAATTGTCGGCAGTTTGCTCAATGACATTGAGAATTATAGTTTTAAGATCTTCTGCAAAATCAAATTTCATGGTTTCTGCAAATTGGCGACTTTCGTTGATTAATGCTAACAGTTGGGTTTTGTGCTCTTTGTTGAGCAGCTCACCATTTTTACAGCGATGTATGGCGGTTAATGGATTGATAATCGCATTGATAAATAGTTTTTTCCAGAGCACCGGGTGGATATTGTTCTGCCACTCAAGCATTAGCTCTGTATTGGCTTCCATCAGTTGCTTTAACCAATTGGGGATTGGTTGCTGTTCTAATGCTCCCAGCTTAATGCTACCGAGTCCTGCATAAACCAGACTTTGTTGCGACTCTCGGTAAGCGCCGTGGGTATTACTGGCAAAGAATATATTCTGACCAGTCACATAGTGCAGGGCTACTTGCTCATGGCCCATACCATTTTGAAACAGCACTAACTGGCTTTTGCTATGTAAGCGATGTTTGATCGACTCTAATGCTGACTTTAATTGCGGTGCTTTAACGCAAACAAAGACAATGTCCAGCGTTGATGAGTCTTGCTGGGTGGAGCTTTGTAATTGCTTGGAGCTGACTCTCTGGTTGAGATCACGAAACTGCCAGTCAGGCGAGTCGTATTTGTCAGAATCGCTCACAATAAGCTGGCATTCAACGGAGGCATCAGTTAGTTTATGGGCTAGTAGCTGACCTATAGCGCCAGCGCCGAGAATTGAAATCATGTAGTAATGAACTTATCAACTAAATAAAAACCATCTTATAGTGAAAAATACCACAATAAAACTTCAATCTTATGCTAAGGGCTTCGTTTACTTCCATCCGGAAGTGATACGCATGCTACTGCTTGGCTTTTCCGCTGGGTTACCTTACTTATTGGTGATGGGCACTTTTTCCTGGTTACTAAAAGATGCCGGTATTTCCAGAACCGATATCGGCTTTGCGTCCTGGATTGGACTGGCTTACTCGATCAAGGTGTTGTGGTCGCCTTTAGTGGATAACTTAAAAATCCCACTACTCCACAAATGGTTTGGTAAACGCCGCAGCTGGTTATTTGTGGCACAGGTAGGGATTGCCTTGTGTTTGCTGGCCATTGCCACCACTGATGCGGGAACCCATACAGCAAGAATCATAGGCTTTGCACTAGCGACCGCGTTTTTAGCGGCGACTCAGGATATTGTCGTCGATGCTTTTCGGGTAGAAAGTGTTGATGAAAAGAAGCAGGGTGCAGCTTCTGCCATGTACATTATGGGCTATCGCTTAGCCATGATTGCTGCCGGTGCCGGCGCTTTGATGTTGGCCAATGAAGAGGTTGGTGGTAACTGGCAATTTAGCTATATGGTCATGGCGTTGCTGATGAGTGTCGGCTTGATAGGTTGGTTGTTGTCGCCAGAACCACCACATGTCGAGCGAGAAATTGGCACCTCAGAACTCGATCATAAGGTGACTAATCGTTTATTGAAAACAGTACCGGCAACGAAACCAAAATTTCGAAACTTTATTCAGAACAGCACTATTTCGCAGCATATTATCCGCTCGATTATTTCGCCCTTTGTGGATTTTATTATTCGCTACCGCTGGTGGGGACTGGTTATTATCGCCTTTATCATGGCGTTTCGGGTTAGTGATCTGGTGATGGGGGTGATGACCAACGTCTTTTACGATGACATGGGCTTCAGTAAGGATGAAGTGGCTAAGATCTCCAAGATTTATGGTCTTATCATGACCATTCTAGGGGCTTTTATTGGTGGTATCGCAGTCAATCGAACCAGCATTCTTAAGTGTTTACTCACAGGTTCCTTGTTAGTCATGCTGACCAACTTGCTGTTTGCCTTTATGGCTACGCAGGCAAAAAGTAACGAGCTATTGATTGCAGTGATCAGCGCTGACAACGTGGCTGGTGGTTTCGCGCAAGGGGTATTGATGGCTTATTTTGCTACCTTGGTGAATAAAGACTTTACCGCAACTCAGTATGCGCTATATACCTCATTGATGACTTTAGTGGGTAAAATTCTTGGAGGTTTCAGTGGCGCAGACATTGATCGCTGGGGTTACGAATTCTTCTTTATTTACACTACCTTCTTAGGAATCCCAGCAGTATTGTTAGTACTGGCCTTGATGTATCGGGAGAAAATGATTAGGCTCGGAAAAGGGTAACGGTTTTATACTTTCCACTTAGATTGTGCCCATTATCCCCTTTGATTGAGCTGAGTAGTAGGCAAGACATAGCAATTCAAAACAGGACGTTTTGAATAGTAAAATTCGGGCCAGTGACCGAAGGAAATCCCTTTAGGGAGATGGAACGTATTTTACGGTGCGTTAAGTGGCTTGGCGGATGCGAAGGAAGTAGAGCGAAGCGAAACCTCAATCACGGGGTGGTCTTCTTTTATGAAGTACATCCTGTACTTCACCCTTCGGGTTAGCTTCGCTATTCAAAATCGTTCCTGACGATTTTGTGGTTACTTGGGCCAAGACAAATTTGTCTGGAACAAATTTGAACAGCGGAGTAAAGCGACGCTGGCTTCAGCAGAATACAAGGATGTATTCTGTAAAAGTGACTCGCTGAGTGGCGAAAAGACTTAAACAGGAATGCTTTTTAGCTAAAATTGGATTCCCGCTTTCGCGGGAATGACTGGATAATTGGCTTTCTCTATTTGTTAAGAGAAAGCTTTATTACAGTTTTGTTATTCAGTAAACAATAACACTTAAAAATGGAAGTTCAAGCTGGCGTAGTAACCATCAAAGGTAAAGTCGCTGGATAAATCATCAAAGTCATCAAATTCGACCGTGAAATTACGGTAACCCACTTCAAAGCCAAAGCCCGTTTCACCTTCATATCCAAAATACATGGTGTAGTCATTAATTTTGTCATCGGTGGTTTGGCCGATATTAACAGTGGTACCCACATTGAAGCCAGTTAACGGTAAATCAAACTGAGCTTTACCATAGAGCATAGGGACTGTGCCTGTGAAATCCACTCGTGATGTGATTGGTCCGCCTGTAGTTACTTCAACACCCACATCCATATAACCATCAAATTGCTTACCCGTAATACCCAAGTCTAAATTGACCCAGTTATCCAGGATTTCATAATAAAGCGTGTAATCAATGTTGCTAAAATCGTAGCTTGATACCGTTGGAGTTCCGGCTATGAAAGGAACAGAACCAAAAGTATAGTCCTGACTGGCGGTGCCTCTGGCGCTTCCTTCAAGATTGTTTTGCTGGATTTTAATATTAGGCAATACAGGGATGGGATGCTCTAAGGCAACAAAATAGCTGTTGTCATCGCTGTCTTTGTAGCCTAAGTCATCGTTGAAGTCGATATTTTCTGACCCCGTTCTGACATAGCCATCGATATCATAATTCCAGTTTTGAGCACCGGCATAGACACCAACCACGTCAGCAGTCGCGATGCTTGAGGCGGCTAAAATGGTGGTTGCCACGAATAATTTATTTAATTTCATAGTTTACCCTCTAAACCTATGGTTGTAAGTTAGCGCTATTCTAAGCATTTTATTGTCGAAAGCCTACTGATAAGGCTATCAGTGTGTTAACTAATCGACGCATCACTTGCTATAATCGTGACATCATTCTTATACCAACGACTTTTGTGGACAATCGATTTGGTGGCATTGCTCGGCTCTACGGGCAAAAAGCATTGGAAAACTTTCAACAATCTCACGTCTGTGTTATCGGTGTCGGTGGTGTTGGTTCCTGGGTAGTTGAGTCATTGGCTCGCTCGGGAATTGGTAAAATCACCATGATCGATCCAGATGAGGTGAGCGAGTCTAACATTAACCGTCAGTTGGTAGCGCTTGAAAATACCGTGGGGCAGGGCAAAGCGGAAGTTCTGAAAGAACGTATCGCGCAGATTAATCCTGATTGCCAGGTCACTATCATTGAAGATTTACTCAAGCCAGAGAACGTTCGAGACTATATTTCAACGGAATTTGACTATGTTATTGATGCGATTGATAGCGCACGTAGCAAGGCGGCACTGATTCGTTTTTGTAAGCGTAATAAAATACGCATTGTTTGCGTGGGTGGCGCTGGTGGACAAGTCGATCCAACGCAAATTACCATCGCCGATCTGACACGCACCCATAACGACCCCTTGCTGGCTAAAACACGCTCCATTCTGCGCTATGACTATGGCTTTTCAAGTAACGTCAAACGTAAGTATCAGGTTCCTTGCGTCTATTCTACGGAACAACTTTCTTATCCACTCCCCGATGGTGGAATCACGCAAGCTAAGCCCGATTCGGAAAGAGCCCTGCGAATGGCCTGTGACGTGGGTATGGGATCTGCTACTCACATCACAGCCACCTTTGGCAATTTTGCGGTAGGTTTGGTTCTGCAAAAGCTTGCTGAGAAAGTGGCAAAAAAGCAGTAGCCAGAAAGCTGGTAAGAAAAATCTCAGATGGATGAGTATTAAAGAAAGCAATAAGTCGACGTGAATTGATACAAAAGGAAGCTATACAAATAAGGTCAGAACTTTTATGGTAAACAAAATTTTGTAACTCGAAGAATTTTATAATTCCAAGAATGGTTAGCAGAGGAAAATCATGAAGCATGTTTTAAGTTTATTGTTTACTGTGGCATTTGCATTGGTTTGCTCCGGTGTTGCGCACTCGAAAACAATTCCAATTGAAGATTTCGCTAAAAAATCTCAGTTCAAAAGAGCTAAAGTATCGCCTGATGGTGAGCATATTGCTTTCACCTATGAAGATGGCTCCGAAGTAAAGTTAGCGGTGATGAATATTGCTGACAATAAAATTCTAACTTCTTTTGAAGTCGGTGATGAACGTGAGGTCGCCGGGTTTAATTGGGTGAGTAACGAGCGAGTTCTAATGTTGGCCGGCAATATTACCGGCTGGTTAGACGGTGCAGATAAGGATTACCGTCTGGTTGCTGGTAATATTGATGGCACCAAGCGTGTTCAGTTATGGGACTTTCAGCGTTCTGGCATACGATTTATCAGTCGGTTAAAAGATGATGATAGAAAGATATTAGTTGGAAAGACGCATTGGACCGAAGAAGGTGGTATGAAGCTTCATCGTATGGATGTGTATACGGGGCAGTTGCTTTATAACACGGACTCACCGAAACCGGCTGGCGGCAGCGATGCAAAGATCGTATCTATTGATGTAGATTTAAACGAAGTGCCACGCGTAGCTGTTGAACATGATCCTGTTGACAAAGACAATTATAGAGATGATGTTTTAAGAGTCCATATTAAGGGTCTTAAAGGAAATTGGACAACATTAAAGCTTCCGGTAAAACACGGTGAAATACCAGTGGTTGATGGCATCGGATTTAATCTGTCTAATGATAAGTTCTACTTTGCTTCCAACCATGATCTTGATCATGAAGGTGTCACCGGCTTATTTGAGCTGGACTTAAAAACGCGCAAGATTAAGTTTTTACATCGTCACCCTGATGTGGATATTGGCGGAGGGCTATACGGTGCTCAAGGAGAGTTGATTGGTGTCACTTACGAGCCAGGCTATCCAGAATACTTCTATTTAAGTGATGATTCTGTTGCTAAGGAAGTTGCTTTTCATAAATCACTTAGAGCCAGCTTTAAAGGTCAAGATATTATTATGACCAATTATAGTGATGATAATAAACTGGCGATGGTTGCGGCCTATAGCGATAAAAGCCCAGGTGATTTTTTCCTGTTTGATCGTCAAACTAACAAAGCAAAATATATTGCCAGTGCTATGCCGCATATTAAACCAGAGCTTATGGCATCGGTAGAGCCGTTCATTATGACCGCTCGCGACGGTTTGAAGATGTATGGCCAGTTAACTATCCCAAATGGGGTAAAGCCAAAAAATTTGCCCCTTGTTGTTTTCCCTCATGGCGGTCCTTATGGCTCAAAAGATGGCTGGGGTTTTGATTGGCGGGCGCAATTATTAGCTAATCGCGGTTATTTGGTGTTGCAACTTAATTTTCGAGGTTCAGGTGGTTACGGAAAGGATTTTTCAGAAGCTGGTAAGGAAGAGTGGGGCGCAAAAATGCAGGATGATTTGACCGATGCTACTCTTTGGGCGATTGAGAAAGGACTGGCTGATAAAGACAGGGTCTGCATTCATGGCATCAGTTACGGCGGTTATGCCGCAATGAATGCAGTTGTTAAAGAGCCTGATTTGTATCAATGTTCAATTCCGGAAGCGGGTCCTTATGAGATAGATTTACAGTGGGCCAAATCTGATAGTTTCAGAAATAATACAAAAGCAGGTGAACAGTATAAGCGTTACTCATTTGGTTCCGAAGAAGGTGTGATTCGTGAACGCTCGCCTGTATACCACGTTGATAAGTTGAAGGCAGCACTATTAATTGTGCACGGAGAAGAGGATGTGCGTGTACCAATCGACAACGCATATCTACTTGAGGAAAAATTAAAAGAAGCCGGTAAAGAATACGATACTTTCTATCGAGAAGATGGTCATGGCTTCCAAAAAGTGGAATACCGTATTGAATCGTTTGAGAAGATTCTAGACTTTCTGGATGAGCATATCGGTAATTAGATTTACTATTTGTTAAAGCTTTTGTTAGATAGCCACCCTCGGGTGGCTTTTTTATGAACGAAGTTATAGTTCATGTTTTTTTGCAACCGAAAACTTGAAATATTTACGGTGTATCCCCAAATAGGATCGTGAGCACTAAGTCTCTGAGAGATTAGAGCTCATTAACTTTAACAATATATTGCTTCTATTGGAGGATATGATTATGAATAGAATAGATTTAAGTCCACTGTACCGTAGTAGTGTTGGTTTCGATCGTATGGCATCTTTATTGGATAGCTCATTGCGTGGCGAACAGTCTTCTAACGGTTACCCACCTTACGACATCGAAGTTCTTGATGAAAACAAATATGCAGTAACTATTGCTGTTGCCGGTTTTGGTCGCCATGAGCTGGACATCCAGGTTGAAAAGGGTGTGCTAACCATTCGTGGCCGTAAAGAGAAAACGGATGAGGAGCGTAAGTTCTTGCATCAAGGCATAGCTTATCGTGCCTTTGAACGTAAATTTAATTTAGCTGATCATATTGAAGTGGTATCAGCTGATATGAATAACGGTTTATTGACCATTAACTTGAAGCAGGAAATACCTGAAGCGATGAAACCTCGTACTATCGAGATCGCCACTTCAGAAAAATCATCTGATCAAGTCTTAGAACACAAGAATAAAGCAGAAGAAGCTGCTTAACTCTTATCACGAATCTAAGGCTCTGTATTGGTAAGCGGAGCTTAAGATTAGACTAAGACAAAACCGTTAGTCATAAAAAAAGCAGTAGCCATCGGCTGCTGCTTTTTTTATGTTTAGTGTAAAAATTTATAAGCGTTCCACTATCCAATAAGCACCCATGATTGCAATAAGAACCGCAAGTGTCGGTACTAATTTATATTGCAATACTTGCGTTTTTCTTAATCGTGTCAGCAGTGGATAGAGCAGAAAAATGATTGCTACTTGCCCAATTTCTACACCTAGATTAAAAGCCACAATACTCGAGAACTTATAAGTTTGACTTAAGCCAAGTTCAGATAGAGCTCCAGCAAATCCCATGCCATGCAGTAAGCCAAACAAGAAAGTAATGATCCCAAGCCGTTTGACCCAGTGAGTAATAATATTAATAGCAGTAAAGGCAACCGAAATTGCAATACCGATCTCTGCCCACTGAGAAGGGACTGAAAGCACATTCAATGCCGTTAGTGTCAGTGTAATTGAATGGGCTAGCGTGAAACTGGTGATTAATACTAGTAAATCTTTAAGTGCTAGGCTTTGCGTTTCGGAGCATCTTCCTTGGCGAAATCGTAACCAGGCAAAAGGTAGAATCAGTGCTAAAACAAACAGAACATGATCAAGGCCAAACCAAATATGGATGATGCCTTGGTATAAATAAAACTGAATCGTATCAAGCACGCTACTGGTTACAAAAGGTAAGCTAGTAATCTGTTTGGCATTATCAATGATGAAATAGGTTTCGCTCTCATTATAACTCCAGGTTAAGAGTAATTTATGATCATTAAGTGTGCCGAAAAATGCACTGTACTGTAGGGACAGTTGGTCCACTGAATTTTCCTGACCAGGGCATATTGCCGTTAATGGTATTTGCAGTAAGGTTTCACCATACAGCTCTGATAATTTGGGTGTATTTGACCAATTAATTTTACAGGTTGCAGCATTAGCCTCAGGGTTGAGAGGTCTGTGCCAAATAGTGAGGTTATTAGCTAAGTAGCCTTCTATATTTGGCATACTATTAATGACTTCTTGCCATAAAAGCCTTCCGTCGTTATTCGGATCGATAGATAGAGCTTGCTGAATATCCTGCAACGACAATGCTAAATGCCCTTGGTATTGATTCTCACCGCTAGGCTCAAGTTTTGCATGGGAGGTGCTGAATTGGTGGGCTGAGCTAGTGGGTGAATTCAATAGAATAAACACACTAAATAGAAATACGATACTTAATGACCATAACTTAAGTGGTCTTTCGAAACACCAACAGCTTATTCTACTCATGAGCAACCCCTTTTTGATTGAGTTGTTGAGCAATGGTTAACAACTCACGATCTGCTGGCTCTTTAACGGATTGCCAGTTTTTTTCTGCCCAATTTAATGCTTGTTCTGGCTGTGGTGCGATATAGATATAATAATAAGCAATATCTGCAGCGTGCAGTTGGTCGCTTCTTTTAACTCTTAATTCAATTCGTTGTTTGGCTAAGGTTTGTATTTTATTGTTGTTACCTAGAACTTTCTCAGCTCTGGCCATTCTGATGATTAGCCCGTCCTCAAGCGTAATATCAGTAGCTTCAAGCTGTTTCATTTTTGTCAGCACTAAATCTGCTTTGCCATTGTTTAGAGCCATGTCCGCCCATTGAAACCATTGACTATTAGGTGCCTGACTTAAATTAAATGAGAAGTGCTGCTCGGCTTCGGTTGTTTTGTTTAATATTCTGGCAATGGATCCTGCAACCTGGTGATACCAGGTTAAAACACTATCGGAACTGTTTTGGTATTGTTTATCAAAAGTTTTTATAAGCTGATAGGCCTTTTCAGGTTGTCCCGAAAGTGCTTCTGTTTCAATCAGACATAGTTGAGCAAACAAGGGTAGCTTTTGACTGATTAGTTGACCACATGACTGGCGAGCTTTGTCATTATGACCTTGAATATGATGTATGCGCGATTCAATTAGTAGCGCCTGGGCATACAGTTGATGGTTTGCAGGTATCGAATTTAATTCCTGTAATGCTTCATTGAACCGATGCTTTTTTTGTAACAGCTGTGCATTGAATAGTTTTAGCTGGGAAACATCCTTCGGCGTTAATGAATGGTTATTTTTCTCAACAACACTCATCCACTCAGAGATATACACTTGAGCTTGTTGCTCGAGTTGGCTTTTGCCAGGATAACTTGATTGATTCAATAAATTGTAAATTGCAGATTGCAATTGCTTCCAGTTTTCACTGGAGTAGGTTTCAGGGTTTGAGTTAAGAGGTGTTTGAGCACTGGGTTGATAACTGAGTACCAGCTCATTAGCATGCTCAGGAACCCAGGTATGATTCTCAGCATGTCCTCTGCTTGATATTAGAAGTACTGTCAGGGCAAGAAGCCCTGACAGTACTGTTTTTAGAGAAATGTTAAGACCAGTTTTAAGAACAGAGTGGTTCATTGATCATTGTTCTCCTTCAATGATTAAGTCTTGATAGTAGTCGGTACTATCGACATCGAATATGAACTCACGGCCATTGACACCAGATGGTTCATCCGTTTCTGATTTGGAGTAAGAGGCCCGGCTGTAAGAACCGAACATTTCCTGTTTCACATTGATAGTGATATCAACGATAGCCGGGTCGGATGTTGCGTTGCCATCGCTCACAACAAAGCTAAACTGATCCGTTCCGGTATAGCCATTGTCAGGTGTGTAGCTGAAGCTGCCATCAGAGTTAACCGTTAAGACACCGTACATCACATCCTGAGAGAGACTGAATGTGAGACTATCGCCATCAGCATCAGAGCCTTCAAGTTGCCCATTTACAGTGGTATCCGTTTCGGTCATGACACTTTGAGCTGTCGCTTCCGGCTTAGTATTTACCGGAGGCTCAGATCTATTGGGCCCATCGTTATCACAGCCGCCCAATATGAGTGCACTGAGTAACAGCGCACTCAATAATGGTATGGGCTGCATATATTTTGCAATATTCATCAGTTCCTCCTTAGTTTGGTGAGCCGGCTAATGGCGTGCGTAAGTAAGGGAATTGCTCATCAATGTCCGAAGCTGATAAAGGCGCGCCATCGGTGAATGGAGCTGTACCGACATTGGCATCTTCAGGTTGGCATAAACCAAGATTGGTTGGAGTGCCACCTACAGGAATCTCATGACACAAACGGCCCATAACAACGCGTAAAGCAATATCCACTACGTCATCACCAGGACGGCGACCATTGGGGAAACCTGCCAGATCATCACCAATGACACCAAGAGGTGACTGATTAGCCGCCGGTGTAGCTGGAATAGCTGTATTCAAACGCAGCATCTCAGAAGGAGTCACAGTTGCCTGTTGATTGACGCCTGCAAAACCGGTCAGGAAGGCAGCTATCAGATCATTTCTAGGAAAGTTGGTCGGCGCGATGGTTTCAAAGTTAGTCCCTAATGTCGCATTGACCGCATCACGGAATAGCAGATCAAGCAGTGCAGGGAAGCTCGGATGCGTCACATAGTCTGCGAACTGAATATCCGCGTTAGGATGAGCCGTAGAGAAGGTGTCTTTATCAGGCAGACCAATCACAACTTCGTTAACCAATGGAGCACTCAATCGCGATATTTGCACCATGGCTCCACCATTCACTTCGGGCTTGTCAAAAGATGCGTTTGGATTCTGGATGCGAGCCTGTGGCAAGCTGGCGGTCGTCCATGCGCCAATTACCCCATTACCGTCGCCCACTAAGCAGCTGGCCGGTAATTCTAATGCTAGTGTTGTGACATTTTTATCTCTCAGGTCGTCATTAGCGACGTCTTGAGTGATACCACCGGGGAAACCGCCACCGTCACCGACACCTGGTGCACTATCGCCTTCAACGGGAACATAGTTCACCAAATCAAAACTTTCGCCAAGGTTGACAGCAAAAGGATCTTTACGCTGACCGACAAATACACGACCTGGTTGTGAGCAGTTCGGCAAAGTGACGTTATAAACGTATTGATCGGCATAAGCTTGATAATCAGCAGCAGATGCGAAAGTCTTGTCACCAATATAGTCCCAAGGTTTGGTAAAAGTTGAGCTCCCCATATCACTGCTCAGAGTCGTACTGGTACCTGAGCGAACCGGACCTTCAATTTGTGTCAGGTTATAGGTCTCGATAAAGTTTAAAGCTGAGCTATCACCTGCGGCGATGCCACCTGCGTTTTTCAACGGAATGGCGACTTGTCTTTGATTGCCATCAGGTCCAATAGTCAGTTTGATGCCTTCACCATTGGCAGCTAGCGAATTGGTAAATTTGAATTGATAAGTCAGGTCTTCAATGGCGTCACCATCGCTATCGATGTGGATGTTATAGGCAGCAGCCGGATCCATTGCAAAATAATTGGGGCCGCCGTAAGCATCTTGTAGCGGGATGTAGTTGGCCAATATGGTGACGTAGCCAGTTCGATCAGTTTCATAGCTGTTAAAGAGATAAAAGTCTGTTGAATCAACCGTTGGATAACGGGTGATGTTCGGAGCTTCGCGGTGACTGGATGCCTCCGCGGCCTGATACATGAATGTGCTGGCTAATGTGAAGCAAACAGCACTGGTTATTAGTTGTCTTTTCATAACGAGTTACCTACCTTTTTTGTGTATGTAACTCGTATACGGCTGAACGATTAAGTTGGATGCAAAAAAAGAAATTTTTTTTGGAGCCAGATAAAATAACTAGCTTTTAATCTCTATCCACTAACTTCTATCCACTGTGCAGTAAGAATAACAGGGCCAGTAGGGGCGCCAGTTGGTGAACCATTCTCAGGCTCAATACTCACCGCCAGTCCTGATTGAATCAGATCCGGAAGTTGCGTTGATACAACTAACTCTTTATTACCCGTTTTAGGTAATAAACCTAAGGAAATAGGAGCCTGGCCATTGGCAGGTAGCATCCACAGTTCAAAGTCCTGATTAGCTTGAATATCAGGGAGTGCATTAACAGAAACTGATAATCTATCGCCAGTTTTCTGAACAACCCATGCTGGCTGATTCTGTTCAACTTGGAGTACTGCTAAAGCCTGAGGTTGTTGCGGTGAAACTACAGGTTGTATAGTCCATAAATAAGCAACTAATAGTAAGCTTGTAGCCGTTGCTAGCCAGCCTGACACAGCCCACCATGTGCGAACCCTACTCTTAGCCCAGCCAAGTCTTTCCGTTATACTCTGCCAAACCTGTGAGTCAGGGACTACTGGAGCAAGCTCTTCAGCCATTGGATTTAAGATCTGTTCCCAATGCCATACCGCTTGCTGTAAGTGACCATGTCTGACCATTAACTTTTTGAAGCGACGACGAGCCAATGGACTCATGGTGCCTATGACATAGTGTTTGGCCAGTTCGTTGGAGAGCTCTTCATTATGGTATCTCATGACTTAAGGCACCTTTTCAGAGCCTCAAGACCGCGTCTTATCCAGCTTTTGATTGAGCCGAGGGGAGCGGTTAAATGACGAGTGATTTCTTGATGGGTATAACCGTATAGAAAAGCCAGTTGGATAGTATTTCTTTGTTCGCCATTCAGTTGACGCATACACTCATCAAGCTTTTGATTGGAAGCACTCATGTCTAAATCAAGCTTCGGACTAATGTCGGCAGGCTCCGGCATCTTGTGCTGATGCTTTTGTTTAACTTTAGAATGACGCAGCTGATCAATGCATTGGTTGCGTAAAATGCTGATCAACCAGGTCATCACAGTGCCTCGCTCGGAATGATACACTTCTGGATTGTGCCAAACTTTAATATAAACTTCTTGCAAAACTTCTTCCGCCAAATCTTTGCGCCCGAGCAATTTAGTTGCTATGGCCAGTAGTTTTCCCGATGAATTTTCGTACAGGCTTTGAAATGCCTGTCGGCTTCCCATCGACATATCGTTTAACCAGTCAAGATGCTGCTGGTCACTGTTCCGTTGCTCAGACATGTATACCCCATTTGTTTGAGTAACATTACTGTTACGTTTATTTGGTCATTTTGGATGCAGTTTTTGCACTTATGAGGTAGAAGCTACGCTTTGGGGTGTGAATATTTTGTGTAATTATTGGACTGACCAGATAAAGGGGTCACAAAGAAGGGATAAAAGACGAGAGGTAAAAATAATACTGGCAATAAAAGGAAATGAAATATAACGTTCAGGTAGCCCGCAAAGACTACCTGATAAACCAATATGTTATTTAGTGTTCAAGTTTTAATCTTAAGTATCAAGTGAGACATTATCGTTGGCAATTTCTAAAAGAGTAGCCAGTAATAAATTAGAACCTTGTTCAACATCTTGCCAATGTGACCACTCGTCCGGTGCGTGGCTGACGCCGCCCACACTTGGGATGAAGATTAGGCCGGTTGGAGTGATGTCAGTAAAGAACTGAATGTCATGTCCTGCGCCACTGGGCATACGAATGTGGGAGTAACCGAGAGCTTGCGCTTGTTGTTCAATTAAATCGACAAGCTTGGGGCTAAAATATTTTGGTTCTAGCCAGCTCATCTGTTCGTATTCAAATCGTAGCTTGTGTTTACGGGCAATTGAAGACAGAACTTTACCGCAACTATTGGCGACCTGTTGCATGACGTCTTCACTCATATCACGACCCACTAAAGTAAAGTGCGCTTCGCCGGGTATGGTGTGAGCATAACCAGGTTTTAAATCAACCCGACCAATAGTTAACCTGGTCTTGTCTGTACCTTCTTCGTCAATGATACGATTAATTTCGTGCGCAAAATCAGCAACACCCATAAAGGCATCACTACGCATATCCATCGGTGCTGTGCCTGCATGGTCGGCTTTGCCTTTAAGCTTGACCAGCCATTTAAAAACACCGGAAATACCATCCACGACGCCAATCGTTTTCTGCTGTTTTTCAAGCACAGGTCCCTGTTCAATGTGCAATTCTAAAAATGCTTTAATGCTACTGGGATCGCGTCGACAGTGCAGGGCATTGTGAATATCAAGGCCACACTTTTGCATGGCGTCTTTTAAAAGCTCGCCTTTGGGATCTTTTGCACTTTCTAACCATTGAAAATTTAAATTACCGCTTAATGCCTGCGCACCTAACATGCCACCAAAGCGACCTTCTTCTTCGCTGGTGCCGATAATTTCAATGGGATGCTTGGGCTCGATATTATTTTCACGCAAGACGCGAATACACTCGAGACCGGCGATGACACCGAGAGTGCCATCGAACATACCTCCAGCTGGAACTGAGTCTAAATGCGATCCAATCAGAATGGCAGGTTTGTCAGGATCACCATAACGACCACAGACATTGCCAACGCCATCCATGTGGGTTGTTAAGCCACTTTCTTCAAAGCGCTGCATGACCCAACGACGCGCTTGCATATCGATATCGGTCAGACCTTGTCGATAAATACCTTTGTCTTTTTCGTTAAAGCCAAAGTTGGCCAGCTCATACAAATCTTTTTCGATTCTTTCGATATTAACTGAGTAAATAATTTTGCCTCCATTAACAATCTTTCTTCTACCCTAGCAAAATTAGTAACTTATTGAAATTGTTTAAACTTCATACAGCGAATTTGATCTAAGCACTCAGCTTTGCTAAGGTTACTTGTCTTTGCAAAGACAATGTAAATTTTATGGCCATACAACTGATTGCGGTCATTTTTTTCGTTTTTTCACTAAATAGCGCAGCGTTTAGCGCAGAAAACTCTTCAGTTTGTGAAGGAGTTAACTGTGAGCTGAAACTAGAGCCAAAGGAACAAAGTTCTAATGCAGGTTATTTTAGTGTCGAATGGAATACTTCAAGTACCAATCAAATTGATCCCGAGCAAGTCTTAATTGACTCTGCTAGAAAATCTCCCCTATATCTTCAGTTAGCGACTAATGAGAGTTTCTCTCCGCAGTTGCAGCGACTGGATGTGACTCATCAGGATAAGATTCATCTGACGGGTTACGATGATGGGACCTATTTCCTTCGTCTGCTGGATGAACAGCAGAACGTCTTAAGCAATGTAGCCAGTGTTACCGTGACACACCACCCTTTGGCGCGTGTCTGGTTAGTGTTTGGAGTTGGCGCTTTAATGTTTGTCATTCTTATTGGTTACATGATTTCTAGAGCTTTTCGATCTAAAGAAACTTCAACAGAAGACTAAATCATGGACTTTAATCCTATTTCTATAACGATGGCGGCAAGCCTGTTGGTGGCTTTCGGGGTAATCTGGATTTTCTTCGGCTGGTGGTTAGGCCGTAAAAATAAGAATCTTGATGATTTCATGTTGGCCGGACGTAACGTGGGCTTTGCTTTTGCATCAGCAACCGCAATGGCTACCTGGATCACCAGTAATACGACTTTGGTTGCTCCACAATTAACTTACCAGTTTGGTATCTGGGGCATGGTCGGTTACTCCATGGCCGCACTGGGTTTGATTTTGTTTGCGCCAATGGCAAAACGCATTAAAGAATTGATGCCGCAAGGTTATACCTGCGGGGACTTTATTCGTGTGCGCTATGGTAAACCTGCCTGGGTCATTTTCCTAGTGGTATCCTTTTGCTACGCGCTGGGTTGGTTAGTCAGTCTTGGCATGGCTGGTGGTGTCTTGCTGTCCACCTTGAGTGGGTTGAGTTATGAGCTGGGCATGACTGCGATCTTAATTATCTGCGTTGGCTATACCTTACTCGGTGGACTAAGAGCGGTGATCGCAACGGACTATGTGCAGACATTGATCATTATCACTGGCGTTTTAATTATTGGCTATGTCTGCTACCAGACGGTTGGACTGGAAACAGTTTATGAGTCGGCCAAAAAAGAACATCCGCAGCTGCTGAATTTATTATTCCCGGCAGCGATTATGTTTTTGTTTAACAATATCTTCTTCGGTATTGGTGAAATATTCCATTCAAACGTTTGGTGGTCGCGTGCTTTAGCTTTCCGTGAAGGCATTGGTAAGCGCGCTTATTTAATGGCGGGTTTGTTGTGGTTACCCATTCCAATTGTGACAGGTTTTATTGCATTAGCTGCACCGGCGTTAGGTATTTATCCGGCAGAAGCGGATATGGTTGGGCCAATGGTCGCAGCTAAGCTGTTAGGTTCTATTGGTGCGATTTTTGTATTCGTTGTGGTCTTTTCGGCACTGGCATCGAGTCTTGATTCGTTGCTAGCAGCGACCAGTGATTTGATCACTAAGGACATTTACAAAGGGTTTATCAATAAGCAGGCCGACAATAAAAAGCTGGAGAAAATTAGTCGTAATTCAATTTTATTATTAGGCTTTGCCACCTGGATTATATGTTTGCCTCGAGTGGGCACCCTGGGCGAGGTCTTGAACCTGGCTGGTGCTTTCGTGGCAAGTGCTATCTGGCCTATTATTTTAGGGTTGTATCAACAGCGACTATCCGGAAAATTTGCCGGTAGCGCGATGGCATTAGGTACGATTTGTGGACTGATTGGTTATTTCACCATCGGGTTCTACGTTGGTGCGCTCATTAGTTGCTGCGTTTCATTTATTGTCTGTATGCTAGGACTCTTGCTCGAAGACGAACGTTTCGATTGGAACCGACTGGCGAATATGGAGAAGTAATATGCTGATGTCTTTTGATGCACTTCAATTCTTAATTCTCGCGGCGATGGCAGTGACCTGTTTATCGCCAATCATCCTCATAGTGTTACTCGTTAGAGACTGGTTAAAGGACCAATTATGGTAGACCAAATGAAAGATGAAGATCTGGTATTTTCCAGAGTGAAACCTGATGTATGTGGTGATGCTCATCCCAAAGCATTACTGAAAACGATCCAGGAAGATGGTGATGCGCTAGTCAAATTAGCCAACCAACATATTATTACTTGTGATCAATTTGACCGCCAAACGATTTTGCAGTTATTCCGTTTGGCCAGTAAGTATGAAAGTAACCCTAAGCGATACAATAACCCATTGCAGGGCAAGATATTAATCAGTGCTTTTTATGAGCCGAGCACACGCACTCGCCTATCGTTCGAAAGTGCATGGCATCGTTTGGGTGGTGACATTATGTCGATTACCGACCGTTCAACTACCGGAATTGCCAAAGGTGAATCGCTTTCTGATATCGGCGAGATGTTTAATAACTATGGTGATTGCGTGGTGTTGCGCGAATCCAACGAAGATTCGGTAAAAGAAATGACGTCGACATTACGTATTCCAATTATCAATGCTGGAAATGGTACTGATGAACATCCAACTCAGGCAATGGCTGACCTTTATACTATTTTCAAATGGCGTCCAGAGTTGTTATTGGACAACCCTAAGAAAATTCGTGTTGGTGTAGTCGGGGTGCCTAGCTACATGCGTACAGTTCGCAGCCTGTTAAAAATATTTGCTCATTTCCCGGAAATATTTGAAGAAATTGTCATCATTCATGATCAAAAAGATGATGATATTTTTACAGAAGGACAAAGGCAGCAATTAGAGCAGGCTGGTTTAAATTTGCGATTGACCAATCGTCTCAATAAAGAGCTGCCAGAATTGGATGTGGTTTATATTAATGCTATCGCATGGGTGGACAATGGTTTTGAATCACATGGCGATAAGTTTGTATTAAACGCCGAGTCACCTCTGAAAGATGACGCCATCATTTTGCATCCATTGGCACGTGGTGATGAGCTAGCAACTGATTTGGATGGCACACCCCACAATTGGTACTTCTCGCAAGCGCGAGGTGCAGTCTTTTTACGTATGGCATTGCTAACCTGCATGGTAGAAAGAACTGAGATGGTGATGGATGTGATCTAATTAACATCGTCTCACAGCCAGAGGTATTGATAACTACATACGTTATCGTTTAGAACTAAATTATAGATAAGACTCCAAGGAGAATTTTTATATGTGCGGTATTGCCGGTGTCATTCATCGAGACAAAGATCGAACTATTGATGCACAAACACTCGTCAACATGGCGGCCATTCAATATCATCGTGGACCAGATAATTTTGGTTACTATAATCCGGTTGGCGTTGGGGTGGGTTTAAGTCATGCACGACTAACCATTATCGACTTGGATGAAGAACGCGGCAGACAACCATTAGTCAGTGACGATGAGCGTTACATGATGGTTCACAATGGTGAGTTTTATGACTTCCAGAAAATCCGGGCGGACATGACAGCTCAAGGAGCTCGTTATCAAACCAAAAGCGACTCAGAAATTGTGCTGCAAATGTATCCGCACTATGGCATCGAAAAGACGGTTGAAAACTTGCGCGGTGAATTTGCTTTCTCCATTTATGATCGCGAAGAAGAAACCATGTACTTGGTACGCGACCGTTTCGGAATTAAACCCTTGTACTGGACTGAAACGGAGCATGGAGTGGTATTTGGTTCGGAACTAAAAGTTCTGTTTGCGCACCCAGAAGTGAAACGTGAAATTGATTCGGAAGGTTTGTATCACCAATTGATTCAGGTGATGATTCCTGGTTCAACAGCTTTCAAAGGTGTTAATCAAGTTCCCCCGGGCCATTGGATCAAAATCCAGCGTCGAGATGGAAAGCTGGAAATTTCGCAGCATAAATACTGGGACATTGATTTCCCACAAGCTGAAGCTCATTTAAATGTTAAAGATGAGCAAGAATACATTGATGGTGTGCGCGAAAACTTACTTGAAGCAGTTCAACATCGCTTGAATGCAGACGTTCCGGTAGGTGCTTATCTGTCAGGTGGTATCGACTCTTGTTCAATTATAGGTTTGTCAGCTTCAGTACGTCAGGATCCAGTGAAAGCCTTCACTATTGGTTTTGATGATGCTGATTACGATGAAACACCAATTGCGCGCGAAATGGCGGAGATGACAGGCGCTGAACAAATTATTCTGCCACTGTCAGCAGAACACTTGTATGATCATTTCGAACGGACCATCTGGCACACTGAGCGCACCATCTACAACACGCTGGGTGTTGCCAAGCTTCTCATGAGTCAGAAAGTTCGTGAGCAGGGTTATAAAGTCGTATTGACGGGCGAAGGCAGTGATGAGTTATTCGCTGGTTATCCTGCATTTCGGAATGATATGTTCCTATATGGATTAGATGACCTGCCAGAAAACTTGCGCAAAGAGATGCAATCAACTCTGGCCGAATCAAACAAACTATTCAAGGGTGCCATGTTGCCGCGTGAAGCATTCCGCTCAGATGCGATTGATGACAAAGTTGGGTTCACTCCAACCTGTATTCAAAACTGGATGGGCTGTGATGGTTTTGCACGTCAGTTAATGAGTAAGGACCATCAAGCTAATATCAGTGATTATGATCCCGGCACAGCTATGGCCGAGCAATTTGATGAAACTCAGCTGGAAGGCCGTCATCCACTCGATAAGGCACAGTACGTCTGGATTAAAACCATGCTAGAAGGTCAGATTCTAACATGGGGCGGTGATCGTGTGGATATGGCCAACTCCATGGAAGCCCGCCCACCATTCCTTGATCATCATCTTGCTGCCTACGCGGTCAATATTCCGCCACAGATGCGTATCAAAGGCCCGGTAGAAAAGTACGTATTGAAAGAAGCGATGAAAGGCTTGCTTCCAGAAACGCTATACAAACGCCAAAAATTCGCCTTCATGGCTCCACCAGCGCACACCGACAAGAAAAAATGGAATGCCCTGATGGAATTGATGGAAGAGTTCGCCAGCGAAGAAAAAGTCGCTGAAGCAGGCTTGATAGATTATGGCGCTCTACAAGACATGCTTAGGAAGAATGATGATCCAACAGTACCACGTGAAGATAAAGTACAAATGGACGCCATCCTCAATCACGTACTTGGCGTGCAACTGCTACATCACCACTTCATCGAAAATGATGTACCCAAAATGGCCGCCGCCAAAGCCCATGAGCTGGGCTGGGTAGCTTAAATTAAAAAACTAGTAGTAAGAAATAGAAAACGGCAGCTTCAATTGTTGCCGTTTTTTTATGTCTCTCGCAGTCACACTTCCTTGTTATCCCAACCCTGTGAGTTATGGTTACGAGTAGTAGTTGTTATTTATCACGTCAACTTAAAGCTTCGATTGCAATTATTGAGTTCTGTTGTAAGGTTTGTTTATCGAAATGATTCTTGAAGGAAACTGTTATGTCGAACGAAGTGATTAAATGTAAAGCTGCTGTGGCCTGGGAGGCGGGTAAGCCGCTGTCTATTGAGGAAGTGGAGGTTCAGCCGCCACAAAAAGGCGAGGTGCGGGTTAAGATTGTGGCTACTGGAGTGTGTCATACCGATGCTTTTACTTTGTCTGGCGATGATCCAGAGGGTGTTTTTCCGAGTATTTTAGGGCATGAAGGTGGTGGTATTGTCGAGTCAGTAGGTGAGGGCGTGACCAGCGTTAAGCCTGGCGATCATGTGATTCCTTTGTACACGCCTGAATGTGGCGAGTGTAAGTTTTGTCTGTCCGGCAAAACCAATCTATGCCAGAAAATTCGGGAAACCCAGGGTAAAGGTTTGATGCCGGATGGCACCACGCGTTTCTCGATTAATGGCAAACCGATTTATCACTACATGGGTACATCGACTTTCTCTGAGTACACGGTTTTGCCTGAAATTTCCCTGGCCAAAGTTAATCCGAAAGCACCGCTTGAGGAAGTTTGCTTGCTTGGTTGTGGCGTGACAACGGGTATGGGTGCGGTAATGAATACTGCCAAGGTGGAAGAGGGCGCGACTGTCGCCATATTTGGTTTGGGTGGTATCGGTTTATCGGCAGTGATTGGTTCGGTGATGGCGAAAGCCAGCCGCATCATTGCGATAGACATTAATGAGTCAAAGTTTGAACTGGCTAAGAAACTCGGCGCTACTGATTGCGTTAATCCCAAAGATTATGACAAACCGATTCAGGAAGTGATTGTCGAGATGACTGATGGTGGTGTGGATTATTCATTCGAGTGTATCGGTAATGTTAATGTGATGCGCTCAGCACTTGAGTGTTGCCATAAAGGTTGGGGCGAGTCAGTGATTATTGGTGTGGCTGGTGCCGGCCAGGAGATTAGCACCAGACCCTTCCAGTTAGTAACCGGTCGCGTATGGAAAGGTACTGCTTTTGGTGGTGTTAAAGGGCGCTCCGAATTACCTGATTATGTTGAGCGTTATCTGGCTGGCGAGTTTAAGCTCGATGACTTTATTACCCATACCATGCCGCTTGAAAAGATTAACGAAGCTTTTGACCTGATGCATGAAGGCAAAAGTATTCGCAGTGTGATTCATTACTAAGGGAGTAGTTATGAGTATTAATGAATTATCAGTTAATAAAAGTTTTGCTGGCTGGCATAAACAGTTCAGTCATACTTCCAAAGTGCTCAATTGCGATATGCGTTTTGCGGTGTATCTGCCGCCACAAGCAGAGCAGGGCAAAAAGCTTCCGGTATTGTACTGGTTGTCGGGGCTGACCTGCACCGATGAAAACTTTATGCAGAAAGCCGGCGCACATCGCGTAGCAGCCGAGCTGGGCATTATCATTGTCGCACCAGACACCAGTCCGCGTGGCGATGATGTGGCAGATGATGATGGTTATGATCTCGGTAAAGGCGCGGGCTTTTATGTTAATGCGACGCAAGAGCCGTGGAAAAAACATTATCAGATGTATGATTACATCGTAAAAGAACTGCCTAAAATTATTGAACAGAACTTTAAGGTAACTGGAAAAAAAGCTATTTCAGGACATTCGATGGGAGGACATGGTGCCTTAATGATTGCCCTGCGCAACCCTGGCATGTTTGTGTCCACCTCTGCCTTTAGTCCTATAGCCAATCCGGTGAACTGTCCCTGGGGAGAAAAAGCCTTCACAGCCTATCTAGGTAGCGATAGATCAAAATGGCTGGAATATGATAGCTGCTTTTTGTTGGAGCAATGCGAAGAAACGATACCGATTCTGATATCACAGGGCGCCGACGATCAGTTTCTTGAAGAACAGTTGAAACCTCAAACTCTGGAAGATTTAGCTGCGAGGATTCCTTTTCCGTTAACTTTGGAAAGACATGAGGGTTATGACCATAGCTATTACTTTATCGCCAGTTTTATTGAACAGCACTTAAGGTTTCATGCTAAGCACTTAGCTTAAAAATAGCAGGCGCTTTCGCGAGCGCCTGTGAAGTTGTGAGGAGTTCTGTTTAGTTATTCTATAGCTGTCTGCTTACCCGAGCGTGCCACCATCGTTCCGATCTTTTGCGTCAACAGCCATAGGGCACCCAGCGTTAGGCACAGCAACATAACCAGAAACTTTGTTTGTATCAAAGCGATAATACTGGTCATTAGTAGTAGGTAACCTGCCAGCGCGATGCTGTTGAACCATTGATATTCAGAAAATAATGTTCTACTTCTGATTGTATTGGATAGTATGGTGTAACCAAGGGCAGTCAATGTCAGCATGCCTAAGGTTGCATAATCTCCGGGATTGATGACTTCAGTAATCACTGTGCCAAATAGAACTGCAATTGATACTGCCAGTATGACTGTTTGGCTTAACGAAATAGCAATCCTGTCTGCAACAGAAAAAGGTTGGTTCCTTAAACGCAGTGATTTGATGGTGATCCCCGTGACCATAACCAAAAGAAGCATCAGCGTTAAAAACCAGTAGATAAGCTTAAGCCATAAGCCGCCAAAACTGGCAAAGTGCAGACTGGGTAAGACGCTATACATATAACCGCCAGCACCCTTATCTGTAAAGTCGGTAATAAATGTAACGCCACCATTGATAGCATCAAAAGTAACATGCTGCTGGGTCAGGAAACCGTTCATCAATTCGCCTTCAAAAGTGACTCGCATTGCAGGATCAGCATAGTTATGAATTTCTATGACGCTGATTTTATAGCCGTCCCATTGCTGGAGGGCTAGCTGATACAGCGAGTCCAGCGACATATAATCAACCACTCCGCCCACCGGCGAAGGCTGTGTTCCTAAGAAATCAGCAAACAATGCTTTAACATCACCACCATAAGCGGCCATTGCCAACACCAGAAGAATGAGCATAAAGATACCGAGCAGTGCGCCAGTAATCGCCATCAAGGCACTAAAAACCAGACTCCAGTTGCCGACTAGTTTATGCAGGTCGGTGGTGAAAATTTGTCTACCCTTATGCAGACGTAATTGATAAAAGTTTTTGCCGATGTTTTTATGGGCTAAGAATCCTGTTGCGATTAAGTAGGTCAACAGCAGCCCCATTAATCCAACCAGATATTTACCCCATGAGCTGGGCAATAACAATTTCAAATGCAGATCATAAACGGTTTCGCTAAAACTGGCCTGGCTAGAATCTAATGCTTTACCTGTTACCGGGTCGATAAACAGCATGGTTTCATGGCCATTGGACTTGTTGAAAAAGAGTAGGAAATTACCGAAGCGCTCTTTGTCGTGAATACTGAAATCATTAAAGGTAAAGTCATAGTCATTACGGGCAATATCAATAAGTTCCTGCAAACTCTTTCGAGCTTTGAGTGCGGAGGAGCTTGTAGCTTTTGATGCTTCACTTTGCTGAAAGCTGGTATGTGGCAAGTCATATTGCGGAAACTGCCACTGCAATAACTCAGCGCGGAACAATGACCAGAGACCCGTGAGTACGATGATGAGCAGCAATGGCATAAAAAGAATGCCCACCTGACGATGTACTCGGGTGAAATTTTGAATATTGATGGAAAACTTTTTGTTTTTCTTGTGGTTTAAGTTAGCCATAAATAAGCCCTAGAGTGATGGTGATGGACAAAATAACCAGTGCCGACAATTGAGTCACTAGAACGCGTTTCATATTATTTTTCTGAGTGACCCATAAGGCGATTGCTAACCAGATAGGAACGATTAAAACGACGGTCAGCAGTAGTTTGTTGTGCAGCTCGACAGGCATAAACAAAACCATCAGCACACAGATGGCTGTTGCAACCAGAAAAGCCAGCAAGCTGGTATTTAAAGTTCTCAACATGATGATAATTCCTGATATCTAATAATCGCTTTGCTTATTGGCATTCAGCAATGGGTTTATTTTTTGACTGTGCTGACCATAAAATGATTAAGGTCACGCACACCAAGGTGAAGGCAATCAATGTTAATGGTAACCACCAGATCTCAAATGCGGGATAGTATAAGCCAGCTAATAAGCTGCCAAGAGGGTATCCCGCCGTATGACACACCGCCAGTTTGCCGCTGATTTGTCCTTTCCTTTCGTCACACTGGGCCATGGCTGAGCGTGTATAGATTGGGGTTATCAATGCTATGGCAGCGGCAACCGGAACCATAATTAACATTAAAGCCATCACGCTATTAATGGCTGACAGAGTCAGAGTTGCTCCGAGCATGGTCAAGGCTATGCCAACTAACAAAAAAGGCGAACGCCAATTTAAGTGCTTAACGATCAGCAGTTGGCAGAGTAAAGCGCTAGTGGCAACCAGCGTTAAAACAATGCTCATGATCATGGTCGCCTGCTTGGCATCTCCCAACCAATCCAACAGCAAGGGGCCCAATACAAATTGTAGATAGCCTACAAACAATGTGACGCAAAATGCCATGACCAGATAGGGGAGAACAGGCGCCAGTTTTACTGGAATAGTTTCGCTACGGTTAGTTTTGGGATTCTGTTTCTTTGCATGTCTGCGGCTGTATTGGATGATGAGCCACACTAACGGAATCGCTAGCAGGCTGTATAAAGCTAATAACCAATCGAGTTTCGAAAGCACCGCAATTAAAACTAACGGGCCTACTAATCGTCCAGTAGAAAGTGAAGCAGATACTAATCCGAGGTTCTTGAGTGACCTATCGCCACTTTCAGCTTTGCCAGTTGAATCTGACGGTTGAGTGTCGTTAATAGCCAGCGACTGACATAGTGGCATAACACCACTGGCGCTGATGCCGTAAAGGATACGGGTCACAGCTATAGAGACGAACCAAAGAGCGGGAACAAAAGCGAAAGCTGTTCCCAGCCACCACACGGCCGCCAGACTGACAATGGATAACCCAAGACCTACAGCCGAATATCGAATCAGGTAACTAGCTCCAATTCGATCTGCCCATTTCCCCCACAGCGGCGACAACAGCAGGAACAACAAAGTGGGCATCGACAAAAGTAGTGACCATTGGAGTGTGCTGAGCCCGGTGACGCTGATGAAAGTTGGAGTTGCTGCTATCAATGAGCTTTGAAAAAGTCCCATCAATACAGGCAGTAATAACCAGACCGGTTTTGTGGATAAGGCAGTTTTAGAATCTACGGAACTCATTTGTTTTTTCTGAAATACAATTTGAATGGATTCAAAGAAAGTGGGAATTTATCACAAATAGTAATCATTTGCTATTGATAATGATTCTCATTCGTTTTATTGTGTGCCCCATAATCAGAACATCAATTTACAAAACTTAGCTGAAGAAAAAAGGAAAAACTATGTTTGATTCTGGCGCCAACTGTTTCTTGAACGCCTTAGTACGAGAGTTTGAATCCTGGCAATTTGTGGACTTACCGGCTGAAATATCAGCCAGGACTGACTGTCGTGAAGGCTATTGTTGTCAGTTGAATAATCAGCAGGTTCTATATTTACCACTGATTCAATATTCCCGATTTGGAAGAAGTTATTTTCATGCGCATGGATTTATTGTCGATGATAAGCAACAAACCACGGAAGTTTCATTTGATGATTTATTGGCGAATCTCGCCAACCACCCTGAGGTGTTCTATAACCCAAAACTGGGTGAGCCTGACCAGACCAATTTGCACAAAATCTTACAGCGCGCCAAAGAGAGCCAGCACAATATTATGAAAGTGGTGTCCTATCGAGGTAACGACTTAAGCACGATCTATCATGATCAGTTGAGCTTTATTGAAAGTGAGCAAAGCTTATTGGTGGGGCACTCGATCCATCCATGTCCCAAGTCACGCAGTGGCTTTAGTGAACTGGATGAGGAAATTTATGTGCCTGAATATGGCAACAGCTTTCAACTCTCCTGGTTTGCCGTGAGCCGAGACAACTTGTATGTGTTTGCGGGAAATCAAAAGCCGATTGAAAAATACTGCGAGGAGTTAATAAGGGATGACTTTGAATTAACCCTGCTGATGAATAATCTGGATAAGGATTATTTGCTGATCCCTTGTCACCCGTTGCAGGCGAAACAATGGCTCAATAACCCTGAATTGAAAGACTTTATTGATGATAAGACGCTGGTCTATCTGGGTGATAAGGGCAAACAGTGGCGTGCGACTTCTTCCTTGCGTAGTCTATATCAGGAAGATTCACCCTGGATGCTTAAGTTTTCATTAACCACACAGCTGACTAACTCGATTCGTCATTTACAGCCCGAAGAGATGATCCGTGGGCAAGTCATCGAAAAGGTATTATCCACACAGCAGGCGCAACAGATGGAACAAGAGCTGGATACTTTTTCAGTGATGCGTGAACCAATCAGTATTGCGCTACAAGCTCCATCCGGAAAAGTGTTGGATAGCACTGCCATCATTTGGCGACAAAATCCCTTTTATAAACACTCAAGTCCAGCGGATAATATCGAAGTATTATCCGGCTTGTTACAGGATTGTGCCGATAGTCCGGATAATCGACTCAGCTTACGTATAAGAAAACTTGCGGCAGATGAAGGGCGAGATCCGAGCACTATCGCACAGCAATTTCTAGAGCAATTCTTACAAAGAACCATTCGTCCAATTATTGTCGCACAGGCTAAGTATGGCTTACTGTTTGGTGCGCATCAGCAAAATATTGTGTTGCAACTTGATGAACAGTTAATGCCCATTAAAACTTATTTCAGAGATTGTCAGGGCACCGGCTTTTCGACGTTATCGAAAGAGCTTTACGGTGAAGTATTACTCAATGACACCGCGAGCAGCGGTAATCTTTTTGAGGATGACATGGTGATTTACCTGTTCGCCTACTATCTGATGGTCAATGCCTGCTTTAACACCATCAGTAGCTTAACGCTTACCGACTTAATATCAGAAGGAAAGGCCCAGTCGATCTATCGTGATTTCCTATTGCAACTAAAGAAAGAAGAACTGCCCGATCCACGCGTGGTTAACTATTTGCTAACCAGTACTGACATCTGGTCGAAGGGTAATTTCTTTTGCAATTTGCACGCTATCAATGAAAACACCATGACTGATCCTTTCGCGATTTATCACAAGCTCAATAATCCTTTGTTGACTGAAATAAAAGTTAAAACAAACGCAGCATAGAGGAGTAACAATGAACACGATAAATAATACTGCCGAAATGATTGAAAAACCTTTTAAAACCTATCCGAATGAGTGGCTTTATGAGTACGCCGATGTGAAAACAGCTAATTCATTCAAGTTGAGAAGGTTAAGTATAGAAGAACATCTGGAAGTTTTTCATGATTGGCATAATCAGCCCTATGTCTATGAGTTCTGGGAGTTAAATCAAACAAAGGATGAGCTAAGAGAGTATTTGCAGAAGCTGGAAAAAGAGCCTCAGGTTGAACCGGTTATTGGTTACATCAACGATGAACCTTGCGCTTACTTTGAAATCTATTGGGCCTATTTTGATCGGATAGCACCTTATTGTGATGCCACACCTTATGATCGAGGTTATCACTTATTGATCGGCAATAAGAATTACCTTGGAAAGCACAACACCATGCTTTGGTTAAATCTGGTGAATGACTTTATCTTCAAAGATGATCCAAGAACCCAGCGTATTGTTGGTGAACCAAGAGCCGATAATGCCGGTATTCTAAAATATCTAGCGCATACCCCTTTTGAAAAGGTCAAAGAGTTCGACTTTCCTCATAAACGAGCCGCCTTATTAGTGTGCGAACGAGAGCGTTTTTATGAAGAGGTTAAGCTATGATTCGCTCAGCTATAACCAATCACATTAAAACTGAGTTGTGGCAGTTGGCTAATCAACAGATGATGGCACGTACTCTTTCAGAATTAATCTATGAACAGGAGTTAGAAGCTACCGTCAGTGAGGGAGACTGTTACCGAGTTGAATTAAGTGATGCCGTTTATGAATTTGAAGCCAAGTATACGCTTTGGGATTCACTGGTAATCAATCATCAAAGCATAACCCGGAATGGCGTTCCACACTTTGATGCGTTGCAACTGTGCTTAGACTTAAAACATGCCTTGCAGGTTGACGATATTATCGCTGCCAACTGGTTGGAAGATGTACAGAATACTTTAAGTAATGAGTTTGAACGACTGATAAAGCTTCAAAGTTACAGCGCACAAGAACTGTTGCAACTGGATGAAGTACGGCTTCAAGGTTTACTCGATGCGCATCCTAAAATTATTGCCAATAGAGGTCGTTTAGGCTGGGGCATTAGTGACAATCGCCAATATGCGCCCGAGTCACTCCAGTCATTCCAGCTAGAGTATCTAGCCGTGCATAAAAGTCTGTTGATTGCTGGTTATGGTCATGACATCAATCATTATGCTCTGCTGCTATCAATGATGAGCGAGCAGGATTACCAGACACTTGTTAAGAGGTTAACAGTACAGATTGGTTTAGATGCTCATATAGATGATTATCAAGTTATCCCATGCCATCCATGGCAATATCAGCACAAAATCAATCCGCAATTTCAGTGGGCAATACAAAACAACTTACTGATTCATTTAGGACAGGCCGGGGACTATTATCAACCCCAGCAATCGATCAGAACCTTATCAAATGTCAGTCGTCCATATCAGTTTGATATAAAGTTGGCGATTACCATACTGAATACCTCCTGCTATCGCGGAGTGCCAGAGCGGTTTATTGCTGCTGGTCACCATATCTCGCAGTGGCTGACGAATATCTCTGCAAGGGATCCATTGCTGAATGATAGAGGCTTCCGCATTCAGCAAGAAAGCGCCGGCTGTTTTGTACGGCACGATTATCAGCAACAGATAGGACAAGCACCGTATCGCTACCATGAGATGCTGGGTTGTATCTGGCGCGAATCTTCTGTCAGCAAAGTGCAATCTTCAAGTGAGCAGCATTTTCTATTGTCAGCGTTGCTGCAAAGGGATGTCGATGGAAACTCATTGATTCGAGAAATGATTGTTGCAAGCGGTTTAAGCACAGCAGACTGGTTACAAAGATTGTTTGAGGTGATGTCGGTACCGCTTTATCACCTGATGGTTAAGTATGGTGTCGGCGTTATTGCCCATGGCCAGAATGTGGTGGTTTATCTTAAGAACTGGGTTCCGCACGCTATAGCGATTAAAGATTTTCATGGTGACTTGAGGTTGCTGAATGAAAGGCTTACCGAACAGTCGGATCTTGCAGAGGACGTGAAATCGCTACTGACACATCTGCCAAAAGAGCACCTAATCCACGATTTGTTAACCGGACACTTTATTAGTGTCTATCGCTTCTTATCTCCAATTGCTGAAGAGCAGCTAAATTTCAATGAGCAGGAATTTTATGGCCTATTGGCAGACGTTATTGCTGATTACCAGGCTTCATATCCTCAATACCAAGAGCGATTTGAATGGTTTGATTTATTTCGACCAAAGATCGAACGCATTTGTTTGAACTCGGTTCGTTTCAAGATTGGCTACCAGGACAATGCCGAACGCCCACTTCCTGCTTTAGCCAAAGACCTTAACAATCCGCTGCATGAAGCCTTGCTAAGATCTGCGGCACAGGATTATCAACCCTTACACCCCACCAAGAGTGCGAATACTCATATTAATTATAGCGCTCCATAATAATGCATCACAGGAACACCACCATGAATAGACAGACTCATAAGCAGAGACATAACAAAATGAATATAAAAGACTTAGTTGGAATCGGCATTGGCCCCTTCAATTTATCAATTGCCGCTTTATGTCATGATATAGACGAGCTGGATGTTGCTTTTTTTGACCAAAAAAGTCACTTCAATTGGCATCCTGGAATGATGTTGCCTAACACCTATTTGCAAACGTCATTTCTAAAGGATTTAGTGACGGCAGTGAATCCACAGAGTCCCTTTAGTTTTCTTTCCTACCTGGTCAGTAAGAAACGCTTTTATGCTTTTTTAAATAATGAACGCCCAGCGATAAGTCGCCATGAATACAATGACTATCTGCAATGGGTTAGCAAGCAGATTGAGTACTTAAACTTTGATCAAGGGATTAAGTCGGTTGATTTTAAAGATGACCATTTCGAGGTGACACTGGCTGGCACAGGAGAAGTGGTTGCAGCTAATAATCTGTGTCTGGGAACGGGTAAGCGGCCGCATATTCCTCAAGCTGTCAATCATTTGCATGACCAGCACAATTGTTTCCATGCCATCAATATGGCAAGTCTTCCACGTGATTTTAGTGGCAAGCGAGTGACAGTAATTGGTGGTGGCCAAAGTGGTGCAGAGATATTCCTGCATTTGCTACAGGGACATGATGGGGCACCATCTGAAGTCAACTGGATATCCAGACGTAGTAACTTTCTGCCCATGGACGAGACCTGCTTTACCAACGAATGGTTTTCTCCAAACTATATTGATAGTTTTTTCCCACTGCCTTCTGGCACCAAGCAGGATATTGTTGGTGAGCAAAAACTGGCTTCTGATGGAATTTCGGAAACAACCTTGCAGGTTATTTATGAAACGCTGTATGAGAAGCAGGTTGCTGGTGAGCATAAGAATTATCGTTTGGCTCCAAACCGCGATCTGATAGCTGCGCATAAGTCTAATGACTATCTACTTGAGGCTCATAATAAATTTGATGGCAGCCATGAAGCTTTTCACAGCGATGTGATTATTCTGGCCACTGGGTTTGAGAATGTCATTCCTTCTTACCTTGAGTCTATGAAAGATCGATTGCAGATCACTGCCGATCAGCAGTTTGCCTTAAATCGGGATTATTCCATCGAATGGGATGGGCCGAGTCACAATAAAATCTATGCGGTTAATGCTGGCCGATATACACACGGAATATCTGAACCGCAGATGAGTCTGATGTGCTGGCGTTCAGCGACCATTGTCAATGATTTGGCGGGGCGGGAGATTTTTGATCTGAGTGATAACTGCTCATTTGTAGAGTGGGGTAATTCACAACAGCAGAGTGAGCTTGAGCAAAGGTTAAGCGCTTAGTAGCCTGCTGTTATAGAATGGGTTATACCCAAAGGGGCAGACCCGCCGTAGGCGTAACCCATCAATCCACACCGTCATAACACAGCGATGGGTTACACTGACGTTAACCCATCCTATGTTTCTGCTTAATTGACACCTTAAATATTAACGCTAATGCGAATCACTATCATTTACATGTAGTGTATCTCTCTGTAAAATGCGCGCCACATTCACAATAAAGTTATACAGGGTAGCAACATGAAAGTGATAAAAGGCTTTGCATTAGCCGCAGTGGCTATTAGCGTATCGACGGGTTTACAGGCAAATGAGGCAACATCTGCTGATGAAGTGATGGTGGTTGTTGGCTCGCGCACTCCAACCAGCATCAGTCAAATACCAAGCTCGGTCTGGGTTGTTGATCGCAATAGCATTGAGCAACAGCTGGAAACCGGCGCTGATCTTAAAACCATGCTTGGCAAACTGGTTCCGGGCCTGGATTTTGCACCACAAGGGCGTACCAACTATGGCCAGAATCTGCGCGGCCGTAGTGTACAGGTTCTCATCAATGGTGTTTCTCTTAACAATTCACGCGGGCTTTCTCGTCAGTTTGATTCCATTGACCCATTTAATGTTGAACGCATCGAAGTGATTTCTGGCGCCAGCAGTTTATATGGTGGTGGTGCAACCGGCGGTATTATCAACATTGTTACCCGACAAGGTTCAGGCAATGGTCTTGAAATGACCACTCAGCTTGGTTTCACCACTGGCTTTAATGATAGCAACGACATGACTCATCGTGTGAAACAATCCGTCAGTGGCGGTAGTCAGGATGTGCAGGGCTATCTAGGCGTGGCTTATGAAGATAATGGCCGCTTTTATGATGGTAAGGGTGTTGAGGTATTCCCGGATATTACGCAAACCGATTTGCAGGACAATCGCACCATTGATGTTCTTGGAAGCCTAAACTTTAAGCTTGACCAACAACAGTCATTAGATTTTGATGCTCAGATCTATCGTTCACAGTTCCGTGGTGATCGTGGCGTTTACTTTCCCAACATTGATGAGACGCCAATTGGTAGTCTGGACGGTGCGCGGATTCGTGATGGTTTTGATTCCGACCGAGCTCCGGCAACGGATCGCGAAATGTTTAATGCTCAGTATCATCATGCGGATTTATTGAGTCAAAACTTTTATCTGCAGGCATTTTATCGTAATGAAGAGTCAAGTTTCAGCGCCTTTCCATACCCTCGACTGATGCCGGCAGAAATGCGGTATGCGATTGAGTTCGGTGCGTCCAAACAGAACACACAGTTGTCCGGTTTTAAAGCACTGTTTGATGCTGAAGTCAGCGACAATTTCCGTATGACTTATGGCGTGGATTTTGATGCTGAAGAATTTGATGCCAATCAGATGTTTTTTGGTGTGCCAACCACTGATGCCACTGGTGGTTTGGTGCAAAATCAATCACGTATAGAACCCCGTTACCCAAGTTATGAAGTGGATGGTTTATCAGGGTTTGTGCAGACTGACTGGACACTTAATGAGAACTTGAAGTTGGGCGCAGGTTTACGCCAGCAACAAATGGATGTCACAGTTAAAGATTTTGATAAATACAGTTATGACTCGATGGGTCAGAGGGTCAGTGTTTTAATTCCGGGCGGTAGTAATGATTATGATGCCAGCCTATTCAACGCCAGCATTATGTATCGTCAGGATGAGCACCAAACCTGGTTCCGTTTCAGTCAAGGTTTCGAGCTTCCTGATCCAGCTAAATACTATGGTAAAAGTCCGGATGTGAACGTTAATGATAATCCACTGACTGCTGTTGAAACCGATCAATTTGAACTGGGCTGGCGCTTATTAGGGAATAACTGGCAGGCACAAACTTCATTGTATTATTCATGGTCAGATAAAGCCGTAACTAATGATGCAAACCTCAATGTCATTGTTGTTGATAATAAAACGCGTGACTACGGTTTTGAGGGAGCCATTACTCGTTACTTCGATGATGGTTTTGAGTCTGGCGCAACTTTGCACTGGGTTCGTTCAGAGCAGGAAGATGCTAACGGTGACTGGCAAAAACGCGATGTTCGCTACGCATCGGTTCCATCAGCAACTGCATACTTTGGTTGGAGCAATATAGACTATACAGCACGTTTGCAAGCTAACCATGCATTCGACATGGAAGATGATGCGGGTCGTGAACTTGTGGGTTATACAACTTTTGACCTTACCCTAAATACTGAAACTGAATACGGCAAGTTTAGCCTGGGTATTACCAATCTTTTGGATAAAGAATACACCACAGTCTGGGGCCAACGTGCTACAGCTTTCTATTCGCCAGCTTATGGTCCAGAGTATTTATTTAATTTCCAGGGACGTGGTAGAACTTATACCTTTAATTGGACAGTTAATTACTAGATAGAATTAAAAGTTGCTAGTTATTAAAAAGCTTAACCGTTTTGGTTAAGCTTTTTTTGCCTGCAGGAAAGGGGTGGAATGAGTCCTGGCACAGAAGATGAGGGCGACCGCAGGTCGCCCCTACAGGGTAATCACAGACAAAAAAAGAGGTGCCAATTGGCACCTCAAGTTTTGTGAAGAGTGTTGTTATTGATTTAATATCTATGCGCCTTCTTCAATCGGCTTACCAATTGGTTTAAGACCTTCAGCTGGTTCACGCAGTCCTTTAATCACCTGCCAGGTAACTGCTAGAGCACCGACGATGAAGACCACATCACCAATAGTTCTTATCCAACGCAAGGTGTATAGGATGTCGCTTTGCATGACGGCTTCGCTACGTGCATACCAGAAGCCTTCGCTGACGCTGGCGTAGAACTGAATCAGGCCAACAGGTAGCAAACTGGTTAGCAACATCATCATCAAGCCAATGTTTAACCACCAGAAACCTGTTTTCATCAGTCTTTCATCGAACACCATGTGTGGACGGATGTAGCGTAAGATGAGTAGGGCAAAACCAAGTGCCAGGAATCCATAGACCCCGAACAGTGCTGCGTGTGCGTGGGTTGGTGTCATGTTCAAACCTTGCACATAGTAGAGCGATACCGGTGGATTGATCATGAAGCCGAGTACGCCTGCGCCAAACATGTTCCAGAAGGCAACCGCGACGAAGCACATTAATGGCCAACGGATGTTGTCCATCCAGGCTGCGCGAGTTTTCAAGCGGTAGTTTTCCCATGCTTCATAACCCAACACAATCAAAGGTACAACTTCCAGCGCAGAGAAGGTCGCGCCCACTGCCATTACAGGTGTTGTTGTGCCTGAGAAGTACAAGTGGTGGAAGGTGCCGGGAACACCGCCGAGCAAGAACAATGAAGCTGATGCAATACTTGCCGCGGTAGCAGTTGAACGATTGACCAGGCCCATGCTGTGGAAAATAAAGGCTAGTGATACGGTAGCGAATACTTCAAAGAAGCCTTCAACCCACAGGTGAACGATCCACCAGCGCCAGAATTCCATCACAGAGATGTGAGTTCTTTCACCGTAGAAGAAGCCTGCGCCGTAGAATAAACCGATGGCAACCACTGAAGCAGTCAATAACACCAGCAAGTTTTTATCCCCAGGTTTTTTCAATGCTGGAGTGATACCACGCATCATTAAGAACAGCCAGAAGACGATGCCAAGGAATTTACCCCACTGCCACAGACGACCTAAGTCGACATACTCGTAACCTTGGTGGCCTAACCAGAAGCTTAAGTTCTCAGGCATGATTTGTGCGATGGCTAAGTAGTTACCGATGAAGGTACCTGCGACCACTGCTACCAATGCCCAGAACAGAATGTTCACGCCAAGTTTCTGGTGTTTAGGATCTTTGCCGCCGTTGATGATTGGAACCAGGAACAAACCCGCTGCCAGGAAGCCGGTAGCAATCCAGAACATGGCTGCCTGAATGTGCCAGGTACGCGATAGTGAGTAAGGAATCCACTTAGAAATTTCGAAACCATAGAAACCTTGACCTTCAACCGTGTAGTGCGCGGTGAGACCACCCACTAATACCTGGAAGGTAAATAGCGCAACGACAACGAACAAGTATTTACCCAATGCTTTCTGCGAAGGAGTTAGCTTGAAAGTGGTGATTGGGTCTTGCTCTGGAGCTGGCGGATCTTCTTCATCGTGTTTACGCATGAAGGCCCAACCCCAAACCAGGCCACCAATCCCTGCGATTAACAGGATGACACTGATGATTGACCAAACGATATTTTCAGATGTTGGTACGTTATCAATCAATGGCTCGTGCGGCCAATTGTTGGTATAGGTTGCTTCACTACCGGGACGGTTAGTAGAGGCTGCCCATGCAGTCCAGAAGAAGAACTGGTTCATGACTTCGCGACGCTCTGCTTTTGGCAAAGTATTTTCTTTCATCGCATAGTTGTCACGACGCTGACGATACTCTGGAGCATCACTAAACAGCTTGTGATAGTAAGCGTTAACCTCTGCCATTGCTTTGGCGCGACGCTCGGACACAACCGCTGTGTCGGTGGCGAGATCATAAGTGTTGGTGCGGTAATCTTGCTTTAAGCGATACTGCAAGGTTTGTTGCTTTTCGCCATCAAGATCAGCATAGCTGACGCCGAATTCTTCTTGCGCAGCCAGTTCTAACCAGGCTTCCAACTCGCGGTGTAGCCAGTCAGCAGTCCAGTCAGGCGCCTGGTAAGCACCGTGCCCCCAAATCGAACCTAACTGCATACCGCCAATAGATTGCCAGGCAGTTTGACCATCGAGAATTGATTCGTTGGTCATTAATACACGACCATCAGTCGTTACAATGTTCTCTGGGATAGGGGGTGCTTCGCGATACACTTCACGGCCAAAATAACCGAGAATAGTGAAAGTTACCGCTAATACGCCTATCAGGGTAAACCAGAGTTTGCGATATTTACCCATAGTTAGTGTCCTCCAAGGTAGTTATCAATGCGTTCAAATAGAATATTGTTTTCGAGGTGAATATGGTTCATCAGATCTTCCTTGAAGGCGGCAAGCCCAGTGTAAAGTGCTTGCCAGGTGTTGCAGGCTTCCGCTGGTAACTGGAAGTGGTGTGCAAGCTGTTCCAGGCGAGCTAAAGTCTCGCCATGATCGTCGTGTTCCATGCGCATCACAGCGACTGGGCTTTTCGCCAAGCCACCCATGCCACGCTGAATCATTGGAAATAAAATCTGTTCTTCTTTTTGCATGTGCGCTTCCATTTCCTGCTCAACATCACTTAAGAAACTGGCAAGGCCGGTAGGGCACTCAGGATGATTGGCATGAACGGATTCAACCCTCTTAGCTAAGCGAGTCAGTTCAGGCAGCTGTTCACGATGAACTTCATGGTAGCGTTCAAGAATGTGGTTGATGAGCTCATCATTCGGTATAAACTTCTCGCTATAGTCTGCTGACTCAGCTGGCTTTAATTGATTAAGCTGTGCCAGAACTTGTTCAACATCCAGGTTTTGTTCCTGAATACTGTTTGCCAGTGCTTGATGACCTCTACAGCAGAAGTTCATACCATGTTTGAAGAACACGGCACTGGCCCCAGGAAGATCGCGTGCAATTTCACCAAGCGATTTATCCAGTAAATCTATATCAAATGCTGTCATGGCATTGACCTCGTTTGCTTTGAGTAACTACTGAAGCGGCATTACTGATTTTTGCTACTTTTACAGCAGATGCTTTTTTCAGTGATGTTTGTTTTGTTAAAGAGCGTTGTTGCTTAGACGTTTTTTGTGTAGTCAAAAGGAATACCGCCAGCGCAAAGTATGCCGCTGACCAAGAAAGGGCCGAGAGCCACAACAAGTTAGGTCCTGTAAGACCAGGAGAGGAGTCAAACATGGCTCCGGCCAAAACTCTAAATACGGTTGCCAACAACAAAAGGCCAAGGATATTGCTAATCATGACCGTAGGTTGGGGGAGGTTTTTAAATGGATGTAAAGCTGATTTCATCATTACCGAGGCCGACAAAGTGCCCAGCGCACCGATTGTGATGAAGTGGAGTAAAACGTTAGTTGCCATACCCAGCAACATGGCAAAACCCAGTGCTAAAGTACCAATGGCAAGCCAGCCGTAACCAATACCCATGCCGATGAGTTCAGCTCGATTAGCGCAACGCCAGATCTGCCATCGGATGAGGCGAATGGCGATTACCAATGACACGACAATAGATAATACTCCTGCTACCTGCAAAGCACCTGGGATCAGGGCAGATATGGCGCTTGCAGGTAGTAGCAGAAGTATTAAAGCTTCAAGACGTGGTTGCACACGAGCTTGTTGAGTGATGCCACGCTTTTGCATTTCACCGGCAACTGCTGGAGCAATTATCCGCCCTCCGATGAAAGCCATTAGCATGACCAATAATAGAATCATAGATTGTGAGAGTTGCCTTGGCGCGATTGGCCAACCCATTTCGCGTAAGAACAACCATGCTAAAGGCACACTACAAATCGCCAATAACAAAGGGCTAATCATGCGGTTTCGCCATTTTTTTGCTGCAAAAAAGCGTGGCACAATTTTCCAGGCCAACACTAAGGCAAACGTCGGGCTTGACCATTGACCCAGTAAACCATCCGAATCGAGCCAATAGCCGACTCGAGCGATTAACCACAAGCCAAATAAAATCCACAACCAGTGTGCTTCGATTTGTCCTAGCGTATAACCAGCAATTAATGCCAAGGCAAAACCAAACAACATCTCATGAGCATGGCCTAAACCAACAAAAGCCACCAACCATTCCGAACTGAACTGATAGGCAAGCACAGTTAAAACCGCGGTAATCGCTGCATGTATGCAGGCCGCGGGAAAGAATAGATTCTGTGCGCTAACTTTGTTCACTGATTTGCCCTGATCGTGAATTATCTTAAAGATGTATTTCAAGTACATATTAAGAGTTAAAAAATAAAGCGTCAACCAAAAAATATATTATAAATGCATCTTTTTAGATTGAACCGCCTTTCTTGGAGCCTATGGTACTGATAAATACCTTTAAAACCATGATCTGGATCAATAGACTTAAGAAATCTTTAAAGATACATGACAAATATATGTTAATTGATCTAGAATAAGACTATGTCAATACGAGATGACAGGGTAACAGGCATGAAGGTCACCATTTCTACATCGGATCCACAAGTAAGCAATGATTCCAACCAACGATGGATTTATCGTGCTTTGGCTTATCGGACTTTAGCGATAGTCACAACGGGTTTGGGTATGATTGGTGTGGTGTTGCCTTTGTTGCCAACAACACCTTTTTTAATTGTAGCGGTTTGGGCAGCAGGCAAAAGCTCGCCTCGAATGCAGCGTTGGTTGCTCAATCACCGTCAATTTGGTCCAGTCCTGAAGAGTTGGCACGAGCGTGGTGCTATTCCAGTGTTTGCGAAATACCTTGCGGGGCTTATGTTGACTTTAAGTTGGACGGTTTTGTGGCTGTTGAACATGAAAACTGGCGTATTAATCTTTTTAGCAGTGTTTTTCTCAGCGCTAATGACCTATATAATCAGCCGACCTAATGCTTAAGCCGTTATTTACAAATGAATAAGGCTTTGAGCTGATTCCGGAGACAATAGATGCATATTACCCGTTATACCGATTATTCACTGCGTGTTCTGCTGTTCCTGGCTTTGGAAAAAAATCGGCTGTCCACCATTCAGGAAATTTCCAATAGCTACAACATTTCAAGTAACCACTTAATGAAAGTGGTGCATGCGCTTAATAAGAAAGGCTACATCGAAACCGTGCGTGGCAAGAACGGTGGTATGCGTTTACGGATGGAGCCTGACGACATTCGGATTGGAGTCTTGGTCAGAGAGATGGAGCCTGATATGAGCCTGGTAGAATGCTTTTCTCCCGACAATAAGTGCGTCATTACTCCAGTGTGTGGTCTTAAGGCTGTTCTCGGTGAAGCCCTTAAAAACTTCTTATCAACGTTAGATAAGTATACTCTGGCCGATATGTTGCCTCAGGAATACAAGCCTCAACTGGCCAGGCTGTTGAAGATTACCGAAATTTCCTGATTACAATTCATAAGTATTGGTTCGACGTTATAAAGCATCTATAGCGTCGATCACTTTCTGCTAAAAACTTTCTTATAACTCATTTTGATCATTATTACCGTTCCATTGCTATAACTACAGTATTGAGTTGAACATAAAAGTTCTAAACTAACAATTTATGGATCCTTAATTAAATCAATTAGTTATAAAGTTAAAGGCTAACAAGTCTAAAATTTTACTTGACGGCAAGAGAATCCCCAATAAAGATAGTAATCAATTACTATCTTTATTGGGCTGATTATGAGCATTTTCCAAGCAAATTTACGGGATGATAGAGGCTGTGATACTGCAGCCGAGCAAATTGCTGAATTGATAGATAAGTTAAGCTTCAATCTGTCAGTCAAGACAAGAAGAAAAAATCACGCTGCTACTTCATTAAGTGGAATGTTATTTAATAAGTGGCGAATATTGAAGGTAGATCTTAACGAAACAATTAAGAGTTTAAGTCATTTTTCCTATAGCTTAATTGGTGGCTTTACAAAAGATACTAATATAGTAGCAGTGACTAATATCATTTCTGAGTATACACATTGTAATGTGGTGAAGGTATTTTTCGGGGTGACAACATGAGAAGTAACCTGATGAGTTTAGTCAAGAAGAGCCCAGTTATAACGGGCATAGCTATAGGTTTAATACTAATAATAATTTTCGTCGTCAGTCAACAATCTCCAATGAGAAATGATGATGAGGAAAACGCAATCAAAGTTACTGTCTTTAAGTCTGGGTTATTGCCTTTTCGAGTTGAAGCAAGAGGGTATGGGGTAGTTCAACCCTCTGAGACTTGGCAGGCATTTGCAAGTGTTGCTGGTAAGGTTGTTAAAAAGCACCATAACTTAGAAAGTGGTGCAGTCATATCGGAGGGCGAGCTACTGCTAGCATTAGCTCCGAGTCGTTATGAGTTAGCAGTTGCAGAAGCCAGGAGCAGTATAACCAGTCTTGAGGAAGAAATATTAAAACTAAATATTGAACAAAAACATACTAAGAAACTTTACGAGCTAGAGAAGGAGCGACTCAAGTTATCGGAAAATGAATTGAATCGTATGCAAGAACTGTTCCGTTCAGGAGCCGTTGCCCAGTCAAAATTTGAGGAGCAGCAGAGGGTTACTATTTCACAACGACAATCTGTTGAAAAGTTAGATAATGCATTAGTTCTATTCAAAAATAATCGAAATCAGCTTCTCTCTCGACTTGAACGTGATTACATACGTGTAGCTCAGGCTGAAGAAGACCTTAAAGATACACGATTTATTGCTCCCTACGATCTGCAAATCGGTGACGTGGCTATTGAACTTCATCAGTTTGTAAAGGTTGGACAATTTCTGTTTGAAGCAGATGATTTAGAAGGCGTAGAAATTGAGGCGCGCATTCCATACTCAATGATGCAGCGCCTTATCGGACATTTGACAAATACCCTCGAACAAGCAGAAACAAGTACAGATAGTATTGACTGGTCAAAAGTCAGCGCAGAAATAGTGTTAACAGGAGCTGATGGGACTAATTGGAAAGGAAGGGTGATACGTATTGCTAATGGTTTAGATGCTTTAACACGAACTTCTCGAGTTGTTGTTCGTGTAGATAACCATCACAACAATACAGCTTCATCTGACCATCAAGCACTGAAAAAGAATATGTACACCAAAGTGGTGCTTTCGGTGCCTAGTATTGTCCCGCTGATGGCTATACCTGTTAGTTCTGTGCATCAGGGAGAAGTATGGTTAGTAAATGATGATAACCGCTTGATACGTCGCAAAGTTCAAGTTGGATTTGAACAGAATGGGTTGGCCGTCATTGCTTCGGGGCTTGAGCCTGGAGAGCTAATTATCACCGATGACTTGCCGTTGGCGGTAAACGGAATGCTATTAGATCCGTATCATGATGAGATGCTGCAACATAAAATAGAAGTGATGGCTTTAGGAGATCAGCAATGATTCGTTGGTTTGCAGGACATCCAACTGCGGCTAATCTATTATTGTTGCTAGTACTGGCTGCAGGTCTTTTCTCAGCGCCTCACTTAAAACGTGAAACGTTTCCAGACTATCGTCCAACAGAGGTTTCAATTGAAGTTGTTTATCGAGGGGCTAATGTAGCTGATGTGGAAGACGCTGTTTGTCGTCGCCTTTACGATGCCGTAAAAAGTGTCGACTTCCTCGATGAGTTTTCATGTGTTGCACAGGATAATGTAGCCAGTGCTACAGCAAGCATGGAGCCAAAGGGAGACTCTCTTAGATTTATTAACGAACTGGAAACTGAGGTCAGCGCGATAAAAGATTTACCGGTTCGGGCCGACGCACCCGTACTGCGAGAATTACATTTGAGTGATCTAGTTGCCGCTGTTGCTATAACGGGCGATATGCCTGGCGGACAGTTGGAAGATTATGCCTTACGGTTAGAACAAAGACTGATGTTACTCTCTGGAGTGACGAAAGTTGAAATACAAGGTAGGTCGCAACGGCAATGGCAAATTGAAATTCCGAGGGGGGTGCTAAACCAATATGGTTTGTCGGCTCGAGAAATTGCTAGAAGAATTTCGGCCCAAAGTCTTGATTTGCCATTAGGTACTTTGGAAACACCGGATAGAGACATTTTACTTCGATTTACAGAGCAACGACGTTCATTGTCCGAACTGGCATCTATTGTGGTGCTTTCTGAAGCCGATGGTGGAAGGGTAACACTTGGTGAGATTGCAACTCTCAGTGAAATGGGTGAGAAAGCCGAAGAAAAAATTCTATTTAATGGTAAGCCTGCTCTAGTACTAGAAGTACATAAGTCACTTAGAGATGATGCTTTATCCGTTAAAGAGAGTTTGGAGCAGCTAATAAGATCAGAGAGTGAGCGCTTTAACGGGTATATCGAATTATCTCTCACGCAGGACATGACCAGCATTGTGAAAGATCGACTTGAGATGTTGGTGGGAAATGGAATTGTTGGTTTTATCTTGGTTTTGCTGGTGATGAGTGCATTCTTTCGGCCCCGCTTAGCCACTTGGGCAGTCTTAGGATTACCTGTTGCTTTTATGGGAGCCTTTATTGTTATGGCTCTTACTGGCTTAACACTTAATATGATCACCCTGGTCGCATTATTGATGGCGATTGGTATTGTTATGGATGACGCGATTGTGATTACCGATAACATTGCCGTTCATGCCGGAGAAACTGATAATCCCTTAAAGGCAGTGGTGGAGGGAACTAGGCAAGTGCTATCCGGTGTTCTATCCTCATTTCTCACTACAGTAGCTGTATTTGCGCCCCTAGCATTTTTAGCCGGAGAGTTAGGGACGGTACTAGAGGTGTTGCCAGTAGTATTAATTGCATCATTAGCAGCAAGCTTGATCGAGGCTTTCTGGATTTTACCCCATCACCTTAAATCAAGTATTCCAAGAATAAACAGTGACCACAAGTCAGTATTACGACAGCGCTTCGATCACGGTTTTGAAATTTTTCGTGAGAGGGTGGGGAAGATTACTGATAAATCTATCCAGCATAGGCGCTGGGTTTTGGGAGGTGTTTTTATGATAATACTTGGCTCCGCTGGTTTTGTTGCTGGTGGGCATATAGGTAACGAAGCCATGCCTGATATTGATGGCGATGTGCTGGAGGCACGTATATTGATGCCTCAGGGTACTCCTTTCATACGAACGGAAGCAGTGGCTGAACAGGTTGAAAAAGCCATTGAGCGATTAAATAAGCGCTATACGCCCGAGCAACCTGATGCAGCACCTTTAATAAATGCTGTTCAGGTCCGTTTTAATTATAACCCAAGTGCTCGTGAGGCTGGTCCTCATGTCGCAACAGTAGTTGTAGATTTGTTAACAGCAGAACAACGTACTGTAACTTTAGACGAGATTACTACTGAATGGCTTAAGGAGATTGGTAGTATTGCAGGTATTCAGAGGTTGATCATCCAGGAGCCAGGATTCGGCCCAGCAGGTATTCCGGTTGAGGTGCGTTTACAAGGAGAAAATTTAGATGAATTATATTCAGCCTCTCTTGATTTTATTACTTATTTAGAAAGCTTTGATGCAGTATATAACGTTATAGGTGATCTGCGCTTTGGAAAACCCCAACGAACTTTTTTTGTGGCTGATAGTGGGTATGGATTAGGCTTATCAGCGGAAGAGATTGCAACTCAGCTGCGAGTAGCATTTCTGGGGGAAGTTACAGATACCCAACGCATTGGTGATCACGATGTTGAGATTCTTATTCGTGAAAGCTTGTCAGATAGAAATAGTCTTGATGATCTTGTAGATAAAACACTAACTCTTCCAGACGGAAGTCAAGTGCCGCTGGATGTTGTTGCGAGAATAAAAGAGACGCGAGATTGGGCACGAGTAACACGCATCAATGGGCGTAGGACTCTGACGATTGAAGCAAATGTTAATGCTCGTCTTTCAAGTGGGCAAGCAATTGTGTCCAGTATTCTTGATGATAAGTGGTTCGGAGAATTTACATCTCGTTATCCCAATATTGAGGTAAGTTTTGAGGGGCAGGTCGCAAATTCAGCAGAGACGGGAAGTTCAATAGGAAGAGGATTGTTGATAGGTTTAATAGGCATCTTTCTGATTTTGTCATTCCAGTTCCGAAGTTATATTGAGCCACTGATCGTCATGCTTTCGATTCCTCTTGCTTTCATCGGGGCGCTTTGGGGGCATGTGCTAATGGGGTATTACTTATCCATGCCATCTTTAATTGGTGCGGCCTCTTTGGCTGGAATTGTAGTGAATAATGCTATCTTATTAATACAGTTTATAAAAAATAATAGGCAAAATGGGGTAGGCGTAGTACGTGCCGCAGGATTAGCAAGTCGTGATCGATTGCGGGCAATTATCATCTCATCTAGCACAACTATTGCAGGATTATTGCCAATATTGGCTGAAACGAGTAGTCAGGCAGCTGCAATAAAACCTCTAGTTATTTCTGTCGTTTTTGGATTGCTTGCTGCCACGGTGTTGGTAATTATTGTAATCCCGGCTCTTTATGTCTTGTTTAATGATTGGGGGTTGACTCAAGATCCGCAGTAGGTTTCTCAGTTTAAGCTTAAATTTGGTAGGTGACTGGTAAAAATTTATTCATTTTTTACCGAATGAGTGAGGTTTAGCTTGACGAAATGAGTAAATTGATAAAAGATAGTAACCAATTACTATCTTTTTTGTTTGGAGTTAGGACATGAAAACTTCTTCTAAGAATCTTCGTGCAGACGAGCGCCGTGAAGTCACGGTTGAAACAGTGGTTGAATTAGCAGGGGAGCAAAACCCCAGCGAGATTACTACCGCTGCAATTGCTAAGCGTATGGGGGTGACTCAAGGTGCTTTGTTTCGCCATTTCCCGAACAAGGAGGCGATTCTGTCATCGGTCATGGAGTGGGTTTCAAAACGCTTATTAGCGCGCATCGACAAAGCCATCAGTAAGAACCCATCACCAATGGCAGCGCTTGAGGCTATGTTTATGGCTCATGTAGAGTTTGTCTGTAAGCACCCAGGTGTGCCGAGAATGCTTTTTGGTGAGTTGCAGGGAGCAAAAGATAGTGCACCTAAGCGTCTGGTGCAGCTAATGATTGAAGGTTATAGCATAAAGTTGAAGGCTTTACTTGATGAGGGAATCAATAGTGGGGAGTTAGATCTTGAGCTAGACACTCAATCTGCTGCTCTGTTGTTTATCGGTACGATACAGGGCTTAGTGATGCAGTCTTTATTGGCTGGAGATGTCAAAAAAATGCGTAAGGATGCCCCGGGAGTCTTCGCTATTTATCAACGTGGTATACGGGGCTAGAGATGAAGCAAAAATTGATTAAAGGCTTGTCGATTAAAAAGCTATTTGAACACAAGCGAACTATGGCACTGATAGCAATCATGTTGCCGTTAGCCCTGCTCTTTTTGTATGTGATTCTTCGATCAGGGCCCCTTTCTCCGATTTTAGTCACCGAAACGAAAGTGACTCAGGCAAATATTTCGCCGGCCTTATTTGGGATTGGAACCGTTGAAGCGCGTTATCGCTATAAAGTGGGACCAACGGTACCTGGACGGGTTAAACAATTGCATGTAGACATCGGTGACGAAGTTCAAGAGGGGCAATTATTAGGAACCATGAATCCGGTCGATCTGGAGCAACGTTTGCAAGCACAGCAGTCCGCACTGATGCGAGCGAAAGCGCAACTGAAAGAGGCGGAAACGCGCTATCAATTTGCTCAAGATCAATTTGAACGATACGACAAGTTATTAACTGTAAGCTCAATAAGTGAAGAACAGTTTGCTGTTAAGCAGCAAGAACTTCGAATTGCAGAAGCAGGTTTTGCTGCTGCTAAGCAAGAGCTTTTGCGACAACAAGCAGAACAAAAAGGGTTACAGGCACAGCAAGACCATCTAAATTTAATCAGTCCTGTTGGAGGGATTGTGGTAAGTCGGAATGCAGAACCGGGCACAACGGTTGTTGCTGGGCAGTCGGTTTTAGAAATTATTAACCCTTCAGATATCTGGCTTAATGTGCGCTTCGATCAGATTCACGCAACAGGACTGAATACAGGGTTAAAAGCTCATATCAAGTTACGCTCTAAATCCAACCAGGAGTTGCTGGGTGAAATTTATCGAGTCGAACCTATTGCTGATGCTGTAACGGAGGAGTTCTTAGCCAAGATCATTTTTGACGATTTGCCAGATCCACTCCCGTCAATAGGAGAGCTGGCAGAAGTGACCATTGAGCTGGAGAGTTTAGCTGCAAGCACGGTTATTCCTAACGCCGCTCTGAAGCGCATTGATGGTGTGCTAGGTGTCTGGAAAATTGTTGATGGTGATCTTGAGTATGCTCCTGTTTCTATTGGCGCTACAGATTTAGACGGTCTGGTTGAAATCAAAAGTGGTATTTCGTTGGGAGACTCTGTCGTGCTACATAGCGAAAAAGGACTAGCACCTAATAGCCGGATTAAAGTGGTCGAAAGTCTCATAGGTGGAGATAAATGATCAGTCTGGCTGGGCGCGACATATTGCACTCTTGGGGTAAGTTCGTGTTTACGGGGTTTGGGCTTGGGCTATTAATAGGAGTTACTCTAATTATGGCGGGTGTTTATCGCGGCATGGTCGATGACGCCAAAGTATTGCTGGATAACAGTGGCGCAGATCTTTGGGTGGTACAAAAAAATACGCTCGGGCCCTATGCAGAATCATCCAGCATTTATGACGACGAATGGCGCGGGATTCAGAGTATGCCTGGAGTCGAACGTACTGCCAATGTGACTTACCTGACGATGCAGGTCAGGCATGGTGATCGGGATGTGCGTAGCATGATTTCAGGTATTGCTGCAGGACAACCTGGCCAGCCAGGGTGGCCGCCTTATTTAATTAATGGTCGACAAATAACTCGTGGTCATTACGAAGCCGTTGCAGACGAAGCAACTGGCTTTAAAGTGGGCGATACCTTAAAGATTCGGCGCAATCAATATACGGTTGTTGGTTTGACTCGCAGGATGGTGTCATCAAACGGTGACCCGATGGTCTTTATTCCCCTTAAAGATGCACAGGAAGCCCAGTTCTTGAAGGACAATGATGCCATCCTCGAGCAACGCCGTCGCAATGCGCAGAATCCTGAGTTTACTCAGCCTGGCGCGCCTGGATTGCTAGACGCTTTAAATCATTCACAAACCAATAATCCTTATGTTAATTCTGTGTTAGTACAGGTTAAAAAAGGCTATTCACCAAAAGAGGTCGCACAGTCTATCGAGCAATGGAAACGTTTAACCGTTTACACTCGTCAGGACATGGAGGACATCTTGATTGGAAAAATGATTGCAACCTCTGCTAAGCAGATAGGTATGTTCCTCGCAATCCTTGCGGTGGTCAGTGCGGCCATTGTTGCTTTTATTATTTACACATTAACTCTGGGAAAGATTCGAGAAATTGCAGTATTAAAATTAATCGGTACACGAAATAGAACCATTGCCGGCATGATATTACAGCAGGCCATTGCACTCGGAGTCATCGGCTTTGTAGTTGGAAAGATTTCAGCGACCTTTGGTGCACCTGCTTTTCCAAAATATGTGTTGCTGGAACCCATGGACTCAGCAGCAGGATTCCTGGCGGTAGTTATTATTTGTATTTTATCGAGCATTATTGCGATTCGAGCTGCATTGAAAGTTGATCCGGCTGAAGCGGTGGGAGGCTAGCATGAGTGGCAAAGGCATTCGCATCGAAGGGTTAAGAAAGCGATATGGTTCAGGAGACACTGCAGTTGATGCTTTAAAAGAAGTGAACATGGTGGTTGCGCCGGGCGAGGTGGTGGGCTTAATTGGTCCCTCCGGTTCGGGTAAAAGTACCTTATTAAAATGTTTGGGTGCTGTGATCGAACCTTCGGCGGGAACGATGATTCTGGGTGATGAGACTATTTATGACAAAGGATGGAAAGTCAAAGATATTCGCGCTTTGCGTCGTGACAAAATTGGCTTTGTTTTTCAGGCACCTTACCTGATTCCATTTTTGGATGTGACCGACAATGTTGCTCTGCCACCGATGCTGGCCGGAGTCGCAAACAAAGAGGCGAGAAATAGTGCTTTAGCTCTTTTGGAAGCGCTCGATGTGCAACATAGGGCTAAGGCCATGCCGTCGCAATTATCCGGTGGTGAGCAACAAAGGGTTGCTATCGCCAGAGGTCTGGTCAATCGGCCTCCAGTGATTTTGGCGGATGAACCAACAGCGCCACTGGACAGTGAGCGAGCATTGGCGGTGATAAAAATTCTGAATGACATGGCCAAGAAGTTTGAAACAGCCATTATTGTAGTGACACATGATGAAAAAATTATTCCGACGTTTAAACGAATTTATCATATTCGTGACGGTGTGACTTACGAAGAAAAAGGCGAGGGCAGAGCCTTTGATCTATAAACGATGAGGACAGTAATATGAATAAACTAAATTTTGCAACGCCTATGAAAACATTACTGATGAGTGTGGCTATTGGCCTAAGCAGTATTCCCTTGCAGTTGAGTGCTGCAGAAACAGCGGACGAGGGAAAAAGTGATGTTGAGCCAATGGCACTGCGACTAATCATGCAGGATCTAGAGCTCAACATGCAACGTATCGCCAGCGCCATTATTCGTGAAGATTTGGTTGCTGTGGCGGATCTTGCGCCGCTGGTTGCTGATCACGAGCAACCGCCTATGACTGAAAAAATGCGTATCTTATCTTTTATGGGCACGGATGCTGGAGCATTTAAGAGTCTGGATGGTGTGACACACGATACTGCAATGATGTTAAAAGAAGTTGCAGAAAAAAATGAGGGTGATGCTGTCATAAAAACCTATGCAGATTTATTGCAGTCCTGCGTCGCCTGCCACCAAAAATTCAAACAGCCTTTTGTGGATCACTTTTATAGGTAGCCGCTAATGAATATCCGCTTCCCACTTACTTTATTGTTACTATCAACGGTGGCTTCGTGCGCTGTGACTCCTGACTTTAAAGTACCTGAACCGCCATCGGTCTCTCAATACACAGCTAGCGATGATGCCGTTGTGGTTGGTAATAATAAAGAATTGGCCACTGGTCAAACGTTGCAATGGGTTGATGCAACTGAGCAGCAGTGGTGGCGCCAGTTTAAGTCAGATTCGCTCAATCTTTTAGTCGAAAAAGTATTATCTCAAAACCCAAGTTTATTAGCCGCCAACGCACAATTACGCAGCGCGGAAGAGTTGTTTCAGGCTCGTGTTGGCACTACACGTTACCCTAAAGTTGATGCCAATATCAGCGCACAGAGACAAAGGTTTAATCCTGGAGTTTTTGGACAGCAGGGTTCGCCTCAGGAATTTAGTATCTACAATGCTGGTGTAGATGTTAGCTATCAACTGGATTTATCGGGTGGTAACAGTCGTGCCTTGGAAGCGTTGGCTTCGCGAGTGGATTATCAGCGTTATGAGTTGGAGGCAACGCAGCTAGCCTTGGTGGCAACGGTAATTAATACTGCAGTCAATCAGGCTAAGTTAAGAAGTCAGCTTGAAGTCACCGAGCAGCTGGTGGCAAAGCAGGAGCAGCAACTGGATATCGTTAAGCAGCAACTTGAGTTAGGTCAGGTTTCAAAACATGAGGTTTTATTGTTGGAGTCTGAAGTTGAACTGACTCGTGCCAATATTCCAGTATTGCGCAATCAAATTCAAAAGACTGAGCATCTGTTAGCTACTATGGCCGGTGAAAATCCTGGCTCAGAGATCACTGCTGAATTCACTCTACAGGATTTTGCTTTACCGAAAAATCTGCCATTGATCATTCCATCAGAACTGGCTCGCCAACGGCCTGATATTCAGGCTGCAGAATCACTTATGCAGGCGGCTAATGCCGAGTATGGTGTTGCCATTGCCAATATGTACCCAAACATAAACCTGAATGGTCAGATAGGTTCACAGGCACTATCGACAGCCTCTTTGTTCAGTGGGGAATCTGCGGTCTGGTCCTTGATAGGACAATTAACCCAGCCATTATTTAACCCTGGGTTGCCGGCGGAAAAACGGGCGGCATTAGCTGAATTTGAGGCGGCCACCAGTAATTACCAATATGTGGTTCTGGAGGCGTTACGGGAAGTTGCAGACACCTTACGTCAGCTTGAGAATGATGCGCAAAAGTTAGATATGATAGCTCACTCTAGCCAGAGCTCAGAAGAAGCCATGCAGATTATAATAAGGCGCCATGAGCTCGGAGCGGCCAGTTACATTGAGCTGCTGTTAGCGCAACAGCAATACTTATCGACACAAATGCAGTTGATTGACGCTCAATCGCAACAGTTAATCAACAGTGTTTCTCTTTATTTGGCAATGGGCGCTAAGTCTGTCCTGTCACTACCGGATGTTCAGTGAGATTATAAAAACACTGAGCGGATCAGATAGGTCGTGTAACCGACATAGGCAGCTAGCAGTACCGCGCCTTCGACTCGGTTGATGCGTCCTTCGCCCCTGAACCCGTAGCCAATAACAAATAGCGACAGGGTCAGTACACCCATGAACATGGCGTCGCGCCAGAGAACTTCTGAATCAACCGTCAGCGGATGAATGGCACCGGCAATACCAACTACGGCGAGGGTATTAAACAGGTTTGAGCCGATAACATTACCGAGCGCGAGATCATGCTCGTTCTTGCGAATGGCGATGATGGAGGAGGCCAGTTCTGGAAGTGAGGTACCCACTGCGATAATGGTCAGGCCGATAATAATATCGCTGACGCCAAAGGCTTGGGCAATTTCAACTGCACCCCAGACCAGAAGTCGAGAGCTGGCAACCAGCAGAATTAAGCCTACCACCAGCCATAGTATCCCTATTTTAAGAGGCATAGTATGTTGGCTGACTTCCTGTTCGACTTCGCTAGCAAGGGAGTCCGGTTTTTTTTGCATGCCCTGCCAGATGGACCAACCCATAAACCCGGCAAAACCAATTAGCAGGATGATGGCGTCTAATTGTGAAATATCCAGATCCCATAATAGTCCTATGACCAATATCGTCATCAGCATTAAAAGCGGCATTTCTTTGCGCAGAATCTTTGATTGCACGGCAATCGGGCTGATGACCGCAGTTAAGCCAAGAATGAGTGCAATATTGGTAATGTTCGAACCAAAGGCGTTACCTAAGGCGATCCCTGGGTTTCCCTGGGCAGCGGCTAGCGCAGAAACCACCATTTCAGGTGCTGAGGTTCCGAATCCGACAATTACCATGCCAATTAACAAGGACGGCATACCGAAATGACGAGCAGTCGAGGCAGCACCATCAACAAATTTGTCGGCACTCCAGACCAATAAAGCTAACCCTGATATTACGGCTAGAATCGCAACAAGCATAATGTTCCTATTAAAGTATTTTTTTAGTTCAGTTTAATCAGAACCTTCCAATGGTGCCTATTGTATCGACTCCATTAAAAAAGTCACAAAAGTTATTGTAAGTGGTAGTATTTTGGGAGATGCTTAACGTGTCACAGCTATAAAAAACAATGACTTTGCGCAATCTATCTCCAATGCTAGTATTTAAGGGTGCCTTAACTGGCAAAAGCATCTGGGCAGAATGCAAGGATATGTGCTCCATTGTTGGTTGCAAATAACCTAAAAGTAGAAGAGAAAGCGATTGAAACGTGAGCAGATAAAAGATACGACGGTAAAACTAATGGCGGTTTGGTACAACAGGCTGCTAGTAACTTTTTTGGCCTTTTTACCTTTATGGTTCATTCTTTATATAGCCTCTGAAATATCTCCTGATAAAATATTCGTTGCCCATACGTTCCATGTCATCGTCATTTCCCTAGCTGTCCTTTTTAGTGGTTTTCTAAGTTACATCACCTGGCGTTGTTATCGTGCAACCGGCGAAGAGCTTCTCCGCTGGCTCGTTTATGGCTTTCTGGGTTTTACTATTATTTATGCTCCTCACGGCCTCTTGACTCACTATGACATGGACAATATCTGGGTGTTTGTGTTATTTGGCCCCGCCTCGCGACTGATCATGGCGTTCTGCTTTCTGGTTGCCATGCTAAAGTATGGCGAAGTTATCGAACCTGAGAAGGCTCGCAAAAAAAAGCTGACTGTTCCACTTATACTCTTTGTTGTTATCAATATCTTAGTGTTTGGGGCTGCCCATCTCAACGCCGTTGATCTCAACTGGTGGCGCCTATTAACCGAATACTTGTCTATCAGTATGTTCCTTAGTAGTGTGATTTGGATTCTGGTTCAAAAAACACGTGGTTATATGGCTTTGTTATACGGGCTGGCGATGATCTGGTTTGCGCTTTCCTGTCTGTCTTTCACTATCGGAGCTGTCTGGGGGCATCAGTGGTGGTTTGCCCATATCATCTTCGCGGCAGGTTTTTTATTATTAAGCTATGGGGTGGTGCAGGCATTTTTAACCACGGGTTCATTTAAAAATATCTACTCGCAGACCGAATTGTTAGATCAAATCCTGGTCGAAAAGAAAAAATCAGAACAGGCCCTTATTGACTTAAAACAGGCCAATGAGAAGCTTGAGGAATTGGCCGCTACTGATTCTCTTACAGGTGTGGGGAATCGCCGTCAATTTGTAAAACGCTCCGAAGAAGAAATGTCTCGCGCCTATAGAAACGGCACTGAGCTATGCATGATGGTGGTCGATTTTGATCATTTCAAAGCGGTGAATGATGAATATGGGCATCAGGCTGGCGATAAGGCTTTAAAAGCGTTTGTTAAATTAACCAGCGAAATTATGCGTCCTTCCGACTTATTGGCCAGAATTGGAGGTGAAGAGTTTGCTCTATTACTGCCTGAGACCAGCCTTTCCTCGGCGGCTAAAGTGGCAGAAAGATTGCGTCAGTATATTGAGGGAAATCCAATTGCGATTGGCAAAAAAAATATAAAACTTACTATCAGTATTGGGCTGGCTCAGTTTCGGCCTAAAGTCGACACAGTAAAAAAATGGTTACACCGTGCCGATGAGTTGTTATACCAGGCTAAGGATAAGGGAAGAAATCGAGTTGAGGTTGAAGACTCTAAGGATAAGGGTGACTAGGATGGTTTATAAAGTCACTATTAGCGCTATTTTGGTCACCCTGTTAACTCTGACTTTGATCTGGAACTTTCAGGGTGATGATTCTGATAGTGCTCGTGAAGTTCGAGTCGGACTCTATCAGAATTCTCCTAAAATATACCGCAACTCCGAAGGCCAACCAGATGGCCTTTTTATCATGCTGCTTGAAGCGATTGCAGAAGAAGAGTCCTGGGATTTAGCTTATGTTGATTGCGAATGGAGTGAGTGTCTCAGCCTGTTATCAAACAATACCATTGACCTGATGCCTGATGTGGCCATTACTGATGAGCGTGATCGTAGATTTGATTTTCACAGCAATGCAGTAACACATAGCTGGTCGGAAGTTTGGGCTAGAAAAGACTTAGATATTTTAGGCCTTCCTGATCTTCAGGGTATGAGAATTGCGGTTTTAAGAGACTCTGTACAAGAGGTGGCTCTGCAACAGATGATGATGGGCTATGGACTCGGATTTAAGCCTGTTCACGTTGATACATATAGTCAGGGTTTCCAAACGGTTATTGACGCAAAAGCCGATGCTGTGATTACCAATGTTCAGTTTGCTGATATTCACGGCCCCCAGTTTAATTTAAAAGAAACGCCAATCATGCTCAATCCGGCCAGCCTATTTTATGTGACTGCGAGCGGAAAGAATCATGATTTATTAAAAGCGATTGATAAGAATATTGAGATTTGGAGAGCCGATCCTGACTCAGTCTATTTTGAAGCTCTAAAAAGTACCATGGTTCCGATACAGGAGCCGGTCATTCCCAAATTATTACTGTGGGCCTTGATCATCGGTGGCACCATGATATTAATTATGTTTGGTGTGACTGGATTATTGCGCTGGCAGGTTCAGAAGCGGACTAAAGCTTTAAGCCGAACAAATGTTCGTTTTAATCATCTGCTAAAAGCTAGCCCGGTTGTATTGTATCAGCTGGTGATGGAAGAGGGTGGCTTTAAGCCGGTTTGGGTTAGCGCCAATGTCAAACGCCTGTTCGGTTATAAGCCGGAAGAGCTATATGACATTAATTGGTGGAAGAGTGTTCTGCATGAAGATGATCGTTCAAAGACTGTAGAGCAGTTTGGCGGAATCTTTGAAAAAGGTCATGTGGTTTATGAGTACCGAATTTTGGATAGTGAGGATAGGGTTCGCTACATCCGGGATGAGTTACAGTTACTGGCAAATAGCGTCGATGGTCATGTGGAAATTGTAGGCTCATGGAGTGACTTGACGGACATTTATGAAAAAGAAGACCGGCTGGTATTTTTATCTCAGTATGATCCTTTCACACATCTGCCCAATCGCCAGAAGTTACATGAGCGTGTTGAAGAGGCTATCGAGCGCAGCAAACAATTTAATGAAAATTTTGCGATTTTAAGCATTGATATCGACCGCTTTAAAAAGATCAATGAAACGCTTAGTTACCAGGTGGGTGATGCGGTTATTTTACGTGTTGCGGAACGGCTAAAACATATTTTAAAGGTGGATGACACTCTGGCTCGTATTGGTGGTGATGACTTTGTACTGGTTATTAATGAACAGATTGATGTTAACAGGGTTTCCAAAATTGCTCGCAAAGTTCTCAAACGCTTTGCTGCTCCGCTAAGAGTCGACGATCATGAGCTGATGATCACCGCCAGCATTGGTATTGCCATTTATCCCGAAGATGGTCGCGATCCTGATACCTTACTAAAAAACGCTGAAATTGCGCGCTATTCCGCAAAAAGTGCCGGGCGTAATCGATTTGAGTTTTTTAATGACCGCTTGTCAGAAGGGATGCATGAAGACCTTATGTTGGAAAATGCACTGCGGATGGCTGTTGAGCGCAATGAGTTAATTCTTCATTATCAGCCACTAATTGATTTTACCGATTTAAAAATGGTTGGCGTGGAAGCCTTGGTGCGATGGCAGCACCCGACGATGGGGCTAATTCCGCCGTTTAAATTTATTCCTTTGGCAGAAGAGGCCGGTTTAATCGGTGATATAGGATTGTGGGTGTTACAGGAAGCTTGTCGGCAGATGATAGAGTGGGGTAAAGATGGGGTAGAGGTTGGTAGCCTGTCAGTCAACATTTCTGTTCATCAGATTGAGAGTGGTCAATTACCACAGCAAGTAAAAGAAGTGTTAAAAGATTTCGGTGTAGCACCTGAACGCCTATTCCTTGAACTAACAGAGTCAACCATTATGCAAGACCCTAAGCAGGCTTCAATCGCGATGGCTGAATTTAAAGAAATGGGAGTTAAGCTTGCGGTGGATGATTTTGGAACCGGTTATTCCAGTATGGCTTATCTCAAGCGCTTACCACTCGATCGCCTTAAAATTGATCGCTCCTTTATCAAAGATATAGGGACTGATACCAATGATGAAGTGATATGCAAAGCTATTGTACAACTAGCTAAATCACTTGGTCTTGAGACCGTTGCTGAAGGTGTTGAAGAGGAGTCGCAAGCTGAGTTTTTAAACGGTCTTGGCTGCGATGTAGCCCAGGGGTATCTATATAGCAAACCAGTTCCTGCTCAGGAGTTAACTGCTAACTGGAAAAAGAAATAAGCACAACCCACTAAATAAGATATGTCTAATATATGGCTTTAAGATACACTGCATCTGATAAGTTCAATTAATGGTTACTCTTTCCTCTTTTTGCTAGTCTTCCTTTCTTCATATAACCCTAGGGAAACTAGGGTCTTTACTCATCCAGTGAGTTTGTTCACAGTTATCAGTGTCATTTTTAGTTAAAACAATCAATAGCTTAGTTTTTTGGAAGGGACATATGTCTAGTATGGCATATCAAGCGAAAAGCAATGCTCGGTCTGTTTTATTGGCATCGATAATTATACTGATCTAGATCAATTAGTAGATTAACCATTGCTTCATACTAACCTCAAAATAAGTATTTGTTATATTGGTTAAAAGTAATTCTAGGAGATCTTTCCATGTTAAAGAATAAATTGTTTAAGAAAACTTTATTAGGTTTAGCAACTTTAAGCTTAATAAATGGTGCGATGGCAAAAGACCTACCAACTGAGCAGGCAATTTTAACATCACCTCCAGAGGTTCCACCTGCTATTGAGCGTGATCATAATGCCAAGGTGGTCGTTGAACTGGAAACAGTCGAAAAGGTTGGCACCATGGCAGATGGTGTTGAATACGTTTACTGGTCTTTCGGTGGTACTGTTCCTGGAAGTTTCATTCGTGTTAAAGAAGGAGATGAGATTGAGTTCCATCTTTCTAATCATCCTTCTTCAAAAATGCCTCACAACATTGATTTACACGCTGTAACTGGCCCGGGTGGTGGTGCAACTTCATCCTTCACAGCTCCAGGCCATACTTCTACCTTTGCTTTTAAAGCGCTTAATCCTGGCTTGTACGTTTATCACTGCGCGACTGCGCCAGTGGGAATGCACATTGCTAACGGTATGTACGGCTTGATTTTGGTTGAACCAAAAGAAGGTTTGCCTAAAGTTGACCGTGAATATTATGTCATGCAAGGCGATTTCTATACTAAAGGTAAGTATGGCGATCCTGGTTTACAGCCTTTTGATATGGAAAAAGCGATTAATGAGCATGCTGATTATGTTGTCTTCAATGGCGCTGTCGGTAGCTTAACTGGCGATAAATCACTTAAAGCTAACGTCGGTGAAACTGTTCGTCTTTATGTCGGTAATGGCGGTCCTAATTTAGTATCTTCATTCCACGTGATTGGTGAAATCTTTGACAAAGTGTATGTCGAGGGTGGCAACCTTGTGAATGAAAATATTCAAACCACTTTAGTTCCTGCAGGCGGTTCTGCGATTGTAGAGTTCAAAGTGGAGGTTCCGGGTAACCTGATTCTTGTCGATCACTCAATTTTCCGTGCTTTCAACAAGGGTGCTTTAGGTATGCTGGCTGTTTCCGGTAAAGAAGACAAGGCAATTTATTCAGGCAAAATCGATGACCGCATTTATCGTCCAGAAGGCTCAGCGGTGCAAAGCGTTGACAAAAAAGTGGTTGAAGTAAAAGCTGCTAATATCGAAGAGAAGATCAAGTTTGGTAAGCGTGTATACGACGCTAACTGCATGGCATGCCACCAACCTAATGGCCAAGGTATTCCTTCAGCATTCCCACCAGTTGCCAAGTCCGATTATCTAAATGAAGATCCGTTGCGAGGTGTACGAGCAATTGTTCATGGCCTTGAAGGTCCAATCAAAGTCAACGGCGAATCATTTAACAGCGTTATGCCTGCTATGCAATTAAGCGATGATGAGATCGCCAATGTCATGACTTATCTGCTTAATAGCTGGGATAACAAAGGTGGTGAAATCTCTGTAGAGCAAGTGAAAAAAGTTAGAGCCCAAAAGCCTCACTAATCACTATTGCTAAAGGTTGAAGCACTATGCTTAATCATCATTTAAAACTACTGGCTGTATCACTGGCTCTTTTGGGAGTCAGTGACAGCGCCTTGCTGTATGCGAAAGATGTTGCCAGGGCTCCAGATGGAATGGAATTGGTAGAAGGTGGTCAATACCGTCCGTTGTACATGAGTAAGGACAGTCCTATTCAGGTGGTGGATGATTTTTACCTTGACCGACACCCTGTAACCAATCAGGACTTTCAGACATTTATCAATGACAATCCTGGGTGGGCAAAAAACCAAGCTCCGAAAGTATTTGTGGAGGAGCATTATCTACAGCACTGGCAATCGGATACCGATTATCCTAAAGAGGTTAGCTCCAGTCCAGTGACCAATGTTTCCTGGTTTGCTGCGGATGCATACTGTCAGGCTCAAGGTAAACGCTTACCGCGAGTGAGTGAGTGGGAGCTGGCAGCGTTAGCCAGTGAAACACAAGCTGATGGTAGTGTTGAAGAAGGTTATAAGCAAAAGATCTTGATGTGGTACAGCCGACCAAGCCAGAAACAACTATCGCCGGTCGGACAAAACCAGCCCAATTATTGGGGTCTGTATGATATGCATGGCTTAATCTGGGAATGGACCGAAGACTTTAACTCAGCGTTAGTAACGGGTGAATCACGTGGAGATAGCACCATTGATACCAAGCTATTCTGTGCTGGTGGAGCAAGCGGTGCGGTAGACCCAGGTGATTATGCTGCTTTTATGCGCTATGGATTCAGGAGCAGTTTAGAAGCTAAATTTGCACTACCAAATTTAGGATTTCGCTGCGCGGCTGATGTCGATCAGCAATAAACAAGAGAGGCAATCATGAAACAATGGCTTCAGATGAGTTCCGTAATCCTGATGCTCGCATTAGGCGGGCAGGTTTACGCAGAGGACGGTAAAGTAAGTTTACCAGATGACTCCATTTACCATCTAAACAGTGAGTGGGTGACACAAGACGAACAGACTATTAATATCCAGTCACTATCCGGTAAACAACAAGTAGTCAGCTTGATATACACACACTGCATGCACACCTGCCCGACTATTGTGGCAACCATGCAGAACATCGAGAAAAAATTACCTCAAGACATCTTGGATAACACAGAGTTTGTTTTGGTATCTTTGACTCCAGCAAGTGATACGGCGAAAGTACTTAAAGAGTTCGCTGAAAAAAGAAAGTTAAACCCAGAACGCTGGACTCTACTAACGGGTGATAAACAGGATGTAAGAAGCCTCGCTATGGCGCTAAATATTCGTTATAAGAAAAGCGAAGATAATGAGGTTGCGCATTCCAATGTTTTCACCTTATTAGATGAGCAGGGGCGAATTGTTTTTCAGGAAGTAGGTGATATTAATAAGGTTGATGAGACGGTTGCAAAAATTGTCAGACGTTGAGATTTGATTGCTCCCGTAGCTACAAGAGAATCATAGGATGGGTTAACGAAGTGTAACCCATCGAGCTACTAGTTTGATGGGTTACGGCTGTTGCCTAACCCATCCTATGGGGTTGGAGCAAACCGATAATCATTGTAAGGGCGAACTGGGTTCGCCCTTTTATCAATTGGGAATACGGCGGGGATTGCTCGGCTCATCCTTGAGCCTCGCCTTCGCTACGCTCAGGCCAGCTAAAGCTGTCAAAAATTGTTCCGAGCTAAATGTTTGCGCGCAGAAAATTGCTCCTGCATTTTCTGCACTTCCGTATTTGACCCACATGGATGTGGGGAATGCATTGCTAATGTATGGAGCATTAGCTGCCCTGGCGGTCGCCCTCTCCGCGGCTCCAAAACCAACTATCTATAGCCAATAAAAAACCCCAACTCTTGCGAGTTGAGGTTTTGTATTGGTGGAGACGGCGGGTTTCGAACCCGCGTCCGCGAATCCTCTGCTCGAGGGTCTACATGCTTAGGTCCATCATTATTTTAATCTTTGACGTGCCGATGGGCAGGCATTCAAAGACGGTCTCGAGGAAAGTTTAACAGTTGGCTGCCGAGCACAGTTACCTGCGAGTCCCTGTATTGACTGTCTAGCTCCTACCAAGGACGCTCAGAGTAGACAGTTAGCCTTAAGCGGCTAAAGCGTAGTTGTCTTCGTTTGCAACTATTAAGTTTCAGCTTTGATTTTACGAGATTCGCTGACATCTCGGCATGCACCTGGAGTTTCGTAATCCACGTCGAATCCAAATCGTCCCCAGATTCTTTTCCATTATAGTGTATTATTGGGTTAAGTACATTAATATCAAGGGGGTAGCTCAAGATAAATTGTGGCTTGGTTAACATTCATTTTGAGAACAAACGGCTACACTCCTTTGGAGCAACAGGAGGGACAATGAGCAATATACAAACGTCCAAAATACAGTATGCCATGCTGTCGCATAAGGGGATGTCGCGCCAGAATAATGATGACAAGGTTTTTGCATCCTCAGAGTTGGGATTGTGGCTTCTGTCAGATGGTGTCGGCGGTCTAAAACAAGGCGAGCAGGCGAGTCAATACGCAGTTGAAGAAATTTCGAAGTCGATTTCTAAGGGGTTCAATTTACATAGTGCGGTTCATTCCGCTCACTCGGTGATCAAGGCTTATAATCGTCATGAGCAAGAGGATCGTGGAGCAACTGTGGTTGCAGTGCAATCCAATGGCTCTGATTACGAAGTTGCATGGGTAGGTGATAGCCGTGCTTATCTATGGAATCAAGAAACGGGTGAATTAACTCAGTTAACTGAAGATCATACTTTGGTTCAAAAACTGGTAAATGCCGGTTTGTTACAGCAGAGTGAGGTTAAAACTCACCCTAAGCGTCACGTGATAACGCAATGCTTAGGTATTGAGAACGAAAACCAGCTGAATATCGGTTCTTTAAAGCGTGAGTGGGACTATGGTGAATCTTTGTTATTGGCCAGTGATGGTCTTTACGAAGAGCTTTCGAGGCAAGAAATTATTGCAGCTTTGAAGCTTCCTAGAGATAATCAGGCTAAGGTTGAGTATTTGGTAGAGTTAGCATGTAAGAATGGGGGGAGCGATAATATTTCTTTAATGCTGATTTCTTCTCCAGTAGCAGAACCTAAGCCGAAGAAGAAAGTAACTCCAGTCGAAAAGTTTATAACAAAAATCAAAACAATCCTTAAATTAGGTTAATGTGAGGTAGGTATGTCTTCTGAGAAAAATCCTTCACAACAAAAGTCTGAGTATCGTGAAGATAAAGCGGGGCCACAAGGAACATTGGTCTTCGATTCGAGTCAAGTAGAAAGGATGATCAAAGAGGAAATTCAAAAGTTGGAAGATGATGGAACGAAAGTTCCTGCTCTACTTGCAACGACCAAGCCTCATGCAGGCCAAGCCTTTTTATTAGAATATGGTAAAAATGTTATTGGGCGAGGAAAGGGTAATAGCGTGACTTTATACGATCCGGCTGCGTCTTCAACCCATGCTCAGATTACTTTCTCTGAAGGGCAGTGGCGTATTCTTAATTTATTATCGTCTAATGGCACCATTGTTAATGGTGAAAAGGTTTCTGAGCGTACTTTATCTTTTGGGGACAGAATTCAAGTTGGTCATACAGAATTTCTCTTTACTTTAGTGGATAGCAACGAGGCACAGCTGCAGGAAGAAAAAGAAGAGATGAACTGGATGTTGATAGGGGCATTAGGTGTGGCTGCGGTTATTTTGCTAGGGGTGCTCGCCTGGTTGTTCTTGTAATCATCAATGATTGAAGATAATGAATTGCGCATAGGGCGCTATAAACTGGTCAAAGAAATCGGCCGCGGGGCAATGTCTGTTGTTTATCAGGCAGAAGACCCTGAAATCGGCCGTATGCTCGCGATAAAGCTCTTAAAACACGAATTGGTGGAGAAAGAGGAGTATCGCGAGCTTTTTCTACGAGAGGCAAAAGCTGCTGGTCGATTAGGGCATCCTGGGATCGTGACTATTTATGATGTCGGAATTTGGCAAGAAAGACCTTTTATTGCCATGGAGTTATTGGAAGGTGAAAATCTTGATGATTACTTACAGAAACATGGTACTTTCACTTTAGAGCAGGCCTCTGATCTGGCAAAACAGCTAACTTTGGCTCTTGATTATGCGCATCAAAATGGTGTGATTCACCGAGATTTAAAGCCTGATAATATTCTGGTTGTTGATGGTGGGCGGCGTTTCAAAATTACCGATTTTGGTATTGCTCATGTCGAGCATCTCTTTCTTGAGGATGAAGGCGGTAAAAGTAAAGATAAAATCATGGGCACACCAGCCTATATGTCACCTGAGCAAATTACAGGGCATAGTGTAGACTTTAAAACGGATCTTTATTCACTGGGCGTGATTCTGTATCAGGTTACGAAAGGGGAGCTTCCATTTCAGGCACCAAATTATGCTGCCATGATGCAGGCAGTTCTACATTTAAATCCCCAACCTATTAATATTGTTTCTGAACAGGGCTTTATGTGGCAAAGTATTATTTTTCGTTTGCTGCAAAAGAATCCTGATCACCGTTATGCTACAAGCGATGAGTTACTGGAAGAAATTGAAACGCTTTCCAAGGAGTTAACCCAAAATAAAGAGGGCCTGGCGGGCATTCGTTTTGTTTCGATGCGGGCACGTTGGGCTATTAGCTTATCGGCTGTGGTTTTACTGGTTATGATTCTTGGTATGGCTTGGGTTTATAACAAACAGAACCAGCTAATGAATCAATTGGTTTTCGATTATGGAAACTCAATGGTGCAAATCATTTCTCAGGAAACCAGAGAGCCTCTATTGCTTGAAGAGCGTATTACCTTACAGGAGTTGACGCGGGATATTGCTGATAATTCCCAAATACAGCATCTTTCAATCCGTGACAAGGATGGTATCGTACAGAGTAGCAGTCAGCCCGAGCAAATTAGCAAGCCATTCTTATTACCTCCTGCAAGTCAAATACAGCAGAAGACATCAGATGCTCAAATATATTCTAATTTAACCGACTATGATCAGGAAGTGGTTCTTTTTGACTCGCAAATCAAGTATCAGGATAAAGTCATAGGTAATGCATTTATAGCCATTAGCCGAAGCAACTTGAAAAGCGCTACACAGTCATCGTTATTGGCTATGATAATTTGGATGTTTTTAATTATGTTAGCAGTGTTCTCCGGTGTGTATTGGCTGGCAAATCGTTTTATTCAACGTGTCAATGAGACTCGACACGTTATTCGAGAGCTTAGAAACCACGGCCAGGCTGATATTTTAAAAGTTAATACTCATGATGAGGTTGGACGTTTGCAACAAGAGGTTAATGACCTCTCACAGAAATTAGCTGGTTTAACTCAGACGCAATATATTAGCACTAACCCAGATCCGGGCTTGCTCGAAACCATAACTGATTTAGATAAAACGATGATAATTGGGCAAGATAAACCCGAGTCTAAAGCTGAAAAAAAATCAGGTCGGGATAGCGATTAGTTTTTGCAGTTGCATAATGTTAAGCACAAAAAAAGCTGTCTCAAGACAGCTTTTTTTGTGCTTACTGGTGGTAAAGAAAGGTACTTTATAAAGAATCAAGTTTTGCTTGTAAGGATTTAACTCGATCTTTATAAACTAATGCCAAATCATCGGATGGATTTATGGCCAAAATTTTGTCCCAATAAATTAGCGCTTCGTCTAACTCTTGATTACGGTAAAGTTGAAGTGCATTTTGGTGGTAATGTTCACTGACTTTATTGCGGGTTCCTGTGAATAAGGCGTTAGACTCAAGTTCTGTTCCTGATACCTGCCAGGCACTAAGCAAGATGTCATAGGAGTCATCAAATTCTTGTCGGTCAGCAAGCTGTCTCGCTTCTACTAAGTCTTGCTCAACGTTAAGTGCTGCCAAGTTAGAGTATAAAATTTGCTGGCTGGACTCTGATAATCGACCGTCGTCGATGAGCAATTGTAATAATTCTTCCGCTTCACCGGTAAGCCCTTCCTGACGGAACAGTCGGACCTGGTTTTGGGTAGCTATGATGAGTCTTTCCTGTAGCTCATTGTTATCAGATAGGTCTTCCTGGGCTCGAGCGTATTCAATTGCATCGTAGTAGCGTTGTTGTGAAAGTAAGCTGTCCATTTCAGAGGGCTGAGCTTTGCTTTCAGCTGACTTGTCAGGCTTAGTGGCTATTTGTTGAGTCGTCTTGGGCTTGACTAGAATCAGCCCCTTGCTTGGAAGCTGTAATTGTTGGCCAACATAGATGGGAGCTTGGGGCTCAATATTATTAAGTTTGGCAATCTCCAAGTAGCGCTGTGCATTGCCGAGCATGTTTTTTGCAATTGAGCCTAAAGTATCACCGGAGCGAACAGTATACTGAATCGTCTCCGATTGCTGTTTGCTGTTGCGCATCGTACCCGAGCGGGTGCCATCGCTGACATCAATGATTTCAACAGGCTGGTTACTTCTATCTTCAACAAAAGAGCAACCTGTTAAAGCCAATGCTAGAAAAATGGTGCTGTAACCTTTCAAGTGATAATACCTTTTCTTGTGGGTGAATACTGAATGTTCAATATTCTTACTCATGATTTAAAAGCTTATAAATCAGGACCCTACCGAACTGTTCGCATAATAACAAACCGTTTTTGTGCATGATGTGGGTTATGCCACAATTGCATGGACCAACTACTTTACACGTATTTTATGTGAGTAGAAACATCCTTTAATGGCGTTTCATTATGCGCTCTTTTGCTTTATTCCACTCTCGATCTTTTTCAGTTGCCCGTTTATCGTGTAGCTTTTTACCTTTAGCCAAACCAATTTCTAGCTTTACGCGGTTTTTCTTCCAGTACATTGCTAAAGCAACTACGGTGTAGCTTTGTTGTTCAACCCCTCTGAATAACTGCGCTATTTCACGATCATGCAGCAGTAATTTCCTGGTCCGAGTTGGATCGGCAACCACATGGGTTGAAGCTGATAATAGTGGCGTGATGTGGCAACCAAAGAGGAAAGCTTCACCGTTTTTGAGTAGAACATAGCTCTCAGCAAGGTTTACTTTGCCTGCACGTATGCTTTTGACTTCCCAGCCCTGTAGAACAAGACCTGCTTCGAAAGTATCTTCGATGAAGTAGTCATGACGTGCGCGCTTGTTGAGCGCAATGGTGTTGCCTGATGGCTTGCCCTTTTTTTTGGCCAATGTGGATCCTGTGTGGAGTTATTGCAAAGTTAGACCGCATTATAGGTGTCTGGGTGCTATTGCTCAATAGTTGGTATTTCAGGGGGGGGCAGTGTTACAATTGCCGCACTTTTAAACCTGATTATTTGCCTTTTTGGTCATGAAAACTATTCGGCGACAAGCGCTATTACCCTTTTCGGCTAAACAAATGTTTGATCTAGTGGATGATATCGAGAAATATCCCGAGTTTTTGCCGAATTGTAATGATGCCAAGGTTCTAGAGCGTACTGACGATACTGTCACTGCAACGCTATCGGTAGCAAAAGGCGGTTTTGCAAAAGAGTTCACTACTCAGAATATTAACCAACCCTTTGAAAGTATCGCTATGCAGTTAGTTGTAGGACCATTTAAACATCTAAGCGGGCAGTGGACTTTTGACGCTTTAGGTGATTCTGCCTGCAAAATTGAGTTAGTGGTTAAGTTTGAGTTCTCTAATCCACTTACTAATCTGGCTTTCGGCGCTGTATTTAATCAAATGGCGGAGTCATTTGTGGACGCTTTCTCAAAAAGAGCGCGAGAGGTCTATACATAATGAACAGCCAGGGCAAAATCAAAGTGGAAGTTTGTTATGCTTTACCTGATAAGCAGACATTACTTTCTCTTGAAGTCGATGCTTCACAAACAATAGAAGAGATTATACATCAGTCCGGTATTGTTGAACTGTATCCAGAAATCGATTTAAGACAAAATAAAGTGGGAGTTTTCAGCAAACTGTCAAAGCTTACAGATACATTGCATGATGGTGATAGAGTTGAAATTTATCGTCCTCTCATTGCCGATCCCAAAGAAGTTCGAAAGCTGAGAGCACAAAAAAGTAAGTCATAGTCGGATCGGTAGATCCTGGTCAATAAGGAAGACAGTTAATTGTTACGTTATTTTTATACAGTATTGTACATTTTAGCCGCGCCTTTGTTATGTGTGCGCTGGGTTTATAAAAGTTTTAAACCCCCCCAATACAGAGAACCTTTGAGAGAGCGTTTTGGGATCGTTAGAAAGGAACAGAAAGAAAGTATATGGTTTCATGCCGTTTCAATGGGTGAGTCAAATGCGGCGATTGCTATTATAAAGAAGTTACTTGCCAAAGATGACACATTAAACATCATTGTTACCACCACAACGCCAACTGGTGCGAGGCAAATTCAAAATGGTCTTGGTGGCAAAGTTACACATCATTATTCGCCATGCGATCTGCCGGGAACCATAAAGCGATTTCTTCGTCGTTCCCGACCTAAGTTATTGGTCATTATGGAAACAGAATTATGGCCCAATTGGTTGCATCATCTGAAGCAGCAGCAGATACCTGTTATTTTAGCCAATGGTCGCCTGTCGGAACGTTCTGCTCAAAAGTATGAAAAAGTTTATTCTCTGGCAGAAGAAATGATGGATGCTTTTGTCAAGGTATTAGCAGTTAATCAATTGGATGCAGAGCGTTTTAAAAGAATAGGCTTGAAAGAAGGGAAGTCAATCGTCTCAGGTAATATCAAATTTGATATTGATGTTCCAAGTTTTCGTGATCATGAGTATTACCCTGAATGGAACAATCAACCTGTCTGGATTGCTGCAAGTACTCATAAAGGGGAAGATGAACTGATACTCAAGGCTCATCGACAAGTATGCAGTCGAGTACCCAATGCTCGTTTAATCATAGTACCACGTCATCCTGAACGCTTTGAACAAGTTGCTCGATTAATAGAAGAGACTGGCTTTAAAATGGCCTGCCGTTCAAAGCCAGGAAGCTGGAGCCCTGGTGTACATGTTTTACTGGGTGATACCATGGGTGAAATGATGAAAGCCTTTAATATCTCTGACATTACCTGGATCGGTGGAAGCTTTGTTGAAATTGGTGGTCACAACCCTATCGAACCGGCGATATTAGCTAAGCCAGTCTTAACCGGGCCGCATATATTCAACTTTAACGAAATCTTTTGTGAGCTTATAGAGTCAGGCGGAGCGCACATGGTGGGGGATGAAGTTGAACTTGCAGAAGTGGTAACAGGCTTGATGCAAAACCCTTCCAAGGCTGTAGAAATGGGAGCTCAGGCATCACAAATAATTGAGCATAACCGCGGAGCTTTAGACAAGACTGTCAGTGTTATTGAGTCCTATTTATGAACTAAGTTAAAGATAAAATAAGACTTAATAACACCAACTGGTTGAATAATAAAAGAATATTGAATGTTGAATATTGGTTAGAACTGATTTAATAAATTATTTACTGCGCTCAAATCTTGCTCCGTTAATGTCCCAGCTGCCGCTTTTAATTGTAAGCTACTGATCAGGTAATCATACTTTGCGCGAATCATATTGCGCTGTGCAGAGTAGGCAGAGCGGGTTGCAATTAAAACATCCACTATATTTCGTGTACCAGCCTGATAGCCTTCTTGAGTTGACTCTAGTGAGTTTAAGCTAGATTCATAGGCACGCTTATTAGCTTCAAATGATTTTATGGAAGTTTGAAGGTTGGTATACGCCATACTGGCATTTTTATGGACCAATCTATCTCTTTGGTCCAACTCATGTGTTGCACGTAAGTAGTTTTGTTTAGCCTGTTCAGTTTGAGCAGAAGTTCTAAAGCCTGAAAATAGTGGTATGGTGACGGTAATACCCGCTTGATACCCATCCTGCATGTTCAAGGTATTTTGATCAATGTTTTGGATCGGAAAGTAACGATCAGTTTCAGTTTCTTGATCGGAGTAGCTGACACTAAGATCGGCTGTTGGATAATGTCCACTTCGATTACGTTTTACTTCTTGGCGAGCGACTCTAACATCAAATTGTTTTGCTTTAAGGCTTAAGTTAGCTTCATGCGCTGCACGTACCCAGTCATCGATATTGTCGGGACTGGGGGGAGTTAATGTAATCTCATTACTGGTTGACTCAAGCTCAGAGTAGTATTGGCCAGTGATTTCCCGTAAAGCTTCCTTGGCGTTGTTGTATTCGTTTTCAGCGACAAGCTCATTGACCTGAGCCTGATCGAAGTTTGCCTGTGCATCCAGGAAGTCTGTAGCAGTTGAAAGACCGGACTCGAACTGTTCGCGAGTCAAATCGAGTTGCTTCTGTAGGGCTCTTTTTTCTGAGCCTATAGCTTCTAATACTTCTTTGCTACTAAGAGTCTGGAAATAAGCTTGGGCCGTGCGGGTCATCAGGTCTTGCAAACTAGCAGCGTGGTTAAGTTCTGAGGCTCGTACGCGCAGCTCAGATTGCTCCAAAGCAACCCATTGGCTCCAGTCGAATAATGATTGGCTTAACTGTACGCGATAGGTTGTTGAGTCTACCGTATTATTAAAAGGGTCCGAAGGACTGCCATCAAGACCCTGGCCTGAGTAGTCATTATCACTTCGTCCTTTTGTTGCCGATGCGCTGACTTGAGGTAGCAAGCTTGAGCGGTTGATGCGCACACCTTGTTCAGTAGCTCGTAAGTTCGCTTCGCTGATTTTATATTGCGGGTCATTTTTCAGAGCGTCCTGGTAAACATCTAGAAGGTCAGTATTCGCATTAGCAGCCAAGGTGCCAAGCGATAATAGTGCCAAAGTGACCAGTTTAATTTTTATTGTGGGCTTCATACCATATTCCAAAATTGATTGTTTTGAGCGATCGTTTCTTTGACGAATCTCTCTTGAGTTTAAAATTCAAATTGTTCGGCTCGTTTTGCATTAATTAAATAGGGTAAAACGGTCTCAAATAAGACCTCTTCATACCACTCGTCGTCACCTGTACGAGTAATCAGTTTTGCTTGCATCGCCGGCTCTTGCCCAACAACGCAAAATAAGCGCCCGCCAATGGGCAGGTGACGTTTAAATGCCTTGGGTAATTTATGAAAGCTTCCCGTTATAGCAATAACATCGTAGGGCTTGTAATGTGGCCAACCAGTTGCTGCGTCACCCTCTTCAAATTCAATATTATCAAGTCCAAGGGCATGGGTTCGTTCTTTGGCCTGTTCTATAAATTCACCAACGATATCGACGCTGTATACCTTGTATGCCAATTGCGCCATCAATGCAGTGCAGTAGCCTGTGCCGGTTCCTATTTCGAGTACGCTATCACTTGGCTGTATACGTAGCGCCTGCAGCATGCGAGCTTCTTCACGAGGTGGCATCATGCATTGGCTATGACCGAGCGGAATCTGCGTATCTGCGTAGGCTAGTGAGCGATATTCTTCCGGTACGAATCTGTCTCGGGGTAAACCTGAAATCAGGTCGAGTAACTGGTTATCAAGCACATTCCATGGACGGATTTGCTGTTCAACCATGTTTTGTCGTGCCTGTTCCAAATCAAATATCGGCTGCTCCATAGACACCTCTCTTGGTTGGCTAAAGCATAGTAACTATTGGTATTTCAAACAATACCGTAAGTGTAACAGATTATGAAGTGTTAACATCTCGCAGAGCCTATGGCACCATAACTGAATCCATAGACTACTTTGTTGGCCAGTAGAGCAATTATCCTGTGAATATAAGGTGACATTTTTGAAAAAAACGTTTGGATCTGATGATGTCGAGTTAATTAATACTGAAGTTCTTTACCAGGGCTTCTTCAAAATGAAAAAGTATCAATATCGCCATCGTCAATACCAGGGTGGCTGGAGCCCTTTAATTGAGCGTGAAATATTTGAGCGAGGCAATGCTGTTGGGGTTTTGCTTTATGACCCTGAACTGGATCATTTTGTAATGATTGAGCAGTGTCGGCCAGGCTCACTGAAAGACAAACGTTCTCCCTGGTTACTGGAAATCATTGCCGGCATGGTGGAAGATGGAGAAGATCCACATGAGGTGGCATATCGCGAAGCGATGGAAGAAGCACATGTTGATATCAACAAATTGATTGCAATGCTCGGTTATTGGGTTAGTCCTGGAGGAACTACAGAGTATGTAGATTTATTCCTGGGTTTGGTTGATAGCTCAAACTTGGTAAACTACGCCGGTTTGGATGATGAGCACGAAGATATCAAGGTGTTAGCAGTCTCGCGACAAGAAATGTTGCAACTTCTGGCTAATGGCGGTATTAGTAATGCTATGGCGTTAATTGCCATCCAGTGGTTTTTATTGAATGAGCAGCAACTGGATCTTGCTGATGATTGATTGTTCTCAAGGAAAGTAGTATCAAGGATAGCTTTTGGTTATTGATGGGTGCTTATGCCTTCAGCAAGAAAGTATGTTCCAGACCTCAAAGAGTTTATGGCGTTGTGCGCCAGTAACTACCTTAAGTTGAATAAACTGATTGGTAGTGCTGGGGAGTCACTATGCCATGAGTCTGATGCCATTTTCATGAGCGTTGAAAAGCAACCTGACGTGAAGATTACACTGGAACAAATTAGTCGTTACACGGTCACATACCGCTTGAGTCAGTACTGCGATAGCTCGGCTCCTTATGCGTCGGCTGTAAATCGTGAGTTCCTGGTTCGTGTCTATCACGATGCCCAAATGGCTGAAGTCTTATCGGGATTGAATGAGGGAATGTTACCGCCAGTCTATATTTACCCCAACACCGAGATGAAGCAGCCTGACGAAAAGCTCCAATTAAATCGATTTTTGGGCGAATGGCTTAACTTTTGTCTACAATTTGGTCAATCTCACACTGCGAATACGACCCACTTAGCGTTTTTGCATTAGCATATAAGCGATAATGACTATAACGAATAGGAGATTGATTTGACTTACGACTGCAAACGCCTATTTATTGGGCGACCTGAAATGACCGTTTTGCACCTTTCAGATCCGCATTTGTTTGCTGATGACCAGGGTAGCTTGCTTGGGGTGAATACTCAGGAGAGCTTCTGCGCGGTGTTAGATGATATTCGCGCTAAAGGAATCGAACCTGATGTGGTTATCGTCACCGGTGATATTTCCCAGGACTATTCAAAAGCCTCCTATCAATTCTTTGCTGAGCAAATGGCAAAATTGGGTAAACCCGTCTTCACGCTCGCTGGTAACCATGATGAAGTCGAGCATCTATCAGGCTGTCTGTCAAAGCCTCCACTTTTTAATCACAAGCAAATTCTGACTGAGCACTGGCAGATTTTAATGGTCAGCAGCCACCTTGAAGGCGAAGTTCATGGCCGGATCAGTGGATCTGAATTGGCATGGCTAAAAGGTTGTCTTGAGGATAATTCTGATCTGCCTACTATGCTCTACATGCACCATCATCCGGTTCCTGTTGGTTGTGACTGGTTAGATGAAATTGGCGTACGTAATAAAGGCGAGCTGTTGGAGTTGGTCACTCAGCACCCACAAGTGAAACTTTGCGGCTTTGGTCATGTTCACCAATTTTCAGAACATAAAATTGATCATGCACTCTATTGCTCGGTTCCTTCTACCTGCGTTCAGTTTAAACGTCATTCCTCAGATTTTGCAGCGAGCTCGGAAACTCCCGGCTATGCGGTCTATCAATGTCACGCTGATGGCTCGTTTGATAAGCATAACTACCGAGTTGATCATTATTTGCCCAAAGTGAATTTTGCTATTTCTGGTTATTAATCGTCTTGAATCAGCCACTTAATTCGTCTACCAATTAAGCACCTTACTCCATTCAATAATTTTACTTGCACTTGCTGATCGGCCTTTATAGGATAAGGGCCGAATAACAATATATTGAGCCAGTTTGGCTCTCCTAACAGAAAATCAATAATCTACTTATGGCGAATAATCAATATACAGCTGAGTCCATTGAGGTCCTTAGCGGTCTTGATCCAGTTAAAAAACGTCCGGGTATGTATACCGATACCAGTCGTCCAAATCATCTTGGACAAGAGGTGATCGATAACAGTGTGGATGAAGCTTTAGCAGGACATGCAAAAACTATTAAGGTGACTCTACACAAAGATGGCGGCCTTGAGGTTGAGGATGACGGGCGTGGTATGCCGGTTGATATTCATCCAGAAGAAGGTATTCCGGGTGTTGAGCTCATTATGAGCAAGCTGCATGCGGGCGGTAAATTTTCGAACAAAAACTATCAGTTTTCGGGCGGTCTTCACGGTGTTGGTATTTCTGTGGTTAACGCTTTATCTAAACGTGTTGAAGTGACCGTTAAGCGCGATGGCAATCAATACTTCATGGCCTTTGAAGATGGCTTCAAGGTAAAAGATCTGGAAGTGGTTGGTGAAGTCGGTAAGCGTAATACCGGAACCAGCGTTAAGTTTTGGCCAGATAGCCAATATTTCGATAGCGAAAAATTCTCAATCTCACGTCTTAAGCATCTTCTAAAAGCTAAAGCTATTCTATGTCCTGGCCTTAAAGTGGTTTTTGATAACAAAGCTGCAAGCGAGCAGGATGAATGGTTGTATGAAGATGGTTTAACAGACTATTTATTAGAGCAGGCAGGTGGTTTTGAAAGGTTACCTGAAGCGCCCTTTACCGGTTCTTTGCAAGGTGAAGCAGAAGCCGTCGACTGGGCATTCATGTGGTTGCCTGACGGTGGTGAATGTCTCGCAGAAAGTTACGTCAACCTGATTCCAACGCCGCAGGGCGGCACACACGTCAATGGTTTGCGTAACGGCTTATTGGAGGCCATGCGCGAGTTTTGTGAGTTCCGGAATTTACTACCGCGTGGCGTCAAGTTAAGCGCGGAAGATGTCTGGGACCGTATTAGTTATGTATTGTCGGTCAAACTGGATGATCCACAATTTTCTGGCCAGACTAAAGAGCGCTTATCATCGCGCCAGTGCGCTACCTTTGTTGCGGGTGTGGTTAAAGATGCCTTTAGCCTGTGGCTCAATCAGAACCCGGTGATTGGCGATGCACTTGCCGAGCGAGCGATCAGCAATGCACACAAGCGGATGCGCGCGAGTAAGAAAATTGTGCGTAAAAAAGTCACACAAGGTCCTGCACTGCCGGGCAAGTTAGCCGATTGCGCTGGTACCGATGCCATGAGCAGTGAGCTGTTTCTGGTAGAGGGTGACTCGGCGGGCGGTTCAGCCAAGCAAGCACGTGATAAAGAGTATCAGGCAATTATGCCATTACGCGGCAAAATCCTGAATACCTGGGAAGTTGACTCTAATCAAATTCTGGCCTCGCAAGAAGTGCACGACATTTCGGTAGCAATTGGTTTAGACCCAAGTTCTGATGATTTAAGCAAACTCAGATATGGCAAGGTTTGTATCCTGGCGGACGCTGACTCCGATGGTCTGCATATCGCCACTTTGCTGTGTGCCTTGTTTGTTCGTCACTTTAGGCCATTGGTTCGTGCCGGCCATGTGTTTGTTGCCATGCCACCGTTGTATCGTATTGATGTGGGTAAAGAAGTTTTTTACGCGTTGGATGAAGATGAAAAGCAGGGCTTGTTGGATCGTATTAAAGCAGAAAATAAGCGTGGCAAAATTCAGGTGCAGCGCTTTAAAGGTTTGGGTGAAATGAACCCCAAGCAATTGCGTGAAACCACTATGGCTCGTGAAACTCGCCGTTTGGTACAGCTGACTTTAGGTGGTGATGGGGAGGCCGAGCATATTATGGATATGTTGTTGTCTAAAAAACGTGCTTCTGATCGTAAAGAATGGTTAGAGCTGAAAGGCAATAAAGCAGAAATTTAAAACGAGAAGTGAACTGTCGTGGAAGAAATGAATTACGAAGGTATTGAGAAAAAGTCGCTGGCGGAATTTACCGAACAGGCTTATTTGAATTACTCCATGTATGTGATCATGGATCGTGCTTTGCCGCATATTGGTGATGGCTTAAAACCTGTTCAGCGTCGTATTGTTTATGCGATGAGTGAGTTGGGTTTAAAAGCGACGGCAAAATATAAAAAGTCAGCACGTACCGTCGGTGACGTCTTGGGTAAGTTTCACCCGCATGGTGACTCTGCCTGTTATGAGGCCATGGTCTTGATGGCACAACCGTTCTCGTACCGTTACCCATTGGTAGATGGCCAAGGTAACTGGGGTGCTCCAGATGATCCTAAGTCTTTCGCGGCCATGCGTTACACGGAATCGCGTTTGGCCGCTTATGCTGAACTATTACTCAGTGAGCTGGGACAAGGGACGGTTAATTGGACGCCTAATTTTGACGGCACTATGGATGAGCCGGAAGTGTTACCCGCTCGAATCCCTAACCTGTTGCTTAATGGCACTACGGGCATCGCGGTTGGTATGGCAACCGATATTCCGCCGCATAATTTGGCAGAGGTGGGCAAAGCGTGTGTTCATCTATTGGAAAATCCTAAAGCTGAGCTGCCCGATTTATTAGAGTTTATTCAAGGCCCAGACTTCCCGACTGATGCAGAAATTATTACGCCAAGGGCTGACATTCTTGAGTTATACGAGAAAGGGCGTGGCTCGATTCGTATGCGAGCGCGCTTTGAGAAAGAAGAAGGCGATATTGTTATTACTTCGCTTCCGCATCAGGCATCGGGCTCTAAAATTCTTGAGCAAATTGCTGCTCAAATGCAAGCGAAGAAGCTGCCGATGGTCAGTGATTTACGTGATGAGTCTGATCACGAAAACCCGACACGTTTGGTGATAGAGCCTCGTTCCAATCGGGTTGATATAGAAGAATTGATGCGGCACCTGTTTGCGACGACTGATCTGGAGCGTACTTATCGCGTTAACATGAACATGATAGGTATCGATGGCCGCCCACAAGTGAAAAACCTGCGAGCCATGTTGAAGGAGTGGCTTGAGTTCCGCCACGAAACAGTTCGTCGCCGTTTGCAACATCGCTTGGATAAGGTGATGGATCGCCTGCATATTTTAGATGGTTTATTGATTGCTTATCTGAATATCGATGAAGTGATTCATATTATTCGAACTGAAGATAAACCCAAGCTGAAATTGATGGAGCGTTTTGATTTATCGGATCGTCAAGCAGAGTCCATTCTTGAGTTGAAGTTACGCCATTTGGCAAAGCTTGAAGAGATGAAAATCAAAGGCGAGCAGTCTGAGCTTGAAGATGAAGCGGATTGGTTACAGCTAACGCTTGGCTCAAAGCAACGCATGAAAACTTTGATCAAGAAAGAAATTGAAGAAGTGATCGAACAATATGGTGATGAGCGTCGCTCACCGATTGTTGAACGAAAAGAGGCCAAAGCTTTATCTGAAACAGAATTGCTACCGACTGAACCGGTGACTGTGATTCTTTCTGAGAAGGGTTGGGTACGTTGTGCTAAAGGTCATGATGTTGATGCTGTAGGCATGAATTATCGCTCCGGCGACAAGTATCTCGACTCAGCACAAGGCAAAAGTAATCAATATGCAGTGTTCCTTGATTCAACTGGAAGAACTTTCTCATTGTTAGCCAATACCTTGCCATCTGCACGAGGATTGGGAGAACCAGTCACTGGTCGGGTAAATCCTATTGCTGGCGCTGAGTTTATGGCGACAATGATGGGTGAGGATGATGATAAATTCTTATTTGCGACTGATGCCGGTTATGGTTTCGTGGCCAAGTTCAGTGACTTGGTGACCAAGACTCGAAACGGTAAAGCTTTCTTGAATCTTCCTTCAGGCTCTAAGGTCGTTAAACCTTGCAGCGTCAAAGACCCAGTGAGTCAGTTCTGTGTTGCTGTATCTAATGAGGGTCGAATGTTGGTCTTCCCATTGGCGGATCTGCCGGAGCTGGCAAAGGGAAAAGGCAATAAAATCATCAGCATTCCAACGGCTAAACTTAAATTACGTGAAGAGTTTATGATTGCAGTCACTGCAATTGGCGAAGACGATAGCCTTGTAATTCATTCTGGGAAACGTCATTTAACCTTGAAACCTAAGGATCTAGAGCATTACCGTGGAGAGCGTGGTCGTCGGGGTCATAAACTACCGCGTGGTTTCCAACGTGTGGAAAACATTGAAGTTGAGCCCAAAAGCTAAGCTGTTACTGGATGAGAAATGAACAAAGGCCATCTTATGATGGCCTTATGTTTTTGATGAAAGTGGGGACTATTAAATTCAGGCTCCTAACAGGAAGCGCACTTGGCGTTCTATCCCAGTGCGCTGATGAGCTTCGACATCTGGTACGCGGGTTAGTTTAACTTCGCCAGCGGTTTCTATTTCTAACTCAATAGGTTCTTCACCTTCGATTATTGACTGATGTTTTATATCGGACTCGAGCCAGATACCAGGCTCAATGATTTCAAAAAAGGTCTGGTAGATATCGCGTTCAAAACTAAGGTTATGGATTAATATCGTTGGCTCAAGTTTGAGTTGTCGCATTGCTTTGAATAGTACTTGTAATTGCGTAATAAGACTCGGTTCTACTACCTCACAATCTTTACCTAACATTAACAATGATTGCTTAAAGCCCAAAAAATAAACCTCATTTTTGGGTAGCCAGCGATTGAATAGTCTCAATAACTGATGAGTATCTTGCTTATCAAGGCGCTCCCAGTTAGCTTTTATAACAAACCAGCTGCTATTTCCTTGATAGTGTTTTTTACCATTGCTATGTTTGAGGAGTTGCCTTAGTAATTGACTCTGACTCAGTGACTCTATATTGATTGAAGAGGGTGCATCTGGTTGCTTGTGGCCTTTCCACCAGCGACGAATTTTTCGAAAAGAAATTAGCAAGAGTAGTAACAACCAACTAAGGCCACTTATAATCCAGATCATGCCTGGCTGTGCAACAACCTGTGAAATTAGTGAGGCTTGGGCATTTGGGCTAAAGTATAGCGTAAGGTAGCCGTTTTTATCTTCCTGAAAATAAATATCAGAAACTACTGAGCGTAGGTCGCTGGGTAGTTCATCAGCTTCCAGCTTGAACAAGAGAGCCCCATTTCGTTGATAAATAGCAACTTTATAAACGCTATCATTTTCATACAGACCTTTTGCAACTGACTCAATGGAATCCGTGTCCTGATTGTGTATAAAACTACCGAGCTGACTGGCCGAGGCCGTTGTCAGCATTGCTGCATAACTGTTGATATAGTTCTGCTGCTGATTATGCTGTTGCTCTGTTAACCACAAATGAAGTAAGCCGCTGGAAAAAGCCAGCACAAGCGCAGAAAAAATCAGTGCCTTAGTATTAGGACTTTTAAGTAATGATGATTTAATACGGGTATCTCTTTACTGCAAATTACAATGGGCTTTTATTTGGGGTTAATATACCATAGTTTCCTGATATAAATAGAACCACGCAACAGTGACAGATTCCTTACTTCATGATGACTGATTATTTTTTATATGTATTTAATCAAAAAAACACTGGGTCAAAACCCACTATATTGGGGCTTGATCAATTAGCCGAGTATATAGTTGATGGTGGTGACAAGCCTGCGGATATTAGCATTTACACAGTATCTTCGATGGATCCCAGTGGGTTAAAGGCGGCTTTATACCAATCCAGTATTAGCGAGGGCTTTGATTACTGCCTGTTAGCAAAAAGTCAGATGTATGGTCCGTTTAAACTGGCCGTGTTTGATATGGATTCGACACTTATTCCGATCGAAGTTATCGATGAGCTGGCCGTGCAAGCAGGTGTTGGTGACGAAGTTGCCAGCATTACAGAGTCTGCAATGCGTGGAGAGCTGGATTTCAATCAAAGTCTGGAGCAACGGGTGAAACAGCTTAAAGGATTGTCCCGGCAAGCTATAGGGAGCGTAATTAGCCAGTTGGAGTTCAATCCAGGCGTAGAGAGTTTTTGCCAGTATTTTGTAGAGCAGGGGGGGGATATTGCTATAGCTTCTGGAGGTTTTATGCCCTTTGCAGAAGAACTCGCCCGTCGACTCCCTTTTATCCAGGTAAAAGCAAACCGACTGGTTTATGGCAATAAAGCACTCACGGGTGAAGTCGAGTATCCCATTGTGAATGCCGAAGTAAAAGCTAATAGCCTAACTGAATGGGCTCTTGATAGAGGGCTCTCTGCGCAGCAATGCTTAGCTGTCGGTGATGGCGCTAATGACCTTAAAATGCTGCAACAGGCGGGAATCGGTATTGCTTTTCGTGCGAAGCCGACTTTGGCTAGGTCTGCTGATTGTGTGTTAAACCTGGGCTATCTGGATAGTTTGGTCAAGTTGCTGCCCATTATCGAGCAGCAACATCAGACCTAAAAGTCGTTATCAGCAAAGTCATGGGTAAGCTTGGACATTGGTTTAGAGATGTAGTTACCGGTTACAAAATCCACACCTAAAGGCCAGATCTGAGCTAATGATGATGCTTCTTCCAAGTTGGTGATAATAGCTTTAGCGCCAACATTATGGGTGGCTGTTATTAGTGGTGCAATTTTGTCAGTCCCTTGTTCTTTGAGAACCTCAATCATGCGTCCATCGAAAGCAACATAGTTAGGGCGAACAGATTGAATCAACTCCAGCTCGTCAGCTTGTACACCGGATAGGCAGAACTGAATACCATCTTTGTTAAAGACATCTTTGAGTTCGATAGCTTTCTTCAAGTAAGTTGCCGCGAAGTGGCTTTTAAGAGTTAATATTAGGCTCTTACTATCAATTCCCGATTTTGCAATGCTTTGACGCACCCAGCGACTGGCATCTTCTCTTAATAATGTATTGGGGTGCAATGTCAGGAATAGCTTCGTTGCTTTACCTTCAGCTTTTTCTTTTGCTAGCATTTTCAAGCTGTGGGTAAAGGTGATTTTATCAATGTCAGCATCAATACCCACTTTCTCAAAGATTGGGAATATGCCCTTACCCAGTCCCCATTTGCCATCTTGCATCTTGTAGCGGAAGTAGCAAATGTACTGCTGATCGGGGCTTCCTTGTAAGCTCATCATGGGCTGATAGAAAAGAGTCATATGACCTTCGTCTCTTGCATGAACAAACTCATCGTACAAGACTTTCTCTTCTTCGTTTAATAAGCTATCGATTGATGGGTTGAATAATTCGTAACCTTTGCCACCATTATCCTGCACTTTATGACTGACTGCCGTTGCATGGAGAACGAGTTTATCAGGCTCAAGATCATTATCATGACAGGTTACGCCGCCGATACTGAAAGTAACATGAAGGGTTTGCTCTGACACTTCAAAGAGATGTGATCCAATTTCCGAAAGTAATTTTTTAGGTAACTCGTTAGGAGATAGCCCCTTTTCAGACATGATAATACCGAAGCTACTATCGCTGATACGAGCCATAATGGCTCTATCGCTAACATGTGATTTCATCCAGTCAGCAATGTCTTTTAATAAGTCATCGCAGGCTGCAATCCCGTATTCAGACCGGTATTTTGAGAACTTATCTATCTCAACTAAATAAAGAACGGTGTCAGTTTTAGTTTCTCGTGACTTGTCGGTAATATTATTAAGCCTATCCATAAAGGCTGGACGGTTATAGATCCCTGTCACCTGATCAATTTCACTGACTTCTTTTAACTTTTTAAGAAGCTCGCTTTGATCGCTAACTTCTCGGACCACCAGTTGCACACAGTGTTCATCGTCATAAATCGCAGAGGAAACGATAAAATCTGCTTCAAAGGTTTCGCCGTTGGCGTTTTTGCCTTTCAGTACTTGATTGACTTCTTCGCCACTTTTAGCTTGCTCTTTAAGCAATGATTTAATTTTGTTGGTATCTTCAGAGTCAATCAGATCCATAATGGTCATTACGATGATGTCATCTTCTTCGTAACCAAAGCGTTCAAGGTAGGCTGGGTTGGTATAAATATGCATACCATCATGGATATAGGCGATGGCATCTTTAGAGCTTTCCAGCAATAGCTGGTTTCGCTTGGAGATTTCTGAAACTAATTTGCTAGATTCTATTAATTTAGACTCAGCGTTAACCAACTTAAGTTCACGCTGGACAACTAAAGTAAGCAAATCTTTAGCGTTGTTTGGGATACAATCTTTTGCACCTTTAGCGATGGCGTCAAAGCGCTGTTCCTCAGAATAATTGCTACTCAGTAGAATGGCTGGGACTGATTGCTTTTGACTCTTTAACAAGGTTAATGCTTGCTGAATCGGCAGGTTATCAAGCTCATCCAAAAACAAAGCTTGTTGCCACTGCTTTTCATCGATGGCTGCTTTTAGCTGCTCGCTGTTCGCAACAACTTGATGTCGAATTGGGAGGCCCTGATTTTTCAAATGGCTGGCCAGCTGCTCACTATCATTAGCCGAGTTTGAGAAAATCAGAGTATTTACTGGTGAATTATTGCTTTGTTTTTTCATCACAAATTGAGTTACCTTGAGGATGCCTTATGGTATCCGCTTTTGAAAGAAAATGATTTAACTGCCCCACAAATTTAACATTAACTCGGATTGTTACCCAAGTCTGTTTAACCATTTATTCAGGATCTTTGTTGATAGTGAAACTGAATAAAGTTATCAGTTTCTATTACCTTACGAGTGAGCTCGATCTTAAACTCCTCATTAGGTGTCAAAATCGCGACCGTTTGACCTGAGCGATAGCCGAAAGGTGGCAAAATAATACTTGAGTCAACTCCCGCATTAGGCATTTCGGGAAGTAGCAGCCCGTTATGGTGATAAGCTGGCTTTGCATAGTCCCAGTCTAGTGTTACCCGAACAGGTTCCGCATCTGGTGATATTAACTCAACACCAATTAAGAATACATCATGCCCTTGCCATCGATTCCAACGAATCAAGCCAAGGTTATACATTTCTTGACCGTTTTTAAAATTCTTTACGGTGACGAGTTCATTGGTTTCGGCGTATTGTGAAGGGGCTTTTTCAAATGCGACGCAAAACCCGGCTGGGCTGACATCTTTGACCACACCATTGATCCACTGATATTTAACGCGTGTTTTAAGTTCTTTATAGGGGTTATCTTCTTTATCCAGCTTTCGTTGGTCAAAAGTGCGAGGTTTGTAAATTGAAGCGAAGGCATCTTCGTTCTTTCTCTTATCCTTGATATCCATGCCCCTTGGGCGGGATTGTTTCCAAACAAAACCGTGCTGACTCTCTTCTTGCTCAAGTTCTAATGATTCCACCTGAAAAGATGATGGTTTTTTTGAGGCACCAAAAAAGCGTTCATGCAACACTTTTCCGCCTCGCTCAACTAGAAAGTGATGAGAGCTTGCCAAACCAACTGCTACCTGGGTACTTACATTAGAGTTAATGCGTATAAAGTTACGCGTTTTAACGATGTTCCAGCTCTCCAGTACCTGTGCTTTTAAGTCTTCATCAAGGTTGAGTTGCGGTTGCTTTTTAAAACGCGCCAGAAATCCACCTCTTTTTTCCATCATGCTGTTTTCCAGCATGCCAATTGTCTGGCTTAAATCAATGCCGTACTTTTTCTGTGATTCGCTCTCAATCGAATTAGCTGGTTGGGGAGGTATTTCAGTGTCTGGCAAATAGGCAAATAAAGTATCTTCATTGGTTGTTGGTAATAGTTCTACATAGCTGGCTAGAACTTGTAGAGCTTCATAAATAGCGCTGGCCTCACCATGCTTCATTTGATAAGGGTTGCAAGTTGACAAGGTCAAGTTTATCAATAGTTGCTTCTTGACAGAGTCTAAAGGAGCTGAAGACTTTCTGAGCTTATGTTCAAAGAAATTATTGCTGGTCGCTAACTTAAAAATAATGTTTTGCTGACGCCATATTTTGCCGCCTACTGATTTGTAAAGCTGGTAGCGTTGTAACTGGATTTCGCCAAGATAATGTAACGAATTAGCACAAGCAGCTGGTAAGATTGTAGTGCCATATTTGTCTAATAGCTGTGGGTCCCGACTGAGATCTTCAATCACAGCATTGAAGCCAAAAACTAGCTCAGAGGCCAGGGCATGAACCAACTCAGATGCTGACTGTAGTTTTTGCGAATATTTCAGTGGGCTATGAACATAAACTTCAGATAGTGAGTCTATGAGTGTTTCACACATGGGAACGATTGCTTCCAGGATTTGCAAACGTTCTTTGGGGGCTAGAGGAGACTGGTTGAGATCGTATAGATAATGAAAGACCTTGGAGGCAGTTTCTCCCATATCAGCAATTGGCAACTGTTCCAACCATTGCTCAGCGGCTTTCACGCTGGCTGGAATATCAGCCACCATCGTTTCATTTCTGACTCTTACTGTTAGTCCCAATTGTCCTTGAGTTAAGGCCACTTCCTTTCTCCTTAGCCTAGTGCCGGCAATCTAGCTTTTATTATTGCATGAAGTGCTGGCTTTTATATTATCGAATAGGCACACATAGCGCCAGTTTTATTTCTAACTAAGTTGTTGATTATCTATAGTTAATAAGCCCAAATCAATTGGGGTTTTGCTGGTCTTGCCGGCTTCCTCTCGGACCAGTTTGGGCACTAGAAAACCAGCAAGGAGAGAATTAAGTTCTTGCATAATCTTTACGGCTTGCGTGTCTTCAACGGCAAAATGGTGAGCCCCGCTTACTTTATCAAGCTGATGTAAATAATAAGGCTGTATATGATGAGCGAATAATTTTTCACTAAGCTCTGCTAAAGTTGTGCTATTGTTGTTAACTCCTGCTAAAAGTACGCTTTGATTGAGTAGGTGGATGCCACTCTGATGCAGTCTTTTTGCTGCTTTAGTAAAAAGCTCACCCATTTCATTGGGATGGTTAATATGGAGCACCACAACGGGTTGCAGACGAGTCTGGGTCAGGGCGTTAATTAAACCTTGAGTTACACGCTGCGGAATAACCAGCGGTAAGCGGGTGTGAATACGCACTCGAATTACAGTAGGAATGTTTGCCAGTTGTTGAATGAAGTCGGCTAAATACGAGTCATTGACTGCTAAAGGGTCGCCACCGCTTAGAATCACTTCATTGACTTCAGGGTGAGTCGTTAAATAATCGAAAATTGCCTGCCAGCCACTGCGTCCCGCTTGGTGCTCTTGATAGGGGAACTCACGACGAAAACAATAGCGGCAATTGATGGCGCAGGTGGTGGACAACATGACCAGCACCCGTGAGCGATATTTATGGAGCAGTCCGGGTATTTTAGACTCTTGTTCTTTTAATGGATCGGAGACAAAGCCGACAACCTCCTGATTTTCATCGCTTACAGCTAAAACTTGCCGCAACAGCGGATCATGAGGATTACCTTTTTCCATTCGCTCAATAAAGGGATCTGGTACTTTTTGTACAAATTGATGCTCTGCAAGAATCGAATAAGGGAGGTCATCGATAGAAAGGTTTAATCGAAATAAGAGCTCAAAAGGCGAAGAAACTGCATTCGAAAGCAACTTTTTCCACTCTCGCTCCTGCCAATATGAATCATTTCGCGGTAGAATCTGCAGGTTTTGAATCATAAACTCATTGATATCCAGAGGAACACATGGGAACAATTACCACTAACGACATACGTAATGGTACAAAAATAATGCTCGACGGCGAACCCTGTACGGTTGTCGACAACCAATTCGTCCGTCCCGGTAAAGGCCAAGCCTTCAGTAAAACCAAAGTATTATACTTGCTAACAGGCCGCACCGTCGAAAAAACTTTTAAATCCGGTGAAAGCATCGAAACAGCTGATGTTATGGATACCGAGATGGAATACCTCTACAACGATGGTGAGTTTTGGTACTTTATGGATCCCAACACCTTCGAGCAAGTATCAGCCGACAAAAATGCCGTAAGCGACAAAGCTGTATATTTGATCGAGCAAGATAAATGCTCAATTACATTATGGAACGGAAACCCAATCGACGTAACCCCCCCCAATTTTGTAGTGCTCGAAGTAACCGACACCGACCCAGGATTACGTGGCGATACTTCCGGCGGTGGCTCAAAGCCAGCCACTATGCACACAGGTGCAGTAGTCAAAGTGCCTTTGTTTGTGAATATTGGCGATAAGTTGAAAATCGATACGCGTACTGGCGATTACGTTTCACGCGCCTAGCTGGTTAAATTCTCGCTATATAGCGTTACGCTGATTTTTAAAAAAGCTCGTTTAGTTGATCTAAACTCCCTCCATTTAAAAAATCAGCAAGTCTTGTCTAGCAATAATTTCCCTGCGCTAGGTAGGGACGGTGATAGTAAGGGGATTGCATTAGCAGGTTGGTAGGGGCAGGCCAATGTGCCTGCCCTTATTAAATACTAATGTATGTTTATAGGATGGGTTAGCTTGAAAAGCGTAACCCATCAATCACTAAAGCTAACCTTCGACTCAAATCTATGACTCACTGGAAACCTTCAGCTTCACTACAAAACCTCAAAGCCCGCGCGCAGTTGCTATCAACAATCCGTGGTTTTTTTGCCGAGCGAGAAGTGCTTGAAGTGGATACGCCTGCTTTGTCACATCATGGGGTGACCGATCGCTATATGCGCTCAATGACTATAGACGTTAGTTCAAAAGAGCTGGGCTTTTTACAAACTTCACCAGAATATGCCATGAAGCGTTTATTGGCGGCGGGTTATGGCTCTATTTACCAGATTTGCAAAGCTTTTCGGCAGGATGAGATGGGGGCTAAGCATAATCCTGAGTTCACCATGTTGGAATGGTATCGATTGGGTTTTGACCATTTGCAGTTGATGGATGAGGTCTATGAACTTGTGGCTAAGGTGCTTGGGTCGAAGCAGCGACAGGATCTGAGCTATCAGCAGGCTTTTATCGAATTCCTTGATATCGAACCATTATCGATTAGTGACGAAGCACTTGAGCAGTTTGCCCGTTCTAATCTGGGGCTGCTTCCTGAAGATTTGGAACGTGATGATTACCTGAGTTTGTTGTTTGAGGATAAGATTGAACCGCAGCTTGGGCGTAATGATTCGGTCTGTTTTATCTACGACTATCCAGCCAGTCAGGCTGCTTTGGCGCGAATTTCAGAGTCTGATCCGCGAGTTGCTCATCGTTTTGAGTTGTATATTGAGGGTGTTGAGTTGGCCAATGGGTTTTATGAGCTGGCTGATAGCAAGCAACAACTGGCACGCTTTAAGGCAGATAATCAGTGGCGGATGAGCAATAATTTGCCAGAAATAGCCATTGACCAAAGCTTTATCGCAGCATTGGAGCATGGCTTGCCCGAGTGTTCTGGGGTTGCTTTAGGGGTCGATCGTTTATTGATGGCCAAACTTAATAGCAAGGATATTCAAGACGTCATTGCTTTTCCCTGGGATCGAGCTTAGCGAACCAACAGATTGTCTAAGCCGCTGAAGGCGCTTTAGCCATCGGTTGCTTTCTATTACCTTCAATTCGTCTCGCTGTATTCATCTTGTCATAAGTCCGTTTATCGGCTAAACCGACAAACCGCCTTTTATCTTTCAAACGAACCATAAACAACACCTGGTCTTGTGTTAAGTCATCCAGAATATGCTCAGTACGCTCGCTGACTCCTAACATAGTGACCATTTCTTTGTTGATTTTGTTGAAGGATTCAAGCTGGTTGATGTTTACCGTTTCGCAGAGGTAGTGGTTACTGTCTCCAGGAAGGGTAAAATTACGGAATGAAAAATGACCGTTGCCACTTGGAAAGTCGCCGGCGAGAATTGTGATCTTAGACATAAGAACTCCTTGTTTCCTCAATCTGGCTAAACTGTTCTCAACATAAGTCATCTTGAGAAAAGTGTTAGCAGTTTCTTAAACATCCTGTATCTCCTTATTACCTGCCTTTATAAGCGATAGTTATAAGGATTGCTTCTAGTTGTACTTGAGAAAGGATTTCTCGTCAATAACTGTTGAAAAAATATACAGAAGATACGAGTTTAAAAACACTTTAATAATGAACTATCAATCACTTAGCTATTACGCCAGTGCTCAATCAGAGTGCGTGAAATGGAGTATTTATAGGGTAGGATAAGCTGACTACAGCCAACTAACTCATTGATTTGGGAGCGAGTAAACCAGTCTGCATGTTCCAATTCGTGGTCCTTCAACTCAATCGAAGGGTGTGTTGCTTCAGCGGTAAAACCTGTCATTAATGACTGAGGGAAGGGCCAGGGTTGCGAACCAAAATACTGAATATTGGTGACCGTTAGCCCCGCTTCTTCGTTAGCTTCGCGTGCCACTGCTTGTTCCAGACTCTCTCCAGGTTCGACAAATCCCGCAATCACCGAATAGCGATTCTCCGGCCATTGAGCCTGGCGTCCCAATAAAATTTTGTCCTGATAAGTGATAGCACAAATCACCGCAGCATCGGTTCGTGGATAATGCTCTTTAGCACATTCTTGATTACTGCATTGACGAACGAAACCAGCCAATTTGGAGTAGGTGGCATGGCCACAATAGCCACAATACTGATGAGTATTGTGCCAATGTTCAATGCCTATCGCCACGTTGGCTAAAAATGATTCAGCTTCTGATAATACGGGTAATAGCTCGCGTAAGCCTTTCAGCAAGACAGATGGAAACTGCTTGATAAAATAATCTGGTTCAGTCAGCCGGTAACTGAAATAGTGCTTGTTCAGGTCAGCCTCTTGAATCTGACCAAGATAGATTAAGTGCTTGTCTTGAATCTCCTCAACGGTGTCGGATAATTCGCTCCAGTTTAGCCACAGAAGACTGTCATCTTGAGTCAGCAATTGCTGACGGTGGACTGGCAGGATACTGCTGTCTGCTTGTTGTGCGAGCTCGCGAAGATGAGCGGGATTGATTCTTAGTTCAGCCTGTCGATCCAGTTGATCAAATTGCAGTGCAAACATGATGTTCTCTTTTTTTCGGCTCTTGGGGCTATTGGTCTATTGGGCTATTTATGGGTTACGGGTACCATTGCATGACAACGTACAATGAGCTGATGGATACCGCAAGCCAAAGAATGATGCCCAGTAGCATTGAACGAAAGGGAATTGCCTTGATTGCAGCTTTATTCAGGCTGGTGCCCATCCATAGCAGGCTCAATGCAAACAGATTCTTTGAAGCTGGCTTGATGTAAGTGCCCACTTGCGCCATAAGTTCAGGTGACATAAGGAAACTACTCACAGAGCTAGCCAGCAAGAAAAATACGATAAATAGCGGCAGGCTGAATCTGATTTTGCCCGAATGTTGCGACATAGAGGCAATGATAGCCAGAGGAATAATCCATAATGCGCGTGATAGTTTGGTGGTTGTTGCGACTTCGAGTGCTTCTTCGCCATAGACGGCAGCGGCACCAACCACGCTACTGGTGTCGTGGATACCTAGCGCAGCCCATAGGCCAAACTGGCTCTGGGTAAGGTCCAGCCAATGACCAACCGCAGGAAAAACAAACAAAGCCACCGCATTTAAGATAAATACAATCGCCAGCGATATGACCATGTTATGGCTACTGGCTTTGATTGATGTACCCACTGCAGCAATCGCGCTCCCGCCACAAATTGCAGTTCCAGAGCTGATCAGCCAACCCTGTTGCTTGTCCAGTTTAAACAGTTTCGCAATCAACAACCCTAATATTAATGCCCCGGCAATAACGCTTACTGTTAATACGAAGCTGTCTTTGGCGGTCCCCCATAACTCAGTTAAGGGAAGACTGAAGCCTAGTAGCACAATCGCGATTTTTAGTAACAGACTGGCCCAGCTGGCAAGGGGGAAGGACTGCCGATCAGCAAAGAACCAGCCCCAGATAAGTCCGGTAGCCAGTGCATAACTGGCAGGGAGCAGGCTGAATACACAGGCCATGCTCAATACTAAAAGCACAATATTAGCCGGTGTAAATGGGAATATTTTGACTGGTTGCACGTTGATAATTAACTGAAAAATTAAGCTTAGGAGTTTACAGCCCTTTGCTTTGAAGTTCATTAGCTTTCTTTAATATGGTTATCTTTTACACACTTTGTTACAGCCTTTTTATGAAAAAAACTAAAAAAGTGTTTTACAGAGTCGGTGTTATATCTTAGTATAACACCATGTCAGCAGAACACTGACGGTAAAAGTCTCTGTTCTGCTAGGTTAAGATGTTGATTTTGATAGCTTTGTATTCAAAACAACAGAAGGTAACTGCCAACAGGTAGCTAAATATGCAAATACATTGGGACGACACACAGCCAATTTACCTGCAACTGCGCGACAGGGTTTTGAATATGATCCTCGATGGCAGCCTGCAGGAAGGTGATGCCTTGCCCTCGGTTCGGAACATTTCAGCGGAGTATAAGCTGAACCCGATAACCGTATCCAAGGCGTATCAATTATTGGTGGAAAGTGAATTAGCAGAAAAACGAAGGGGATTAGGCATGTTCGTAACAGAAGGTGCGAAAGAAAAGTTATTGAAGCAAGAGCGTGAGCAGTTTTTAACTGTGGAATGGCCTGCGTTATTACAAAAGATTGAGCGTTTACAAATTTCACTGGATGAGTTGTTTAAGCGCACAAAGGACGAGGAGAGCGATCATGAGTAATATCCTTGAAGCTAAAGGACTCAATAAGAGATATGGCAGTTTCAAAGCATTGGATAATGTCAGCTTTGAGCTAGCGCCAGGACGTATTTTGGGCTTAATCGGCCCAAATGGTGCGGGAAAAACAACATTACTAAAATCAGTGTTGGGTTTAACACCCTTCGAAGGCGAGCTTAATATTTTCGGTCTCGATCCGCATAAACAGCGCGATGAGTTAATGCAGCGCGTTTGTTTTATCGCTGACGTGGCTGTGTTACCTCGCTGGATTAAAGTAAGTCAGGCCATCGACTTTGTAGAGGGGGTACACCCTCGCTTTAGTCGTGAGCTGTGTGAGAAGTACTTGGAACAAACAAAAATAAAAAGGAATAGCCGTGTTAAGGCCTTATCCAAAGGAATGGTGGTGCAATTGCACCTGGCCTTAATTATGGCGATTGATGCGGATTTGTTGATTCTGGACGAACCAACATTAGGACTGGATATCCTGTTCCGCAAGTCATTTTACGAGCAACTGCTGAACGATTATTTCGACGATAATCGAACCATAATAATAACTACGCATCAGGTCGAAGAAATTGAGCACATTTTGAGTGACCTCATTTTTATCCAGGATGGAAAGATTGTGCTGGATGACTCGATGGACGCGATAGCAGAATCGTATTTTGAAGTCATGGTTGAGAAGGAGTTTGAGGAAGCTGCCTTAGCGATGAAGCCAATGAATGTCAGGGAAGTCTTTGGACAAAAGGTATGTCTATTCAACGGCGTCGCTAAGGAGCAACTTCAAGAGTTAGGTAAGGTTCGCAAACCGAGCGTAGCAGATCTGTTTGTTGCCAAGATGAAAGGAGAGGCCGCATGAAAACGTTTCTAACCTTATTGAAAAGAGAATACTGGGAAAATAAGACCGGTTTGCAGTGGGTGCCGATGATTATTGGTGGTATTGCAGTATTTGGTGTCTTCCTTGGGGTCTTTGTATTTAGCACCAGTAACGTGCAAATCAATGGTGTCGGCAGTCATGACTTGACCAGCTTATTCAAGTTGTATGACGTCAGTGTCGATCCGCGTGCTAAAGCCATTGGGGTGCAGATGGGCATTTATAGCGGTATCTTCAGCTTTGGTATTGTGCTGGCTATTGTAGGTTTCTTCTACTGTTTAGGCGCACTATACGATGACCGTAAAGACCGCAGTATTTTGTTCTGGAAGTCGATGCCTGTGTCAGACAGCATGACAGTGCTTTCAAAAGTGGTCACGGTTATGGTTGTTGCTCCCTTGTTTGTCTGGGTGATATTACAGTTGACCACTATCGCCATCATGATTCTAGGCACTCTTTTTGCCTGGATATCAGACGCCAGCGCCTGGCATAACATTTGGCAGCCATCGAATCTGTTTGTGATTGCGTTCTATCAGTTACAAGCGCTGTATGTTGCTACTCTATGGGCTGCACCGATTATTGGATATTTGCTGCTGGTTTCAAGCTGGACCAAGAAGGTGCCATTCCTGGTAGCAACAGTGCCAGTAATATTAGTCATTATTGCGGAAAGTATCGTAACCAACACAGCTTACGTAGTTTCCTATATTGGCGAGCGCTTTGTGATGATATGGAGTGCTTACATTACCCCTGTCGGTAAAATCGCCGGTGATTTCAGTGATGTTATTGATGACGATGTTTCGGAATTTATTGAAGAGGATTGGCTTCCTTTGAGTTTCGGTGAGCATCTAATGGATATGGATTTGTGGTTCGGATTAGCGTTTGGAGCAGTTTTAGTGGTCGGCGCTATTATGATTCGTCGCTACCGTGATGAAGCTCTATAGCTCATCACGGTCGGATTAAAGGAGAAAGATTATGGTGTACAATAAACGAAGTACTCAATGGTTAAGTCGAGCGTGTCTTTATATAGGTATTGGAGCCTTGTTGACGATTGTAGCCATTCAATGGAATCAATCAGTACCAGAGATTGAGGTGCTTAACTCACTGGAGACTGTGAACAAAATCCAGCTTAGTATAAAGAACTTTTTTAAGTAAAAAGAAGGGCTGTTCTTCAGCCCTTTCTTCTATTCTTATGATGGTGCCGGTCATATCAATGCTCAAATAATGAGCAAAAGAGAATCAAATCATTCCAGGGATCTCCATAAAGTGACTGTTTCTTATGCAAAACAGTCACTTCATACCTTAAAGCCATTGCAAAAAATCTTGACAAGTAAGCATCGTTATATTGCTTGCTTATAAGTAGAAATTATTGATAGTATGCCTTTTATAAGTGGTATGACGTCTTACCGTCTTCCGTTTACTTTTGTTTATAGCGAACAGTTAATTCCTATCGATGGGGGAAGGAATTGTATGAAAAATACAGGGTTAAACCATAACAAGTCTCCAATGACACGCTTATCCAAGATTGCAGCGGGCGTTGCCTTAGCTGTATCGGCTACCAGTAGCTACGCGGTCAATTGGGATACTGAAAATTACGATGTCAACTTTGATACCACACTCTCTGTGGGGGTTGGCGTACGTGTTGAGGAACGTGATCGTAACCTGGTCGGTAAGGCGAACCTTTATGAATTAGAAACTGGCAATCCTATTTCTAATTTATACGGGTCTGGCACTGTACCAGATGGAGCATGGTCGAATAATGCCGATGATGGTAACTTGAACTTTGATAAAGGCGACTTTTTCTCGCAAGTCATCAAAGGAGTGCATGAGCTGGATATTCGCCATAAAGATGGTGACCAGGGTTTATTCGCACGTGGTCTTTGGTATTACGATCGAATTCTGATGGATACTGAGCTTCCTTTCCGAGATTTAGATAGCTATCCTGCGGGTGGCTATGGTGGTGATCGTAACACTGCAAGAACCGAACAAGGTTACGATGCCCGCATGCTTGATATGTATGTTTGGAAAACATTCGAGTTCGACAGCGGTAATGTCATGCAGGTTCGTTTGGGTGAGCAAGTTATCAGTTGGGGTGAGAGTACTTTTATTCAACACAGCTTATCCGAAGCTAACGCAGTTGATTTGAGAACATTAAGAAACCCCGGCGCAGAACTTAAAGAAGCTTTTATTCCAACCAGCATGATCTGGACTTCGTTTGATTTAAGCCAAAGCTGGAATATGGAAGCGTTTTATCAATTTGAATTTGAAGAAGTTAAATTTGATGAGCCTGGCACCTTTTTCTCAACTCGCGATTTCTTGGGCCTGAAAGGTTATGAAGTACACTTAGGCTTTGCTCAATATTCTGAAGGCCAGCCTGGCACAGTAGCATTAAGAGAAGAGACTCGCTTTGCTGATGACCAAGGTCAGTTTGGTTTCAAAGTAGGTTATTTTACGGAGTATGGTACAGAGCTGGGTTTCTACTATATGAATTACCACAACCGCCGTCCTATCATTTCTGCTAACGCAGCTAATGCTCAGGGTGTGGTTACTGGTTTCCTGGAGTATCCAGAAGATATTCAAATGTATGGTTTCAGCTTCAATACAGCAACGGATAGTGGCCTGTCTGTAGCGGGTGAAATTTCTTACCGTGTTGATGAGCCATTACAGGTAGATGACGTTGAGCTGCTATTTGCAACGCTCGAGCCTATCGGTCAGATCCCGAGCGGAACAAGCCAGGTTGCCAATGGTGTTGGCTTAGGTGAAGAAATTTCAGGTTATCGCCTATTGGATACTGTTCAAGCTCAGATGACAATTACTTCATTGTTAGGACCTGTGTTTGGTTCTGATCAAACTGCTTTCTTAATAGAAGTTGGCGCTAATCAGATTTTGGATATGCCAAGTCAGGACGAGCTGCGCTTTGAAGCTGAAGGTACATTCCGTTCAGGTAACCCTGACCGTGCAGTTGACTATAACGGAAACGGCACTATTGAAGGGCTATTTGCATTAGATCCAACAGGCACTTCTCCTTGTGGCTTTAATCACCCAATCACTAATCAAAGAATTCGTACTGAATGTGAAGGCATGACACAAAACGGTTTTGCTGATGAATTTTCATGGGGTTATCGCATGGCAATGCGTTGGGATTATAATAATGTCTTTAGTGGTTGGAACATGTCGCCACGCATCGTATTCCAGCATGACGTGAGCGGTAACACGCCTGCGCCTATTTCGAACTTCTTAGAAGGTCGTAAGTCGTTATCAGCTGGTGTGAGCTTGAGTACCTTAAGTGCTTGGAAGTGGGATTTTGCTTATAACAGCTACTTCGGGGGCGGGTCTGCAAACTTGATTTCAGACCGTGATCATGTCTCACTAGCATTAAGTTATTCGTTTTAATAAAAGGGTTGTATAAGATATGGCTAAAATGATGAATAAATGGTTATTAGTAGGTGCAGTCGTTTCGGCAGTATGTTCAAGCGTTGCATCCGCTAAGGTTTCAGCAGAAAAGGCTGCGCAACTAGGCGGAGAAGTCTATACACCCATGGGTTCGATTCGCGCAGGAAATGAAGACGGCTCGATTCCTGCTTGGACTGGGGGGATCACCGAAGATATGATTCCTGAAGGTTATCAGGTGGGTGATCATCATCCTGACCCATTTGCTGAAGATGAGAAGCTGTTTACAATTGATGCATCCAATTACCAGCAATACGAAGAGCATTTAACGGTGGGGCAAGTTGCTTTATTTAAAGCTTATCCTGATCGCTACAAAATGCATATTTACCCAACTCGACGTAGTGCTTCTTACCCAGAACATATTTATGAAGCGATTCAAAAAAATGCCACTCGTGCAGAATTGATTCAAGAGGGTAATGGTATTAAAGGAGCTTCGGTTGGTATTCCGTTCCCATTTCCTGAAAATGGTCTTCAGTTAATCTGGAACTCGATCACACGTTACCGTGGTGTGTCAGTTGAGCGTGAGGTAGGGCAAGCTGCTCCATTACCTGACGGTAGCTATGTATTGGTTAAACTAAGAGATGAGCTTCATCATATCTATAATGAACCAGACATGACTCCTGAGAAATTAGAAGAGGGTAATGTTCTTTTCTTGTTCCGTCAGAATGTGACGGCTCCAGCGCGTTTAGCTGGTACTGCCTTATTGGTTCATGAAACCATGGATCAGGTGAAAGAGCCACGTAAAGCTTGGACTTATAACACCGGTCAGCGTCGTGTACGTCGTGCTCCAAACGTTGCTTATGATGCTCCGGGTACGGCCTCTGATGGTTTGCGTACAACTGATGATTTCGATATGTTCAATGGTGCGCCTGATCGTTACAACTGGACGATTAAAGGCAAGAAAGAAATCTATATTCCCTATAACACATACAAGTTACATTCTGATGAGGTAACTTATGATGCAATTATCAAGCCTGGTGTGATTAATTCTGACTTGGTTCGATATGAAAAGCATCGCGTTTGGGTGTTAGAAGCAAATTTGAAAGACGATACTCGCCATCAATACAAGAAACGTGTTTTCTATGTTGATGAAGATAGTTGGCAGATTGCTGCTGAGGAAATGTATGACGAGCGCGGAGAGTTGTGGCGTGTTGCTCAAGCATACTTGATTAACTACTATGATGTACCTACATTGTGGTCAACTCTTGAAGCCTATTATGACTTGCCATCAGGCCGTTACCTGGTCATTGGTTTAGATAATCAGGAAAACATGTACAACTTCAAAGCAGAGTTTAGTGGCTCTCACTTCACTCCTTCTGCATTACGTCGCGCCGGTAGACGCTAGTTAGACGATATAAGCGGCCGTTCCTTCGGCCGCTTTTTTTACATTTATAAAATAACCAGAGAATACTGTTCTGTATGAAAGCAATCATTAAGTATGCATTCCCTTTGGTGCTATTGGTCACCGGAACCTTTGCCTCGTCTTGCTTAGAAGCTAAAGCTGCGTTAATTGCTGATAAGGCAACAAAATCCTTACTCTTAGATATTGAAAAACTCGAATCCGGCCGGCTAATTACTGTTGGTGAGCGAGGGCATATTCTATTATCGGATAACCAAGGAGTTGACTGGCGGCAGGTTCCAGTTCCGACACGCGAACAGTTAACGGCTGTTGACTTTTTGGATGATGAGCGTGGTATTGCCGTTGGCTTCAGTCAAACCATTTTGCTAACCAATGATGGTGGAGAAAGTTGGCAGCTAGCTCACCAGGAAGACTCATTTGAGCAACCTGCATTATTTGACGTGCAGTTTATCAATGGTGGGCGGATTGTTGCGGTTGGTTCGTATGGATTATATCTTGAGTCGAGCGACCAGGGAGAGTCTTGGGAGTCTCATGAGATAGAAGGACTCGCTGACTATTATGGCTATTTTAGTCATTTTTATTCTTTGAAGACTATCACTGATGATTACTGGGTGCTTGCCGGTGAGAAATATATTGATGGCATTGATGAAGATGGCTTTGAAACTAGTTCTGCGTTAGTCGCAGAAACGCGCGATGGCGGGAAAACTTGGCAAAAATTGGCAACTCCATACGATGGTTCCTTCTTTGGAATTACAGTTAATGCTAGTGGCCACCTTTATGTTTATGGTCTGCGTGGCAATTTATACATTTCAAAAGATGAAGGGCAATCCTGGCAGGGGCAGTTCTTGAGTACGGCTTCAGGCTTCCATGATCTGGTTATTTTGAGTGCTGACAGTTGGGTGTTGGTAGGTACTGGTGGTGTCATGGTTTATAAAACACTGACAGACACCGTTATTAAAAAGCGTAAAGATTTAAAGGGCCGTACAGCCGTTGTAGCGGTTGATGAGGATACTTTAGTTGTTGTGGGTGATGGCGGTGTTGAACGCATAAGCCTATCGCAAGAGTAATTAGCCATAGTGTTCGTTTAAAGGTTATACAGAATGACAACAAACAAATTAGAAGCATTAGTCTCAAAGTTATTTTTCACTAAGCGAATGTTATGGATTGGTCTGTTTGCTGTTTTTACAGTAATAATGGCTTATTTCGTAACGCAGTTAAGAGTAGATGCGAGCTTTGAAAAAAATATTCCACTAAAGCATGAATACATGCAAACCTACATTGAGTATCAGGATCAATTTGGTGGCGCTAATCGTGTTCTGGTTGCTTTGGAAGATACCAGTGGAAATATTTTTAATACTCAATTCTTTGAAGCACTGAAAGAAACCACTAATCGCGTCGCGGGTATTGAAGGAGTGAATCAACCACAGGTTGAGTCATTATTTACTCCTAATACGCGATACATTGAAGCCAGTGAGCAAGGCCTGGAAGGTGGACCTGTTATTCCAGCTCGTTTTGACGGTTCTGATCGTGCTTTGAATGAGGTTAGAGAAAATATTCTTAAAGCCGGTATCGTTGGTCGTTTAGTATCTAATGAGTTCGGCTCAGCAATGGTTTCTGCTCAGTTACTCTCTGAGTACAACCCGACGGATTCTCAAGGCTCGGGTGAAGACGGTGACCAGATGGTGCAGACAGACTTCGTGCGTGTGGCCCATGATTTAGAGCAAATTCGTACCGACATTGAGGCAAAATACTCTAATGTTGAAGTACATATCATTGGTTTCTCTAAAATGATTGGCGATGTCAGTGATGCAGCTGGTGGGGTTATCGTTTTCTTCTTGATTGCTTTGGCCATCACAGCGCTATTAGTTTATTGGTACTCTCGTTCAATTAAATTAACTCTTTTACCGATTTTGACTTCGATTATCGCCGTGGTTTGGCAGTTGGGGCTTTTAACTGCTTTGGGATACGGTATTGACCCAATGTCGATTTTGGTGCCGTTTTTGATTTTTGCCATTGGTGTCAGCCATGGTGTGCAAATGATCAATGGTGTGCAACATAATGTCGCACATGGTATGAAGACCTATAATGCTGCAGTTGCAGCCTGTGCCGCTTTGATTGTTCCAGGTGGCATCGCTTTGCTCAGTGATACTGTGGGTTTCTTAACTTTGCAGTTGATTGAGATTGATATTATTCGTGAGTTGGCGGTAACTGCCAGTATTGGTGTTGCTGTTCTGATCTTGACCAATTTACTTCTGTTGCCTCTCTTGCTGTCTTACACCCATTTTTCTGACAAGTTCGTGCAAAGCGTTCGAGATCGTGAACATGCCCGCGAAAAGTGGTGGAAGAAAATTGCTGGATTTGCGCGTAAACCTGTCTCAACCATCGTTATAGTGGTTAGTCTTTTACTCGGGATTATTGGTTACTGGCAATCGTTAAACATGAAAGTGGGTGACTTGCAGTCCGGTGCACCAACTTTGAGACAGGACTCAACCTATAATTTAGATAACAAGTTCATTACGGATACTTATGCGATCGGCACTGACGTCATTTATGTACTTGCTAAGACTAAGACTGATGGTTGTACCTATTACGATATCATGAACAACATTGATCAGTTCCAATGGGAAATGAACAATGTTAAAGGTGTCCAATCTACTATTAGTTTGCCGCAGATAGCTAAAGTGGTGAACGGTATGCTAAGTGAAGGTAATCTTAAGTGGAAGGTATTACCGAAGGATGAAGCCGTTTTAGTGCAATCGATCAGCCGTGTAGAAACCAGCACAGGTTTGCTGAATTCAGATTGTAGCGTCATGCCAGTGATGATTTTCCTCGACGATCATAAGGCAGAGACTATTGAGCGTTTGATAGCCGAGGTGAAAAACTTCCGCGTTAATAAAGCGCATGAAGATGTTGAGTATCTCTTAGCAACAGGTCCAGTGGGTGTTATGGCAGCGACTAATGAGGCTGTGTCTGAAGCTCAGATCCCGATGATGATATGGGTTTACTTGGCAGTCACCTTATTATGCTTGATTAGCTTCCGTTCTGTACGCGGCACTATCTGTGTAATTCTCCCGTTAGTCGTGGTGTCATTCTTGGCGCAAGCATTAATGACCTGGTTGGAAATCGGCCTGACGGTTGCTACATTACCAGTTATTGCGCTGGGTGTTGGTATCGGTGTTGACTACGGTATTTACATCTTCTCAAGAATGGTTGGTTTTATTCGTTCGGGCATGAGTGTGGCAGATGCTTACTTCGAAACTCTGAAGCTGACCGGAAACGCGGTACTGTTCACTGGTCTGACACTCGCTATTGGGGTTAGCACCTGGTTAATGTCTGATCTGCAGTTTCAGGCAGATATGGGCATAATGCTGACGTTCATGTTCTTAGTGAACATGCTGGGCGCAATTATTCTATTACCTGCGTTAGCGGCTCTTCTCTATCGCCGCTAATAAAAAATAGTAAATACGCTAACAGGGCGTACCAGTTAGAAATAATGGCATCTAAAGTGAAATTTAGGTGCCATTTTGCTTTCAAATGGCCTAGAATTGACACAATTTATTTTTGATTTTCTTCACCCAATAAAGCGGTTTTGGAAAGGATAATGGTCGGTTCAAACACTTCTTCCAAGTTGCTAAATGATGTTAAGCAACTGATCGAACAAAAAGCATCAAAACGTCAATCTGAGCTCGTCAAACAATTCGCTGAAATTATCTACAGTAGTGTCTCTGAAGATGAATTTATCGAGCGTACTCCTGAGCAAATCTATAACTCGATATACAGCCTGTGGCAGTTCATTCAAGACTTTGATGGAACGAGCAAACTGCGTGTGCATAATCCTTCAAGTGATAAAAATGGTTGGAAAACCAAGCATACGATCATTGAGTTAAACCACGCGGATATGCCTTTCTTGGTTGACTCCATCCGTATGGAGCTTAATCGGCATGGTATTGATGTGCATTTGCATATTCACGTGCCAATGCAGGTTATGCGTGACAAAAATGGCAAAATTAAATCGGTTAATCTGTGTGTTGACGATGAGTGCGAAAAGAGCGGCAACATCGAAACACCGATGTATCTTGAGATCGATAAGCAACTCGACGATGAGACCATTCAGCAGGTAGAAGCTGATTTAAGACGAATTTTAGGCGACGTTAGAGCCACTGTTCGTGATTGGCAACCAATGCGCGATAAGTTGGCCAGTATCATTAATGAACTGGAATCAACGCCACCGCCATTGAGAAAAGATCGCATTGAAGAAGCGCTTGATTTCTTGCGCTGGGTTAAGGCGAACCATTTTGTATTTATGGGTTCTTTGACCTATGACTTGAAAAAGTCACAAGAAGACCTGGTGCTTAAACCGGTTAAGGGTAGTGGCCTTGGAACTTTGGCTGAAGCGACCAAGCAAAAAGCATACAGCTTGTCTGACTCACCAAAAGGTGCGCAAAAGCTGGCGCTATCCAATGAACATATTTTAGTGCTGACTAAAACCAGTACAGTTTCCTCGGTACACCGCCCAAGCCACATTGATTACATCGGTGTCAAACGCTTTAACAAAGATGGTGAAGTGATTGGTGAATACCGTTTCTTTGGCCTCTTCACATCTGCGGCGTACAACATGGATCCGCAGTTTATCCCTGTCCTTCGTAAGAAGATCCATAATGTGCTGGCTGAGTCGGGTCTAAAGCAGGGTGGCCATGACTATAAGGCGCTTAAGAATATTCTGGAAACTTACCCTAGAGATGAATTATTCCAGATCCCCACCTTGAAATTATTGAATGTCGCAATGGGTATTTTGCACATTCAGGAGCGTCGCCAGGTCAGAGCATTTGTCCGTCGCGACCCCTTTGGCCGCTATTTCTCGGTATTGTGTTTTGTGCCAAGAGATACCTATAACACCAAGGTGCGTCTGCGTATGACGGAAATCCTGTCTGCTGCATTCGGCAGTAAAGGGGAGATTGAGTTTAATACCCACTTCTCTGAGTCTAACCTGGTAAGAACCCATTTTCGTGTTCCAGTTGATAATGCTGAAGCGATTGAATACGACCTGGCAAGGCTTCAAGCTAATTTACAAGAAGCTGCTTTAAGTTGGGAAGATGTGTTGGTCGATACTTTTGCTCATCTTTATGAACCAGCTGAAGCTGCTAAGCTGCAAAAGAAGTATGCCAATGCTTTCTCACCAGGCTATCAGAATCAGCAAAGTGTATTGTCTGCTATAGCAGACATCAAACATATTGAGCGGCTTGATGAAGAGGGCCCCTTTGATATGTTGCTTTACAGAAAGCAGATTGAAGGCGGCTTGTTACGATTTAAACTATTTAACCGAGAACAGCCAATCCCTTTATCGGAAGTTTTACCGTTATTGGAGAATATGGGATTGACGGTTATTGATGAAACGCCTTATAAAATTTCATCAGAAGCGCTGGGTACTATATGGATCATGGATTTCAGCGTTCGATATGACCAAGAAATTGATGTTGACTCTATCCGTGACAAGTTCCAGCAAGCATTTGCCAAGGCTTGGACTAATCAAGCTGAGAAGGATGGCTTTAATCGCCTAATTATTGCTACGGGCCTCGACTGGCGTCAAGTTGCTGTACTGCGAGCTTATGCCAAATATATGTGGCAAATCGGTTTTACCTTCAGTCAGACCTATATTGAGCAAACACTTTCTCAATATGCAGAAATCGCTCATGGATTGGTTGAATTGTTTGAGCTGCGTTTTAATCCTGAACAAGAATTTAATGAGCGCAAATATAATGCACATAAACGTGATTTACGTAAGACGTTCGAACAAGTAAGCAATCTTGATCAGGATAAAATCGTTAATAAGTATCTTGAAGTGATCGATGCAACTTTACGTACCAACTTCTATCAAAAATCTTCTGACGGTAACGACAAAAGTTATATTTCCTTCAAGTTAAAACCTTCCATGATTACTGGTATCCCAAAGCCAGTTCCTATGTATGAAATTTTCGTTTATTCGCCTCGCGTTGAAGGTGTTCACTTGCGTGGTGGTAAGGTGGCTCGTGGAGGTTTGCGTTGGTCCGACCGTCGTGAAGATTTCCGTACTGAAGTATTAGGATTGGTCAAAGCACAACAAGTTAAAAACTCAGTCATTGTTCCAGTGGGTGCAAAAGGTGGTTTTGTTTGTAAACAACTACCAACCACGGGCGGGCGTGATGCATTCTTTGCTGAAGGTGTTGAGTGTTATAAAACCTTTATTCGGGCTTTACTTGATATCACGGATAACTATGTTTCAGACAAACTGGTTCATCCCAAAGATGTTGTCATCCATGATGAGCCGGATCCCTATTTAGTGGTTGCTGCGGATAAAGGTACTGCGACCTTTTCCGATATTGCCAATGGTATATCACATGAATATGGCCATTGGTTAGGTGATGCCTTCGCCTCCGGTGGTAGTAATGGTTATGACCATAAGGCTATGGGTATTACTGCTAAGGGAGCCTGGGAATCGGTAAAACGTCATTTCCGTGAAATGGGAATTGATTGCCAGAATGAAGATTTCACTGTAGTGGGTTGTGGCGATATGTCTGGTGACGTGTTTGGTAATGGCATGCTGCTATCCAAGCATATTCGGTTACAAGTTGCCTTTAACCACATGCACATTTTCGTTGATCCATCGCCTGATGCGATGGCTTCTTATAAAGAGCGCGAGCGCTTGTTTAAACTGCCACGCTCGGGCTGGAGCGACTACAACTCTTCCTTGATATCAAAGGGTGGTGGTGTCTTTGAGCGAAGTGCAAAATCAATCAGCCTAACGCCTGAAATTCAGGAGATGTTGGGCGTCAAAGCCAAATCGTTATCACCCAATGAACTGATCAATGCTGCTTTAAAGATGAAGGTGGATTTATTCTGGAATGGTGGTATCGGCACCTACCTTAAATCATCTAAAGAGTCTCACGCAGATGTTGGCGATAGAGCCAATGATAGTCTGCGCGTTAACGGCAACGAAGTTAAAGCTCGTGTTATAGGTGAGGGTGGCAATTTAGGTTGTACTCAGCTTGGTCGTATTGAGTATATGCTCAATGGTGGCCGCGCTAATACTGACTTTATAGATAATGCTGGTGGAGTGAACTGCTCTGACAATGAGGTCAATATTAAGATTCTTCTTAATGGTGTCATGGCTGAGCATAACCTGACCGAAAAACAACGTAATACTTTGTTGGCAAAAATGACCGATGAAGTATCGCAGATTGTTATTGAAGATAATTATCGTCAAATTCAATCGATCAGTATCACGGAATCACGCGCACCAAGCATGATTAAAGAGCATATGCGCTTTATCCATGCTCTTGAAAAAGATGTTCAGCTTGACCGTGAGCTCGAGTATTTGCCAAGCGACGAAGAAATGCTTGAGCGTGAGTCAAAAGGACAGGGCCTGACTCGAGCTGAGTTAGCGGTATTACTGGCTTACGGGAAAATGCAACTTAAAGACTCATTACGCATCCCTGAAGTCACTAAAGAGAAATATTTCGAGCGTTATCTGGTTGAGTACTTCCCCAAGCCGTTACGTGCTAAATATGCTGAAGTGATGGCCAAGCATCCGTTACGTGACGAAATTATTGCCATGAGCGTTGCTAATGAAATGGTCAACCTGATGGGCACGAACTTTGCTTTCCGTGTGATTGATGAAGTAGGTGCCAATATTGGTGAGGTCGCTCAGTGCTACGCAATGGCTAAAGAAACCTTTAATATGCAAGGCCTTTGGAGCAGTATCGAGGGACTTGATAATAAGGTTCCAGCTCAGGTACAGATCAAGATGATGTTCCAGGCGCGTCGTATTGTTCGTCGTGCTACGCGTTGGTTTGTACGCAATCGCAGAAAAGACCAAACGATAGCTGAGGTGGTTGAGTATTTCCGTGATGGTGTGGTTGAACTGCAGCGCAATGTTCATAAAACCCTGGAAGCCAAAGAAGCTCAGGGTATAGAGAAAGAAACGCAGCAGTTGATTGCTCAGGGTGTTCCAGAGAAACTTGCCCGTCAGGTCTCATTATTGAGCACTATGTTCTCAGCGATGGATATCATTGAGTTGGCGAAGCAGTATGATCTACCTATTCTTCTGGTTGCAGAAGTGTACTATAAACTGGGCGCTGAAATTAACCTGCATTGGTTCTTAACCCAAATTATTGCACAGCCTGTTTTGAATCATTGGCAGGCCTTTGCTCGAGCTGCTTTCCGCGAAGAGCTTGATTACCAGCAACGTAACTTGATTGAAGCGGTACTACCTTTAACTAATAAGTATAAGTCTGCTGATACTCGGATAAGGCATTTCCTGGCTGAGCATGACGATCTGCTATCTAGGTGGCAGGAAATGGTCACTGATTTCCGACAAACCAGTACCCATGAGTTCTCCAAGTTCTCTGTGGCTCTGCGCGAATTGCAGATTCTGGTACAACGAAGTCATCGACTGGTTAAATAGCATTAAATTAAATACCCAGCTCAGGCTGGGTATTTTTTTATGGGGCCTTTCCCGACTCAAAACGTATAAATCTGATATTGCCATAATTCGCCACAATTGATTCATATGGCTATCAGAATTAAGTGGTGTAATGGAATCGTCAAATAAACAATAGAGGAAAAAGCCATGTGTACATTAGTATTATCAGAAGAGCTTAAAGAGCCGGCCCGCTTTGCAAAGGAATTTGAGGCCTTTTGGAATTATCAATCAAAAGACAAAGAAACCTATGCTAAACAAGAACCTATTGATCAAGAACAGATTGATGAAACAATTAAGCAAGAGCTTGATGTTGAAGATAACTTAGTGATCGCCGAAAGACGTCAAGATCGGGGGTTTTTAGATATGGTCAAATATCAGCACCAGCCATAGAGACTTTAATTACTAGAGTGGGCCAGTGCTGACTTTTTGATTACTACAGTCCTTTACTGCAAGCGTGCTGCGGCATCAAGACGAATGGTTGAGCCATTTAAGTATTGGTTTTCAAACACTTGCTCCACAGTCAAGGCAAACTCAGAAGGTTTACCAAAGCGTGAAGGATTAGGGATACCGGCTGCGATCTGCTCACAGATTTCAGGAGTAATCTTTTCCATCATCGGTGTTTCAAATACACCTGGAGCGATAGCCATCACTCGAACATTGATACGGGCAAATTCGCGAGCTAAGGGTAAGACCATACCAACAATTGCAGATTTGGTTGCAGAATAGGCTGTCTGACCAATCTGGCCTTCATAAGCTGCAATCGATGCGGTATGAATAATGACGCCACGCTCACCATCTACCGGTTCGTTATTTTGCATGTGACGCGAAGCGGCGCGCGTCAACAGAAAGCTGCCGACCAAATTAATATTGACGACATTTTGAAAATATTCAGCAGGCATTGGGCCTTTTTTACTGTGTATAAGGCCAGCACCTAGTACGCCCGCGCAACCTACTGCTAAATTGATACCCCCCATAAATTCTGCGGCCTTGTCTGCTGCTGCATCAACATCTTTCTCATTACTGATATCGGTTTTAACAAACATTGCATCGCTACCTAGTTCCTGGGCGGCTTTTTGACCTTGCTCTTCATTAATATCAAGCAGAACGACTTTTCCGCCTTTCTCTACGATGTTTTTTGCGGTTGCAAAGCCCAGTCCTGAAGCTCCGCCACTGATGATTGCTTTCGATTGATTGAGTTGCATAGTGTTTTCTCATGACCAAAAAAGGGCATTGTAGCAACAGTCGACCTGAGTGCCAATTGGGTTGACTGTTGCTATTAGAGGAGGAGTGGAGTTTAGGAATAAAGTTTTGGTAACCCCTGTTCTGTATCACGACCTTCTGGCTTTGGTAAATATTTTAGTGCTTGGGCCAATGCCTGTCCCTGCCATGCAGGAGAGCTAGCAGAAGAGTAAAGCACTTCTTGTAGTTTTTCTAATTGTTCAGAAAGCTCAGAGTGCTTAACTGTCTGTTTAAGTTGGTTGAGGTTCTTAATCTGATTTAAATGTGGTTGATTACGACACCACTGCAACAATAGCTGTTGGGCAAGCTGTGGGTTATTGTTTCTACAGGCTTTATCAACTTCAGAAAGGCTGGCTTTCAATGTTTGTTCGGTTTTACTAAGAGTGTTACTAAGGTTGCTATGGCCACTAACCTTGTATTTGGGTTTGGTAAAGCGCCAAAGGATAAGCGTTAATAACCATAGGGCCGCCAAGACAATGCTGGTGATTTGCCAGAGGTTCAGGCCGTCTTGTTCAGCTGTATTCTGGATCGGGGTTTGCTCCATCGATTGTGGCGAACCGGAATCATTATCCAGGTTTTTAGAAACAACTGGTTGAGTGGGGGCGGACTGATCAGATTGTTCCCTAGCCATAACATCAATGGTCATAGCAGGTAATACTGCATAATCCTGTTGGTTGGTAATGGTATTCCACCAAGGAAGACGAAGTTCTGGAATAGTAACTTGACCAGCTTTGCTTGGAACGATGGCTATTTTTTCTATGTGATGGCTGGTGACACCTAATCGATTAAACAGTTGTTGATAGACGGGGCTATCGCGATAAATTTTAGCGCCCTCGACTTCAGGGAAGGCAATGTTCGGCAGTTGAGTTTGCAGTAACCCGGTGCCTTTGACCTTAAATTCTAAGGTGGCTGGAGTACCGACTGTGAACGTCTGGCTGCTCGGCTGCCAGTTGGCTTCTAATTTCAAATTGGTTGCTGGTATCCAGGGTTCTTCTGCTGTAGCCGGTTTCGGTTTTACCTTTACTTTATATTGGGAAGTACTTAAAGAAAGAGGCTTAGTTCGACTTAACCCCCATGGATTTGATGATTGGCTTTCATCCAAAACCGTTGCCGTGTAAGTCATCGGCTCGATAACTAGCTGACCACTTTGTTGCGGAAATAAGGCAAACTGCCTTTCAACCACACGATAACTAGTATTGCCCTGAACCATCTCAAAAGTACGATCATCGCCTAACTGTTCCAACACGGCTCCCGAAGCTTTAGGTAAAGTCAGGCTTTCATGGCGTGTCACAACCGAGCGATAGATTCTGACGGTTAAGATCAGCTGTTGTTGCACATAAACCTCTTCAAGGTTTAAGGCAGCACGTAGTTTGACTTTTGCTGGGTTGTCATCATCTTTTAATTCATCGACGGCGGGCAAAACACGAATGGTATATGAGTCAGCAGTTTCGTTGCCAAGCTTTGTGGCTGGTACAGTGTAAGTTCCAGCTTGTCTTGCCAATAACTTTATTTCCCAGCCCATTTCACTATAAAATTTGCCGTTAACCATAGTGCTGTTATTGAATTGCTGAACACTAAGACGTTCTAGCTCTTCAGGCAAATAGTCCAAGGATAAATTATTGGCTAAAGTTGACGGGTTTTGTACTATAATTTTTAAGCGAAAAGTTTCATTCTCACGGATTTCACCACGATCTAAATGGTACTGAACTTTAGCCTCTAATGTCTGTACAAAAAGAAGCCCAATTATTAAGAAGCAGTAAATGAATGTTTGTTTCATCATTTTGATTCCACACTAACTCGGTTTAGGTATCGCTACCACGTTTCATCAACGTGTTGTTTATGACCACGCTCACGATATTCCTGATACATTTTACGGCGTAATAAACCACCAGGGTCATCTGGCAGTCGCTTTAACCATTGTTCTAACTCCTGATCTTTTTCTTCTTCTTTAAACTGTTGTTGCAGTTGCTCTTCGGTTAGCTCCGGTTTCTGCTGCTGTTGCTCGTTTGGTTCTTGTTGTTGGTCGCTATTTCCGTCACTTTGTGAACTGTCATCTTGTTGCTGCTGTTCCTGTTGTTGCTCATTTTTTTCCTGTTCAGACTGTGAGGACTCATCTTGTTGCTTTTGTTCTTGCTCTTGTTGCTGTTGTTTTAGTAAGTCTTCAATTATCTTTTTATTATGCTGTGCATCCGAATGATCAGCTTTAAGCTCTAAAGCCTTATTATAAGACTCAAGTGCGGCTTTTAGTTCGCCAGCCAGAGCCTGAGCATTGGCTTTATTGTAAAGTTGATCAGCAGCCGATAATTGTTCGCCATCGACAAAGTAATCTTCAGCGGCTTTATAGTCGCCTTTACGATAAGCTGCTACAGCTTTCCATTGGGAATCTTGAAAAGTACTAAAAGCTTCATCAAACTGCTCTTCGTTGAGCAGTTTTTTTGCTTGTTGATCCTTGTTGAGAAAGATTTTTTCAAGTGGGTTCGCCTGTAACTCTGGACTGGAAACAAGTCCCAATGAGATAACAAAAACAATAGCGAACATTGAGCGGTGTTTAAATCCCAGTAATAAAATGGGTAGTGCTAAAAAAAGCACCCAGAATCCGGCATCTTCCCAACTATCAGCCATAACATCCTGCTTTTCCAACTTCTCATCAATAGAGAGCTGTTCTTGCTGTAATAATAAATCAATATCATTATTGCCAGCGGTCATCGGTGTTAAAGTTGCGCCTATCTCGTCTGCAAAATCGGCTAACTGATCATAGTTGAGTTTCGGGATGACAATATTGCCGCTATTGTCTTTCATAAATCCTGCGCTGTTTGGCATCGGAATCGGGGCACCTTCGGCAGTGCCGATTGCCAGAATATTTAAGTTATAAGATGTCTCTTCCATAATGCTTTTAATTTTAGACAGCTCACTGTCTTTAGCGCCATCGGTGATCCATATAATGTCGCCCTCGCCAGCGGCGCCATTGTCTAAAAGCTCAACTGCCTTCTCAATGCCTTTGCTCGGTAGACTACCCACAAGCGGCATCAGGTTTGTAGCAAGCACCCCGACCATATTGTCAATAGTATCGGTGTCGCTGGTTAATGGGCTGAGTACGAAGCCATCGCCGGCATAGACAACGAAACCTGTTTGCCCATCTTTGATAGCTTTTAAAATATCAGTAAGCTTAAATTTAGCTCGAGCCAATCGACTGGGTTTAACATCCTCGGCATCCATCGAGGCTGAAAGGTCAAGCACTAAAACACGTGACGCCAGGTTTGAAAATACAGGTTGCGGCAGCTTTTCCCAACTGGGCCCGGATAAAGCCATAACTGCCAAAAACCAGAAGATTAGTAACAGCGTCTTTTGCCATTTGATACTCTGTCCTAATTGGGATTTTGGCATTAACCAGTTCAGAAGGTGTTGATCAATGAGTTTGGCCCAGCCACTGGCTTGTTGACCGCGTGTCCTGTATAGCCACCACAATGCAATCACCGGGATGAGCAGTAGCCATGCCCAAGGACGAATAAAGTGTAGTTGGTTTATGCCAGAAAGAAAATCAAACATGATTTTCCTCCTGAACTGTTGAATGGTCATTTGTCGGGTCTTTTAAAGCTAAATTCATACGCCAACTAACCAGTGTTCGAATCAGAGTGGAAAACAATGAAATGAGTAGTGCTATACCCAATGGGATATAAAACAAGGCCTTAATTGGTCGATAACTTTGGTAATCGTCCTCAACAGGTTCGAGCTCATCAATGATGTTATAAATTTGTTCCATCTCTTTAGTGTCTCGTGCTCGAAAATAACGACCGCCCGTTTTCTCTGCCACAGCGATTAAGGTTTCTTCATCCAGCTCCAGGGAAGGGTTTATGCGACGATTGCCAAAGAAACGGTTTTTTACAATCATCTCATCTGCACCAACACCGATGGTGTAAATAGTTATTCCCGCATGCTCAGCAAGTTCTGCAGCCTGAACAGGGTTCAAGGCTCCGGTATTGTTTTGCCCGTCAGTCAAGAGGATTAATACCCGATTTTTTGCATTGCGATCACGAAGATGTTTAACCGCTAAGCCAATGCCGTCACCAATAGCGGTGCGTGAAGAGCCAGCTAGCCCTATTGATGTTTCGTCGAGCATGGTTTGCACGGTCTTTAAATCAAAAGTCAGCGGGGTCTGCAGATAGGCCTGTTCGCCAAATAGGATCATACCCACTCGGTCACCTTTGCGTCGTGCGATAAAGTCGGTTAACAAAGACTGAACTGCAACTAAGCGGTCGACTTCTTTATCGTCAATGACCATGTCCGGCATTTCCATCGAGCCAGAAATATCGAGACTCAGCATCAAGTCCCGACCAGTTGCTGGCAACTCCATAGCTTCGCCGACCCATTGTGGACGGGATAGGGCGGTAATTATTAGCGTCCAAATCAAAAACGTCAGCCAGGGGAAGCGTTTACTGCTTTTACCTTGTTGTTCTTGAATGCTACGCCAATATAAAAAAAGTGGTGCTCTTAATGCTTGTTGTTGTCGCTTGCGCTCTGCCAACCACCAGACAATAAAAGGAGTGGGCAGTAGCAGCCAAACCCAGAGCCAGACAAACTCAAACATGAGATTGTCCTCCGTGATCTTCCGTTGTCAGGGACTGAGTAAAGGCCGGTAGCTGTTTTAAATCAGGGAGCTGTTGTAACCATAAACTGGCTTCTTGTAAAAACTGATCTCTGTGGGCTGGATCAATGCTGTCTGGATTACGGTAAACGCCTTGTTCCAATAATTGCAGGCTCTGTTGGGTCCAGATATCGCTACCTGTCTGGTATAGTAAAATTATCCAATGTTTAGTATCCATTGCAGCAACTTGGGATTTTGGAAAATAACATAAGCTGGCGCGGCGCATTATTTGCTGGGTTTGCATCAACCAGTCGTTGTCAGCGCTGTGAACAATGTCGTCTAGTTCAATCAGCGCATATTGCGCAAAGCGTTTTCGACGTTGCTGCAAAATGGCTTTTGTGATTAGCAACACGATAACTGCCATAATGATGGCTGCTGCAATCCACCAACCAATAGCTAACGGCCACCAGCTGACTCCCTCAGGAAGGTGGATATCTCGTAGCTGTTCTAATAATTGAGCCTGTTGTGGATTTGCCATAAGTATTTTGTCTATGCTCTTTTATTGGATGCTGAACGATGACGATAGGGGTTGATTGCAAAATCACTCAGTTCCTGAGCGGTGCTGTACTCAACAAAACTGCATTGAGCTTCGTGAAAAAACTTTTTCGTTTTTATTAGCTTGTCATGAAACATTTCTTGGTAGCGACTCTTAAAGCCGGGTCTGGCAGAGTTTAGTGCTATAGTGTTATCACCATCAGACACAATAAATTCACCCGCTACCGGAATCGTCTGTTCTAGTGGGTCTGTAATCATCACGGTATGAATATCATTATGTTGAGCAAGGTTAATCAGATCCTGCTTACAGCTCTCTGATAGATTGGTAAAGTCGCTGAAAATATAAATTAAACTGCCGCCTTTAACTAAGTGACGTAATCGCGAAAGTGCGTCTGAAAGTGCATTGCTGTTAATAGTAAACGGCTTTTCCTGCTGATATATCGATTGCAGACGTTGGTTGTGTAGCTCAAGCATATGTTGCAATAGTCGCAGGCCGTTTTGGCGGCGATTGGAGGGCTTGAGCTCAACATGCTCCTCGGCTGTGCTTAATAATGCGCCTACCCGATTACCTGAGTTATGTGCCGTCCAGAATACTCGGGCGGCTTGCAGGCATGCTAATGTCGACTTGAAGCGCTTCTTAGAGCCAAAAAACATCGAATCCTGTAAATCCACTAACAAGAATACCGGTCTTTCTCGTTCTTCCTGGAATATCTTGGTATGCACCTCGCCAGTACGAGCGGTTACTTTCCAGTCTATGGTGCGAATATCATCACCGGGTTGGTATTGGCGAACTTCAGAAAATTCCATGCCGCGCCCTTTATAAGGCGATAAATGACCACCCACTAAGTGAGCTTTAGACTTTTTATTGGGCAATGGAATGCTATCACGCGCCCAATATTGGCAGGCAATTAGCTGCTCTAGACTTAACTCAATTGAATTTGAGGCCGCTTGCTGTGAAGTGATAGGTTTTAGTGTCATTAACAATCGATTCTTTAAGGAGTCGGAACTTGTTTAATTAATTCATCAATGATGGTATCTGCAGTAACACCCTCGGCTTCGGCTTGATAACTTAAAATAATTCGATGACGAAGAATATCAAACAATACAGTTTGCACATCGCCAGGAGTCACATAGTCTCGATTATTCAGCCAAGCATTGGCGCGAGCGCAGCGGTCCAGCGCAATTGTTGCACGCGGGCTGGCACCATACTCTATATAATTGGCTAAAGCGCCACCTATCTTCTCAGGTTGACGGGTGCTGATAATAAGTTGCACCAGATACGCTTCAATCTCGGGCGCCATGTAAGTCGATAACACTTCTTTGCGTGCTTCGAATAAATCGTGTTGTCCGAGTGGATTAGCGGGTGTTGATTCGCCGGTTAAGGCTTCCTGGCGGTTTAAAGCCAGAATTTCCGCTTCTGCTTCCGCTTCAGGGTAGTCAACGATGACCTGCATCAAGAAACGATCCAGCTGTGCTTCAGGGAGCGGGTAAGTCCCCTCCTGCTCAATTGGGTTTTGTGTGGCCATGACCAAAAAGAGTTGGGGTAGCGGGAAGCTGTGACTACCGACCGTAATCTGACGTTCAGCCATGGCCTCTAGCAAGGCTGATTGAACCTTGGCAGGTGCTCGGTTTATTTCGTCGGCAAGAATCATGTTGTGGAACAGTGGGCCTTTCTGGAAGTGAAAACTACCATCCTGAGGGCGATAAATTTCGGTCCCTGTTAGATCTGCTGGTAACAAGTCAGGGGTAAACTGAATGCGATGGAAGTCACCTTCAACGGCAGTAGAAAGTTCTTTAATGGCGCGAGTTTTAGCAAGGCCCGGCGCTCCCTCCACCAGTAAATGACCATCGGCCAGCAATGCTATCAGCATCTTATGAACGAGCTCCTGCTGACCAATAATTCGTGACTTAAGGAATTGTTCTAATTCAATAAATTGTTGTTTGATACTCATATTATGGGGTATCCAGTTATGGTAATGCTTTGTAAGCCGGATTGAGGATTAGTTCAATGTATAAAAAATGCTTCCTGAGTTGTATCAAAAAACACTTTAAAAATGCAACTAATTGTTTCTCCGCTAAAAAGAATGGATCAAATTAAACTGTTACTGCGATACACCATTCAAACGTTCGTTTGAAAAGTTGGGCTGTTCAGGTACAATCGAAGGAATAAACATTTTAAAGACTCTTGATCAGGAGACAGGCATGAGTGAAACTTCAGCAGGTAAAAAAACACGGGCTAAACAAGACCGTGTGGCCATCGTTTCAGGCTTGAGAACCCCTTTTGCTAAACAGGCAACCCATTTCCGAGGGATTAATGCCATTGAATTGGGCAAGATGGTGGTTAATGAGTTGATGGTACGCAGTGAGCTTGATCCTAAATTAATTGAACGTGTTATTTTTGGCCAGGTGGTTATCCTGCCGGAAGCACCCAATATTGCGCGTGAGATTGTGCTGGGCACACCGATGAATGTTCACACCGATGCCTATTCTGTCTCGCGTGCCTGTGCTACCAGTTTTCAAACCGTTGCCAGCCTGGCTGATTCAATTGCCTTAGGTGATATCGCCATTGGTATTGCCGGTGGTGCTGATTCTTCATCGGTGGTGCCGATAGGAGTCAGTCGCAAACTCCAGCTAGCCTTAGTCGACTTGCAAAAAGCGAAAACGGTCGGCCAGAAGCTTTCTATTATCAAAGGGCTGCGTTTTAAAGATCTGTTACCTGTTCCACCTGCTATTAAAGAATATTCGACCGGTATGACGATGGGCGAGAACGCCGAGCAGATGGCGCGTGACCGTGGCATTACTCGCGAAGAACAGGATGCTTTAGCCCATCGTTCGCACTCTTTGGCGGCTCAAGCCTGGGAAGAGGGCAAGCTGGATGATGAAGTGATGACCGCTTATGCTGAGCCCTACACAAAAGACCCGCTGCACCGCGATAATATCGTTCGTTTTGATTCCTCGCTTGAGGGTTACGCCAAGTTGCGTCCAGCCTTTGACCGTAAGTACGGTACTTTGACGGCAGCCAATTCAACGCCACTAAGCGATGGGGCATCAGCTGTCTTGATGATGAAAGAGTCACAAGCCAAAGCGTTAGGCTACGAGCCGCTAGGCTATATTAAGAGTTATGCCTTTGCCGCCATTGAAGCCACTCATGACATGCTGATGGGCCCGTCCTATGCAACGCCAATGGCTTTAAAGAAAGCTAAAATGCAGCTCAAAGATTTAGACTTGATTGATATGCATGAAGCCTTTGCAGCACAGACTATTTCAAACATTCAGGCTTTTGGCTCCACAGAATTTGCCAAACAAAAGCTCGGTCAGCGCACCAAAATTGGCGACATTGATATGGATAAATTCAATGTGCTGGGTGGCTCGTTGGCCTATGGCCATCCGTTTGCTGCAACCGGTACAAGAATGATTACGCAAACATTGAGAGAACTAAAACGTCGCGGCGGAGGAGTCGGCTTAACGACAGCCTGTGCTGCTGGTGGTCTTGGTGCAGCAATGATCCTGGAGGTTGAATAATGTCTGAGTCAATTTTTGAATTAGAAATGCAAGATGATGGTATTGCTGTCATTACTATCGACCTGCCGGGCGAAGCGCAGAATGTTTTGAAGCCTGAGTTTGGTGAGCAGGTCAGCGAGATCCTTGAAAAGCTATCTGATGACATCAGCGTTAAAGGCGTGATTATTCGCAGTGGCAAGGAAGGGAGTTTTATTGCTGGAGCTGATATCAGCGTTCTCAATAGCGTTGATACTGCGCAACAAGCCGAAGAAATTGCTAAAACAGGACAGCGACTATTTGCTCAACTGGAAAAGTTTAAGGTGCCAATTGTGGCAGCAATTGATGGGGCCTGTCTGGGTGGCGGTTTAGAGTTGGCGTTAGCCTGTCATGGCCGTGTGGTGAGTGATAGCCCAAAATCAAAGTTGGGATTGCCAGAGGTGCAGCTAGGCTTGCTACCTGGCAGTGGCGGAACGCAGCGTTTGCCACGTTTGGTGGGTATACCATCAGCGTTAGATATGATGCTGACTGGAAAGCAACTGTTCCCGAAGCAGGCTAAAAAGCTGGGTTTAGTGGATGAGGTTATACCTGCTGCGAATTTGATGAAAGCGGCTAACAGACGCTTGCATGAATTACGCAAAGACCGCTCAAAGAAGAAGCCTTGGACTTATTATCTGTCTTTGGCTGGCATCAAAGAACTGTTATTGGAAGCTAATCCGCTGGGGCGCAATCTGATCTTCAGTCAGGCTCGTAAGACTGTAGAGAGTAAAACTAAGGGCAACTATCCTGCACCCCATAAAATTATTAAATGTGTTGAAAAAGGTTACAGCCAGGGGTTCGATGCCGGTCTGGCCATAGAAGCCAAGAATTTTGGACAGCTGGTAGTTACGCCAGAGGCTAAAGCATTAATTAGTATTTTCTTTGCCACAACTGAACTGAAAAAAGACAAAGGCGTTGATGGTGATGCTGAGGCGACAACCGTCGATAAAGTGGGCGTGTTGGGCGGTGGCCTGATGGGCTCAGGCATTGCTTACGTTTCAGTGGATAAAGCGGGTAAGCAGGTTCGTGTTAAAGATGTTAGCGCAAAAGGTGTTAATGGTGCGCTCAATTACAGCTGGAAAATCATTAGCAAGAAAATGAAGCGGCGCATTATTTCACCCAGCAACGCACGTAATACCATATCTTACTTGACCGGCTCTACTGACTACAAAGGGTTCAAAGACTGCGATATGGTCATTGAGGCAGTGTTTGAAGATTTAGATTTGAAGCATCAAATGGTAAAGGATGTAGAAGAGAATTGCTCCGAGAAGACTATTTTTGCCACCAACACTTCCTCTATTCCAATTAGTAAAATTGCGGGGGGTGCAAAACGTCCAGGGCATGTCGTAGGCCTTCATTATTTTTCACCTGTTGAAAAGATGCCTTTGTTGGAAATTATTAAAACTGACAAGACGGAAGATTGGGTTATCGCAACCTGTGTCGCTTTAGGCAAACAGCAAGGCAAAACTCCTATCGTGGTAAATGATGGGGCGGGTTTTTATGTTAATCGTATTTTAGCGCCTTATGTGAACGAAGCCGGGATTTTGTTGAGCGAAGGAGTGGCTATTGAGAAGCTCGACAAAGCGATGGTTAAAGCGGGCTTCCCAGTTGGGCCGATAACCTTGCTGGATGAGGTGGGGATTGATGTGGCGACCAAGGTCGCGCCAATTCTTCAGGATGCCTTTGGTGAGCGTATGGAACCGCCTAAGACATTTAGTAAATTGCTTGATGACGATCGAAAAGGTCGAAAAAATAATCGTGGCTTCTATCAGTACCCTGCTAAAGGTAAAAAGAAACAGGTGGATGAGTCCGTTTACCGAGTACTGGGTGTTGAGCCAGGTAAAGACATTAGTTCTGCGGAAATCGCTGAACGAGGCATGTTATTGATGGCAAATGAAGCTGCTCGTTGTTTGGATGAAGGGATTATCCGTAGCGCGCGGGATGGTGACGTTGGTGCTATTTTCGGCATTGGTTTCCCACCATTTCATGGTGGTCCTTTCCGCTATATGGATAAGCGCGGTATTGCAACAATCGTTGATCGTCTGGAGCACTATCAAGACCTGTACGGTGATCGCTTCAAACCAGCAGATTTACTCGTTAAGATGAAGCAAAATCAAGCAAGCTTTTATTAGGTTTATTTGTGTCTGCGTAAAAAAGCCGAGCATCAAGCTCGGCTTTTTTATGACTGGATGTCACATAATGCAGGCAAAATAAAAGGCGACCAAGGCCGCCTTAAAGAACTACAGGGAGGAGTTATTAATCAAATAATCTCTTTAACAAGGGTTTGGAAGCTATAGTCAGGAGTAATGCAACACACAACTCTTTGTTTTCAGCAAATAGCTGAGCAAAGTACGGAGTGTCTGCCAAAAACTTGATACCTGCTAAAGCAGCTACAATAACAAGTATATATTTCATCTCATTTACCTACGTGTATGGTGTGTTTACAACTTTATGATTTGTATTCTAGAGAAATCACAGAAATGATCTGTGTGCTGATTCTCAATGCATAAGGGGCTTGTGTGAAACAGTTTGCAAAAAACGTCAGTAATCTTTACAGACTTATAATGAGTAGGAATATCAAGGGATGCAAAGCAAGCCAAGGGTTTAATTTCCCTTGGCTGGTATAAATTATGGTGTGAAACGTAAATGTAGGCCAGAAGTTAGACCGGTTGCCTCTTCTGAGACCGAAATACCAACTGACCATAGTTTTGAAAAGTAGTAGTGAGTCTCGAAACCATACACGGTATCGTTATCATCTTCGTGATTCAGCTTGTCCACATAAGGTGAAAAGTCTACATCACGGTATCCAGCAGTAAGCGTATATTCCCAATTGGCTGAAAAGCGGCTACGAATACCAATATTGGCTAAATAACCATCTTCATCATTGCCATAGGTGTCGCCGCGTAGAATGCCTTCACCATCTTGCTTTAAGTAGCCTACTTCGGCGAAAAAATCAGTACTGCGAGTGAGCGGAGTGTGCCAGCCGAATGCAAGCGAGTACTCTTTTGCTGTAACTTCACCAATTACCGTATTCCAAACATCAGCAGTTTGCTCTTGAGCGATGTAGCGCAGGTAAGTTGAGTTATCAAAACTGCCGACTAAATCAATCTTATAGCCTTTTTTGTCACTGGTGGTTTCACCAGCACTATGGATGTATCCAAATTGCCAATAATCGTAACTAAGTTTGTCGTTTGCTTGCGCTGTTAAGCTAATAGAGCTTAGAAGCGCTAAGAATAAAGCTTTTTTCATCGTTATCGTTCCATATATTTATAAATTTCATTGGGCATCATACTATAACCAAATCCCGATGAGAAAATAAAAAGCCACTTTAGATAAAGTGGCTTTTGTTTATAGCTGATTGAGCGTTAGAAGCTGTAACGGAAGTTGATTCCGATATGCTCATCCAACTCATCATCGTTTCCAATCTCAAGAGCAACCGACATGTTTCGGTCAAAGTGATAACGACCTTCAAAGGTGATATCAGTTGATTCGAGGACGTCTGAATGCGATACATAGGCACCAACTTCAAGATCGTTGGTAAACATGCTTCTAATACCGGCCATCATATTGTAACCACTATCATCGAAGCCAAAGTCTGCATCAATGTCTTCATAGCCAAGTTCGGCCACAAAGTCAGTGTTGTTGGTAAGCTCCATGTTGAAACCAGCATTGAGGCGTAAAATGCTCACATCAAAGCCACCATTTTCTAAATCACTGTAATCGACCTTACCATAGATGTTGTCGGTGAAGCTTTTAGAAAACTCAAAGTTAACACCATCAAGGTTATCATAATCAATCAGACCACCTTGAACGTAGTCATAGCTGACGTTGTTCGCCATAGCAAGACCTGATGACAGTGCGATCGTAGTTGCAACGAACAATTTCTTTAATGACATTATTATCTCCTCATGTATTCTTGTTAAATAATGCGAGGTCAATTATCCTCGAGAGTGTCTGAACGATAACTGAACCTTGCTTGGCGAAATAGTAATAGGTTCACAGAACTAATACTAGGTAAATTATGCATAGAAAACTGAATCCGGTACTTGAGCAGCTGAATAAAGTGGTATTAGGTAAGCCTCACCAAGTGAAGCTTGCGGTTGCTTGTTTATTAGCTAAGGGTCACCTGCTGATTGAAGACTTACCTGGAATGGGCAAGACGACATTAGGGCAGGCAGTTGCTAAAGTCTTCGGGTTGGAGTTTCAACGCGTTCAGTTTACCAGCGATATTTTGCCTGGGGATATTGTTGGAGCCAATATCTATGATCGAGAAAAGGGTAGTTTCGAATTTCACCCTGGCCCAATTTTTGCACAATTAGTGCTAGCCGACGAAATAAACCGTGCTACACCGAAAGCACAAAGTGCTTTGCTCGAAGCTATGGAAGAACAGCAGGTGACTATCGAGGGTAAAACCTATCCTTTGCCACAACCTTTTTTTGTGATTGCAACTCAGAACCCTTCCTATCAGATTGGAACTTATTCATTGCCGGAGTCTCAGCTGGATCGCTTTTTATTCAGAGTACAATTGGGTTACCCAGAAGCTGGATTTGAAAAGGTACTTTTGCGGGGTGATTCTGGTCGAGTACAGATGAACAAAATTGAACCCTTGCTAGAACTGTCAGAGCTGAAAGAGATTCAGCAGTTTGTTCAAACGATTACTATCAGCGATCATTTATTGAGCTATGTAATGGACTTAATCAATGCAACGCGACAAAGCCCCGACTTTGCGCATGGCTTGTCACCTCGTGGTGGGCTAGCTTTAATTGGTGCAGCAAAAGCCTGGTCTTTTTTGGATCAGCGAGATTATGTGTTACCGGAAGATATTCAGAGGGTTTTCGTGCCAACTGTTGCCCATCGCTTGCAATCGGTCAAAACTTCGAGTGAAAAAATTGAGGTTCTGGTTGAGCAGATAATGAATGATACTTCAGTGCCAGCCTGAGCTAAAAATAGTTAAATGAAATTGGTCAGCACAATTCAGAAGAGGTTTTTTTCCTGGGTGGATAAACGTAGTCCCGAACAGCAGGAAGTTAATCTAAGGCAGCGTAATATTTATATATTACCAACGCGTTATGGTTGGTTAATGCTGATGATTTTAATTTTGATATTAGTGGCTTCGACCAACTATCAAAATAACATGGGTTTTATGGCTGGTTTTGTTTTGTTAGCTATCGGTATGCTTTCTGTCTTTTATACCTATCGTAATATCAGAGGGTTGCGAATTCGGATAATAAAACCCCAATCAGTTCATGTTGGTCAGGACTGTTCTTTCGTATTTGATTTTTATAACCCCTCTCCCAGTTACCGCTCCTCAATCGGTGTAGGCCTTAGTAAAAAGAAGGTACAGTATTTTGATGTGGGGACCCAAAGTAGAAATCTAGTTCCATTAAAAATTAAAGCGTACAGACGAGGAATATTAAAGCCTGACCGTTTTGTTTGTACCAGCATTTTTCCTTTCGGTATTTTTCAAGCATGGTCATGGTTTAAGCCTACGCAAGTTGCCTTGATTTATCCAAAGCCAATTGAATGTCCGCATGAGCTTGCTCCACAATCACAGGGGCAGGAGGAGGGTGCGTTTGCACAAAAGGGTTCGGAAGATTTTCACAGTCTGCGCGATTATCAATCAGGCGATCCTATTAAGCAGGTGATGTGGAAAGCTTATGCACGGGAGCGAGGGTTGCTGACCAAGGAGTTTGAGGAGTTAGTGGGTGAGCAACATTTGCTAGCGTGGGAAAGTGTTAGCCAATACGATAAAGAGTTAGCGATTTCGTACTTGACTGATGCAGTGCTTAAAGCAGAGCAGGCGGGCAGTCTTTACGGACTTGAGCTTCCGCATGTGCAAGTTGAAAAAGGACAGGGGCCAGAGCATTTGCATCGATGCCTGAGTGCTCTTGCACTGATGGAATAAGCGGTGGGCTATTAACTATGAATACACAATTATTGCCTTTGACTCGCCCAGGCGTAATTCCACTATTAATTTTAGTGCAGGCAATTGTGCTGTTGCCGTTATGGTTTTATTTGCCTGCCTGGATATCAATTTCGACAGTTGCTCTTTTATGCATTCGCTTTGTCGTTTACAAGAAAAAAATAAAGTTACCATCATGGTTAATTTTAATATTAGCCTTATGTGCGCTGGGCGGTGTTTTTGTTTATTTCAGGACCATAAGTGGACGCGAGGCAGGAGTGGGCCTGATCAGTTTGATGTATACCTTTAAGTTGCTGGAAGCAAAGAATTATCGCGACGGTGCTTTGATCCTGTTTATTTCTTTTTTCATTCTTGTTACCGCATTTCTGTATGACGAATCAATTTTGATGGGCTTTTATCTGTTTGCTTCCATTATGGTAATACTTATGGGGTTGATCGCACTAAATAGCCTCAAAGGTGTAGAGGGGATTCGTCAAATTGGTAAAACTTCCGGGGTTGCCTTATTACAGGCATTGCCCATCATGCTGATACTTTTCTTTCTCTTCCCAAGGCTCTCCGGCCCGCTATGGGCAATGCCTTCGCAGCGAGAAACGGGTTTGGGAATTGATGATGAAATGATACCCGGCTCGATGGCTGGGCTGTATGGTTTTGATGAGATCGCTTTCAGGGTTGATTTTGAGGATGCATCACCACCCATTAGCCAAATGTATTGGCGTGGATTAGTCTTATCGAAGTTTAATGGTATTGCTTGGACCAGGGGGACAGAATCTCTCCTACGAAGCGAAGATTATCCTGTTGGTGAACCGACTTATGCGTATCGAGTTCAGCTCGAAGCCAATAATAGGCATTGGATTTTTGGTTTGGAAGACTTGATTGAACCGCCTAATCAGCAAATATTGTTATTTAATAATTATACTTGGAGAAACTCACAAAGAGTCACTCAGCGACAATTGTACTCTGCGCAATCCTATGACATTGATTATAGTAATACCGAGCTTTCTGAATGGCAAATTCAGACGAACACCGAATTACCCGATAATGGTAACCAGGAAACGAAAGAATGGGCGATTAATGAATATGAGAGAGCGGGGGAGCCAAAAGAGTTTGTCCGTTTCGTCTTGAGTTATATTCGTCAACAAAACTATCACTATACGTTGTTGCCAAAGATTATAGAGCAGAATGTCATTGATGGCTTTTGGTTCGGTAGTCGTGAGGGCTATTGCGAACATTACGCAAGTGCATTTGTGTTTATCATGCGAGCTGCAGGAATTCCTGCGAGGGTTGTCACTGGTTACCAAGGTGGAGAATATAATCCTTATGGAGATTATTACATTGTTCGACAGAAGGATGCCCATGCCTGGACTGAGGTCTGGCTTGAAGGCGAAGGGTGGCGTAGGGTCGATCCCACGGCAGCAATCCACCCATCGCGTGTAGATGATTCCCTGTTAAACCAAACCAGTTCACGTGATGACTGGTTTACTGATTTTGATAGTTTGTCAGATAGGGAAAATAGTGAGCTGGCAAGGAGCCTCCTGGAAAAAATCAGCCTGCGTTGGGATGCAATGCAAAGTTTCTGGAATGAGACGGTGATGGGTTATGACAGAGATATACAGTTAAACTGGCTATCTAAGCTAGGGATCAATAACGATCAATGGCGCTATCTTGGTTACGCTTTGTTGGCAACTATATTGTTCACTGGTGCTGGCTTTGGGCTGTGGATTTTGGGGCAAGCGAAAAGTCGAGATAAAGTCGAAAGTGCTTACCGACAGTTTCAAACAATTCTTGCTAAACAAGGCGTGGAACTTAAGCTGAGTGAAGGACCAAAAGATTTGCTGAATCGTATTAAGCAAGAACATCCAGAGCTCTATGCAAAAGTAGTGCCAGTTATCAAGCACTACATCGCAATACGTTATCAAAAAGATAAAGTTTCAGGTTCCAGTCAACAGAGCTTTATCAAGGCAGCCAAGACCTACCATTAATCCTCGTAAGGGTGCTGACTGACAAGCACAGGGTAAGTGGGTATAATGCGCCCACATTGCCCGAACCCTATTTATATATCATGGCCGACATCACGCCAATTCATCAGTTTCTTCATTGCAAAACACCAGCTGCTTGGTTAGAGCGTGCTACGAAAGAAATCGAAACTCTATTAATTGATCATGCTCATTGTGAAAAAAAAGCAGCAGCTACGGCGGTCAAATTAATGTTTCGTTATCCTGACCGTATTGATCTGCTGAAGAAGCTATCGCAGTTAACGCGCGAAGAGGTGCTGCATTTTGAGCAGGTTCTTGAGTTTATGGAGCAACGCAATATTCGTTATCGGGCAATCAAACCCTCCCGTTATGCCGCTGGCCTGCATCAGCATGCTAGTAAAGATGAGCCTCAACGTTTAATCGACGGCTTGATCATTGGAGCCATTATCGAAGCAAGGTCCTGCGAGCGATTTCATGCGTTGGCGCCCTATTTCAAAGAGAGCGAACCTGAGCTCTCAAAATACTATCGTTTTTTATTAAAATCAGAGTCACGTCACTTCGCGGATTATCTGGAGTTGGCACAAAGTTATGCCAAAGCTTCTATTGATGAGCGCGTCCAGTTCTTTCTTGAAAAAGAACAGGAGCTTATAGAAAGCCCTGATAAACAATTCCGTTTTCATTCAGGCGTGCCTGTATAAACTTATCTTAATGACTTGATGGAGAGACCTTTAATGTCACACACATCACAACAGAAATTATTATTACTCAGTGCTTCAAGAGAAGGGCAGACCGATTATCTTGAACATGCTTTACCGATGATGGATGCTTTTTTACCTTCATCAGTCAGCGACATTCTATTTATTCCCTATGCAGGGTTTGCCATGGGCTATGACGCTTATGAGAATAAAGTCAGTAATGCCCTGAAAGGCATTAATCGCAAAGTGATTTCAATTCATCAGTTTGATGATCCGGTTAAGGCGGTTGAGAAGGCGCAAGCAATTGCCATCGGTGGCGGTAACACTTTTTATTTGTTGAAACAGCTTTATGACAATGAGTTAGTTGATGCTATTCGTAAAAAAGTGAATGCAGGAACGCCTTATATGGGTTGGAGTGCCGGCTCTAATATGGCGGGTTTAACGATTTGTACCACTAACGATATGCCCATTGTGCAGCCAAGAAGTTTCAACGCTCTGGCATTGGTACCGTTCCAGATCAATCCTCATTACACCGATTATCAGCCACCTAATCACAATGGTGAAACTCGTGCGGAGCGTATCTATGAATACACTCGTGCCAATCCTCACCGCTATGTGGTGGGCATTAAAGAAGGTACGGCACTAGAACGTCAGGGCGATCAATTATTTTTGCGTGGACAGAAAGATGGTCTGATTTTCCGTGATGGTGAAGGCATCAAAACCATTAAAGCGGATAGTGATATAAGCTGGCTACTATAAGGCTATACAATTAATGCAAATTTGACCTGATATGATTTGCTGGTAAGACCAAATAAGCTTTTAGTATCAATTGGTTATCGATTACTATAGGATTAAAGTTAGCCAAGGATGGATAACTTATTCAAACCATAATTTCAAAGGCCTCCTTGGTGGTAACTTAAAACTTAACCATATAGCACCAAGGAGATCTAACGATGAACAACTTCTCAAAGTTGAGTTCATGGTTAGGAGGGATCATCGTTGCTGGATCATTAGTATCATCCGCGCACGCCTCCGAGCCACAACACCCTAAACACGATGATGAATTACACGGCAAAGTGCCTTTTCTGACTTCTACTGCTCAGAACTTAAATTACGCCAACTCACCGATTCATCCTTTTCTTAACTCTGCATTACCCAACCCTCCAGAAGACGTCTATTCAGGCCCTTTATTTCAATTGCGCCATGATTACCCGTCAAAAGCACCATCAGGACAAAGCTTTCCCTGGAAAAAGGTTACGAATAATGGGCCTATTACGACTCAAAACTCAATGGCTTATGTTGAAGCTCTAAAACAGTATGTTTCTGATGACATGCGTAAGTTGCTTTATAGCTATGACCAGTGGGATCCGCAAAGTGAACCCTGGTGGCAATCAATTTGGTTAGGAACTGAGCGTGAGCCAATTCATGGCTTTTATGTGGGCTCAGGTTTTCCTGCCGGCACCATGCCTGAACAGACTCTCGATTTAACCACCTATGTGTTAACGCTATACGATGAAACTGCAGCTGTGACTTTGGGCAATATCTGGGGCACTACAGAAGAGCAGGCCTATAATCCAAACCTGACTAACCCTGCTGCGCAATACGCCGAAGGCAGTGTTATCGTCAAGTTCGCTTTCGTGACTCCTTGTGGGGCTGATTGGGCACCAATGGAAGGTACAGCGTCGTGGCCGATCTATTCGACCCTGAATGAAAGTAACGGCTCAGGCAATAATCCAAGCGTATCGAAATGTCCTAACAATGGTTCTGATGGTTCGACCGCGGATCCGACATTGACTAATGTCTATTTAATGCAGTTCGATATTATTGTTAAAGACAGTGTGGCTGCCCCTGAAACCGGCTGGGTATTTTCAACTTTGATCTATGATAAGAATGCACCGGGTAAAGATGCGTGGGATAAAATGATTCCATTGGGTGCCACCTGGGGTGGTGATCCGGATATTATCAATACAGCCAGTACTGCATTAACACCACCGGTTACTGTAAACACCAATCTTCAGCAAAATTGGGTTAACCCAAAAGCGCCTGAATATTCTACAGCGACTTTAGGTTGGGATGGGCGCTTGTCAGGGCCAAATGATGGTGCGGTGGTTACTCCAGCCTGGGCCGGTAGTCATTATTATCCAAAAGGCTTAGCATCAGCTGGTTGCTTAGGTTGCCATAGTAGTGCTCAGTACCCACAAAAGTCATTCTTGTTGCCGGCTACTACCTATCCACCTCAAGTCACAAATGCCCCCGGTTCAAGTACTAAGCAAGCATTGGTACTCAACGACCCGGGCTCTACAGAATGGATGAAGTGGTTCCAAAGCCGTTCTGGTACTGAAGCCATGGATTCGGACGAAGGCAGCATTGGCCTGGATTATGATATGGTTACTTCATTTAAAGCCATTCCCATGTGGCAGGCAGCGCTGAAAGCGATTGAATCGGAAAATGCAGCCAAGCCGTCTTTGAAAAGAAAGTAGAAAAAGGAACTAATCTTGTTATGAACTTAGATGATTTAACACGTGATGTGTTGGACTTCTGGTTCGGCGCGCCTGACTCGGCAGAGTTGGGCGCTGACCGCGCCATCTGGTTTCAGTCTGATCCAAAATTTGATCAGGAAGTTCGTGATCGATTTGGCGAAGCTCATCAGCTAGCCGCAGAGGGTAAGTTGGACGATTTGATGCAAACCCAAAAAGGAGCTTTGGCGTTAATCATTATCCTCGATCAATTCTCACGAAATATTTATCGTAATCAAGGGCAAGCTTTTGCCACTGACAAACAAGCACAGCAGTATGCAGCAGCAACTGTGAACAATGGTTTTGACCAAGGGTTGTTAACAGTTGAGAGAAAGTTCTTCTATATGCCTTTTATGCATGCTGAAGATCTTAAACTTCAAGAAAGTGGTATTGAGCTTTTTATCAAGCTCGGTGACCCTAACACTTTAACCTTCGCCTTGTGTCACCGCGATCAAATTGTCCGCTTTGGCAGATTCCCTGGGCGCAATCAGGCTCTGGGAAGAAAAAGTACTCCTGCAGAAGAAGCGTTTTTAAAGAAACCTTTTTGTTAAGGCTGTAAAACTAAGTCCTCAGCTTTGACTTTAACTCTAATGACATGATGCTGTGGGTAGTGTTTGCGCCACTCCCAAGTTTTATCTAAAAGTACGATATTAGTCAGGCCAAATTTTTGCATGTCACTTATAGAGTAATCATAACCTACTGTATCTTTAAAGTAATGATATAGGAAGTTCCAGAAAGTGAACTCTTTATGTCCATATTCTGCCAACATTGGGTGGATATTAATTTTTTTATAGAATGCATTCTCTGCTTCTCTGTATTTGACCGCATGTTGCTCCCCGTCTAGATAATTCTCATTGATGTCTTCTTGGTAAGAGTTGCCATGCCAAATAAGTGCAGAATGTTTGTGAAGGTATTTAGTCTTTCCTGCAGGAAAAACATAGTTAGCGCAAGAAGAAGCGCAAACCCGGTCTACAATGACATTAAGTTGGTGGTCAAATATCCAGTTTCCAAGCTCAAGGCCAAGCATGACATTGCCACCTGGACTGGATACTTTCAGGTTTTGGGGCTTGGCTTCTAACTGCTCGTAAAGCTTAAATAACTGAGTATTAGCCTCTTCAGTGATGCTGCCCTCGTAGTTCAGGCTATTGTTTTGATCTATATAAACTTTGGTTTTTGAGTTTTCTTCTTCAACTACTGAGTCTATAGTTGCACACCCCGAAAGCTGCAAAATAGCTAAAGTCATTACCAGCCTAAACTTATTCATTTGATATCCTTATAGTTGCTTTAGGTTACGAGAAATAATGACTATCGATTTCATCGCCTTCGATGGTCAGGTAATGTCCTTTTTCACCCCAGTCGCTGAGTACGATGCGTTGGCAATGTTTGCCGTCGACTTCGATGTCATGGAAATCGGGGCGATGGGTGTGACCATGGATCAGGATATCGGCCTGGTGGTTTTGTAAAGCTTCTTTAACCGCATCAGGATTCACATCGGTGATGGCGCTGGCTTTGTTGGCTTGTGCTTCGCGGCTTTTTTGACGCAGGTCAGCAGCGATTCCGCGGCGTACGGCTAAAGGCTGAGAGAGTAGCTGCTGTTGCCACTGCTCTGAGCGAACCATTTGGCGGAATTGCATATATTCCTTATCGTCCCAACACAAACTGTCGCCATGCATCAGGATGGCTTCTTTATCCCCAATCGTTATCGGATGAACTTCACCGACTACGATACCGCCAGTGGCTTTGGCAAATTCATCGCCCAATAAAAAGTCGCGGTTGCCATGCTGAAAATACAGTGGCTTGCCTGAATCAGAATAGGCTTTGAACTTGGTTATGATAGTTTTAACAAAGTCTGAATCGTCGTCATCACCAATCCAGCTCTCAAATAAATCCCCCAACACATACAAAGCATCCGACTTCGGCGCTATGTCATTCATGTACTGAGTGAAAAGGGCGGTCAGGTCAGGGCGTTCTTCGCAAAGGTGTAGATCGGAAATAATATGAATCATGGTGGTGTCTTTTTTTGATGATGAATGAAAAAGCTGTATCAGCATTGTCGCCAATACAGCTTTGAACTGATTTACAGTTATTCGTTGATAACAGCTTTTTCGATAATGACAGGCTCAACCGGAACATCCTGGTGAACACTGTAGCTGCCAGTTTCGACTTCTTTGATGGCGTCAACCACGTCCATTCCTTCGACCACTTTACCAAACACGCAGTAACCCCAGCCTTGCATCGATTCCTGAGAAAAGTTCAAAAAGTCATTGTCCTTAACATTGATGAAAAATTGGCAGGTGGCTGAATGCGGATCCATGGTGCGGGCCATGGCGACTGTACCGCGAGCGTTAGTTAAGCCGTTGTTGGCTTCGTTCTCGATTGGACTATCGGTTGGCTTCTGGCTCATATCTTCGGTGAAGCCGCCACCCTGGATCATAAAGTTGGAAATAACTCGATGGAATATAGTGCCGTCGTATTGGCCTTTCTCCGCGTAACTGATGAAATTTGCCACTGTTTTCGGGGCCTTGCGAGCATTAAGCTCGATAACGATGTCGCCATGATTAGTGGATAAAGTAACTTTTGGGTGTGTTGTGCTCATGATTTATATCCTGATTTAGCTGTTTTTTAACCTATCACCGGGCCCATATTTCGCATTGAGCTAGCCTACAGGGCTTATGATGGTTACAATATCGGGCTTCTAAGTTTGGCGCCTATGATAATGTTTTTTATCACTAAAAGCTAAATTCAAAACCGAGAAAAGATACTTATGTTACAGATCTACAATAATTTGACGCGTCAGAAAGAACCTTTCAAGCCCATGGTTGAAGGCAAGGTTTCCATGTATGTGTGTGGTGTGACAACTTATGATCTGTGCCATATTGGCCATGCTCGGACTTATGCGGCCTTTGACGTCATTAACCGTTACCTCAAGTTTCGTGGCTATGATGTGACTTATGTGCGCAACATTACCGATATTGATGACAAGATCATCAATCGTGCCCATGAAAACGGTGAAGACTTTAGTGAGCTGACCGAACGCTTTATTCAGGAAATGTACAAAGATTTCGATGCCATTGGTTTGCAGCGCCCTGATATTGAGCCGCGCGCAACTCAGACCATGGATGAAATTATCCAAATGACGGAAACCCTGATTGAAAAGGGCGCGGCTTATGCTACCGATAATGGGGATGTGTATTTCCACGTGCCAGCCTTTAAAGACTACGGCAAACTGAGTAAGCAGGATTTAACGCAGCTTAATGCTGGTGAGCGAGTTGGTGTCAATGATATCAAAAAGGATCCGATGGACTTTGCCTTATGGAAATCTTCCAAGCCGGGTGAGCCTTCATGGGATTCACCGTGGGGTAAAGGTCGTCCGGGCTGGCATATCGAATGTTCGGCCATGAGTAAAAAGTGCCTGGGTGAAACTTTCGATATCCATGGTGGTGGTTCGGACCTGCAGTTCCCGCACCATGAAAATGAAATCGCTCAATCTGAATGTGCTAATGATTGCACCTTTGCCAACACCTGGATTCATACCGGTATGGTGCAGGTGGATAAAGAGAAAATGTCTAAATCATTAGGCAACTTCTTTACCATTCGCGATGTGTTAAAGCAGTATCGTCCGGAATCAGTGCGTTACTTTCTGATGAGTGGCCATTACCGCAGTCAGCTCAGCTACACCCAAGCCAACCTTGAATCGGCCGATGCCAGTCTTGAGCGTTTGTATAATTCACTACGTGGCGTGGATTTAAGCCAAGCAAATGATGACAAGCTGGACATTTTGGAGCAAGCTGAAGCGCGTTTTATTGAAGCAATGGACGATGATTTTAACGTGCCGGAAGGCATGCCTGTATTGTTTGATCTGGCCAAAGAAGTCAATCGCCTTAAAGCTACCGATATGACTACAGCAGCGACTATCGCAGTAAAGTTGAAAGAGCTGGCAGGCGTTTTGAGCCTGTTGCAACAGGATCCTGAAGCCTTCCTAAAATCAGGTGCTGGCGACAGCGATGTTTCCGATGAGGAAATTGAAAACCTGATTCAGCAACGCCTACAGGCGCGTGCGGATAAAAACTGGGCACTGGCCGATGAAATCCGCGACAAGCTTCATGCCATGAATGTTGAGCTGGAAGATGCTGCCGGTAATACCAGTTGGCGTAGGAAGTAGTAAAGAAGTCGTATCAACATGGAAATGTTTTATCGTAAAACATCATTAATCATTACTACCGTTGTAATGGTACTTGTAATGTTATTGATGATTAACGGATTTGAGTTTGGCGAAAGACAGTATTTTAAAGCTAAAGTAGAAAGAAGTGACATTGTTGGGATGAGTTATAAGCGCAGCAATTTATACCTGCGTATTATAAACACTAAGGGTAAAGCTTTTTATACCGATGTGACCGGACCAGTTTTAAGGAAAGGGGAAGAAGTTATAGTTTCTTGTACAAAAAGGATAATTTCGGGCGGTTTAATATGTAGGCTTGAAAGCTTTGAGCCAAAACAATAGATTGTTGCTTGCTACCGACCGCTTACAGCGGCTTTCTCCTTAAATCATTAAACACCGACAATTCCCAGTTCCTCAATCCAACTACCAGACTAGTTCCTTTTTTCTCTGCTAACTCCACATTTTTGTCTTCGCGTAATTGCTGACGATAGGCGGTGCCTAATTCATCAATTAACTCCTGAATCTTTTGATTTGACTTGTCACTTAACATTCCTGATATAAACAGGACCTTTTCATTCTTTTCGGTAAAGCTGGAACGGAAGAATTCATTCTGAATGTGTTCGGCAAAGAAGTTTTGCACCGGCCCTTTGGGATGCCATTTGAAGTGTGGGCTGACGCGTTTTCGGATTCGGTTGCCCGGCAGTAACTCAATGAAGTCAATTTTATCCAGTTGCACCAGATACCTGATTAACTGTGGCTCGGTAAAACTGTAGCGCTGGAGCATTTCATCAAACTTCCAATCCGACAAACACAGTTGAGCGACCAGCAGCAGTCTTTGGTCACTGATCAGCTGGTTTTCCTGTTCCAGTGTGAGCTGTGAAATTTGTTTACGTTGTTGATGGGCGGATTGAGCCAGTTGCAGAATATCCAGATGCAGTAAGTCACAGATCTTTTCCAGCCGTTCAAGGCTGATTTTATGCTGCGAGAACATGCGTTTGATATTGGCTTCGCTCATGTCCAAAGCCTTTCCCAGCGCCTTATAGGTGATCCCTTCCTTTCTAAGTTCCTGTTTTAAAGCATCAAGAATTCCCAGCGTTTGGCTACTCATGGTCTATTAATACTATACCAAATGGTCACATAAGCACGACTTTAGCATTAAAAGTAGATTGAAGGTAGCGCTTATGACAACTTAGCCCCATCAAAACAACGATTCACAAGGAAATACCATGATTTCTGTTTATCAACTCAAACCCAAGTTTCAACAGCTATTAAGACCGCTGGTTAACGGCTTAGCCCGCAAAGGCGTTACCGCTAATGAGGTAACCGTGGTGGCGATGCTGATGAGTGTCATAACTGGAGTTGCCATTATTATCAGTAACAGCATCATGGCATTGCTGGCTTTGCCGGTTATTTTACTAATCCGCATGGCCCTGAATGCCATCGACGGCATGTTAGCCAGAGAGCATCAGCAGCAATCTAAGCTGGGCGCTTTTCTCAACGAAATCGGTGATGTGATTTCCGATCTCTTTTTAATCATTCCTTTAATCATTATTCCTGAATTAAGCCTTTGGTTGTTGGCTGGCTTTGCTTTTACAGCTTTGCTAACTGAGTTCTCTGGCATTTTGGGCATCATGGTTGGCACAGAACGTCAATACCAGGGACCAATGGGGAAAAGTGATCGAGCCTTACTGATAGGCCTTGTGGGTTTATTGGTGCCATTGGTTTCAGTACCGGCCATTTATTTAAATGTTGTTCTAGTCATTGCCACTGTTTTGTCTGGGTGGACTGTCATTAACCGAATTCGTGCTGCGCTGTAAGCGCTAGCAAATTTAACAAGAGGATATGGATATGTTTTTCGATATAAGTAGCTTACAACCGGTCACTAAGGTTTTTGGCAGTTTGTTTGTCCTGTTACTAGTGGCAACCCTGGTGTCTTTTTTACTCAGTCGCTCTAAACCGCAAACTGATCACACCGAGCTTACTCAACGTATCAACTCCTGGTGGATCATGATGGGCGTGTTTGCACTGTCACTCTACATGGGCCCGATGGTGACCATTTTGATGTTTGCCATGCTGAGCTTCATCGCCCTCAAGGAATACTTTTCGATGACACCAACTCGACTGGTTGATCGTCGGGTACTGTTCTGGGCTTATCTGACCATTCCATTGCAGTACTACTTCATTTCAATCGGCTGGTACGGCATGTTCATCATTTTTATTCCGGTCTATGCCTTCCTGTTTATTCCTTTTCGCATGGTATTAGCCGGCGAAACCAAAAACTATCTGCGCGCGGTGGGCAATATCCATTGGGGTTTGATGCTGACCGTCTTTACTTTGAGTCACCTGGCTTATCTGGTGGTGTTGCCTAATGAAGCTGAAGTCAAAAACCTGATGGTGTCAGGCTCGGGTGCCGCTCTATTGTTATACCTGGTGCTACTGACTCAGCTGAATGATGTTAGCCAGTACGTCTGGGGTAAGTTATTCGGCAAAAACAAAATTGCTCCAGCGATTAGCCCGAACAAGACGCGCGAAGGTTTGATTGGTGGTGTTTTGACAACAGGCCTGTTGGCAATGGCTCTGGCTGAAACCTTAACGCCGATGTTGTGGTGGCATGGTTTGTTGGTTGGACTTGGCATAGGTATTGCCGGATTTATTGGTGATGTCTCTTTGTCAGCTATTAAGCGCGATATTGGTATCAAGGATTGTGGCCAGTTAATCCCTGGTCATGGCGGCATTCTGGATCGCTTGGATAGCCTGACCTTTACAGCGCCTCTGTTCTTCCATGTCATTCGCTACTGTTATTACTAGGCTAGATGAGGAGTCAGAGCATGAAAATTATCAATAGAGCCTTACGCTGGTTATTTTTCGCCATCATCATCAAACCGATAGTGAAATTGGTTATTGGCCTGCGTTATCAAAATAAACCCATCCTTCCCGAGGATGGGCCAGCACTCATCATCGCTAACCATAACAGTCACCTAGATACCATGGTTCTGATATCACTGTTGCCATTAAAGGTATTGCACAAAGTACAGCCGGTAGCTGCCGCCGATTATTTCTTGAAGAATAAATGTATCGCCTGGTTTGCACAGAACGTCATTGGCATCTTACCGATTGAGCGTCAGTCCGAGCGACAAACCAGAAGCCCGATTGAGCAGTGCGCTGAAGCCTTAAAGCAGGGCAAGATATTGATTTTCTTCCCTGAAGGTTCGCGTGGCGAGCCGGAGAATATGTCGGAGCTTAAGTATGGGGTGGTGAAGCTCGCAGAAAAGTGCCCAGAGGTTCCGGTGTATCCGATCTATATGCATGGGCTGGGCAAAAGCCTACCCAAAGGTGATGCCCTACTGGTGCCTTTCTTCTGTGATGTGGTTTTCTCACAACCGTTGCATTACCAAGACGCTCAAGGAAATTTCTTTGAGCAGATAAAAGCACGGTTTGATGAGATGCAGGCATCAGTCAAGTTGCCAAAGTGGGATTAATAATCGTCGGTTTCATTCAAAGGATTAGGGGGAGAATACTATGAAAAAAAGTTGGCTTAGTGGTATCTGGGGATTTGCTGAGGCAACCCTCTTTTTTATCTTACCTGATGTACTACTGAGTTATTATGCGTTGGATAAAAAGCATAATTTGACGCGCTTGTGTTGCATCACTTTATTGGGGGCTTTAGTGGGTGGTGGAGTTATGTACTGCTGGGGACAGTACAACTTTGATACTGCATACCACTTGGTTGAATCTGTTCCTGCGATTAATGATGAATTGATGGCTAAAGTTAATGAGCAGTTGAAGTCATCCGGAGTGCTCGCGGTTTTTACTGGTCCACTGCAGGGGGTGCCCTACAAGACTTTTGCAGTACAGGCGTCAGCTGCACATATTTCAATTATTGAGTTTTTACTGATGAGTATTCCGGCAAGGCTAGTGCGCTTTCTGGTGATAGCCTATGTTGCACGTTGGATTGCCTTTAATCTGTTGAGGCATCTACAGCGACGACATTTAGTTGCTGTCTGGGGTGGTGTGTGGCTAGTGGTGTATGCTTTGTATTTCTATCATTTCCCTTCATAGCACTTTGCTAAATAGGACTTTCCAATATAGAACTTTCCAGCACAAAGAAAAAAGCCATGCGCTATGGCATGGCTTTTCAATCTGCTATTGCTGTACCAGCTTAGTCGTGCAAGTTCTCACAAGCAAACAAGGTGTTGCTCATTAGCATAGCGACAGTCATGGGGCCAACACCGCCCGGTACAGGAGTAATCCATGAGGCACGTTCTTTAGCCACATCAAATTCCACATCACCGACCAGTTTTCCGCTTTCTAAACGGTTGATACCGACATCAATCACAATGGCGCCTAGCTTGATCCAGTCACCTTTGACCATTTCTGGGATACCGACGCCGGCTACTACAATATCTGCCTCTGAGACTTTTTTTGGTAAGTCTTTGGTTTTACTGTGGCAGAAGGTGACCGTACAACGTTCCATCAGTAGCTCTAAGCCCATTGGACGACCAACAATATTCGAGACACCGATTACGACCGCATCTTTACCGATTAAATCGATACCGGTTTCTTTTAGCATGACCATCACACCATAAGGTGTGCAGGGGCGCATCGTAGGCATCTTCTGCGCCAGGCGGCCCATGTTATAAGGGTGGAACCCATCCACATCTTTATCGGCTTTGATGCGCTCCAAAATTACATTGGAGTCTAGGTGCGCTGGTAACGGAAGCTGTACCAAAATACCGTCGATAGTCGGATCAGCATTTAATTCGTCAATATGTTGTAATAGATGTTCTTGAGTGGTGTTTGCTTCAAGAACTATTTTACGGGAAATAAAGCCGACTTTTTCACAAGCTTCTACTTTTTTGTTAACGTAGATTTGTGATGCAGGATCAATACCCACCAGAATCACTGCAAGCCCTGGTGCGCGTAGGCCTTTATTAAGGCGAGCTTTGACTTTTTCAGCGAGTTGTAACTTAACTTTTTCAGAAATGGCTTTGCCATCGAGAATTTGAGCAGACATAAGGCGTAATATATTCAAATGAGCGTTTGAAAGGCGCTATTGTCGCAATATTTGCCTATTGGCTCAACGCTTTTATCAGAAGGTCCTTTTTTGTAAAAAAAACAAAAGAAAAAGTGTTGACGGTTATAGGGGAAATCAGTAATATGCGCGTCTCGCAGGGGCAAGCCCTTGCGTGGCATCGGAGATTAGCGCAGTCTGGTAGCGCGCCTGCTTTGGGTGCAGGATGTCGGGGGTTCAAATCCCTCATCTCCGACCAATTTTTTTCTCGCCTCGTACGTCTGGATTCACATGCGTCCGTAGCTCAGTTGGATAGAGCAACGGCCTTCTAAGCCGTGGGTCGCAGGTTCGAATCCTGCCGGACGCGCCATTTTAAGCGATGGGCGCAAGAGGAGAGAGTAGCGGTTGATGGTGGGCGTAGCTCAGTTGGTAGAGCCCCGGATTGTGATTCCGGTTGTCGTGGGTTCAAATCCCATCGTCCACCCCAGATTCTAACTGCCAAGCTACTAGGGTTCGAAGAACCAAGCAGTTAGAAAACACAATATGGTACGATGAGGGCTCAGGGCCCGCATTCAAAAATGCGAAAGTGGTGGAATTGGTAGACACGCTGGATTTAGGTTCCAGTGCCGCGAGGCGTGAGAGTTCGAGTCTCTCCTTTCGCACCATTTTAATCTCGGTGCTTATTTATAAATGCTTTATAGCAGCTAGTGATCAGACCAGAGATTAAATGGTATTCCCTTCAAGTCTTCATCCAAAAACCTTATCATATTCATTTTATGTAAAGAATAGCTATTGCTAACGATAGCCTATTGGAGAGCAGCGAATGCAAGTTTCAGTTGAAACCACCAACGGTTTAGAAAGAAAGCTAATTATTGATGTTCCTGCCGAGAATATCGACGGCGCAGTTGAAAAGCGTCTACAAGACTTGGCTCGTAACGTTAAAATGAATGGCTTTCGCCCAGGCAAAGTACCATTCAGCGTAGTTAAAAAGCGTTATGGCACGTCAGTACGTCAAGAAGTATTGGGTGATGTTATGCAACGTCACTACTTCGAAGCGGTACAGCAAGAAAAATTGATGCCTGCTGGCTATCCTCAATTAGAGTTGCTAGAAAATAACGATGGTGCAAACCTCAAATTTTCGGCGACCTTCGAAGTTTATCCTGAAGTTAAATTAGCTGATCTCAATTCAATTGAGTTAGAAAAAGCTACATCTGAAGTTTCTGATGAAGATTTAACGAAGATGATGGATACACTGCGCGGTCAGCGTGCTAGCTGGGTTGAAGTTAAGCGTAAATCTAAAGATGGTGACCAAGTGCTTATCGACTTTAAAGGTTTCATCGATGGTGAGGCATTTAAAGGCGGTGAAGCTAAAGAATTCCCATTGGAGCTTGGTGCTGGCAACATGATCCCAGGTTTTGAAGAACAGTTAGTTGGTGTTTCAGCTGGTGATGATGTCGAAGTGACTGTAACTTTCCCAGAAGATTATCATGTTGATGATTTGAAAGGTAAAGAAGCAAAGTTTGAAACGCATGTTCATGCGGTAAACAAAAAAGAACTTCCTACAGTTACTGAGTTAGCAGAGCAGCTTGGTGCTGAAGATATCAACAGTTTGAAAACTGACGTTAAACAAAATATGGAGCGCGAGCTTCGTAATGCTATTAAGTCGCGTGTAAAAGGCCAAGTGATGACTCAATTGGTTGACAAGCATGACGTTGAAGTTCCTAAGGCAATGCTTGATCAAGAGATTGAGCGCATGCGTCAGGAGATGGCTCAGCAAATGCGTGCTCCAGAAGGTCAGACACCAGATTTACCTGCATCATTGTTCGAAGAGCAGGCCACTCGTCGTGTTAAGCTTGGTTTGATTGTTTCTGAAATTATCAAAGCAGAAGGCTTGAAAGCTGATGAAGACAAGGTCCGTGCACAAGTAGAAGATTTGGCAGGGGTTTACGAAGAGCCTCAAGAAGTGATTGATTGGTACTATGGTGACCCAACTCGTTTGCGTGAAGTTGAGTCATTAGTACTAGAAGATACAGTAGTTGACTTGGTGCTGGAAAAAGCTAAAGTAACTGAGAAATCAGTAAGCTTCGATGAGCTTTTAAATCCTGATAATAAACAGGGTTAAAAGCGGCACGATAAACTAACGTTTATTCTCATAAAAGAAGCGGACTTGTTCCGCTTCTTTTGTTTTCAGGCAAGGAAAATACAACATGAGTAAAATTATAGAAACTCAGGCATCTGGCCTTATACCTATGGTAGTAGAGCAAACCTCAAGAGGTGAGCGCTCGTATGACATTTATTCCAGACTATTAAAAGAGCGAGTTATTTTCTGTGTTGGTCAAGTTGAAGATTACATGGCTAACTCAATTGTTGCTCAGCTGCTATTCCTTGAATCTGATAACCCAGACAAGGATATTCATCTATATATAAATTCTCCCGGTGGTGTGGTAACCGCAGGTCTTGCAATATATGACACTATGCAATTTATTCGTCCGGATGTTTCAACGGTTTGTGTTGGTCAAGCTGCGAGCATGGGGGCTTTATTGTTAGCGGGTGGCGCTAAAGGTAAACGTCATACTTTACCTAATTCTCGCATGATGATTCATCAACCACTAGGTGGCTTCCAGGGACAAGCTTCTGATATTGCCATTCATGCCCAGGAAATAACCGAATTGAAACATAGGCTTAACTCAATCATGGCAGATCACTGTGGTAAAACGGTTGAAGAGGTTGAGAAAGACACTGACAGAGACAATTTCTTAACTTCTGACGAAGCTGTTAAGTATGGTTTAGTTGACTCCATTATTAGCTCTAGAAAACAGTCTTAATTTATATAGCTCCCACTGCACAGTGGGAGCTATATTGTGTACTTAATTTTTCAAATGTAAATTTTCCCATACTCCATTTACTTTTTTGGTCGGTCGTCGAACAGTTCTTACCTGCTTCTTATTCTTAATAACTTTAGCAAAGCATAGTGGTCATTTGTGCTTTTGTTGTAGGAATTATTTTGATACTGTAATTAGTAGCGAGAAATAAAAGGAGCGCTAGACCTTGATATTTCAAGGATTGGCCTCACTGATCCGCTGTATAAGCGCCGATGTACTGGTTAGTGGAAAATGTCTAACGGGCTGTAAAGACAGTCTTATGAGGTAACAATGAGTAGCGATAACTCAGACAACAAAACGTTATATTGCTCTTTCTGTGGCAAAAGCCAGCATGAAGTAAAAAAGCTCATTGCCGGCCCCAGAGTGTTCATTTGTAATGAATGCGTAGACTTATGCAACGATATTATTATTGAAGAAATTCAGGAGGTTGCGGCAAAAGAATCGCGCAGCCACCTACCTAAACCCAAAGAAATAGCTGATTTTTTGGAGCAGTATGTTATTGGCCAGGAACGTGCAAAGAAAGTACTATCAGTTGCCGTTTATAATCACTATAAGCGCTTAGAAAACGAGCCAGCTTCGAGTGAGCACAAAGATGTCGAGTTAGGCAAAAGCAACATTCTTCTAATAGGCCCAACCGGTAGTGGTAAAACTTTATTAGCTGAAACCTTGGCCAGAATGCTTGAAGTTCCTTTCACTATGGCTGATGCAACCACTTTAACTGAAGCAGGTTACGTCGGTGAAGACGTTGAAAACATCATCCAGAAATTATTGCAAAAATGTGATTATGATGTTGAAAAAGCGCAACGTGGTATTGTTTATATTGATGAAATCGACAAAATTTCACGTAAATCAGACAACCCTTCGATTACACGCGATGTGTCTGGCGAAGGTGTGCAGCAAGCCTTGTTGAAATTGATCGAGGGAACAGTAGCGTCAGTTCCTCCTCAAGGCGGGCGTAAGCACCCGCAGCAAGAGTTCCTGCAAGTAGATACCGGAAACATTCTGTTTGTTTGTGGCGGTGCCTTTGCAGGTCTTGAGAAAATCATTCAGGAGCGAACTGAAAAAGGTGGCATTGGTTTCGGTGCTGATGTGAAAAAAGTTAAAGAGGGTAAGGCCATTGGCGAAATGCTAAAAGTGGTTGAACCCGATGATTTGGTGAAATTTGGTTTAATTCCCGAGTTTATTGGGCGTTTACCGATTGTTACAACTTTACAAGAGCTGGATGAAGAGGCGTTAGTCAGAATTCTGACCGAGCCCAAAAATGCCCTCACGAAGCAATATAGTAAGCTGTTTTCATTAGAGAATGTGGATCTTGAGTTCCGCAAAGATGCGCTAGTCGCAATTGCTCACAAGGCAATGCAACGCAGAACAGGTGCTCGAGGATTACGTTCAATCCTTGAAGAAATTTTATTAGACACCATGTATAACTTACCTTCCCTCGAAGGTGTCAGCAAAGTATGCATTGATGCGGCTGTGGTAAAAGGTGAGGCTGAGCCTCTACTGATTTATGACAACCAACAACAAGCAGCTGCTGAATAGCCTTCGGCATCAAGTTTATAAGCAACTTGATGGTAAACAAAGATAGCTAAGTAAAGGGGGGGAGGTAGACTTCGCCCCTTTTTTATTACTTATTCAGGATAAAGAATTCATGCAAACAGAAACTACTACTAAACAACTTCCTCTGCTACCACTGCGAGATGTCGTAGTATTCCCGCATATGGTGATCCCGCTGTTTGTTGGTCGCGAGAAGTCAATCCTGGCTCTGGAAGAAGCAACTAATGGTGATAAGCAAGTCATGCTGGTTGCTCAACGAGAAGCTACAGAAGATATGCCAGATACGGAGCATATCTATGATTATGGCTGCGTTGCTACCATTTTACAGATGCTTAAATTGCCAGATGGCAATGTCAAAGTTTTAGTTGAGGGCGTACAAAGGGCTAAAGTAAAACGTTATGTCGATACTGAGCCTATGTTTGTCGCTGAGGTAGAGCTAATTCCATCAAGTGCGGAGCATAATGATGAAGCTGATGCTTTAGCCCGTGCTGCGTTGAGTAGCTTTGATAAGTATGTGAAGTTGAACAAAAAAGTACCGGGTGAGATTCTAACGACACTATCCGGTATCGAAAACCCGAGTCGCTTGGCGGATAGTATAGCGGCTCATATGTCCTTAAAAATTGAAGACAAACAGCAAATTCTGGAAATGGAAAGTGTTGCAGACCGTCTTGAGCAATTAATGGCCAAGATGGAAAGCGAGATGGATTTGTTAGAAGTTGAAAAGCGTATTCGTGGACGTGTTAAAGGGCAAATGGAAAAGAATCAACGCGAGTACTATCTGAATGAACAAATCAAAGCCATTCAGAAGGAGCTGGGCGAAGGCGAAGAAACGGTTTCAGAGCATGAAGAACTGGCTCGTAAAATCGAAGAATCAGGTATGACCAAAGAAGCTCAGGAGAAAGCAGAAGCTGAACTTAAAAAGTTAAAAATGATGTCCCCCATGTCCGCAGAAGCGACCGTGGTGCGTGGTTATATTGATTGGCTACTGGGGATGCCTTGGAGCAAGCGAAGTCGCGTGAAGCATAACCTGAAGAACGCTGAGGAGACATTGGATGCAGATCATTACGGTTTAGAAAAAATTAAAGATCGTATTCTTGAATATTTAGCTGTTCAGCAACGGGTTAAAAAATTAAAAGGACCTGTTTTGTGTTTGGTTGGTCCTCCTGGTGTCGGTAAAACTTCACTTGGGCAGTCAATCGCGCGCGCCACTGGGCGTAAGTATGTTCGTATGGCTCTAGGCGGTGTTCGTGATGAAGCCGAAATCCGTGGTCACCGTCGCACTTATATTGGTGCTATGCCAGGCAAGCTAATGCAGAAAATGAGTAAAGTCGGCGTTAAAAATCCGCTCTTTTTACTTGATGAAATCGATAAAATGTCGATGGATATGCGTGGTGATCCGTCGTCTGCTTTGTTAGAAGTTTTAGACCCTGAGCAAAATCATACATTTAACGATCATTACCTTGAAGTGGACTACGATCTGTCGGAAGTGATGTTTGTCGCGACCTCGAATTCTATGAATATTCCAGCTCCTTTGCTTGACCGAATGGAAGTTATTCGTATTCCAGGCTATACCGAAGCTGAGAAACTTGAGATCGCCAAACGTTATCTAGTTCCTAAACAGATGAAAAATGCTGGTCTTAAAAAAGATGAGCTAGCATTAGAAGATTCAGCAATCCGAGGAATTATTCGTTATTACACTCGAGAAGCAGGCGTGCGAAATCTAGAACGCGAGATTTCAAAGGTATGCCGTAAAACAGTTAAGCAGCAATTACTAGCAGACAAGCCAGAGAAAACGGTTAGCGTTAACGCTGACAACCTTGATCAGTATCTTGGGGTGAAGGTTTATGACTATGGCCGTGCTGGCGAGTCCAATAAAGTGGGGCAGGTAACTGGCCTTGCCTGGACTTCTGTGGGTGGTGAGTTGTTAACTATTGAGTCTGTAGTCGTTGATGGTAAAGGTAAAACAACCTATACGGGACAGTTGGGGGATGTCATGAAGGAGTCAATTCAGGCTGCGATGACTGTCGTCAGAAGTCGAAGCTTGGCGTTAGGGATTGTGCCGGACTTTTATGAAAAGAAAGACATTCACATCCATGTGCCAGAGGGAGCGACACCTAAAGACGGTCCAAGTGCAGGTATCGGTATGTGCACAGCGTTGATCTCAAGTTTAACGGACATTCCTGTTCGTAAAGATGTAGCAATGACCGGTGAAATCACTTTGCGAGGTGAGGTATTGCCGATTGGCGGCTTAAAGGAAAAACTTCTTGCGGCTCACCGAGGCGGCATTAAAACGGTCATAATTCCTAAAGAAAATGAACGGAACTTGGCCGATATTCCAGAAAATATTAAAAAGGATTTGAAGATAGTCTGTGTTAAGTGGATTGATGAAGTTATTGATATTGCTATGGAGCGACCACCCGAACCGATCACTAAACCTGTGGTTGAAACACCAGAGAGCGAAACAGGCAAAGCTGACGAACAAGGCAAGCTCCATGCTCACTAATGCACAAAAAGCCTGCAATTCGCAGGCTTTTTGGTCGTTTATCGGAAATTTTCTTGACACATAAAAGGGTCAGTTGATATAACAGCAGACCTTGAGTTGTGCAGTAGAACGCTAATAATTACTGCTTATTTTTTATACTTTAGATTACTCTAAATAAAAGGGGAAAGTGAGTGAACAAATCAGAACTAATAGACGCCATTGCAGCTGGCGCGGATATCTCTAAAGCAGCTGCCGGTCGTGCACTAGACTCTATGTTAGGCGCAATTACGGATTCATTACAAAAAGGCGAGCAAGTATCTCTAGTCGGTTTCGGTACCTTCGCTGTTAAAGAGCGCGCTGCTCGTACAGGTCGTAACCCAAAAACTGGTGAAACTATTCAGATTAAGGCTGCAAAAGTTCCTGGTTTTAAAGCTGGTAAAGCTCTTAAAGACGCGGTAAACTAGCCGCCGTTTTTGCGGGTGGTTAGCTCAGTTGGGAGAGCATCGCCCTTACAAGGCGAGGGTCACTGGTTCGAGCCCAGTACCACCCACCATGCCTTTAGTCGTTTTAAAAGTATGGTGCCCGTAAAACGAGAATTTAGGAGCGGTAGTTCAGCTGGTTAGAATACCGGCCTGTCACGCCGGGGGTCGCGGGTTCGAGTCCCGTCCGCTCCGCCAGTAAACTAAACGCGCCTATCAAGGCGCGTTTTTTTTATCCAGTAACTGTAAGTCTGTTACCTGAGCTTTCAGGTTACCCCTTTATCATTCAGTGTCATTATTAAAGCAAATCAATGCTGAGTATGAGTAACTGGGTAGTTTGGATTACAATCAAAGTTTGATGTTCGGACTGAACAATTAACAAATAGGTAATGTCAGCCATGATGTTGGAAAGAATACAGCAAAGCATGCAAGGCCCGATTATGAAGGTGGTGTTATTTGTCATCATCATCTTTTTTATCTTTGCAGGCTATTTTACGGGTACCTTATTTAGCGGTAACCCAGATACAGTCGCCGAAGTTGAAGGTGCAGAAATTACTAATGCGCAAATTCAGCAAAGAATGGATAGCGTTAGAAATCAAATGGGTGCTCAATTTGAACAGCAGTATGCTACTGAGGCAAGTCAGAAGATGCTACGCGAGCAAATTAAGCAGCAGTTAATAAATGAACAGGTCATCAGAGCTAACCTGAATAATGCTGGGCTTACGGCCTCTGAAGAGCAAATTAAAGCATGGATAAGGGCGTTCCCTCAGTTTCAGATAGGGGGGATTTATTCACCAGAACAAGCAAAAATGATTATGGCACAGATGGGGTGGTCTGAAGATAGACTTCGCCAATACGCTCGCCAGCAGATTGCTCAAGAACAGCTTAATCAAGGTGTGGGTGCTAGTAATTTTGCTTTAGACTTTGAAGTAGAAAGCTATTACCGCTTGCAAGAGCAAACTCGTGATGTGCGTTATGTCAGAGTAACTCAAGGCGATTTTGCTGATTCGGTTGAAGTAACGGATACTGAAATAGAAGCGTACTACCAGCAAAACCAGGTCAAGTTTGAACAACCTGAACAATTAAATCTTAATTATGTTCGTTTATCGGTCGATAGCTTAAGTGAAGACTTTAAGTCGACAATTACCGAAGAGCAGGTTCAGGCCTTTTATGATGCGAATAAAAATAACTACCAAGAACCAGCAGAAATTTTAGTGTCACATATTTTGATTGATAACTCTGTTGAAAATGCGCAAGCAAAAGCAAATGATTTGTTGAGTCAGATTGAAAGTGGTGCTGATTTTGCGGAATTGGCCAAAGAGCACTCTTCAGATAGCTTTAGTGGTGATAAAGGTGGTCAGTTGGAGTGGGTGGAAGCAGTAGCCACTTCTGATGATAACCCCAGTGGTACGGGCTGGGTTCCTGAGTTTGAAGCTGCAGCTCTTGCTTTAACTAATATTGGTGATACTACTGATGTTGTGGAAACTCAATACGGTTACCACATCATTAAATTAGTGGATAAAAAAGACGGTCAAGTATCTTCCTTGGCTGACGTTGAAGATGAAATCCGTACTACACTGGCACAAGAAGAAGCACAAAAGGTGTTCTTCGAAAAGCAGGCAAGTTTAAACGAGAATTTATTTGAGTTTGGCGACGATATCGAAAAATTTGCTGAGCAAGTGGGGCTCAAAATTCAGGAAACGGGGTTGTTTACGAAAGAGTCCACAACAGGACTGACTGCTAATCCTGTGTTCCTGGAAAAAGTATTCTCAGCGTCCGTTCTTGAGTCTAGTGAAGTCAGCGATATGATTGAGTTGGCCAACAATGATATTGTTTACGTGACAGTTAAAGAGTATCAACCGGCTAAGGTTCAGCCATTAGAAGAAGTAAAAGAGTCTGTTGTAGCGACTTTGAAAGAAGAAAAAGTTCGCGATGCAACTAAAGAGTTTGCTGAGCAAGTTCTAGCTACAATGAAAGAGGGTGGTAGTACACAAGAGTTACTGGCTTCTAAGGGATTAAGTTGGAGTGAAACTGATGGTCTTAAAAGGCGTGATACTGCAATTGGTTATGATCTAAGTAACGCCATATTCAGCCTTAAGGCCCCGTCAGAAGGAGAGTTGAGCCACTCGGTTGAGCCTTTGTTTAATGGTGATTACGTGGTGGTTGAAGTTCAAGCGGTCAATTATCCTGACCCTGCCAGCATGGATGAGGCTACTCGTCAGCAAATTTCTCAACGCTTAGCCAACGTTAATGCTCAGGCTGAAATTCAAAGTTTAATGCAGAGCTTTAGACAAAAATCAAAAGTTACAGAGTGATATACTTTGAAAGCATGTCATACGTTACCAAAAAAGCCGCTCTTAAGAGTGGCTTTTTTGTTGAAAGGTATATTATTTTTCAATAACCTTTCGATAGCTGGCAGAGGCATTAAGCAGTTCTATTGTGTATTTAGATTGAGGTTGACTGAAAACTTCTCCAACACGGCCATATTCTTTTTGTTCCCCGTTGTGCATGACCAATACTTTATCACTAAAGTGTTGTACCAGACCGAGATCGTGGGATATGAACACATAGGCTAAATCAAGCTGGTCTTGCAGGTCGAGCAGTAGATTAATGATTTGTGCCTGAACTGATACATCTAATGCTGAAACTGGCTCATCAGCAACAATGACTTTAGGATTGAGCATTAAGGCTCTGGCAATTGCTATACGCTGTCTTTGCCCACCCGAAAAAGTATGAGGGTACCTATCAGCATACTCTGGTCTTAAACCAACCAGATCTAAAACTTCTGCAATACGATCTTTACGGCTTTGGCTATTTCCTAACTTCGCATTAATGAGTGGTTCCTCAAGGCTTTGTCGAATGGTTGCTCTTGGATTTAAAGAGGCTGCTGGGTTCTGGAAGATCATTCGAATATTACGATACCAGCTAAAGGCGCTATCTTTAAGAATATTGCTGTCTTCGAATAGAAGTTCACCGCTATCAGGCTTCTCTGCGCCAACCAGAATACGAGCCAGTGTTGACTTACCAGAGCCAGACTCACCCACAACAGCAAGTGTCTGCCCTGCACTCAGGGTAAAGCTGACTCCTTTCAATACTTCGAGGTATCGTTGCTTGAAGGGATTGTTTGATACCTTGTACGACTTTCTAAGGAGTTTTGCAGACAGTAAACTTGGCATCAGGATTCCTCCTCATCAACGAGAGGGAAGTGACAGCGAACGCGACGGCCTTTGATGTTGAAAAGCTCTGGTGGCTGTACGCATTTTTTTCCAGCATATGGGCAACGTGGGCCTAAATAACATCCAACGGGTAGATGGCTAATAGGAGGCGTTGTACCGGGAAGGTTAAATAGTCGTCTGCCTTTTTTATGACGCATTCCAAAATGAGGAACGCTGTCTAAAAGCGCTTTTGTATAAGGGTGGAAGGGTTGGCTTAACAAGTTATAGGTTCTGCCTGATTCTACTATCTGCCCACAATACATGACATGGACTTTAGAGGTTGTTTCCGCCAAAATTGAAAAGTCGTGGGTGATAAGCATTAAGGCCATATTGTGTTCTTCTTTGACCTTTAATAGTAAATCAAGTATTTGTGATTGAACTGTAACGTCGAGAGCGGTTGTTGGCTCGTCTGCAATTAAAAGTTTAGGCTGACATGCCAACGCTATCGCAATCATCACCCTCTGATTAAGGCCTCCCGATAACTGATGCGGGTATTCTTTATAGCGACGTTTGGAGTCCATAATGCCAACCTGGGATAATAGCTCCAAGGCTCGCTCCTTGCGTTGTTTAGGAGTGCCGCCTTCATGAAAGCGTATTGTTTCGTCCAGTTGATAACCAACCGTTAATGCCGGATTAAGGCTGGATGTTGGCTCTTGGAAAATAATTGAAATATTACTGGTGATGTGTCTTTGGCGCTCGGCAGGAGTCATGCGGGTCAGATCCTGCCCATCCAGTGTGAAAAGGTCGGCTTGTATTCTTGCTGCTGGTGATAATAGCCCAGCTATAGCTAGCGCCATAACACTTTTGCCGGAACCAGATTCTCCAATAACACCCACTACTTTCCCGCTATCAATACTGAGTTTTACTTGATCGACAGCTCGCACCAGCCCATCATCGGTCATGAAGTCCACATTCAGGTTTTCAATTTGCAATAAGCTCATAGTGTTACCTGTTGAGTCTCGGATCGAAAGCATCGCGCAAGCCATCGCCAACGAGATTAATGGATAGTACAGTCAGGAAAATGGCTAGCCCGGGTAAGGTCATGGTCCATGGTGCGAACTGTATGAAAGCTCTGGCTTCGGATAGCATGGTTCCCCATTCTGCAATAGGCGGTTGAGCACCAAGACCGAGAAACCCTAGTGCTGCAATATCCAGCAGTGCGGTAGAAAAACTGAAGGTTAGCTGTACGATAAGGGCTGGAATAATATTGGGCCAGACATGATGTAATAGCAATCTGGTATGCCCGGCGCCATCGAGTCTTGTGGCCATGACATAATCTTTCCCGAGCTCTTCTGAAATTGCCCCTTGCGTAACTTTCACAAATTGTGGAATTAAAACAATAACCACGGCATAGACCGCGTTGGGTAACCCCGGCCCAATAATTGCAACAATAGCAATAGCTAATAATAAAGAGGGCAGAGATAGCAATAAATCCATGAAGCGCATTAGTAGAGTTCTTAAGCCTGAATTCAGGAACGCTGCTGCCGCGCCAATCAAAATGCCGATAAAGGCTGCGGCAAATACGACCATAATGGTTAATTTTAACGACAGCCGTGCTCCATGAAGTAGGCGTGATAACATATCTCGGCCTAAGTCATCGGTGCCTAATGGAGTAAGGAATTCGCCATTATCGTACCACAGCGGTGGAGTTAGAATTTTATCGCTAAACTGCTGTGCTGGGTCGTGAGGTGCAAACCAGGGCCCCACCAGACTCATGAGAACAATAATAAGCAGAATTAAGCTTCCAGTCATAGCACTTTTGTTACGTCTGAAAACCTGCCAGGCCAACTTGGTGTTCGAGAGCGTCATGATGGCCTCCGCAAGCGAGGGTTCATGTAGCTGGCTAATAAATCAAGCGCTAAATTGAAAGCGATGACTAGCAAAGACAAAGCAAGAATGCCCGCTTGAATACTGGCAAAGTCACGGCGCGAAACTGCTTCAAGGAGCCATTTTCCAACCCCTGGCCAAGCAAAAATATACTCAGTTATAATAACACCTGACATAATGATACTGATTTGCACGCCGCTGATGGTCAAAATAGGGATTAACGCATTTCTTAGCGCATGAACCCAAACTATTCTTTGCTGACTGAGGCCTTTGGAGCGAGCGGTACGAATATACTCTGCTTTAAGAACTCCCAACAGTGATGAGCGGGTCATTCTTGCGATAATCGCCATTGGAATTGTACTCAGCGTGATGGCGGGTAGTACCAAGTGTAGCAAGGCATTAAAAAAAGCATCCATTCCATACTGGGAATGACTTATCAGCGAGTCGATAAGCATAAAGCGCGTAACTGGCTGAATGTCATAGATATAGTCAATTCGCCCGGCAACCGGCGTCCATCCAAGAGTTAAGGAAAAGAGCAAGACTAGCAACATTCCCCACCAGTAAATTGGCATAGAGTAACCTGCTAGAGTGATCCCCATGAGGGTGTTGTCTAACCACTTGCCCCGCCGGTTGGCCGCCATGATACCGAGAGTCAAACCAAAGATAATGGCGAATAATAGTGCCAATAAAACCAGCTCAATGGTTGCAGGGAAGTGGAGCAAGAAATCACTCAATACTGGACGGTTGTGAATGCTGGAAAAGCCCCAGTCACCAGCAAAAAGCAACTGCAGGTATTCGAAGTATTGACCAATGAAGCTTGAACTTTGATAGGCGTGTAGCGCCTCATCACCTTGCTGGCTGAGCACAAAAGTCAGTAAGGTCAAGCCAAACAAACTCACAAATAAGGTGGTTCCATGTTTGATAAGCAAGCGAAACATCAGTTAACGGCCTCACTTTCGGTTGATGTTCCATCTTCAAGATATACTTTATCAAACTCCACATTACCTACTGGCGAAATCACCAGCCCTTTGACCCTAGGTTGAGTCAGCAGACTTTTATTCGCATGCGCGATAGTAAGCCAAGGTGCCTGTTCTTTAAATAGAGCTTGTGCTTGCTGGTAATATTCTTTGCGTTGCTCAATATCTGAAGATTGGCTGGCGTTTAAAATGAGACGGTCAAATTCTGGGTGGCACCATTGAGCGTAGTTATTACCACTACGAGCAGAGGCGCAGCTCAATAAGGGGTTCAAAAAGTTGCTTGGGTCACCATTGTCAGCATTCCACCCTAACAAGACGCTATGGTGAAGGCCTTGAGCAACCCGAGCAAGAAAGGTTCCCCACTCATAGCTGACGATACGTACCTTGACGCCAATTTTTTCTAAGTCCTGTTGCATCATTTCAGCCATCTTTCGAGCATTTGGGTTATAGGCTCTTTGGATTGGCATGGCCCAGATATCAATAGTAAACCCATTTTCATAGCCAGCTTCAGCTAACAACTGCTTAGCTTGCTGAGTATTGTAACGAACCCTGGTGACTTGCTTGTTGTATGCCCATGAGGTTGGAGGGATGGGGCTCGTCGCAATCTGTGCCTGTCGGTCATATACCGCCTTAAGGATTGCTTCGCGGTTAATAGCCATCGATAGAGCTTGACGGACTTTGACATCATGAAAAGGTGGTTTTTCAACATTAAAGGCCCAGTAAGCAACGTTGAGACCGGGTATTTCTAAAATATTCAATTGGTTTTGACGTGCTATGCGAAGGTGGACCGGTAGCGGATTACTCATGATATCGCACTCGCCAGCGCTGAACCGTGCAAACCGCATCGCAGCGTCAGGAGTAATGGAGTAAACCAGATCCCGAATTTTAGGCGGGCCAGCAAAATAGTCTTGGAAGGCCTCGTACCGAATATGTGAATCTGGCTCGTAGCGTTTTAATCGAAATGGGCCTGTGCCAATTGGCTTGCTGTCTATCCACTCGGGATGTTGTAGTGTCTGCAATATTTCAGCATATTCTTCAGACAAGATTGAAGCAAATGGTGTGGCAAGAATGGCCAAAAAGGGACTTTCGGGTCGGGATAAAACGAATTCCACTTGATGTTCATTGACTTTGTTAATATCAATTATTAGTTGATCAAGTCCTTGGGAATAAAAGTAAGGATAACGTCCACCTGATATAGAGTGGTAGGGATGTTCGCTCAACCGTTGTCTATTAAAGCTAAAAATGACGTCATCTGCATTTAAAGAGCGGGTAGGAGTGAAAGTTTCATTGCCATGAAAAGGAACATTCTCCCGAAGCTTAAAACGGTAACGTGTGCCATCTTCACTAATTTGCCAGGACTCGGCCAGTGCTGGAGCTATCTCTGTTGTCCCCGGGGTGTAAGTAACCAGTTGGTTATAGATGGTGTGAGCTGTGGCATCATAGGAAGTGCCGGAGCTTACCAGCTGAGGGTTGAATGAGTCCGGACTTCCTTCAGAGCAAAATACCAATAGCTCGTCATGCTGCGCAGAGTTTAAATCATTATGAGGCTGGCAAGACCAACAGATAAGGCCGCTCAGGAGGGCCCAAAAGGTCGATTTCGTGGTTTGCTTTGTGCTCATGCAGCAACAGTGTTTTTGTTAGGAGCCTCAATCATACCAATGTTAATTTGGCATGAATAGCCAAGCTTGGGAATAAACCCACAAAATACAGCCAGTTAGAATTAGAACTTGTGAGGTTTACCTAATTTTACAACTCTTCAAGTTGAAAGGAATCAAGCATTTACCTATACTGAATTGACGCTAAAAACAATTTCAGATGGGTTTGCAAGTTTTTTGGTAACCTGTTGATTTTCGAGGTGAAAATAAGTTTTAGCAAAAAAGAGCATTAGCCTAAACACATAACATAGAGTCGTGCAATAATGATGAAACCTAAATCAAAGCCATTTCGTGCGCCTGCCATTAGGGCATTAATACTGGCATCGATAGGTTCTTTGGCGCTGAATAGCTATGCCAACGAAGCTACTCAAGGTGGATCACTGGTGAATGATGAACTTTTCATGCAGAGCTTGAAAGACTCAAATAGTAGAGGCTTTAATCCATTTATTATTGACGATACTAGCATTCGAATATCGTCGAACGATATTAGCGTGAATTTGCTGGTGAACAATCAGCTGAATCAACTGGCAACTAATGCACTCCAAAATGATCCCTTATCGTTTAGTATCGAAGATGAACAGCAGGGTCAGTGGTTAGTTTCTTTGGATTTGTCACATTCGAATACTGCCAATGATGTTAATACTGGCTTTGCTGCGAGCTATCAAATACCAAACAAATCTTCACAGTTCTTTGTGAACTATGGTAACCATAGCTTGCCTGTATCAGTCAGTTTTGAAAGCCCTGTTAATTATGTTCTTGATGATAAAAACCTAAAACAAACCTCGACGGCTTTTGGTTTTAACCAGAAACTGTATGAAGGTTGGGATGTTACGATCAGTTATATGAGGTCTGACCTGGACTTGGTTACAACTGAGTCAGCTTTGGCACAGATGCACAGGAACAGTGAGTTGGGCTACCGTTTTTATTATGACTTTAATCAAGACGGTTCCCCAGAAGCCATTAATTTGATGTCAAACCTAGCTGGGATAGAGGGGTTTCAACAGGATTTAGAGGGAATCGAAATAAAGATCAGTCGTCAAATAAACGATGACTTCGCACTAGGTGCATCTGTTGAGTTATCTAAAGGCTTATATCAAGAACAGTCCCTAAACTTCCAAGAGCAACAAACGCCTTTTGAAGCCAGTGCATTTTCATTATATGGAGGGATGCGAATTGCCAAGGATTGGACGCTGGCCGCAAATGTGAATAAACAAGAAAGTAAATTAGGGCTGGACTCAACGTCTTCGAATTTGCTTATGTTCGAAGATACCACCCTTGATATTGGACTCCAATATCAAACTAAGTGGAATAAAACCGGATTAGTTATACGAATTGATTTAATGAATTTGCTGGGTGCTGCGCACTTGGAAGATTCATTACCACAGTCGATGGACTTAGATGCTAGAGGCTTGACCCCCTATACTTTCCAAAGCCCAAAGTACATAAAGTTAAGCGGAAGTATCAACTTTTAGGTTTGACAGTTTTAATAACAATTTTACTGTTCGAGCATAGTATAAGTTAAAGTTATGTGTTGCATAAAGAATTGTTAATTCGACCGATACATTTGTTGACCCATTCCGGCTTTGTCTTTATAGTTGGCCTCTTTGACCACAAGTTTAGGCCGCAAGGCTGGCGTTAGTGCTTTAAAATTAAAGCCTGTGAGTAAGTGAAGTTAAGTAGCTTGATTTTTTGCTCGAGGTTCTAGTTTTCTAAAGTATTGGCAATCAAAAGCAAAGATTTCTGAACAGAAATTTGGGTAAGTTTATGAAAAAACAACTATTTTTAAAGAAAACAGCTGCCGCCGTTCTGGCTACCGCTGTAATGGGCAGTGCATTTGCTGCTGGCCAGTTTGAATCATCAATGAATATTGAGAAGCGAATCGATAGAGCTGCTGCTAGCACTCAAACTTCGGTTAATCAATTGGCGGAAGAAGCCACTGATTTATCGCTTGACTACCGCAACACTCTGCAAAGAGTAGATCAATTACGTATCTACAATGCTCAACTTGAAAAGCAAATCAAGAGTCAGGAAAAGCAAATTGTGGATAGCGTTCAGGAAATGGAAAGCATCGACGAAACAGAAAAAGGTGTTCTACCTTTGATGGATGAAATGATCACAACTCTTGATGAGTTTGTTCAGTTAGATATTCCATTTAATATCGGCGATCGTCAGGACCGTGTACAAAAACTGTACGCTCTAATGGATGATGCGAACGTTTCTGTTTCAGAAAAGTATCGTAAAATTCTAGAGGCTTACCAAATTGAAATGCAATATGGTAATGCAGTTTCAGCAAATACCGGCAACATCGATGCAAATGGTGAAAATCTAGAAGTTGAGTTTTTGCGTGTTGGCCGTTTGACTTATGTATATCTAACACTTGACGGTAAGCGTGGCGCATACTGGAACAAGCTAGAGCGTACATGGGAGCCTCTACCTGAGGAATACCTCGACTCTGTAAATAATGCGATTAAATTTACGCGTGGTATCTCGCAACCTATTCTATTTAAAGTCCCAGTTCCTGTAGCGGAGGCAGCACAATGAGAAATATTCTAGCTATTACATTAGCTGGCGTCTTCGCGCTGGCATCTGTTGCGACCAATGCGGCAGAAAGTTTGTCACATGCTGACCTATTGAAGAAAGTTCGTGATAAAGAACGTATTCAAGAGCAGGTAAATGAGCAGCGCGTACAGCAGTTTCGTTCGCAGCGTAATCGCCAACAACAGCTGTTAGCTGATGCAAAAGCACGTTTAGCAGCTGAAGAAGCAAAAAGTGAGCGACTAAAAGCAGCTTTTGATGAGAACGAAAAACAACTTACTAAAATTGCAGAAGACTTACGTATTAAGCAAGGTAACTTAGGTGAGTTGTTCGGTGTTGTGCGTCAAGCAGCAAATAGTATGACCGGTGATATTGCTAACTCATTAGTTAGCGCTCAATATCCTGGACGCCAATCATTGCTTAATAACTTAACTGAGGCAGATTCTTTGCCGAAGATGGAGCAGCTACGCGCATTTTGGGTGCTAATGCTTCAAGAAATGTCTGAGCAGGGAGAAACTACTACATTTACTGCTGATGTTGTCAATGAAGCTGGTCGCACCGAGCAACAAACAGTTACTCGTGTAGGTACTTTCAATCTAGTATCTGGTGGTGAGTACTTATTCTTTGATAAAGGTGTGATCAAAACATTGCAGGTGCAGCCTGACTCAAGAGTTTTAAGCCAAGTTGAAGAGTTTGCATCTACTAACTCAGGTTATGCCGGCTTATTCCTGGATCCAAGTAAAGGAGCTATTTTGCAGCTTGAAAAGCAAAAAATGAGCTTGCTGGATCGTTTGTGGGAGTTTAGTGGATTTGCGGGTAAAACCGTAATGGTTCTACTTGTCATTGGTTTGTTGATAGCTCTTGAGCGTATCTTCACTCTTTACTTTGTTACTGGTCCAAAAGTGCAGTCACAGAAGAAGTCATCCACTCCAGGCAATAACCCTCTTGGTCGTATCATGAAGGTTTATCAAGCAAACCGTAATGAAGATGTAGAGAATCTTGAGTTGAAGTTGGATGAGGCTGTTCTGAAAGAAACGCCTAAGATCGAACGTGGTATTAACCTTATTAAAGTAATTGCAGCGCTCGGCCCACTACTTGGTTTATTAGGTACTGTTGTCGGTATGATTGAAGTTTTCCAATCAATTACTCTATACGGAACGGGTGACCCTAAAACAATGGCTGATGGTATTTCACAAGCCTTGGTAACAACGGTTTGGGGTTTATTAGCCGCTATCCCATTAACTTTCTTACACGCTGTAGTTGCCGGTAAGAGCAAGAATATTATTCATGTTCTTGAAGAGCAAAGCACCGGTTTAATGGCACAGCACGAAGAAAGTAACAGCTAGGTAATTCATATGGAATTAATCTATACGATACTTGGTTTTATAGATAAAGGTGGATGGGTCCTATGGTGGATAGGACTCGTTCTCTTCTTAATGTGGACCTTGATTATCGAAAGGTACTGGTACATTTACGGCCAATTTCCAAAAGAAGCCAGAATGATGGTTGCTCAGTGGAATGCGCGTGAAGATACTAAGTCGTGGCAAGCTCATCGAATTAGAGAAGCGTGGGTTTCAATTGCCCGTGAAGCACTTAATCAACGTATGCTTTTGATTAAGACTCTAATCGCAATTTGCCCATTACTTGGTTTGTTAGGCACCGTCACCGGTATGATTGATGTGTTTGAAAGTATGTCTGGACAAGGCTCCGGTAGTGCTCGCCAAATGGCGGGTGGTATTTTTAAAGCTACAATTCCTACGATGGCTGGGATGGTATCAGCATTGTCGGGTATCTTTTTTAGTAGCCGCCTTGAGCAAACTGCTTATATGAAGTCACATCAGTTAGCCGATAATCTTCCACATCACTAGAATTTTGGTGAACCTTAATGGCTATTGAGACTCGAAAGAAACAAGAAGATGTAGAAATTGATATGACACCGATGCTAGATATCGTGTTTATCATGCTAATCTTCTTTATTGTAACAACTGTGTTCGTCAAGCAGGCTGGTGTTGATGTAGATAAGCCTTCTGCCTTATCGGCAGAAGAGCGTAAAAACGCTTACATATTTGTAGCTATCGATGATAAAAACCAGATTTTTATCGACAAAGACATGCTACAGCCTTCTGAAATTAAAGCGAAAATACAGTCACTAAGGACTGAAAATCTTGAAGGCGAAGTTGTTATCCAGGCGGATAAGAAAGCTAGAGCCGGAATAGTATTAGAGGTCTTAGATATTGCAAAAAGTTCTGGTGCTACGGTATCCGTAGCAACGGAAAGGGTTGAATAATATGGCAAGAACAATTTTAAGTGCATTATTAGCATTTGGTATCGTGCTTGGTATTTTCTTGTTGATGAATGCTTTGATTGATACTGCAGAAGATCAAGATCGCGATCGTGAAAATATCAATGTAGATATTGGTTTCATTGAAGAGGAAAAAGAAGTACAGCGTAAAGAGCGTACACCTCCCAAGAAGCCACCACCTCCAAAAGAGCCGCCACCTCCACAACAGCAGGATGTGCCTCAACAGAAGCAAGTTGTTACAGCTCTTGTTGATATTAAAATTGATAATATCGATGCAACTATGGATGGTGGTGGTATTTTCATTGGTGGGCTAGGTAGCACAGATTTTTCCGGTATGGGCGACGGTGAGGCTATCCCTTTGGTGACAGTTCCTCCTGAATACCCACAAAAAGCTGCGTTAGAGGGTATTGAAGGCTATGTAACATTCCAATTCGATATCGCGCCAGATGGTTCTCCCTCAAATATTAATGTAATTGATGAGAACCCAAGGGGCATGTTCCGAAGAGAAGCTTTGAGGGCTATTCGCAAATGGAAGTTTAAACCTCGTATCGTAAATGGACAGCCAATCCATCAGCGAGATATGAAGTATAAGCTAGACTTCCAGCTGGACAACTAACTCTGAGTAAAGTAAGAATTATGACTAAAATCACATATATTGTCGGGTTAATTGCCTTAACATTTGGTAGCGTGGCAGATGCTTTGCCGCAAACCAAGTATACAAGCTCCTGTAAATTGCTGGCTCCTAAAGCAGGTGAGTATGATGAGGAAAAGGTTCCAACTATTACCTCCGAATCTGCTTATAAAAAAATTACCGCTGCAAATGAAGCTTATGCTGACGCAAAATATGCAGAATCGATAGCTATTCTTAAAGAGTTGATCGAAAACTCCGGCGATAAAGCGGCAGCTGGTCGAGCTATATATCTGTTAGGCCTAAATTATCGTGAGCAATCTCAATACGCTGCTGCTAAAAGAGAGTTTATCCGAGCAATGCAAACCGGTGTTCTGGGCAAGCAAAATGAAGTAAACCTTAGGCTCGCTTTAGCTAACATTGATGCTGTACAGGATAATTATGATCAAGCATTACGCTGGATGAAGGAGTATTTTGAAGAGGTCATCAATCCTCCTGCAACTTCTTATGCCACCTACGCTAGTTTGTTTTATCAAAACCAAGACTTCCGCTCTAGTATCTGTCCTGCGTATTTAGCTATTCAAGAGGGTAGTAAATCTACAAAGCCTCTATATAGCATGCTGTTCGCCGCGCACATTGAGCTAAAAGATTTGCCTGGTGCAGAAGTTGTTGGTCGTGAAATGGTGGAGTTATTCCCAGCCGAAAAATCGGTATATAACAATTTGTTCGCTGTTCTAAGTCAGCGTGGTAAAACGCCGGATATGTTAGCACTTGCAGAGTTAGCTTACATGAATGGAATGTGGGATTCTGAAACAAATTATAAGCAGCTATCAGCCTTATACTCTAACAACCAGATTCCACTTCTAGCTGCAGATCGCTTAGAAGAAGGTGTTAATAAAGGAATTGTTGAAGCTGATGAAGATATTTGGCGTAGCATTGCTAATAGTTATAAATATGCAAAGGCTAGTGCAAAAGCTATCTCAGCGTATAAAAAAGCAGCTTCTTATACTAGCAGCGGAAAGTACGATTACGAGATCGCATATATATTATTTACAGATGAGGAATATGTAAAAGCAATTGATGCGTTTAAAACAGCCATTAGAAAAGGAAATTTAAGAGATGGTGATGCTGGCTATGCTTACCTACAGATGGGGGTTGCTTATCAACGATTGGGTCAACCTGAGCAGGCAGTAGATGCATTAGAGCAAGCCAAAAGATATCGTAATGTGTCAAAAAATGCTACCGCTTACATTTCATACATTAATCAAATAGAAAGTATGAAGAAAGAGTTGGCATTAAACGATTAATGTTTTATAAAGGCCTCTACTGAGGCCTTTTTTTATGCGCTATTATTTCTTATCTTTAACACTTCTACTGTTCTCGTTTTGCTCCAAGGCAGCAGACGTATACACATCTATAAAATCATCTTTATATGAAACAATCAGTTCTGGGTTTAATGTTCAGCTGATTGATGCAAACCTGCCAGGCCACTACCTGCTGATCCATGTAAAAAGTCATAGTAAACTCGAAAGTGAGTTTACTGAGTTTGAATATAACCTTACAGGGCAAGGTTATCAGGTAAATTATAGTACGAACTCTACTAATCATTATTTAGTTGTAAAACTACCCAGGGAAAACATTGACACAACTCTTCAACAGTTTTTAACACAGTTTAATAAGAAAGAGATTGTCGGGATTGAGTTGGTGATTCTCGGTAGTATCAACCAGCAGAGGTTATTAGGTGTTATAAACCGTTTGTATAAATCCTCTGATCTAGTTTTAAGTGAACCTGACCTATCCATTATAGAACAATATAATATCTCTTTAAGACAGGCTGCGCCTGATTCACCTCAAGCTTCAAATTACGATTGGAAACTTTCACTGGCTACCGCTTTATTTAGTTGTGACTACCTTCACAACGGAGCTGTAAGGTTTAATTATTTTTCACAAACACTTTCGTGTGACGATTATATGCCGAATGCTTCTCTAACTGATAAAGAAGTTGCGAACCTCAAAGATAGTTTACACTCTAGTATACAGTTATCAGTTGAGACTCCAGAGAGCTTTATACAATATATTAGCTCGTTTCAGTCCGAGCGTCGTCTTGATGAATCACAAGCTTTTTTTGCAAACCTGCCAAATCTATCAATTGATAGCATATTGTCATATCACTACAAAAGAATACTTAATGTTCAAGATACTACGGTCTCTTCACCAACGGAGAGCGAAACATTTCCAACCTATCAGTTTCCGAGTCAGTATAAAGTTAAGTCAGACTTGCTAAAGAAAAATTCCAAGGCTATTAGCTTTGTCATTTCCATACAAAATCCTCAAACTTGCATACAATTAAATTGCCAAAGCTTAAGCTCATTATCCTATATTGAGTACACACATACTTCTGACACACACACATTTTCAATTAGATTTTCCTCTGAAAATGAAACCAGCATTATCGATGGGTTGAATAAGGTTCTGTTTATTCCGCTATCAACTTCACCTATGATTGCTCAAGAGGATATTGTCCTGTCGCTATATGGAGGTTTTTTATTGGAGGCTTACGATGACAGCTTTAACCTGTTAGCCAGTTTGCCTTTAGTTAGCCATGCTCTTAGTGATTCTGACAGGCATCGCTCAAAAGATAATCATGTTAAGTTTTATCTTGAAAAGAGTTGTCAATGCAAGGTGGTTCTCGAAATCCCGGCTGTTCCTGCAGGTGAATTATGGGAAGAGTCTGAGTTATTCTATTTCATATTATTTAATAAGCTTAAAAAGAATGAGCCAAAGCTCGAAATAATGAAAGCCAATACCATGGTTCAGATGTCTATGCCGTGGCGTATTTATATTGAACCTGATGGATCTCCTATTGTAATAGAGTATGACTCTAGCAATATAGAGGATATTGAGCGCGTGATACGGGCAGTTACACAAGAGGTTGCTGCCATGAGCGATACTCTATCACGTGATCAGTTTGTAGCTTATAAGAATGGGCTTAAAACCAACCTTGGGTTGCTCGACTCCGATGAGGATGAGTTGCGTCATATAGCACAATTGTTCGACCTCGATAGCCCAGCTATGTTACTCATTAATCGGGTTGATTCGCTAAGTTACGAACAATTTCAAGCTTATCTAAATAATTCGCTTCCTTATAGCCCTGTCACAATTTCTACCAACCGTGAGCTTGAGCAAGAGTTTCAACAACAAGTGATTAACCTATTAGAGTTGTAGATTTAGGAATCTCATCCTAAATAGTGCAATTTTTCATATGAGCATTATTCACAGCCCAGAAATATCTGTTTACGATTGTTTATAATCAAACGCCTAATGCTGTCCTATAATGAATCAAAATATAGTGAATCTGCTTATGAGTACTAAAAGTTCAGTTAAACGTTTGTTGGGTAAAGCCGAACAGCTTGTGGAGCGCGGTGTTGATAAGCGTGTCAGAATTGCGGTTACAGGCTTGAGCAAAGCGGGTAAGACTGCTTTTATCACTTCTTTTATGAATCAGTTGCTGCATGTGACTGATAATGATCAATTACCATTCTTTAGGCCAGTCAAAGAGGGGCGAATCTTAGCAACTAAAGTTAGCTCATATGACGAGATGCATATACCTGAGTTTAAATACAAACAATCAATAGGTTACCTCCTTCAGGATCAGCCTGAATGGCCTCTTTCAACGACCAGTATTTCTCAAGCGCAACTTGACGTTCGATATCAGATAAAGAATGAGTGGATCAGAAAGATTCAGAAGCAAAGCCATCTAACCATTGATATCATCGATTATCCTGGTGAGTGGCTGCTTGATTTACCGCTATTAAGGCTTTCATACAAGGAGTGGTCGTCACAATGTCTTGAGTTGATACAACAGAACAAGTGTGGCACAACCACCGACTGGCAAGAGCAGTCAGCACAGCTTATTTATCAGCAACATTTATCTGATGAGGAAATCACAGAAGTCTCCAACGGATATAAAACCTTCATCAAAAATAGTTTCAGTAAACAGTGCACCTATAACTTGCTACAGCCTGGCCGTTTTGTACTGCCCGGTGAGTTAGAGGGTGCACCAGTGCTAGACTTTTTCCCCGTCACCGACACAGACATTCTGCTTTCTGACTGGGATTCGCTGGCTCAAGATAGTTTGATTAGAACTCTAGAGAAGCGATACGACTATTATAAGAAACAAATCGTCCAGCCATTTTTCAAAGAATATTTTGAAAAAGTTGATCGACAAATCTTACTGGTCGATTGCCTTGAAGTACTAAATGGGGGCTACCAAAACTATCGTAATATGCAGTTCACCTTGAACGAGCTGTTGAAAAGCTTTCACTATGGACAGTCCAATTGGCTTAAGCGAATGTTTAATCCGACAATCGATAAACTTTTGATTGCGGCAACTAAAGCTGACCATGTGCCGCCTGAGCAACATCGTCCCTTAGAGGCCTTCTTACAAGCTATGTTGCAAGAAGCGAGGAATGATATTCGGTATGAAGGTATTGATCTTGAGACTATGGCAATTAGCTCTATCAAAGTAACGGAGGCGGTTATGGCTGAGCACCAAGGTCAAAGGTTGATGTGTGTCAAAGGCATTGAGCTAGACTCGGGTGAAGAAGTGATTAGTTATCCTGGAAAACTAGGAGAGCAGCTTCTAACAAGAGATGACTGGCAGGCGCATCAGTATGACTTTATTAATTTTTCTGTGCCAAGAAATTTAACCAATAGTATCTTGCCCCACATTCGGATGGATAAAGTACTGCAGTTTCTAATTGGAGATAAATTTCGATGAAAGATAAGCCAGTTAAAATCATGACTAACAAGAACAATGTTAATGTCGAAGCAGTTGATGAAAAGTTATATGAAGAGCAGAGTGACAAGTCACTAGTCAATGAGATGGATAATGGGCGACGCTCACTCTCTGTAGGTGCTAAACCAGCCCTATTAAAGAAAAAATCTAACAATAGATTCAGAAAACTATTTTGGCCATCACTTTTCACATTTGTGGCTGGTGCCGCTATTTATGAAAGTTATCTATTTATACAAGACTTATTTGCTTTTAATGGTTTACTGGGCGGCATAGCAACAGCGGTAGCTGGCCTGGCATTAGTGAGTGGCGCTGTTGGACTCTTTAAGGGCTGGGTAGGCCGTCGTAAACTAAGACAGCGTAAAGATAAGCAGCAAGTCTTCAAACAGCTTATCGATGAGAACAGCTATGGTGAGAGTCAGTCAGTAATTGATGATGTGAATACTGAAATCAGCCAACACCTGGATATCTCTGGCCCAATGTCAGTGTATAGCAGCCAGAAGCAACAGGTACATAATGATCGAGAATTAATTCAAATCTATTCGCAGACTGTTTTAGAAGGGCTCGATGAAATGGCTATGCAGGCGATCAGTAAACATGCCACCGAATCGGCTGTTATGGTCGCATTAAGCCCGCTAGCGGCGGCAGACATGGCTTTAGTGGCCTGGCGTAGCAGTAAGATGCTACAAGAAGTATCGCGCATTTATGGTTGCCCGCAGACAACTTTTGGGCGAATTGGCCTGACCAAGCAAGTGATGACGAATATGATGCTGGCTGGTGCCAGTGATATGCTGGCTGATGCTGGGGCCGAATTACTCGGTAAAAGCCTGACTGCGACTGTATCAACAAAAGTCGCGCAGGGTATTGGTGTTGGTCTATTAATAGCCCGTATGGGAATTCAAACCATGAAATTATGTCGTCCAGTTGAGTTTACGGATGACAATAAGCCAAAACTTAGTTACATTCGAAAATCTTTATACAGCAAGATTACGACTATTCTAAAGAAAAGCGAGCCGTCAAAGGCCGCTATCAAGTCAAAAGGGGAGCAACATGATAGAGATTAAAGATCTCGCCAAGACCTTTGCCTACGATAAAAAGGAAGCAAAAAAAAAGAAAAAAGGAAAGATTGTTACCGACCCTCGTGAGGGTGAGGGTGTTTTTCATGCAGTGAAAGATGTGTCTTTTAACTGTAAACCCGGGGAAGTACTTGGTTTACTTGGGCCAAACGGAGCGGGTAAGACGACTACATTGAGAATGTTGTCTACGGCACTCCAGCCAACTGCCGGTCAAATTCTGATCAATGGCCATGATGTGACTAAGGAGCCACGATATGCTCAAAAGCAAATTGGTTTTTTGTCGGGCAAAACGGGTCTCTATCATCGCTTAAGTGTCCGCGAGAATGTGGCCTATTTTGGACGTATGCATGGACTGTCTCGCCAACAAATTGATGAGCGTATTGAAAAAATTTTTACCATGCTGGATATGCACTCTTTTGCAGGCAAGAGAGCTGATGATTTGTCGACCGGTATGATGCAGCGAGCTTCGATTGCACGTGCCGTGATTCATGAGCCAAAAGTCTTAGTGTTCGATGAGCCAACAACTGGACTGGACGTTATTTCGGCGAAAACAGTATTGGACTTTATACAAAGTTATAAAGGCAGTGAAATGGCGGTCATTTTTTCGACCCACCATTTGCATGAAGTTGAGAAGTTGTGTGACCGAGTCTGCTTGATCGATTTGGGTGAGACAAAATTCTTTGGTCCAACAAAAGAATTTGCAGCAAGTACGGCATCAGGAAGTTTATACGATGCTTTCTTAGCCAGCGTAAATAAAAAAGAGGTGGCATAAGATGTGGTTAGTATATAAAAAAGAATTGCTAGAAATCCTACGCGATAAAAAAACACTCATATTTTCTATTCTATTGCCCACTTTGATCTTCCCCGTACTGTTTTTTGCGATTGGGAAGTTCACTGCAAATAAAACCGAAGAGGCAGAAAATAAAGAAATAAAAGTCGCTTTTATCAGTAGTGAATCCCTTCCTGGGTTTGCGGACTTGTTCACTCGAGAAAAAGGGTTTATTAAGGTTGAGCTTGAATCCGATGATTTTCAGTCGGCCATATTGGACAAGAAAGTAGACTATATTTTTGAAGTGCCAGAAGGTGCAACGCTTCCGTCCAACTCTCAAAAGCAAGAGGTACTGAAGGTTTATTCAAAAGAGTCGACTAAACTTGATAATATTCTAGGTAAACGAGTGGATGATGTGGTGGAAGCTTTTAATAACACCCAACGGATGGAGTTAGGGCGAAATTTTGATTTGACCACTGAAAACGTTAAAGCTTTTAATAAACCTATTTTGCTTGAAGAAAACAACTTCGCCACTCAACGAGAAAAAATAGGAGAGTTCGCGGGCCCAATGTTGGCTTATCTGTTAATTGCCTTGGCGGTATCAGGTGCCATGTATCCAGCGCTAGAACTTGGTGTCGGTGAAAAAGAGCGTGGTACCCTGGAAACGCTATTGCTGACACCTATGTCGAAAGGGCAAATTGTGATGGCCAAGTTTGGGGTTATTTTTACTGCCAGTTTCTTTACAGTCATAGTCACCTTGCTCAGTTATCTGTTCTGGGTCTGGATATTTAGTTTATTTGCCATGGATTCGTCGGTTGCTGCCGATCCGGATAGTCTGACCGGCAAACAGTCAGGCGGTGGTTTAGACTTCTTGTCTAATATTTCTAGCCTTGATCTGTTGTTGGTAGCTGTATTATTAGTTCCGTTAACCAGTATCTTTGCTTCAGTCATGTTAAGTGCATCCATTTACGCTAAAAACATGAAGGAGGCACAGGCGTATATGTCACCGATCTTTATGATTGGCTTTATGCCTGTCATTGTTGCCTTTGTTCCGGGTATGGAGCTGAATGTGAAGACCGCGATGATTCCGGTCACTAATGTTGCTTTGGCAATGAAGGACTTGATTAAAGGGACTGTGGATTATGGTTTGATTACTATCCTGCTGGTTTCAACAGCCGCATTAGCAGGAGGATTGCTCTACTGGACAACTGTTTTCTTCAAGAAAGAAAAGGTTCTGTTTAGGAGTTAATGGAGTTGTAATTGAAAAAAGGGGCTGATTAACCCCTTTTTTTGTAATTATAAATTTAATTATTATAGATAGTTAGTGTCTGTCCTGGCCTTATAAGTGAACTGTTTTTTAAACTATTCCACTTGGTTAAATCTTTAACTCTGACATTAAATCGTCTGGCGATAGTGTATAAAGAGTCGCCACTTTTAACTTGATAAGAGGTTTTATTCGAGGCGTAGTTAGCATAGCCACGTGGCCAAACCTTCAACCGCTGGCCAATTCGAATGGTGCTGTTTTGTGCAATACCATTCCAGCTGGCGAGTTGTCGCGTGCTCACACCAAAACGTTTAGAAATGGTCCATAAGCTGTCGCCGGAACGAACTTTATATACTTGATAGCGTCTACGCTGCTGATTTTTACTCAAGGTGGCAAAAAAGTTTTTTTCATACTCTGTGGCATTAATGATGCCCGGCATTTTAAGCTCCTGACCTATTTTCAAGAAGTCAGACTTAATACCGTTTAATTGTTTAATGGTTTTGACTGAAGTGTTATGACGCTTGGCAATTAAGCTTAAATTGTCACCTGATTTTACCTTATAGCTCACGGATGCCGTCAGTTGCTTTGGGTCAATATCTAATAGGCCCTGATTAAAATGGTCAACCGTTTCGGCAGGAACCAGAATGGTTGCTTTTTTATGATGGTCGGGAACAAACAAGCGATTGTATGCTGGATTTAGTCGATAGAAAGTGTCCTTATCGATTTTAGCGATCTTGGCTAACTCCATCAGGTTTGCTGGTGCGTCAACTTCCACTTCAACAAATGCTGGCTGATTATCGATTAACGGCAGATCTACCTGATATTGTGGGGCGTTCAAGAAAATGTCCGAAAGAGCCAGCCACTTAGGAATATGACGCATGGTTTCTTTGGGAAATTGCAAGGACCAGTAATCTGTTGCTTTACCTTGACTCTTGTTCTTATTAATCGCTTTTCTGACATTGCCGGGACCAACATTGTAGGCTGCGACAGTAAGTAACCAGTCACCGTCAAACATCTTGTTCAGGT